>FLOH01000017.1_pt1:0-755000 | contig 762065 bp, 754 predicted proteins | sample 756751 | NCBI WGS metagenome assembly FLOH01 (sample SAMEA4026879, study PRJEB14308) | marine metagenome | biome: coastal water; material: water | depth 74 m
AGTTCATGGGCGATGCCCTTGTGGCAATCGATACACGTTTTGCCGTCGGTAATGGCCGTTTCGTGGCGCGATTGGGCACGATTTTCCTGAACGGTGAAATCCATATATTCAAAGTTATGGCAGTTTCTACATTCGCGGGAATCCGTCGATTTCATGACCTTCCATACGTTGGTCGCCAGTTCCAGGCGTTTTTCCTCGAATTTTTCGCGGGTATCAATGGTGCCCAAAAAGTGATGATACAGTTCGTTGGACGCCCTGATTTTTCGGGCCATTTTGTGAATCCAGGTTTTCGGCACATGGCAGTCCGGGCAGGTGGCGCGAACCCCGGTGCGGTTCGAATAGTGAACCGTGGTTTTATATTCCCGGTAAACGTTCTGTTCCATTTCATGGCACGTGAGGCAGAAAGTCTCGGTGTTTGTCAGTTCCAACGACCAGTTAAAACCGCCCCAAAAGACGATGCCAGTGATAAATCCGCCGATCACCAGGGTGCCGATCGCATAGCGCGCGCTGGGCCGCCATATTATACGCCACATGCGGCGGATCAGTCCGGGTTCTCCGGTGTGATCGTTGTCGTTTTCCGCCGGGTCTTGGTCACTCATGGCTTAAATTCCTTATACCTGAAAGGGTACCTTTAACGCCGACCGGTGGCGGGTGTGAAATTGTTCCGGACAAGAGCCGGGGCGACGACTTGGGGGACATGGCACTGAGTACAGAACCATCTTAACCGGGTAACTTTATCCAGGGCGACGCCATTGCGGTTGGTGTAATGGGTCTCGCTGATTTTTGGGGCGCCTTCGTCCACGTTGTAGGGCCAATCGTGGCATCGCATGCATTGATTGACCTTCAGATTAATCTGATACTTTTCGATCTTGTGCGGAATCATCGGCGGTTGCTGGCGGTATGCCCGCTCGAAGCGATGCCCGGTATCCTGTTTTTTCAGGTCGTAGGCTTCATTGTTTTCATCCAGTTCGGTCGCACCCCGCAAGGAATGAACCTTGTCGTCCTGTTGGCCAACGGCTTGAGGCGACCATACGGCGAACCCCAAGATCAGGAACACTCCGGCGATCATCGTTGTGAGCATTTTGATCATAAGCTTAATTCCTTATCCTAACTTTCCGTTGCTATGCCTTAACCACTTTGCAGGCGCATTTTTTGTAATCCGTTTCCTTGGAAAGCGGATCGGTGGCGTCCAGCGTAAGTTTGTTGACCAACTGGTTGGCATCGAACCAGGGCATGAAGATCAAACCCCTTGGCGGCTTGTTGCGGCCCCGGGTTTCGACCCGGGTGGTGACCTGGCCGCGCCGGGTCATTACGTTGACCGAAACGCCGCGCTTCAGGCCTCGGTCCTTGGCGTCTTCCGGGTGCATATAAATCTTGGCGTCCGGGTAGGCGCGGTGCAGTTCCGGTACCCGTTGGGTCATTGATCCGGAATGCCAGTGTTCAAGCACCCGCCCGGTCGACAACCACAGGTCATATTCCTTGTCCGGGCTTTCCGCGGCCGGCTCGAACGGGGCGAAAATGATATTCGCCTTGGCGTCCGGGTTGCCATAGAACTGAATTTCCGTGCCAGCCTCGACGTGCGGGTCGTAGCCCTCGCGGAAGCGCCACAGGGTTTCCTTGCCGTCAATCACCGGCCAGCGCAGGCCGGTGGTTTCGTGATAGGCCGAGAACGGGGCCTGTTCGTGGCCCTTCTTCGGACCTTCGTGTTGGAAGCGGCGGTATTCTTCGAACAATCCCTTTTGAACGTAAAAGCCGAAGTGTTCAGATTCGTCATTGTCGTATTTGTTGCCGTCCTTATCGGTCACTTGCGTCGCCGGGTATTTGTCGGTTTCACCGTTGGCGAACAGGATCTGGTACAAGGTCTTGCCCCGGTGTTCCGGTTTCTTGGCGAGCAGCTCTTCGGGCCAGACTTCTTCGACCTTGAAGCGTTTGGAAAATTCCATGACCTGCCACATGTCGGATTTTGACTCACCCGGCGCCTTGACCTGCTGACGCCAGAACTGGGTGCGCCGTTCGGCGTTGCCATAGGCGCCTTCCTTTTCGACCCACATGGATGTTGGCAGGATCAGGTCGGCGGCCATGGCCGTGACCGTCGGGTAGGGGTCGGAAACGACGATGAAGTTTTCCGGGTTGCGATACCCGGGATAGGTTTCCTCGTTCATGTTGGCGCCGGCCTGCATGTTGTTGTTGCACTGAACCCAGTAGGCATTCAGCTTGCCGTCCTTCAACATGCGGTTTTGCAACACGGCGTGATAGCCAGGTTTGGGTGGAATGGTGCCTTCCGGCAGATTCCATATTTTTTCGGCGAAGTCGCGGTGCGGTTTTTTCGTGACCACGTAATCGGCCGGCAGGCGATGGGCGAAGGTGCCTACTTCGCGCGCCGTGCCGCAGGCCGAAGGCTGGCCGGTCAACGAAAACGGGCTGTTGCCGGGTTCGGAAATTTTGCCCATCAACAGATGCACATTATACAGCAAGCCGTTGACCCACACACCACGGGTGTGCTGGTTGAAGCCCATGGTCCAAAAGGATGTGACCTTCTTGTTGGGGTCGGCATACAGCTTGGCCAGGCGTTCCAGTTTTTCCGCCGGCACACCCGATATTTCCACGGCCTTTTCCAGGGTGTAGTCAGCGACTGACTTGGCGTATTCGTCGAAGCTGATCTTGGTCAGCTTGCCGCCCTTGCCCTTGGCCGCCTTTTCCAGTGGGTGTTCCGGGCGCAGGCCGTAGCCGATATCGGTCACTGTCTTGGTGAAATTGACATGCTTGCCGATGAAGTCTTTGTTGTAGGCCTTGTTCTGGATGATGTAGTTGGCGATGTAATTGAGGATCGCCAGATCGGTTTGCGGCGTAAACACCATGCCGTTATCGGCCAGCTCGAAACTGCGGTGCTCGAACGTTGACAGCACATGAACTTCGCAGCCCGGTTTGGTCAGGCGGGTATCGGCCAGCCGGGACCACAGGATCGGGTGCATTTCGGCCATGTTCGACCCCCACAACACGAACGCATCGGCGTGTTCCAGGTCGTCATAGCAGCCCATCGGTTCGTCGATGCCAAAGCCGCGCATGAACGCGCCAACGGCGGACGCCATGCAATGGCGGGCGTTGGGGTCGATGTTGTTGGTTCTTAAACCGGCCTTCATGAATTTGGCCGCGGCGTAGCCTTCCCAGATGGTCCATTGTCCGGACCCGAACATGCCGACCGACGTCGGGCCCTTTGCCTTCAGGGCGGCTTTAAATTTATCTGCCATGACATCGAAGGCGTGGTCCCATGAAACGGGAGTGAAGGAGCCGTTCTTGTCATATTTGCCATCGGTCATGCGCAACAGCGGTTTGGTCAGGCGGTCTTCGCCGTACATAATCTTCGATAAAAAGTAGCCCTTGATGCAATTCAGGCCCCGGTTCACCGGCGCTTCCGGATCGCCTTGGGTGGCCACCACCTTGCCGCCCTTGGTGCCGATCAAAACACCGCACCCGGTGCCGCAGAACCGGCAGGCGCCCTTGTCCCAGCGAATGTCGTCTTTTCCGGCTGCCGCCGCATGGGCGGCGATGGGAAGTGTCGTCCCGGCCACGGTGGCCGCGGCCAGGGCGGCCTGGGTCTTAATAAAATCGCGCCTGTTCATAGTCATTGGATGTACTCCTTCTCGGCGGGGCTTTGCTCGAAGTAATTGTAAACAAGGGAAATATTCAGGACCCCGTCGAGGTCCTGCAATTGCGAAAATGTATCGGCGGCCTTGCGGTCATCGGGTTGGTCCAGGGTCACGACGAAGCGGCCTTCGTCGGTGATGGTGTGGACTTCGATGCCTTCCATGACCGACAGTCTTTCGGTCAGGCCCAAAATATTGTCGGGATGGCAATGAATGACAAAACTGGAAATACTCATGGCGGGTCAGCTTTCCAAGGGGTGTGAGATCATGTTGATGGCGTCGACCGGGCAGGGCGCGATGCAGTCGCCGCACCCGGTGCACATCAGCGCATCGATAATCGGGTTCGACTTGCCGCCAAGGGCCAGTTTGAAGGTGATGGCCTGGGCATCACAACGGTCGCCGCACATGCGGCACATGGTCCCCTTGGCCGACAGGCACGACGGCGCCACCGTCGCCAGCAGCGTCCACGGGCGGCCATCGGTATTTCGCACCAGCGCCTTGGGGCGGCACGCCGAAACGCAATCGCCGCAAAAGGTGCATCCGGCGTTGGTAAAATCGACGACCGGATACCCGGCCCGGGCCTTTTTCAAAATTGCCGGGGGGCAGGCATCGATGCAGGCATCGCAGCCCGTGCATATGTCCTGAAATTCCGCTTCCCCAAGCGCCCACGGGGGGCGCATGGGCGGGTTAGCGGCACGCAGCCGACCACCCAACAGATCAAGTCGCGTTACACCCTCAGCCGTATAGGCGATTTTGTTCATGAAATGACTCTACCTAGAGATGCGGAGTTTGAGAAGGAATTAATCTCTAATCCGAATTGTGGAGGGGAGTATGTCGGCCTGCAGGGGCGCCGACATTGATGACAGTCAAATTTGTTGAAAAAAACGACCTACTGGCGCGGCAAATCCGATGATCCCATAAGGAATTCATCGATGGCGCGGGCGCATTGGCGGCCTTCGCGGATGGCCCAAACAACCAGCGACTGACCGCGACGCATGTCGCCGGCGGCGAACACCTTGTTGACCGATGTATGATAGGCGGCCTCGCCATCGGTCGCCGCCTTGACGTTGCCGCGATCATCATAATCGACGCCCAGATCATCGAGCATGCTTTCGTGGACCGGGTTAACGAAGCCCATGGCGAGCAGGACCAGGTCGGCCTTGAGTACAAATTCCGACCCCGCAATTTCTTCGGGCCGACCGTTCGACCAGTCCATGGCGATGCCTTTGAGCGTGGTGACCTTGCCGTTTTCGCCTTCGAAGGCCTGGGTGCCGACCGCCCATTTGCGTTCGCAGCCCTCGTCGTGCGAAGTCGAACTGCGCAGTTTGTTTGGCCAATCGGGCCATGACAAGCCCTTGTTTTCTTTTTCCGGCGGCAGCGGCATGATCTCCATCTGGGTGATCGACGCGGCCCCTTGTCGGGCCGAAGTGCCGACGCAATCGGCCCCGGTATCGCCGCCGCCAATGACCACTACATGTTTGCCGGTGGCCAACAATTCGGCGGCCTGGCCCAGGGGTTCGTTGGCGTTGCGGCGGTTTTGCTGGGTCAGGAATTCCATGGCGTAATGGACTCCGTCCAGTTGACGTCCTGGCACGGGCAGGTCGCGCGGCATTTCCGAACCGCCGGTCAGGGCGATGGCGTCAAACTTTTCCAGCAGGCGTTCAGGCAGGACGTTATAGCCGACATGGCTGTTGGGGCGAAATTCGACCCCTTCGGCCTGCATCTGCGCCTTGCGCCGCTTAATCAAATCCTTGTTCATTTTGAAATCGGGGATGCCGTACCGCAGCAAGCCACCGATGCGGGCGTTCTTTTCAAAGACCACGACTTCATGCCCGGCCCTGGCCAGTTGTTGGGCGCAGGCCAATCCGGCGGGGCCGGAACCGACGACGGCGACTAACATGTTGGTTAAATGCTTGGGTACCTGTGGCTCGATCCAGCCTTCGGCCCAGCCGCGATCGACGATGGCGCATTCGATGGATTTGATGGTCACCGGCTCGTCGGTTAAATTAAGCGTGCAGGCGGCCTCACACGGCGCCGGGCAAACGCGACCGGTGAATTCCGGGAAATTGTTGGTCGAATGCAGGACCTCGAGCGCTGCCCGCCAGTCGCCGTTGTAGACCAGGTCATTCCATTCCGGGATGATGTTGTTGACCGGGCAGCCGTTGTGGCAAAACGGAATACCGCAATCCATACACCGCGCGCCCTGTTCCTTCAGGTCGTCTTCAGACAGCGGAACCAGCAGTTCCTGGTAATCGGTAATCCGTTCGTCGACCGCACGATAGCCGCGTTCCTTGCGGGGGAATTCCTTGAAACCTGTTGGCTTGCCCATTATTCGGCCCCCACGGCGACACGTTGGTCGCCCTGATTTGCCCGCATGTCCTGCAAGGCGCGGCGATAATCGACGGGCATGACCTTGATAAAGTTTTTCAAGGAATTGTCCCAGTCATCAAGAATACCCCTGGCGCGGTCGCTGCCGGTCAGGGCCAAATGGGTTTCGATCAGCTTTTTCAGCCGCTGGGCATCGAACGCCAGCATGTCGCCCAAGTCGTCGTCAGACGGCACGGCGCTGTCGGCGGTGATGGGTTCCAGGTCGACCTGGGCGGTGTTGCAGTGGCGTTCGAAATCACCCTCGCTGTCGTAGACATAGGCGATGCCGCCCGACATCCCGGCGGCGAAGTTGCGGCCCGTTTGCCCGAGCACGACGACGATGCCGCCGGTCATATATTCGCAGCCATGATCGCCGACCCCTTCGACGACTGCCGTGGCCCCGGAATTGCGCACGGCGAAGCGTTCGCCGCCGACACCGCGGAAATAGCAGTCCCCGGAAATCGCGCCATAGAGCACGGTGTTGCCGACGATGATGTTGTCTTCGGGCACGACCGGGCTGTCGGCGGACGGATAGATGATGATGCGGGCGCCCGACAAGCCTTTGCCCACGTAATCGTTGGCGTCGCCGGCCAATTCCAGGGTCACGCCGTGCGCCCCCCAGGCCCCGAAGCTTTGCCCGGCGGTGCCGTTGAAATTTATGTGGATGGTCTCGTCGGGAAGCCCGGCGTGGCCATATTTTTCGGCGATACGGCCCGACAGCATGGCACCGACGGTACGGTTGACGTTGCGGATATCCGATTGGATACGCACCGGCGTGCCGTCGTCGATGGCGGCGGTTGCCTGGGCGATCAGGTCATTGTCGAGGGCCTTTTCCAGCCCATGATCCTGGGCCTCGCAATTGGTAATGGCGACACCCGGTCCGCCGTCAGGCTTGGTCAGCAACCTGGTGAAATCCAGGCCCTTGGCTTTCCAGTGGCCAATGGCGTCGTTCATGTTCAGCATGTCGGAACGACCGGTCATTTCGGTCATGGTCTTAAAACCAAGTTCGGCCATCAACTCGCGCACTTCTTCGGCGATGAAGGTGAAAAAGTTGACCACGTGTTCAGGCGTGCCGACAAATCGCTTGCGCAATTCCGGATCTTGGGTGGCGACGCCCACGGGGCAGGTGTTGAGGTGGCACTTGCGCATCATGATGCAGCCTTCGGCGATTAACGCGCCGGTGGCGAAGCCGAATTCATCGGCCCCCAAAAGCGCCCCGACGATGACATCGCGACCGGTCCTGAGGCCGCCATCGACCTGCACGGCGATACGCCCGCGCAGCTTGTTCATAACCAGTGTCTGGTGAGTTTCGGCCAGGCCGATTTCCCAGGGGCTGCCGGCATGCATGATCGAGGTAATCGGGCTTGCCCCGGTGCCGCCATCGGCACCGGAAATGGTGACATGATCGGCGTGCGCCTTGGAAACGCCCGCGGCGACCGTGCCGACGCCGACTTCCGAAACTAACTTGACCGATATGCGTGCCTTGGGGTTGACGTTTTTCAGGTCGTGGATCAGTTGCGCCAGATCCTCGATGGAATAGATATCATGGTGCGGCGGCGGTGAAATCAAGCCGACACCGGGCGTCGAATGGCGGACCCGGCCGATCCATTCATCGACCTTATAGCCGGGCAGCTGGCCGCCTTCGCCGGGCTTGGCGCCCTGGGCCATTTTGATCTGGATATCGTCGGCGTTGACCAGGTATTCGGTGGTTACGCCGAAGCGGCCCGATGCCACCTGCTTGATCGCCGAACGCATGGAATCGCCGTTTTCCATAGGTGCGAAGCGCACGGCTTCTTCGCCGCCTTCGCCGGTGTTGGACTTGCCGCCCAGCCGGTTCATGGCGATCGCCAGATTGGTGTGGGCTTCCCACGAAATGGAACCGAAAGACATGGCCCCGGTGGCGAACCGCTTGACGATTTCAGATACCGGTTCGACTTGTTCGATGGGTATCGCATTGGCGGTGTTGAACGAAAACAGGCCGCGCAGGTTTTTAAGCTTTTCGTCCTGGGCGTTGACGGTCCGGGTAAAGCTCTTGAATTGCTTATAGTCACCGGCCCGCACGGCATGTTGCAGCTTGCCGATGGTTTCGGGTGTCCAGACATGTTCTTCGCCGCGCACCCGGTAGGCCAGGTCGCCACCGACATCAAGCGCGTCCTGGTAAATTGGCGCCAGAGAATAGGCATCGGTGTGACGGCGCATGGTTTCTTCGGCGACTTGGGCCAGGCCGATGCCTTCGATGGCGCTCGCCGTGCCGGTGAAAAACTTGTCGATAAAGTCGCTCGACAGGCCGACGGCATCAAAAATTTGCGCCCCGCAATAGGACTGATAGGTCGAGATGCCCATCTTCGACATGACCTTCATAATGCCTTTGCTCAGCGCCTTGACGTAGGTCGAATGAACCTTTTTCTCGTCAGGCTTGCCGGGCAGGTCATGGCGCAGATGGCTCAATGTTTCAAACACCAGATACGGATTGATGGCTTCCGCGCCATATCCGGCAAGCAGGCAAAAATCATGGACCTGACGGGCTTCGCCGGTCTCGATGACCAGCCCCGCTTCGGTGCGCAGGCCTTCCCTAATCAGGTGATGATGAACCGCGGCGGTGGCCAGCAGCGACGGGATGGCGATGCGGTCGGCGTTCACTCCACGGTCCGACAAAACCAGGATGTTGTTGCCTTCGAAAACGGCCAGCTGTGCCTTCTGACACAGCAATTGCAACGCCCCTTCCATGCCGCGCGCGCCTTCTTCGGCGAGATAGCAGATATCCAGCGTATAGGTGCGGAACGCGAAATCGACGCTGTTTTCGATGCGGCGGATTTTTTCCAGTTCCATATTGGACAGGATCGGCTGCAGGACTTCCAGGCGTTTGTGCTTACCGCCGGTATCGAGATCCAGCAGGTTGGGCCGGGGGCCAATCAGCGAGACCATCGACATCACCAATTCCTCGCGGATCGAATCGATTGGCGGGTTGGTGACCTGGGCGAAGTTTTGCTTGAAATAGCTGAACAGGTTTTTCGGCCGGTCCGACAAGACGGCCGGTGGAATATCGCTGCCCATGGACCCCAGCGGGTCCTGACCTTCACTGGCCATGGGGCCGATGAAGAACTTCAAGTCTTCCTGGGTGTAGCCGAAGGCCTGTTGGCGATCGAGCACGGTCTGGCGGTCCGGCGTCATGGCCGATATTTCTTCGGGCAGGTCGGACAGCCGTATTTGCGTTTCATCCAGCCATTTTTGATAGGGCTTGGTGGTCGCCAGGGTTTCCTTCAATTCGGCGTCGCCGATGATGCGACCCTGTTCCAGATCGATCAAGAGCATCTTGCCCGGCTGCAGCCGCCATTTTTTGACGATGCTGCTTTCCGGGATCGGCAGCACGCCGACTTCGGATGCCAGGATGACTTTGTCGTCGTCGGTGACGACGAAGCGCGATGGGCGCAGGCCGTTACGGTCCAGGGTCGCGCCGATCTGCCGGCCATCGGTAAACGCCATCGACGCCGGGCCGTCCCAGGGTTCCATCAGGGCGGCGTGGTATTCATAAAACGCCCGGCGGTCGTCGTCCATCAGCGGATTACCCGCCCAGGCTTCCGGGATCATCATCATCATGGCATGGGCCAGCGAATAGCCACCGGCGATGAGAAGTTCCAACGCATTATCAAATGTTGCCGAATCCGATTTGCCATCACCGATCAACGGCCACAGTTTTTCAAGGTCGTCACCCAGAATTTCCGAACTCATGTTGTGGCGGCGGGCGGCCATCCAGTTGATGTTGCCGCGCACGGTGTTGATTTCGCCGTTGTGACACAAATAGCGGAACGGCTGGGCCAGCGCCCACGACGGGAAGGTATTGGTGGAAAAACGCTGATGCACCAGCGCCAGGGCCGATTCCGTGCGGTCGTCTTGCAGGTCCAGATAGTATCTGGCGACATTGGTTTCCAGCATCATGCCCTTGTAGATGATGGTGCGGGTCGACAGGGACGGAATGTAGAACAGGGTCTTTTCCTGAATGTCGAAATCCCACAGCGCGTGATGGGTGCGCTTGCGAATGACAAACAGTTTGCGCTCGAACGCATCGGCATCGGCGCAATTGCTGCCGCGCCCGATGAAGATTTGGCGGATCACCGGTTCGATCGGTTTGACACTTTCGCCCAGGCAGGAATTATCGACCGGCACATCGCGCCAGCCCAGGATTGTCTGGCCTTCTTCGGGGACGACTTCTTCAAAGGCCTCGATGCACATGCGCCGGGTGCCTTCGTTGCGGGGAAGGAACACCATACCGACGGCGTATTCGCCGGGTGCAGGTAGATCGAAGCCAAGCTTGGCGCATTCTTCGCGGTACAGGCGGTCGGGAACCTGTATCAGGATTCCGGCGCCGTCACCGGCCAGCGGATCGGCGCCAACGGCGCCCCGATGACCCAGGTTGACAAGAATCTGCAAGCCCTGACGAACGATTTCATGCGACTTGCGGTTCTTGATATCGGCGATGAAGCCGAGACCGCAGTTGTCGTGCTCGTTGGCGGGGTCATACAGCCCTTGCTTTGCGGGCAGACCGGGAATTGCGGGCCAAGCGGGTTGGCTCATGATTTAAGTCTCTTGCATCAATGGAGTCAAAGCGGGGCGTTTAAATATCAAATCAGGATACATGTTGCCAGTGGGAAATGCACTATGACCATCCCGCCCTATGGGAAGTTGTATCCAAACAATGCCAATTCCGCCAATTCAGTATTTGGCGACCGCCAATTATTTGGTATATATAGAACAACATTTTGGGAGATTTGCCTTGCCGGTTCTACATATTGTGGTTCTTGCCCTGGTTCAGGGACTTACCGAATTTTTGCCCATCAGTTCTTCGGCGCACCTTATTTTGGTGCCGACGTTGACGGGCTGGGCCGATCAGGGCCTGACAATCGATGTCGCCGTGCATGTGGGAACCCTGTTTGCGGTCGTGCTGTATTTTTGGCGCGATGTCCTGGGAATGGTTCAGGGCGTCTTCAGATTATTGCGCGGGCGCGTCGATTTCCATGCCCGTATGGCCGGGTTGATCGTGCTGGCGACGCTGCCGGTCATCGTCGCGGGATATGCCCTCAACGATTATGGCATGGACGGATTGCGCTCGGTTAGCATCATCGGCTGGGCGACGCTGGGTTTCGGCATCGTGATTTATGTGACCGACAAAATGGGCATGACTTTGCGCCGCATGGAACATTTTGGTATCAGCGATGCCGCCATCATCGGCCTGGCCCAGGTGCTGGCCCTGATTCCCGGCACCAGCCGTTCGGGTATTACCATGGCGGCGGCCCGCCTTCTGGGGGTTGAACGGACCGACGCGGCACGGTTTTCCATGCTGCTGTCAATTCCGACAATCGTCGGCGCGGGCGCTTTAAAAGGGCTTGAATTATATCAGTCGGGCGATGCCCAGCTGACATCCGACGCCCTGCTGGCGGCCGGGCTGTCCTTCGTCACGGCGTTGCTCGCCATCACCCTGCTAATGGCCTGGCTGAAACGGTCAGACTTTACGCCCTTCGTGATTTACCGGATCGTGCTCGGCGTCGGCTTGTTGGCGTTTTCTTACGGGTATATTTAGATCAAACGGCCATCTCTTGATGGCAGATAATTTGATCGATTCATAAACACTCTAATAACCCGCATCCAGTTCGACCAGATCGCGCGGCGGTTCGCTGCGGCGCACCCGGCGGATGTTTTCGGCAATCGATGCGGCGGCGGAATTCGGCACCGACAGGCTGGCGATGTGGGGGCTGATGATGACTTTCTCATGATCCCAGAACGGGCTCGAATCCGGCAACGGTTCGGTGGCGAACACATCCAGGGCGGCGGCTTCGATATGGCCGCTATCCAGGGCGGCGAGCAAATCCGCTTCGACCACGTGGCCGCCCCGGGCGGCGTTGATGACGAAGGCCCCCTTGGGCAATTGGGCCAGGGTTTGGGCGTTGATGATGCCGTCGGTGCCGGGCGTCAGGGGCAACAGGCAGACCAGAATTTCCGTGGCCGCAAGAAATTCGGGCAGCTGTTCGACGCCGAAAAACGACTGAACCCCGCCGAGTTTCTTTTCCGAACGGCTCCACCCGGCGACCTTGAATTCCAAATTGACCAAATGGCGCGCCGCATCGCCGCCCAACTCGCCCATGCCCATTATCCCGACCCGCCGTTCCAGGGTGTCGACCTGGCCCAGTTCCCGCCAATCGTGACGGCGTTGCATGTCGTCGTAGATGTGGAATTTGCGGTGAAAATGCAGCACCCGATGGATGACAAATTCCGTCATATGCCGGGTCAGTGCGGCGTCGACCATGCGCACCAGCGGTACGTGGCGGGGCCAGGTCTGATCGGCGACGATACTATCGACCCCGGCGCCCAGATTGATGATTGCTTTCAGGTTGGGGAATTTTTTCAAGACGCCGGGTTCCGGCCGCCAGACCAGGGCGATATCGACATCGTCATAGTCTTTTAGGCCCGTCATGCCACCCGGCCAAACGTGAAAGTCCCGGTCCAGGTCGGCTTCGGGCAGGGCCGGAATTAGCGCCGTGCGCCAGCGTTCGGGATCGTCGGCGACGCTGATGTAAACGATGGAACTCATAATCCAACCACTCCGCTTTCGTCGGCCTTCAATTCAAGTGCCGCGGCCATCAGGGCGCGGGTGTAGGGGTGCGTGGGGTTGGCGAAAATGTCCGCCGCCGGACCCTGTTCGACGATCTGGCCGGCTCGCATGACGACGATATCGTGGGATACCGCGCGGACCACGCGCAAGTCATGGCTGATGAACATATAGGTCAGCCCGTGGCGCTGTTGCAGGTCGCGCAGTAGTTCGACAATTTGCGCCTGTACCGACATATCAAGGGCGCTGGTCGGCTCATCCATGACGATCAAATCAGGCTTCAGTACAAGGGCGCGGGCGATGGCGATGCGTTGGCGCTGGCCGCCGGAAAATTCGTGGGGGTAGCGATCCATAGTGGTGGCATCCAGGCCGACTTCTTCCAGGGTCGCGGCGATCAATTTCCGACGTTCGGTATCTTCGCCGCCCAGGCCATGCACCAGCAAGCCTTCCTCGACAATCTGCTGCACCGACATGCGCGGGCTCAAAGACCCGAAGGGGTCCTGAAAGACGATCTGCATGCGTCGTCGCAAGGCCCTTAAATCCTTGCCGGAAAGGTCGCGCAAGTCCTGGTCGGCGAAGGCGATGGCGCCGACACTGTGTTCCAGCCGCAACAAAGCCCGCGCCAGGGTGCTTTTGCCGGAACCCGATTCACCGACGATGCCCAAGGTATGGCCGCGCTTGATGTTAATGTTAACGCCGTCGACCGCCTTGACGTGATCCTGGACCCGACCGAATAGGCCGCCCTTGATGGGGAACCAGACCTTGACGTCGCGCCCCGTTATCAAGTCCGGCGCGGTGGCGTCGGCGCTTAAGGGTTCCCCCTTGGGTTCGGCGGCCAGCAGCATTTTGGTGTAATCGTCTTGCGGGTTATCAAACACGGTGGCCGTCGCGCCGCTTTCGACAATGCGGCCCTCGCTCATCACCGAAACATGATCGGCCATGTGGCGGACAATGCCTAGGTCATGGGTAATCAGCAACAGCGCCATGCCCAGCCGGTCTCTCAATTCGGCCAGCAATTTCAGCAATTGCGCCTGGATGGTCACGTCGACCGCCGTGGTCGGTTCATCGGCGATCAGCAGGTCGGGTTCGTTGGCCAGCGCCATGGCGATCATCACCCGTTGTTGCTGACCGCCGGAAAATTCGTGGGGCAGGGATTTCATACGCGACACCTGATCGTTCAGGCCAACCAGATCGAGCAATTCGACGACCCGGTCTTGGGCCTGCCGCGCCCCCATTGCCTTGTGCAACAGCAGCACTTCGCTGATTTGACGCTCAATGGAATGCAGGGGATTAAGGCTGGTCAGGGGTTCCTGAAAAATCATCGCCATGCGGTTGCCGCGAAGCTCGCGCATGTGGCCTTCGGAAGCCCCCATCAATTCTTCGCCGTTGAACTTTACCGAACCTTGCGGGTGCCAGGCCAGCGGGTAAGGCAGCAGCCGCATGACCGACAGCGCGCTCACTGATTTGCCCGATCCCGATTCGCCGACCAGCGCCAGGGTCTCGCCCTTGTCGAGGCTGAACGATACGTCCCGAACGGCCTTGACCTCTTTTGTGCCCTGGCCGAACGACACGCTCAAATTGTTGATTTCAAGTAGGCTCATCGGAAAGTCTTCCGGGGGTCCAGGGCGTCGCGTACAGCCTCGCCGATGAAAATCAGCAGACTGAGCATGATGGCGAGCACGAAAAAGGCCGACATGCCCAACCACGGCGCCTGCAGGTTGGCCTTGCCCTGATTGAGAAGTTCGCCCAAGGACGGCGACCCGGCGGGCAGGCCGAAGCCCAAAAAGTCGAGCGCCGTTAGTGTGGTGATCGAACCGTTCAGGATGAACGGTAAAAACGTCACCGTGGCGACCATGGCGTTGGGCAGGATATGGCGGTACATGATGCCGACATTGCCGACACCCAGGGCCCGGGCGGCACGCACGTAATCGAAATTCCGCGCCCGCAAGAATTCGGCGCGCACCACGCCGACCAGCGCCATCCAGGAAAACAGCAGCATAATGCCCAGCAGCCACCAGAAATTGGGCTCCACAACGCTGGCCAGGATAATCAGTAAATACAATGTGGGCAGGCCCGACCAGATTTCGATGAAACGCTGGAAGGCCAAATCGGTGATCCCGCCGAAATATCCCTGCACGGCCCCGGCGCAAACCCCGACGACGGAACTGAAGATCGTTAATGTCAGGCCGAACAGGATCGAAATGCGGAATCCGTAAATCAGTCGGGCGACCACATCGCGGCCCTGATCGTCGGTGCCCAGCCAGTTTAATTCCGAAGGCGGGGCCGGGGCCGGCACCTGCAATTCGTAATTGACGGTGTCGTAACTGAAGCGCACCAGCGGCCAGATAATCCAGCCCTTTTCCTCGATCATTTCGCGCACTTCCGGGTCGGCGTAGACGGTGTTGGTTTCCAGGAAACCGCCGAACACGGTTTCCGGGTAATCGACGAACACCGGCACATAATACTGGCCGTCGTAATTGACCAGGATCGGTCGGTCGTTGGCGATCAGTTCCGCGAACAGGGAAAAGATGAACAGACCCAAAAACAGCCACAGCGACCAATACCCCCGCCGGTTGGCGCGGAAATTTTCAAGGCGCCTTTGATTCAGGGGCGTCAGTTGCATAAGCCTATGACCCCCGTTTTTCGAAATCGATACGCGGGTCGATCACGTGATACATCAAATCGCCGATCAGGTTCATGATCAGGCCCAACAGGGTGAAAAAAAACAACGAGCCGAACATCACCGGATAATCGCGATTAATTGCCGCTTCGAACCCCAACAGGCCGAGGCCATCGAGCGAGAAAATAATTTCCGTCAGCATGGCGCCGGTGAACAAGATACCGATGAACGCCGAAGGGAACCCGGCGACGACGATCAGCATGGCGTTGCGGAAGATATGGCCGTACAACACGCGCCGTTCGCTCAGGCCCTTGGACCGGGCGGTGATGACGTACTGCTTGTTGATTTCGTCCAGGAATGAATTTTTGGTCAGCATGGTCAACCCGGCGAACCCGCCAATCACCAGCGACAGAATCGGCAAGGCGATGTGCCAAAAATAATCGCCGACTTTCTCAAGGGTATTCAATTCGGCGAAATTATCCGATGTCAGGCCGCGCAAGGGGAACCAGTCCAAATACCGACCCCCGGCAAACACCACGATCAGCAGGATGGCGAACAGGAATCCGGGGATGGCATTGCCGACGATGACCACGCCGCTCGACCACATATCGAACCGGGATCCATCGCGCACCGCCTTCATAATGCCCAGCGGGATGGAGATCATGTACACTAACAAGGTCGTCCATAATCCCAACGAGATTGACACCGGCATTTTGTCCAACACCAGATCGACCACGGACCGGTCGCGGAAAAAGCTGTCGCCGAAATCGAACCGCAGATAGTTTCCCATCATCAGGAAAAAGCGTTCGTGGGCCGGTTTGTCGAAACCGAATTGTTTTTCGATCTGCTTGATAAATTCCGGATCCAGCCCCTGGGCGCCACGATATTTTCCACCCTGATGCTGGCCCGTTGACTGGTTGGTTTTTTGCCGCTGTGCGATTTCGGCGCTCGATGAGCCGCTGACCCGGGACGTCGCTTCGACCTGCAGGCCCTGCAATTTGGCGATCACCTGTTCGACCGGGCCACCGGGGGCGGCCTGGACGATGATGAAATTGACCACCATGATTCCGAACAGGGTCGGCACGATCAGCAACAGGCGGCGGAAGATATAGGCGAGCATGGCCGGGTTAGTTCCCTTTTAGGGATTTAAGGCCTTCGATGGTCGACCGGGCGGCGTCTTCGTTGATCCACCAGGTGTTGAACTGGGTGCCGCCGGTGGGTGTCACCTTGGGCCGTTCGAATTTATTCCAGAACACCAGGCGGTCATAGTTCAGGTACCAGTGGGGGATCACGTAAAACCCCCATTGCAGGTTGCGGTCCAGCGCCCGGGTTTGGGCGATCAGGCTTTCGCGATCCGGTGCGGCGATAATTCCGGCGATCAGTTCGTCGATCACCGGGTCGGCGACCCCGGCCAGGTTGCGGCTGCCATTTTGGCTGGCCGCCGCCGATCCCCAGTATCCCAGTTGTTCGTTGCCCGGCGATTGCGACTGTCCCCAGGCGAAGGTCAGCATGTCGAAATCAAACGTCTCCAGCCGTTTCAGGTACTGGGCCGAATCGACCGTGCGCACCCGCGCCTTGACGCCCAGGCGTTCCAGGTTCTTGACGAACGGCAGGGCGATGCGTTCGAAGGCCGGGCTGACCAGCATGATTTCAAATTCCAGCGCCTGACCGGTTTTCTCGTTGATGCGGATATTGTCGCGAATCACCCATCCGGCTTCTTTCAGCAGTTTGTCGCCCTGGCGCAGGTTCGACCGTATGCGACCATCGCCGTTGGTTTTCGGCGGGTTATATTCTTCGCTGAAAACTTCATCCGGGATGCGTCCACGGTAGGGCGCGAGAATTTTTAACTCCGCTGGCCCCGGCAGGCCGACCGCCGCCAATTCCGAATTGTCGAAGTAGGACCGGGACCGGGTGTATTGGCTATAAAACAAGTTGCGGTTGGACCATTCATAATCAAACGCCGTGGCCAACGCCTGGCGCACGAGGCGGTCCTTGAACAGGTCGCGCCGCGTGTTGTAGACGAAACCCTGCATGCCCGATGTGCGGTTGTGGCCGACTTCGACTTTCTTGATCAGCCCCTGTTTGACCGCCGGGATATCGTATGAGGTGGCCCAGATTTTCGACATGTTTTCGTTGCGGAAATCAAATTCCCCGGCCTTCAACGCCTCGACCATGACATTGGAATCGCGGTAGTAGTCGTACTGGATCGTATCAAAATTATCGCGCCCGATGTTAACGGCCAGATTAAGGCCCCAGTAATCGGCAACCCGTTTGTAGCGGATGAAACGCCCGGCTTCGAATTTATCAATTTTGTAGGCGCCACTGCCCAGCGGCGGCTCTAACGAGGTCTTGGCGAAATCCTTGCCCTGCCAGTAGTGCTTGGGCAGCACCACAAGCTGGCCCATGATCAGCGGCAGTTCGCGGTTCTGGTTGTTTTTGAAAACGAACCGGACGGTGCGCTCGTCGATCTTTTCGGCCCGGTCCACTTCGGCGTAATAATACCGGTAGCTGGGTTCGCCCTTTTCAATCAGCGTCTCGAAGGTCCAGATCACATCGTCAGCGGTGATCGGCTTGCCGTCATGCCAGCGGGCTTCCTTGCGCAGCACGAACTGCACCCACGAGCGGTCTTTCGGCGTTTCTACTGTTTCGGCCAATAGGCCATATTGGCTGAAGGCCTCATCGGCGCTCGATGTCATCAGGGTGTCATACAGGCCGCCCAGGCCGACCGCCGCTTCGCCCTTGATGATGAAACCGTTAAAGCTGTCGAAACTGCCTTCCGCCGCCAATTTAACAGCGCCGCCCTTGGGGGCGTTCGGGTTGACGTAGTCGAAATGTTTGAAGTCGAGGCCGTACTTGGGCGCGCCGTGCATGGCCAGGGCGTGGGTCGGTTGGGCCAGCGCCGGAGAAATGCTCAGCAAGGCGAAGGCGATCAACGGGGCGATCAGTCGGCGGTTCAAGATTGCGGCTCCTGTCTTGATGCGGATGGCAGGTTGGATGCTTGTGATTGGATACTAGATAAATGTGCCCTAATTGTGAACGGATAGAATATCCAGCGCCGCGCGGTGCAGGCGGGCATCACCGGCGGCGACGACGCGACCGTCGGATTTAATGGACAGCGGCGCGCCCTGCCAGTCGGTCATGACGCCGCCGGCCCCGGTAACCACCGGTGCCAGGGCGCAAAAATCGTAAATTCCCATGGTCGATTCGACGACCAGATCGATGGTGCCGTTGGCTAACATGCCATAGGCGTAACAATCGGTGCCATAAACCGCGCGACGACAGAGGCCGCGCAGTGCTTCGAACTTTTCGAAATCAGCGGTGGGGAACATCTGCGGCGAAGTCGCCGATAACCAGGCGTCTTTCAAGTCGGCGCAAGGCCGGACGCTGGCATCAGTGCCGCAAAAAGTCGTTGGCTGCCCTTGTACGCCGATCCAGCGTTCGCCCAACGCCGGCATGTCGATCACCCCGATAACCGGCAGGCCCTTGTGCAAAAGCGAAATCAAATTGCCGAACAAGGGGTTGCCGGTAACGAACGAAGCGGTGCCGTCGATGGGGTCGATGGCCCAGACATATTCGGCGTCGATACGATCATCGCCCAGTTCTTCGCCCAAAATACCGTGATCGGGATAGGCTCGCGTGATCAGCGCCCGGACCGCTTCTTCGGCTTCCCGGTCGGCGACGGTGACCGGGCTTGAATCGACCTTCGATTCAATATTCAGGGGCGACCGAAAATACTTGAGCGCGACGGGGCCCGCGGTATCGGCCAGCCGGACCGCCAGGTCGCGGGCTTCGTTTAAATCAAGGCTCATTATGGCAACGGCTTCGGGGCGTCGCTTAAGCTGCGCAGATAGCCGATCACCATCGCCCGGTCGGCGGCTTTCTTTATGCCCTTGAACGCCATCTTCGTTCCCTTGGCGTAGGTTCTGGGGTCGCTCAAAAAGGCATCCAGATCCTCATAGGTCCAATCCCCGCCGAGCCCACCGACGACCTGGGAATACTTGTAGCCTTCCACAGACCCCTTGGTGCGGCCGACCACGTCCCACAGGTTGGGGCCAACAAGATTTCGGGCGCCTTCTGCAGTGCTGTGGCAGCCCTTGCATCTGCGGAAATACTTTTGCCCGGCCACTGGATCGGCGCTGGCCAGCAGGGACGATAAATCCTCGGGCGCAGGCGCGGCGTCGGCCTGTATTGCAGGGGCGGGTGTCGCCGCGGCGGGCTGTTCAGGCATCGCCGCTTTTTCCGACATCTGGCCGGGGCTGTAGCCGGGTTTCGGGCGTACCGCGAAATCGCCGATAACATTGACGACGACGATCAGGACAAGGGTCAGGACGATGGCGAGGGCGAAAGTCTTCAAAAAACCTGAACTCATGAGATCAGAACCTTTAATTTGATATAGCGGTCGTTATAGTGCGACATACATGCTGATAACCCAAACAGAGCAAGAATGCCAGATGAACGCGCCCGCTAATAGCCCCCGCCCGCCGCAAAATCCACTGGTCGTGGTACCGGCGCGCATGGCATCAACCCGCTTGCCCGGCAAACCGCTGGCCGATATCTGTGGCCAGCCGATGATTGTCCAGGTCTGGCGGCGGGCCATGGAGGCCGATTTAGGCCCGGTCATCGTCGCCTGCGCCGAGCCCGAAATAGCCGAGGTGGTAACGGCCGCCGGTGGCCAGGCGGTGTTGACCCGGGCCGATCATCCGTCCGGGTCAGACAGGGTCTATGAAGCCGTTTGCAAATTTGATCCGGATGGCAAGCATGACGCCATCGTCAATGTTCAAGGCGACCTGCCGACCATCGAGGCCGCCGTCGTGCGCGCCGTGCTCAGCCCCCTTGAAAATCCCGATGTGGATATTTCGACCCTGGCCGCCGTTATCACCGTCGAGCGGGAAAAAACCGATCCCAACGTGGTCAAGGCCGTGCTGTCGCTAAAACCCGGTGAAACGATCGGCCGGGCACTTTATTTCAGCCGCCAAACGGTGCCCCATGGCGACGGCCCGCTGTATCATCACATAGGGCTGTATGGCTTTCGCCGCGCCGCGCTGGAACGCTTCATCAAGCTGCCCCCGGCGCCGCTGGAAAGGCGGGAACGGCTGGAACAGTTGCGGGCTTTGGAAGCCGGCATGCGCATCGATGTCGCCCTCGTTGACACGGTGCCCCTCGGTGTCGATACTCCGGCGGACCTGGACCGCGCCAGGGCGATGTTGGATGTTAAAAAACAATGACCGATAGTGATAAAATGATCGCCTTTCAGGGCGCCATGGGGGCCTATTCGGATTTGGCCTGCCGCGCCGCGTATCCGGATTGGGCGACGCTGCCCTGCCACACGTTTGAAGAAACCTTCGCCGCCGTTACCGGCGGTAAGGCGGCCTTGGCGATGATCCCCATCGACAATACGGTGGCCGGTCGGGTCGCCGACATTCACCACCTGTTGCCGGGTTCCAACCTGCATATCATCGGCGAACATTTCCAGCGCGTCGATCATCACCTGCTGGCCCTGCCGGGAACCAAGATCGAAGAACTGACCCACGTCCACAGCCACGTTCACGCCTTGCCCCAGTGCCGCAAGATCATCGCCGAACTGGGTCTGAAAACAGAAGTCTACGCCGATACCGCCGGCGGCGCCAAAATGATCGCCGAACGGGGCGACAAGCATCACGCCGCCATCGCCTCGGAACTGGCCGGCCAAATTTACGGCCTTGAATCCTTGCGCGCCAATATCGAAGATTTGGAACACAACACCACCCGGTTCTTAATCATGGCTCCGGAAGCCGATTTCCCGGCGCCGGACGACCGCGACTGGGTGACCAGTTTTGTCTTCAAGGTGCGCAACGTTCCCGCAGCGCTCTTCAAAGCCATGGGCGGCTTCGCGACCAACGGGGTCAACATGACCAAGTTGGAAAGCTATATGGTCGGCGGCAGCTTCACCGCGACCCAGTTTTATGCCGAAATCGACGGCCAACCCGCCGACAAATCCGTCGCCCTGGCGCTCGAAGAATTGGGCTTCTTCACATCCTACGTAAAAGTCCTCGGCGTCTTCCCGGCCAGCCCGTACCGCAAGCAACATATTTCCTAGGGCGAGTAGGCGATCCGGGTCCGCTCTGCGGTGAAAACCTGACAGGTTTGAGCGGTGGCGAGAATGTCGGCTATTAGCGGACCTTCTGCCGGTGACGATTTCTGCTGCCAGGTGAACTCAATAGTTTTGTTTGTCCGTGTATCTGAGTCATTAAAGTAGAAATAATTGGGGGATTGTCAGGTTCTTGTCAGGTGCATGGGGTAGCATTTGCCCTATAGAATTACGACCGAAGCGTACATCTGGTTGCAACCCAGTTGAAGCGCTATGGACTGGCAGGGTGTTTCAAGGGGCAAAATATGGCTACACAATATGACGCAGGTGCGTTGATCGAGGGCATCTATGACGCCGCCATGAATCCCGAAAACTGGCAAAACCAATTGAAGCAGATATGCGACAGCCTGAACTGCTTCGCCGCCGTTACCTATGAGACTAACCAGAGAGAGTTGCTTTTTCTTCGATCTTTCGAAATGCCTGACGAATCTGTTGCCGAATATGAATCGTATTACCTGGAAAAAGATTCTCGAATTCAGTTCGGTTTGGAAAACCCAAACTTGCCGGTCGTGCACGACGCTATGCACAATACGGAAGCAGAAAAAGACAGGGACGAATTCTGCGTCTGGATGCGAAAGTATGACCATTACAGCTACATAGCCGCACAATGGGACCTGGGAAATGGGGTTAAAGGTTACAGCGCCTTCCAACGTTCCAAATCTCAGGGGCTTGCGACGGAGCAGGAAAATGAACTCCTGTCCATTATACGCCCCCATCTTCGACGCGGCGTAGAGATCATCCGCCGGTTCGGTGAACGGGACCTACGGCTGGAAGCCAGTGGCGAGGCATCGAACCTGCTGCCTTTCGGTGTGGTGCTGTTGGAAGCCGATGGCACCATCATGTTCATGAACCGTATGGCCAACCAGATCACATCAGCCGGGGATGGCATCAGTGCCGAACCGAACGGGTTGAAGGTTGCCCACCGGGAAACCGATGCCGCACTTCAAAAGCTGCTGACCGCGACAACCCGCACGGGGGTGCTCCTCAGTGCCGGTGGCGACATACCCGTACAACGCCCATCGGGCAAGCGAAGCTACACGCTGTCGGTGTCGCCGCTTCCGTCCCGGGACGTGGTGTTTGCCAAGCACCGCCCGGTGGTCGCCATTTTCATATCTGACCCGGAAGCTTCGGGTCAGGCGTCCGCTGACACCTTCCGCGCCCTGTATGATCTGACGCCGGCAGAGGCCCGCCTGGCGGCACAAATGGCCACAGGCATCAGCCTCGACCTCTGCGCCACACGCCTGGGCATTTCCCTTGAAACGGCGAGAACATACCTGAAGCGCGTGTTCTCCAAAACCGGCACGTCCCGGCAAGGTGAACTGATCCACCTGCTGCTGGCGTCCGTGCAGCGCACGGGACTAGGACTTTAGGGCTGATCGCCCGCGCCACTTGCTCGTGCCGACCGAATAATTTTCGTCAAAACTGAACTTTATTTGCCGATGTCACCCGTATGGGGACTGCGGCAAATGATTCCGTCCGGCACCCTTACTCCAGATTTAACGAGTTTATTGGGTAAGGGGCAACGACATCATGGGTACTATAAAATCACTAACGTTGTTTGTTTTGGTCGGATTCGCGGTCATTGGGCTGGCGAATAACCCGGCACGGGCTGCCGTTATGGCAGGAAATTCCTCATTCGGCATTGGAACCGTTACAACCGACAATGTGAATAATCTGGATTGGCTTGATTGGACAATTACGGCGGGCCAAACACGTGATTCCGTATTCGGGCGCACAACCACTCTAGGCGACAGTCTATATGGTTGGAGATATGCAACCCGCACCGAATTTGAAGCATTGGCGAATTCTGCTGGCATTGCGTCAACTTATTTCGGAGGGGGTGGCTATACGGAAATTTATAGCCAAACGGTCGAGCTATCAAACTTGTTGGGGCTCAATGTATTAGGGATCGCTTCGGTTGGCATCCTGGCCGATATCACGAGAACGACTGTAGATGGCAGTTATTACATGCGATCTTTCGTTCAAACCATCGCAGGCACCAAAGGCTATGTGGTTCCCTTCCAAGGAGAAGCTCAAGGGTCTGTTACTGACGGGTACATGGGCTCCGCTTTGGTTCGGAGCGCGAACCTTTCCGCCGTCCCTATCCCGGCATCATTGCCGCTGTTCCTCACGGGCCTCGCAGGTCTGGGCGTCCTTGGCCGCAGGCGCAAAAAATCTAACGCATTGCATATGCGGCAGTCGGCCTGACACCGGGCGGAATGCTGTGACGTGACGAACCGTGTTCGGGAAAAAGGCGGAAAAATGCCACCCGGAAAATTCAGATAATTGGCATCGCCAGGATGTTGGCAAGGTCACTAACTAGGGGAAAGTTCATGCGTAATTTGAAATCATATATTTTGGTTATCTTGGTTGCCTTGGCGTCGTTTGGATTGGCGGGCAACTCGGCTCGGGCAGCCAGTTTGACTATTGATGGTACAGGTCAACTCACCGGAGCGACCGGCATTGACGTCAATGGTGTTTTTTATAACGTGTCTTTCGTTGAAGGAACTTGTGACTCACTATTTAATGGATGTGATTCACCTTTGGATTTCGCATTTTCCAACATTTCGGATGTATATGCAGCATATCAAGCCCTGCAAGGTCAGGTTCTTACTGGCTCCTATGATACTGACCCGACTTTAACATATGGCATCGAGAACACATCATATGGAGCATTTTGGACTCCATATGCCCTTGCCGGCAGCAACAATCTCTACGCAGGCTATCTGCAAAACAATTCGGGTTTAACTGCAGATAGTTTAGCCGCAACATATTTAAATAGAACTTTGACTGATTCGTCGCTTTTCAACAATTATGTCTATGCGGATTGGACCCAGGTCTCAGCAGTCCCACTCCCCCCATCGGCCATTCTGTTCGGAACCGCCTTGCTCGGCTTGGCGGGTCTCCGCAGACGCAAACGCAAAACGTCACCGTCTGGCGACCTGATGTCGAACCTTCAAGTTTAACTCAAACGAGTTTCACGAGGGGGCGGTGAAGAATGGCGAACACGCACACCGAGCAACTGGAATTGATCGTCGAGGCTCTGCAATGTCTTCAGCAGGGTGCCTTGAGACTGGGACTGGAAGACCTGTTCCACCTGCTCGGCGTCGCCGAACTGGAAGCCCAGGACATCCTGCAGAACACGAAGCCCAAGGGCAAGTGCGTCTATTCGTTTGAGGAAGATAAGGCCGCGCATCTGAATTGAGATCAGGTGGAGTGCGGAGATATGACAAGCAGTGTTCGGGGAGAGATTGGCTGGAAAAGCCACTCGGTACGTTCCACTGACAGGTTTTTTTACCAATGAATTGACGCTCATAATTCTATGAACGGGAAAATAGGGAGAGAAGACATGAAAGTATTAAAATCAATTGTCGCTGCTGGTGCATTTATGCTCAGCGCGGCTACGGCAGCCCAAGCCGCGTTGGTAACGATAGATTTTGAGTCAGATGTATTGGGCCTCCAAGGAGGGTCTTTTATCAGCGCAAGCTCTCCAATAGTTACCTTTTCGGCATCGGGTATCAGGGTAGCTAACGCCGCGGCCCAGTCGGCTAATACCATTGGACTCTGGGCGGAAGGAGATAGTGCGGGACTGAACTTAACTTTCTCTACTTTCGTCAATTCACTTTCAATGGATTTTGGCAACGATGATCCTGGTTTCTCCGAGGACCGGGCAATTCTTACCGTTTTCAATAATTCGGTGCAGGTCGGGCAGACACAGCTTATCTACAACAAAAACGATACCATGGACGAGAATATTTCAATTTCCGGTCTTGGCCAATTCGATTCCGCATATCTGATTTTTGCAACTGGGTCCGGGTCAAGCACTTCATTTTTGACTGAAATCGTTGACAACGTTACGTTTAACACGAGCGTCTCCGCAGTCCCCCTCCCCCCATCAGCCATCCTCTTCGGAACCGCCTTGTTAGGCATGGCAGGGCTCAGGAGAAGGAAGCGCAAAGCGGCCTGACCGGGGTACTCATACTCCCAACCCAAAGAAGCCCCATTGATCCCCTCAGTGGGGCTTCTCTTTGCTTGAATTCCTTGGTTTGGTTTGACAAACAAAACTTCCGCTTCGGCTCAAAAGCAGACGAAAGGGCTCGCTTGATTTGACGCCCGCTCCCCGTCCGCGAACGGACTCTTCGCCTAATCTTCTTCCAGCCAGTCGCTGACCAGATGCCAGGCGATGGAATCTCGCCTTGGCAGGCGCAGGCCTTTTTCGGGGAAGGCGGCGATTTGGGTTTTGGTGAACCAGCGCGCGTCTTCCAGTTCGTCGCCGCTGGTATCGATATCGAGCGAGCTGGCGGTGGCGCGGAAGCCCATCATCAATGATGACGGAAACGGCCACGGTTGCGAGCCGCGATATTCGACGTCTTCGGGTTTAACGACGATGCCGGCTTCTTCCATAACTTCGCGGGCGACGGCTTCTTCCAGGCTTTCGCTTTGATCGACGAAACCGGCCAGGGTCGAATACATACCTTCGGGCCATTGGCTCTGGCGGGCCAGCAAACAGGCCCCGCCTTCGGGGCCGGGGCGGGTCACCAACATGATCACGGCGGGGTCGGTGCGGGGGAAGTATTCCCGTCCGCACGTCGTATTGGTGCAGCGGCGCAGGCGTCCGGCTTCTTCGGATGCCGTAACGTTGCCGCATTCACAGCAATAACGGTTGTGGCGATGCCAGTACATGTTGCCGCGCGCGAAGGCCAGCAGCGCCGCTTCCCGGTGGGCCAGCAGCGGGCCGACTTCGCGCAGGTCGACAAATTTCGCCTGGCCCATGGCCGGGGTCAGGGTCGGCAGTTCGTGTTCGGAAAGGTCGATGGCGAAATAGGCGGTGCCCTTGTCATCGTCGCCGTCGCCCGTGGCTAATCCCAGCAGGGCGATTTCGCCGGCAATTTGCAGCAAACCGCGGGCGTGATCGCCGGTCAGGTGGATGGCGCCGGGGCTATCGTCGCCCATAATCAGGTTGGCGTTGCGCCAGACCGGAACGATGCGGGTCTGGCGATGGTGCAACATGTGATTGATCCAGCCCTCGTCCTGGCGCTGGTGGGCGGCCCGTTCCAGGCCGGTGGATGCATAGTACAGCTGAGTAGACACGATGTTATCCTGACGGGATGAGGAAATTCCGCTAGATTATATGCCCAGGCGATGGTCATGCGTTAAACTTTCATTTACGCAGGCTGTCTAACATATTGGTCTAATTGATTTTTCAATTGGTATCATGGCGCAAATTGTATAGATTTCCGGCGAATCGAATGGGCTGTCACGATTTTTTGGCGAATTGCGGAACAAGGATTCCCCGTCGGATGAGGTTTATGCGCTATCCAGCGTTGATGGGTGTCTTGGCGTTGCTTGCCGGCTGCGCGCAAGGGATTAGCGTGTTTGATGACGCGTGCAAAGCATCACCGTCGAGCGTTTTGGCGAACGTCGATTGGGATACCGCGCGCAAGATCAATTTGCGAATCCGCCAGGATACCTTCACCCCAACCTATTTAGGCCTGATCCAGGGCGCCCCCTACCGCCTGATGATCGAAAACGCCGACGATGACAGCCATGTCTTTCGGGCCGCCGAATTTTTCAGGTCCGTGGCGGTCGCCGATGTGCGGGTGATCAGCGGGCCGGGGGCGGGCGTGAAGACGCCGTATTCCTGTTCCGGGGCCATCGCCATCGCGCCCGGCGGCATTACCGAAGCCCGATTCGTATCGGTCCGGGATGGCGTTTACGAATTTGATAACAATTCGGTGTTGCTGTCGTTCGCCCTGACGGGCAGCGCCGGCGGATTTATCATCATCGAACGCCGCCGGCAAATTCCCGAAAGCCCGGTCAAGCATTTGAAGTTCCTGGAACGCAAGCCGCTGGTGACCTCGCCCGTATCGGCACCGTCGGGGAGCCTGTTCGATGATGACACGGCACCCGAACAACCCATAGACGCCAAGCCGACTGTGCCGGTCGAAGAGATGCCGGTCGAAGAGCTTCCCGTCGATGAAATCCTCCCTAAAGATCAGCCCAAAGCCATGCTGGACGCCGATCAGCAACCGGCCGCGCCGGTCATCGATGACACTCAATTGAACAAGGCGCCCGCCGCCGATCTGTTCTCCGACTGATTTTCAGGGCTCCGGTGCGCACAAACCATTGACCATGCCAAGGCTTGATCTGTTATAGTGCCCTTGGGAGATCGGCGGCGGACGTATTCCTCGCCAACCCGGTCAGGTCCGGAAGGAAGCAGCCGTAACGAGATCAGGTGCGGGTCGTTCGCTGGTCTCCCACCTTTAGAAAATCGAGATTCTCTAAACGCCTCATGACCGATCAGACCCCGCCAGAACCGAAACCGTCTCCTGGCGCTCCTGAATCAGGCGGCGAATACACCGTATTGGCCCGCAAATACCGGCCCGCGTCGTTCGATGCCCTGATTGGCCAGGACGCCATGGTGCGGACCCTGACCAACGCCATAGAATCGGGCCGCCTGGCCCATGCCTTCATCCTTACCGGCGTTCGCGGGGTCGGCAAAACGACCACCGCGCGAATCATTTCCAGGGTCTTGAATTGCATCGGTGTCGATGGCACCGGCGGCCCCACAGTCAGCCCGTGCGGGGTGTGTGAACACTGCCGCGCCATCGCCGAAGACCGCCATGTGGATGTGCTGGAAATGGATGCCGCCTCGCGCACGGGTGTCGATGATATTCGCGAATTGATCGACGGCGTGCGCTACCGGCCAACGTCGGCCCGCTACAAGATCTACATCATCGATGAAGTGCATATGCTGTCGAAAAATGCCTTCAACGCCCTGCTGAAAACCCTGGAAGAACCGCCCGAACACGTCAAATTTATCTTCGCGACCACGGAAATCCGCAAAATTCCGGTCACCGTTCTAAGCCGCTGCCAGCGCTTTGACTTACGGCGCGTCGATATGGAAACCCTGACCGGGCATTTTTCGAAGATCGCCGATCAGGAAGGCGCGACAATCGGTGCCGGCGCTTTGGCGTTGATCGCGCGTGCCGCCGATGGTTCCGTCCGCGATGGCCTCAGCCTGCTCGATCAAGCCATCGCCCACGGTTCGGGCGACGTTAGCGAAGACCAGGTCCGCGACATGCTGGGCCTGGCCGACCGTTCGCAAACCTTCGCGCTGCTCGAAGCGGTGCTGAAGGGCGATATTTCCGACGCGCTGGATTTGATGGACCAGCAATACCGTTCCGGGGCCGACCCGGCGACGGTGCTCGAAGACATGCTCGACATCACCCACTGGTTGACCCGCATTAAAGTCGCGCCGACCGCCGCCGATGATCCCGGCGTCCCCGAAATCGAACGGGTCCAGGGTAAAGATATGGCCAGTCGCCTGACCATGGCGGCCATCGCCCGGGCCTGGCAGATGCTCCTGAAGGGTCTGGGCGAAGTCCGGACCGCCCCGTCACCAATCCAGGCCGCCGAAATGGTCATGGTCCGCCTGGCCTATGCCAGCGACCTGCCGACCCCGGCGGAAGCCTTGAAAACTCTGGATAAGGGTCAAACGGTAACGGCGACAGGCGGCACGGCGGCGGCGACACCTTCTGCGGCCGCTGGTGCGGCGATGGCCCCGGCAACGGCGGCCCCGACAATGACCACCAGTCGTGCGCCCGCAAACCAGCCGTCGCAACCCCGCGCCGCCCTTGGTGGCGCCCATGGTGGCGCCGGACCCGAACGGGCCTTGGCGCTAATGCCGGATCCGGAACCGCCCATCGAAGCGACCGTGGCCCAGGCCGACCCCGCGACGTTTGAACAGGTCGCCGAACTGGTCGGGCAAAAGCGGGCGGGTATTTTGCGTTCCGGGATAATTAACAACCTGCATCTTGTGCATTTCGAACCGGGCCATATCGACGTTAGCCTGGGCGACCGGGCGACCAGGGAACTGCCCTACGAACTGGCCAGTTTCCTGACCGAACATACCTCCCGGCGCTGGACAGTGGCGATTTCAAATGATCCCGGACAGCCGACCCTGCAACAAAAATGGGACGCCGCCAAAGCCGATGAAAAGGTCCGCGTCACCCAACTGCCGCTGGTCAAGGCGGTGCTCGAAACATTCCCCGGTGCGACCGTTACCAGGGTCCGGCAGCGGGATATGGACACGCCCGATGACCTTCCCGACGGCGACTGATTTAGGGAAATACCGTTTTTTCAGGCACAGGAGACGGAATCATTCCACATACCGATAACGGACTATTGCGATCCCTTTGGATGGCCACGGCGGAAGCCGCACCGGAAACGCGCGCGCTAAGCGGCCCCGACGAAGCCGATGTGGTGATTGTCGGCGGTGGCTTTACCGGGCTGTCGGCGGCCTTGCATCTGGCGCAAGCCGGGATGTCCGTTATCGTGCTTGAAGCCGGTGAAATCGGCTGGGGCGCATCGGGGCGTAACGGCGGCCAGGTCAATCCGGCATTTGGCCCCCTGCCATCGGAGGCGCGGGCTTTTTACGGCGCCGAACGGGGCGAGAAAGTCCTTAAATTCGTCGATGGCGCCTGCGATTTGGTGTTCGACCTGATCGCCCGCCACAACATTGCCTGCGCCTCACGCCGGGTGCCGTACCTGCGCGGCGCCAATGGCCGGCGGGGGCTGGTCGATGTCGCGGACTGGGTTCGCCAATGGCAGGAATTCGGCGCGCCGGTGAACCTTAAATCGGCCACCGAAACCGAAGACATTATGGGCAGCGCCTTTTATGCCGGGGCCATGGAAGATGCCCGGGGCGGCAGTTTGCAACCGCTGTCCTACGTGCGCGGATTGGGCCGGGCAGCATTGGCGGCGGGGGCCAGGATATTCACCCAAAGCCGCGCCGTGGCCATCGACCGGGCGGCGACGGACTGGCGGCTGAGTTTGCAAAACGGGGGCCGGGTCAGCGCCCGCCATCTGCTGGTTTGCACCAATGGCTATACCGATAATCTGTGGCCCGGATTGCGGCGCAACGTGGTGCCGGTGGCCAGCCTGCAAACGGCGAGCGAACCGCTGCCCGAAGCTATCCGTTCGACCATCCTGCCCCGCGGCCATCACGTATCGGAAACCCGCCGCGTCATGACCTATTACCGGATCGACGAAAACGGCAGATTCCAGATCGGCGGCCGCGGCAAACTTCTCAAGGCGAACAACCCACCCCTGGATACCAGCCACCTGCGCGCTCAGGCCGTGGAAATATTTCCGCAACTGGCGAAGGTCCGCTGGGAATACGATTGGGGCGGCCTAGTGGCGATCACCAAGACCCATTTGCCGCACCTGATCGGCCTTGGCGAAAACGCCTATGCGGGTCTTGGCTACAACGGTCGCGGCGTCGCCCTCGCGACGGCCATGGGCCAGCAATTGGCGCGCCTGGTCGCGGGTGAAGATGTGCCCCTGCCGGTCACGAAAGGCGCGCCGTTTTTCTTCCATAAATTTCGCGACGTCGGCGTCGCCTGGCACACCCTCAGCGGCAGCGTGTTGGACCGCTTCGACGGCTAGGGCTTAAGTCGACGTCTTAACTGTTCGATGCGTTTGCGGTTGACGTCGCGGTCGCTGTGTCCGACCCGCGAGGACGACCGCACGTGGACCACGCCGTCGGGGTCCATGCGACATTCCACATCGTCCACAAATCCGAAAATGCGCGACTTGAACGTCGCCGCCAAATAGCCGTCGTGCTCGGCGGTGACATGGCCGTCCATGGCCTCGATGGCCTGGCGCACGGCGGCGGGGCCGCCGGTGGGCATTGTCAGGGGGGCGATGAAATGCTTTTTATCGTCGGGATTTTCGCTGCTGACGCAGTTAGGGCGGCCTGAGCACCGCGCCAAATGGCCGTCGCGCAATCCCGGCGCCGCGCCCGACCGCGACATTTGCCCCAACACCGCCAGCGCCGCTATGACAAAAACCACCAAGCCGCCAATAACGATTGCTACTGTCATCACCTTGCCCTTCCTTTTCATAATTCAATCTATTTGGGGGCGCCGTTTCCGCAGGCGCACAAAATACAATAAAGCCACAGAAACGACAAAGGCCCCGGCCATCATGCCCGGAACCGCATAGCGGGGAAAGAGCGTCAGCATCAGCCAGCCGCCGATGAACGCGCCGGCGATGCTGGTGATGACGTGGCCGATCAGTCCACGGGCGGTATCCTTGACATACATGGCGACCATCCAGGCGACGAAATTGCCGATGCAGAGAATAATGGCGACGTGAAACCAGGTCATCGTGGGAATCCTTATGGTGGGTAGAACTTAATCTACAATGTAAACGTATTACCCGAACTGGCGCCCCAGGCTTCCATGAATTCTCTCAAATGCGGCCGGGCTTCGCCTTCAGTTTCGATCAACGCCACGATATCGGCGATGCCGCGATTGTAGGCTTCGGTCGATATGGTGCCTTTGTGGTGCATCAGGCGCAGGTAGACCAGATAGGTGTTGAGCACATCGGTCTCGCAGTAATCGCGGATTTCCTGGATTTTGCCGTCGTCGTACAGGGTCGATACTTGCGAGCCATCGACGCCGAATTTGCCGGGGAAGCCCATGACCGAACAGACCTCGTTCAGTTTGACCTTGGCCGAACCACCGTATTCACTCAACACTTCGAGCAAATCGCAATGCCAGTCGGCCGAATAGCGCGAATTGTAGCTGTTCCATTTGTCGCCCGCCTGATACAGCCAGGGGGCGCTGATGCCGTGCTTCATGGCCCGGTATTTCAGCACCGGCAAATCGAAGCCGCGCCCGTTGTAGCTGACCAGCCGGGGCTTGTGGCGTTCGAAATAGGTGAAGAACCCTTGCAGCAGCTGTTTCTCTGTAAATCCAGCCTCGCCGCCGGTTCTAAGCTCTTTAAGCAGGTAAACCTCACCGCCGCCATCGTGTTCCAGGTCGGCTTCTAAAAAGCTGATGGCGACCACCTTGTGGAAGGGCTGGCGCGGGAAGGCGTTCTTGCCGCCGGTGATTTCCAGATGGTAGCGTTCCAGCTCGGCCCGTCTGGCGACGATGTCGGGATCGTCGAAACCGGTCAGGTTGGGCACCGCGTCGGTGTCGGGTACGGTTTCGATATCGAACACGAAGAGGTTTTGATGCTGCATGTCGCCGTTCCCTGCATTAAAGTGTGAAGAATCGAATTCTACCTATCAACATCGAAGACCACAGAGAGAGAGTCCATGAAAAATCTCGGGGCCATGATGCAAACCGCCCAGAAAATGCAGGAAAAAATGGCGACCCTGCAAGAAGAACTGACCAATACGGAAGTCACCGGCAGCTCCGGCGGCGGCATGGTCGAAGTCACGCTTAGCGGCAAGCACGAAACCAGGGCCGTCAAAATAGACCCCTCGCTGGTCAAAGCCGAAGACGTCGGGGTCCTGGAAGACCTGATCGCGGCGGCCTTCAACGACGCCAAAGGCAAGGTCGAAAAGGTGATGGCCGAAAAAATGTCGGAAGTCACCGGCGGCCTGCAATTACCGCCGGGCATGTCCTTGCCTTTCTGAGAACGCTTGATTTTAACAGGTTAGGGCAACTTATCTGCCCTTGAAGTAAGGGCAGGTTGCACTACACGATGGCTGAAAATGATATCGACCGGCTGATCCACCTGCTGGCCAAGTTGCCGGGCCTGGGTCCGCGTTCGGCCCGGCGGGCGGTTTTGCACCTGATGAAAAAGCGGGAGTCCCTGATGGTCCCGTTATCCCGCGTGCTCGACGATGCCATCGACAGCATCGTCCACTGTTCGACCTGCGGTAATTTAGATACCCGCGACCCCTGTGGCGTGTGCGCCAACCCCAAACGCAGCGACGCGATTATCTGCGTCGTCGAAGATGTCGCCGATTTGTGGGCGCTGGAACGCTCACCGGCTTTTGCCGGCAGGTTCCATGTGTTGGGCGGCAGTTTGTCGGCGCTCGATGGCGTCGGCCCTGAAGACTTGAACATCGCCGGGCTGATTGCCCGGGCGCGCACCGAAACCGTCACCGAGGTGATCCTGGCGACCAACGCCACGGTCGACGGCCAAACCACGGCGCACTACATCGCCGAGCGGCTGATCGATTGTAACGTGCGCATTTCCGGCCTGGCCCATGGCGTGCCGGTGGGCGGCGAGCTGGATTATCTCGACGAAGGCACCCTCAGCGCCGCGCTCAAGGCGCGTCATGATATCTAGCCGACACTCATCGCCAGGACGCGGCTGATATCGGTCAGGGATCGCCCGGATTGTTTCTGCCAGGTGTCGAAGGCTTGTTGGGTGGCGGCCCTGTCTTTTTTTGATGACGGGGTTTTATCGACGATGCCTTCGCCGATCAGGCGGGCGACGACATCGCGGGACAGGATGAAGCCGTCGATTCCCATGAAGCGCAGGAAATATTGGCCGGTGTTGCCGCCCAGGCGCGATCCGCTTTTTTTGAGCAGGTCCAACAGGCCCACGTAGTCGCTCGATGGCCAATTGGCGAAAGCCTTGCCGACGCCGCCGTATTGGCTGGCCAGGTCGGCGACAAACACCGCGTTTTGCTGGACCGATCTGATCTTGGTACCGTGCCGCACGATGCGGGTATCGGAAACCAGGCGAGCCAGGTCATCGTCGTTCAACATGGCGCAGTGACCGACGTTAAAACCTTCGAAAGCGACCTCGAAACCCGGCCACATGTTATCGACCACTTTCCAGTTAAAGCCCGCCTGAAAGACGCACTTGGCCATGCACGACAGCCAGCGATCATCGGGCACGGCGGCCAGTTTCGATTTCGATTTAGGTTTGTCGAGCAGCGCTTCCAGGGCGTCTGCGCCGCCTTTGCGTTTGGCCGCGATGGCATGGATTTGCATGAATTTGCGCACAGTTTATGTCTCCGCCAGCAGGTCCAGGCCCTGCAATGTGGTGCGGGCGACCAGCCACAAGTCGGATTCTTTCCGCACTATCTTGGACATAACGGTCAGGCCCACAATCAGGTTTTGCACGGACAACGCCAGGGCATGGGTGTTCACGTCGGCCTTGATTTCACCGCTGGCGACGGCCCAGTCCAAAAGCGTTTCGATGCGCGCGGCGCTGCCCAAAAGGGCTCCTTCGAGCAGGGGGCCCAGTTGATCATTGGTGTTGCACAATTCGGCGGCACAATTAACGGCCAGGCATCCCCGCGCTTGCGGATCGTCCGAACTGTTTTTGCAGACCATGCGCAAGGTGTCACTCAGGAGCTTTTTGATAGACATATCGGGCGTCGCTTCAGCCAGCGCCCGGTCGGGTGTCTGGCTTGCATATAAGGCCAGGACCTCACCAAACAACGCCTGGCGACTGTCAAACGCGTTATAGAAGCTGGACCGGGTAATTCCCAGTTTTTCAGACAGCGCCTTGACGGAATTGGCCTCGTAGCCTTCTCGCCAGATTTCATTCATGGCGAATTCGACGGCCTCTTCCCGGTTAAATTTTGACGGACGCGCCATGGCTGATTTCTTTAAAAGGGTGCCGTACAAAAATTAATTGTACACCTATGGACAAAATATTTTTAATGTGTTTTATACATACATGAACATAACGGGTATGGTCAAACCAAATCAAAACAGGAACAAGCTTATGACGGCAATATTTGTAGCGACATCGCGGATCAAGGATCCCCAAAAATACGCTGAATACGGCGCCAATGCCGGCGCGACTTTCGCCGCCTACGGGGGTGAACTGGTGGTCCGGGGCAAGGCCGGCGATACCCTGGTTGGGGTCAGCGACCATCAGACCGTCGCCGTGGCGCGCTTTCCCGATATGGCGGCGCTTAAAGGCTGGTATCAATCGGCGGACTATCAGGCGTTGATCCCGCTGCGGGATGAAGCCGTGGACATGACTCTGGTCACCTACGAAGAGCCAGCTTAGAAAAAGGGGCCCCCCTTGTGATCACCCTGTACGCGCATCCCAGCCGCAACGCCCTGAAGGTTCAGATTTTTTTGCAAGAAGTTGGTTTGCAACACAATCTGGTGGACACCCACACCTTGGAAAAAGGCACGCCCGACGACGCGATCTTTCGCCGGGCCAGCCCGATCGGGCAGGCGCCGGCGCTGTATGATCCGGACACCGACGTAGCATTGTTTGAATCATCCGCCATCCTGATTTATCTGGCGGAAAAAACGGGCCGCTTTCTGCCCGGCCCGGATCGTCCCCAGGCCCGCGCCGAAACCTTGAAATGGTTGATTTTCGAGGCCGCTAATTTGTGTCCGGCAATGCTCGATATCTATCACTACGCTATCAAGGCGGACGCGCCGCACCCCTACGCCGAAGACCGCGCCAGGACCCTGACACGCCAGGCCTTGGGCGTGCTCGATGGCGCCCTGAACCTCGATCAGGGACGCGATTTCCTGGCCGGTGAATATTCCATCGCGGACATGATTTTGTATCCCTGGATGACCATTCTGGAGGACCTGGCAGACATTGCGCTCGGCGACTATCCGGCGCTGACCGCCTGGGCCGCCCGCATGGTCGAACGCCCGGCTGTGCAGATTTACGCTTCGGCCTAGGGGGCTAGTTGATGCCGTTGGCCCGCTGCATTTCCCGGATGTAGGCGATCAGGGGCTGAATTTGATCGGCCTTTACGCGCGGCTGGGGTGGCATCTGCCCAAATTTCCAATGGTGCTGGCGCACGCCAAGGGCGAGGGCGCTGCGGAAAGAGCCATCGCCATGATGGCCGGGCCGGTAATAGGGATGGATCAGCGGCGGGCCTTTTTTCGAACCGCCGACGTTTTCGCCATGACATTCCTTGCACACCTTGTCGTAAACCTGCATGCCCTTGGTGGCGTCGGCCGACAGGGTCGGGATGATCACCGGGATCGTTTCGTCATCGGGGCTGGGGCCGATAATCAGCCAGCCGACCACGACCAGCGCCACGACGATGCCGACGATGGTGGTTTTCGTCGAGCGGTCAATGGCGACTTTGCCGCCGGTAGCCGGTTTGGCGGCCTCGGTTGCGCCGGTTTTCTTTGTCTGTTTCTTGGGCTTGGCCATGGCTTAATCCTTTGTGCCGGGGAACGGGACCAGATTGGGACGACGGTCATCGTCGCCGGTATCCGGGCCCGGTAAGTCTTCCGCCGGGCCGTCCTTGCCCAGTTCGATGTCTTCTATATGGTCGCCGCGTTTGACGACTTTTTCCGATGAAATCTTGATTTCCCGGATGTCTTTCAGGGCCAGGTTGAAGTGACCGTCCAAATTATCGACCCGTTTATCCAGGCGACCGACATCATCGAGCAATTTTCGCACCTCGACCTGAATCAGCCCGGCCTGTTCGCGCATGGTGGCGTCTTTAAGGACGGCGCGGACGGTGTTCAGGGTCGCCATCAATGTGGTCGGCGAGACGATCCAGACCCGGCGGCGGAAGGATTCTTCGATGACATTGCGGAACGAGGCGTGCAATTCGGCATAGACGGCTTCTGACGGCAGGAACATCAGGGCCGATTCGGCGGTCTCACCGGGCACGATATATTTTTCAGCGATGTCTTTGACATGTTTCAGGACATCGGCGCTGAAGGTTCTGGACGCCTGAACCTTGGCTGTATCGTCGCTGGCGTTGCGCAGGGCCTGGAAGCTTTCCAGGGGAAATTTGGCGTCGATGACGATGGACCCCGGCGGGTTGGGCAGCTTCAACAGGCAATCGGCACGTTTGCCATTGCCGAGTGTCGCCTGGAATTCAAAGGCCGACGGCGGCAGGATCGAGGTCACCAGATCGTTCAGCTGAATTTCGCCAAAAGCGCCCCGGGCCTGTTTGTTGGACAAAATATCCTGCAAACCGACCACTTGTTCAGACAAATCAGTGATCTTTTTTTGCGCCGAATCTATTACCGCCAGGCGTTCATGCAGGTCGCCCATGGTCTTGCCGGTTTTTTCCGAATGTTGGGTTAGTCCGTCGCCGATCCTTTTGGACATGGCATCCAGGCGGTCTTCCAGGGTTTTTCCCAGTTGCGCCTGGGTCGCCGCCTGGGCTTCGCCCATTTGGGCCAGGCGACCGGCCAGTTCGGCCTGGGCGCGGGCCAGGCTTTCATTTTGTTCGCGGGACCGGGCATTTTCACCGCGTAAAAAGAAAACCGCTGCGGCGGCGATTGCGACGGCGACGATGGCCAGGACGAGGGGTAAAAAATCCATATGGGTGCTCTGTCTCGGCAGGATGGAAAATATCGAACCCACAAGCTAATGCATGACGAGACGACCAGTCACGGATTATTGAGGCCTTCGTGATGAAAATGTTTGATAAGGTGGCTAAATCGACAGTTTCAATAACAGGGCAAACAGCTAAATGCGCGCACCCGTTCATTATCTGAGTACGATCATTATCATGTCGATTTACGGGGGCCAGGTGTGCCCGTTCCTGGACAGCCTGACGGCGCTTCAACTGATTTCATCAATCGTCGTGGCGGTGGCCCTGCAATATGGGCTGCGATCGCGGTTGCGGGCCGCCTATATCGACAAGGCCCCCTACGAAAAGCAGGCCGGGCGGGTCCTTGGCCTGGAATTCGCCCTGTTCTTCGCGACCGGCACGGGCCTGATGATTTATAACCTCATCGCCTATGATTTCCCCTTGGGCAGCGGCCTGAAGCTGGTGCTGGGTTTTTCGTCGCTGGGATTCTTCGCGGCCATCGACCTGGCCCTGGAACGGCAACGCTTTCTGGTCGATGAAATCACTCGCACCGGGCGCCACCTGCGGGTCGATGCAAACTATTTTCCCTTGTCGGGCAAACTTGGGGTGTTTGCCGTGGCCTGTATTTTTTTCATCCTGGGTGTGGTCTTTTTGGTGATTAACAAGGATTTGGACTGGCTCGTTTCCGTCGGCACAACGGTCAGCATCGAACAGGCGCAACTTTCCATCCTTGGTGAACTGGTCTTCGTGGTCGCCACTATCCTGGTTCACACCATCAACATTATCCGCTCCTACACCCGCAATTTGCACGGCTTTTTCGCCCTTGAAAACGGGGTTCTGGACCGCGCCAGCCGGGGCCATCTGGAAGGTTTCGTGCCGGTTGGCAGCAATGATGAATTCGGCTCTATGGCGCTGTACACCAACGACATGATCAAGGGCTTGCGCGAAACGACGGAAGAAGTTCGCCGCACCCGCGATGTCAGCATCCTGACTCTGGCGTCGCTGGCGGAAACCCGCGATAACGAAACCGGCGCCCATATCCTGCGGACCCAGCGATACGTCAGGGTATTGGCCGAACACCTGAAGAGCCATCCCGAATTTGTCGCCGTTCTGGGGCCTGAAAACAATATCGAGCTGCTGTATAAATCGGCCCCCCTGCACGATATCGGCAAGGTCGGCATCCCCGACGCCATCCTGTTGAAGCCGGGCAAGCTGACGCCCGAGGAAATGGATGTGATGAAATCTCATGCGGCGCTTGGCGCGCAGTCGCTGAAAGTCGCCGAAAAGGAGCTGGGGTCCAATTCGTTCCTGCATTTCGCCAAGGAAATCGCCCAGACCCATCACGAAAAATGGGATGGCAGCGGTTATCCGAAGGGTTTGGCGGGCGCCGCTATTCCGGTATCGGGGCGGCTGATGGCGCTGGCCGATGTCTATGACGCGTTGATTTCCAAGCGGGTCTACAAGGAAGCCTTCAGCCATGAAATGGCGCGGTCCATCATCGTCGGCGGCAGGGGCACCCATTTCGACCCCGATGTGGTCGATGCGTTTCTCGCCCAGGAAGTGGAATTCATCAAGATCGCCGCGAATTTTAGCGACCACGCCTACGCCACAAATGATACGGTGCGGGGCGGCGATGGGCCGCTACAAGGGCTTTTGGCCGGAGAATGAACCTCCCGGTGGACAGATACGCGGGCTTCTGAAATATTGTCGCTTTCTGACAACCCGAAGCAGTATCCGCCATGACCCTCCTGTCGATCATCGTCGCGCCCGACCCGCGCCTTAAGCTGACCTGCAAGCCCGTCAAAAAGGTCGATAAGGAAATCCGCACGTTGATGGATGACATGTTGGAAACCATGCACGTCGCCAACGGCATTGGCCTGGCGGCGCCGCAAATCGGCATCGCCAAACGCGTCATCGTCATTGATGTGGCGCGGGAAGAAGAAGCCCCCAGGCCCCTGCGCATGGCAAATCCTGAAATCATCTGGGCGTCTGATGACGATGAAATGCATGAAGAAGGATGCCTGTCCTTGCCCGAACATTATTCCGAAGTGGTCCGCCCCAGCGCCGTCAAGGTCCGGTATATCGACCATGAGAACGAAATTCGCGAAATCGACGCCGAAGGAATTATGAGCGTCTGTGTGCAACACGAAATGGATCATCTGGATGGCGTGCTGTTTGTCGATCATATTTCGGCGCTGAAGCGCAACATGATCCTGCGCAAACTGATCAAGCAGAAAAAAATGGATGCGGCGGTATGACCCTGCGCGTGATCTTCATGGGCAGCCCTGAATTTTCGGTGACGGCGCTGGCCGCCCTGATCGCCGCCGGGCACGAAATCGTCTGTGTCTACAGCCAACCGCCAAGGCCGGCCGGCCGGGGCCACAAGGAAACGCCGTGCCCGGTACACGCTTTCGCCCTGGATCGCGGGTTGGTCGTGCGAACGCCGGCATCGCTGAAAGATCAAGACGTTCAAAATGAATTCGCAAGGCTCGCCGCCGACGTCGCCGTGGTCGCCGCCTATGGCCTGATCTTGCCACCGGCGGTGCTGGCGGCGCCCCGCCTCGGCTGCATCAACATCCATGCCTCGTTGTTGCCGCGCTGGCGCGGTGCGGCGCCGATCCAGCGGGCCATCATGGCCGGCGACAGGGAAGCTGGCGTGACCATCATGGAAATGGACGAAGGCCTGGACACCGGCCCCATGCTGTTGGCCGAAAGTGTCGCCATCGGGCCGCAAACGACGACCCCGGTGCTGCATGATGCCCTGGCCGACCTGGGCGGGAAATTGATCGTTACGGCGTTGGCGGACCTGGACGCGGGGTGCCTTGTCGCCCGCCCGCAGCCCGAAGACGGCATCACCTATGCCGCCAAACTAAGTCGCGACGAAGGGCCGATCGACTGGACCTTGCCGGCCGATGAACTCGCCGCCCGGGTCCGCGCCCTTAATCCGTGGCCGGGGATTTGGTTTGACCACGATGGCCGCCGCATCAAAGTGCTGGCGGCCCAGGCCGGGGGCGGCAAAGGTGCCACCGGTGAAGTTCTGGCGGGGGGCTTAACCGTCGCCTGCGGCCAGGGAAGCTTGCACGTCATGCGAGTCCAGGTGGCCGGTCGTTCGGCGGTCGATGCGGTGGATTTCCTGCGCGGTTATGAACTACCTGCGGGAACCATTCTCAGCTAATATTTACGGCGCGTGATTGCGGATGGTCCGGATCTTATCGATGCCTTGTTTCATTTCTGTCAGGATGAATTCGGCCCGCTTGACCGGGCCGCCGACGGACTTGCCCGGAAACAAATGGTGCCAGGCATCGGCCTTGACGTTTAGCGCACACAGGACGCCGCCGATATCGGTATGGTAACTTTCGATCATCTTCTTGATCTTATGAAACCGTTCAGCCGATATATCGTCCCACATTTCCCGGGTTTCGATGTTAAAGCTGTCGAATCGGGCCTTGATATTGGCGATCAGGCCGACAATGGTTTTTTCCAAAACATCGCAGGTATGCATCAGATTCTTGTCTTGGTGAAGCTGGTGATTGGCGCGAATTTCCGCCAGGGAGTCGACAAATTCCTGAAGCACCGGTTCGATTCTTTCCAGGCATTGCCGGTAATAGGACAGGGACAGAAAAATATCGCCGTAGTCTTCCAGGAAGGTCGGAATGTCGATGAGGTCGATGCCCAGTTTGTCGGCCATCATGGACATTTTCTCGCGCGCCTTTTTAACATCGGGATCGCGGAACAGGGCGATGATATCTTCGAAGTTGTTGATTTCCATATCGTCGCTGCCATAGATTTCCTTGATCAGGGGCAGGGTGAATTTCGACATGTATTCCGTCAATTCGCTGACCTTCGATGGCGACAGCATCAGGTGTTCGTGGTTATCGACTTTAATGCCGTGCTGGCGTAGCAAGATGCGCAGGGAATAGACGTCGAAACTTGGCAGCAGCGCCAGCTTGCGAAGCAGCACCATATCGGGATGGGATGAGCCGTCCGGCCAATCAAATTCGCCGCCGACCTTGCCGACATCCATCTGGCCACTGCCAGAACCTTTTTCGTTGAAGAATTCGATAACGCTATCGAGGCGCACGTTCTTGATCATCCGTGCCCGTTTCAGCGCCGCCGTTTCGATGGGCAGCATGGCCAGCGGCAGGACGTGCAGGGAATCCCGGTCAGAATCAAGTATGGTCATTTCGGTTTTGCTGTTCATATGCCCCTCACCCTAGTCATATATGATCAATTCCCGACGGTCTTCAACATTTGCTTCCGATCAATCTTGACATGCGCCGGGCTGACGGGGATACAAAGGGCCATGACCCGCTATAAAATCATCGTCGAATACGACGGCGCCGGATTCGTCGGCTGGCAGCGCCAGGACAATGGCCTGGGCGTGCAGCAGGCGTTGGAAATTGCGATCGGCGCATTCACCGGCGAAGCCGCCACCGTGTTCGGGGCCGGGCGCACCGATTCCGGTGTCCACGCCCTGGCCCAGGTCGCCCACTTCGACCTGTCAGCAGACCTATCCGTCTACAATGTTTGCGAGGCCATGAATTATCATTTGAAGGAACAGGCGGTTGCGGTGCTTAACGCCACCATTGTCGATGAGGAATTTCATTCCCGTTTTTCGGCGACCGGGCGATCTTATGAGTACCGCATCACCAATCGCCGGGCACCGTTGGTGTTGCAGCGTGGGTACAGTTGGCAGCAACGCGGCGACATCGATACCGATGCCATGCACGAAGCGGCGCAGGTGTTGATCGGCAAGCATGATTTCACGACTTTCCGGGCGACCAATTGCCAGGCGGAATCGCCGGTAAAAACCCTTAACCGGCTGGATGTCGAACGCCACGGCGAAGACATTCGCGTCTTGGTGCAAGCCCGTTCGTTCCTGCATCATCAGGTGCGAAATTTGGTCGGCACGTTGATGCTGGTGGGGCGGGGGAAATGGACCACGGAGGACTTGGCCGCCGCGCTGGCCGCCCGCCACCGCACCGCTGGCGGCGAGACCGCCCCGGCCTGCGGCCTTTATTTATCGAGCGTAAGTTACTAAGTACTAGGACTGACAATCAGAACCGGAGCACCCTGACCCCATGACGGATATCAAGTTGAGCCTGGAACAACCACCCGGAAACCAGCAGAACTCCGGCGGCGACCCGACGTCGGGCCATCCGGTCGCCGGATATTTCGCCGTCGCCCTGGGATTGCTGGGTATTTTTTCCATCGGCTATGTGTTCGTGCCGTTGGCCTTTATCGCCAGCCTGGTTGCCCTGTTTTCGGGCCAGATCATCTGGGGTGTTTTCGGCCTGTTGCTCAGTTTTGCGGGGCTGCTGACGTCGCCATTTCTGCTGGCCTTTCTGGGCCTCGCCTGGCTGGCATCGGTGATGCCGATCTAGATCAGGGTTTCGGCATACATGTTGATGGTGAAGCTTAAGAGAAAATCCAGGAAGACGACCCCGGCGGCGGCGGGGCCTGGAATATCCAGCGCCGTTTTGGCGATAAACCAGGTGTAAATAACAATAGCCATCATCGCCACCAGCACGATAAATCCGCCGCTGCCGTCTAACATGCCGGTGATCGACAGGATGGCGATGGGCATGTACAGGGCATTTTGCAACACCGCCGCCCAGTTGTAACCGATGATAAACCGGACGTAATAATGGGTCCGCTCGAAGCGTTGGCACACCCAGATCATGACCACCGGCAAGGCCACCCAGCCGGTGACATAGGCAATAAACTGAATGGAAAAATAGCGCCCCGGTGAGGCCGCGATGTCGTCGACGCCGTAGCGCACTGCCATCAGCAGGATAAACAGCGGGAAAACCACCACGGCGGCCTTGAATGAATTCCAGAAACCTTCTTCGGAAACTTTGAAATACGCCAGGCCGCCCACGTCCATGCGGGCCAACCGGTAAGATCCATACAGCGCGTTTAAGGCTTCGCTAAGGAACGACATGCCCTATACGCCGAAATAGGCGTCGAGCGCGGCGGTGTAGATATCAACCAGCGCCTCGATATCGGCTAAGTCGACATGTTCGTCGACCTTGTGGGCGGTGGCGTTTTTCAGGCCCAGTTCGGCGACCGGGCAGCAATCCTTGATAAAACGCGCGTCCGACGTGCCGCCGGTGGTGCTTAAGGCCGGGGTCTCACCGGTAATTCCGGTCGCAGCCATTTGCAGGATGGAGCTCAGCGCACCGGGCGGGGTCAAAAACGATTCACCCGATACCGTGACAACCAGCCCATAACGGATGTTTGCCGGACCGGCGACCTTGTCGCAGATATCCCGCAGATTTTGTTCCAGTGCGGCGCCGGTGTGAAGATCGTTAAAGCGAATGTTGAAGCGCGCCTCGGCCTTGGCGGCAATGACGTTGGTCGCCGAATTGCCGCTGTCCATAGCGGTAATTTCCAGGTTCGACGGCTGGAAATGTTCCGTCCCGTCGTCCAGTTTTTCGGCGTCAAGGGCGCTCAGCAGGGCGAGCAGCGCCGGCACCGGATTGTCCGCCAAATGTGGATAGGCGACATGCCCCTGTTCGCCATAGACGATCAGGTGGCCGTTCAAGGACCCCCGGCGGCCGATTTTTATGGTGTCGGCGAAGGCCGCACCGCTGGTCGGTTCGCCGACCAGGCAGGCGTCAATGGTTTCCCCCTGGCCGGCCATCCAGTCCAGGACCTTGAGCGTGCCGTTAATGGCCGGGCCTTCTTCGTCGCCGGTGATCAGCAGGCTGATGGAACCGGTAAAGTTTTCGCCGTTGCGCGCGATAAATCGCGACGCCGCGGCGGCGAAGCAGGCGATCGCGCACTTCATGTCGGCGGCTCCCCGGCCGAACAGCTTGCCGTCTTTAATTTCCGCCCCGAAGGGCTCGACGCTCCAATCATCCCGGTCACCGATGGGAACCACGTCGGTATGACCGGCGAAGCAAAAATTGGGGGCACCGCTGCCGAAGCGGGCATAAAGGTTTTCCACATCAGGCGTGCCGGTTTCGAAAAAAGGTAGCCTGTGGCAGGTAAAGCCCATGCCGGTCAGGGCACCTTGCAGCACGTCGAGCGCGCCTTTGTCATCCGGCGTAACGCTAGCGCAGCGGATCAGCGCGCGGGATAACTCGAGCGGGTCGAGGACGTTCACTAGTCTCTCAGCAGTTCGTTGATCGACGTTTTCGACCGGGTCTTTTCGTCGACCTTTTTGACGATCACCGCGCAATACAGGCTGGGCGACGGTGATCCGTCAGGCATGGTTTTGTCTGACGGCATGGCACCCGCTACGACGACCGAATAGGCCGGCACTCGGCCGTAATGGACCTCGCCGGTGGCGCGGTCGACAACCTTGGTCGAGGCGCTGATGTAAACGCCCATGCCCAGGACCGAACCTTCTTCGACGACGACCCCTTCGGCGACTTCTGCCCTAGCGCCGATAAAGCAATTGTCTTCGATGATCGTCGGTCCGGCCTGCAGCGGTTCAAGCACGCCGCCGATACCGGCACCGCCGGAAAGATGCACATTTTTGCCGATTTGGGCGCACGAACCGACGGTCGCCCAGCCATCGACCATGGTGCCGCTGTCGACATAGGCGCCGATGTTCACGAACGACGGCATCAGCACGACGCCGGGTGATACATAGGCACCGCGACGAACCACGCAATTGGGCACGGCGCGGATGCCGGAGGCGCGAAATTGCGGCTCGTCCCAGCCCTGAAATTTTGACGGCACCTTGTCAAACCAGTGGGCGCCGCCGGGACCGCCGGGGATCATCGCCATGTCGTTTAAGCGGAAGGACAGTAAAACGGCCTTTTTCAGCCACTGATTGACCGTCCATTTGCCGACGCTCTGGCGTTCGGCGACCCGAGCCTGGCCGGAATCGAGGAGCTCCAGGGCCGCCTCAACGGCGTCGCGGATGTCTCCTGTGGTCTCCAGATTGACAGTGTCGCGCGCCTCCCAGGCGGCGTCGATGGTGGCTTGCAGGGCTGAATGGCTCATGGTTTTAGGCTCTACCGTATGATGAATTTGAAAATGTGCCCAGAACATGCGTCAGCCGGGTTTGGCTGTCAATAAATTCAGATAGATCTGATCACGTTCAAATGGAATCGATCAGTTTTTCACCTTTAATTTGAACACGATGTGTTTCAAACTAAAGGTGAACTGATCCAGGCAGGGCGTCCAGCCAGGCGCTCAGATTATCAAGCCGGTGGTCGATGTAATCACTGTCCGAACCCTCGCAACCCCAGACCGTGTCGGTGCGCACCCAGACCGTGGTCATGCCCAGATCGGACGCCGGTTTCAAGTTGCGCGCCATGTCTTCGACCATGACCGCCCGTTCGGGGTCAATGTCATGGCGTTCGATAAGCGCCTGGTAGACCAGGGGGTCCGGTTTCGGCACGAATTTTGAATCGGCGATATCGAAGACCCCGTCGAAATGGTCGGCCACGCCAAGCCGGTTCATTATTCGGTGGGCGTGATCGGTCGAGCCGTTGGTGAAGATGATTTTACGGCCCGGCAGGCCGCCCAGGGCCGTATCCAGCGCCGGGTCCAGATCGATCAGGCCTAAATCGATATCGTGAACGTGGGCCAAAAAGCTGTGCGGGTCGATATCGTGAAGGCTCATCAGGCCGCGCAGGGTGGTGCCGTATTCGTGAAAATAGCTCTTTTGCACCCGAAAGGCTTCGGCGTGATCAACATCCAGCAATTCGGCGATAAAATCCGTCATGCGGGCGCTGATCTGGGCAAACAGGTTGCTCGACGCGCAATACAGCGTGTTGTCCAGGTCAAAAACCCAGGTTTCAGCGTTTCTCAGGTCGCTATCCATCATGCCTCTATTTGTGGCGATGTCGCAGCCCTATTACAAGGCCCGATGTTATACCAAATTGCACTAATAATGACCCATAGAGACGGCTTCACAAGTCTTTTGGCGAGGAGCGTGCGGCGCGGCGATGCGGTGCATCGGAAGACGTGCGCGACGATGTCCAAAAGGCTTGTGAAGCCGCCGTTCCGGTCGCCTCAGCAACCCGTCGGAGGGCGTCGAGAAGCCTTAACGATGCACCCATCGCCTGCGGCTCCTCTCCTACCCGACGGGTCGCTGAGGCGATCTCTATGGGTCATTATTAATGTAACTTGGTATAAGAAAATCAGCGGATTTCGGCTGACCCAGAAATGCGTCCTGAGAATCTATCGAAATAGGGTGATTTTTATGCGATCGGGCGATTGTTGTTTTTCGCTATTTGTTCCTAGCCGAAACGATGCAAATACAGGTATGGTGCGGATGACAGCGAAGGCTATTAGGGTGATGCCGGGGGGCAATGCGAATGGAAACAAATATTGAAGGATAGGCCTGCCAACGATATAGGACCTGTGGTACGGGGGAACGGTGCCGGTTTAGTATCCGAAATGCTAGACGGCTATCCGGATGCCGCCATCGTTGTCCTAAGCGACGTATCGGTCGTCGCCGCAAATGAAAAAGGCAAGGTTCTAAAAGCCTTGCTTGATCATGGCGATATTAATGAAATACCGGCAATGATCAGCGAGGCCGAAGCGAATAAGCGGGTCGTCGTCGGTACCGTCACGCTGTCGGGCAGCAAGGGCGAGATATTCCTTGATATCACGGTCGTGCCCATGGACGGTGACGACGCGGGACCAGCCACCCAATACCTGGTGTTGTCCCATGATGTGACCATGGAACGAAATCTGCGGTCGGCCCTGGTCGAATCACGGCAACGCTATAAAGATCTGGTCGAAGTTTCCAGCGACTTTTCCTGGGAAGTCGACCGCGACGGAACCTTCAGCTTCGTTTCGCCGGCCGGCGTGCTGGGCTTCACGCCGGAACAGTTGGTCGGCCAGCGACCACAGGATTTTGTGCTCAACGCGGAAGACTACAACCCCCTGCTTTTCCTGAGCGACCGCAATGAACGGAATGTTGAAATCTGGATGCGGACATCCCAGGGCAACAGCGCCTGTGTTGTCGGTTCAAGCCGACCGCTGACCGGCGCCGATGGTGAATGGATGGGGGCTCGGGGAATTTGCCGCGATGTCACCGTCGATCGTGACCGCGAGGCGGCACTGAGAAGCGCGCGCGAACGCGAACAATTGCTCAATCGCATCGTCAAATCCATCCGCGATGAGGTCAATCCGCTGAATATGCTCAACAAGGCTGCGGCGACGACATCCCAGGCCCTGGGGGCATCCGGTTGCCGCATCTATCGACATCACGAAGAAGATGGGCTGGTGCTTGCCGCCGAATATGGCGAATTTGGTATCCCGGAAGAAGAACAAGAGTTCCTGGAGAAAATGGGCGCCGATGCCACGACCATTTCAGTGGTTGCCGGACACTGGCGGGTTCTCGTCACCCCGACCCATTACCGGCAGCAATTAAACGGCGCAATCTGTATCTGGAAGCCGCTCGATGATACCGAATGGGATACCAACTATTTTATTTTGCTGGGCGATGTCGCCAACCAGATCGGTATCGCCAACGAACAATCTGCCAATCACGAACGTATCGTCAACCTGTCCAGAACCGATGGTATGACCGGGCTGTTGAATCGGCGAGCGTTTTTTGAAGACGAACTGCCAAGACGCTTTACCAGGCTGGAACGAGACGGTCAGGTCGCCGCACTTTTGTATCTGGACATGGACAACTTCAAACTGGTTAACGACGTTCACGGCCATCAGCGTGGCGACGAAGCGATTATATGCCTGCGTGAATTAATGCTCGAACATTCAAGGCCCGGTGATGCGCTGGTCCGGCTTGGCGGCGATGAATTCGCCATGTGGATGGATGGCATGATTCCGGAAGTCGCCATCGAAAGGGTCAAGACCATATTGGAAAGCGCCAAATGCCTGCTAGAATTTTCCGGCGATGAAAATCGCCCCCTTGGCGTTTCCATCGGCGTCGCCATGTATGACCCTAAAAATGGTGAGACGCTGGAATCCCTAGTCGCCCGTGCCGATAGCGCTATGTATGAAGTCAAGAACGACGGCAAGGGTGGGTATAGGGTTGCGCCGCTCCCGGAAAATGCAGATGACTCCAGTCAATCTGAAAATGGAAATGCGTGATCATGCCGCTTGAGAAAGAAATAAGTTACGACGACGCCAAAAAACTGGTCACGCATGAAGATCCGGAAGTCCGCAAGGAACTTGCCGCGCGCGCCGATATAAACCCTGAAATTTTGTATTTTCTGGCCGAAGATAAATCGGCAGAAGTGCGCCAGACAGTCGCCCGGAATGCCATGGCCCCGCGCCAAACACACAGCCTGCTGGCCCGGGACGAAGACATCGAGGTGCGCAGCGGGCTGGCCGAAAAATTGGCCCGCATCGCCCCGAACATGAGCGATGACGACCGCGACAAGCTTCGCCAAAGCACCCATGAAGCCCTGAGCATTCTGGCTCAGGACCAATTAACCATCGTTCGTCAGATCCTGTCCGAGACCCTTAAGGATGTGGCCAATATCTCGCCGGAATTGATTAAGCAGCTGGCCATGGACAGCGAAATCGCCGTTTCCGGACCGGTCCTCGAATTTTCACCGGTTCTGACCGATGATGACTTGATTGAAATCGTCAATTCCGGACCGGCGGCGGGTGGCTTAGGCGCCATGTCGCGGCGTAGCGGGGTCAGCGAAGGGCTTGCCGATGCCATCGTCGCAACCGACGATTTAAGTGCCATCGCCGACTTGCTCGGCAACAATACGGCGCAAATTCGCGAACAGACTCTCGATGATCTTATAGACCGGGCCGACTCCATTGATCTGTGGCATGCCCCGCTGGTCAATCGGCCGACTTTGCCGTCCGGCGCGGCGACCAGACTCGCCCGTTTCGTCGCCGATGACTTGCTTGATCAATTGACGGCGCGTGACGATCTTGATGAAGATACACTCAATGCCGTCAAGTCGGTGGTCCGCCGCCGAATCGATGGCAACCCGAAGGAAGATGGCGCAGAAGTCGCCGATATCCCCGGTGTTGAACCGCCGATTGAAGTCGCGAAAAGGTTGCTCACCGCCGGGCGGCTGGATACCAAGTTTCTTTCCAGGGCGTTGGCTTCGGGAGACAAGGGCCTGATATTGGCGGCCCTTTCACTGTTGACCGAATTGCCCATGGAAGTCATCACCGGGGTCTTCGCATCGCACAGCGCCAAGGGAATTGTTTCCCTGGTTTGGAAAGCACAGTTGCCCATGAAACTGGCGGTGCAAGTACAGCAGCGCATGGCCGGGATTGCCCCGGCAGAAATTATCGAGGCCGGACCAAAAGGTGAGTATCCTTTCACCCATGACGAAATGAATTGGCAAATTTCGTCCTTTTCCGACGGAATCGACAAGCAGGCATAAGAAAACGCGGATCAAGCGTCGGTGCAAAAGTATAACAAAGGCGAGAAAAACGGAATGAAAGGTCTCAAGAACTTATTCGGCGGCTTGTTCAAGTCCGGTGCTATCCCCTATGAAAAGGCCAAGGAAATGGCCCGTCATGATGACATAGAGGTGCGCCTGGAACTGGCCGGGCGCGAGGATATAAAACCGGAAATTCTGTATTATCTGGCCGAAGATGATGATGCCGGCGTACGTCGCGTCATCGCCGCCAATGCGAGCGCCCCCCGCCATGCCGATTTGTTGCTGGCCGGCGATGCCGATCATGATGTTCGTGTTGGCCTAGCCGAAAAAATTGCCCTGCTGGCGCCGGGCCTGTCATCGGACGAACAAGACAAAATTCGCAAAATGACATACGAGGCGCTGGAAATTCTGGCCCGCGATCAGGTCACCAAAGTTCGCCAAATCATTGCCGAAACCCTGAAGGATTTCGCCGACGCACCGGCCGAGGTCATTCGGAATCTGGCGCGCGATGCCGAACTGGTGGTCTCGGCCCCGATTTTGGAATATTCGCCGGTCCTGACCACCGATGATCTGCTCGAAATTATCGGCAGTGATCCCGTGCACGGGGCGCTTTTCGCGGTTTCCCGCCGCCGCAATATAGACAACTCTCTTTCCGATGCGATTGTTCGTACCGGCAATACCGATGTTATTGCTGAACTCCTTGGAAACAAAAGCGCGCAGATCCGCGAAGAAACGCTCGATAGTATTATTGATCGCGCCGCCGACGTCGACGTATGGCATGAACCCCTGGTCACCCGCCCGCAATTACCATCGGGTGCGGCGCCCAAGCTGGCCCGCTTCGTTGCGGAAAATCTTCTCGATATCCTGACCGCACGGCATGACCTGGATTTTGCAACCGCCGAAGAAGTCCGCACCATTGTCAATCGGCGCCTGGCCGAAAGTGTCAGTGACGACGACGGCGTTTCGCTGATTGACGAAATACCCGAAAAACTATTGGCGCAGGCCCGTAAATCGAAAGAAGCGGGCACCCTGACCGACGAAGTGATCAATGACGCCTTGCAAAAAAGCAATTTCGAATTCGCCGCCGCCGCCCTGGTTGAACTGTCCGGGCTGGGGTCGGAAATGATTATGAAGGCGGTGTCCGGTCGCAATGCCAAGGGCATCGTCGCGATTGGCTGGAAGGCAGGAATGCCGCCCTGGATTATTGAACAATTACAGCTCAGATTGTGTCGTATCCCGCGCAAAGACGTGCTGATTACACCCGAAGGAGCCGACTATCCGTTAACGGAAGAAGAAATGAACTGGCAGATTGATTTCTTGTCGGATCTGGCTAAATAACGGCTACCTAATCCGGCAAAATCAGGGTGCCGGCACCGTGTTCGGTGAATAATTCCAGCAACAAGGCATTGGGCACCCGGCCATCAATGATGACGGCGCCATCGACGCCTTCATCGATGGCGTCAAGGCAGGTTTCTACCTTGGGGATCATGCCGCCATGAATGGTTCCATCGTCGATCAGTTTGCGGGCGGCGCTGACCTTTAATTCCTTGATCAAATTGCCTTGCCCATCCAGCACGCCGGCGACATCGGTCAACATCAACAACCGCTTGGCACTCAAAGCCGCCGCAATGGCACCGGCGGCAGTATCGGCGTTGACGTTGAGCGTCTCGCCACCGGCGCTGATGCCGATTGGCGCAATCACCGGGGTGATGTCGGATTCGTCGAAAATATCCAGGACATGGGTGGTAATGACCGTCGGTTCGCCGACCAGGCCCAGGTCCAGAATGCGTTCAATATTGGAATCCGGATCGCGTTTGGTGCGCCGCAGTTTCTCGGCGACGATCAGGTTGCCGTCCTTACCCGACAGGCCAACCGCCATGCCGCCGGCGGCGTTGATGGCCGATACGATGTGTTTGTTTATGCTGCCCGACAGGACCATTTCGACAATGTCCACGGTCTCCTTGTCGGTCACCCGCAGGCCTTCGATAAACTCGCTTTTAACCTTCAGGCGGTCGAGCATCTTGCCAATTTGCGGGCCGCCGCCGTGAACGACGACGGGGTTGGCGCCGATTTGACGTAACAGCACGATATTGCGCGCGAACAGGTGCGCCAGGTCGTCATCGCCCATGGCGTGACCACCGTATTTGATGACCAGGGTCTGGCCGCTGTGGCGGCGCATATAGGGCAAGGCTTCCGACAGCGTCGCCGCCTGGGCCAGCCAGTCTTCTTTGGTTTTTTCGTCCATATCCATGTCGGCAGACTAGCCTTCAAGAGCCAGGGCCGCAAGGGCGGCGCGCAAGGCCTCGATGCCGGTCCCCTTGGCGCTGGATGTGGTCATCAGCAACGGGTAAGCGGCGACGTGAGTGGCCATTTCGCGCATCGTTTCGTCTTGTACTTTGGCAAGTTCAGCGGCACCGATTTTGTCGCACTTGGTGAGCACCACCAAATAGGATACGGCGGCCTTGTCCAGCATGGTCATGACGTCACGGTCATTGGTCTTGACCCCGTGACGGCCATCGATCAGCAGGCAGGTGCGCACAAGTTCGACCCGTCCCTGCAAATAATCGCCGACCAGTTCGGTCCATTGGCGAACGCTTTCCTTCGGCGCCCTGGCGTAACCGTAGCCCGGCAGATCGGCGATGGACAGGCGGCCGCCCAGGTCGAAAAAATTGAGCTGCTGGGTGCGACCCGGCGTGTTCGATGTCCGCGCCAGGGTCTTGTGGTTGGTCAAGGCGTTGATCAGGCTCGACTTTCCGACGTTCGAACGACCGGCGAAGGCAATTTCCGGCAGGCCGCTGGCGGGCAAATCGTCCAGCGACACGGCGCCCAGAAGAAACGTGCAGGGCTTGGCGAACAGCAGTCGCCCGGCTTCGATTGCCGCGTCGTCCGGTTGCAAAGAAACATCAGGGGTTGTCATGGAACGGTCCTATTTGACGCCCATCCGCATCATGATGGTCTTCTGTTGGAGGATCGAAAGCGAGTTGTTCCAGGCCCAGTAAATAACCAGTCCGGCCGGGAAGCGGGCCAGCATGAAAGTGAACAGGATCGGCAAGAACATAAAGATCTTGGCCTGCATGGGATCAGCCGGCGGTGGATTGAGCTTTTGTTGCAGGAACATGGTGACGCCCATCACCAACGGCCAGAAACCGATCAACATGGCGGCGGGCAAAACATCAGCCGCGCCCCAGGGAATCAGGCCGAACAATTCAAACACGTTGGTCGGGTCCGGTGCCGAAAGATCCTGAATCCAGCCGAAGAAGGGCGCATGGCGCATTTCAATGGTCACAAACAAAACCTTGTACAGCGAGAAGAACACCGGAATTTGCACCACCATGGGCAAACAGCCGGCCGCCGGATTAGCTTTTTCGCGTTTATACAGCGCCATCATTTCCTGGTTCAGGCGCATCTTGTCCTCGCCGAAGCGTTCCCGCAGCTTGACGATTTCCGGTTGCAATTTCTTCATCTTGCTCATCGCTTTGTAGGATTTGTTGGCGAGCGGGAAGAACAGCAGCTTGATGAGCACCGTTAGCAGCATGATGGCGACGCCGAAGTTGCCGACATGCCCGTGAATCCAGATCAGGGTGTAGAAAATTGGCTTGGTCATGAAATAGAACCAGCCAAAATCGATGGCCAGATCGAAACGGGAAATCCCGAATTTCTCCTCGTAGGCATCCAGTTTCGTGACTTCCTTGGCACCGGTAAACAGGTGCGAGATGGCCGTGCCCGATGTGCCGGGCGCAATGGCGACGGCGGCGCCAAGATAATCGGCTTGGTATTTTTCCAAATCGCTGTCTTTGCGATATGTAAAGCGGGTATCGACCAGCGCTTTCTGATCCGGCACCAGGGCGACCAGCCAATATTTATCGGTGATTCCCAGCCAGCCGCCGGTGGTCGGGTTCTTGATGACGTTTTTGTCCTTTAAGTCGTCGTAGTCGACTTCCTGTAACGTTCCATCGAAAACGCCCAATAGTCCTTCATGAAGAATGTAAAAGTTGGTGACTTTGGGCGTGTCGTGCCGGGATATCAGGCCATAGGGGTGAAGAGTCACCGCCGCCTTGGTGCTGTTGATGACCCGTTGGGTCACCGTAAACATGTAGTTTTCGTCGATGGCGATGGTCCGTTCGAAGGCAAGGCCTTCGCCGTTGTCCCAGCGCAGGGTCACGGGCTTGTCGGTTCTCAAAGTCGCCGAGGAGGCCGTCCACAAGGTGCTGGCATCGGGTACCTTTAGGCCGTTGCCGACCCAGCCGTAATCGGTGAAGTAGGCGCCCTGGGTGCCGCTCGGGCTAAGCAATACGATGGGCGGGCTGCTTTTATCCACTTCTTCGTGATAGTCCGACAGGGTCAGGTCGTCGATACGGCCACCCAACAAAGACAGCGATCCGTGCACACGGGCGCCTTCGATGGTGATGCGCGGACTTTTCGCCAGCACGGTTTTTTTGCTTTGTTGTAACAGTTCGCTGGCGGCGGGCTGGGCCGCCGTACCGGGAATAGACGGGGCCTGAACGTCACTGGTGGCGGGGCCGACGCCTGGAGTCGGTAGCTGGCCGGTCGATTGTCCGGGCGCCAGGGTAGCTTGATCTTGTTCGGCAACGGGCGGATACCGCCACGATGAGTAAAATTCGAAACCAAGCAGGATGACGATAGAGAAGACGACCGCCAGAACCAGATTTTTATTGTCGTTCATTTATGAAAGTTCCATCGTCATAAGCTCGGGTGGGCATGGGTGCAGGCAGAGTGTTTGGCGTCTTCTTCGGCGGCCCGAACGGCCAGGTCTGAACCGGGCACGGGGTCAAATCCCGATCCGCCCCAGGGCTGACACCGGGCAATTCGCCGAACGGCGAGCCAGCCCCCCTTCAGCGCGCCGTGATGCCCGAAGGCATCGATGGTATAGGAAGAACACGACGGGTAGAACCGGCAGGTTCCGGGCAAAATCGGCGATATCAATAGCTGATAGCCGCGCACAAGGCCCTGGAGGATCATCGTCAACGGCTTTCCGATCAGATCGCGTGCCATGTTAACCGCTGCCATTGTCCAATTGCCATTCAGCTCAAGGGTTCGAAATTCGGGGCCATCCTATGCCGGACGACTAATGATACGCACCCATTTTTTTTAACGCGGTTTCCAGATCATTCAGCAAGGCGGTAAATGATCGCTTGATTGTTCCTTGGCGACCGATGATCACAAAGTCGTGGCCGCTTGTTGCATGTTCGCCCATCACCAGGTCGGCGGCGGCGCGCAGGCGGCGGCGGACCCTGTTACGGCGCACCGCATTGCCGACTTTGCGGCTGACCGTAAATCCGATACGGCAGCCCTCATCGCCGGTTTCCGTTTCCCCGCGACGCCGAACCTGCAATATCAAACCGGTGGCCACCCATTTTTTTCGGGTGGCGGCAACCCGCAGAAATTCCGGCCGTTTTTTCAGGCGCGGTATCCTGGCAGGCACTGGCGTGACCTGAATGGTCATGGGCTAGGCTTAAGTCCGTCAAATCCCGAACGTGCGGTCCGCCCAAAAGACGGGCCGGCAACGATCAGGCTGACAGGCGCTTACGGCCCTTGGCGCGGCGGTTAGCCAGGATGCGGCGACCACCGACGGTGGACATGCGGCTGCGAAAACCGTGACGACGAGCTCGGACGAGCCGACTGGGTTGAAAGGTACGCTTCAAAGCACTCACTCCGGAGAATAAACAAGCCCCGGTGTATAGGGTCTAGGCGGGCCCAAGTCAACGCCGCACAGCTGCAAAAACGTGATATTAAGTGATCAACGCCTTCAAGCCTCCCGCTAAAGGCCCGGTAACGCAAAGGTGACTGGCCCAACGAGGCTTAGTCTTAGTATATACATTGATGGCATATACAACACCAAACCCTAGGGAATACGCGGCTTTTGGCGGGTTTGAAGCCTGTACAATAAGTGCTAGGGTCGCCCGATGAATGAATTGTTGAACACCGAATCGAAGAAAAAGATGTCCTTCAGGCGGCTGTTGCCACTTTTGATCATTGTCGCCGGTTGTATCCCGTTTTTCGCCCTGGGGTTGGGGGATTATCTGTCGTTCGAGGCCCTGAAGGCCAATCGCGACGTCATTATGACCTGGACCGCCGAAAACTATCCGTTGGCGGTGCTGGCTTTCGTCGGCGCTTATATCCTGGTCATCAGCATGTCCCTTCCCGGCGGTGTCTGGTTGACGGTGACCGGCGGGTTCCTGTTCGGAACCCTGGAGACCACCAGTTATGTGGTGGTCGGCGCGACCCTTGGTGCGACGGTCATTTTCCTGGCGGCGCGGTATGCCTTCGCCGATTATTTGCGGGCCAAGGCCGGGGCTTCGGTGCGCAAAATGGAAGACGGCTTTCGCGAAAACGCCATGAGCTATCTGCTGTTTTTGCGCCTGGTGCCGGTTTTCCCCTTTTGGCTGGTCAACCTGGTGCCGGCTTTTATTGGCGTGCCGGTCCGGACATACGTGGTGGGCACCTTTTTCGGCATTATTCCCGGGACCTTCGTTTTTGCCAGCGTCGGCGGCGGCCTGGCGGCCGTATTTGACAGCGGTGGCGAACCGGATATGGGGATCATCTTCACGCCCGGCGTCCTGATCCCCATTGTCGGCCTGGCCGTGCTGTCCCTGATTCCGGTTTTTTACAAAAAATTCACACAGCGGAATTCGTCATGAACGCGGGCGACCTGATCAAAGTCGATATCTGCGTCATTGGCGGCGGTGCCGGCGGCCTGTCGGTGGCGGCGGGCGCGGCGCAACTGGGAAGTTCCACCGTGTTGATCGAAAAGGGCGTCATGGGTGGCGACTGCCTGAATTATGGTTGCGTGCCGTCCAAGGCCTTGCTGGCGGCGGGACACGCCGCCCATGCGGTGCGCCAGGCCCCGGCCTTTGGCGTCAATGTGGGAGCGCCTGAAATTTCCGCCGCCGCCGTTTATGACCATGTCCACGCGACCATCGCGGCCATCGCCCCCCATGATTCCGTCGAACGGTTCGAAGGGCTGGGCGTCAGGGTCATTGCCGGTGAGGCCCGTTTCAGCGGCCCCCGCGAGGTCGTCGCGGGCGACGTCACCATCCGCGCCCGGCGCTTCGTTATCGCCACCGGGTCATCGCCGTTTGTGCCGCCCATCGCGGGCCTGGATCAAGTTTCCTATGCCACCAACGAGACCATATTTACGGGGCCGGACCTGCCGAAACATCTGATCATCATCGGCGGTGGCCCCATCGGCATCGAACTGGCCCAGGCCCACCGGCAACTGGGTGCCAAGGTCAGCGTCCTTGAAATGGCCAAAATCATGCCGGGCGATGATCCGGAATTGGTCCAAGTGGTGGCCGGGCAACTGGCCAAAGACGGCGTCGATATTTATCAGGGCGCCGATATTTCGGGCGTTGAAAAAACGGCGGACGGCTGTGCCGTTTTGTTTCGCCATGACGGCGGCGACGTAAGGGTCGAAGGATCGCATCTGTTGATCGCGACGGGGCGGCGGGCCAATGTCGCAAATTTAGGACTGGATGCCGCCGGCATCGAATTTTCCGCGCAAGGCATCAAGGTGGATGCCCACATGAAGACCACGAACCGCAAGGTTTTTGCCATCGGCGACGTCGCCGGCGGCCCCCAATTTACCCATGTGGCGGGCGATCACGCCGGCATTGTTATCCGCAACGCCCTGTTCCGGTTGCCGGCCAAGGCCAATATGCGGGCCGTGCCCCGGGTCACCTATACGGCGCCGGAACTGGCCCAGGTCGGGCTGACGGAAGATCAGGCGCGGCAACGCCATGGTGATATTCGGGTCTTGCGTGGCGCGTTTGATGGGAACCACCGGGCCCGGGCGGAACTCCAGACCGATGGAATGATCAAGGTGGTGACCACGAAAAAGGGTCACATCCTGGGGGCCGGGATCGTCGGGCCCCACGCCGGCGAGCTCATCCAGATTTGGGTGCTGGCGCTGTCGAAAAAAATGAAAGTCAAAGATATAGCCAGCATGATCGCGCCCTATCCGACGCTCGGCGAAATTTCCAAACAGGCGGCGGGAAGTTTCTACACGCCGTCACTGTTTTCCGAACGAACCCGGAAAATCGTCCGGTTCCTGAGAATTTTCGGCTAAGCTGCCCGGAAATGAAAAAGCACGAAAAACCAATTCCGACGGCGATGACGGGTTTGTCGGCCCGACTGCTGGTGCTGACGATTTTTTTCGTCATGTTGGCCGAATTCCTGATTTATACACCGTCCATTTCCCGGTACCGCAAGACCTACCTGGAACAGCGCATCGCCACCGCTCATGTGGCGGTGCTGGCGCTGGAAGCGACGCCGGATAATATGGTCAGCCCGGAACTGGAAGAAGAACTGCTCTATCATGCCGGGGCCTACGCGGTCGCGCTGAAGCTGCCGAACCGACGGGTGTTGTTGCTGTCCAAGGAAATGCCGCCGGGGGTGGACGTTACCTTTGATTTGCGCCAGGGCGATTTCCGGATGTGGATCAGCGATGCCTATTCGGCCATGTTACGGGATGACAACCGGGTCATGCGGATCATCGGCGAATCGCCAAAATCGCCGGGTGTGAGTGTCGAAATTGTTATCGACGAAGCCCCTATGCGCATGGAAATGCTGAGTTTTTCATCGCGCATCCTGCAACTTTCCATCGCCATTTCCCTGCTGACGGCGGGGCTGGTGTATTTAAGCCTGTTGTTCCTGATGGTCCGGCCCATGCGACGCATCACCAGCGCCATGATCCGGTTTCGCCAGGACCCGGAAGATATATCCCGGACGATCCGGCCCAGCGGTCGGCAGGACGAAATTGGTGTCGCCGAATACGAACTGGCGGAAATGCAGCATGAATTGCATTCGGCCCTGGTCCAGAAGACCCGCCTGGCGACCCTTGGTGCTGCGGTGGCCAAGGTCAACCATGATTTGCGCAACAGTCTGGCGACGGCGATGTTGGTGTCGGACCGGCTGGCCGATATCGACGATCCCGAAGTCCAGAAGGTAACGCCAAGGCTTTATCGGGCCATCGACAAGGCGGTGACGCTGTGCAGCCAAACCCTGAATTATGTCAGTGGCGGCACCGATCAGCTGAAAAAATCACCGTTCCATCTGAGCGAACTGATCAACGAAGTGTTCGCCACGCTGCGCGCCGGAACGCCCGATATGTCGTGCGATATGGTCAACGATGTGGCGTTCGAACTGGATTTAAATGCCGACCGTCGGCAATTGTTCCGGATCTTCGAAAATCTGATCCTGAACGCCGTCCAGGCCGGGGCCGCGACGGTTCGAGTGATGGCGCGAATTTCCGAAGACCGGATCGAAATTGATGTCGGCGACAACGGTCCGGGCATGACCGAAAAATCCCGGACCAGTCTGTTCGAACCGTTCACCGGTTCCAGCCGCGATGGCGGCACCGGGCTGGGGCTGGTGATCGCCCGGGATATAGCCCGCAATCACGGTGGCGACCTGGCGCTCGATGCTACCGGGCCCGACGGCACCTGTTTCAGGCTGAACCTGCCGCGCGGCGGATGACGCCATGAGCCCCCATCCCCTGATACGTCGCCTGCTGGGCGGGTTCGCGCTGCTTATTGTTATCTCGGCCCCCGCGGCATCCCTGGCCGCCCCCAAGGCAGATTTGTGGCAGCGCTGGACCGCCCATGATGCGGCGTCGAGCTTGCGGGTCGATCACGGCCCCTGGGATACGTTCCTGATGCGCCATGTGCGCGTTTCCAAAGACCGCATCAACCGCATCGATTACGCCGCCGCCCTGGCGGATGACGGGGAATCCTTGCAGAGATATATTGATGACTTGGCAGGCACCGCCGTGAGCGCCCTGAACCGGGGCGAACAACAGGCCTATTGGATCAATTTATATAACGCCCTGACGGTGCGGGTGGTGCTCGATCACTATCCCGTCGCCAGTATCCGCGATATCAACATATCGCCGGGTTTCTTTTCGTCCGGCCCGTGGGGCAAAAAATTGGTCACCGTGGAAGGCGAAAAAATTTCCCTGGACGATATCGAACATCGAATTCTCAGGCCGATCTGGAAGGATGCCAGGCTCCATTACGCGCTTAACTGCGCCTCGTTGGGCTGCCCCAATCTGCAACGCCGCGCCTTCACCCCAGGCGACATGGACGCCCTGCTTGATCAGGCGGCGCGCGATTACGTCAACCATCGCCGTGGCGCGCGAATCGAAAACGGCGGGCTGTATGTGTCCAGCATTTATGAATGGTTCAAGGCCGATTTCGGCGCCACCGACCGGGGCGTGATCGATCATCTGCGCGCCTACGCCGCACCGGACCTGGCGGCGCGGATGAAAGCCGTGAGCGGCATTACCGATGATGGTTATAACTGGAAATTAAACGGCCCTTAGCCTTCTAGTCGCCGAGCGCGACGCCTTCGCGGCGATGGTCGGCGCCGCCGACTAATTTGCCGTCTCTGACTCTAATGCCATGCAGGCCGCTGGTCATGGCGCGGATGCGAACGGTGTGGCCCAGGGTTTCCAGCGCCGTCTTCAGGGCTTCCATATCCGTGCCGGCTTCAAGATCGGTCGGGCCATTGCGGTTGGTGAAGTGGGGCAGGTCGATGGCGTGTTGCATATCCCAATCCCAATCCAGCGCGGCGATCAGGGTTTTTGCCACATAGCCGATAATGTTTGATCCGCCGGGCGAACCCAGGGCCATGACGACCTTGCCGCTGCCGTCGAAGACCATCGTCGGGGCCATGGAACTGCGCGGTCGCTTGCCCGCTTCGACGCTGTTGGCGACGGGGCCTTGATCATTTTCCGGCGCAAAAGAAAAATCGGTCAGCTGGTTGTTGAGCAGGAAGCCGTTCACCATCAGCCGTGAGCCGAAGGCATTTTCGATGCTGCTGGTCATGGCAACCGCATTGCCGTCGCCGTCGATGATGCTTAGGTGGGTCGTCGAAATGCCGGGGCCGTCACCGGAAGGCGCGAAATTCCAGGCGCCGCTCAGGCCCGGCATTCCGGGCAGGGTGGGGCTGGTGGCTTTACCCGGCAATATTTCCTGGGCGCGGAGTTCCAGGTACCCGGGGTCAAGCATGCCGGCCACCGGGACGGGGATAAAATCGGGATCGGCGATGTAGACGGCGCGGTCGGCAAACGCCAGCTTTGAGGCTTCGGCGATCAAGTGCACGGTCTTGGCATCGGGTGCCTTGCCGTCGCCGGGATTCAGGGCGGCGAGATCGAAATATTGCAAAATGCCCAGCGTCTGCAGGGTCGAAATGCCGCCCGATGACGGTGGCCCCATGCCGCAGACCAGCCATTGCCGGTAAAACAGGCACACCGGATCGCGCTTTACCGCCTTGTAATTTTTCATATCATCCCGCGACAGGCTGCCCGGATTTTTGCTCGCCGTGGCGACGGTTTTGATGATCGAGTCTGTCAACGGGCCGTCATAGAAGGCGTCGGCCCCTTGCCAGGATATGACGCCAAGGGTTTCGGCCAGCTTCAGGTTTTTAAGGATGTGCCCGACCGGCCATGGCTGACCGGCGGGGTCGTAAAAATAAGAGGCCGTGGGGCGAAAGGTTTTCAGGTATTTATCGCGAGCGATTAACCCATGCAGGCGTTTGGAAACCGCGAAGCCGTCGGCGGCCAGGGTGATCGCGGGCTCGAATAATTCGTTCCACGGTCGATTGCCATTTTCCCGGTGGGCCATTTCCAGCATGCGTAGCGTTCCCGGTACGCCGACTGAGAGGCCACCGACCACGGCGTCGAAGAATTTGCGGGGCTTGCCGTCGGCCCCCAGGAACATGCCGGGTGTGGCCCCCGCAGGTGCGGTTTCGCGACCGTCATAGGTGGCGATTTCGCCGGTCTTGGCGTTGTAGTGCATTAAAAATCCGCCGCCGCCGATGCCCGATGATTGCGGTTCGACCAGGTTCAGGACCATCTGGGCGGCGATGGCGGCGTCGATGGCGCTGCCGCCCCGGCGCAGTATCTTACGACCGGCTTCGGCGGCCAGGGGGTTGGCCGTGGCGATCATCCATTTCTTGGCGATTACGGCCTGCCGCACGGGCTTGATTGTCGGAGACGTCGCGGCTTCCGGTGTGGCGCGGCTGTCGGCCGCGGCTTCGGGTCGGGGTTTTGGTGGCGGCGATCCGCAGGCGCTGAGCGCCAATGCCAGGGCCGCCGACAACATGCCTATCCTGATGGGTTTGCTTAAATCAGCCATGGCGGCATGCTACCCCGTACCGATGGTGCAGGTAAACGGTATTGGCTTAGGTCCGGCATCTGGGGGTATGATTAGTGATCTGAAAGAAGGACGGATATCGCCATGGATTGGTTCACGGATAATAAGGTGGCGTGGATGCTGGTGTTGTTCGTCGGCGTCCTGTATTGGGCGTTTCGTTCCCGCGGTCAAAAAAAATAAATGGAAAGCCTTGCCGGAGTCTTCCTGAGCGCCTTCCTGGCGGCGACCATCCTGCCGTTCTCATCTGAAGCGGTGCTGGCGGCGTTCTATGCCGCGGGTGGCGAGGGGGCCGTGGTGCTGTGGTCGGTGGCGACCTTGGGCAATGTACTGGGTGCGGTGGTTAACTGGGGGCTGGGGCGCTATCTGCTGCACTGGCGGGGGCACCGATGGTTTCCGTTCTCTGCCGATCAGTTAAGCCGCGCCGAAGGTTGGTTTTCCCGCTACGGGGTATGGTCGTTGTTGTTTGCATGGGTGCCGTTGATCGGCGATCCGTTGACCTTCGCCGCCGGTATTCTGCGCGTTAATTTTTGGCTGTTTTTGGTTCTGGTGACCATCGGCAAGGCCGCCAGATATGCCGCCGTGCTGTGGGTCGCGGATGCATTTTTTTGAGACGATCCGATGCCGGCACCGGAATTGCCCTATGACAACAAAAAACCGGCACCCTTATCGAGTGCCGGTTTTTTTGGAAAACTGAATTTCCGGATACTTTGTTCAGCGCAGGTACAAGTGCACTTCGTTGGTTTTCGACGAGGCGCTGGATTTGCCTGATATGGCGACCCGCGACGGCGGCAGGCCCATATCGACCAGCGCCCTGAGGACACCTTCGGCATAACGTTGCGCCTTGTTGGAATTAAGCGCCACGCGGGCCGGTCCACCGGCCAAAGGCGCGACGGCAACCAGGTCGAAAATGGCGTTGGGCCGACGTTCCAAAACCCGGCTGACGGCGGCATAAAGCGCCTGTTGGTACGGGACATCGGGCCGATCGAAGCGAATGACCACAAGCGGCCGGCGACCCGTGGTGTCGGTGGCGCGGGCGGGGCCATTATATATAGAGCCACCGGCGGCGGAAATAACCGCCTGATTGGCCAGGCTGGCGCCGAATATTTCGCCGCCCTTGATACCGGCAGCCAGCAGGTTCAGGTTGGACCGTTCGGTCGCGACATAGTTGGTCTGGCGGCGGACATCATCGGCCAGTTCCTTGAGAAGGCGTTCGATCAGCACCACCGTGCGGTTGACCTCGTCTTCAAGAATGGCCAACTGGACATGATCTTCATCGATGGCGCCTGAAACGCTGAAGGCGGCGCGTACGGATTCCGACAGAAACGCCGACAGGGTCGAAGCGGCGGCGACGTTGCCGGCCAGCTTGGTTAACTCGCCGGTGTCAAAACTGATTTTTTCAAGGTTCGACCGGGCGCCGTTGTACTGCTGCACCAGGATCGGGTTACCCGGTGTGGTGCCGACCTGCAAGCGGGTGTTAATGATGGCCACGGCGCTGTGATACATTTGCGAATCGCGCACGATGCTGGCGCGCAGAGCCTGCAGCATGCCATTTTGTTCGGAAATGGATTTCTGCAACCGCGAAAGTTCGGACCGTAGCTCGATAACTTTCTTGCCGACAAATGTACCGGTTGACTCGCCGGGGGTAACGCCGGTCGGCTGGAACGTGCTGCTACCCAGGACCGGTTGTCCCGGTGCTGGTGCAGGCGCCTGGGCTACTTGCTGCGCCGGGGCTTCCGCCGCCGCTGCCGCACCGGCGGGTTCTTCGCCGGTCAAGGACGGCCAAAGCGCTTCCTCTGAAAAGGAGCATGCGGGCAAAAGCATGACCGCTCCGAATATAATAGCGCGAAAATTATTAATTCTCATGTAGCGACCAAGCCTTTTCTTTGTTGAACAAGACGCCCGTGTAAAAGCGCCGCGTCAATGTAACAAGACGATTATTCCGGAAAACCTTAATAAAGTCATCCCCTTAATCAGAACTTGAAGAATATTACTCAAACCCCCTGTGCGTAACAAGAAGCGATTTTTGAGCGTAAAAACCCGAAGTTATCGCCATTCTCACCTGAGTATTGACGGACCCTAGGCTGTGTTTGGAAAAATGTCAAAAAAAGCGGCCTTCAATGGCTTGCCTTGGAATGACCTGTGGAGTAGTGTCCCCCACCTTCGCCGGGGGATAGCGCCCGGTAAGGCCATCAGAACGGGTTTATAACCGTTATCTGACGGAAAAAGCGCCCGTAGCTCAATTGGATAGAGCATCTGACTACGAATCAGAAGGTTGGGAGTTCGAGTCTCTCCGGGCGCGCCATCTATCCCTTTGACATTGTTGATTTATTCGGGTGTTCACTTTTGTTCTCCGAGTCACTTACAGGCGCGGTTTGCAGACGGTTTGCAAAATCCGTTCTGCCGACGTTCTCCAATTTGGCAATTGCAGCCTTCGCAAGGTGCTGAGTTCGGGCCAAATATTTGTCCAAAATCTCTTCTATATAACGTTGCGAATGACCTGATATTGAGGCGATTTCTGGGGTGGTACACCCTGCCTCTGCCAACATTGTTAAAGCGGTTCCGCGTAAATCATGAAAATGCAGTCCGTCCAGCTTGGCTTTCAGAGTCGCTTTTCGCCACTGATGCGAGAGATTATCCTTGGTCCATGGCTTGCCGGTAACAGACGTCAGGATGACGGCTTGCTTCCTTTGCATGCTATCAAGGGCAATCTTCAAATCCTTATGCACCGGTATCTCGACCTTCTTGTCGGTCTTGCTTTGGCGCAATTGAATGGAGCCACCATCGTATTGACCCCATGTCATGCGAACCAAGTCTTCACGGCGTTGCCCTGTGTAGGCGGCGAGTACCATGGCGGCTTGTAATTCATAGGGTGCTACCTTGCAGAAAGCATCGACATGTTCCGGTAGCCAGATTTTATCGCTGCGGTCACTGACGTAGAGTCGTCCTGGGTTGATGGCGTGGTTGACCTTGAGTTTCCCACGGTCATAAGCCCACGACAGGACCCTTCTTAATATCGACCACGCATAATCGGCTTTCCTTGGTTGGGCGGCATATTCATCACGCCATTCAAAGAAGTCACTACGAACCCGATAATCTTCCAATGCCTCAATGGGCATCGTGCCAAACTTGTCGCGGATGATATCAAGATAGACCCGATAGTCGCTTCTCGTCTTGGGGGCGAGATTGCCGTATTCCGGTGATTTCAGAAATCCCGTAATCAACGACGAAAAGGTGCCGGAATCCGTTGGTTGCCGTTTGGCTGCCTCGGCATAGGAAGCTACGAACTCCGGTGTTCCTGGTTCGCCGATGATGCGTTTACCGGTTCCACGGTGATAATAGTATTTTTTGAAGGAGCCATCGGCGAGACGTTTCTTCGCGGTATTCACCCCTTTTAGATGAATCCTAACGATCCAATAGTTGAAGGATAGTCTTTCTGCTTTTCAAAGTTTCTCTGGCTTCAATATAAATCTTTTCCTCCAGCGGTTTGCTGTCGAATTTCATCAACTGCTTCCCGGCACAGCGCGTCATTCAGGAATGGATCGGCTTTAAAAATACAGAGGGCGCCATTCGGCTCTTGAACACCGAACCCCGGTGGCAGCATACTGGGCTGACAAAAATGAGAAACAAGCGGCATAAAACCCAAATTCGATACACCTTGGAAAAGCCGCTGAACTTTCCGACAAAGTGGGGCCATCTCAGGAGGGGAATGTCGTATGAATCCGAAAACCGGTCCCTATTGGTGGGCTGCGATCAAGCCCGAGGCGGATCGTCACGGCGAGTTGCCAGACACCGTTGACGTCGTCGTCGTTGGCGCTGGGTTGACGGGCTCGTCCGCGGCAAGGACCCTTGCCAGGGCGGGGAAAAAAGTTTTGGTCCTGGATTCAGGGCCCTTGGGTTTTGGCGCCAGCACCCGCAACGGCGGCATGGTCGGCGGCGGCCACTTGTTGTCCATGGAACAACTGACATTACAATACGGCGAGGACACGGCGCGCCGGCTGCTGAGGGAAGCCCATATTGATTCCATGGCATTCGTCAAGGAACTGATCGAGACGGAAGGCATCGACTGCGATTTTAAACTGCACGGGCGATATCGCGGTCAATGGACCGGGGCCGAATACGACGCCACCGCGCGGTCTCTCGACACCATTCAGGAAGTGGTGCCCCTGCGGGCGGAAATGATCCCGTTTGAACGACAACGGCAGGAGGTCGGAACAGATTTTTATGCCGGCGGCATGCTGTTACTGGATCACGGCGGATTGCATCCGGCGAAATATCTCCATGGAGTCCTGGGCGCGGCACGCGGAGCCGGCGCGACGGTTATCGGGAAAACGCCGGTGACGGGCATTGTCAAGGATGGCTCGGGTTTCCGGGTCGCGACGGCGCGAGGAGAGGTCCAGACGTCTGCGGTTCTCGTCGCCACAAACGGCTATACGCCACCGGTTTTCAGGTGGTTGAAGCGGCGCGTGATCCCGGTCACGAGCTTCGTTACCGCGACGGAAGAGCTGGCCCCGGAAACCATTGACGAAATCATGCCGGGCCGTCGCATGGTGGTCGAAACGCGCAACCGCCATTGCTATTTTCGCCTGTCGCCTGACGGAAAACGTCTGGTATTCGGCGCCCGTGCCGCCCTTTCGGAAATTCCCCAGGAAAAAGCGACCGCCGTGATTCGCGGCCTGATGAGGGAAATTTTTCCAACCTTGAACGGGATCGAATTAGCCTACGGCTGGCAAGGAAACACCGGTTTTTCCTTTAACTTTCTGCCCCATGTCGGTCGCCATGATGGAGTCTGGCACGCTTTGGGATTTTCCGGAAACGGTAACACCATGGCACCGTACCTGGGCCATAAAGCGGCCGAGGCCATGCTGGGCGACGCGGCCAACGTTACCGCTTTTACCAAAACGGAATTGGCGACCCGGTTCTGGTACCAACAGCGACCCTGGTTCTTACCGGCGGCGCAGGTCTATTACCGGTTTCAGGATTGGCGGGATAACCAGAAGAAGAAAGCCGACCTGGCCTAGCCCGAGCCTTTGTGGTGCTGCGACAGGCCTTCGCGAATATGTTCGGTCATCGCCGAACGGGCGTCTTCCGGGCTGCCGTTTTGCAGGACTTCCAACAATTGGTGATGGACATCCGGGTCCGGTTGCGCCTGATTGGTGCGGGCGGCGGCAAACAGCCACAATGAAATTCCACGACCCCATATGCCATCAAAGATGTCTAAAAGAACACGATTGTCGGCCTGTTCGACGATGGTCCTGTGAATATGCAAATTGCTCTTGAAGTCGTCTTCCAGAGTTCTTTCTTTTAACAGGAATTCGGCTTCAACCGCAGTTCGGATCGCCGCCATCTTTTCAGGGCTCCGGTTGCCGGCGACCATGAAGGCGGCATGACCTTCGACGGCCTCGCGGACCCCGTATAGTTCGATCAATTCGTGATCCGAAAGATCGCGGATGACGAAACCCTTTCGCCCCGACAGTTCGAGAATGCCGTCCTGTTCAAGGCGCAACAAGGCCTCGCGCACCGGTGTCCGGCTGATGTTGATCTGGCTGGCAATCTTCTCCTGGATCAACCTTTCCCCCGGGGCGAATTGCCCGTTGATGATTGCTGATAATATCTGGTCGTAGACATCTTCGGCCAGGCGCGGCTGGATATTCGGGGCTTGCTTAAACATTAAACGCATCTTTCAAGTCGGTCAGATGGGCGGCTCGGACGGGCCCATTGAGTCTGCATCGTGACTAAATAGGGATTTGTCCCCCACTACGCAATCGACCTTTTCTTCAAACGGGCCGGTAACGGTATGTGCCGAATCAATTTGCGTAACGATTATGAACCCGCTATGGTTTTCTGGATACAGTATTCAATATAATACATACAGGGTAAATTAACAGGGGGAAAGGCCGATGTTTCGGGATCGGCGGGGGACGGAAAGGTCTTTACAAAACCGTCATCAATCCGTGCCGCGATCGAACCTGTTGGCGGGATCGGAAGGATGATTAATCCAGGAAACCCAACAGTGACGGCGCATCGCGCCACGACGCTATTCCAATTTGCCGGGTTAAGGGATCCGCGAACCGGGGAATGCGCCGTATCCTTTTTGGTGTTGCTTCCGGCCGTCATGCTCATCGTCGCATTTGCGACACTGACCGGGCTGGTGGGCCGCGAGCTGGTGTTATTGAGTTGTGTCAACATCATCGCCGCCGTCGGGTTGGGCCTGTTCTCGGGAACTTCCGGAATTTTATCCCTGGGTCACATCGCCTTCTTTGGCGTCGGCGCGTACGCGGCATCGTGGTTCACGCTACCGCCGGCCATGAAGTCTTTTCTGCTGGCGGATATGCCGGAATTCATCAAAATGGCGGACTGGCCCCTGTTGATGGCCCTGCCCATGGCGATCGCGGTCAGCTTGCTTATCGGTGCCGTTACCGGCCTGATCATCATGCGATTGCGCGACACCTCGGCCGTTATTGCGAGTTTTGGTTTTTTGGTGATTTTCTACCTGATATTCACCGGGGCGAAAGCCATCACCAACGGCAAGCAATCCCTGTACGGCCTGCCGACAGATGAGGCGTCGTGGCCGCTTGTCATTGGCGCCATGGCGGTGTCGCTCGCCGTTGCGTTTTTCATGAAAAGCAGCCGCTTTGCCCGGCATCTGGAAGCCATCCGCGACGATGAAAAAGCCGCGCGGTCAATCGGCATCGAACCGCAATTCAACATCTTTTTGTTTTGGGTCGTCAGTGCCGGCATGGTCGGCTTGGCGGGGGCGCTTTTCGTGCATGTCATCGGCGTCGTGTCGCCGGGCATCTTTTATCTGGAAAAAACCTTCGCCCTGGTGGTGATGATCATTCTGGGGGGATATCGTTCGATCAGTGGCTGCGTGATCGGCGCCATGGTGATTACCATTGCCGAGGAAATTTTCAGGAAATCGGAAGAATCCCTGAACGTCTTCACCGGCAAGGAAATCATGTTCGGATTTGAATTTCCCCAGGTTTTTGGGCTAACGGCGATTTCTTTTTCGATCCTTATTCTCATCGTGCTTTACCTGCGCCCGGACGGGGTAATGGGATATCGCGAACTCGCCACCCTGCGCAAAAAGTTTTCGTGGCCAAAAGCGGCGGCGAAGGAGTCCTCGAAGGATTCTTTGCCGCACTATAAAGTCAGCGGCGACAGCGTTATTGAAACGTCCATGTTGTCGAAATCCTATCATGGATTGACCGCGCTCAGTAATGTCGGCATTACCATCGAAGCGGGCAAGATTATCGCCCTTATCGGCCCAAACGGCGCCGGAAAGACCACCTTAATCAATATTTTGACCGGAAATCTGTTCGCTTCCAGCGGCTATATCAAGGTTAACGGGCGCCAGGCGACCCTGTGGAGCGCCCATAAATTGGCGGCTCAGGGACTGGGCCGGACGTTTCAGAGTATCCGCCTGTTTAACTCTCTCTCGGCATTGGAAAACGTCGTTTGCGCGGTCAACGTGAAATCCCCCGGTCTTTCGAGACGGGATGCTGATGCCCTGGGCCGGGCATGGCTGGAACTGCTTGGGCTGAAAGACAAGGCCGGCGTTCAGTCCAGCAACTTGGCATATGGCGATCAACGACGCCTGGAAATCGCCCGTGCCCTGGCACTGGAGCCGCAATTTTTGTTGCTGGACGAACCGGTGGCGGGAATGAATTCGTCGGAAACCAGTGTACTGAAAACGTTGTTGAAGGACCTGGTGGCGCGTTTCGGCATCGGCGTCTTGCTGATCGAACATGATCTGAAAATGGTGATGCAACTCTCTGATTACATATACGTCCTGAACAAAGGTGAATTGATAGCAAGTGGTACTCCCGCGGAGATCATGGTCAATGACAATGTCATAGAAGCATACGTGGGAGAAGAGTCGGTGGAGGGTATGGGGGGCGCGGTTTGATCCCCTGTTTAATAAGTTAGAGCAATTTTTCGAAGCCCTTGTGAGGGCAAATTGCTCTAAGCAACGGATAAGGAGAAGGAAATGAACTACAAAAAATTTATCACGACAGGCTTGGTCGTCGCGGGGATGGCAGGGTTCTGGTCGGCGTCGACCAAGGCCGAGGAATTCGTTATTGGTTCCGTCAGCGCCCACACGGGATTCATGGCGGCTTACGATGCTCCCTTCATGCAAGGGGTCACCATGTTTGTGGAAAACGCCAACAAGAGCGGCGGCTTGTTGGGCAAATACCCGATCAGGCTGGTGTCCAGAGATGATGGCTCTGATGTGCAAAAGGGGTCGGTCGCCGTTTCCGAATTGCTGCGAAGCGAAAAAATGAACATGTTCATTTCCAGCGCTCTTTCACCCCAGGCCATCGCCGCGGGATCCGCGGTCGCCAAACAGAACCTGTTGATCATGCACACCATCGCCTCGCAGCCGACAATCCCGGCCCGTGTTGGCGGCGGCAGCTACCTGGTGATGATGTCCGATGCCCATATGGGCGGTGTATACGGCAAGTTTGCCGCCGAAGATTTGAGCGCGAAGACCGCGTATATCGTCACGTCGGACTTCGATCCCTACACCGAATTTCTGCCCGTCTATTTCAAGGAATCCTTTGAAAAGCGCGGCGGCAATGTCGTCGGGCATGCGACTTATGCCTACGATCAGCAGGAATTTTCCACCGTCGTGGCAGATATCAAGAAGCTGCCGAAAGAACCTGACGTGATCATGGCCATGCCGTTTGACAATGATTTCCCGATTTTCATTAATCAACTTCGCGCCGCCGGAATTAAGTCCACCTATCTGGGCCCGGATGTGCTCGATCTTCCTTCCGTCAAGGGATTGGGCAAGGTGGTGAATGGCGTTTATTATGTCACCATGGCGGCGCCTCAGAGCGGCAAAGCCGCCGCAGATTTCGTGAAAGCCTACGAGGCCAAATACGGCAACGCGGAAAGCTATTATCCGGCCATGGTCGGTTATTCGGCCATGCGCATGGTCGAAGCGGCGGCAAAAAAGGCCGGTACTATCAAAGCCGCAACGCTTCGTGACGCGTTTGGTATGCTGGAAAACATCGATACCGAAATCGGATCTGTAACCTTTAAAGGGTTCGGCAAGCTGCCCAACTTGCCGGTCAACATCATGCGGATTGAAGGTGGCGACGGGAAGTACGTCAAGTCCATCAAGCTTTCACCTTCGGAAATTCCGACACCTCGGAAATAGCCTTAGGCTGGATCGTCTCACCCGGCCCGTCGGCGTGCTCGACGGGTCGGGCCATCCGCATTTTCCATTCATCAGGTTCTCGTATCCGGGCATGCTTAAAGTCAAAAACCTAGAAGTATATTACGGCCCGGTTGCGGCGGTAAAAGGCGTCAGCTTCGATGTTCAAGAAGGGGAACTGGTGACGGTTATTGGCGCCAACGGCGCCGGTAAAAGCTCGACCCTGAATGCCATCATGGGGTTGGTCGCGGTCTCCAGTGGCGAGATCGAACTGAAGGGTCAATCCCTGAGCGAAAACTCCGTCGAACATCGCGCCAAATTGGGCCTTGCATTTTCGCCTGAAGGGCGTCGTGTTTTTAATTCCCTTAGCGTACTGGACAATCTCAAGGCGGGCGGCATGACCCTGACCAAGGCGATGTCCAGCACCCAGGTAGAAGTGATGCTGGATCAGTTTCCGGCCCTGCGCGAACGGGCTCAGCAGGCTGCCGGAACGTTATCGGGAGGCGAGCAGCAAATGCTGGCCATTGCGCGGGCCTTGATGATTGATCCGTCGTGTCTCATTCTCGATGAGCCGTCCCTTGGGCTGGCTCCCAAAATTGTTACTCAGGTATTTCAGTTGATTGATGCCCTGCGCCGTTCGGGCGTGACGATTCTTCTGGTCGAACAGAACGTCAAAAAAAGTCTGGCCATCGCCGATCGCGCCTACGTCATGGAACTGGGCACGATCATTAAATCAGGATCGGCCAGCGAATTGATGAATGATACGGAAATTCGCGACAGATATCTTGGCGCGTTGGATTAGGCGGCGATCATGGAAGCAATCCTTCAGTTTGTGATTTCGGTGCTTAATTTGGGCAGCATCTATGCGCTCCTCGCCTTGGGGCTGGTGGTCGTTTTTGGTCTCCTGGGTTTCTTGAACTTTGCCCATGGCGATCTCATGACGCTGTTCGGTTACGCTCTTTTCTTCATGCTGGCCTGGGGGTTCCCTTTCTTTCCGGCGGCGGGCCTGGCCATTGTTTTCGCGGGAATTTGCGCACTCGCCATGGAACGCATCGCATTTCGGCCCTTGCGTGGGCGAAATCCGATGACCCTTTTGATCACCTCTTTCGCCATATCCGGGGCCTTGCACGTCCTGTTTCAAGTGTTTATCAGCCCTCGATCGAAGCCCATCCCGATTCCGGAACTGCTTTCGGGGTATATCACTATTGGCGAAGTTTACATTTCCCGGGCCCAGATTTTCACGGTGGTCATCGCCGTTGGTTCCTTGTTGCTGCTCAACTTATTTCTCTCCAGATCGCGGCTCGGCATTGCGCTTCGGGCGTCTGCCGATGATTTCGATATGGCCCGGGCCATGGGGATCCAGTCCAATCGTGTGATCGCGCTGGCTTTTTTCCTGTCCGGAATTCTGGCCGGCGTGGCGGCGCTGTTGTGGATTTCCCAGCGCGGGGCGGTGTTTCCGGCGCTTGGGTTGACACCCATGATCAAGGCGCTGATCGCCGCCATTATCGGTGGCCTGTCCAATCCCAGGGGGGCTCTTTACGGCGGCTTCTTGTTGGGCGGGCTTGAAGCCACTCTGTTGAACGTCCTGCCCGACGAATATGTGGTGTTTCGGGATGCCGTGGTCTTGATTCTATTGATCCTTTTCCTGGTTTTCAGGCCCAACGGCATCATCGCCAGCAATTCAGAACCCATGCGATGACGACCGTAAAACCACCCCGTAAGAAGCTTTTGCTTGAGTTCTCTCAACAACAGATTTATGTTTCTAACAAGATACTGTATACAGTATTCAACACGAAGGAGCGCCAGTTTTAATGTGTGGAATAGCAGGAAGAATTCTCGGCTCACCCGGTAAAATTGGGGCTGATTTGGTCGCGATGATGGTGGCGCAGCGCCACCGGGGCGCCGATTCGACAGGGTTTGCCCTGTATGGCGCGCCCCTGGAACAGGGCTATGTGGTCCGGGCCATGATTTCCGACCGTGACCAAATGTCAAAGGATCTGGAAACTTTTCTGGAAATCCTGCGTGAATATGGCTCGGATTTCATTTCCGAACCGACCTATGACACCGACACCACCAAGCATGTCTCTGTTCGCATGGAAATCGGGGAACCGGAATCTCTGGCGCGGTGGTCGGCAGAGGCCGATTCATTGTCCGAGCGCATCGAAATTCAATCGGTGGGTCGGTCCCTGGAAATCATCAAGGATCTGGGCGGCGCCCTGGAAGTCGGCGAGAAGCACAAGGTACACGATTTCATCGGCAGCCACGGATTGGGCCATGCCCGGCTGGCGACGGAATCCTCAGTCGCGCCGACCGCCAGTCATCCGTTCTGGGCGCGGCCGTTTGCCGATGTGGCGATTGTCCACAACGGGCAGATCACCGATTACTATCACTGGCGCAGGAGGCTGGAACAAGACGGTTATCATTTCATGACCCAGAACGACAGTGAACTGATTGCGGTTTGGGTTTCCGACCAAATGTCCAATGGCCTGACCCAGGATATCGCCCTTGAACGGTCAATTTCGGAAATCGATGGCGTCTTCACCTACCTGATTTCCGATGCCGCCAGCATGGGATTTGCCAAGGACCGGTTCGCCATAAAGCCCCTGGTGGTGGTCGAAAACGCCGGCGAAATGGCCGTCGCCACCGAAGAACAGGCCGTGCGGGTGATTTACAGTGGCGAACACGACATCATCAACTATGACGGACCCGGCCAGACCGGCACCTGGCCCATCGGTCGCGGGAGGAAAGCGGCATGAGCGAGATCGAAATTTCAATCGCCGACAGGCCGATCAGGAAGGTCAATCAGGAAATCAAGAGTGCCGTCGCCGAAGGCCATTCGGTATTCGTCCGCGATGTTCGTTCGCGCCACAACCTGGCCGTCGGTTTGCCCCAGGGGGCCAAAGTTCGTTTCGAAGGCAGCGTCGGATATTATTGCGGTGGCCTGAACGATGGCGCCGAAATCGAAATCGAACGCAATGCCGGCTGGGGCGTCGGCGAAGCCATGGCCTCCGGTAAAATCACCGTTGGCGGTTATGCCGGCATGGCCGCCGGGGCCGCCATGGTTGGCGGGCTGATCCATGTCAAAGGCGACGCCGGACCGCGCTGTGGCGTCGCCATGAAGGCCGGCGATATCGTCGTCGAAGGCAAGATCGGCTATCTGTCGGGTTTCATGGCCCATTCGGGACGGATTATCGCCCTTGGCGGGGCGGATGCCGCCTGCGCCGATTCACTTTGGGGTGGCGAGGTTTGGGTTGCCGGATCGATCGAGTCCCTGGGGGTCGATTCGAAAATTGTCGAACCGACGCCCGAAGAAGTCGCTTCCGTCGAAGACCTGCTCGACACGCTGGGTCTGGGTAGCGGTTCTCGCGACTGGCAAAAAATCGTTTCCGCACAACGTCTGTGGCACTTTGAAAGCAGGGATGCAAGCGCATGGCTGATGATATGAAAACGCCTTACCAATATCCGTTTGATATGCCGTCGGAAGAGGCGGTCGCCATGACCGATGGTGCCGACCCTGACCGCCCCATGGGGGTTCCGTCTTCTTATGATCGCGGCGGTTCCGTCAGCTGGACGCCGGAATCCATTTCCGAAATTCATGCGCTTTCGCGCCTGGGGCGATATCAGATACGCGGCTTCAACAGTTTTAATCACCGGCTGCCGACGCTTGATGATTTGACTTTCGTGCCGGCGACCATGACCCGGTTGCCGTTGGAAGGTTACCGGGAAAACTGCGACACCAAGACCGTGCTGGGCAATCGGCCCGGCCTGGTGGAAAAACCCATCGAGCTGGATATTCCGATTTATATCGCCTCCATGTCCTTCGGCGCCCTATCCGCCAACGCCAAGAAAGCGTTGGGCTACGGCGCTTCCAAGGTCGGCACGATGACCTGTACCGGCGAGGGCGGCATGCTTGAAGACGAACGCGAAGCCTCCAAAACCCTGCTCTATCAAATGACCCCGTCGCGCTACATGCTCGACCTGGAACACCTGCGCCAGGCCGATGCCATCGAACTGGCGGTGGGCCAAGGCGCGAAACCCGGAACCGGCGGCTTGCTGCTGGGCATGAAGGTATCCGAGCGGGTCGCCAAAATGCGGACGTTACCCCAGAATGTGGATCAGCGCTCGACGGTGCGCCATCCGGATTTCCTGGGCGCCGACGACATGCAGGTGAAAATCGAGGAACTGCGTGAGGCGACAAATTACCAGGTCCCGATCTTCCTGAAAATGGGGGCGACACGGCCCCGCTATGACGTCGCCATCGCCGCCAAGGCCGGGGTTGACGTCATTGTCGTCGACGGCGCCGAAGGGGGCACCGGCGCCTCGCCGGAAATGCTTCTTAATCATACGGGGATTCCGACCATTTCGGCCATACGTGCGGCCCGGGAAGCACTTGATGAATGTGGCATGACGGGCAAGGTTTCCCTGGTCATCGCCGGTGGCATTCGTTCGGGCGTCGACGCCGCCAAATGCCTGGCGCTGGGCGCCGACGCGATCATGATCGGCACCGGATCGATGATCGCGCTCGGCTGTAATTCGCCGCGCTATTTCGATGACTACGCGGCCCTCGGCACGGCGCCGGGTAAATGCCATCATTGCCATACCGGCATGTGCCCGGTCGGCGTGGCGACCCAGGACCCGGACCTGGAAGCCCGCATCGATGTGCCCGCGGCTTCGGAACGCGTGGCCCGTTACCTGACGGCGCTGACCATGGAAATCACGCTGATTGCCAAGGCCTGCGGCAAGTCGACCGTGCACAATCTGGACATTGAAGACCTGCGCGCCTTGTCTCTGGATGCGTCGGCCTTTACCGGCGTCAAGATGGCCGGAATCGACAAGCCGTTCACCTGGTAATCCGGCACGAAAAAAGTCTTGGAGGCGTATTCAGATAATATCTATAGTTATTTTAGGGATTAAAGAACGGACGGGAGGGATCTATGAATGCGAAAATGGTCGAGTTACCGGAAGGGATTCACACGGTTACCCTGGGGGTTGGGGATCTAAACGGTGTGATGCGCGGAAAACGCATCCCGGCTAGTCACTGGCCGGCTATTTGTGAAAACGGTTGCGCCCTGACCGTCGCGGTTTTCGCCATCGATATGACCTGTGACGTTTGGGATACCCCCTACGTCAATATCGATACCGGTTATCACGACATGCACCTGTTCCCCGACGGTCCGGCCTATGCGGTGCCGTGGGAAGAAGGCGTGGCGTTTTGCTTCGGTCGCGCCGAAGGCATGGACCACAAGCCGGTCCCCATCGATCCACGCAATGCGCTGATAAAGGTCTTGGATCGCGCCCGTTCCATGGGCTACGAGATCCAGATCGGGTCCGAACTGGAATTTTACCTGCTCGACAAGGAAACGTTGGTGCCCTTCGGCGACGGCACGCAAGTTTACGGCCTGACCCGGGCGGCGGAAATGGAACACGTATTGGGCCCCATCCGGCGCTATCTGAACGACGTCGGCATCCCCATCGAGCAATCCAATCCGGAACTGGCGCCGGGTCAGGTGGAAGTCAATATGCTCTACGGCGAAGCGCTTCAGTCGGTCGACCGGGCCGTCAGTTTCCGCAGTCTGGTCAAGGAAATCGCCTTATCCAAAGGCTTCCACGCGACCTTTATGTCAAAACCGTATATTGACCAGTCGGGCAGCGGTTACCATACCCATCATTCCATGTGGAAAGACGGGGTCAACGTCTTTGCCGACGGCGGCAAGCTGTCGGCGATCGGAATGAATTATCTCGCCGGCATGCAAAAACGCATGGCCGAAACCGCGCTTTCCGCGGCGACCACGCCGAACGCCTTTCGGCGGCGGCAGCCCTATACGTTCTGCCCGACCACGGCTTCGTGGGGGATCGACAACCGAACCACCGGGTTGCGGGTTATCGAAGGCAAGGACAACGCCGTCAGGATCGAAAAACGCGATGGCTCGGCCGATTGCAATCCTTATTATTTGGTGGCTTGTGAAATTGCCGCCGGCCTTGACGGGATCGAACAAAAGATGGAACCGACGCCTATTTGCGCCGGCAATGCCTATGAAATGGACGGCGACGACGCCTTGCCGACCGATCTCGCGACGGCATTGGAACTGGCCCGTAATTCGGCATTTATGAATGAAGTCATGGGCGCAGACGGGCTTGGCATTCTGATCGGTCAGGGTGAACGCGAACTGGAATTCTTCGCGGGCCAGATCACGGCTGTGGAGACTGAACGTTATCTGACCAACTTTTAGCGGGGCTGGATTATGGCAAACAACATTCATATAACGGCCAGCAAATGTACCGGTTGCATGACCTGCGAAGTGGCGTGTTCGTTCGCCAAGGAACAGATATTCCGCACCGTTCATAGCCGCATCCGGGTGTTTGATTTTATCGCCGATCAAGGACGCTTCGTTCCTTATACCTGTACCCAATGTTCCGGCGCATGGTGTGCCGAGGCCTGCCCGGTCGATGCGATCTCGCTCGATCCCGGGACTCAGGCATGGATAATTTCGGATATCAAATGTACCGGCTGCCGGGCCTGTACCCTGGCCTGCCCGTTTGGCACCATCAGTCATAATTCGACCGTGGGCAAGGCGCAGAAATGCGATTTGTGTGGCGGCAATCCGGCGTGTGTCGAGGCTTGCCCGACCGATGCGCTGACCTTCGTTCCCGACGAATCCATGGGTTATGACAAAATGCGCCATTGGGCCGCTGCCTTGGCGCAATCGGAAACCGCCGCCACGGGAGCAGAACAAGGATAAATCGAGCAGACGTTTTTTTTGGTGATCGATTGGTAGGAGAACGAGAATGGGCTGGCAAAGGAAAATTCTGCGGGTCAACCTGAGCAAGGGAACCTGTGTGCCGGAACCGCTCGACATGGATTTGGCGTTCGATTACATCGGCCAACGGGGATTGGCGTCACGCTACCTGATTTCGGAAATTGACCCCAAGGTCGATCCCCTGTCACCGGGCAATAAACTTATCTTTGCCACCGGCCCCCTGACGGCGACACTGGCCGCCGCCAGCGCGCGATATTCGGTGATCACCAAAAGCCCGCTGACCGGCGGTATCGCGTGTTCCAATTCCGGCGGCTATTTCGGCGCCGAATTGAAGATGGCCGGGTGGGACATGGTGATCTTCGAAGGCAAGTCGAAAAAGCCGGTGTATCTGCATCTCAATAATGAAACAGCGACCCTGCTGCCCGCCGATGGATTGTGGGGGAAAAATGTCTGGAAAACCGAAAAATTGATCCGCCAGGCGCACGACGATCCGCAGCTGAAAGTTTCGACCATCGGTCAGGGCGGCGAAAATCTGGTGCTGTTCGCCGCCATCATGAACGATGTCCACCGGGCGGCGGGACGTTCCGGAGTGGGTGCGGTCATGGGCTCGAAAAACCTCAAGGCCATCGCCGTGCGCGGCACCAGGGGCGTCACCGTCCGTGACCCCAAGGCGTTCATGGAAGTCGTCGCGGCATCGAAGGCCAAGCTGGCGGACAGTTACGAAACCAGCACCAACTTTCCCAAGTACGGCACCCAGTCGTTGATGAATCTGATGAACGAAGTCGGTGGTTTGCCGACCCGCAATCATCGCCAAAACCGCTTCGAGGGAGCCAGCGATATTTCCGCCGAAGCCATGCACACCCCGCGTTACGACGGCTCCACAAATATCGTCACCAATCAAGCCTGCTTCGGCTGCAATATCGCCTGCGGACGGGTATCGCGCATCGCGAACGGCCACTTCAGTACCAAGGATAATCCCGATTACAAGGTCAATTCCGGCGGCCTGGAATACGAAAGCGCCTGGTCCTTTGGCGCCCAGTGCGGCATCGATGATTTGGAAGCCTGCACCTATGCCAACTTCGCCTGCAACGATTATGGCCTCGATACCATCTCGTTCGGGGCGACTCTGTCGGCGGCCATGGAATTGTTCGAAGAAGGCGTGATCACCACCAAACAAACCGGCATTCCATTGCCTTTCGGGTCGGCAGAGGCCTTGGTCGCCATGGTCGAACTGACCGGCAAGGGCGAGGGTTTCGGTAAAGAACTGGGCATGGGGTCACTCAGGCTGTGTCAAAAATTTGGACGCCCGGAATTCTCCATGACCGTGCGCGGTCAGGAATTAAGCGCCTATGACCCGCGTGGGATTCAAGGCATCGGCCTCGCCTATGTCACCAACAACCGGGGTGGATGTCATCTGCGGGCCTATACGCCGGCGGCAGAAATCAAGGGCATACCCGTAAAAATGGATCCCCTGGTGACGGAAGGAAAGGCCAATCTGGTGCGCCGCTTCGAAGACACCCTGAACATCGTTGATTCATCGGGATTGTGTCAGTTCGTCAAATTCGCCTGGACGGTGATGGGCGATTTTCGGGAGCACCTTGAAGCCGCTTGCGAAGGAGATTTCTCGGCCGATAACCTGTGGCTGATTGGCGGACGCATCTGGAATATGGAACGCATGTTCAATCTTTCAGCGGGTTGGGACCCCAAGGGGGATACCTTGCCCAAGCGCTTGTTGACGGAAGCCGTGATGGTCACCGGTGGCGTCGAAAAGGTCTCGGAACTGGGGGATATGCTGCCGGAATATTACAGCCTGCGGGGCTGGACCAGGAACGGTGTTCCGACCAAGAAAACCCTGAAAAAGTTTGGCCTTCACGCCTGAGTCAGCTGACGGCTTTCCCGGATCAATTCGTTTTTATCTGACTGTTTCGGTAATGCCCCCTTTTTCAAGGGCTTACACCCATTTTCGCGTATGGCGTTCAGGCTGACTGTGCCGAAACTGGGCCATAGACGTTAAGCGCCCCTATTGCCCGCTCCTGGAAGTCGGGAGCCGGGCGCGCCTAAGGTACATGAGGTCAGATCAATCATCGTCGCTCGAGAAGTTCAAGAGAGCGTCAAATTCATCTTCGATATCCTGATCATAATCTTCCAATAAAATCGGTGCAATTGGATCCATGCCAGCGGCAATGATGCTCTCTTGAGCGCTGAGAGGTATCTCAACAACGGAAACCATCCCCTTGTCGAAGAAATTTTTCCCCAGGTGCCTCAGCGCAGTGCTTAACTCATTGACTTGTGCCTGGAGAACATTGTCGCCACTCACGGCGCCCAGCTTCAGAGCCGCCTCGATGGTGCTGACCAACAGTTCTCTATCACAAGGCTTCGACAGATATTGGTGTTCCTCTCGAACTAACCGGAAGGTAGAGGATTGATCATAGTTCCCCGATAAAACGATCCTCATAATTTCAGGGTATTCTTTCTGAATTCGGTCAAGTAACTCAGCGCCATTCATCCCCGGCATCTGCATATCGGTAACAACAACATCGCAGGGGAGTTCCGTCAGCTTTTTCAGCGCAGCTTCGCCCCCCGAGACAAATTCCATTTCCCAGCGGTTTCGCATATTGCGCAACGTGCGCTGCAGGCCTTGCAATACCTTCTCTTCATCATCTACAAACAAAATGCACGGCTTCATTGATGAATTCCTTAACTTCCTTCAGGCAAGGGCAAAGCCCTAATTCCGGGGCGTATCCTTTTCGGGGCGCTTGAGCGTGATCTTTACGGGTTCTTTGAAATCTTGAATTTTGGCAATATTCCGCAATCGTTCGACCTGTGTTTCAGAGAGCTGCGCGCCTTTGGCAAGGATCAATTTCCCGTTCGTCAACTCGATATCGCTGATCAAGGTAAAACCGGCCTGTAAATGGACGACCTTGTATTCGAGCACCTCCTGTTCATCAAGAATCTGTATATTGTCGTGGTCGACAAAAGTTTCCCGTACACTCGAAAGCAAGAGTGGATCATAGAGCTCCTGCGTCTCGTCCAGTAAAAGGAACGATCTTGCCGTCGGCTGCGGCGCGGGGTCAAATTTTTCGAGGTCCAACAGGATTTTAAGAAGCCTGGCCCCCATTGGCAGACCTTTACCGCTTACGGAATCATTGGGAAAACCGCTCCCGTCAAAACCCTTGTTTTGATAATAGACGATTTTCGCTACTTCCTCCATCCGGGGGATGTTTTGAAGCAAATTTCGACCGGTTTCAGGGATATTTACGAACATGTCCCGCTCAAGCGTGCTCATTGGTTGTCCGCTGCGTTTCTTCTCAATGATCTCGGGTGGAATTGCGACGGCGCCGATTTGCGAAAGCATCGCGCCCAAATCGACCTGCCAGGGGCTTGGAAAACCCATGCTGCGCGCAACCTTGCGCGTCCAATCACGGATTTTCGCGGCTCGACTGTAGGCGACCGGGTCCATCAGGGACAGGATGTCGATAAAAACCTTGATACTGCCGGTGAGCGTTTGCTCTAGCAACTCACGCTCCGCGACGATCAAATTATGCTGTTTGATCCCATCCTCAAGACCTTTTATCAGAATTTCACCAGGACAGGGTTTGGAAAAAAATCGGAAAATATTGCCTGTATTGATGGCGTCAATGGCTGTCTGGATATCCGCATTTCCTGTTAGCATCATCCTGACAGTATTCGGTACTTTCTCCTTTAGTTGCTCGAGAAGTTCAACGCCGGTCATACCGGGCATCCGCATGTCCGACACAATGACTGAAAACTCGTCACCCGTGGCAACCAGTTCCAACGCCTCGCTACCGCTGCTCGCCGTGACTACGTCAAACTTGCCACGAAGCTGCCGTGTAAATCCGGAGAGGATGTTTTTGTCATCATCGACAAGAAGAATCCTGGAGGCCCGTCGCGCATCTTTGAGTGTTCCGTTACTAGACATTTGAATGCCACTTTCTATTTGCAAGTTCAATTATCCAACTCTAAAGCAATTCCGCCCGTCAGTCTTTGCCTGTAACAGTATCTAGTGGATAGAATCTAACATATGGTACCCATACGATTTCATTTCCTGGTTTCTCGCTAGGAGAGGTCCCGCAGGCGATGCCAAAGCATCGTTGAGGGAATTCGACGCCCCGAGAAGCCAGGAAATGAAACCCGAAGGGCGCCTTTTCGGATGAACTTGAGAAGCCGTCGTATGGGTACCATATGTTAGATTCTATCCACTAGCAGGCTGCTGAAAAACTCCGAAATTCTTTTTTTTACGTCATGCCCGCGAAGGCGGGCATCCAGATTCAATCGCAACATTGCCAGTTTTTAGCCGTATTCTGGATTCCCGTTTTCACGGGAATGACGATATTTCTGTAATTTTGAATGCTCAAAATACTTTTTCAGCTGCCTGCCAGTCGGCACGATCCTTCGATATTTCCAATTGATCACCATCCGATTTAGAGAGAAAGACATATGGCGATCAAGAAGGAAATTGTCGATGATAAACAAGTTGAGTATCATGTGAGCTCGATCTTCTCTTTCAGGTCCAAAGCAATTTTTCGCCATCCATTTAGTTTTCCCTCGACACCGGACTCGCGTAGATAGTCAATATCGAGGTGAGACTTGCTCGGAAGCGCGGGAGGATCGACAGAATCAAGGGGACGAGCCAATTCCTGTGCCACATGAACGCACAACAAGGGTGTGATTCCCTTATGCGGCAATTCGCCCGGCGCATGATGGTAGGCAACAGCTTCGACGATGGGATTGGTGAATCCCCAAAGTCCGAGAAGATAGGCGCCGATTTCAGCATGCGCCGCTTTCATGACGGTTTTCTCCGCTGTTGTGATATCAATATCTTTCGATTCTGCCAGCTCGCAGGCCTCCCGGAAATTGTCAGAAACCCTCGACATCAACAAAAGCGTCCCGATGTGGGATAGCGCGCCGGCTATGAAGGCGTGTTCCGCCACCTGCTTGTCGGAATTGGCATCTTTCGCAATGGCTTTCGCAAGGCTTCCGATAAACAGGCTGCGGTTACTAAGCGTTTCGCTTTTCCGTTCGAATTCACCTGTGGGCTGAACCTGACTGAACAATCCTCCGACAAGGACAACGGATTTGATCGTATCGAATCCCAATAGTCGAACAGCCTGCAATGGAGACGTCACTTCCGTCGCAAGAGAAAAAAATGACGAATTTGTGAGTTTCAAGATCGTCGCTGTCATAGCGACATCGTGCATGATGATCGCGGCGACATGCTCCGCCGATCCCTCTTCGGAGTTCAACTCCCGGAGGAGTTCGGAGAGTTGATGCGGAGGCGTTGGAAGGCTTCCCATCCCCGAGATCAGGGTGCGTAACGTCGGCTCAGAAAGAATATTACGCAGTTTCAATGCACGACCGATTCCCTTGACCAGCGTATCGCTGTCACAAGGCTTCGCGATATACTGGTGGGCGGGCCCGATAGTCCGAAAGACACTTTCCTGATCGGCAAATCCTGAAAGAATAATACGAACGGCATCCGGCTGGATCTCGCGGAGTTTCTCGAATAGCGCCGCGCCATCCATACCCGGCATCCGCATATCGGATACAACCACGTTTGCCGGCGCGCGCTTCATGATGTCCAGCGCCTTTTCACCACCATCGACAAAGACCATTTCCCACTCATTTCGCATGGGCCTCAGCATGCGTTGAATTCCCTGCAAAATATTAGGCTCATCATCGACAAATAGAATTCGGTCTTTCATGGGTGTCTCCATTGGAATCAGGTTTTAGTTCCTAATGGTAGTCTAATTATGAATTCGGTTCCCTCTCCTACGCGTGAAGTCACGTTCATTTTTCCGCCATGCTTTTTGACAACGACATCACGAGAGATCGAGAGCCCTTGTCCTGTTCCTTTTCCAACTTCCTTGGTCGTAAAGAATGGATCGAATATCCTGTCCGCGATTTTTTCAGACATGCCGATGCCGGTGTCGGCAATTCGAACTTCCGCCCAGTCGCCGGCGCTACGAGTGGATATCGTTATCCGGCCCTTCTCTTGGCCATCCTTTTCGGCGATCGCATGGGCGGCGTTTACGATAAGATTGAGAAACACCTGATTCAACTCGCCGATATGACAGGGTACCATTTGAAGGGTTGGATAGCGCGCAAACGCATTTCAGCGTTCGTCAGTTTCTTCATTTGATCCGCCGCACGGCGCGACAATGGCATAAACACGCCAAAGGCTGAAAACAAGAGTACTATTATAGAAGCGGCTAAACCGGCCTCGGCCGCCAGGTCCAACCGCTCGATGCGGCGCTCGCTTTCCGCTTGCAACCGGTCCACGACCGCGTCCAGGGCCTGTACTAACGGCCCCGAAACGGCCTCGGAGATCCGCCGTATAAGGGGATCGTCCACCCCGAACGTGCCCACCGCCTGCGCCGCCGCACCTGCAGGCAAGGCAGCCGCGGATGACTCCACCGAACATTTGTTTGATGCCGTGCTTGGCGTCATCGCCCAGGTCCCGGCCACCGCCCGCACCGCCGAATTCCTCGGCACCCGTCGGCTGGGCAGCGGCGTCCTGATTGACGACCATGGCCTGGTCCTGACCATCGGCTACCTGATTATGGAAGCCCAATCGACCGCCGTCATCGGCCCCGATGGGGAAATCGTCGCCGCCGATATCGTCGCCTTTGATCATGAAACCGGTTTCGGTCTCTTACGGGCGCGGAGCCCGGTAAACGCCGTACCCCTGAAACTGGGTGTTTCGAAAAACCTGAAAGAAGGAACCCCCGTGCTGGCGGTCAGCCACGGCGGCCAAGGGACACCGAACGCCGTTGTCGCCGCCCGCATCGTTTCGCGCCGCCCGTTTGCCGGCTATTGGGAATATCTGATCGAAGACGCTCTTTTTTCGGTGCCCCCTGTGGCCGAATATGGCGGCGCCGCGCTGATCGACGGCAACGGACGCCTGATCGGCATCGGATCGCTGATCGTCAACGATGCCGTGCCGTCGCACCAACCGGTATTTGGCAATATGTTTGTACCGGTCGATTTGCTGGCCCCGGTGATCGGCGACCTGATCGCCACCGGGCGACGGTCGACCCCCGGCGCGCCCTGGCTGGGCGTGCGTATTGACGAGGCCGAAGGCCGGGTTTTCATCACCCGCCTGTCCATGGGCGGCCCCGGCGAGGCCGCCGGACTGAAACCGGGAGACATCATCATCGGGGTCGATGGCAAACGGGTCAGCGGCATGGAAGACTATTTGCGCAAAGTGCGGCATTACGGACGGGCCGGAGACGACATCCCGCTTGATGTGGTGCCGCGCGCCGCCGGCGACCTGACCATTCGGCGGGTCCGGGTGCCCTCCATAGATCGCCATGACTGGCTGCAATGACGCAATCTAGTCTTTGTTAACCCAGCCGCGCTCTTCGCGCTGGCTTTCGACCAGGGTCCGGTTATAGACATCCATCACCCGGCCCTGGCGAATGCTGCCAAGGAAGATATTGGTATCCCGGTTTTCGACGATAGCGATGTAGTATTCGCCACAATCCCGCATGACTTTCAGCGCCATTTCCAGATTGTCATCGCCGGCCAGCATCGGGGGGTGACGGCGGGCGACGTCATTGGCCGTCAGCAAGTGGTCCAGTTCCGGGTCGAACGCAAAATCACTCATATCGGCCAGGGTAATGGTCCCGAACAGGGTGCCTTTGTCGTCGATGACAAAAAGTTCTCCGCTATCGGACTTTTGCAACATTTGCCGGATTTCAGGCATACCGACGCCGAGGGTCACCAATTCGCCGACCCCGGACATGACACTTTTGACGGAAATATTGCGCAGCAGCGCCATTTCGAATCCGTCCCGCAAATCATGGCCACGGCGTTCCAGTTGCCACGAAAAAAACGAACCACCGTGATATTCCCGGGTGATCAGCGAGGCGATCACCACGGCGACCATCAGCGCCAGGGTCAGGGCATAATCGCCGGTCATTTCAAAAATAATCAGGGCGGTCGAAATGGGCGCGCCCAGCACCGCCGCCGTCACCGCCCCCATGCCCAGAATGGTATAGGCGCCGATACCGGTGGAAATAGCGGGGAAAAGCTGTGTGAAGATGGTTCCGTAAGCCCCGCCCAGCATGGCCCCGATCACCAGTGCCGGGGAAAAAACGCCGCCGCCGAATCCGAACCCGATACTGATCGCGGTGGCGACAATCTTGGCCACCAGGATGGCCAGCAACATGCCAAGCGGAAAGGCGACCATGACGGCGCTTTCGGTGGCGCCGTAACCGACGCCCAGGACATGGGGAATCCAGATCGCGATGATGCCGACCAGCAGCCCACCGATCGCCGGTTTCAGCCAAACGGGTACCTGTGGCGCCTGATCACGGATTCAAACGACAAGATGCGTTTGTACGCCGTCGCTGATACCGGGGTTTTAATGATCAGCAAGGACGCTGGCGAAACCTGGGCTTCGTTTGACAACAACGATAAATTGACCCCGGCGCTTGTCGCAAAGGGGGAAGCCCTTTTCCGGGAAAATTGCGTGGCCTGTCACGGTGAACGGGGGGTCGGGGAAAGGCCCGAAGACATGTATGGGAAGGATGACTTCGGCTTCGTCGCCCCGCCGCTGGATAATTCGGCCCACGGATGGCACCATTCCGATCAAGGGCTCGTAAAATCGATTCTCGATGGATCGGATCGCAACGAACGCATGATTTCCTGGAAAGACACGCTTTCGCGCGAGGACGCGGAAAGCCTGGTCGCCTACATCAAGAGCCTGTGGAACTTTCGCAGTATTGCCTGCCAGGGCTCACGCCACATGATGTGCATGAAATAAGGTCGATAAGGCGCACAAAAAAATGCGCCGCCAGGGGAAAATTCCCGGCGGCGCACAGATGCTAAAACGCCTTTTTTTATTCTGGCTTCCAGCCTTTCGGCAGGTGATGGGCAATGCCCTGGTGACATTCGATGCAGGTAAGCCCTTGTTCCATGGCTTTGGTGTGTTTCTTGCGGGCCGGGCGCACTTGATCTTCAAGCTTCATCGAATTAGCCGAGTGGCAGTTACGGCATTCGCGCGAATCGTTGCCTTTCATTTCCGCCCACACATTTTCCGCCATTTCCAGACGCTTGGCTTCAAATTTTTCCGGCGTGTCGATGGTCCCCAGCGCCTTGTGCAAAAGCTCATTCGTCGCCTTGATCTTGCGGACGAATTTATAAGCCCATTGTTTGGGCACATGACAATCCGAACAAATGGCGCGCACACCGGACGTATTGGAATAGTGGACCGTTTCTTTCAGTTCCTTGTAAACGTTGTCTTCCATTTCGTGGCACGAGATGCAGAATTCTTCGGTGTTGGAATAGGCCATTGCCCAGTTGTAGCCGCCCCAAAACAGGACGCCACTAACGAACCCGACAGCCAACAGGGCGCCGAGTGAATATTTAGTGGGTGTGCTCCGAAGTGCTGACACCACGCGTCTTATTATGTTTTTCTTTTTTTCTTCGTTCGCAGCATCAACCATCGGACCTGTCCCTTGCTAATCGTCGCAAACAATTTCAAGAATGTGAATGGATTTGCCCGGCCGGCTTTTCAGCTGACCAGGCATATCTTCCATTTTTTACTTAACGGTCACAGCGCTGATATCTCCATCGGTTCCGATGCCAAGTTCCATCGGGAAACTGACGTGGTGGAAGCGGTCCTGTTTCTTGCCGTCATGAACGGCGAAGCCAACACTATAGACACTACCGACCTTGAGGATCTTGTCGTCCTCGGCATGGCCGGTATTCAACTGTCCGTCGTCATATAAATTGGAACAATCAACGGTCTGATCTAAAGGAGGATCTGGCTCATCTGGTTCAAGATATTAAGCGGCGTATTTGCGGTATTGCAAGCGCCGGGTTTCCATTGTTTTCAGTTTGATCCTTTCGCGTTGTTTTAAAATGGCTTGCCCACGTCCGAAGTAGACGTCTGCAGGGGTGAGGTTATTGATGCTTTCGTGGTAGCGCTGATGATTGTAATGATCGACAAACGCCTCGATCTGCGCCTCCAGATCTGCTGGAAAGAAGTAGTTCTCCAACAGGATACGGTTTTTCAGGGTCTGGTGCCATCGCTCGATCTTGCCTTGAGTTTGCGGGTGATATGGCGCACCCCTGACGTGTCCCATTTTCTTGTCCCCCAGCCATTCAGCCAGCTCACCAGAGACGTAGCTGGACCCGTTGTCCGATAGCAGTCTCGGCTTGTGCACTACGTGGGCCTGATCACAGCCTGATGCCTGTAAGGCGAGCTCCAGGGTCTCAGTCACATCACTCGTCTTCATGGTCGTGCATAGCTTCCAGGCAATGATATAACGCGAGTAATCATCGAGGATCGTTGATAAATACATCCAGCCCCAGCCGATGACCTTCAGATAAGTGAAGTCGGTCTGCCACAGTTGATTAATCGCCGTGGTCTTGTCCCTGAACTCATTAGCAGCTTTAATCACGATGAATGCAGGACTGGTAATCAGATCAAGAGATTTGAGCAGCCGATAGACGGAAGCCTCTGAGACAAAGTACTTTTCTGTGTCTGTGAAGCGCACGGCCAATTCGCGGGGAGACAGCTCTGGCACATCCAGAGCCAGATCAACGATGCGCTCGCGAACATCATCAGGAATACGATTCCAGACTCGTGACGGCCTGGGCGATTGATCTTCCAGAGCTTCCGGGCCAGCAACTTGAAAGCGATCGTACCAGCGATAAAACGTGGTGCGGGGAATGCCCAGCTTATCCAACGTCTGTTTGATTGGCAGGTGAGAACGTTCAACAATCCGGATGATCTCAAGCTTTTCTGATGCGGGGTATCTCATTCGTCGTCTCCCCCATCCGCGATCATACTTTTTTTAAGAAGCCGCAGTTCCAATGTCTGCTCGGCAACGACTTCTTTCAGCTCACGCGCTTCACGGCGAAGGGCGCTCACCTCACCAGTCGAAGCCGCTCGAGATGTATCACCGGCCAAGCGTCGCTTGCCAGCTTCCATAAACTCCTTCGACCATTTGTAATAAATGCTCTGGGCAATGCCTTCTATCCGGCAAAGCTCAGCGATGGTTTCTTCCCCGCGCAGGCCATCAAGGACAATGCGGATTTTTTCTTCTGCCGAGTATTGCTTGCGCGTAGCTCGGCGAATATCCTTGATCGCCTTGGCGGCACCCGTCTGTCTTGTCTGCGATTTCTGTCTCATCTTCATTCCCCTTCGGGTCATTACGATGAACCAGAAATCCTCTCTTATGCAATACCGCTAAGTTGTTCCATAGGCGCTGACGTCAGACACTGGCTTCCGGCGGCACCAGTCATCCCATCGGAACGAACTATCAAACCATGGCGCGATATAGCGGATACCGGCTTTCATATTCACTTCCCGAAGAAATAATTTTGCCGAATGGCCAAGTCAGCTGCATTTCCTGCCACATCGCTTATACCAAGGACCATGGCGAGCCGGTCCTTAAGGACAATCTTTGCACCACGTGTCATGACAAATAGCCCTGTTCTAATCGCCTTCATGGGAAACCAATATCCGGGCCTTTGACGAAAGCGCCAACGTTGACATGAATAATAACGGTTTCAGCCGAATAACGTGTTTCGATTGCCAACAAAGAAAGCAATCGGAATGGAGCATTTTGTCCGACGACGAATATGCCCTTCTCAACGAAGTTAAAGTTTGCAGGCAATATTCACAAAAGCAGATTATCTTTTCCGAAGGCGAACGATGCCAGGGAGTCTATTGCGTCGAAAGCGGCCTGGTCGGCGTTCGCAAGGTCGCCCCGGACGGTGATTCTGTCCTCGTCCGCCTGGCTTTTCCGGGGGAAACACTCGGATATCGACCGTGTCTCGCCGAAGAACCCCACCGGGGAATGGGGGAAGCCCTGGAAAATTCGATCATCTGTTTCATCGAAAGCTCCGTCGTCCGGCACCTTATCAACCGTAACCCTGCCCTTGGATTGAAGTTTCTCAAACGGGCGGCGCAATCCATGGGTGATGCGGAAGAAAAATATTTTGAAAACGTCACGCTGGATGTTCGAACCCGTTTCAGCCATTTGCTCGCGGTTCTGATGAACCGTTATGGAAAAACAAATGGTGGCGGCGAGATGCTTTTTGAAATGCCGCTGTCTCGTCAGGATTTGGCGGCCCTGATCGGAACCCGTCCGGAATCGCTGTCGCGGATTATCAAGACTATGGAAGAAGACGGCATCGTCTCGTTTGCGGGGCGCAAAGTGTGCATTCCTGAAAAGGAATTACTTCTAAACGAGTTATAAGACTCGATATCTGGATTTATCTATCGGAAACCGGATAAGGCGCACCATTATATTCCTCCAAGGCAATTGTTCCCTCGGCGATAATCTTTAGCCATCGTTGACGCGGGTCCGGTTGGCCGCGATACTCGTTTTGGTTTTCTAAGGGACAGGTTCATCGCGCCCGGGGATGAGAAGGTCAGGGCGAGGGGATAAAATGCACTATTTCATTAAAATAGCGGCCTGTGGGCTGATCGCCGGGCAATTGGCGGCGTGTAACGCGACCCGCACGCTCGATATGCCCCAGTCGACTGCCAGCACGAAAAATGACAGCATCGGCCTGGATGGAACCAAGGTCACGTTTGCGCTTCGAAAACTGATCAGCGATATCGATCGCGGCGATCCCATTTTTGCCTTTCCCACATTCCCGCCGACCAGCGGCATGTTTTGCAACACTTCATTTGTGGGCGATGCCACGGTCACCTATGGGGGCGGCAAGCAGTACCTGGGGGATTGGTATTCCGAATTCGGCAAAATTTTCTACGAAACCCTGAACCGGAAAGGCTACAACGTGGCGGGCGACCCGTCAGACCTTTTCAACCCCGAAAAAGCCATCCAGTCCGCCGAGTATTTAATCGGCGGGCGGCTTTTGAATATGAAAGGGAATTTTTGCCAGGTGCACCATTGGTGGGACGGCAGGCCCCTCGATGAGTTTAGCGGCGAGATGTTTGTTGAATTTGAATGGTCGGTCCTGAATTCCTTGACCAAGGAAATCGTTTTAAAGGAAAAGCATAGCGGCTATTACAAGCAGCATACGCCGATCAAGCAGGGGATCGCGGTGACCTATAACAATGCGTTTGCCGATTCGGCCGAAAAATTTGCGGCTTCGGACAAGCTGATCAATCTGGCCAAAGGCATCAATAAAACAGTTGTTTCATCGGATGTGCCGTCGATGCCGATGCTGACCATTAAAAACGGTAAACGACAGCACTCCCTGAACGTCAATCGTATCGTCAACAACCTGGTCACCGTCCGCGTTGGAATGGGCCATGGCTCCGGATTTTTCATCGGCAAAAAAGGCTACTTGCTGACCAATGCGCATGTCGTCGGAACGGCGAATAAAGTTCAGCTGAAGACATCCAGCGGCATCGAAATAACCGCCGACGTTATCGCTAGAGACAAAATAAGGGATGTGGCCCTTGTTAAGGCACCCATATTGAATCCCAAGTCCTTGCGCCTGAACAGGAGACTCCCGAAAGTCGCCGATGAAGTCTATGCCGTGGGCAGTCCAATGTCCGAAGAGCTCCAGTCGACAGTTACCAAAGGTATTGTCAGCGCGATTAGAAGAGATGCCCGATCCGAACTGGTCCATATCCAGGCCGATGTCGCCATTTCACCGGGAAACAGTGGCGGCAGCCTAATCAATAGCAAGGGCGAAGTGATCGGCATTTCGGTCGCCGCGTATGTCGGTGAGGGCGCCCAAAACCTGAACCTGTTCATCCCCATAGGTGATGCGTTAAAAGCGCTTGGTATCACCGTGAAAGACTGAACACGGTATCTGAATTATGAAGACCTGGAAGTATCAAATGACCACCGGCGTATATTTCAAATCGGTCCTGACTCCGCAAGGTTGGGAAAATGGCGTGTCCGCACAAATTGCCGCAGATGGCACATTTGCGCGCCTGGAAAAAGACGATAACCCAAACGCCTATGACGTCGTTAAGTCCCCGGTGGTTCCTGGCATCGCGAATATTCATAGCCACGCCTTCCAGCATGCCATGGCCGGGTTGACCGAGGTCCAGAAAAACCCGGTGGACAATTTCTGGTCGTGGCGGGAGATGATGTATTATTTCGTTAATCGGGTATCGCCCGAAGACATGGCGGCCATCGCCGGCAAGCTGTATCTGGATTTTCTTAAGGGCGGCTATACGGGGGTCGTCGAATTTCACTACGTTCACAACACCCCCGACGGGGGCCGATATGATGCGCCGGAAGAACTTTCCCTGGCCATCCTTGACGCCGCGACGGCGACGGGAATTCATCTCACCCATCTGCCGGTCTATTACGCCTATTCCGATTTCGGGGCGCAGTCGCCAAGTTCGGGACAGCGCCGTTTTATTTCAGGCCTGGATGATTTTGCGCGAATGATAGAAGCCCTGGCCGGCCCTTGCAAAAAGGCCGGATACGGTCTTGGCGTCGCCCCCCATTCCCTACGCGCCGTGGCCGAAGACGACTTGGCGGCCTTGGTCGAAATTCGAAACCAGTTCGCCCCGGATGGGCCAATCCATATTCACGTGGCCGAACAAACAAAAGAAGTCGATGACAGTTTGGCCTATTCCGGGCGTCGGCCTGTTGAACGTCTGGGCGATCTGGTCGATCTGGATCACCGCTGGTGCCTTATTCACGCCACCCATATGACCGATGCAGAAGCCGCCGCCGTGGCGCGTAGCGGGGCGACGGTGGGCTTGTGCCCATTGACCGAGGCCAATCTGGGCGATGGACTTTTTAATGCCGTCGAATATCTGGCCCACGGCGGACATATCGGTATCGGGTCGGATTCCAATGTCAGCACAAATTTGTGGGCCGAACTGCAAATGCTGGAATACAGCCAGCGGCTGCTGCGCCGGCAAAGGAATGTCCTGGTCAGCGAGCAATTCCCCAATGTGGGCAATGCCTTGCAAACGATGGTCGCGGCTGGCGGCGCCCGGGCGAGCGCCCGCAAAAGTGGTCAGATCGCCCCCGGATTTTCGGCGGATTTCGTCGAGCTTGCGGGCGAAGCGGCAGGGCAAGCCGGGCGGCTATCGGCCGACACATTCCTTGATCACTGGATCTTCGCCCGGGAGCACCGAGCTGTTGGCGATGTCTATGTTGGCGGGCGCAAAGTGCTGGACGGCGGCCACCATGCGGATGAAGAACGGATTGTCGCAAAGTTCAACGGGGCCATGGCGAAACTGTCGCAGGATATTTAATCGGATCGGGGAAATTTATCGGGCCTGAGCCAACTGCCGAACGTTATTTTGCAGGCTGGGTGAATATTTGTCATTCAAGGGAATGTCGACCCAGAAGGTGCTGCCGACATCTTCCACGCTCTCGAAGCCGATCTGGCCCGAAAGCTGCTCGGTTATTTGTTTTGATATGGTCATGCCGATGCCGGACCCTTCTATAGTTCCGGCTTCCCGACCCAGCCTGTCGAACGGCTTGAACAGGTCACAGTGCTTGTCCGAAGGGATGCCAAGGCCCGTATCGGCGACCAAAATCCGTAACATCCGGTTCGGCATTTGGCGGCACGACAGCGTTACCGTGCCGCCCGGCCGGTTGTATTTAACGGCATTGGATAACAGGTTCGACACCACCTGTATCAGCCGTACCCGGTCGGTGCTTAACAGGTAATCGTCCGGTCCGGATGTTTGGTCGATGATCGCAATATTATTCTGATCCGCCTTCCCTTGGACCAGCGCAATACAATTGTCGAAGACGGTCAGGGCCGAGACGGCTTCAATGTTTATTGCTATTTCGCCGGCCTCGATCTTGCTCAATTCCAAGACCTGATCGATCAATTCCAGCAAAAGCGTCCCGCCCTTGAGGATGTAGTCGACGGATTCTCGCTGTTTGTCGTCGAGAGGCCTGCTTTTGTCTTGTTCCAGCAACTGGGCGAAGCCGAGTACTGCATTCAAGGGCGTCCGCAATTCATGACTCATGGATGACAGGAATTCTGATTTTGCTTTGTTCGCGGCCTCAGCCTGTTGCTGGGCCGCTGTGCGTTCGGTGACTTCGCTTCGCAGTTCCACGGTCTGCTCATCGACCCGTCGGGACAGGTCGGCAGAATGTTGGCGTTCCAGGTCTAATTGGTCGGTCAATAATCGCCGGTTTTTGACAACCAGATAGGCAATGATCCCACCGGCCACGGCACCCATAAGCATGGGCATGATGACACCCTGGATGCGGATGTTATCGAAGCCCTGATTGAGGGTCTGGCCGATGACCGATATCGCGCCAAAAAGCCCCCCGGTCACAAGGGCAGACACGACCAGCGCCTTGCCCTGATCGATCGGTCTGGTCGTGACGTTCGACGTCGTCATTTGCTGTCGCTCCGCTCATTGGCAACGCCCGGTCGATCCAGGCGGGGTTATGCTATGTTGTCCTTATGGGAAAATAGAAGAGTCATAGAACATAAGATTGTATGCTAAGACCTTTGGCCCTAGTAGGAAAAAATATTTATTTCGGTCCTATTCCCAGTAGAATTCACAAAATTTTTTGAACGGTAATATGTAATGTTTATCGAAATCCCGGATTATCCCTATTCCCTATGCCTGAACGCCCTGTGTGATCCGCGCGCGCCCTATGGCGCCGAACAGGCCGGGGTGGTTAGCGATGACGGGTACCGGGCGGCCATGGCGAGCATCGGGTCGTGGCCCGGCTACACGCCCTCGCCGCTGCGTCGGCTCGACGGCATCGCCGCCGCCGCCGGGTTGGGGGCGGTCTTTTACAAAGATGAATCCGAACGATTTGGCCTGGGTAGTTTCAAGGCCCTGGGCGGGTCATACGCCGTCGCCCGGTTGCTGATCGCCCAGGCAGTGGCGAAAACAGGCGATACCGGCATAACGGTGGATGACCTGCTCGCCGGGCAGCAAAAGGATGTCGTTTCCGATGTTACCGTCTGTTGCGCGACGGATGGCAATCACGGGCGATCCGTCGCCTGGGGGGCGCAGATGTTCGGCTGCAAGTGCGTCATCTTCGTTCATGCGACGGTCAGCGAGGGCCGCAAGTCGGCCATCGAAAAATTCGGCGCCCGGGTCGTCCGGACCGCAGGAAACTACGACGACAGCGTCCGCGAAGCGCAGCAAACCGCCAGCCGTGAAGGCTGGTTCGTGGTGTCAGACACCTCATACGACGGCTACATGGATGTACCGCGCGATGTTATGGCCGGGTACACGGTGATGGCCCAGGAAACCATCGAACAGTTATCGCAGGAAGAGGCGGCCACGCACCTGTTCCTGCAAACCGGAGTCGGCGGCATGGCGGCGGCCATCGTCGCCAGGTTCTGGCAAGTCTTCGAAGACCGCAAGCCGCAGACGGTGCTGGTCGATCCCGAACAGGCCGCCTGTTGGATGGCCAGCCTGAAGGCCGGTCAACCGACAGCCATCGATGGCGATCTCGACACCATGATGGCTGGACTGGCCTGTGGTGAGGTCTCTCTGCTGGCATGGAAAATCCTGGCCCCGGCGGCTTCTGCGGCGCTGGCCGTGAGCGATGCCGCCGTCGCCGATTGCATGAACCTGCTGGCCGATGGGCGCTTCGGCGATGAACCGATCGTGGCCGGTGAATCGGCGGTTGCCGGGCTGGTCGGGTTGCTGGCGGTGGCGGGCGACCCCGCGGCGCGGGCGAAACTGGGGCTGGATGAAAACAGCCGCGTCGTATTGTTTGGCACGGAAGGCGATACCGACCCCGACGTCTACCAACGAATTGTCGGTCGCAGCGCCGCCGCCGTCAGAGGGATATAACAGATTATCAGTGCGGTTTGCCGCGTTCCGATAGCCAGATGCCGCCCAGCACCAGCACCAAGGCGATGCCGTGGAAGGCCTCGAATGATTCCTTCAAATAGCCCACGGCGAACAGCGAGGCGAATACCGGCACCAGGTTGATGAAGATGCCAGCCCGGCCGGGGCCCAGCAGTTCGACCCCTCGGATAAAGCAAATTTGCGCCAAAAACGACGGGAACAGTGTAATCAGCGCGACGATAATCCAGCCCGTCGGGGTCGGCCATTGCGATTGGCCAAGCGCCGCTTCGATTGCCACAAACGGCAACGAGGCGGCGAACGCAGCAGCGGCCATGAAGGTCAGCAGGGTCAGGGAAGAGACCTTGGGAAGGCGGCGCAAACCAACGGTGTAACCGGCATACAAGATGCAGGCGCCGACCATGATGATATCGCCAAAATTGAAGGCCAATGCCGCCAGGCGCGCCATGTCACCGGCGCTACCGACAATCACCACCCCGACTATGGTGATGATGACGCCGCCGATCTGAAGCGGGGTGATGGGGGTACGATAGGCGGCGAGCGCCCCCAACAACACGAATCCCGGGACGGCGGCCTGGAGAATGCCCAGATTGATCGCCGTGGTCGAATGGGCGGCAATATAAAACAGGGAATTGAATCCGGTGAACCCCACCGCCCCCATGGCGGCCAGGAAAAGCAAGTGCTTGCGCAATACCGGCCAGTCGCGCTGCAGTTGCTTGCGGCCAACAAGGATCAGCAGGATCGGTGTTCCGATCCAGCGCAGCGAGACCACCACCATGGGCGATACTTCGCCGACGGCCAGTTGGGCGAACACGGTATTGGCGCCCCAGCAAATGGCGGTAAACGTCAAAAACAAGTAGGCGCGCAGACTGGATTGATTGGCTTGGGTCAAGACGGGTTCCATTTGAGGGTGGTTCGATCTGAGGAAAACGGATGGCAAAGTAATCGCTTTTGGCGATTTTGCCTAACGTGAACTGATCTACCGGGCGGCAGGCACGGACCGGGATTTCGGAAAATCGACAGTAACGGTTGTTCCGTGATCGGGATGGCTTTTTACGTCCAGCACACCGTCCAGCGCCTCGACAAGCCGAATGGCGAGCGGCAGGCCAAGGCCGCTTCCCTGGTGTTTTCGCGACAATGAGCTTTCGACTTGGCCGAAGTTGGTCAGGGCGACTTCCAGGTCATCTTCATCCATGCCAATTCCGGTGTCCGATATTTCAAACCGAATACCGCCCGATGGCCCCACCCCCGCCCGCAAGATGACCTCGCCGTGTTCCGGGGTGAATTTAACGGCGTTGGACAAAAGATTGGCCAAGACTTGTTTCAGGCGTCGATTATCACCTCTCAGCGCCGGTGTACCGGGGGCGATATGACACCTCAATTTCAACTTCCCGCGGTCGGCCTTATCGGAAATATGGGAAATGCAGGTTCTGCAAATATTGCCGATATCGATGGTTGCGGCATGCAGCTTTAGGCGCCCCGATTCGAGTGTCGACACATCGAGAAGGTCATTGACCAGATCAAGCAGGCGCTTGCCGGAATTACGAATGTCTTCGATGTAAGATGTGTACCGGTCCGAACCAATGGGGCCGAAGATATTCATGAGGATGACATCGGAAAAGCCGATAATGGCATTTAAAGGTGTGCGCAGTTCATGGCTCATGAGCGCCAGGAATTCCGATTTCGCGATGTTGGCTTTTTCCGCCCTCTCCAGAGCATCTCGCAAGACCGTCTGCGGATCATTCAGGGTGGCTAAATCAGTGATGTCCGACCATGATCCAATAATGCACGGTGCAGGCCCATCGGCGGCGGTGTCGATGCGTATTTCATCCCTGATTTGGCGGTACGAGCCATCGCCATGTTTCGCCCGGTATTGGCATGACGCCGTCCCCGCCGACGTTACGGCGCCCAGCGCCGCCAGTGCCTGGGCCCTGTCATCGGGGTGAATTAGTTCCGTCCACCAGGATGTCGTGCCGATGATCGCATCGGCGGGATGCCCGGTGGTGGCGGTGAAATTGCGGCTTACCCACGCCGGGACCGGCCCTTCGTCGCCGGCCTGTAACCGGTAGACGACGCCAGGGAAGGCCTCAAACAAGTCAATAAATTGTTCGGAAAATTCAATAATCAAAAATGTCACCGATCCGTTTAACTGAATGAACTGTATCGATATCAACCATTGATAAAAGTTGCATATGGGATCGTCAGACACACCAAACAATGGAATATAAACATCGACTCGCTATTAATTAAACTATTATTTATCCACAGGGCTCATTATTCACTGCGACATGAATCTGATCGTATCGAATCGACATGATCGGCCCTTCGTTTTGCCAAGCTCGACCCTGAATGCTATGATGTGCGTATGATAAAAATAACATCCGTGCCGACTATTCTTTGCGCCGCCGGGCTGGTCCTGGCGAATCTGGTCCTGCCGGAACCGGCGATGGCGGCGAAATTTCTGAAAACACAGCGACCGATCAGCGACGTCGGGGCGCTCGACCCCAAGCTATCAATCGCCTGTCAGCACGACACATTCAATCAAATGAAAATACAGAATTTGCTTATCGGGTACGCCGGTGCCAATGGCCGGGGCATCACCGGCATCGCCACAAAAACGTATAATTTGCGGGATCGCCAGGGGCTGGCGCGAGATGACATGACCTATCATTTCTACAACGACGGTTATTCCGATTGTCAGGTCTATACCGCCCGCTACCGGCCGCCGCCTAAGCCAAAATAAATGTCAGTCGTCGCTTGATTTTTCCCAGTGCAGGGCCGGAATTTCGTTGCGCTTCTGGGGTTGCTGACCGCCGTATTCATCCAGCAGGTTCCGGGCGCGGCCCAAGTTCTTGTCGGCGACCGAGGCCAACCGATTGGCGCCGTGGGTCCGGTAGACCGTGCTGGCCTCGCCAAAAGCCTCGACGGCGCCGCGCAGGTCGACTTCTTCTTCGGTCATTCGTCCCAGCAGGAAAAGCGCCGACCCCAGGTTGTTCTGGGTTGCCGCCCACAGCAGGGGGCCGGTTTCCTTGCGCCGCACTTCAAGGGCGCCCCGGCAGGCGTCGACGGCTTTTTGCAAGACTTCGACATTGCGCAACTGATCGCCCAGAATTTGCGCGGCTTGGGCGAAGTTGTTCATGACATCGGCCCAGCGTTGGGGATATTCGGACCGGCTGAACACCTGCAAGGCGGCCTGGTAAGCGGTCAGCGCATGTTTCAACATTTCTGTGTCGCCGGTGTTCATGTCAAGCTTGTACAGCGCCAGCCCCAGGCGATTTTGCATAGACGCCCATTGCACCGGGTGGGTCGCCTTGGTGAATACCTTGAGTGCGCTGTTGAACGCCTCGACGGCGCCACTCAAGACTTCGTTGTCGCCGGAACGTTCGCCGATGGCGTGGAGGACAGAACCCAGATGCATCTGGGCCAGCGCCCAGTCGGCCTTGGAATCTTCTATGGATAATTGCAACAAGGCGCCCCGGAAAGTATCCGCGGCGACCTGGTAAAGTTCGCTGGTGCCCCGCTGCAGACTCATGGTGGCGACGGCGTTGCCGTAGCATAATTGTATGGCTGCCCGTTCGCGTGTGGTCAGGTCATGGGGCAGGTTCTGCACCGCTGGCATGGCGGCATACAGGGCTTCGGACAGGGCTTGGGCCAGTTGAATGCGTTTGCTTTCTTTGGCCATCGCGGTTGCCGCCAGGGTAACGGCCAGCAAAAGTTCGGAAAATTCGACGCCGAAATTGACCGGCAGGGTCAGTATTGTGGTCGCCAGAAAACTGCCGGGGCGATCTTCATCGTCGGGTACTGCGGAAACGAAATGCAGGTAAAGGGTCGTTCCCGGCGACGGGATATTGCCCCAGATCATTACATCGTCGCCGCTTGCGACCAGGCTTTTTCGGGCTTTTTCGGCGTAGGCCCGGGCCAGGTCTTCGGAATGCAGGTCGGGGTCGACTTCCGGCATCTTGCTTTGTGGGCGGACCCGAATACCCTTGCGTTTACCAAGGCCCGTGATGATGTGACGGGTCTGTTCGTCGGCCACCTGTTTGACGTCACCGGTGATGTTGGCGACCCGGATATCGATACGGTCGCTGCCCGAACTGTTCGACGATGAAATAATACTTTTCAGCATCCCGAACATGGACACCCCGGATGACGTTCTTCCGGGTTTTTCCACCGTTGTCGGATGGGCCAGCATATCATTGGCACGGCGCAATCGTTCGACCAGCTTGCCCATGATGGCGAGCGCCATTGTTGGTTCGGTTTTGATGGCATTCAGAAAATCGTCACGCGAGGTCTCTTCGACGACGGTATCGCCGACGGCATGAGCAGAAGCACTGCGCAGGCCGCGGTCGAGGATGCCCATTTCACCAAAGACTTCCCCAGGCCCCAGCATGGCCAGCATGACCGGTCCTTTTTCGCCGGACTTGGTCAGTTCCACATTGCCCTTGACGATGACGAATACCGACTCGCTCGGGTCACTTTCACGAAAAATGACATCGCCGGTGCGGTATTTGCGTTCGGACTGTTTCAACAGCGCTCCTAATACTTATCCGTTTTCGATCGTAATTTACCTGATGGTAACCTAACCCCATAGGGTAAACAAAATGTTGACCGCCACGCCCAATCACCCTAATTCGAAGGCATGAACGCCCCTGTATACGATATGCCGCTCTATCGGCCGCCCTCGGAAGGCCCCAACCTGATCGTTCAGGCGACATATGGATGTTCGTTTAATGAATGTTCGTTTTGTTCCATGTACAAGACCAAAAGCTATCGGGCCCGGCCGCTCGAAGACATTTTTGCCGACATCGAGGCATTTGGGCGCGAATGGCCCGAAGCCCACCGGGTGTTTATCGCCGATGGCGACGCCCTGGTCCTGCCCATGGATGACCTGAAACGCATACTCGATAAGCTGGCGGCCACATTCCCCGCCCTGCAACGGGTTTCGTGTTACGCGACGCCCTACAACCTGATAAAGAAAAGCCCGCAGGATTTGGCCGACCTTAAAGTGCGCAAGCTGACCCTTGTATATGTCGGAATTGAATCGGGCGCCCCGGAAATTCTCAAGCGGATCACCAAGGGGGCGGCGCCACGGACAATTTCCGCAGCTCTTGATAAGGCGGCAAACGCCGGCATCAAGGTGTCGGCGACGGTAATCCTGGGCCTTGGCGGGGCCAAACTTTGGCGCGAACACATCGATGGCACGGTCGATCTTATCAACAAAACGCCGCCGACCTACCTGTCGACCCTGCAACTGGGATTGGAAGAAGGCGTCGAAGGAAGGTTCATGGAACGCTTCGAACGTTTCGGCGATACCTTCCAATGGCAGTCCGACGCAGGCGTACTGATAGAACTCGAACGGCTGGTCGCCGGTCTCAATCCGCCGAAACCGGTGATTTTCCGATCGAATCATGCGTCGAATTCGTTGGCGCTGGCCGGTAATTTCCCGAAAGACAAAGACCGTCTACTGGCCCAGATCGTGGCGGCGAAAAGCGACGACAGTTATCTGCGCCCGGCCTGGATCAGGGGCTTCTAAGTTAGAGAATTTCCAGAACGCATTCCGGGGGCCGACCGATTCTGGCCTGGCCGCCAGTCACCACGATGGGCCGTTCGATGACGATGGGATTGGCGACCATGGCGGCGATCAGGGCGTCGTCGCCTTGGGTCGCGTCAATTCCGGCTTCATCGGCATCCTTATTACGCAACAACTGGGCCGGCGTCATGCCCAGCATGGCCAGAATTTTTTTAAGCTCGGCGGCGCTCGGCGGTGCGGTCAGATACTCGACAATTTTCGGATCGGCGCCATTTTCTTGCAGCAATTCAAGGGTTTGACGGGATTTTGTACAGCGGGGATTGTGATAGATGGTGACGGACATGGTGTTTCGGTTTCCTGATTCTTTCGAGGTCTAATTCTTAGCCGTCATTTTCAATTTCTTCAACCGTATTGGCGGCGACGATGCGCCGGGCGATGCCGTATGAAAATCCGGCGCGGGCGAGGGCGGCCAGTTCCTTTTCGCGGCCCTTGTCGTCGATGTCGCGGGTCCGGTAGGGACCGATGCGCCGACGCCGGGCATGGGCCAGGGCGGCGGCCAGGTCGGGGTCGGCGTCTTCTTCGCCCAAGATGGCAACGGCGTCGTCGATGACCGGGGCGGTGAGGCCTTTTGTTGCCAAGGCGGCGCGGATGGCGCGGATCGATTTGCCGCGCCGGTTCTGGCTGGTCGCCTGGGCGCGGGCATAGGCGGGATCGTCCAACAAGTGGCATTCCTGATAACGCCGGATCAAATCATCGATCAAGGAGGCATATTCTTCTATGTCAGTGTCAGGGTGGTGGTAGGCCGTTTTCCAGACCCGTCGAGCGAGCACCCGGCGCAGGTTTTCCGCCGACGTCGAATACCGATCAAGATAATGCAGGGCAATGTTTTCCAGCCGTGCCGGCGTCATTTTGCGCGGAACACGCCGGTCAGTTTTTTTATCGCTTTTGGGTAATGCCATTTGTTATATAGGACCCGCTACCATTCGTTAGCCAAGATAACAGGAAAGATTACGGGAATGAAACACGCAGGCTGGGACCATCCCGGAGACGCCAACTGGATCGGCGTCTGGACATTGTACATGCGCGAGATTCGTCGTTTCACCAAGGTCTATACCCAGACCCTGATCGCCCCTGTTATAACGACCCTGTTGTTCTTGGCTGTGTTTTCCCTGGCCATCGGCAGCCGCATGAGTGCGCAAATTGGTGGCGTGCCGTTTCTGGAATTTCTGGCCCCCGGCCTGATCATGATGGCGATCACGCAAAACGCCTTCGCCAATACCTCGTCGTCGATCGTTGTTTCCAAGATTCAGGGCAATATTGTCGATACCCTGATGCCACCGTTTACCGCCGATGAACTGACCCTGGCCATTGCCTTGGGCGGGGCGACGCGGGGGATTGTCGTAGGTGTCGTCGTCGCCATCGCCATGAGCCTGTTCGTGCCGGTTCATATACACAATGTCGGCTATATCGTGTTTCACGGCGTCATGGCGTCGCTGATGTTGTCGCTTTTGGGGATGATCGGCGGCATCTGGTCGGAAAAATTCGACCATATTGCGGCGGTCACCAATTTTATCGTCGTGCCGCTTTCGTTCCTGTCGGGGACCTTTTATTCGATTCAGCGCTTGCCCGAAAACTGGCAGCTGGCGGCCCATTTCAACCCGTTTTTCTATATGATTGACGGGTTCCGGTATGGCTTTATCAATTCATACGACGCCGAACCGCATTTGGGCCTGGCGGTCATGGCGGGTATTAACCTGTTCCTGTGGCTGGTAGGCCGGCAGATGTTCGTTACCGGTTATCGCCTGAAGGCGTAATTTCCTGCGTTGACTTCCACGCCCAAGGTTCAGATACTGCCCGGCTTTCCCGGCGGGCAGGACTAGCCCGTCAATGCGATTGATGGAGAGTACGCCGTGATCCCGCCCCTGATGCCAACCTATGCTAAATTTGATGTCACGTTCGAACGTGGCGAAGGCGCTTATCTGTTTGATGACGGCGGCCGACGCTACCTGGATTTTACATCGGGCATCGCCGTCAACGCACTTGGCCATTGTCATCCGCATCTGGTCGAAGCCTTGCAGGAACAAATCGGCAAGTTGTGGCATACGTCCAACCTGTATCACATCCCGTCGCAGCAAAAGCTGGCCGAACGGCTGGTCGATGCGAGCTTTGCCGACAGCGTGTTCTTCGCCAATTCCGGGGCCGAAGCCATCGAATGTGGCGTCAAGATGATCCGCAAGTACCATGACGATAATGGCACCCCGGAACGCTACCGGGTGATCACCTGCGTCAACGCCTTCCATGGCCGTACGCTGGCGACGATTGCCGCCGGTGGCCAGGAAAAGCACCTGTCCGGGTTTGCCCCCAAGGTCGATGGCTTCGATCAGGTGGCGTTTGGTAACTTAAATGAAATGCGCGCCGCCATCACGGCGGAAACCGCCGCGATATTGGTCGAACCCATACAGGGTGAAGGCGGCATCCATGTCGCCAATGCCGATTACCTGAAAGGCCTGCGCGCCATCGCCGACGAATTCGGCCTGCTGCTGTTTTTCGATGAAGTGCAATGCGGCATGGGACGGACCGGTAAAATGTTCGCCTATGAATGGTCCGGCGTCGCCCCTGATGTCATGGCGCTGGCCAAGGGTCTGGGCGGCGGCTTCCCGGTCGGTGCCTGTCTGGCGGTCGAAAAGGTCGCCAAGGGGCTGGTCGCCGGCAGCCACGGCACCACGTTCGGGGGCAACCCGCTGGCCATGACAGCGGCCAATGCGGTGCTCGATGTGATGACGGCGCCGGGGTTCCTTGCCGGCGTCGATGACGTTGCCGAACGGTTGTGGACGGCCCTGCGCAAGGTTGCCGCCGATCATCCAAAAATTATCGCCGACGTACGCGGCGCCGGCCTGATGATCGGCCTTGAATGTGTTGTTGAAAACGTCGTCCTGCGGGCCAAGCTCCATGACCTGGGATTGCTGACGGTTGGCGCTGCCGATAATGTGATCCGCCTGTTGCCGCCGCTGATTATCGATCAAAGCCATGTCGACGAAGCGACGGAAATCCTTACCCGCGCCTGCCAAGAATTAGAAGGGGCTTAAGACATGTCCGATATCAGGCATTTTCTCGACCTCGATAAACTCGATCCCGCGACCCTTCGCACGGTCCTTGATATCGGTTCAGCGTTCAAGGCCGGGGGTGGCGAAGCGTTGCCCCTCAAAGACAAGACGCTGGTGCTGATTTTCGAAAAACCGTCGACCCGTACCCGCGTCTCGTTCGAAGTCGGCATGCAGCAACTGGGTGGGCGAGTGGTCGTGCTGGACGGGGAACAGTGTCAGATGGGTCGCGGCGAAACCGTTGCCGACACCGCCCGCGTGCTGTCGCGGTATGTCGATGGAATCATGATAAGAACCGACGATCCGGGCAAGTTAGAAGAATTGGCGGCCTATGCGACGGTGCCGGTGATCAACGGCCTGACCGATGCCAGCCACCCCTGTCAGCTGATGGCCGATATTATGACCATCGAAGAACATCGCGGCCCCATCGCCGGCAAAACGGTGGTCTATAGTGGTGACGGTAACAACATGGCGACGTCCTGGGTTCAGGCGGCCGTGCGGTTTGGATTTTCGCTCAGACTGGCCTGCCCGAAAGAACTCAGCCCACTCCCTGAATTGCTCAAATGGGCGCAGGCCGAAGGCGGCGACGTGAGCCTTGGCGATGATGCATCTGCGGCGGCGGTCGGGGCCGATTGCATCGTCGCGGACACCTGGGTGTCCATGGGCGATAAAAACGCACCGTCCCGGCACAACTTGTTGGCCTCGTTTCGGGTCGATAAGCGGCTGATGGGGCTGGCCAAACCCGATGCCTTGTTTATGCACTGCCTGCCCGCCCATCGGGGCGACGAAGTGACCGCTGAAGTTATCGACGGCCCGCAATCGGTGATTTGGGACGAAGCTGAAAATCGTCTGCATGCACAAAAGGGTATTCTCGCCTGGTGTATGGGCACCAAAAAGTAACATCAGTGTTCATAAGGTCTTAATCAAAACCTGCTAATTCGGACCTAGAATTTCGATGATTTTGGGTCGGCGGAACGCATGGCGAAATGAAAATTGACATAGAAAGTCCGGTTGCGCTGGCGCGGATCGTCGTTATCGGATTGCTCGTTGCAAGTTTTCAGGCTCCTGCGATTGCGGCTGAACTGGATTGCGGTGAATTGGCCGGGCGACTGAAAACAGGGGACGATTATCGGCTCCACCTGGATCTTCAAAGCCAGAAAGTCCTACTTGAATTTGGCGATGACTCCTGCGCCGAAACAGCAAAAATCTGGTTTGACCGGCAAATAATTTTACCACAGCCGGCCAAACGGGGAATATCGCTTCCTGCGACGGCCCTTGAAGCACCCCGTGGGGAAATCACCGTTAAGCTCAAATCCGATATCGGCAATGGAGACCTCCCCCTGCCGGGACAGATAATGCGGCAGGGCGCTTTGCCGGACCTGGGCTTGAATTCCATGGGCCGGGAAACCGCAGCCCTGCCGATCCAACGGGCCAGCGATCAGGCAAAAGAACAGAAGCCTGAAGTATCGGGTGCCGCCGTAGCCGACAAGCCGGATATGGGCCAGCCTGAGACACCCGGTCAGGCAGCGGACGCCGTTTCGGGAGTGAGAATCTCGAACGACCCGGAAGGTGGTGCCGCCAAGGTGACCAAATACCAGGCGGATTTCCAGAAATCGGATCTGCCATCGGCCGACGGCACGGCGCCGCCGCCCGCCACCGGCAAAGCGCCGAATGGCGATGTCCCGGTGCCGGCGGACAAACCCGAAGAGAAACCCGTCCACAGATGTGACCGCGAATTGACGGATTACTGGCAGGCGGGCGAGCATAAGATCAAGGATCGAATGGTCAATTTGGCCGGTGTTTTCACCGTCGACCTGAACAACGATGGTCGCGTCGACAACGTCGGCTTCAAGATCGGAGAATCTGGTCGCATCGGCAATGTGCTGGGCTATTTCCCGGCCGCCAAAGGCCGCCTGTCGGCGCGCGCTATACCGACCCTGAAACTGGACGACGACGATGATATCCACCGCCTTTGCGCCGGTGACGTGACATTCACGAAGATGACGCTGGACGACAAGCGGAAAGCCGTCGGTTCCGCCAAGCGCCGGCAAACGGAATTAATGGCCGTCGCTAAACCGTCCAGCGAATCCGCCAAGGCCGAAATTGAAAAGACCAAAGCCGACCCTGCAACAGAATCCATTCCGGATATGACGGCCCAGGAAAAGACTGATAAATTATTGTTCTGGGCGATTACCGTTGCCACGGTATTATTCGTTCTGGGGGGGATCGGCCTGTTCTTTGCGATCCGTAATATGCGATCAAATGATGACGAGGAAGAGGATGAAGATGAAGATGACGATGACGAAAGCTAACCGGGGTGGCCTGGTGTCGGCGGTGATGACGATGTTTTTGCTTGTCGGTTGCGCGGCCAACCTGCCGTCACAAAGGCTGCCGGACCTGACCTATTCGCACCTGCGACCGCTCACCTTCGATGTCGGTTCCATCATCATCGCCCTGGACTACAAGGCGCCGTTGGCGGCACCGAATGTGGATCATATGTTTGCCGTGCCGCCTGCCGAAGCCCTGCAACGATGGGTGAACGGTCGTCTGAAAACCAGCGGCGGTGGTGGTGATGCCCGGTTTACGATTACCGATGCCTCGGTCATCGAAACCACGCTTCCCCTGAAAAAGGGCCTGACCGGGGCCTTCACCAAGGAGCAATCGGAACGCTATGAAGCCCGAATCGAAGCGCAACTGGAAATACGGGATGGCAGTGGAATGCGCCTGGGGTTCGCCCAGGCCAGCGTCAAACGGTCGATTACCGTTCGGGAAGACGCCAATATCAACGAGCGCGAATTAGCCTGGTTCAAACTGACCGAATCGTTGATGAACGATTTTGATGCAGAAATGGAAAAGGAAATTCGTCGCCACCTGTCAAAATGGCTGAAATCATAAGGTAGAATTCAGCGGAATCTTCAGGTAGGTAACGCCGTTGTCGTCGGGTGGCGGCGGATTTCCGGCGCGCATGTTGACCTGGATTGAGGCAAACAACAATTTCGGCACGGCCAGGGTTTTGTCGCGATCGGTGCGCATAAGGACGTAGTCCGCTTCGTTGATCCCATCGTGTATATGAACGTTTTCCGCCCGTTGTTCGACAACCGTCGACTGCCATTTCGGAGGCCGATCATCCGGCGGATAGTCGTGGCACAAATACAAATATTTGAGCTGCTTGATCCCGAGAATTTTACGGATCGACCGATACAATGTGGCGGCATCACCGCCGGGGAAATCGGCCCGTGCCGTGCCATAATCCGGGGCGAACAGGGTGTCGCCAATGAACGCCGCTTCACCCGCGATATACGTGACGCATGCCGGGGTGTGACCCGGGGTGTGCATCACCTGGACCGTCAGGCTTCCAATCTTGAAAGTTTCACCATCATCGAACAGGTGATCGAATTGTGAGCCGTCGCTGGTGAAGGTTTCTTCGGTGTTGAAAACCTTTTTGAAAATTTCTTGCACTTCGATAATGCGGCGACCGATCGCGATGCGACCGCCGAGCTCTTTTTTCAAGTAGGGTGCGGCGCTCAGGTGGTCGGCGTGGGCGTGGGTTTCCAATATCCAGTCAACATCAAGACCCTGTTGACGTACGTAATTTATGAGACAATCTGCCGATGTGGTTTCGGTCCGTCCGGATTTAGGGTCGAAATCGAGGACCGAATCGATAATCGCGCACCGCCGCCCGTGTGGTTCCGTCACTACGTAAGAAACCGAATTGGTTTCCGGGTCGAAAAAGCCCTCGACGTCCGGCGTCATATCAGCCCCTCCAGAACGACCGGGTGAACAACACAATCACCGTAAACAATTCCAGGCGACCCAACAGCATGCCAGCGGACAGCAGCCATTTAGCGGCGTCGGGCATGGACTGGAAGGTTCCCGAAGGCCCGGCGATGGGGCCCAGCGCCGGGCCGACATTGGATATCGCCGTCGCCGCGCTCGATACGGCGGTCAGGAAATCCAGTCCCAGCAAGCCAAGGCCAATGGCCAGCAGGGCGAAGCTTAATCCAAAGACGAAGAAGAAACTCAACACCGAAACGATGACATCATCGGAAATTGGCCGGCGATTGTAGTAAGGAATGAAAACGCCGTGAGGCTGCAACAGTTGGTGAATCTGGGTGCGCGCGGCGGAATACAGAACTTGAAAGCGGAATATCTTGATGCCGCAGGTGGTTGAACCGGCGCAGCCGCCGATGAACATTATGAAAAAGAAAATGGGAACGGCGAAGGTGCCCCACAAGCCGTAATCCGATGTGGCATAGCCGGTACCGGTGATGATTGACACCACATTGAAGGCCGAATACCGAAGCGCCTGAATAGGGTCGTGGCCACCCGATAGCCACAGCCATACGGTCACCGCGAGGACGATGCCGACGATGATGGAAAGGAACCACTGGACCTGGGAATCATTCCACAAGGCCGATGGATTGCCCTGCACGGTTTTCAAATACAAGATAAACGGCAGGCCGCCCATGATCATGCCCAGAGTCGCAATAACGTCGACGCCGAAATTGTCCAGGTAGCCGATGGACCCGTCCATGGTCGAAAAACCGCCCGTCGCAATGGTCGTCATGGCGTGGGCGATGGCATCGAAACCGCTCATGCCGGCCAACCAGTAGGCGAAGGCCCAAATGACCGTTAACACCAGGTAAATAACGCCGATGGAACTGGCGATCTGGGTCGCCCTTGGCATCGCCTTGTCGGATTGATCGGATGATTCCATGCGAAACAACTGCATGCCGCCGACGCGCAGCATGGGAAAGATGGCGATCGCCATGACAATAATCCCGATGCCGCCCAGCCATTGCAGCAGGGCGCGCCACAGAAGAATCCCCGGCGGCGCAGAATCGAGCCCGGTGATCACCGTCGATCCGGTCGTGGTGATGCCAGACATGGCCTCGAAAAAGGCGTCCGTGTAGCTCAGGTTCAGTTCCGAGAAGGCCAGCGGAAGGGCCGCAAAAATTGTCAACACCAGCCAGCTTAACGTTGTCATGACGAATGCCTGACGGACGCTCAGGCGAAGGCCACCGCTACGGGTCGTCAGCGTCATGGCGATACCGACAAACAGAGTAACACCGGCGGAAATGGCGAAAACCTGCCAGTCAGGATTGCCCGCCAGGGCATCGACGATAGCCGGCACAATCATGCTGACGGCCAACGCCGACAGCAAGATACCAATGATCAGGAAGACAGGCCTAAAATCCATCAATCTTGATAAACGCTGGGACTAAAAACAGCAAGGAAACAAGGTGATCGGATCTAGCTTTAAACCGACCAGCCACCGCCGCCGGTCGAGCCATCGACCATGGCCAGGAATTCGCGCCGGGTCGACGGATTGTCGCGGAAGGCACCCAACATGGTCGATGTCACCATAGTAACGCCGGGTTTGTGGATGCCGCGTGTGGTCATGCACTGGTGGGCGGCTTCGATGACCACGGCGGTGCCCTGGGGCTGCAGGATGTCATTGATGGCATTGGCGATTTGTGCCGTCATCTTTTCCTGGATTTGCAGGCGCTTGGCGTACATTTCGACGAGGCGGGCCAGCTTGGAAATTCCAACCACCCGCTTTTTCGGTAAATAGGCGACATGGGCGCGGCCGATGATCGGGGCCATGTGGTGTTCGCAATGGGATTCAAAGCGGATATCTTTGAGCAGCACAATTTCGTCGTAACCGTCGGTTTCTTCGAAGGTGCGTTCAAGCAGGGCTTCGGGATCCTCCTGATAACCGGCGAAAAATTCTTCATAAGAACGCACCACCCGTGCCGGTGTTTCCAAAAGGCCTTCTCGGGTCGGATCGTCGCCGGCCCACAGCAACAAAGTGCGGACGGCTTGTTCGGCTTCTTCCCGGGATGGCTTGTCGGCGGGGTTATGGCGCGGGTTCTTGATGTCGGTAATCTTGTTCATGGTCTTTGACTTTCCCTGACGGGTGCATTGGTATTTTTAAAGATGTGGTTTTTTGACAGTAAAAATCAAGTGATTCCGGGAAAAGTCGCGTTAATGAACGCGACTCTGACCGTAAGGACTATCCAGCGAAAAGGTCGGAATGTCGGCATCGAACATGGAACCGTCGCCGGCCTTCATCTGGTAGCTGCCGGTCATGAATCCCGATGAGGTGGCGAGCGGGCAGCCACTGGTGTATTCGAAATTATCACCCGGTGCCAGCACCGGCTGTTCGCCGATGACGCCATCGCCGCGCACTTCCTGCAATTCACCCAGCGCGTTGGTGATTCGCCAGTGCCTCGTCATCAACTGCACCGTGTCGTTGCCCAGGTTTTCGATAATCACATGATAGGCCCAAACGTAGATGTTCTGGTCGGGGTCCGATTGGTCGATCAGAAATGAAGGCGAGACGGTGACCCTGATGTCATGGGATGTCTGGTTGTATACGCCGCCCAGGTGTTGTCTTGATTGCCGCACGGGAGCTCCGATTGTCGATTCTGTCTTGATGGGGTGTTATCTCACTTATGTGGGATAACTGCCCGTAAAACCAAGCCCCTATTTCAATATTTTCATGATTTCAGGACGCCCGCGCCAGATTGATGCTGATTTCGACCCGTCGATTCTTCAATTCCGGCACGCCATCGGGCGTATGGATCATCGGATGGGTCTCGCCGTGGGCACGAATGGTCATGCGGGCGGCGGGAATACCCAGCTTGATCAGCCTGTCGCGAATGTTTTCCGCCCGTTTCAAGGACAGACGATAGTTGTGATCGGGGCTGCCGGAACGGTCGGCGTAGCCGCCGATCAGCACCCTAACATTGCCGACAGACCGGACGGCGGCGGCCGTTTCCCTGGAAATAGCCTTGTGAATGGCGTTGGCGGCGGCGGCGGCACCGTCGCCCTTGGGGGTCGCGTCATCTAAGTCAAAGAATGAAATAAAGGCGCTCGGCAGGTGATTTTCGGTTTCGAACAAGGCCTGATAGAACCCGTCACGACAGGTTTTGATGTGGGTAGGTTGAAAATTTTCTTCCTGTTGTTCGACCCAGCAATCAAAGCGGGCCATGGCCTTGGCAGCGAAATCCGGCCAGTGCTCGCGGGTGGAATCATTAACGGCGCCGAGCAGCCGATTGCGCGCCACTGCGAGTTCTTGTGTGTGTTCACCCGGCAAATTCCAGTGGTGTAATTTTTCGGGTTCCGGACGCTCACCCCGGGCGGCGGCCCGGGATTTCAGCGCGAAGCGGTCGGCGACGCGCAAGTCGTCCATTTCATGGGCCTCGTACAGGGCGAAATCCTTGTATTCCCGAGCCAGCGCCGTGTCATATCCACCGCCGCCAAGGTCCAGGGTTTTCAAATTGGCGACATCGTCGCCGCTGCACGCCGCCAACACAAACAGGACGGCGCCGAGGGGGATCGTTTTCAAGTTGGTCATGACAGGACTCCCAAAACTTCAATCCGGTCATGATGGGGCGGAACTATGGCTTGTTTGAGGGGAAATCAGGCAGAAATCGGGCAACAAAGGGGTCATTGCGAGGCAAACATTACCGCCAAAGGGTATTTTGCGCCGCCAACGCCTGGCCGCGCATCTCGCGTTCTGCCGCCGGCAGGACATCCATATTGGGCCACAGGCCATCTTTGAGCGTCCGGGCGTAGGTATCGGGAAGGCCTTTATCATAAATGCTTGAACTCGCCGCTGCGTGGTCATAGTCCAGCGGGCACAGGCGAACGGCGATGCCGTCCGGTCCCGGCGTCAGCACCGAATACCAGGTTCGGGGAGTGCCGTCGTTGGCCGGCATGCCGACGACGCCGGCATTGTGCCACATACGGCCATCGATGATATCGGTGAAGGGGAGGCCGCAATGTCCGGCGATAATGCCATCGACGCCCAGGGTATCAAGGTCCCGGTTTTTTTCGGTCGCCGGGTCTGAATGGAAAACAAATCGGTCCATTTTTTCCGCCGCACCGTGAATGACGGCGATCTTTCGCCCGTTCATGGTGAATTCAAGTTTTCGCGGCAGGGCCGCCATCCAGCCCTTGTCGTCATCGCCCAGGGCATCCCGGGTATGGGCGAACCATTGCACGGATAATACGTCGCAATCGCTTCCTTCCTTGAAACCACAACCACAATTATCCAGGCCCTGGCCCAAAGATTCCTCGACGTTGCCCATGACCACATGGATACCGGAATACCGGATGGCGGCGACGGTGCGGGCGGCGTCGCCGCAATAGGCGACGGTATCGCCGGTGCAAATGATGCGTTCGGGCGGTATCGCCAATTGGCTCGCCGTGGCCAGGATGGCGCTGGTCGCCTGCCAGTTGCCGTACGGCCCGCCAAACACCAGCACCGGTTCGTCGATCGTCCCCAGGTCAATCATTTGACGCTGCACGAGGCTCCGCCGAGGACACAGAATTTAGCGCAGTGGGGGTGGTTCAGTTTGACCGTTTTGGCCGACCCGGCCAGATCATGACCCAGTTCGAAGGCGCCGTCGTAGGGCAGCAGCGTGCACGGCACCACATGGGGCCGGTTGCGGCCCTTGGCCTTGACCACCATGCGCGAGGTCGCGCACATCAACGATTCAGGCGCCACGCCCAGGATGTTCCAGCAGCGCGAGGTGATTTCCGGGACATCGACGCCGCTATCCATTTCCGGGAACAAGACCAGTGCCGCCGGGTCGCCGGCGTCAACGGGAATGTCTTCGTTTTCGAACAGGTCTCGGTACCCGGCGCGGGACATTTCATCTTGTTCGTTCCAGCAGGTGCGTCCGGCGACGGTCAGGTTGAAACCGTTTTCGGCGAGCCATTTAAGGCCGTTCAGCATCGGCTGCCAGGTGTTTTCGCCGCGGATATCTTCGTGCCGGGCGCGGGTGAAATGGTCAATGGATACCCGCAGCGCCAGTTTTGATCCCCAGGTGCGCTTTAAATCCAGCACGGCGTCCATTTTGTGATGCAGGGGTTTCATGGCGTTGGTCAGCACCAGAACCCGGTAGCCCCGGGCCAGAGACAACGCCAACATATCGGTCAGGTCCGGGTTCATGAACGGTTCGCCACCGGTAAAGGCAATTTCATCGACCGCCAGGCCTTCGCGGTCGATTTCGTCGATGTAGGAGGTGACCTCGTCGAGGGTCAGGTAGACCAGAGAATCATTTTTCGGCGTCGAGTCCATATAGCAGTTAGCGCACGAAATGTTGCACAGGCTGCCGGTATTGAACCACAGGGTCTTCAGGCGGGTCAGGGCGACCACGGCACGGCGTTCCCCCTTGGCGGTAATATCGGGGTCCTGGAATTTGTCAGGATCCAGGGACGGCGCTGGGGCCGGGCCGGTGTTTAACATGGCTACCTCTGGCGAAACTGTACGCGTCAATCAATTGCCAAATGTAACGGTGGGGCGTTAACAAATCCAAATAACAATTGCGTCATCTGCCGCAAATCGCCTGAAAAAAAGGCTAACGTTTTCTAATGGAACGTTATTCTGGGAAACGCCAGCACCGCCCGGATCGATGCTTTGCCGTTCCAGGTGTCTTGCGGGCCGCGGGATTTCTCCATAACGGCGAGTTTCCCGATGTGCAGCAGGGTGCCGTCGACGCCGGACCTGTCGCTGGGGATGGTCATGTTTGTCGGGTCGGGGGTGTCCGGCCATGTCACCTGATCGAAGTCGTTAGAAATAAGGCCAATGGTTTTCCTGTTCATGCCGCAGCCCTGGTCTACCACGGTGATCATAATCTTCAGTCCCCGGAGCAAAACTTTGACCGAAATCACACTTCCTTTTGGTGCTCGTGCAATGGCGTCGGCGAACAGCACTTCCAGGGTATGAAGGATGCTCTCGCCATCGGCGATGGCCATGGCGTTGGCGGGTTTGGTTTCGAAAATAATCACCACGTCGGAATTCAGCGCCGCGGTCTGCGCGCCAGCGATGGCCTGGTGGGTCAAGGCGATAATATTTTGGCGGCCGAAGCCCGACCGAGATGTGTCGGTATTTGCGGGGCGGTTCAGGGCGTTTGTGTGATTCATTTAGGGTCGGACCCCTTCGGTTCTGTCAGGGGCCGGGCGATTCCCCGGATGCCTTGGAAGGCGCCCGTATCGGGGTCGAACAAGGCGATGGCGCTCAGGCAAAGGCGCCGCTTGTGGCCGGTGTTGTCGGTGGCCAGGAAACAGGCATCGCGAAAATTGCCGTTCATGTAGACATGCCCCGGGTTGCCTTGCTTGTCGATGAAGGTGCCGAAATCGGTCAGTTGTTTGCCCAGCAAATCTTCCACATGATGGCCGATCACGTCGAAGGCCCGCCGCGACGCGAATGTCAGGCGCAGTGCAAAATCGGCTTCCCACACCAGATCCTGGGTCAGGCGCAATAAATCGATGAGGCGCTGGTCCGAATCCCCATGAACCAGGGGCAGTTGGCCCATGGTGGTCGGGCGCGGAGTCGCATATAGGGAATCTTGAGGATAATTCGTTGCATTTTGCATGGCGATACCCGGCCTTGAATTGTTCGCGTGACGAAAATCATCGAAAATTGATGATTTTAATCAAAGAGTTATCCAGATAAGACCGGATTTTCACCGACTCTGTCTGGGCGAGCTGCACCAAAGCAACGCAAAGGGCATGCCAGTTGTATTGGAAAAATGGGAAATTAGAGGTACAAGGACGTGAACTGATCCAGGCGGGTGTGGTTCAATGGTAGAACGAAAGCTTCCCAAGCTTTAGACGAGGGTTCGATTCCCTTCACCCGCTCCAGGTTCTCCGGTCGTCGGATTTCTGCCGACGTTCCACCGGTACGACTTCTTCTTCGAGTTCGCCCCGCGGGTCCATTTCGGTGGCGACGACGGACGTGCGCGGCACCGGCTGGAACGGGGTCTGATCGTCGATGGGCACCGCTTCGCGCCGGGTCATCCGCCAAACCGCAAACAGGGCGGTGCCAAGTGACATGGCGGCGATAAACGTAAATAATCCAGGCGCCCCCTGCGCCTCAATAAATACCGAGGCGCCCAAAGGCCCGATGGTCGCCCCCACCCCATAGGCGATGATCAGGCCGCCGCTGGCCGGCACCAGGTCGGCCGGGTCGATATGGTCGTTGGCGTGGGAAATCGATAGTGGGTAAAGGGTGAAACTGACGCCGCCAAATACCGCACCCAACACCAGCAATAACGGCAAAGTGCCGCCGGTGGTCATAATCAGGCCGACGCAAACGGCGACGGTGGACAGGCTGACACCGATCAGCACCGTACGTCGGTCGAGGCGGTCCGACAGCCCGCCGATGGGCCATTGCAGGACCAATCCGCCGATGATGACGACGCCCATGAACAGGGTGGTGTCGGCGATGCTTAATCCGGTCTTCTGGGCGAACAGCGGGGCCAGTGAATAGAACGCGCCCAAAATCAACCCCGAGGAAAAACATCCGAACATGCCCAGCGGCGAGACGGCGTACAATTGGCGGATGCCGAAGCGTCGGGGTTCGGGTAATTCCGGGGCCTGAACTTTCGATGCCGCCACCGGCACCAAGGATAACGACAGCAGAATCGAGGCCATGACGAACAGCGTGAAACCCGATAATTCGCCCAGGTTCAGCAGTAGTTGCCCGACACCTTGGGACACGTAAACGGCGATTTGGTACAGCGACAGGATGCGGCCCCGGGTGTCGTTGGTTGACCGTTGGTTAAGCCAGCTTTCCGTGCACATGGCCAACCCGGCCATGCAATATCCCTGCACGAAACGCAAGAGCCCCCAGGCGATAGGGTCGTTCAGCAACGGATGGGCCAGGGTCGCCGCCGACATGACGGTCGCCAGGACCGAAAACGCGCGGATATGTCCGACCCCGGTGATCAGTCTGTGACCATGAAATCCGCCGGCCACGATGCCGACAAAATACCCCGACATGACGGCGCCGATGATCCAGGTTGGAAAGCCATCGATGGCCAGGCGCAGGCCCAGCAAAGTACCGAGCGCACCATTGCCCAGATAAAGCAGGACGATGCCAGCCAGCAGCGCCGAAACGGAAGCAAGGGTTGATCGCATGTGCCACACTTCACGCCAGAGGGAAGCCATCAAGGCTAAAAAAAACCAGCCGTAAAGCAGCATGTCCCTACAGGCAATAGAAGAATAAGATATTCGCTTGTTCCGGTAGGCCCGGGCAGGATAGGTTTGGGCCGCTGACAACAAGTTTTCAGGAATTTTTATGACCGATCCAGATACCCCATCGGCGCTGTTGCCCGCCCCCGCCCCCGGCGCACTCGATGGCCTGAAGGTGCTGGACCTGACCCGTATCCTGGCCGGGCCGACCTGTACCCAGTTGCTGGGCGATCTGGGTGCCGACGTCATCAAGATCGAACGCCCCGGCGCCGGCGACGATACTCGCAAATGGGGTCCGCCATACTTAAAAGACGCCGCCGGGGAAGACCGCGCCGAAAGCGCCTATTACCTGAGCGCCAACCGCAACAAACGATCCGTCAGCATCGATTTGGGTCGCGCCGAAGGCCAGCAACTGGTGCGACGCCTGATGGCCGGGTGCGACATCGTGGTGGAAAATTTCAAGGTCGGGACGCTGGCCAAGTTCGGCCTGTCGTACGATCAGGTGAAAGAGGAGTTTCCCGGCCTGATTTATTGTTCGATCACCGGTTTCGGACAAACCGGCCCCTATGCGCCGCGCGCCGGGTACGATTACCTGGCCCAGGGCATCGGCGGCATTATGAGCGTGACCGGCGAACCCGACGGCCAACCCATGAAGGTCGGCGTCGGCATTTCCGATGTCATGTGCGGCATGTACGCCAGCGTTTCCATCCTGGCGGCCTTGCGCCATCGTGATGCCACGGGTCACGGCCAGTATGTAGATCTGGCCCTGCTCGATAGCCAGGTCGCCTGGCTGGTTAACGAAGGCCTCAATTACCTGACGTCGGGCCATGTGCCGGTGCGGCAGGGCAATGCGCACCCCAATATTGTGCCCTATCAGTTGTTCGATACCAGCGATGGCTCGTTCATCCTGGCCGTTGGCAACGATGCCCAGTTCGGGCGGTATTGCGATTTCGCCGGGGTCGGGGAATTGGCGGTTGATCCGCGGTTCGAAACTAACAGCCAGCGCCTCGCCAATCGTCAGGCGCTGATCGACCTGTTGGTGCCGGTGATGAAAACACAGTCCAGTGCGCACTGGATCGATGGCCTGGCCGAACGCGGCGTCCCGGCCAGCCCGGTCAATGATATCGGCGAGGTCTTCGCCGACGAACAAATCCTGCATCGCGGCATGAAAATTTCTGTACCCGACGATGATGCCCAGGGTGGCGCCGTCGACCTGATCGGCAACCCCATCAAAATGTCGGAAACCCCCATCAGCTATCGCCGCCCGCCGCCCAGCCTCGGCCAGCACACGGACGAAGTGTTAAAAGAAGTCCTGGGAATGAGTGATGCTGAATTGCAAAGACTTAGAAAAGAAGGACTGATTTAGCCATGCGTATCGTTGCATTCGAAAAAAACGGCGGCGCCGCCATCGGGGTCCGCCTGGGCGATCAGGTCATCGATTTGTCGGTGGCCGCGCCCGATTTACCGCAAACCCTGCGCGGCCTGTTGGCGGCCGGTGCCGTTGCCTTTGACGAGGCGAAAAATCGGGCCGCCAAGGCCGGCGAAGAGGCGCGCCTGGCGCTCGATGGCCTGGCCCTGCTGCCGCCCCTGCAAGACCCGCCGAAGATTTTGTGCATCGGGCGCAATTATGCCGAACACGCCAAGGAAGGCGGTGCCGAGGTGCCGGAATTTGCGGATATTTTCATGCGTTCCCGGCTGACTCTGGTCGGGGCCGGGCGGCCCATCATTCGCCCACCGGTGTCGGAAAAGCTGGATTTCGAAGGCGAACTGATGGCGGTGATTGGCACGCGCGTGCACCGGGCCAGCGAGGCGAACGCCCTGGATGCGGTCGCCGGGTATGCCATTTTCAACGATGCCACCTTGCGCGACTATCAGCGCCGTACCGGGCAATGGACCATCGGCAAAAACTTCGACAACACCGGTGCCTTCGGGCCGGAATTTGTGACCGCCGACGAACTGCCACCCGGCGGCGCTGGCCTGCGCCTGCAAACCCGCCTTAACGGTCAGGTCATGCAGGACGGCAACACCGATGACATGGTCTTTCCCGTCGCCCGGGCGCTGACCTTCATCACCGAAGCCATGACCCTGGAACCCGGCGATTTGCTGGCCACCGGCACGCCTTCGGGGGTCGGGTTCGCCCGCACCCCGCCGGTGTGGATGAAGCCCGGCGACGTTGTGGAAATCGAAATCGAGGGCATCGGCACGCTTAGCAACCCGGTCAAAGACGAGGCCTAGACCAGCTTTTTCGTACGCCCGAAAAGATGATCCAGCGAGATCGTCCCCGGCCCCTGTAGCATCAGGTAAATCAGCGGCAACGCCCACAACAGGCGTTGGTCGCTGATCGCCGAATCCTGAACCCGGTCGAACAGCGCCCCGACGGTTTCGGCCCCGACACCGTGAAAGGTGATATCGACATAGGTCATGACGGCGATGAAGCCCAACATGGCGAGGCTGGCGGCGCGGGTAAACAGCCCCAACAGGATCAACACCGGAAGGATAATTTCAGCGTAGGTCCCCATATACACGATCAGGCCATAAGGGATCATCGCGATGGCATCGGTGTCGTAGTCGGCGGCTTCGGTGATGGCCGGAAGAATTTGCAGGTATGCGCCACTGCCGGGGATTAGAAAATCCGGGAAACCGCTGCCAACTTTGGTGCGCACCGAATTAACAAAATACATCAACAGCACGGAAGAAAATATTAGCCGCGACGCCAACCCCAAAAACCATGATCCGGCCAGGCGCTGCAGCAGGGCAAAGAACATGTCATGAAGGCGCTCGAATAATCTGAAAACGGCCATACGGTATTATCTCCCAATTCCGACGATTGCGCCGGTTTCGAACAGGGCCGCCAAATGGCCCGCCAAATCCAGTGAGCCCGAGCCCATAACAAGCGGGCTGGCCTGGCCGAGGCTCTGACCATCGAACAGCGCCTTGGTGAAATTAAACGCCGTGGGGTCAAGGGCGCGAACCTCGACGGCCCCGTCGGGGCGCACGATGATCGCCTGTTCGCCGCCGCCCGGAATTCGGCCAAGGGCGCTGTGCGGGTCTTGGTGTTGATGGGCGTGCCAAATCGAGGCGACGGGCCAGGGCGATTGCAAAAGTTGGCCCGACGGGTGAAATTGCAGGCGGATGTTTTCGACCGCGTCTTCGGGCACGGCGGCCAGAATATCAATGTCGATTGGGGCCATATCGGCGGCATGGTAGGCGCGGTTCCAGGCCCATTCCAGGGCCGCCACGTGGGCCAGGTACGGCACCGTCGCGGTATCGTCCTGGGTCGAAATGAAATCCGCGAAATCGACGCCATAATCCAGCAGGACGGGAGAGCTTGGCAGGAACAGGCGGGTGAAGTTTCGCGCCAAACCGGCCCAGAATTCATCACCGACAAGGGCGCGAACGACCGGATAAGTGTCGGCGATGGCATCCATCAGGCCGACCGCCACGTTGTTGCGGTAGACATCGAAGCGCCGTTGCGATGCCTCGCCATTGGTTCGTGAAAGGGTGCCTGGTACGGGCAATCCGGGATTGCGCAGGGCGGCGGCGAAGGCGCGTTGGGTGTCACGCCACATGGGGGACGCCTTCGAGCACATGCGCCACGACCGCATCGGCGCGGCGGGCCTCGGCATGTAATTCGGGCCATGCGGGGATATCGTTGTCCCATTCGATCAGGGTTGGCACGGCCCCGGTGCGACCCAGCGTGCGCGCGTACAAATCCCAGACCGCATCGATCACCGGACGGTCGTGGCTGTCGATCAGCAGGGGCTGGCCTTGATCATCCCGGTCTTCGGCATGACCGGCGAGATGAATTTCGCCGACCGCGGCCATGGGGAACCGGTCAATATAGGCGCCCGCGTCTTGTTGATGATTGGTGCACGACACATAGACGTTGTTGACATCCAACAGCAGTCCGCAGCCCGTTCGACGGGCGATTTCACAAATGAAGTCCACTTCATCGTATGTGTTGTTTTCAAAGACCACGTAAGTCGAGGGATTTTCCAGCAGAATTCGGCGTTTCAGGTGATCCTGAATTTGGTCCATATGGGCACACACCAAATCCAGGGTTTCCGATGTATAAGGGATGGCGAGCAGGTCGTTGAAAAACCCCGCCCGGTGGGTAGACCACGCCAGATGTTCGGAAAACAACGCCGGCTGATAGCGATCAATCAGCGCATTCAGGCGGTTCAGGTGATTTGTGTCGAGCGCTTCGGCGCCGCCGATAGATAAGCCGACCCCATGCAGCGACAGCGGGTAGTCTTGCCGGATTTTATTCAGGTAGGCATGCGGCGGCCCGCCGTCGCCCATGAAATTTTCCGGATGAACTTCAAACCAGCCGATATCGGGTTTGCCTTCCAGAATATCCGAATAATGGCAAGCCTTGAGGCCGACGCCGGCCCTGTTCGGAACGCTGTCGAGCGCCCTCGTCATTTAGCTCGGAACGTCGCGTTTAAGTTCGCTCAGGCTGCCCTTACGATCGCCGGGAACCATCATGGTCTCGCATGTTCCCTTGGGCACAAGGGTGAAAGCATTGCCTTGGTAATCGACTTTCGAGGTTCCCGCACACGATGTACCCTTGCCCGCCGCGCAGTCATTTTTACCGGCCATGGAAACGCCGTAGCATTTTTCTTTGCCGGCGGCCTGGGCGTCAGTGGCGAAAAATCCCGATGCGGCGGTGGCGATGGCCCCGGCAATGATGGCGGCGGTGGCGGTTCTGCGGTTCATGATTGTGATCTCCTGTCAGGCCTAAATGAAAACAGTGCTCCATTGGTATGCCCGGAAAACGGGGGGAATTGGAAATCACTTCCATGTGAGGCTTTTGTGATGTCGTCGGGGCGGCTTGATATGAATCAATGTCAGGGAAAGCCGATTACCCTATGAACGTCTATGCCGTATATTGAAATGTACTAATTATAATTAGCAACAGGAGCAGGAAGATGGGTGGAATCAAGATTGCAAAAACACACTTGATTGCTATGACGGGCGCGCTGTTGGTTATGGCGCTCGCGTCTCCTGCCTACGCCAGTCATGTATCGGCGAGCGGGCCGATCAACGGCGGGCACGGAGCCCGGCTGGTCATTCCGATCATGAATGCGGAACAGGGAAAGAAGATTTTTGTCGATAAAGGTTGTGTCGCCTGCCATGCCGTCAACGGCGTCGGCGGTCACGATGCGCCGCCCATGGACGCCCATCGCCAGATGGGGCTGGTCAACCCGTTCGATTTCGCCGCCAAGATGTGGAATCACGCGCCCGGTATGATCGCCGCCCAGGAAGGTGCCTTCGGCCAACAAATCTATTTCACCGGCGAAGAACTGGCCCACATGATCGCTTTTCTCCACGACGACCAGGCGCAGCATGATTTCGGCGAAAGTGACTTATCCGAAAAAGCCCAGGAAATGATGCACCATGAGCACGGTGAAAAGGCCGCACCCGCGGCCCATGCCGAAGAAGTGGGACACGGTCACGACGCGCCCAAAAAATCCCACGAACATGCTGCGGGAACGGCGGAACATCAGGATTGAGGCTAGATAAAACAGCTAAAACCGCGCTGCTGCCGATACCTCGCGACAGATTCAATTATTGGCCAAGAAATTTTGTACCGCTTCAAGGAACCGGGGCCAAGCCGGTTCGTCTTCGAGAATGAGATGATTCTTACCTTCCAGCGCAACGAAGCTGGCGTTGGGGATTTTTGCCGCCATCCGGCGTCCGGCCTCGAACGGTACGATCCCGTCTTCTTTGCAATGCAGAACCAACGTCGGAACCGTGATGCGGTCGAGCAGGTCACTTACATCGACGTTCACCGAAACATCGCGCAAGCGGACGGCGTTTTCCGGCGACGTCGTGATGCGCTGCAATTCATTGAACCAGTCCATCTGTTCCTTGCTGGCGTCGGGCATGAATTGCGTGGTGAAAAATTGGCGGAAAGCCGGATTGTCCTGACCCCAACCTTGCTGGATCATTTGCTTCCCCAGTGTGGCGTACTGCCTGTCTTCTTCTTTTCCCGTTTGCATTAAACCCTTGGCGAACCCACCATAAAGAACCAGATGGCTTACCTTTTCCGGGTAGCGAATAGCGTAGGCGATGGAATAGGAGCAGCCCTGCGAGATACCGAGCAGCGGAAAACGTTCGAGGCCAACGGCGTCAACGACCGACGCCATGTCATCGATCATGCTGTCGAATGTGAATTCCGGGACATCCCAATCCGACAGGCCATTGCCCCGCTGGTCAAAGCGCACCAAAGTGTGCGTTTGGGCGAACGCCCGCAGTAAGTGCCCCCATACAGGGCTCTCCCAATCATATTCCAGGTGATGCATCCAGTTGGGTGCTTTTACGAGAGGAGGTCCGTTACCGGCGGATGCATAGGCTATTTGTATGCCATCAACTGCGGTACAAAAACGCACCGTCTGATTAATTTTGGTGTCGATCGGCTCAACCCGCGCCACGCCGCCGCTGGCAATTTCCGCGACGAAACGATATCCCCGTCTCGGCAGGGTGCGAATGACGGTTTGCTCCTTGCCATTGTCGCCAAGCGCCGTGCGCGCCGCATTGATGCGCGAATTCAGGGTCGCATCGGAAACGATCCGGCCGTGCCATACGGCTTCCATCAATTCGTCCTTGCTGATGACGCGGTCACGGTTTTCGATGAGGTAGACCAACAGGCTAAAGACTTGCGGTTCCACGGAACACACTTCCGAGCCACACCACAACTCCAGGCGCTCGACATCGATTTTGAATTCATCGAATTGGTGGATCACAGGTGCTACCCCATCACGATCTATCAAAATCAAGCGTTTCTAAAGGATAAATCAAGCTGCTCTTTAAGCAGCCGCTGACAGAATTGCATAGACTTGCTTCATCATACAAGGAAACAGGAGCATTTCTATGACGAGCAATACAGAAATTCGCCGCTTGTTAAACGGGGCCATAGACACCAATTATTATCTGAAACGGGGAAGAAAGATGCGCAGCAAGGTCGCCCATGATATTGTCAGGGCAACAGGTTGCTGGATGACTAATAAATTGCGCAATGCGCGCGAGCTGGAAAATCCCTTCGATATACCTACCAGCGTCTATCGCGACAGTTTGGAGCGCAACTAACAATATCGCTAATTCCGTAGGCGAAACTGTTTTGCTGTATCAAAAATTCAAACAACAATAGGGGATTGAGATATGAATATAGTCAAAAATTGCATCATGGCTGTGACATTTCTGGCGTTGGCGCCGGTCACGGCGTCGGCCCATATCCTGGCGATGGTTAACTACGAGAGCAAGACCCCGGAAGGGCTCCACGCGCACGATATCAAGGATCACGGCGACCGCAAGGAAGGGCTCGCCGTTATCGATGTCGACCCTAACTCCAAAACTTTCGGCAACATAATGGTCAACATATCCCTGCCGCCCAATCTGGTCGGTCACCATATTTTTTATAACCGGGACATGAGCAAGCTGTACCTGACCGCGCTGGGTCAGGGCTGGATTTATGTGATGGACATGAAAGTCCTCGATTACACGCTCAAGAAAGTGAATGTTCCTGGCTGCGTGGTTGGCGAAGACATCATCTTTTCCGGGGATAACAAAACCTGGTACATGACCTGCATGGGTTCCAACAATATCATCGTCGGCGATGTGGCGACGGACGCGATCAAGTCGACGATTTCCCTGCCCAAACCCTATCCGCACGGTATCGCCATCAACGATGCGATCGACCGTATTCTGGTTACCAATACCATCAAGCACGATCTCACGGACCCTGGCGAATATATCACCGCGATTGAGGCCAGCACCGGAAAACCAATGGCCAGCTACAAGCTTACCGATAAACCGTCACCGTCCGGCGTGGCACCGGTTGAAGTCCTGTTCGTGCCGGGTTCCAATCCGCCGGTAGCTTATGTCACTGTGATGTTTGGCGGCAGCCTGTGGACCGCGACCTGGAATCCGGCTTCGAAAGACTTCGATGTTGCACAGGTGTACGATTTCAACGGCACCGGCAGCGGCGTCCCGCTGGAACTTTACTTCGGTCCCAAATCGGAACGAATGTACGTGACCACGGCCAATCCAGGTCATTTTCACATCTTCGATATCAGCAAGGATGTGGCCAAGCCGGTATTGTTGAAGACTATCAAGACGGCGGCGGGCGCCCACCACGTTGGGTTCACCAAGGACTGGAAATACGGCATCGTCCAGAACGCATTTCTTAATCTGAAAGGAATGGACGACGGGTCGATCAAGGTCGTCGATTTGAACAGCCAACAAGTGGTCGCTTCGGTCGATACCCTGAAGGACATGGGGTTCAATCCCAACAGCCTGGTATTGCTGCCGAAGTGGAATCACTTGGCCGGGCACTAATAAGCAAAACAGCCGCCCCGTCGATGGCGGGGCGGCTGTATTTTGCGTTCAGATAGACCTTTTTCAGTCGTCCTTGTTTGCCGCGTTTTCCTGCATTTTACCTGCGAAAGCCAACAAAAATTGCAGGGACTGCTGGGTTTCGGGCTTGCCGAGCAGCGAGATGGTCGACATGATGCCGCCGCTTGGTTTGCCTTTCGCGGCGGTTTCGGCGACGGCGGCTTCCATGGCGGTGTGGGCGTTGTGGGCCATATCCGCCATTTCCTCGGTGGCCAGGTTGTTGACCATGTGTTCGACGAAGATGAACAGCCGTTCGACCATGCTGTCGGTCAGGGCGCTGCGGGCGCCATGCATCAGGGTCAAAACTTCGAACAGGGTTGAAAGTGCCCCGCTGCGATGCATGTCGGTGACCTTGTCGATCAAGGACATTACGGCATCGCGGGTATCTTCGTCGTTCAGGCGGTCGACAATTTCCAGCGCGTTGGCGCCGGTGATTGACAGCCGTTCGACCATACTGTCGGTCAGGCTTTCACTGGCCGCTTGGGCCAGCCTGACGACGTCGGCTTGGGTTGCTTCAGACATGATATTCGCCTCCCCTACAACAAGCCGCGCGCGGAGAGCCAGTACAGCCGGTTATAGGCCAGCTTGAACCAGTGGATCATCTGCGATGGCGCACCCGGGTTCGGCGGCGTGGTGTAATCGAACCACACATAAGTGCCTTCCTTCATGCCGGTTTCGACGAAGCAGAACACCTTGCCGTCGTAATCCCGCGCCCAGCGGTCTTCGGTGATCAGCGAGACTAAGTTATCGATCACGGTGTCGGCTTCGAAATGCGCCGTCGATCCCGCCTTGGATATGGGGATGTTGGTGGTATCGCCGCATATGAAGACATCGGTCGAGCCTTCGCGCAGCAGTTTTTTCTTGTCGGTCGGCACCCAACCGCCATCGCCCAGGCCTGAATCGGTGATGACTTCGGCCCCGTTGTGGGGCGGAATGGTGACCAGCATGTCGTAATCCAGCGTCACGCCTTCTTCCGATGTGATGGTCTTGGCGGCGGGATCGACTTCCTTGGTGTTGAAGAACGTCTCGTACTTGATGCCGTTCTGGTCCATGGCGGGCTTGGCCCATTCGGCGACCGGTTCCAGGGCGTGCAGGCGACCGATGGGGTAGGTATAGGTGATTTCGGTCTTGTCCATCAGGCCTTTTTCGTTGAGGTAATCATACAGCATGAAGGTAATTTCCAACGGCGCCACCGGGCATTTGTGCGGCGCGTTGACGTTGACAATGATCTTGCCGCCTTCGAATGCGGTCAGGGCGTCGCGCATTTTGCGGGCCCCGTCCAGGTCGTAGAACCAATGGGCGCCTTCGGCCATGCCGGGAATATTTTGCGGCATGATGCGCGAGCCCGTGGCGATTACCAGGTAATCGTATTCGTGGGTCTTTCCGGCCGCCGTGGTCACTTTTTTAGCGTCGACATCGATATTGGTGGCGGGGTCGACATGGAACACCACCAGGTTGTTCAGAACTTTGCGCTGGCTGCGGAACAGTTCGGATTCGCGAATCTTGCCGAACGGCACGTACAGCAGGCCCGGCTGGTACATGTGCTGGTCCGACGTGCCGATCATGGTGATCGAAATGTCGCCCTTGCGTATTTGCTTGCCGACCTGACGGCAGATGCCGTTGGCAATGATGGTGCCGGCCAAACCACCGCCGACGATCAGTATTCTGGTTCCCATAGTCTTTACCTCCCTGTTGATTAACCTGTTGATTAAGTTTCTTTTATTTTGCTTTTTTGACGACGACGCTCCAGTGGTCTCCCTTGTCTTCGACGCCGACCATTTCATGGCCGACCTTGGCGATCCATTCCGGCACATCCATGGCGGTTCCCTTGTCGGTCGATAGCACTTCGATTTCGTCGCCGATTTCGACCAGTTTCAGCATGGCGATCAGTTCCATCAGCGGCCCCGGACAAAAGGCGCCGCGTGCGTCGATGGATTTTCTTTGGCTCATATTCAATTCTTCCTTACGTTTATAAAGTTATCAATTGGCCGTTTTCGGCGTCCGACAGGTATTTGGTCAGTCCCATGGCGCCATCGAACAGGCCGTCGACCAAATCGTCTTCCTGCCAGTCCAGAACGTCGAGCGCCATCGAGCACGCATGCACAGTCATCTCGCCCAACTCCTTACCCTGCCCAAACAAGACCATGGCGTCGGGAGCCTTGCGGGCTTTCAAAACATCGGAAAAAGCCCCGCCGATGTATCGCGCCTTGTCGGGTATGCCTTTTTGGAAGGCATAGATAGCGCCCATGGAAACAAACACATGCACCGGGGTTTCCGAGACCGCGGCGACCGAAGCGATCATCGCCGCCATCTGGATTTTTTCATGTTCGGGCGAACAGATCAGTATGAAAAGGGGCGTGTTTGACATCGGGCAGGCTCACTCGGTTGACGCTGAATTCCTGACATCATGAAGATAATGGAAGCTTTTGAATATTCCCTTTTTTACGCATAAAATTTGTACAAATGACACCTCTCCCAAGTATGAATTGAGTCATATACACCGGCGTCATGTTTATTAGACGCCGGGGGGCGCGAAAGCGAATTGTCTTGACTTCCCTGTGCCCAATCGGGTTAGTGGCGCCAGCGACACTCCCCCTTGGATCGATATTTTGTCGATCGTCGGCTTTGCGAAATCTCAGCCGACCCCATTTTTTACAATCATTATCGGGCGTTTCGTTAGACCGGTTTCTGCCCTGGCTATAGTCATGGGCAATCCGCGTTCGTAACGCTTGCATTGTGCTTGCACACTCGACGCCCCGATAATCGGGACGCAGGGTCGCTATAATTTAATTCTAAGAAAGAAAAGTAACACATGACTGATTTTACGGGCCTCAAATTGGCCCAACCCATCCTTCGCGCCATTGTCGACGAAGGCTATACCACACCGTCTCCCATTCAGGCCAAGTCTATCCCGTCGTTGCTGGAAGGCCGCGACCTTCTGGGCGTCGCCCAGACCGGCACCGGTAAGACTGCCGCATTCGCCCTACCCCTGCTGCACCGCCTGGCGGCCAGCGGCGGCAAGGCCCTGTCGCGCCAGCCGCGTGCGCTGATTTTGGCTCCGACCCGCGAATTGGCGGGTCAGATCAATGACAGCATCAAGGCCTATGGCCGCAACGTGCCGCTGCGTTCGACTGTCGTTTTCGGCGGCGTTTCCATTCGACCCCAAATTTTGGCCCTGACCCGGGGCATCCACATTTTGGTCGCCACGCCGGGCCGCCTGATGGACCTGATGAACCAGGGCCAGGTGCGCCTCGATATGGTCGAAGTCTTCATCCTTGACGAAGCCGACCGCATGCTCGACATGGGCTTTATCCGTGACGTCAAGAAGATCGCCGCCGCCTTGCCCAATAATCGCCAGACGGTGTTGTTTTCGGCGACCATGCCGGGCACCGTGCAAAGCCTGGCCGATGGCCTGCTTAACGATCCGGTTCGGGTCGAAGTCGCGCCGACGGCAACCACGGCGGAAAAAGTCGAACAGCGTCTTATGTATGTGCAGAAAGACAAAAAGCGGGATTTGATTTGCGAATTGCTGAGCGATAAGGAAATTGAACGCGTGTTGATTTTCACCCGCACCAAGCACGGCGCCGACAAGGTTTCGCGTCATTTGATTGAAAGCGGTGTCCAGTCCGACGCCATCCACGGCAACAAGTCGCAAAACGCCCGGCAACGGGCGCTGGACGCCTTCAAGTCTGGCCGCATCCGGGCGCTGGTGGCCACCGATATCGCGGCTCGTGGCATCGACGTCGAAGGCGTTACCCACGTCATCAATTTCGAATTACCCAACGAACCGGAAAGTTATGTCCACCGCATCGGTCGCACGGCGCGTGCCGGGGCAACCGGTGTCGCCATCTCTTTTTGCGATTCTGAAGAACGCGCCTACCTGCGCGATATCGAAAAAACCATCCGCCAGCGCGTACCGGTATTCGTGGATCATTCCTTCCACGCCGCCGAAATCGCCAACGACACCAGCCCCGCTAAAGCCCCCAATCGCAATCAGGGCCAGGGTCAGGGCAGGGGTCGCGGCCAAGGCCAGCGCCAGGGTCAGGGCCAAGGTCAGGGCCAAGGTCAGGGCAAGGGCGGTCCGCGCCGGGGTAATTCCCAGCGTTCCAGGCGCTCCGGGGGGCAGTCCTCGGGTCGAGCGGCCTAACAACTTGAATATGAATGTGATCGGTTCCATTTGAACCGATCACACATTTTCGATTGCCCCCCAAAAAGGGATCTTCTTCACGTGATTAAATCGACTCTTGCGGCATTTGCCGCGCGGATATCTGCCGTCGATCTGATGGGGTCTAACCCTATTCAATTTACACCCGACCGCATTAAAATCGAACTGTTGTCGGGCCTGACCGTGGCGCTGGCGCTGGTACCGGAAGCCGTGGCCTTTTCCTTCGTCGCCGGGGTGCATCCGCTGGTCGGCCTTTACGCCGCCTTCATTGTTGGCTTGATTACCGCCGTTATCGGCGGTCGGGCGGGAATGGTATCGGGAGCGACGGGCGCGCTTGCCGTGGTCATGGTCGCCCTGGTCGCCAGCCATGGAGTCGAATACCTGTTCGCCACGGTTGTCCTGATGGGAATTTTCCAGGTCCTGGCCGGGGTCTTTCATCTCGGCAAATTTATTCGCCTTGTGCCGCATCCGGTCATGCTGGGTTTTGTTAACGGCCTGGCCATTGTCATTTTTCTTGCCCAACTGACCCAGTTTCAGGTCCCGGGGCCGGAAGGCATCAAGGTCTGGATGACAGGTTGGCCACTGGTCACCATGTTGGCGCTGGTCGTCCTGACCATGGGGATTATCTGGCTGATGCCAAAAATCACCACCTTCATCCCGGCGCCGCTGGCCGGTATTGGCATCGTCGCGGGTTTTGTCATCTTTTTTGGTATCGATGTTCCCCGGGTCGGTGACCTGGCATCCATCGAAGGCGGCTTGCCGCTGTTCCACATTCCCACGGTGCCGCTTAACGTGGAAACCTTGAAAATTATTTTCCCCTTCGCGCTGATCCTGGCCGCCATCGGACTGATCGAAAGCCTGCTTACTCTTAATCTGGTCGGCGAAATTACCGGCAAGCGCGGCGGCGCGTCGCAGGAATGTATCGCCCAGGGGTTAGCCAATACGGTCACCGGGTTTTTCGGTGGCATGGGCGGCTGCGCGATGATCGGCCAATCCATGATCAACGTTAAATCGGGAGGGCGAACCCGCCTTTCGGGTATTTCGGCGGCGTTGTTTCTGCTGGCCTTTATTCTGGTCGCCTCGTCGATGATCGAACAGATTCCCCTGGCCGCTTTGGTCGGTGTCATGTTGATGGTGGTGATCGGCACATTCGCCTGGCAAAGCCTGACCATATTGCGCCGCATCCCGCTGACCGATGCCCTGGTCATGGTGTTGGTGACCATCGTTACGGTGATGTTTGATTTGGCCATCGCCGTCGTCGTCGGTGTCATCGTTTCGGCGCTGGCCTATGCCTGGAACAATGCCAAGCGAATCCACGCCAAGGCGCACCTGAGCCCGGAAGGCGCCAGGGTTTATCAAATCGAAGGGCCGCTGTTTTTCGGGTCGGTCGATGGATTCGGTGAAATATTCGACACCCAAAACGACCCCGGCGTGGTCATTGTCGATTTCATGAACAGCCGTATTGTCGATCAATCTGCCTTGCAGGCCATCGAATCCCTGGCGCTTAAATACGAAGCGCTGGAAAAGACCCTGCAACTTCGCCATTTGTCCCACGACTGTCACCGGCTGCTCAATCGCGCCGGTCAGCTTATGGTCGATTCCGATGATGATCCGGATTACGAACTGGTCGTCGACTATTCCGTCAAAACCGGAATCCTGGGCGCCGGGCATTGATTGTGATCTAGGTCCCCCTGTACGATCAATCCGCAGACGGCAAAGCTAAGGATTGATTCCGGCCATGAAGTACGCTCCCCTGGTTAACCGCATCGCCGGTGATGGCGCTCGCGCCTGGGATATACATACCCTGGCCCAGCAGCGTCTCGAACGCGGCGAAGATGTCATCGTCCTGTCGGTCGGCGATCCGGATTTCGATACGCCGGGTGCCATCGTCGATGTCGCTATTGATAGTCTCAGGCGAGGTCGCCATCATTACACGGCATCGCTTGGCCTGGACGAATTACGCGAGGCGATCGCAGGCAACCATCAACGAGACACCGGGCAGCCGGTAAGCGGCGCCAACGTCGCCATTCTCGCCGGTGCGCAAAATGCCATGATGGCCACCGCCTTGTGTGTGTTGGGGCCGGGCGACGAGGTCATCGTGCCGGAACCCAGGTATGTCACCTACGACGGCTTGGTCGGGACCTGCGGCGCGACCCTGGTTCCCGTGGCGCTGGACCCGGAAGATGGTTTCCAGCTCGACCCGGCGCGCATCGAAGCGGCGATCAGCCCGGCCACCCGCGCCGTGTTGGTCAACACGCCGCACAACCCGACCGGTTCCGTGCTCAGGCGCGACGTGCTAATAGAACTGGCCGCTATTTGCCAACGTCATGACCTATGGATGATTTCCGACGAGGTCTACGCCACCATCACCTATGGCGTCCCCCACATAAGCCCGAGCGCCATGCCGGGAATGGCCGACCGCAGCGTCACCATTTCCAGCCTGTCGAAATCTCATGCCATGACCGGCTGGCGGCTGGGCTGGGTCATCGGCCCGACGGCGCTTGTCGAGCACATCGAGAATCTGTCAAACGCCATGCTCTATGGCTCGCCGCCCTTTATTCAGGACGCGGCACTGTTCGCGCTGACCCATCACCATGGCGAACTTGATGATATGAAAAAATCCTATGAGGCGCGCCGGGACCTTGTTTGCACGGCCCTGGACGCCATCGACGGGGTCCGTGCCGTGTGGCCCGAAGGCGGTATGTTCGTGATGGCCGATATTCGCGCCACCGGCATGACATCCCAAGACTTCGTGGAACAGTTTTATCACAGCGAGGGCGTGTCTCTGCTTTCCGGCGAAGCCTTCGGGCCCAGCGGGGCTGGTCATGTGCGAATATCCCTCACCGCCGCAGACGCCACTCTCGCCGAATGCTGCCGACGCATCGCCCGTTTCGTTACGAAAAATCTGCCTGTCTGACTTCGATCATCCACGGCCCCGGTTCGGCCACGGCGCGCGACAGCGCCGCCGCCAGGCTATCGGCATCGCCGGGTTGCTGGTAGGAAACGCCATAGGCTTCGGCGAGCAGGCCGAAATCCGGGTTGCGCTGTTCGACGCCGACTTTTTCGATGCCCTGGGCCACCATGTCATCGCGAATTTGCCCCAGCGCGTCGTTGTTCCATAAAATAATGATCACATGCAGGCCAAGTTCGACGGCGACGGACAGTTCCTGAACCGTGAACTGGAACCCGGCGTCACCGACCACGGCGACAATGGGTGTCGATGGCGATGCCAGCTTGGCGCCAATGGCCGCCGGCATGGCATATCCCAGGGTCCCGAAACCGCTGGGGTGAAACCACGAATTGATTCGGGGAGCCTGGAAAATCTCGTTTCCGGAATAGGCAATCTGGGTCATGTCGGTAAAAATCGCCGCTGTTTCGGGCAAGTTCGCCGCCATAATTTCCAGCACCCGCCGATGGGTTTTGCGAAGCGGGCTTTCGCTTTCTTTATGGGCTCGCCGAATATCGCCGAGCCGTTTTTCGGTGGCCGCGGTATCGCTGGGAATGTTTCCTGTAAGCAGGATGACCAGTTCGGCGACGGCGGCGGCGGCATCGCCGATGATGCCGACGGCGGCCGGATAGGGCGTATTGATCTGCCTCGGGTCTATATCGATGCGCACCACGGCCCCGGGCAGGGACAACTGATCGACCCAGGTATCGGTTTCCGCCAGTTCGGTGCCAATGGCCAGCACGACGTCGGCTTCGGCCAGGAATTCCTGGGTTTCAATTCGCGGCAGGGTGCTCGACAGTGATAACGGGTGATCCTTCGCCATCAAACCCTTGGCGGCGATTGTGGTGACCACCGGGGCGCCCAGAAGCTCGGCTAGGCGGACCACATCGGCGGCCCCGTCACAGGCCCCGCCGCCGGCGATAATTACCGGGTTGCGGGCCTCGCCCAGCAGCCGGGCGGCGGCGGCCAGGTCTTTGGGGTCGGGTAGGGGCCGGGGGACGGCGGCGGCGGGCTGCCAGTCGCCATCGACGGCGGCGGCCATAACATCAAGCGGGATTTCGATATGCACCGGGCGCGGGCGGGCGCTTTCGAAAACCGCGAAGGCTTTGTCGATCAGGTCCGGCACCTGTTCGGGCGTCAGGGCGGTGGCGGCGAAGGCACACAGCGGCGCGCTGACGGCAAGCTGGTCGCTGATTTCATGCAGCCGCCCCTGCTGGTTGTTCAGGTCGGCGGTGGCGCGCACCGTCGAAATCACTAACATGGGCACGGATTCCGAATAAGCTTGGCCCATGGCGGTGGCGATATTGGTCAGCCCGGGGCCGGTGATGACGAAGCAGACACCGGGGCGGCCGCTGATGCGGGCATAGCCATCGGCCATGAAACCGGCCCCCTGTTCATGACGCACCAGGACATGGCGAATGGCATTGCCGGCCAGCCCCCGGTACAGCTCCAGCGTATGGACGCCGGGAATCCCAAACACGGTATCGACGCCCCGGCGATGCAACAGCCGAACCAAAGCTTCGCCGCAGGTTTGAATTTTCGCCACTATTTAGGGTCTCCTGAGCCGGTGAAATCAATTGCGTTTCGGATGCAGCACCATTTCGAATCGATAATTCTGTTTTTCAATGCGATTGGGGTTGTCTGGCCGAGCGTTGCCGTCGTTATCCCTCATCATGGGAAATTGGCCCGTGGCGTGGTTCGGCGCACCATCATCTTCGATAATCAAGGTATCGCCCCGAACCGTAATCTTGATGCCTAAAACGTCACTTTCCCGCAAAGCCGTAATCGAATCCATATCCGTCGCCTGAACGGTGCCTGCATAAAACAGCGTCATAAACGCGATAACCGCGACACATTTTCCCATAAAAATTAGCCCCACCCAAGACAGTCCAGCCCGCCGCCATCTAGACCGCCATTTAAGGTGTCGGCAAGGGGGTGAGATGGCTGCGTTGCGCAATATAGCAATCATGACACACGGCAACATTCCATTAATTATATAGCAATACGGCGGCAACATCACCAAGTGATACTGACTGCCAATCAAGCCTTGCGATGAATTGCCAGCAAGGAAACGGTCAGATGCAGGCACGACTGGCATGAATAACTCAGAATTTCAAATTGGAGCGGCGGAATGAAAATTCGAAACCTATTCGTACTTTTAGTATTTTCCGTTTTAATTACCCAGACACCGGCATTGGCGAACAAGTTATCCCTGACTATCGCCAGCCGGGAACCGGTGACCAGCGAAGACGGCACGGGCTTCCTTGATCAAATCATTGCTGAAATGTTTCGGCGAATTGGTGTGGATGCCGAAGTCACGTTTTATCCGTCTTCGGCAAGAGGACTGGAAAACGCGAACAATGGAACAGATGATGGTGTTGGCCTCAGAGTAATCGGACTGGAAAAGAAGTTCCCCAATCTTGTGCGGATTCCAGAAAGCATCATCGTCAACGACTTTGTCGCATTTTCAACCCGGCAAACCCTGTCTACAACGGATTGGCACAGCTTGGACGAGTACGAAATTGCTTACATTCTCGGGTGGCAGATATTTCAAAAAAATCTGGAACACCATGAGCACACCTTCAAGGTTAAAAGTAATACACAGCTGTTCTCACTTCTTGCAAAGGACCGGGTTGATTTTATTCTGCATGAGCGTTGGCAGGGCACATGGCATGCCAAAATATTGAACCTTAAGGCCGTTGCCCATGAACCCCCCCTGATCAAGCGCGAAATGTTTGCTTACCTGCATAAAAAACACGCTCCAATCGTCGACAAAGCCGCAGCGGCATTAGTCGCTATGAAAGCTGACGGCACGTATCAGAAAATTATTGATAACACACTGACTGTTCTTCTCCCCAGAACGCGATAGCGATTAGTAACAGGCTTGATTATGGGGTTTGGTAAAAAAATTGGCTTTCGCCTGATCGGCTTTATGATCTTTTTCAGCACACTGATAATGCTGATCTCGACGGCTATACAGGTCAAAGTGAATTACAATCGCAATATCAGTGAAATCCGTGCCCGTTTTGAAGCGTTGCATAACAGCTACCTGCCTAGCGTTACGACAAATATATGGCTGCTTGATGAAGAACGGATACAAACGCTGCTGGATGGCCTCGGTCGCCAACCGGATTTTTTGTATGCCGGCGTATTTTCCGATACCGGCATAGAACTGGCACGTTCTGGCGTTATTAAATCGGAAGGTGTCATCAAGACTTCATCGGACCTGTATTACCTGAGCCGCGGCAAAAACAAACTGGTTGGCAAGTTTATATTGTTGGCCAATCAGGACGGAGCTTTGGTTCGCGCCTATCAGGAATTCTGGACGATCCTTGCTACCAACGGATTCGTTATCATTGTGCTGGCGATAACAATCTACTTCGTTGTGCATCTCTTAATAACGCGGCACTTAACAAAAATGGCCAGTTATACCCGCCAGTTTTCGATGGATAATATCAATCATGCCTTCGATTTGGCTCGACCAGGAGAAGCCAATCGGAAGGATGAACTGCATGACCTGGTGAATTCGTTCAACCAGATGCAAGGGCGTCTCAAGAATTATTATACTGAGTTGCGAATACTGAACACCGAACTGGAAAAGCGTGTTGAGTCACGAACAATCAACCTGAAGCATGAAATCGAAAATCACCAGAAAACGGAAGCCGAACTGTTGCAGCAGAAAATCCTGTTTGAAACCGTAATTCAGGACGTTCCAGATGCATTGATAATGGTAGACGTGGGGCACCATATCATAATTTGCAACACTGCATTCAGTCAGATTTTTGGCTACCAACCTGAAGAAGTTATCGGCAAGAAAACATCTTTCTTATATAGCGACACCTCGGATTTCGATGAACAGGGGCGGATCCGTTACAATGCTGACCAAAAAGATAAGTCAGAACCCTATATTGTGATGTACCGCCGCAAGAATGGTGAGGAATTCCCTGGTGAAACCTTAGGGGCCATCGTTTGTGATCAGAATGACGAAGTGCACGGATTTCTTGGCATCGTCAGGGATATTACAGAGCGCAGGGAAATGGAAGCCAGGCTGGTGCAGTCATCAAAGATGGCGACACTTGGCGAAATGTCTACCGGCATGGCGCATGAAATCAACCAACCGATGCACGTCATTACCTTGGCCGTGGCGAATATTCGGCGAAAGATCGGCAGCGGCGAGTGCGATAGCGCCTATCTGGAGCGCAAACTTGCCCGCATCTCCGCCCAAACTGAACGGGCGTCCGCCATCATCAACCATATGCGCGTGTTCGGACGGCGCAGCGACAATGAACTTCGCCCCGTTGTCTTGCGTCAGGCTGTGGCCGGGGCGCTCAACTTGATCAGCGAACAGCTCCGGCTTGACCAGATTGCTGTCGAAATTGACCACGGAGATCCGGAACTGGTGGTCATGGGAGATCAAGTGCGTTTGGAACAGGTCATTTTAAACCTTATCGGCAATGCCCGTGATGCCATCAAATCTGGCAATGGGGAAGGTAAGATCCACATTCGGACGCGCTATTTAGAAGATGAAAATTTGGTCAATATCACCGTGCATGATACCGGCGGCGGTATCCCGAAAGAGGTTATAGCGCGGATATTCGATCCTTTCTTCACCACTAAGGACGTGGGCGAAGGAACAGGCTTGGGGCTATCCATCAGTTTCGGAATCATCGAAGAGATGCGGGGGACTATTGGCGTTAGCAACATTGATGGCGGTGCTAAATTTGAAATATCTCTCCCGGCACCGGAAAACCAGCCTATTCGGCAGGATTCAGGTAAATCCGGTACAGTATTTTCAGGGTGAATAAAGCGAGTGGCTTGATTCATCGATGAATTTTTGCGTCTTGTAACTTTTGCCCTGTGTTTTTCCTCAATTCGGCGCGTTCTCCCGCAAATCAAGGTGAGATAACCTCCACAAAGGCAGGTTTGAAACCTGCTCAATACTCAAGGTCCGCATGCTGCGTCATAGCGGACCTGGGTCAGGGTGGGCGATTGCGTCTTTTTCTTACCCCAAGCTGACGATCTTGTCCGTTATGCTGACAGGAATTTGAACAATGACTTTGCACCACTTGGGTAAAAGTTGATACGTTGGGGGACAAGAACAAATGTACCGGGGATCGTAGGCATGGACTTGAAGCCGCAAACGTTTGAGGACGTCGTCATACTTTCGCCGGCTGGGCGTATCGATCATAATACTGCCGGAGAATTTCAGGCCGCGTTGATGACGCATGTCGAGGACAGCGGCGTGAGCGGAACCAAAATCGTTCTGGACCTGGGCGGCATCGTCTACATGAGCAGCGTCGGTTTACGTGCGTTGATGGTTGCGGCCAAGCAATCAAAGGAAGACGAAGGCACCATTGTCATCGCGGCGATGCAGGCGGACATGAAAGAAATATTTGAAATCAGCCGCTTTCATTTCGTCTTTAAGACCTTCGGTTCTGTATCCGAAGCCTTGATAGAAATTTCTGAAACTGCTGCCAAGGCCTATCAGGCGGCGGAGGATTAATCGCCATGCGGGTTCATTTTTGGGGCACGCGAGGATCTCTTCCTATTGCGCTTGGCGGCAAAGGCAGCCGAAACAAGGTTTTTCAAGCCCTGCAAAAAGCCAATGGGCGGTCATTTGCCGACGACGATGCTATAAATTCCTTCATCGATACCGAACTCCCGTTTTCCGTTGGTTCCGGGTTTGGCGGCAATTCGTCTTGCGTGGAAATCGATGCGGGACACGGCGAATATATTATTTGCGACATGGGCTCCGGGTTGCGGGAAATGGCCCAAAACCTGATGGCCGAAGGTGCCGGGAGCACGCCGCAGACCTATAATATTTTTCTTTCCCACCTGCACTGGGATCACATTATGGGCCTGCCATTTTTTATCCCGGCCTATATCCCCGGCAATAAAATTCGCATCCATGGCTGCCATTCGGTAATTGAAGAAGCCCTGCGTAAACAACAGGAAAACCCAAGCTTTCCTGTGCATTTTGATTTTTTCGGCTCTGACATCGAGATCATCACCCTGGAACCCGAGAAAACTTACAATATTGCCGGCGTTTCAGTCCGCGCGATCAAACAGCCTCACCATGGCGATTCATACGGTTACCGGTTCGAGGATGCGGGCAAATCAGTGGTCTATTCCACCGATGGCGAACACAAGCTGGAAGAACAGGAACAAACAGATCGCTTTGTTGAATTCTATCGCGATGCCGATTTATTGATATTTGATGCGATGTACACCATGGCGGAAATGATCTCGGTAAAAGAAGACTGGGGGCATTCCAGCAACATTATCGGTGTCGATCTAAGCCATCTGGCGGGTGTTAAGCATTACTGTATGTTCCATCATGAGCCGGTCTATGACGACAATATGCTCGAAAAAGTTCTCATGGAAACCTTGCGTTACGAAGAAATAACGCGCGAGGGCAATGCTCTTCAAATATCTACCGCCTATGACGGCCTCGAAATTCATGTATAGACCGAATTCATGAACACCAAGACCGACCCGGCCCCAATTCCTGTAACCCCGGGCTGGTCGAGTTCTCTTTTTTTTCGGTTCGCTATCCGAAAACACGGGAAGCCTTTGGCCGCGACCGTATTGGTGGTGATTTTTCTGGCCCAGCTTTTGGGTTCGGGGGGTGATTTCAGCCGGCTCCAGTATGCGGTGTTTGATCTTTATCAACGAATGAACCCGCGCCAGATGGAAACGTTTCCTGTCGCCATCGTCGATATCGATGAAAAAAGTTTAAGCAAATTTGGGCAATGGCCGTGGCCGAGGACGCTTCTGGCACGCCTGATTGAAAATATTCATGCCCGGGGCGCCCTGGTAATTGGCCTTGATATCATCTTGCCCGAGCCCGACCGTTTGTCGCCACAGGAATTCGCCGCCGCCTATCCGGATATTCAGCCCGGCCTTAAATCCGATCTCGAAAAATTACCGTCCAACGATGAAATCCTGGCGAATACCCTGAAGCGAATTCCCGTCGTCGTTGGTCGGGCTGCGATTGACAAGCCGACGCCGACATCGACCGATGCGCCGATCACCCCGGCGCAGGTCAGCGGCGGTGATGCGCTTGCATTCCTGACCTCGTTCCCGGGCCACCTGACAAATGTTTCTGCTGTGACCCGGGCCGCTGCGGGCTTTGGATATCTCAACGCTAGCCTAGATCCCGACGGGGTAGCCCGTCGGATGCCCGTGGCACTAGCGGTCGACGGCAAGATCGCGCCATCAATGGGGTTGGAGCTGATCAGGGTTGCCCTTGGCGCCAACTGGTTCACCGTGAACGTTGAAGAAGAAGGGATCACTTCCGTTTCCACCGGCGAGGTTGAAATCGAGACCGACCCGCAGGGCCGGATCGCCCTGCATTTTTCCGGAGCCAAGGCGCAACGTCGGGTTTCGGCATTAGACGTATTGTCTGGGCAGGCCCCAAAAGACGCCTTTGCCGGGCAGATTGCACTGATCGGAGTTACCGGTCTGGGCCTCGCTGATGTCGCGACGACGCCGATATCGCCCCGCATTGATGGTGTTGAGATTCAGGCGCAATTCATTGAAAATTTGCTGTTCGGCAGCCGCCTTAAACGCACCGATTTGGTGCTTACGATAGAGTCGGTGGCGCTGTATGCCTCCGGTCTTCTCCTGATTTTTCTGATGCCATTGGCGGGACCGCTTTACGGCTTATCCGCGCTTCTTGCTCTGCTGGTCGCACAGTTTGGATCCGGATTCTGGGCGTTCAACCAGTATGGCTTGCTTCTTGACCCGGCTTATCCGGCAATCGGATCAATAGCAGTTTTTTTGGCCTTGATGTTGACCCACGTAACGGAGGCTGACCGTAACAAACGTCTGCTTCGCGCCCAACTGGAAATCGAGCGCCTGGAAAATGCCCGCATGGGCGGTGAACTTGCCGCGGCTCGTGATATCCAAATGGGTATCCTTCCCGACCCTAAATCGATCAAAGGCATTCCCGATAATCTGCTTGTTCATGCCTTTCTCGAACCGGCACGGGAAGTCGGGGGTGACTTCTACGACTTGTTCATGGTCGATGAATACCGGCTATATTTTATTATTGGTGATGTTTCGGGAAAGGGGGTTCCCGCGTCGCTGTTCATGGCATTGAGCAAGGCATTGTGTAAAAGTGCCGTGCTGCGCAAGAACGCCTCGGTCGCCGAGTTGATGGTGATCGCCAATAGCGAAATTTCCCGTGAGAATCCCGCCTACATGTTCGTCACCGGTGTCGCCGGAATCATTGATTCGCGAACCGGTGACATAGAATTTTGCAATGCCGGACACGATAATCCCTTTGTGGTCGGTCCGGGTAAGACGGTCCATCAACTTGAAAGTGTTGGCGGACCACCACTATGTGTGATGGATGATTTTCCATATCCGGTGGAATACGCAAAGCTGGAACCCGGCGAAATGTTGGTCTTGACGACCGACGGTATCAACGAAGCGATGACGGCCGATGATCAGATGTATGGAAATAAACGAATGGCCGAATTGCTGGACAGCCTGCCCGGCGACTGTGACCCGGAGGCGGCTATTCAAACGCTCTACGACGACGTCAAAACATTCGTCGCCGATGCCGACCCCAATGACGACATCACCGTTCTAGCCTTGAAATTTTTACAGCACGGCTAGATCAAGCCGCATTTAAATGCGGGCAATTTGATCGCTCTTTAGAGAATCGAGCAACTTATCTGCGTTTGATAAAACGCAGGTTGCTCTAGCGGACGATAACTTCGACTCGCCGGTTCCTGGATTCACGGACGCCGTCTTTTGTTGGCACCAGCAGTTCGCGCTCCCCGCGTCCAGCGGCGCGCACCCGATTGGTCTTGATGCCCTGCTCGATTAGCATTTTGGCCACTGATTTGGCGCGCTTCAGCGATAATTTGTCATTGTTATTTGCATACCCGAAGGTGTCCGTATGTCCTGTGACTTGAACTTCGACGGCCTGACGGGCGGCAACGATATCGAACAGGTTCTTCAAAACCGGCTTCGATTTTTCCGTCAGTACCGTTCCGCCGGTATTGAAATAAAGCGTTAAAGACATAGGTTTCGGCGGTTGGGCTGCAAGGGCCTCGTTGAATATTGTATCGACCTGACCCTGGCTGATGTCGTTTTTCTTGGCGCCACCCGTGCTGACTTGTGCCGAGGCCAATGCTGTGTCGAGAACAACCTGATTACCGTCGGTACTTTGCACAATCACCTTGCCGACTTTTCCATTTTCATCGGGCAGCAAGACAATCAGGTCTTTCGGACCTGCGCAGGCGGCGGTTAGCAACAGGACAAGGACGGGCGCAAGAAAGCGTAGTTTTTTCATGTCGATCAATTCCCCTGGCCTACTTGGACAAGGAATCGTGTGCCCCGAACGCCAAGGATCGAAGCCGGCGTACGCACCGTCATGGCGGTGGGAGATTTTTTGGCGATCTGGCCCGAGATAACCGCCAGGGTTCCTTTCTTGACGCTGGTCTGGAATTCGCCTTCATGTGTTGTCGTATCAAATTTGAAACGGCTCAGTTCCACGACGCTGTTGGGGCCAGCCGAAAAACGGGTGCCGTCGATAAATGTCATGCCGACGCTACTCGCTGGGCCGGTGACCAAAGTATCGAATTGTTCCAGCGCATCGCCAGCCTTGGCGGCAATGGTATTTTCCGCACGGACTATTTTGACGTCACCTTTAAGGATTTTTATCTGGCCGATATCCGCCAATCCTGCTCCGCTCGACAAAATATAAATGGCAAAAACAATGGCAAACGTCGTTACATTCTTCAACATATTACGAGCCTCCTTGTGCATGATCTGTAATAATGAAGGATTGGCGCACGAATGCGAGAGATTTTTTAATGATTATCCAAACCGGTTCAATCAATCAGGCCATAGATCAGGCTATTGGATCTGTCGCCGACTTCTGCGCCCTAGAACACATCGATAATTATCACGAGACCAGGTTGTCGCTATTTATCGAAGAGTTAATCGCCAATACCTTCAATCATGGTTATGCGCCGGGGGAAAGCGTGGCGGAATTGGTGTTTAACCTGGAGCGGAATGATGACCTGGTGACCCTGACCTACCGGGACAAGGGAATACCTTTTGACCCCCATAGCGACCTTCCTGAAGATGACCGGTCTAAGGAACTTGAAGAACGCCAGGTCGGTGGTTTGGGCTGGGCTCTTATCTTCAAATTGTGCGAGCGCGTTGAATACATGCGCGATGGCGATGAAAACAAGACAATCCTGTTCCGGCGTATCACCTAAGTGCATTGTTTTTCATGAGCAGGCATGATGTCCGTTCATGGCTAACAATAGAAGTCCCAGCCATTCCTCCATTACGTCTGCTTTTCTAAGCTTAACGGACAATTCGGATGCCCTTCAAGCTGGTCAATTTTCAGCATGGCCCCAAAAGAGAAGCCCCGCCGGTGGGACCGGCAGGGCTGTTGGGTGCTTGATTAGGCAGCTTCGCGCTACTTTCTCCTGATCACGATCAAACCGAGCAAAGCGGTCCCGAACAGGATGGCCGATGCAGGCAGAGGGACCGCCGACATGACGGGCCAAGTATCGATCACACAGCTATTGCCGATATCGCAATCACCGATATGCAATGCGATTCTTGCGCCTATCCCGCCGTTGCTGAGGAAATCATATATCAATCTTTCGGTCGTTATAGAATCAACCAGAAGGGGGAAAATGATTTCAAATGACATTCCCTCGCCGACACCCGTCTTGCCTTTTCCTTCATCAAGCCCAAACAATGTACCGGCCCAGTCGGGGTCAATGCCCGAAGGTGAATTCGGGTTCAGTTTGCTCCCGTTAAACATATATGCGTCTGAAACAGCAACATTTCTATTGTCCAGTATGGTGACCAGGTCGCTTTCAAAATAGATCTCATGGATGCGTGCAGCTGAACCGCTTCCGTTCAGACCCCCTTCGCCAATCGCCGGATTCAAAAATCTGAATGCAGCAAATTTTTCGAAGCCGTTTTTGGATATCTCCGAATTATCGAATTCCCGGTAATCATCAAACCTGCCGACATAGGCTCCAACCCGCATATCAAAGCCGACACCAATGCTTTCACTGTTGGCAAGTTCTACGGGCACGTCCTGATACAAATTAGGATTCAGAAAATCAGGAAACGGATCCATGATCGTTGTCGGGAGCGTTTTGACTGAAGCCGAATGTGCTGTGCTTACCATTCCAGTAGCGATCAACATCAAAAGAAAAGCGCATAATTTTTGCATCACTAATCTCCAATAAAAATGTGGCCGGCAGAATTCTTTCTGTTTGCCGCACCCGAAAATTTCGAGCAGCTTGAGCCTCAGATATATTGGAAACTTGTTGCGTCAGTATGTCTGAAATATTACCGCAATATTGCTAGCGACATGATACTAAATCGAAACTTCGAAGAGTCTCTGCGGGTCGCTTGCGACTGGGTGGGTATCTGATACCGGTCGGTTCAGATCAAGACAGATCAGTCTCTGGGTCCAGCCCAGTCGTTTCTACATCTATTACAACTGCTTTGGTAAAGCCGGTGAATGCATAATCTGATACTAAAGCCACTTGTCAGCATCCTTTATCCATATTCAACGCCACATAATGTCAGAAGTCTTGTCCGATGCAAGTTATGCCCTAATCTTTCAAAGCCTCAGCGATAGATTCTATTTCCGACATTTCATCGGCAATGCTTTCAAGTATTTTCCCCAACTTTACTCCAAATTTTTTCTCAATCACCTTCGCCAAAGCGGCAGAACAAAGCAACAAAGTAGAGAATACAATAAGTGACTGATTTTCAAGGTTCTTAACAATCCCATCAGAATCCGCCCCATTTGAACCGAACAGATACGCATAGTAAGTGCCATGGACTATCTCCGATGCCTCCCGATAGATTTGTCCCCGTGCTCCCGCAAACATCAGTTGCGAAGTTCGATCCACCTCAGCAAGCGCAGCAATTCGGTCATCTACGCTCTCTTCACACCAACTCGTGATTTCTTTGCCATTACGCCTTGTAAATGTGTTCAGCGCCTCCTCAATCGTTTTCTTATCGACCTGTAAATGTCTACTTCCTGTAATTTTGAATCCAAAGTCCCCTATCGTAAACTCCCTAGTATTTCCCCTGTGTAGTTTCTGGATTGCGTGAAGGTCTGACCGCCTGGCAAGTAAGCCACTTTCATCGCTTGCAATAAACGCAGCGTTCAAACACGTTTCAAAAAATGATCTGGCTGTGACAATATTTTGGATGATTGACAGGTCAAGAACAGAAGAAGATTTAAGAATGGTTTTTGCGGCGATCATCGCCATCAAAATAAGACTCCCTACAACCCGATACTCCTGCTCCCTCTCCTTCTGATCTTCGATCTGTGACCGGATTAGAAGTGACATATGCAGGCGACTTAGCCAAAACAGCATCTTCTGACATAGCCCAACAAGTTTTTCGTGATCAACCGACGGATAAGCCGTCAACTCCTCCAAGTCATAGTTTTCAGGCTCTTTCTGCATCCCACCACCGCTTCCAAAGATCGAACTTTTTACTCAGCCTCAAGTTTATCAGGTCTTTGTATTTTGCCATTTCCTGCACCCTGCCGAATAAACCCGGATGAATGGCAGTAAGATACACCACACGGGTCTTGGCGTCTCGCAGGGAGCAACCACTTCCAAGGGATATTCTAAATTCCGATTTTTGGATGAGTGCCACAAGGTGTCGTGGGACTCGCCGTCTAAAATAGTATCTGCCGTCTTGGCGGAACAGATAGGTCAGCGCGGGCATTGGCTGGTCACAACTGTCGTCACATCGGGATTCGGATAAGTCCCGTGCGGTATTTTCAGGATGAATAAGGTAAGTAAATCAGCCACTTGCTTGTTCTGATTTGTTGAACAAACAAGTGACTTGATTCGCATATATGGTTGGCTGGGGCGGCAGGGATCGAACCTGCGAATGACGGCATCAAAAGCCGTTGCCTTACCACTTGGCCACGCCCCAATAATGTAATGCGGCGCGAAACATAGTGCCTATTTGCGCGGACCGCAAGGTCGCTTTGGTCGCCTTTTCAACGGGTTTTGCTCAGGTGGCTGATATCGCTTTCCAGCGATGCCGCCTTGATCCACCAGTCCGGGTGGGCCCGGCCCAGCGTCAGGGCCGCCGCTGCCGCCTGGCCGGGTTCGGCGAACAGGCCAAAGCAGGTGGCACCGCTGCCGGTCATGCGGGCCAGCAGCACCTTGTCTGTGGCTTCGATGGCGTCCAGGACCGTCTTGATCGTCGGCATCAGGCGAAGCGCCGGGGCGCTTAAGTCGTTGCGGCGCGTGGCCAGGATGGCGGCCAGTTCGGCGGCATCGGCGGGGGGATAGCCGAAACGTCCGGGGGTCGAAAAATCGCCGTCGCGGGCGGCGAATACCGCCGGGGTCGCGAGGCCCTGGCCGCCGTTGACCAGCACAATCGAACACGGTGGCAAGGCCGGCGCCGGAGTGATATCGGTGCCGATACCACCGACGAAGGCGGCCTTGCCGTACAGGCACACCGGGACATCGGCGCCAAGGCCGAGCGCCAGGGTCTTAATTTCACCGGCCGCCGGGTTCAGGTTCCACAACCGGCACAGGCCCCGGATCGTCGCCGCCGCATCGGCGGACCCGCCGCCCATCCCCGATGCTACAGGCAAACGTTTGGTCAAGCCGATGGCCGCCTTGGATTCTATACCGGCAATTTTTGCCAGGCCGTGGGCGGCGTCGAGCACCAAATTGTCGCGTTCGGTGTTCAGTGGCCCGGCGCAGGGGCCGTCGATGCGCAGTTCCAGGCGATCGGCGGGCGCGAAGGTCAGCGCATCGTGGACCCCGGCGAAGGCGATCAGGCTGTCGAGTTGGTGGTAGCCGTCATCGCGCCGACCGGTAACGTGCAGGTACAGGTTGATCTTGGCCGGGGCGGCGAACACAAGGAGTGGCGGCTTCTTCGCCATGGCCCTATTTGGCCTCGGGCAGGCCGTTTTTCAGTTTGTCTTGGGCGCGGGCGTTGACGTCGTCATCGCCGGTACCCAGCGTCAGCACCCGTCGCCACTGAAAACGCGCCTCGTTCTTGCGTCCGACCCGCCAGTAGGCATCGCCCAGATGATCGTTGATGACCGGGTCTTCGGGTTTCAAGCCGGTGGCCCGTTCCATTTCCTTGACCGAATCGGCATATTCGCCCAACTGGTAATGGGCCCACCCCAGGCTGTCGATGATGTACCCGTCGGTGGGCCGCAAATCGACGGCCTTGCGGATCATTTCCTTGCCGTGATCCAGATTAATGCCCTGATCGACCCAGGAATAGCCCAGGTAGTTGAGCACATAGGGTTGGTCGGGTTCAAATTCCAGCGCCTTCAAAAGGTCGGCTTCGGCCCGTTTCCATTGCCCGGACCGTTCCAGCACGATACCACGGGAATACAGCAGCGCCCAGTGCGCCCCCTCCAACTCGCCGATGCGATCGACCGCCGCGTCATAGGCTTTGGCGGCGTCTTTGAAGCGTTCATGCCGCCGCAGCAGGTCGCCAAGCCGAACCATCGGTTCAGCCGAGGTCGGGTGTTCGGCGGCGATGGTGCGCAACAGGGCGATGGCCTGGTCGGTGTGTTTCAGGTCATCCAGATTTTCGGCATAGCGCAGGCGGGCGGTCAAGGCATAGGGCGAGGCCGGATTGATGTCCTGATACACCCGGTTGGCGTCGCTTAGGCGGGTGTTCCGTTGCAGGATGTTGCCCAGCAAGATTTGCATGACCGGGAAGTCAGGTTTCAGATACAGCGCCAGGCGGCCGAAAATAAGCGCCGTTTCGTCGGCGTTCTGCTGAATCAGCGACGAGGCGACCCCGAACAGGGCCTCGGCGACGCCATCGCTGACCGTCGCCACCATGGCCGGCGGGGCGTGGCCTGCGGCCAGCCGCTCAAAGGCCGGTCCGGTGATCGGCGATTGCGGATTGTGGGCGACGTGATCGCCATAAAGCTTTTCGGCCTTGGCCTTTTCGGCGCGGCGTTCATACAGGTTGCCCAGCAGTTGAACCAGCCTCAGTGATGGCCCGTTGTTTAGGTCGACATTTGCCAGGAAATGGGATTCAGCCGCGCTGGCATTGCCGGCCACGTCATTGATCAGGCTGGCGTGCAGATTATACAGGGGCTGCGAGCCTTCCTTGGCCAGGGGGGCCAGAATTTTCAGCGCCTGTTCCGGTGTTTTGCCCAACCCGATGGCGGTCCAGGCCCCGAACAGCGGGTCCATGATGGCGCTCAACCCGCCTGTGGACTGGCCGGATACTTTATCGAGGGCCTGTTGCAGACGATTGTTCTTTATGTCGTCGACGACGACCATCAGGCTGGCGATCGGAGATTGCGGATTTTTGTCAAGCACTTGGCCCGCCATAACGGCGGCTTCGGCCATGCGGCCTTCGGCGATCAGGATAATGAAGGTCCGGCGCAACAGGCCTGGCGCATCGGGGTCCAATTCCAGGGCGGTGGTGAAAAAGGCGGTGGCGTTGTTCATGTCCTGTGCGGCCTGGGCGTGGCGGGCGGATAAATACGTGCCGGCCAGCGTGGTTGCGGCCTGTGCCGATACGCCAGGACTTTTGACGTCGCTCGATGCGCAAGCGGCGGGCAGCAGCAACAGCAACACCAGCACCGCCATGGGGCGGCGGGTTCTGCCGGTCAGGGTTTCAAGGGCATGGAAAAGGGCAGCAGGAAAATTGGCCATGTTGTTCCGTAATGATGTGTGGGCTGGAAGTGTAGCCGAGGCGGCACGCCGCGCCAACCCGCTATACCAACGCGTGGTGTTACATATTGGGATAATTAGGCCCACCGCCGCCTTCGGGCACCACCCAGTTGATATTCTGGGTCACATCCTTGATGTCGCAGGTTTTGCAGTGGACACAGTTTTGGCTGTTTATCTGCAATGCCGTCTCGCCGTTGTCTTCGACAAATTCATAGACCCCGGCCGGGCAGAAGCGTTGTTCCGGCCCGTCGTAATCGGCCAGATTAATGCGGATCGGCACGCCCGCATCTTTCAGGGTCAGATGACAGGGTTCGTCTTCCCGGTGGTTGGTGTTGGAAATAAACACCGAACTCAATTTGTCGAACGTCAGGACCCCATCAGGCTTGGGGTAAGTGATCGGTGTCGCCTGATCCTTCTTGGCCAGGGTCTGGTTATCGACATGGCCGTGTTTGAACGTCCACGGCGCACGACCGCGCAGCAGCATCTGGTCGATGCCGGTATAGATCGAACCGATCATCAGGCCCCACTTGAAGGACGGGCGAACGTTGCGGGCCACGTGCAGTTCTTTTTGTACCCACGACGCCTTGAAGGCCTCGCCATAGCCTGCGAGTTCCACCACCGGGTGCTCTTCTCCCAACGCCTTGAAGGCGGCTTCGGCGGCCAGCATGCCGGATTTCATGGCGGTATGGGTGCCCTTGATTTTTGGCATGTTCAGGGTGCCCGCATCGTCGCCGATCAACAGGCCGCCGGGGAATGTCAATTTCGGCAGGCATTGCAGGCCGCCTTCAATCAAGGCCCGGGCGCCATAGGAAATGCGCCGCCCGCCGGCGAAAGTCTCGCGGATTTTGGGATGGGTCTTGAAGCGCTGAAATTCCTCGAAGGGGCTCAGGTAGGGGTTCTTGTAATCCAGGCCGACAACGAAGCCGACGGCGACTTGGTTATTTTCCATATGATACAGAAACGAGCCGCCATAGGTTTTGGAATCCAGCGGCCAGCCGGCGGTGTGAACGATCAATCCCGGTTTGTGCTGGGACGGGTCGACTTCCCACAACTCCTTGATGCCGATGCCGTGGGTCTGGGGTTCGACGTTTTGCGCCAAGTCAAACCGTTCCTTTAATTCCTTGCCCAGATGACCGCGGCAGCCTTCGGCAAAAAAGGTGTATTTGGCGTGCAATTCCATGCCGGGTTCGTGATTGGGGCCGGGGCTGCCATCGGCGTTCAGGCCCATATCGCCCGTCGCGATGCCTTTGACCGACCCGTCTTCGGTATACAGCACTTCGGCGGCGGCGAAGCCGGGGTAGACTTCGACTTCCATGGCTTCCGCCTGTTCGGCTAGCCAGCGACAAAAATTACCCAGGCTGATGATGTAATTGCCGTGGTTTTTCATGGCCGGTGGCAGGAACATCCCGGGCGTGGTTATCGCCCCGGTTTCGCTCAGAAACATGACTTTTTCGGCTGAAACCGGAGTGTTCAGGGGGGCGCCTTTTTCTTTCCAGTCGGGGATCAGTTCGTTCAGCGCGCGCGGTTCCAGCACCGCGCCCGACAGGATATGGGCACCGATTTCCGAGCCCTTTTCGACGACGCAAACGCTGACCTCGCGGCCTTCCGTCGCGGCCAGTTGCTTAAGCCGGATCGCCGCCGACAGGCCAGCCGGCCCGCCGCCGACGATGACCACGTCAAATTCCATCGATTCCCGTTCCATAGCGAGCCCTCCAGCGTCAATGATTGTGTGCGATAGAACAGCAAACCGTAAGGGTTCGCGCAAGTAAATACGACCAAGATCAGTTCACGTTTCGTTTGAAACACGACGTGTTCAAACGAAACGTGAGAAACTGATCGATTCTAAAAGAGCGAGCCGATTTACACATTTAAACGGAATCAAGGAGTGATTCCGTTTAAATGTGATCGGATCTAGCAAATAAAATGTGTCCGCGGACCCGTCGAATGATAATCTCGCGCCATGACCGAAAAACTGACCACGGCGGAACTTTTGCGTTGGCACCTGGAAGCCGGTGTCGATGAAACCATCGGTGATTCGCCGGTGGACCGCTTTGCCGAGCCCCCCCAAGCCGCCGCACCGGAGCCCCAACCGGCCCCGCACCAGGCCCCGGTGAAGGCGCTGAAATTGCCCGACAAGGCGGTGGCCAGGCCGGTGGTTCCCGCGGTTGCCGATCAGCTGTTACGCGACGCCTGGGCCTTGGCAGAAGCCGCCCAGAACATCGATGAATTGCGCCAGGCGGTGGCCGGTTTCGAAGGCTGTAGCCTGAAAAAAACGGCCACCACCACGGTATTCGGGGATGGCAATCCGCAAGCCAAAATCGTCTTCATCGGCGAAGTGCCGGGGGCTGAAGAAGACCGTCAGGGGGTGCCTTTTGTCGGCCCCAGCGGCCAGCTTCTCGATAAAATGCTGGCCTCTATCGGGCTCGACCGTTCCAACGTCTATATTGCCAATATGGTGTTTTGGCGACCGCCGGGAAACCGCACGCCGACGGCGGGGGAAACGGCGGTGTGCATGCCCTTCGTCGAACGCCTGATGGAATTGATTGATCCGGATTTTCTGGTTGCGCTCGGCGGCCCGGCGGCCAAGGCGATGCTGGCGGAAACGGCAGGTGTCGGGCGGCTGCGGGGCAAATGGTTTACCTATTCGACACCGCGCCTGTCGCGTCCCATACAGGCGACGGCGCTGTTCCATCCGGACTATCTGCTCAGGTCATCGGCCCACAAACGCGAAGCCTGGGCCGATTTGCTGGCCATTCGTGACAAACTGTCGGAGCATTCATGAATTCGATCAGGGGGGATATTTTTGGCGGCATCACGGCGGCCGTGGTCGCCTTGCCGCTCGCCCTGGCGTTCGGGGTGGCATCGGGCATTGGGCCCATGTCCGGGTTGTACGGGGCCATCGCGGTGGGGTTTTTCGCCGCCGTGTTCGGGGGCACCAAATCTCAGGTGTCGGGGCCGACCGGCCCGATGACCGTGGTCATGGGGGCCATCGTCGCCGAACATGCCGGAACCATGAGCGAGGCTTTCGCCATCGTCTTCCTGGGCGGCCTGTTGCAGATGCTGCTGGGGTTTTTAAAGGTCGGGCGGTATGTATCCTACACGCCCCATTCCGTTGTTTCGGGTTTCATGTCGGGCATCGGGGTCATCATCATCCTGATCCAGACCCTGCCTTTTATCGGGATGCCGACGGCGTCCGGCGGGCCGCTGGGTTCCATTGAACAGTGGTCGCTGGTGTCGAGCAATTTGAACATCCAGGCGCTGATCATCGCCAGCCTGTCCCTTGGCGTTATGATTTTTTGGCCACGACGCCTGCGGGCTTATTTACCGGCGCCGCTGGCGGCGTTGATTATCGGCACACTCGTCGCATATTTCGTGCTCACCGGGGCGCCGGTAATAGGCGACGTGCCGACCGGCTTGCCCGACTTCTACCCGCCGATCATACCGTTTGCCAAAATACCCTCGATGCTTCAGCCGGCCCTGATTCTGGCGTTGCTGGGTTCTATCGACAGCCTGTTAACGTCGCTGGTGGCGGATTCCATCACCCGGACCCGCCATGATTCCAACCGGGAACTGATCGGCCAGGGCATCGGCAACATGGTCGCCGGCCTGATCGGCGGCCTGCCCGGTGCGGGGGCCACGATGCGCACGGTCGTCAACGTCAGGGCCGGTGGCCGAACCCCGATATCGGGCGCCCTGCATGCGCTGATCCTGCTCGCCCTGGTGCTTGGGCTGGGGCCGCTGGCGGAAAAAATCCCCCATGCGGTGCTCGCCGGAATCCTGATGAAGGTGGGCTGGGATATTATCGACTGGGGCTATATCAAGCGCTGCCACCGGGCACCCCGCGATAAAGTCATGGTGATGGCGGTGACGCTCATCCTGACGGTTTTTGTCAACCTGATAACGGCGGTCGCCGTCGGCATGATCCTGGCCGGTTTCATGACCGCCAAATGGATGGAAAAGGAAGAATTGAAAGGCATTACCGCGCTGGCGCTTTCCGATCACGACCATTTCCTGAGCGAGGAAGAACGCAAGGCCCTGCAAAAACACGGTGATAAAATTGGCCTGGTCGTCCTGCGCGGTCGGTTTTCGTACGCCTCGGCCCGGCAACTGGTCAGCCACGGCTATGAGCTCGAGCTAGGTCATCAGGCGATTATTTATGATTTCGCCGAAGCGGCTCATATTGATACAAGCGCGGCGCTGGCGATTGAAGAATTGCTTTCGACAGTCTGCGAAGACGGCATCGCGTGCTATATCGTCGGCCTGTCGGGAGTCGCCGAAAAAACCCTGGAGTCCCTGGGCGTGCTTGACGACATACCCGCCGATCATATTGTACCATCGCTGCTTGTCGCGATCGAACGGGCGGCCGCAACGATTTCTAAATAATGCAATTACAAGGAGGAATTTCAGTGAGCACCCCTAAAGCACCCCCATTTCGGGCCGGTCATGTCGGCAGTTTGCTTAGGCCTGCCCGGGTCGTCGAAGCCCGAAAGAAATTCTTCGAAGATAAATCCATTTCCGCCCAAGACCTTAAAGCCGTCGAAGATGAAGCGATCATCGACGCCATCGCCATGCAGGAAGAAGTCGGCCTGAAAGCCGTTACCGATGGCGAATACCGGCGGTCGTTCTGGCACTATGATTTCATGGAAATGCTGACCGGCTTCGAACTGGAAGAACGCTCCGAAGGTGTTCAGTTCGCCGGGGTCAAGCTGCGTCCGATATTTCCGATGATCACGGGGAAGCTGGATTTCCCGGACGACCATCCCATGCTCGATCACTTCAAGCATGTCGCCGCCCATACCAATGTCATGCCGAAAATTTCGATACCCGGGCCCAGTTGCTGCCATTTCAGAACCGCCGCAGAAGATATCACCCCCGCCCAATACAAGGATGCCGATGTCCTTTTCGGCGATATCGCGGCGACCTATAAAAAGGCTGTTAAGGCGTTCTATGATGCCGGGTGCCGCTTTCTGCAGATGGACGATATCTTCTTCGCCTATTTGTGCGATCCCAAACACCGCGCCGAAAAGCTGGAACACGGGCAAGACCCGGATTGGCTGATTGACCGCTATGCCTGGATGATGAACGAAGCGATCAAGGACCGTCCCGACGATATGGTCATCGCCATGCATATGTGTCGCGGCAATTTTCGTTCCACCCACGCCGCCGAAGGCGCTTACGACGCGGCGGCGGATGCCGTGTTCAACAAGACCGGCGTCGATGTCTTTTTTATGGAATACGATACCGACCGGGCCGGTGGCCTGGAACCCCTGGGCTTGCTTGCAAAAGGCAAGCAACGTGTGATGCCGGGCTTCATAACCACCAAAACGGCGGGGCTCGAAGATGTCGATGATCTGAAACGCAAATTCGAAGAGGCGTCGAAATACGTCGACCTCGATCAATTGGGCATCGCCCCGCAATGTGGCTTCGCATCCACCGAAGAAGGCAACACCATTACCTACGACGACCAGCGGCGAAAGCTGGAACTGGTGGTAAAGACGGCGGTGGCCATCTGGGGCGAAGTTTGATCCTGGTGGAGACTTGAACGAATGACATCCTTAAAAAATTCTTTGGGCCAACCCATTGGCGAAGCTGTTCCGGATTGGCAGCCATCGCCGCCGCCGCCGCGTCAGCCCAAGGATGGCCGGTTTTGCCGGATCGAACCCGTCGATATTGACCGACATGCGCCCGATCTTTTTGCCGCATTCGCGACAGACACAGACAACCGCAACTGGACCTATCTGCCCTATGGACCGTTTGCAAGGGAAGCCGACCTGCGGGTCTGGATGGAACAAACTTGCCTTGGCGATGACCCGCTGTTTCACGCGGTTATCGACAAAAAAACCGGCAAAGCCGTAGGGGTCGCCAGTTATCTGCGGATTACTCCCGCCGTTGGCGTGATCGAAGTCGGCCACATTAACTATTCTCCACTTTTGCAGCGCACCGCGGCGGCGACGGAAGCGAGTTTTCTGATGATGGCGCGGGTCTTCTCGGAATTGGGCTATCGCCGCTACGAATGGAAATGCGATGCGCTGAATGGGCCGTCACGTACCGCCGCCGAACGGTTGGGCTTTTGCTTCGAAGGGGTGTTTCGTCAGGCGACGATGTACAAGGGCCGCAACAGGGATACCGCCTGGTATTCAATCCTCGACAAAGACTGGCCGGCGCTTGAAAAAGCCTATTCGAAATGGCTGGATGCCGATAATTTTGATGACCAGGGCCGCCAAAAAGCGAGCCTGGGCAATTTTGTCAAGGATGGCCGGCAAGCTTAGATCGACGGTAAAATCAGGTGCACGCGAAGTCCACCGGCGGGTGATTTATCCAGGTCCAGTTTTCCGCCATACAATTCGGCAATACTGCGGGCGACGTTCAGGCCGATGCCCGACCCCGGTGTTTGTTCGTCCAGGCGGTGGCCGCGTTCGAGAACGGTGCGCATTTCATCAAGGGGTATTCCCGGTCCGTCATCTTCGATGGTCAGCCCGATAAACTTTCCGCCATCCGGACTGTCCAGGCTTTCCCCGACAATGGATATTCTGCTGTTGGCCCATTGGCAGGCATTGTCGATCAGGTTGCCGAGCAGTTCTTCCAGGTCGTGCTGGTCACCCTTGAACATCAGGTTTTCCAGCCCTTGTTGAGTAAGCGCCAGGTTACGGTCCTGATAGAGAATTTTCAGGGAATAGAATAAATCGGCGATAACCGCCGCGACCGGCGTATGGGCGCCGATCAAATTCGCCGTCCCGGCCAGTCGGGCTTTCGACAACTGATGGTCGATGATGGCGTTGACCGCTTGTAACTGGTCGCGGACCAGGCGGCCCTGCGCGCCATCGAAATTGGCCGATTCGTTCTGGATGATCAGCAGCGGGTTTTTCAGCGCGTGCGCGAGATTTCCGGCCTGGGTGCGGGCCCGGTCGAGCAATCCGGCGTTGTAGTCAAGCAGCGCGTTCAATTCCCTGACCACGGGTTCAACTTCGCTGGGAAAATCACCGTGCATAAGCTGTGAATTCCCGGTTCTGATTTCGGACAGCGCCTGGTGCAAATTTCGCAGCGGCTTTAACCCGTAGCCGATTTGCAAGGCAATGATAATCAGCAACAATAGTCCCAGCGCCGTTAACACCAGCCGGGAATCACCGGAAAATTCCTGCACGGCGCCTTCGATATCGGCTATTGGCCCGGCGACGACAAATGCCAGGGGCCGTTCGCTGCCCGGCAGGCGGATGGCCCGGCCAAGCGCCCTTAAGGGGGTGCCGTTTGGCCCCGATATCAATACCGCGTCGGACTTTTGGGTGCTCAGTGCGCCGGATAAATCTAGTCGGTCCGTCCACACCGAACGGGAAGACACGACAATCTTTTCGCCGTCACTGATTTGCCAGTACCACCCGGAATGGGGCAGGGCATAGCGGGGATCTGTGGGTTCCCACGTCAGGCGCACCCCGCCCTGGCCATCGCTTTCGCTCGCCGCGACCATTTCGGCGACCTGGTCATTCAGCCTGTCATCGAAGCGAGCCTCTATATGGCCCTGAAAAAGCGAGATCAGCAGATACCAGACGATAAACAGGGCGAACACCACCCACGCCATGGACGTTAAGACCAGGCGAAGTTTCAGGGAGCCCGTATCCAATCTCATTTCTGATCGGTGTCCTCTGGCTTGATCCGATACCCGTGGCCGCGCTGTGTCAGGATAAAATCGGCGCCGAATTTGTTGCGTAGCCGGTTGATCAGTACCTCGATGGTATTGGAATCCTTGTCTTCGTTAAGGCCGTAGATGTGATCCATCAATTCGGTTTTCGATAAAACCCTGTCGGCGTTCATCATCATATAGGCGGCAAGGCGATATTCCATAGCGGTCAGGATAACAAGGCTACCGTTTTTGGAAATGGATAAGCCGGCGGTGTCGAGCGTGGCGTCGCCGCATTTTATGGTTGCCGCGGCATTGCCACTACGGCGGCGGATCAGGGCCTCGATGCGGGCCGCGAGCTCTTCCATTTCAAAAGGTTTGGCCAGGTAATCATCGGCACCGGCGCGCAGGCCGGAAACCTTTTCCTGCCAGGACCCCCGGGCCGATAAAATCATCACCGGCATCTTGTGCCCGGAACTCCGCCAGCTTTCCAGTACGCTCAGGCCGTTCATTCCGGGAAGACCCAAATCGAGGATGACGACGTCGTAGGTTTCGGTATCGCCCAGGAAATGACCTTGATCGCCATCGTGGGCCATATCGACCACGTACCCCGAACGACCCAAAGCGTCGGCGACTTGCCGCGCGATTTCCACTTCGTCTTCGACTACCAGGACCCGCATTTGCCTTGGACCTTATCTATTTTCGTCCACATTCTGTGCGCCATAAGGTTCGCCGTTTACTTCAAGGGGAACCAATGTTTTGGCATCAAACAGAATCTTCAGCACCAACCCGTCGGATTGAAGCACTTTAAGCTCATATATCCAACTGGCCGGCAGGTCACCTTCTTCATTTTCCGGGGCCAGGTCTACCTTCAGCACGCGTCCGGGGAATTGATTCTTAATGGTGGTGAGCAATTCCGCCAACGGCGCGACGTATCCGGCGCGTTCCGCCTGGCGAATCAAATCGGCATCGGCCATGACTCTTCCCGGCAGCAATGCACCCAGCAAAGCCGCAACGGCCGTAAATCGAAACAGGTGCAACAACCGGTATAACATCTGAAAACTATTCCAATTGTGCGATCAGGTTATGATCCAAAAGGTCTTTCAACACGGCATCGACATCGCGGGCAACAATTTCGGGGTCGGCGTCGGGAAAGGCGATCAGCAGCAGCTTGGCGGCCTCATCGTGGTCGAGAGATTCAGACAGCGCCAACCACAGAACCGAACCGGCGCCATCCATTTGATACAGGGCGTCTGTTTGCGGGTTGACCAGAAACACACTGTCATCGACCCGACGAATGACAATTCCCTTGTTTTGTATGTAACGCATTTTTATCAGGCAGACATTTTGGCGCCGAAACGTTGGCACAGAAGTTCGGCGGCCTGTTCGACTGTCGCATATTTCAGGATATGGGTGTCGGCTTGCCAGGAAATTTCAATCAACCGGTCCAGGACATCCGCCGCCGCGACGTTCTTTGAAAAATTTCTCAAGATGATGTTTTTAACGATATCGCTTTCCCTGGCGGGTAGCAATTCGGGGCTGTTGGCGTCGTCCCGTTCCAGCAGCACGATGCCCGATATGGGGGCGGTTTCCCCCAACGGCGCCAATTCATGGGCATGCAGGTCGACATATTGAAAGCGGTCGCTGGCGGCGCTGGCACGGGATTTCATATAGCCTTGCAAGCCGGTTCCGGCATTTTCAGGTAGAGGGCGTCGCAATCGGGGCAGGATGCCCGGCGCGACACCAAAATTCCGGTTGTTTTCGATGGGCAGAACGTCATCGGAAAAAATACGCACGCCGCGCCGCGCCAGTTCAACGCAAAGCGTACTTTTGCCGGCGTGGTAGGTGCTCGGAAAAATCACCAGGCCACTGTTGAAGTGGGCGGCGGCGCCGTGCAGGCACATCATGCCCGTTGCGGTATCCAGATAGGCCTTGGTCAGATCGACCAGAAAATCGCAGACGGCATCGACGGGATCATCAAAACTTATCGGCTCGTCCAGCCAGCGGGAATGTCGGATGAACGACGTGCCGGATTTTTCAATGCGGATAACCGGCTCGGTATCATGGGGCCCTTCGTAAGGCGATATATCCCAGCCGCGCAGGACCTGAGCGATGATTCCAGTCAGTTCCGCACACCCCGTCAAAACGACCGGGCCCTGTAAATCTGCGAATGATAAGTAAATAGATCGTTTGTTCATTTTCTGATGTTTCCTCCCAGGAAGAAATCGACCGCCGGGATAACCCGGCGGTCGACTTTAAACATGCAGATCAGATAGCGGCCGGGGCACCTGTAGCGCCTGCAGCACCTGCGGTACCATTACCGGTACCATCACCGGCGCCCGGACCGGAGCCATCACCAGCGCCCGGACCAGTTCCGGTAGTGCCAGTAGTGCCGGTAGTGCCAGTAGTGCCGGTAGTGCCAGCGCCAGAACCACCGTCGGCTCCAGATCCACCATCGGAATCACCACCGTCGCTGGTACCTGTTGTACCGGTAGTCGTACCCGTACTCGCACCGGAACCACCAGTCGAGCTGCTGGAGGAGCTAGCACTCGAGCCGGAACCACCAGTTGTGCCGCCGGAAGTACCAGCTGTGCCGCCGGAACCACCAGCTGTGCCGCCACCAGTGCCAGCACCGCCACCAGTGCCAGCACCGCCACCAGCGCCAGCACCGCCGCCGGAACCACCAGCGCCGCCAGAAGCCGAGGCAGGATTAAGTTTCAGCAATACCGGAGATGTATAAGCCGCCAATGTGGCGAATCCAAGTTTGACCAGGACATCCCGGCGGGAGGAGATTTTCCGCTCAACGATCAAGTCGATGATATTTTCTTGTTGTTCTTTCATGGGTAACTCCTTTTTTCAGAAACGAGAATAATCCCTGCACAGTGCGTTTATTTTTGTTGTTCGATTAATGAATTGACCCAAAGGCCATCGGCACGACGACAGGCGTAACGCCGATTTGTTCTGACGCGCTGATTGTCGCTGAAAACGCCTTCGTAACTGCGGCACGCTAGACCTTTGGAATTTGTTGTCGTGGTTAATGTGTTAATGCCGATGCTCGGTGTTCCCTTCGCACCGCGCCAATAGGTTATTTCGCCGTCGCTATTGTCCAACAGGGCGCGTTGAACCGTTTTTCCCAAAGCCTGTTGTTCGGTCGCCGAAAAGACCGACGAATCGAACCCGTAAGACACCAGTTCGCGGCGTCCCGAAGGTCCGGAAAGGTAGCTGTCGTGGCGCAGGACAAAATGGCCGATCAGCGGCGCATAATTGAATGTCCGTGTTTGTCGCCAGGTTTTACCGTTGTAGCGATGGCAGACAATTTTAAAGGTGTCGTAGGAACCGAGAACGATGCGAACGGTTTCGGTGCCTTCAACTTTGCATTGCCACGTTTGTTTGTATTCACGGCTGTTGCCACCATCATTATCTTCGGCGGTCGTGACGAAATCGAAATTTGCGGCGTTGCCGACTTGCAAGGGCCACAACATATCGGCCTTGGCATTGGTTTTCGATGTGCCGCGCCGGGTCGCCGTCTGCCAGCTTAAATACGGGATGGCGAAATTGTTGTAGGTTTTCCGCACCACGCCGTTGTTGGTCCGCCAGGTCAAAATCCGGCCTTCTTTGGCGACCACTGTTTCGGATCGACCGTCATCGTAATCGTAGCGTTCTCCGACCGCATAATCAGGAATGGCGGCCAGGGGCAATACCAGTTCCGGCGATTTCAATTTCTGAATTTGTGCACAGCCGCCAAGCAGCAGGGCCAGAAAGATAACCGGAAAGGCAAACGCCAAGGATTTGTTCAGTTTCATATGATCCATCATCGAAAATAGGTTCCGTCAATTTGATTTGTAATGAAGGCAACCTGTCGCGAACCTTAAGATCACGGTCAGGCAGAACGAATCTGCATAATAGATTTTTATGGGAAAAAGATGAATGCTGGCCGCAGGCCGGCTATTTCAGCTCAGACGTAGGCGTTGGTCGACCGCAGCCTGCGCGAAATTGTGATCGCCAGGGATTGATAGAATCTGTGGGCGAATCCCGGCACCTGGGTAATAAATTCTTCGATATCAGCGCCGTCTATTCTTATCAGGGTCGTAAAATCATCGGCGATGACATCGGCGCTCACCAGCAGATCATCCAGATAAGACATTTCGCCAAAAACGGACCACGGCCCAAGAAGGGCGAGTTCGCTTATCGTATCGTCTTGATGGCGTTCGATGCGTACCGTTCCCTGGGTAACCACGTACAGGGCGTTATTCTTTTGGCCCTGCTGCAATATGGCGGCATTCCGCGGGAAAGACATGCGGTTGCCGTGTTCGAAAATTAGCTGAAAATCAGAAGAAAGCATTTTTTCGAAGGTCGCCGCGAAATTATGAAAATTTGCGGGGTCCGTTTCGGGGACGAACGTAGTTTTAATGTCTTGCGTCATTCTTAGCCTTGCCCCCGCCGATTCCGATTGATCGGTTAATCGGTAATGCGGATTAATCCGCGTGACATAGCATATGACAGCCCAAATGATTCCCTTGTCATATCTATTCTTATGACAAACCGGGCCACGTTGTACATACGCTAATAGAGATTATACAGAATCAACCTGAACGCTACCTTAAGGGTGCCCATAAAAAAACAGGCAGCGGTTGCCGCCGATTCTCCGATGCTTTATAAGTTATGGCGCGTCGGGGCGACCCGATACCGGCAACAAGTCGATTGGCTAATATGCAAAAATTATGTGGCGTAGGGCGTCGCATCCCTAAGAAATTTGCGGTGTTTATGTCGACCGTGGCGGTGCTGGCTGTTTGCGGCGCGGCCCGCGCCGATGAGCCGGTAATCGGCAACGTCGCCGTCCTTGTTGCACCGCTCCACGATGCCATCGGCGCGACTGTGCCGACCCCGTTGAGTGATGACGACGCGGCACTTTACCGCGATATTTTCGATATTCAGGAACGTGGCGAGTGGAAAAAGGCGGACGCCTTGATCTCCCGGCTGTCCGATCCCCTGCTGATGGGGCATGTGCTCGCCCAGCGCTACCTGCACCCGAACAAATACCGGAGCAAATACAAGGAACTGAAGGCGTGGATGGATAGCTACGCAGATCATCCCGACGCCCCGCGCCTGTACAAACTGGCGCTGAGCCGCAAGCCGGCCAATTGGAAACGCCCGAAGCCGCCGCTGAGGGGATACCTGGGCGGTTCCAGCCATGATGTCGCCGGCATTACGCCGCCGCGGGGCAAAAAACTGTCTCGCGCCGGGGCTCGCGAGGTGCGCGCCTTGAAGCGAAAAATCCGTAGCCTGCTCAGGAGCGGCTGGACCAAGGCGGCGAAACAAGTGCTGGTCAGCAAGAAACTACGCGAGCTGTTTTCCGATTTCGAGATGGATCAGGCCAAGGCCCGTCTGGCCAACGGCTATTTCGCCGATGGTCGCGATACCTGGGCGGTCGAGTGGGCCGCCGAATCCGCGGCGCGATCCGGCCCGTGGTTGCCGGAAGCCAACTGGACGGCGGGTTTGGCCTCGTGGCGGCTCGGCAAACATATTGCAGCGGCCAGGTTTTTTGAAGCCGCTTCCACAGTCCGTGGCACTTCGACCTGGTTGACATCGGCGGCGGCCTTCTGGGCCGCGCGGGCGCACCTGATCAGCGGCAATCCGCAACAGGTTAATGCGCTGCTGGCCCGGGCGGCGGCCTATCCGCGCACATTCTACGGTTTGCTGGCCCGGCGTATACTGGGCGTTCCCAATAATTTTGATTGGCAGATACCGGCCACGCAAAATGCCACTTACGACAGGCTGCTGGCCTCGCCGGCCGGGCGGCGGGTCCTGGGCCTGACCCAGATTGGAGAACAACCCCGCGCCGAACGGGACCTGCGCGGCCTGGCCGCCAGGTCCGGACCGGATATGGCGCGCGACATTCTGGCGCTCGCCGGGACCGCCAACATGCCGGCGCTGGCGGTCCGCCTGAACGGCATGTTGTATCCCAGTGGCGGCGGCTTCGACGGCGCCGCCTATCCGCTGGGAATCTGGCAGCCGGCAGGCGGCTACCATGTCGACAAGGCGCTGGTTTTTGCCCTGATCCGGCAGGAATCGGGTTTCAATTCCAAGGCTAAAAGTTGGGCCGGGGCGCGTGGCCTGATGCAGTTGATGCCGCGCACCGCCAGTTTCGTGGCACGCGATCGCCGCTTCCACCGTGGTGGGGCGACCCGAAGCACCCTGTTTGATCCCCAGGTTAACCTGAAGCTGGGCCAGCGATATATTGAAATCCTGCTCAAAGACGCCAAGATCAACGGCGATCTGTTTTTATTGGCGGCGGCCTGGAACGGCGGCCCCGGCAATCTCAACAAATGGCGGCGCAATACCGACAGCATGAATGATCCGCTGTTCTTCATCGAAAGCCTGCCGTCGCGGGAAACCCGAATTTTCATCGAACGGGTGCTCGCTAACCTGTGGATCTACCGCGATCGCCTGGGCCAGCCCTCGCCCTCGCTTGATGCCATTGCCGCCGGTGACTGGCCGGTGTATGTCGCCCTCGATAACGAACCAATCAAGGTAGCTAAAAATGTCGAAGATAGATGGGTCGCGGGACTTTCTACCCGTTAATATCGCCGTTCTGACCGTATCGGATAGCCGCACGCTGGACGATGACAAATCCGGCCAAACCTTGGCCGACCGCATCGTCGCGGCGGGTCACACGCTTGCCGATCGGGCCATCGTCAAGGACGAGGTCGATTTAATCGTCGAGAAGGTATCGGGCTGGATCGCCGATGAAGGCATCGATGTGGTCATCGCCACCGGCGGCACCGGCCTGACCGGTCGCGATGTCACCCCGGAAGCCTTTGCCAAGCTTTATGAAAAGGAAATCCCCGGTTTCGGTGAATTGTTCCGCTGGATCAGCTACCAGAAAATTTCAACCTCGACCATCCAGTCCCGGGCCACCGCCGGCCTGGCCGACGGCACCTATCTGTTCGCCCTGCCCGGATCGCCCGGCGCGTGCAAGGACGCCTGGGACGATATCCTGGTCCACCAGCTCGACGCCCGCTACAAGCCGTGTAACTTCGTCGAACTTATGCCCCGCCTGAAGGAACATTTGTAAGCCAGCGCCGCAAGGCTTCGCCGTCGTCTATGTCTTGCAGGGTCGCCACCTGTGCCGCCGATTTATTCAGGGCCGTGACATTGGCGAGGGTATCGGCGAGGGCGTGTTCCGTTGACCACCTGACATTCTTGAACATTTCCGCAGCGGCGAAGGCACGATTGCTGCCGACCAGCCAATAGCCGCCGTCGCTGGCCGGGCCGAAAACCGTGTCGTGATCGTCAAGGGCCTGGAAGGCGCTTTTTATATGATGGGGTTCGATGGCCGGTATATCGGCGCCGACAAGCACTGCGGGGCCGGGCGGCAGGGCATCGAAGGCATGCGCCATGCGTGCGCCCAAATCGCCCGTGCCTTGCGGAATCGCCGTGAAAGGGTCCGGCCAAAAGGCGGGTTGCCGGACGGCGTCGTCCGGGCTTAAGGATATCCAGCAGCGCCAATCGCCGACGGGGGCCAGGCGGGCCAGCAACCCCATAAGTGTCTGGTCATAGAATTCCAGCGCCGCTTGATCGCCGATGTCGGCGGCCAGCCGTGTCTTGACCCGGCCCAATTCGGGCTTTTTGGCGAACACGATAATGTGGTGATCGGGCTTCATCGGTATAGCCTGACCAGGTGACGGGGCGACACGCCACCGAAATATAGCGCCAGACACAGCAGGTTGCGCAGGGGCCGCAGGATGTAGCCGCCTCGACGGTAGCGTTCGGCCGAGGTCAGCGCCGGGGAGTTCAGCACGGTGAGGCGCGCGCCGCCGATGCGCCGCACCATATCGATGTCTTCCATCAGCGGCAACGCCCGAAAGCCGCCCAGGTCATCATAAAAGGCGCGCGATATAAGCAGGCCCTGATCGCCATAGGGCAGACCGAAGGTGCGGGTTCGCCAGTCGACGATTTTTTCGAGGCGGCGGGCCGCCGGCGCTTCGTCGTCGAGCCTGAATTGAAAGACGGCGGCGCGATGATGGTTTTTAAGGTCGGCGGTGAAATTTTCGACGGCGGTCCGCCAGCCTACCGCAAGCCGGGTGTCGGCATGCAGGAACAACAACCACGGCGCCGTCGCGACCCCGGCCCCGGCGGCAAGCTGGCCGCCGCGCCCGGGCGGGTTGACGATAACACGTGCGCCGTGGGCGGTGGCCATGTCGCACGTAGCGTCCGTCGAGCCGCCGTCGGCGATGATGATTTCCGCGCCTTCAGGGTCGCCCAGGGCATGGAAGACCGGTGCCAGGCGACCGGCCTCATTGAGGGTCGGAAGGATGATGCTTAAAGCGGGGTGATCTGCGGGCGACATACCCCCACCCATAGCATATTCAAAGCACCCTCGTCATGCGGCGCCAACCGCGTTCAATGGCATTGACGACCTTCAGGGTCGCCGAACTGATCAGGTCATCCAGCGGGGTCGGGCGGTTCTGGAATTCAGGGCGGTGGCGCTGTTCGATCTGGCTCATGTGGGCGTAGTGGTCGTGGTTTTGGCCGATCTTGTGATACGGATTCATAATATATATCCATTCATCTGTCTGTATGGGGTTGAATTGATGTGATGCAATGAATACAAAGGTTTTAGGCCTTCGACAAACGAGGACTTCTCGCGCTATAGAATATAAAAACTAAGGTATATACCAATGAGCCGGAGACTGCCGCCGCTAAATTCTCTGCGCGCCTTCGAAGCCGCCGCCCGCCATTTGAGCTTCACCAAAGCGGCGGATGAATTGAATGTGACGCCGGCCGCCATCAGCCATCAGGTCAAGGCGCTGGAAGACAGTACGGGTGCGCCGCTGTTCATTCGCCTAACCCGGGCGCTGAAACTGACCGACCGGGGCCGCGCCGCCCTGCCGGTGTTGTCCGATGGCTTCGACGCGTTGGCCGAGGCGGCGGAGATGCTGAGCGGCGACGGGGAACAGGAGGTCTTTACGGTCACCGCCTCGCCGTCGTTTGCCGCCAAGTGGCTGGTTCCCAGGCTCGATGACTTCCAGGAAAAGAACCCAGGCATCAAGGTTCGCATCGACGCCTCTTTGGGTCTTGTCGATTTGCGGCGGGATGGTGTCGATGTGGCGATCCGCTATGGCGGCGGCAATTATCCGGGCCTTAATGCCGAACGCCTGTTCGACGAAGAAGTATTTCCGGTCTGTAGCCCAAAACTTATGGGCGGGCCGCAGCCGTTGAGCCGCCCCGAAGATCTTGTTCACCATACCTTGCTGCACAACGGATATGCGGCGGGCGACCCGTTGTATCCGGATTGGCGGATGTGGCTTAAATCGGCCGGATTAAAGGCGGTCGATTGGCGCAAGGGGCCGGAATTTTCCCTCGAAAACATGGCCGTGCAGGCGGCCTTGGAAGGCCATGGCGTGGCGCTGATCAATTCGACTTTGGTCGGTGATGATCTGGCGTCGGGCAGGTTGGTCAGGCCGTTCAAGTTGGGTATTCCAACGGCCTTCGCCTATTATCTGGTGATTCCTTCCGAAACCATAGGCCGGCCCGCCGTCAGCGCCTTTCGCGGGTGGCTGCTGGAGGCTGTCTCCTCGTAGTTTGTTCTTGATATGTTCTAATTTATTTGTCATAGTCGCGCGATGATGGATATGCGGACCGAAAGTGCCATAAAAGGCCGGGGGGCGATTGCCAATCCGGTCGGTCGCTATGAGTCGCTGGACCGTTTCGGCATCGATGACGGCTGGCAATATGATGATACCGACCTGCCGCCCCTGCGCACCACCGTTACGGTGGAGGCCTGCCGTTCGGCGCTGACCTATAACACTTCGCCGGACCTGCCGTTTGACCGTTCGATCAATCCCTACCGGGGTTGCGAACACGGTTGTATCTATTGTTACGCCCGGCCCAGCCACGCCAACATGGGTTTGTCGCCGGGGCTTGATTTCGAAAGTCGCCTGTTCGCCAAGCCCGACATCGCCTACGTGCTGGAACAGCAATTGCGCAGGCCCGGGTACCGACCGGCGCCCATCATGCTGGGCGCTAATACCGACCCTTACCAACCGGTGGAAAAACAGCACAGGCTGACGCGCCGTGTCCTCGAAGTGCTGGCGGCGTGGGATCATCCCGTTGCCATCGTGACCAAGTCGGCCATGGTGCTGCGCGATCTCGATTTGCTGGCGCCCATGGCCGAAAAAGGCCTGGTCAGCGTCGCCGTTTCCGTGACCACGCTGGACCGAAATTTGGCGCGCACCATGGAACCCCGTGCCGCGACGCCGGATAAACGCCTGCACACCATTGCCGAACTCGGGCGGGCAGGCGTGCCGACCATGGTTTTCGCGGCCCCCATGATCCCGTTTCTAAACGATGCCGAACTGGAAAATATTCTCTCTGCCGGAAAGCAAGCTGGCGCGGTGGCGGCGTCCTACACCCTGATCCGCCTGCCGCTTGAACTGAAAGACCTGTTCGAAGATTGGCTTAGGGAACATGCACCGGGCAAGGCCGATCATGTGCTTAGCCTGATTAGGCAAATTCGCGGTGGCAATTTAAATGACGCGGCGTTCGGCCGACGCATGAGGGGCAGCGGCGAAATAGCCGATTTATTGGCCAAGCGGTTCGATCTGGCGTGCCGCAAACACGGCCTGAACAAGGCCCAAAGCAGCGGCATCGAACTGACCACCGGCCTGTTTCAGGCGCCGCCCCGCCCCGGCGATCAACTGGCCCTGTTTTAAGTGCCTGTGCTAGATTGATCCATGCCCGATTTCAATTTCGAACAAATCGCCATCGACGACGGGTTCACTCCCGTATGCGGGATCGACGAGGCCGGGCGCGGTCCGTGGGCGGGGCCGGTGGTCGCCGGGGCGGCGATCCTGGATATGGCGCGGTTGCCCGACGTTTTGAAATCGGGCCTCGATGATTCGAAAAAACTGAAGGCGGCAAAACGCGAAGAGCTGTTTCTGGCCTTGCAGGATCACGCCGATTTAGGCGTCGGCATCGCCAGCGTCGAAGAAATAGATGAAATCAACATCCTGCAAGCGACTCTGTTGGCCATGGGCCGCGCCGCCCGGGATTTAGCCGCCGTCCCCGGATTGGCCCTGGTCGATGGCAACCGGGCGCCGGTTCTGGAGTGCCCGGTGCGCACGGTGATCCGGGGCGACGGGCTGTCCCTTTCCATCGCCGCCGCGTCCATCGTCGCCAAAGTTACGCGGGACCGATTGATGGCGCGCCTGAATGACCAACATCCCGGATACGGCTGGGATCACAACGCTGGGTACGGTACCGTTGAACACCAAAAGGCCCTGGCGAAATTGGGTGTGACGGCACATCACCGTCGAAGTTTTAAGCCGATCCGCAAGTTGGTTGATCCCACATATTGAGTCCGTTTCCCGGACTTGCACCCATATATGCCACCTCAAAAATATACTAACCCATTGAATCTATTTACTTCTTGACGCCGACTCACACCTGACTCATTGTGCGGCCAGAGCAACCTGCCCTCACATGAGGGCTGTTTGATCTAACAACTGGGCAGGGAGTACGGCAGTCAATGCCGTCTTAAATATTATGGCTTCTGGGACGAAAACAAAGCTGATCAAGGATCAAATCCTTCAGGGCGACTGCGTCGAATTGATGAACAAGATGCCGGCGGACTCCGTCGATGTGGTGTTCGCCGACCCGCCCTATAATCTGCAATTGCAGGGCGATCTGGTGCGCCCCAATCACACCACGGTCAACGCGGTCGACGATCATTGGGATCAGTTCGCCAGCTTTCAGGCCTACGACGATTACAGCCGCGCCTGGCTGACTGCGGCCCGGCGGGTTCTTAAACCCGATGGCACGCTGTGGGTCATCGGTTCGTACCACAATATTTTCCGGGTCGGCTCGGTGCTTCAGGATTTAGGTTACTGGATGTTGAACGACGTGGTTTGGCGCAAGAGCAATCCCATGCCCAATTTCCGGGGCCGCCGGTTCACCAATGCCCACGAGACATTGATCTGGTGCGCGCGGGAAAAAGAATCGCGCTACAAATTCAATTATCAGGCCATGAAAAACCTCAACGAAGATTTGCAAATGCGATCTGATTGGGAATTGCCCATCTGCACCGGTCGCGAACGCCTGAAGGAAGGCGGCCAAAAGGCTCATCCGACGCAAAAACCGGAATCCCTGTTGTACCGGGTGATCCTGTCGTCGACTGACGTCGGCGATGTCATCCTAGATCCTTTTTTCGGCACCGGCACCACGGGTGCGGTGGCGAAAAAGATGGGCCGCCACTTCATCGGCCTGGAACAGGAAGAAAAATACGTCGCCATCGCCAAGGCCCGTATCAAAAAAATCCGACCCATCACCGAAGAAGAACACGAAATGTATACGACGCCGATCAAACGCAACTTGCCGCGCATTCCTTTCGGTCGCCTGATCGAACGCGGCATGTTAGAACCCGGCACGGTGCTGTGCGACAGCCGCCGCCGCCACAAGGCCAGCGTTCGCGCCGATGGCAGCCTGATCACTTCTGATTTCCGGGGCTCGATCCATCAGGTCGGGGCCCATGTGCAAAAAGCCCCGGCGTGTAACGGCTGGCAGTTCTGGAATGTCGAACTGAAGGGTAAATTAATCCCCATCGACATCTACCGCCAGAAATTGCGCGCCGAGCTTCACTAGATCAGTTCACATTTGGTTTGAAACACTACGTGTTCAAACGAAACGTGAAAAACTGATCGATTCTAAATGAGCGAGCCGATTTTCACATTTAAACGGAATCAAGATGTGATTCCGTTTAAATGTGATCGGATCTAGGATACAGTCGCCCCATGTCGAAATGGGATATCCGCTTTTTACGTTTGGCGCGCGAAGTCGCGACCTGGTCGAAGGACCGCTCGACCCAGGTCGGCGCGGTTATCGTCGGCGAAGACCGCACGCCCGGATCCTACGGCTATAACGGCTTTCCCCGATCTATCGACGACGACCGGGAAGATCGCCACGAAAGGCCCAGCAAATACGACTGGACCGAACACGCCGAACGCAATGCCATCTATAACGCCGCCCGCATGGGTGTGGCCTTGAAGGGCGACACAATTTACGTCACCCATATCCCATGCGCCGATTGCGCGCGGGGCATTATCCAGGTTGGCATCGCGCGTGTCGTCGCCGACGCTAATTGTATGGAAGGCGGTTTCGCCGAACGCTGGTCCGACGCCGCCCAGGTGACAAAGGAAATGCTCGGCGAAGCGGGCATCCCGATCGACCTGGTCGAAGTGCCGGACCGGGAAGAAACTTAAAGTTTCAAGAAAGAGCCTTAGCGGGTGGGGACGGGTTCGTCGCCGGAATAGTCGTAAAAGCCGCGTCCGGTTTTTCGTCCCAGCCAGCCGGCTTCGACATATTTTACCAGCAACGGGCAGGGCCGGTATTTGGTATCGGCCAGGCCGTCGTGCAAAACGTTCATCACCGCCAGGCAGGTATCCAGGCCGATAAAGTCGGCCAGTTCCAGCGGCCCCATGGGGTGGCGGGTGCCCAGTTTCATAGACGTATCGATGGCGGCAACCGATCCGACCCCTTCGTACAGGGTATAGACTGCTTCGTTGATCATGGGCAGCAGGATGCGGTTGACGATAAAGGCCGGGAAATCTTCAGCATTGACCGGCGTTTTGCCCAGTTGTGTGGTCAGCTCGCGGATCGCGGAATAGGTTTCTTCATCGGTCGCGATGCCGCGAATCAATTCAACCAGTTCCATGCGCGGCACCGGGTTCATGAAATGCATGCCGACAAATTTACCGGGCCGGTCGGTTTGCGCGCCCAGCCGGGTAATCGAAATGGATGATGTATTGGATGCGATGATGGCATCTTCGGAAACAACTTCGCAAACCTTGCGCAGAATATCTTTTTTAAGTTCTTCGTTTTCCGATGCCGCTTCGATCACCAGGTCGCAGTCCTTGAAGCCGTCGTAGGACGTTCCGGTGGTAATCCGGCCCAAGGCCTGGTCCATATCGGATTGCGAAATGGTCGCCTTTTTGACCTGACGGCTCATGTCTTTACCGATTGCCTGAAGGCCCGCTTGCAATCGTTCTTCGTCGATATCAAGCAGATGGACATCGTGACCCGCCATCGCGCACACATGGGCGATACCGTTACCCATTTGCCCGGCGCCGACTATTCCGATTTTCTTTATGTCGGTAGACATGTTGTTTCCTTAAATCTTACTTGTCGAGTTCTGCCGAAAGTTCGGGCAGCGCCTGGAACAAATCGGCCACCAGGCCGTAATCGGCAACCTGGAAAATCGGTGCCTCTTCGTCCTTGTTGATGGCGACGATGACTTTGCTGTCTTTCATTCCGGCCAGATGCTGAATGGCACCCGATATGCCGACGGCGATATACAGGTCGGGCGCGACGACTTTGCCGGTTTGCCCAACCTGGTAATCGTTGGGTACGTACCCGGCGTCAACGGCGGCGCGCGAGGCGCCAACCGCGGCGTTCAATTTGTCGGCGATTTCTTCCAGCAACGAGAAGTTTTCGCCGTTCTGCATGCCGCGTCCGCCGGAAATAACGATCTTGGCACTGGTCAGTTCGGGGCGTTCCGACTTGCTCAGTTCCTGGCTTACAAACTGCGACATACCCTGATCGCCACCGCCGGTAACGGCTTCAATCGTAGCGCTGCCGCCGTCGGCAGCCGCCGGTTCAAACGCCGTGCCGCGAACGGTGATGATCTTGGGGGTGTCGGCGGATTGCACTGTCGCCAGGGCATTGCCGGCATAGATGGGGCGAACGAAGGTATCGGCGCTGATCACTTCTATAATTTCCGATATCTGCGCTACATCCAAAAGTGCGGCGGTGCGGGGCAGGATGTTCTTGCACGTCGCTGTCGCCGGGCCAACGATATGGCTGAAGCCCGGGGCCAGATCGACTAACAGGGCGGCGACGTTTTCGGCCAGCCCGTTGGCGAAAGCCGGATCATCGGCGACCAACACTTTGGCAACACCGTCAATTTTGGCGGCGGCGTCGGCGATGGCGGCGCATTGATGGCCGGCGATGAGGATGCTGACGTCGCCCAATTCCTTGGCCGCGGTAACGGCGTTAAGGGTGGCGGCTTTCAATTCCGAATTATCGTGTTCGGCTACGACAAGAATGCTCATCAGATTACCTTCGCTTCGTTGCGCAGTTTATCAACCAGTGCGGCGGCATCGGCGACAATTTCGCCGGCTTCCCGCTTCGCCGGTTCGATAACTTTCAGGATTGTCAGCCGGGGGCTGATATCGACGCCCAATTCTTCGGGGCTGACCGTGTCGATGGTCTTTTTCTTGGCCTTCATGATATTGGGCAGGGATGCGTAACGCGGTTCGTTCAGGCGCAGGTCGGTGGACATTACGGTCGGCAGATTGACGGTAATGGTTTCCAACCCGGCATCGACTTCCCGTATCACGGTGGCCTTGCCGTCGGCGATTTCCAGTTTTGATGCGAACGTCGCCTGCGACCATCCAAGCAGGGCCGCCAACATCTGGCCGGTCTGGTTGGCATCGTCGTCGATGGCTTGCTTGCCGACAATGATCAGGTCGGGGCTTTCCTTCTTGGCGATGGCCGCCAGCAGTTTGGCGACCGCCAGGGGCTGCAGGTCAACATCGGTTTCGACCAGGATGCCGCGATCGGCGCCCATGGCCAGCGCCGTGCGAATGGTTTCCGAACACTGGGCGGCGCCTAGCGACACGGCGATCAGTTCCGACGCCGTGCCGGCTTCTTTCAAACGAATGCCTTCTTCGACGGCGATTTCGTCGAACGGATTCATGGACATCTTGACGTTTGATGTCTCGACACCGGTGTTGTCTGATTTGACGCGAATCTTGACGTTGTAATCGATGACCCGCTTGACGGCGACAAGTACTTTCATGGAAGACCTACACGTGACCAGGAGGTTGTTACGATGCGAAGCGGTAAGAAAAAATAATGATCCAGTTTAAGGCGTTGAAAACACGAATAAAATTATACCTTCTTAACTCTTCGCAGTCGCACAATAAGATCAATAAACAGCCGTGTCAACGCCGCCATGCCAGCCTTTCCCGGTGATCGGCGGGAGGATCTATCCGTCGGTGCGGTCGTCGCCGAAATCGTCCAATTCGGCGTTTGGAATGCCCAGGAAGATCGGTTCGGCCCCGTCGCGATAGATGTTGTCCTTGGCGTTATAGACGTACCTGGAAAATCCGTGTTTGTCGGTGATCAGGTATTTGGCAATATCAAACCCGCCCCGGTTATTGTTTTTGCCGGTCAGGTAGCATTTGATCGAGGTAATCTGATCGCCGGAAAGTTCCAGCCCTTCAAGGTTGGACAAGGTCTTCTGGGCTTCTTCGATGAAGGACGGGGTATTGAATTCGCGCACCGTGCCCGTTTGAATATCGGGCATGCGGACATTGAAATCACCCAGTAACACCTGGCCCGCTCTCGCCTGGTCGATCATGCGGGCCAGTTCGATGGTAACGTCGCCGACGATATAGCTGTAAATGGTCGGGTTCAGGCCTTCGGCCTGGAAAAATTCGTAATGGCCGCCGATGTGGAAACAGGTTCGCAGTTCGGGTGTGGTGTGGGCCTTGGTATTGGCCTTTTTCCTGGCGATGGCGTTGTCGGCCAGGACCAGATGCATGAAATGATACAATACCACGTTGTCCTGAACGGAACTGTCGCGGTTCCACATATAAAAGCCGTCACCGGTGGTGGTGCGGGCAAAGTGCAGGTCTATTTCCTTGCCCACCAGCTTGGAATAGGCGGAATTGGCGGAAAACGACAGGCTGTTTAATTGCGTCACCTGTTCAAGCGGCGTGAAAAGCGAAAAGCCGACGATATCAAACAACGCTACGGCGCGGTCTTCTACGTAAGATATGCCATAGCGCTTGACGAGTTCTTCAAGGGCAACGGCGCTGATCTCTTTTTCCGGGTTAAACGGCAAGTCCAGGCGATGCGGGGTCTGGCCAAGGAGCCCGCAAATCTGATCCATCCTGTAAGGCGGCACGACCTTGGCTTTGGTGATGATATCGATAATCAGGTCCAGTTGACTATCGCCGGGCGCCCCGTGTTCGTGGGCGAATTCGGCAATGGCATAATGGGGCACGACCAACACTTCCAGGCTGTCGGGGCTGGTCGAACAGGCAAGGATGATATTGCGCCCAAGCCCCCACAACTGGTGCAGCATTTGATCCAGTATCTGCTCAGGAGTATTCTCGGTCTCGGGAGATGTCGAGTCTGGCCCGTTCGCCATGGTGTCTCCGTTAATGTCAAAGAATTGCGTTCAGCGATTGCCGCCGGGTTGCCATAATATATCATCCCGACCGCCGTCGTTGGCCATGCGGGCCAGTTGGAACAGATGGTCCGACAGCCGATTGATATACCGTAGCGCGGCCGGGTTGACCGGCTCTTTACTCAGCAGTTCCGATATCAGCCGTTCGGCGCGCCGGGTAACGGTGCGGGCCACATGCAAATGCGCCGATGCCGCCGTACCGCCGGGCAAAATAAACGATGTCAGCGGATCCAAACGCCCGTTCATGGTGTCGATCTCTTGCTCCAGGCGGTCGACCTGGGCGTCGATAACGCGCAGAACCTCGCCTTCGGTATCGCTGATGGGTCGACACAGATCGGCCCCTAGGTCGAACAGATCGTTCTGGATACGCGCCAGCATGTTGGCGGCTTCGCCCTGGCAATGCAGTCTTGCCAGGCCCAGTATCGCATTGGCCTCATCGACGGCGCCATAAGATGCGACGCGCAGGCTGTGTTTGGGCATACGCGTGCCGTCACCAAGGGATGTTTCACCGCCATCGCCACCGCGGGTATATATTTTTGTCAGCTTGACCATGGTGCTTCAGGTTTTCCGGGCCATCGCCAGCACCAACCCGGTGCCGATCAACAGGCTGCCGGTGATGCGGTTGCGCAGGCGACCGCGTTTGGCATCATTGAGATACGGGCGCAAGCGGCCGCTCAACAGTGCGTAGGAACTATCCAGTATGATGGCAATAACCAGAAACGTGATGCTCAGGATCAGCAATTGCTGTCCTGCGGGTCGGGTCGGGTCGATGAACTGGGGAAAGAAGGCGGCAAAGAACAGGATCGATTTAGGATTGGTGATCGATACCATGAAGCCCTGCCAGAAGCTGTTCTTTTTCGTTCCCGCCCCGACGTCGTCACTTGTGGGGGATACCGGTTTCGCCCGCCACTGCTGAACACCCAGGAAGACAAGATAAGCCGCACCAATCCAGCGCAGCCAATCGAACCACTGGGCCAGCAGTGCAAACGCCGAGGCCATGCCAAAACCACCAACCAACAGCAACAAGGCCGTCCCACTGGATGCACCGATCACGGTTTGTAAGCCTTGGCGGGTGCCGTGTTTCAGCGCGTTGGCGACGGTCACGGTGACGACCGGCCCCGGCATCAAAATCAGCAGGGTCGCTGCTAAAACGAAGGTTATGTAAAGGTCCATATTAATCATGGCTCGACCTTAAATGGGGTTGGGGCGGAAGGGAAGAGTGACATACTTCTAAAGTATGATTGTTCTGGTATGCAGTTATCAGAGTATATTAACCTATAGGAGAATACGAATTAAGTACTGATAAGGTTTTATGCCATCCACGAGAGGATTTTTGTGTGGCCTATCGATTGACCGGGAATGAAACCATTGAAGCCGTCCGGTGTTCGTTTTCTGATATTCCGGCAGACTTGAAGCCTACGTTTGACTACTGGGACGATCTGCGAGGCGACCGCTTCGCACCCACTTGGAACGATTTCGATCTATTAAAATTGCCGCTTCAGGCTCTTCCGACCACCCATGTTATGGATTGGTTGCCCGAACAGGATGAATTTCGCTTTCGGTTTTATGGTTCCAGTTACGCGGTAATCCATGGTGTCGATCTGACCGGCAAGAGCCTGATGGAAATGCCGTCCAAAAGCCTGGCTGAATTCATGTATGGCGAATACCTATCCGTGGTGCAGGGCCGGGAACAGACTCTGGTTACGTATGGTGTCCGCGACGGTGATGAATTCGTCGAAATTGAAAGATGCCTGCGCCTGCCGCTTTCCGATGATGGCGTATCCGTCACCGGCCTGGTCGCGTTGGGCCTGGTTGCGGTCGATATTCTTGACGTGGAAGATATTATCGAAGACCTGGGCGGCAAAAAAGTGGGTTTCAAATCCGACATCGCCGAACACGATTAGTAAAAACCCCGCCTAATTCCGGCCCGTCAATAATCCGCGCGCGATAACGTGGGCCTGAATTTCCGCAGCACCTTCAAACACATTGAGTATGCGGGCGTCGCACAGCACGCGCGAAATCGGATATTCCAGCGCGTAACCGTTGCCGCCGTGCACTTGCAAGGCGTTGTCGGCGTTGGACCAGGCGACCCGGGCGGCGAGCAGCTTGGCCATGCCTGCTTCGATATCGCAGCGGCGGTCGGAATCCTTTTCCCGGCCGGCGAAATAGGACAGTTGCCGGGCGATCATGGTTTCCACCGCCATCCACGCGATTTTTCCGGCGACGCGCGGGAACTCATAAATTGGTTTGCCGAACTGGATGCGGTCATGGGCATAGGCAAGGCCCAGTTCCATGGCTGACTGGGCGACGCCAACGGCGCGCGCTGCGGTCTGGATGCGGGCCGATTCGAACGTCGCCATCAAATGCTTGAAGCCTTGACCTTCCTCACCGCCCAAAACCGCATCGGCCTTGATTTCAAAATCATCGAAGCCAATTTCGTATTCTTTCATGCCGCGATAGCCCAAAACCTCGATCTCGCCGCCGCTCATGCCGGGGGCGGGGAAGGGATCATCGTCGGTGCCGCGCGGCTTTTCGGCCAGGAACATGGATAGCCCCTTGTAACCGGCTTCGTCCGGGTCGGATCGCGCCAGCAGGGTCATCATGTCGGACCTGGCGGCATGGGTGATCCAGGTCTTGTTGCCGGTCACCTTGTAAACATCGCCATCGCGCACCGCGCGGGTTTTTAAACTGGCCAAATCCGACCCGGTGCCCGGTTCGGTGAACACGGCGGTCGGCAAAATTTCGCCGGACGCGATCAACGGCAGGTAATGTTGTTTTTGTTCTTCCGTGCCGCCCAGGCGGATCAGTTCGGCGGCGATTTCAGACCGGGTGCCCAGAGAGCCGACGCCGATATAGCCCCGCGACAATTCTTCGGTGACCACGCACATGGCGGTTTTGCCCATGCCGAGACCGCCGAATTCTTCCGGCACGGTCAGCCCGAAGACGCCCAATTCGGCCATCTGTTCGACGATTTCGATGGGGATCAGTTTGTCCTGCAAGTGCCACTGGTGGGCATCGGGCAGGATTTTCTCGTTAACGAAACGGCGGAACTGGTCGCGGACCATTTCCAGGGTCTCATCATCCAGCCCCAGGTCGCCGAAGTAACCGCTGTCGGCGCTTTCGCCGATCAATTTGGCAATCGCCATGCGCGCGCCGTTGCTGTTGCCGTGGGCGATCAGGGTGCGAACGGCGTCCGTGAGGAAGGCGACCGTATCGGCATCGCTTAATCCCATGTCGTGGGGCCGGACCACTTCGACCTGGCTGATGGCGATGCCGCCCGATAGTTGGGCCAGATATTCACCGAACGCGGCCTGCAAGATCAAATGTTCCAGGGCGCCGAATTTACCGGTGGCGTCCAGCCTGCGGGCCCAGTCGAGCATCTGGCGCAGGGCTTCCACATAGGTCGCTGCCCAAGACAGCCCATGGGCGGCGAACTGTTCGGCCTCAATCAGCGCCGGATCAATCTTGCCCCCCGGCGCAACCCGTGCCGAAACGCACTCCTTGATGCGCCCCAACAGGGTATCGGCAGACGTTTGCGCGGCCTCGCAGGTGGCGAGCAGGTCGGAGAGGGTCGGGTCGGTTTTGGTCATCACTTAGCCTACCCCTCGATGCAATCTTCCAGTGTCCGCAGGCCGGCCTTTTTGGCTTGCACCAGCACCGCCATGTTGCCGGGCTTGTGTTCGTTGCGCATCATCTTCATGTGTGCCAGCGGGATATCGTCCCAGGAGAACATTTCCGACATGCAGGGGTCGACGCGGCGTTCGATAACCAGCTGGTTGGCCTGGCTGGCCTGTTTCAAGTTGGCGAAATGGCTGCCCTGGATGCGTTTTTGGCGCATCCATACAAAGCGCGCATCCATGGTCAAATTGAAGCCCGTGGTGCCGGCGCAGAACACCACCATGCCGCCGCGCTTGACCACATTGCACGACACCGGGAAGGTCGCCTCGCCGGGATGTTCGAAGACGAAATCCACGTCCTTGCCCTTGCCGGTGATTTCCCAGATGGCCTTCCCGAACTTGCGGGTTTCCTTCATATAATCGTCGAAGCCCTCGCCGTTGACTTCCGGCAGTTGGCCCCAGCAATTGAAATCCTTGCGGTTGATGACGGCCTTGGCGCCCAGTTCCATGACGAAGTCGCGTTTTGATTCATCTGAAATAACGCCGATAGCGTTGGCCCCGGCCGTGGCGATCAATTGCACCGCCATGGATCCCAACCCCCCGGATGCACCCCACACCAGCACGTTATGGCCGGGCCGCAGGATATGCGGGCGATGGCCGAACAGCATGCGGTAAGCGGTCGCCATGGTCAGCACATAACAGGCGCTTTCTTCCCATGTCAGGTGTTTGGCCCGGGGCATCACTTGTTGGGCCTGGACACGGGTGAACTGGGCGAACGAGCCGTCCGGGGTTTCATAGCCCCAAATGCGCTGCGACGTCGAAAACATCGGGTCGCCGCCATTGCATTCTTCGTCGTCGCCGTTGTCCTGATTGCAGTGGACGACGACTTCATCGCCGACCTTGCAGCGGGTGACTTTGTCGCCGACCGCCCAGACAATGCCGGACGCGTCGGAACCGGCGATGTGGTATTCCGCCTTGTGAACATCGAACACCGAAATCGGCTGGCCCAGGGCCGCCCACACACCGTTGTAATTGACCCCGGCGGCCATCACCATGACCAGCACTTCATGGGAATCCACGGTTGGCGTATCGACCACTTCGACCTGCATGGCGGTGTCCGGATCGCCATGGCGTTCGCGACGAATGGCCCAAGCGTACATCTGTTTGGGAATATAACCCAGGGGCGGAATTTCGCCGATTTCGTACAAGTCCTTTTTCGGCAATTCCGGATGCATGTCGATGGCGTCGGCGGCGTCGGTCATAATTAGGTCCCCAAAATCTCAGCTAAACAGTAATTCGTAATAGACTTTTGCGGCTTTCTTCGCAATGCACAATTTGATAGAATGTTTCAAGATATTGCCTGGTTATAGAATAATGCTACTGGTTTCAGTGTGTTAAAAAAAGCCCGATCTTTGATGAAAGCCTAGAATGACCGACAAACTCGCAGATGCACAAAAAGACGGAAAGGCCGATTCCACAGCCCCGACCGGCGACCGCCCGTGGCTGTTCAGGACCTATTCCGGGCACAGTTCCGCCCAGGCGTCGAACGAGCTTTTCCGCACCAACCTGGGTCGCGGCCAGACCGGGCTGTCCATCGCCTTCGATCTGCCGACCCAGACCGGCTACGATTCCGATCACCTGTTGGCCCGTGGCGAGGTCGGCAAAGTCGGCGTGCCCATCGGCCATCTGGGCGACATGGAAGCCTTGTTCGATGGCCTGCCGCTGGATCGTATGAACACATCCATGACCATCAACGCCCCGGCGGCGTGGATGCTGGCCCTGTATATTGCGCTGGCTGATAAACAAGGCGTCGCGCGGAGCAGTCTTTCGGGCACCACCCAAAACGATATCATCAAGGAATACCTGTCGCGCGGCACCTATATTTTCCCGCCGGGCCCGTCCCTTAAATTAACCGCCGATGTGGTCGCCTACACTTATCGCGAGGTGCCGAAATGGAACCCGGTCAATGTCTGTTCCTATCATCTGCAGGAAGCCGGAGCGACACCGGAACAGGAACTGTCGTTCGCCCTGGCCACGGCCATCGCCGTATTAGACGCGGTGCAGGCATCCGGTCAGGTTCCCAAAGACGAATTCGACCGTGTCGTCGGGCGCATCAGTTTCTTCGTCAACGCCGGCATCCGGCTGGTCACCGAACTGTCGAAAATGCGGGCCTTTGCCGAATTGTGGGACGACATCGCCCGCAATCGCTATGGCGTGACGGATGAAAAGCTGCGGCGTTTTCGCTACGGGGTGCAGGTCAATTCCCTGGGGCTGACGGAACAACAGCCGGAAAATAACGTCTACCGGATTTTGCTGGAAATGCTGCCGGTCGTGTTGTCGAAAAACGCCCGGGCGCGGGCCGTGCAATTGCCGGCATGGAACGAGGCCCTGGGCCTGCCAAGGCCGTGGGATCAGCAATGGTCGCTCAGGCTGCAACAAATCGTCGCCTATGAAACCGACCTGCTGGAATTTGGCGATATCTTCGACGGTTCGCGGGTCATCGCCGAAAAGGTCGAAAAACTGAAATTCGAGGCAACCCAGGAACTACAGCGCATCGACGATATGGGCGGCGCCGTCGCGGCGATTGAACAAAGCTACATGAAGCGCGCCCTGGTTTCATCCAATGCGCGGCGCATGGCGGCCATTGAAAGCGGCGAACAGGTGGTCGTCGGGGTCAATAAATTCACCGAGGCAGAACCCTCGCCGCTGGTCCCCGAACAGGGTGGCGACAGCGCCTTCCTGTCGGTCGATCCGAAGGCCGAAGCCGAACAGATCGCCAGCCTGGTTCGCTGGCGCGCCGCGCGCGACAATGCCGCCGTGGCCACGGCATTGGCGGCCCTTGAAAAGGTCGCTGGCGACGGCGGCAATATTATGGAACCGTCCATCACGTGTGCCCAATCCGGGGTAACCACCGGCGAATGGGCGCACACCCTGCGCCGGGTGTTTGGTGAATACCGGGCGCCGACCGGGGTTTCCGGGGCCAGTTCGACCCTGACCTCGGCGCGCACCGACGAAGCCCGCGTTCGCGTCGAAGCGGTGTCGGCCAAATTGGGCCGCCGGCTTAAAATGCTGCTTGGCAAGCCGGGGCTCGACGGTCATTCAAACGGTGCCGAACAAATTGCCGTCAGGGCACGGGACGCCGGGATAGATGTGGTCTACGAAGGCATCCGCCTGACCCCGGAACAAATTGTTTCCGCGGCGCTCGAAGAAAGCGTTCATGTGATTGGCCTGTCGATTCTGTCGGGGTCGCACGTCAAGCTCGTCGCCGATGTGATGGATCTCTTGCGGGAAGCCGGACTGGACGATGTGCCGCTGATCATCGGCGGTATCATCCCGGAAGCCGACGCCGATGCTTTGCGCGCCCAAGGCGTCGCCCGGGTCTACACGCCCAAGGATTTCGACATGGGCAAAATCATGCTCGATATCGCCGATATTGTCGACGCTACGACGGCGGCGTAACGGTATTGGTGGGCGCTTTGGGGGCCACCGCGCGGGGCTCTAATCCGGGCGGATATACCGGGATGGCTTCAATGTTCTTGGCCGGTAATTTGTCCGGGGGCGTCAGCAAGTCCAGGGTCTCGATCAAATATTTCAGGACGCCGTCCTGAAATTCCGGCCTGATTTGCGACCAGGTGACGAAAACACCCCCGCGATTTTCGTAGTATTCAACATCTTCATCGTCGGCAAGTGTTTCCAGGGCGCGGCCCAGATTGGCGCTTTTGCCGACGGTAATCCATTCGGGTTTGAGGCCACCGTGCCAAACAACGTATATACCGCTGACCTTGTCGAGGCCTTCGCTGCTTGGTCGCAGGTATATGAAGCGATGGAAATTCCCTTTACGGCTTCTTGCCCATTTCGGATCTGTTCGATTTTCGCCAGTCATATATTTTATTCCATACAGGGGCGAGTGGCACGCGCCAGCCAAATTGCAGTTTGATTGTCAACCAAAGGGCCGGTCAGGTCACGTACTCTTTCGTGATATCGGTCGAGCCGGATGGGTATTCTTGATGCCAGCAAATGGCCCCAAGGGGACATTCGCGAATGGCTTCGATCTCTCAATTTATGATTTTAGGCTAAATGATGAAATCACTCTCTCGCCCTCTTCATCGTACTCAAGCATCGCCAATTCAGTAACTGAAATACTCTGAAAAAAATCAATTCCCTCAATACATTTAAGTATTCCAGATAGGTCATCGACATAGACATCCGTTCCGGCAAGCGTTGTTTTGGGGGTCCAATATTCAGGCCGGGTTGCGATAGCTGGAGAGATACAGAATGGGGAATAGATTTTCATTGCTGAGGTATAGAGCGCTGCAAGGGCTTCTGAGCGAAGCCACCGAACATACAAAATCGGTGATTTAAAAAGAAAAACTCCAAGGCCATCGGCTTCAAGATCAAATGCTTGGCAAGTAGTCCCCGCCTGTTGGCAAGAAACATTGATCGAACCCGTTATTGGAATGACAAGTGCGTACTTTTTCATCAAGTTAATCCGAGACATCGGCGGCATTTTTCAATCTTATATTCGCTTTGAGCCCGTCGATGGTATCAATCGACCCTTCAATCACACGGCCGGGTCGCCCGGGCCAGCCAATTGGCAGTCGGCGCGTCAACCAGCGGCGTAATCAGGTCACGCACTCGTTGGTGATAGCCATCCAGCCATTTGCGTTCCCGGGGATTGAGCAGCGCCGTATCGACCAGGGCCAGGTCGATGGGGGCGAGGGTCAGGGTGGAAAAACCGAGCAGTTCTTTTTCCGCGCCCACAGGGGCTTTAAGCGCCTCGACGACGGTCAGGTTTTCGATGCGAATGCCATAGGCACCGTCCTTGTAATAGCCGGGCTCGTTGGAAATCACCATGCCCGGCATCAGGGCGACGGCGGAATGGGCCTTGCCGATTCGTTGCGGGCCTTCGTGGACGCTAAGATAACTGCCGACACCGTGGCCGGTGCCGTGATCGTAATCCAGCCCCGCTTCCCACAGGGCGCGCCGCGCCAGGGGGTCCAGTTGCGATCCGCTGACGCCTTTTGGAAACTGTGCCGTGGCGATGGCGATATGGCCTTTCAGGACGCGGGTAAAGCGGTCGCACATTTCTTCGCTAGGGGTGCCGATGGCGATGGTGCGGGTGACATCGGTGGTGCCATCCCGGTACTGGCCACCGGAATCCACAAGATAAAGCGATGCGGTTTCGAGCGCCCGGTTGGTCGCCTCGCTAACCCGGTAATGGACAATGGCGCCGTTGCCGGCGGCCCCCGATATGGTCGGGAAACTAGGGCTCAGGTACAAGGGGTCGCGCCGCCGCATACCTTCCAATACGTCGATTGCGGATATTTCACTAACCCCGCCGCCGGGTGCTTCAACGTCCAGCCAGGCCAGGAAGGAAACCAGCGCCACGCCATCCCGCAGGTGAGCCGCCCGCACGCCGGCCAGTTCGACGGCATTGCGAATGGCCTTCGGCAACTGGCAGGGGTCGGTGCGCGGGATCACGGTCGCCCCGGCCGCCTTCAGGCGACGTTTGATCCACGCCGCCCCGGAAGTATGGTCGAAGGCGACGCATCGTTTGTCGCGGCCAAGGCCGTCAAGGGCCGGGCCAAGGGCATCCGGAGCCTGAATGTGGACGTCGTTTCCCAGGTGGGCGCGGACGTCATCATCGAGCTTGCGCGGATCGATGAACAGGTCGACTGCGCCGTCGCCATGGAGGATGGCAAACGCCAGGACCAGGGGCGCGATGTCGATGTCGCTGCCGCGTATGTTAAGCAGCCAGGCGACGGAATCCGGCGCCGTCAGGACCACGGCGTCAATCTTTTCGGCGCTCAGGGTCAGGCCGATTTCGCGGCGTTTGTCGGTCGACGAGACGCCCGCGTATTCCATTCCATGTACAAAAACCCGGCCCAGCGGCGGCGCTGGCCGGTCGGTCCAGATGGTGTCGATCAGGTTGCCGTCCAGGGCGACTAACTTGCCGCCGCCCTTGGCGCAGGCGGCTGAAAGCGTGGCGACATCGGCGGGCGTGTGCAGCCACGGGTCGTAGCCAAGCGCCCGGCCTTCCAGGTGTTCGGCGATCCAGGCTTTTGGCGGCTGGTCAATCGAGTGGCGAAATTCGTATAGGGATGCATCTGCTTCATCTTTAAGCTGGCTGGTATAGCGGCCATCGGTGAAAACGGCGGCGATATCTTGCAACACCGCGCAAGAACCGGCCGAACCGGTAAACCCGGTCAACCAGGCCAGTCGTTCGGCGTGGGGTGGTACGTATTCGCCCATGTGTTCGTCGGCCCGGGGAATGACGTATCCGTCGACCCCCTGGCGCATCAATTCATCGCGCAGGGCTTGCAGTCGTGCCGCCGCCAGTTTCCGGTTGTCGCCTGATCCCGGCATCGCTTTCCCCTGTCAATTGTTGCCTTGAATCTAGAGCAACTTCGACCAATATCAAGTCATTTGATGGGTCAGAATGATCATTTGGGTAGGCGCGGGAACGGTGCCGGGCAAGGGATTAAATTGGCGGCTTTCGGGCTATGCGTTTCGCGCAATGCTGCGCTGCAACAATTACACTTATATTAGAGGAAAAAATGCATATGTTGCGCTCAAGAACACGGGTAACCGCGGTCGAAATCCTCAAGAACTAAGGAATATGGCTATGAACAAATTTGTAGATGGAAAAAAACAGAACGTCGCTTCTCCGTTGGCGGCATGGGCAAAGCGCCGCAGCCTGCTTGCCCGCCTCAGCGCGCTCGATGACCGGATGCTCGAAGATATCGGCTATCAGCGTTACCAGCTTGCCGATGTTGCCGAACTGGCGTTCCCGCGGGCTGACTTGAAAGCCTATGTGATGTCATTGATGACGCCGATCCGGGCATACTTAAAGGCCATCAAATCGACCCGGCAACTGGCCGCTCTCGATGACCGCATGCTCGCCGATATCGGGCTCTCGCGCAGCGAAATACCGGGCGCCATTCGCGGTGACCTGGCGTTCCGCGCCTTTGCGATGCCAAATATCATGAGCGTGTCGAAGGTCGAACTGGTTCATTCCATCCCCGACCTGATCTCGACGCCAGCGCCGGTCAACGACGACGAGCGCCCAATCGCCGCTTAATTCCAGCGGAATTCTAACGAACCTGAATTTCAGGCGGGAAATATACCGTAACGGTGGTGCCTTTTCCGGGGCTGCTTTTTATGCCCATGTCACCGCCATGCAGTTCGATGAAAGATTTCGTCAACGGCAATCCCAGTCCTGTGCCTTCGTATGAGCGCGACAATTTACTGTCGACCTGGACAAACGGCGTCATCACATTGGGGATGTCTGCGGCCTTCATGCCGATGCCGGTATCGCTGATGGAAATAACCAGCGTCCCAGCCTTGGTTACCCGAGCCTTCAGGGTGACGGTGCCTTTCTTGGGCGTGAACTTGACGGCGTTGGACAAAAGGTTCAGCAAGATTTGCTTCAGGCGTCGGGGATCGGCTTTGATATCGGGCAGATCGCCCTGGATGTTTCGGCGCAGGGTCAGGCCGGCTTTTTCGGCGCGTTCCCTGATCAGGCGCAGGCAGGCTTCGAAAACCGGTTCCAGTTTGACCCGTTCCGGCCTGAAATCCACCTTGCCGACTTCGATGCGCGCGATATCCAGAATATCGTTGATGATGTCCAGAAGATGGTGCCCCGATTCACTGATCGTTTCGGTGTATTCCCGGTATTTATCGACGCCGATGGGGCCGAAAATTTCCGATGTCATCAGGTCGGAAAAACCGATGATGGCGTTTAAAGGGGTGCGCAGTTCGTGGCTGATGTTGGCCAGGAAATCGGTTTTGGAGCGGTTGGCGATTTCCGCCTGTTCCAGGGCCTCGCGCAGGGCCACTTCATTTTGTTTCCGTTCGGTGACATCGCCTATGGATCCGATCATCCGGTACGCCCGGCCATCGGATCCCCGCAAGGCCATGCCGCGACTTCTAAGCCAGTGGATATTGCCATCCACCCCCTTGTGACGGGATTCATATTCAAAAACCGGGGTTTCCCCTTTCAGGTGGGCGATGATCGTGTCCCGGTAGCCGGATCGATCTTCGACGATCATATTTCCGAAAATGAACTTGTTCGACGTGCTGGATTTGATCTTTACTCCAAGCAACCGGTTCACCTGATCGGAAACATGAAGCATGTTGTTTTTGACGTCCCAATCCCAGATACCCTCATTGCTGGCTTTCATGGCCAGGGCAAATCGTTCTTCGCTGAGTTTCAGGGCTTCTTCGGCGATCTTCCGTTCGGTGATATCGCGCGCCATGGCTTCGGAGCCTGTGTAATGCCCCTTTTCATCGACCAACAACCGGGTGTTTAGGGAAAACCATACTTCTCTACCGCTCTTGTGACGGACCAGGACTTCGTATTCGACGACTTCTCCGTTGCCTTCGACAAGCATTTCGTAGACTTTTCTTTGCTCACTTTTGTCGGCATACAGGCTTACAATATTTTTGCCGATCAGTTCCTCGACAGAATAGCCGGTCAATTTCCGCGCCGAAGGCGAACACACGGTGATCAAACCGTTCACGTCGGTCCTGAAGAAGGTGTCCTGAAGGTTATCCAGGATTGAACGGACCTCACGTTCCGAACTGCGCAGGGCTTGATCGGCAGCCTTTTGTTCGGTGATGTCGCGAACGACGCCGATAAACATTTTCTCACCGCTCTGGTCGCCTTCGCTGACGGAAAGTTCCATGGGAAAGGTCGAACCGTCCTTGCGGCGCCCGGTTACTTCGCGGCCGATGCCGATAATCTGGGCCTTGCCGGTTTTCATGTATTTTGAAAGATATCCGTCGTGTCCCTGGCGATAGGGCTGGGGCATCAGTTTCTTGACGTTCTTGCCGAAGACCTCTTTGGCCTTGAATCCGAAAATACGCTCGGCGGCAGGGTTGAAAGTATCGATAATACCTTTCTCGTTGATGGTGATGATGGCATCCATGACCGTTTCCATAATGCCGCGAAGGTGTTCTTCACGGCGGGCCAGATCGCCGGTTATTTTTTTCAGGGCCGAAATGTCGGACCACACAAATACCGAGCCGCCATCCCGTGTTTTGGATGTCCTGACGTGTTCGTATCGGTCTTTGGGATAAGAGATTTCCCGAATTCCGGGCTTCTTCATCAAGGCTATTCGGTCTTTGATAAAGGATTTCGGATCATCAATTTGTCCGAAGTATCCGCCTTCGGTGAGGATGTGGATGGTTTGGGCAATGGTGATGCCGGTTTGACAGGTTTCGGGGAATTTTTTGTGGGCCTTGCGGAAATGGGAATTGCATATAACCAGCCGGTCTTTGGCATCATACATGACCAGGTTTTCCGACATGCCGTCGAGCGCCACGGTTAACTGGTTACGGGCCGCTTCCAGGTGCGCCTCGCTGTCCATAACCGCCTGTTCGTGTTTTTTCTGTTCGGTAATATCGGAAGACAACACCACATGGTTGCCATCGGGAGTCCGGAAATCGCTGTAACGAACCCAGCGGCCATCGGGATAATGATAGTCGGCAGGCGGTCCCGGCTTTTCCTGGCGCGACATGCGCCATTTCGTCCAGTCCGCTCTTTCCTTCTTTTCGCTGCTGTCGAAGACTTCGATGGCACAGGCATCAAGGATCGATTTATAGGATTGCCCCGGCTCATACTGATGAGGGATTTTGGTCGGACTTTCCCGATAGGCGGAATTGCACAGGATAAGCCGCCCACGAGCGTCAAAAATCGCAAAACCGTCCGATATGCTTTCAATCGCCGTGTGCAACTGGCCTTCGATGATCCGGGCCCGTTCGGCGTTTTCCTTCGCATCGCGCTGCTGCGACCGAAGCTCGGTGACATCCTCGAACTTTGATGACGTGTAGCCGTTTTCAAGGTGCTGCTCGTTGATCAGTAAAACACTGCCCGTTTCATACAAGACTTCAATGGGGGCACCGGGATTCCGGTGATTGTCGAGACGCCAATTCAGCCAGATTTCCGGGTCCTTCCGGGCGGCGTCGATACGACCCCGACCGACCATCTTGCGAAGAACGGTTTCGTAGGTCGGTTTGCCAGACAGGAATTTCTTGTCCAGGCCCGAATGCTCCTGGTATCCGGTATTAAACAGAACCAGCCGGTCTTTGGCATCGAACAGGGCGTAGGCATAGGGCATGGTCTCGGCGACAAGGGCCATCAACTCATTACGCGCAGTTGTTTTTCCTGGAGTTGGTTTTTTCGTCATTGTCCCCTGCCGGTCGCAGCAAATCGTCGCCAATGGTCACTATAATGGATTGGTCCGGAATTTGAATAGATTACAATGATTTAAAATCAAGAGCCGATACAACGCCGGATAAAATCCGCCGCGCTGCCTTTATCCCATTCGGCGTAACCGACAACGCGACCGCGTTCGATACCGTTTTGGTCGATCAGCACCGTTGTCGGCAAGCCGCTGGCCCGGGTCTTGCGCGAGACCTTGCCTTTGACGTCGATCAGAATATCCAGATTGTCGATGCCGATTTTTTCAAGAAAGCTTTTGACCACCGGGACACCGCCGCGGTCAACGGACAGGGCGATAACGGCGATGCCGTCAGGCGCCAGAATATCCTTGAGTCGCGACAGGGCCGGCAATTCCCTGATGCACGGCGGGCACCAGGTCGCCCAAAAATTGACCACCAGCCCGTGGCCCTGATAATCGGCGAATGTGACGGGCGCCCCAGTTTCGTTAAAAAACGGCTCGCTGGTCACCGGGCGCGGCGGGACGGCGGGCGCGAAGCGGCCAAGTTCGGGGCCGGGGGTGCGACATTTTTCAGCCTCGGCACTTGCAACAGGCGAGGATATGGCGACAATTGCCCCTACCAGTACGAACGCCAACATGAAAGCCATCCAGGGCCTGTTGCCAGCGCCTATTTTGGAAAACGGCTTGCAGGTGCTTCGGCCCTGTGGGATGTATCGGTTGATGGTCGATGATTTTTGCATTTTATCCTGAAACGGAAGCTGATTGTGACGACGAAGCCTAACAGAAACGCCTTGGGCGGCAAGCCGAAAACATCCGACGCCAGCACGATCTGGGGCGGCCGCTTTTCGTCGGGCCCGTCGTCGCTGATGGAAGCCATCAATGCGTCTATCGATTTTGACAAGCGGATGTACGCTCAGGACATCGCCGGGTCCCTGGCGCACTGCGACATGTTGGTCCAGCAGGGAATTATCGGCGCCGCCGATGGCGCCGCCATCCGGGACGGGCTGGTCCGCATCGAGAAAGAAATCGAGAACGGCGAATTCACCTTTTCCGCCGCCCTTGAAGATATTCATATGAACGTCGAAAACCGCCTCGCGGAATTGATCGGCGACGCCGCCGGGCGGCTGCACACGGGCCGTTCGCGTAACGATCAGGTCGCCACCGATTTCAGGCTGTGGGTGCGCGACGCCATCGACAACCTGGATACCGGGCTGGCCGGATTGCAGGGTGTGCTGGTCGATATAGCCGAACTCCACGCCGCCAGCGTCATGCCGGGGTTCACCCATTTACAGGCGGCGCAGCCGGTCACGCTGGGCCACCATATGCTGGCCTACGTGGAAATGTTCGGGCGGGATCGCTCGCGGCTTGCCGATTGCCGCACACGGATGAACGAAAGCCCCTTGGGCGCGGCGGCCCTGGCCGGCACCTCGTTCCCCATCGACCGGGCGATGACGGCGACCGCCCTTGGTTTCGATAGGCCCTGCGCCAATTCACTCGATGCCGTGTCGGATCGTGATTTCGCGGTTGAATTCCTGAGCGCCGGGGCGCTGCTGGCCGTGCATCTGTCGCGCATGGCCGAAGAAATCGTGCTGTGGAGCACCGGCCAGTTCGGCTACATGCGGGTGTCCGATGACTTTTCGTCGGGCAGTTCAATCATGCCGCAAAAGCGCAATCCGGACGCCGCCGAACTGATCCGGGGAAAATCGGGTCGCGTCATCGGGTCTTTGAATTCCCTGCTGATCGCCCTGAAGGGCCTGCCGCTCGCCTATGGCAAAGACATGCAGGAAGACAAGGAACCGGTGTTCGACGCCGCCGATACTTTGACCCTCGGCGTGGCGGCGATGACCGGTATGCTCGGCGCCGCCGAATTCGATACGGCGCGCATGAAGGAAGATGCCGGGCGCGGCTTTACCACCGCCACTGACCTGGCCGATTGGCTGGTCCGGGTTCACGATATGCCGTTCCGCCAGGCCCATCACGTCACCGGCAGTTTGGTCAAATTGGCCGAAGGCAAGGGCTGTGGCCTGGAAGACTTGACCTTGGACGATATGCAATCGGTGGAAAGCGGCATCACCAAAGACGTTTTTGCGGTCCTGGGCGTCGATAAATCCGTCGCCAGCCGCACCAGCGAAGGCGGGACTGCGCCGGCCAACGTGGCCGCCGCCGCCGCCCTGGCGCGCAAAAGGTTCGCATTATGAAACGCCAAATCATGAAAATTCTCACGGTTGTGTTGGCGCTGGCCCTGATCTCGCCGCTGGCCGCTTGCGGTCGCAAAGGGGCGCCGGAATTCCCCGAGGATTCGAAATATCCGCGTGACTATCCCACCGAATAAACAGGTTTAATTTCCACGATGGACCATTTCCACTACATCGACGGTCGGCTTGCTGCCGAAGACGTATCGCTCGCCGACATCGCCGATGATGTCGGAACGCCGTTCTATGCCTATTCAACGGCGACCCTGGAACGTCACTATACGGCCTTCGCCAACGCCTTTTCGGATATGGACGCGTTGATCTGTTTTTCCGTCAAGGCCAATTCGAACACCGCCGTGTTGCGCACCTTGGGGCGTTTGGGCGCCGGTGCCGATGTGGTTTCCGGTGGTGAGCTGCAACGCGCCCTGGCCGCCGGTATCCCGGCTGAAAAAATCGTCTTTTCCGGGGTCGGCAAAACGGCGGCGGAACTGTCCCGCGCCCTGCAAGCCGGAATCCTGCAAATAAATGTCGAATCCGAACCGGAACTCGAAGCCCTCAGCCAAATCGCCAGTGACCTGGGGGTCACGGCCTGTGTGGGATTGCGGATCAATCCTGATGTCGACGCCAATACCCATGCCAAGATCACCACCGGCAAGGGTGAAAACAAGTTTGGCATCGAATGGACCCGGACCCTGGAAGTTTACGCCAGGGCGTCTGAAATGCCGGGCATCCGGCCGGTCGGGCTGGCCGTTCATATCGGCTCGCAATTGTCCGAACTTGATCCCTTCGGTAACGCCTTCAAACGACTGGCCGACCTGACCGCCCAGTTGCGCGCGGCGGGCCATACGGTCGATCGTCTGGACCTGGGCGGTGGCCTTGGCATCTCTTATGGCGATAACGTCGAACCGCTGCCGGGCCCGGATGACTACGCCGCCGTGGTGCGGGAGGTGTTGGGCGATATCGGCTGCCAGTTGATGTTTGAACCGGGCCGGGTGATCGCCGGCAACGCCGGGGTGCTGGTGACCCGGGTGATATACGTCAAAGAAGGCGCGACCCGCAATTTTGTCATCGTTGATGCGGCCATGAACGACCTGACCCGACCCTCGCTGTACGATGCCTATCATGCCATCATTCCCATCAACGAACCGGTAAAGGGAGTGGCGGATATGCTGGTCGATGTGGTCGGCCCCATTTGCGAAACCGGTGATACCTTCAGCACCCAGCGCGCTCTGCCGCCGGTGGTCGCCGGTGATTTGCTGGCGATCCGTTCCGCCGGGGCCTATGGCGCGGCCATGGCATCGACCTACAACACCCGCGCCCTGGTCCCCGAAGTGTTGGTTCAGGGCCGCAATTACGCCGTCGTGCGGCGCCGTGTCGAGGTCCAGGACCTGCTCGACCTGGAACAGCAACCGGCCTGGTTGTCCAACGCACCGGGTAACGAGGACGACCCCGGATGAGCTTGCCCGAAGATCGCTCTCTCGCAACCACGGGGGAACAATCTCTGGGTGGGCGATATCGCGCGCTGCTCTTCCTGGCCCAGGCCACCGTCTTCTGGGAAAGGCTGTGGGCGCGCATCTGGAAGCCAGTCCTGCTGGCTGCGACCTTCGCCGCCATCGTCTTGCTGGATCTTCTTCCCGGTCTTCCGGGGGCGGTCCATCTAGCCGTTCTGCTGGCCTTCGCCCTGTCGTTCGGGGTGCTGTCCTATCGGGCGTTGAGCGGTTTTAAGGGCGTCGACCGGGCCGCCGCCCGGCGCCGGTTGGAACGCGACAACGACCTTGCCCACCGCCCGCTATCGGGCCTCGCCGACCGTCCGCTATCGGCAAGTGATGGCCTGGGCCTGAAAATCTGGTTGGCCCATGTGCGGGCGCTTACGGCGGAAGCCCGCGGCCTGACCTTGGCACCGCCTTCGCCGGGCCTGGCCGCCCGTGATCCCTACGCAATCCGGGCGGTGGTCCTGTTAATTTTCATCGTTGGCATGATCGCGGGATATGATCAGGCCGGTCCCAGACTGGCCCGGGCGTTGACGATTGGCGGCGGCGCGGGGGACCGCTTCAGCGTCGAAATCTGGCTGACGCCGCCCGCCTATAGTCACCGGGCACCGATATTCCTGAACAACGAGGCCGTGGTCGAAGGGCGCGACTCTTCGGTTCGGATCGACGTTCCGACCGGCAGTACGGTAAGCGCCCGCATCACCGGTCATGCGGCCTGGTACGCGTCGGACCCGGTGCTGGAAATTGGCGACCGGGTCATTCCCTTCGCCACCATCGGTGCGCCCCGCAGTGACGAACAAGAGAGCTTCCGCGGCGAAACCGTTATCGCGGCCACAGACGTAGGCGAACAACGGCTTGGGGTCCGGGCGAACGGGGCCGGCGTCGCAAGCTGGCTGTTGGTCGTCGTGCCCGATGCGCCCCCCGTCGCCAAATTCAAAAGCCCGCCGAAACCCGACAACCGTGCCCGTGTGGCGCTCGCCTATGAAGCCTCGGATGACTATTCGGTGGCCGACCTTATCCTGGAAGTGCGGCTGCAGAACCAGGCGTTGCTGGCCGCCGATCAAACCACCGGCCTGGATTTACCGGTGAGCGGCACATCGTCGTCTCGTCGCCGCATCGAAGGACGAACCGGTCTCGATTTGACCGCCCATCCGTGGGCCGGACTGCCTGTCGAGCTCCGCCTTGTGGCCCGCGATAGCGGCGGCCAGGAAGGCTCGAGCGAAGGGTTCAGGATGGTCTTGCCGGAACGCGACTTCAAGAATCCGGTAGCCCGGGAGATCATCATCCAGCGTCGGCGGCTGGCTTTGCTAAAACCGCAAAATTGGGAAAAAATTGAACGCGATGTCATCGTCGGACTGGACCTGATCAAGAAAAAGCCGCTGGCCTACGAATCCTCCACCGTTATTTTCCTGGCGTTGAATGTCGCCCAGGCGCGGTTGCGGCACAGCCAGGACGGACACAAGTACATGTCGGTCATGGAATTGTTGTGGAATACGGCGATCAGCCTTGAAGAAGGCGTCCTGGCGGTTGCCCAACGGGAACTCGACAAGGCCAGGGAAGACCTGCGCGATGCCTTGGCGCGCCATTCCGACCAAGATGAAATTGATCGCCTGATGGATCGCACCGCCCAAGCGTTGGATAACTACATGACGGCGCTGGCCGAAAAGATGCGGGCCGAAGGCGGCGCGGAAATGGAATTCGATCCGATGATGCGAATGCTGGGCGCCGGCGACTTACGAGAATTGCTCGACAAGGCCCGGGAAATGGCCCGTACCGGGGCCACCGATGCGGCGCGCCAGATGTTGTCGGAACTTGACCGCATTCTCGACGGCGTCCAGGGCGCCCTGCACGGCGGATCGGCCATGGCCGCCATGAACGAAGCGCTAAAGAAATTCAGCGACATGCTCGACCGGGCGCGGCGCATGACCGAACAACAACAAGGCTTGTTAGACGATACGTTTGGCAAACTTAACGACGAAACCGGCAAGCCCGGCGAACCATCGGCGGGTGCGAGCGCCGGGCAAGCGGAACTGCGGCGGGATTTAGGCCAATTGATGCTGGATGCCGATGATTTGCTGGGGGCCATTCCGCCGGCCCTCGGTCGGGCCGACCGCGACATGACGGGCGCGCTCGACGGGCTCAGGCAAGGGCACCTGCGGGGAGCCCTGGGGCGACAGAAGGGGGCGGTGGAAAACTTGCGCAAGGCGGTCGATGATATGTCGGCGCAGATGGCGAAAATGCTCGCCGGAGCCTTCGGGTTTTCGCCGGGCGACGGTCCGGGCGGCCAAATGCCGGGCGGGCGCGACCCGTTCGGCAGGATGACCGGCCAAGGTGGGGCCATGCCGGGTGGGGCCATCGGTATCCCCGAACGCGGCCAGGTCCAACGGTCCCGGCAAATCCTCGACGAACTACGGCGTCGTGCCGGCCAGCAACGCCGGCCCAAACCGGAACGCGACTACATCGACAGGTTGCTCAAGACTTTTTAGTGTTCGGGTTTGTCGGCGGCTTCACTGAATGTGACTTCCAGCCGTCGGGCGGTCGCCGCCGGGTCCATGATGGCCGCCTTGAAGCGTAAGGTTTCGCCGGCGGGAAGGCCTTGCGGGTCCGGGCTGACCAATTGGAACTGGACTTCTTCATCTTCGCCGTTGAACAGGGAAACCCGGATCATCGGCACGGTGCGGAGCTGCTTGGAGACATTGGCGATGACGCCATTGATGTTAAGGACATCGATTTCGCCTTCCAGGCCGCGCGCCGAACGAACACCGCGAATATCCAGCCCGGTGCCCAGGGGCTCGGCTAATCTGATCATCTTGTACAGGCTTTGGCTGGCCGGGAATATTTCCATAACCTTGTTGCGGGCGAAAAACAGCCCGCCGAACAAGCCGCCAAACAGGCCGAACAGAACAATCAGGACAATAATCAGGCGCTTGGAGCCGCCCTCGTCGTCATCATCGTCATCTTCGTCATCGTCATCATCGTCGTCATCTTCGTCATCATCATCTGAAGACAGCAAAGAATCGGGAATTGGGTCGGGGTCGGGAATATCGTCGATGTCGGTAATCTCGTCGCCAGTCACGTCCTCTTCCAAAAACGATTCGACGGCTTCGGATTCGGCATCTTCTCCGAACATGTTGTCCAGGTCATCCTTGGACAACAGCTCCTCTTCTTCTTCTTCTTCTTCGGGTTCTTCTACAGGCTCTTCTACTGGATGTTCTTCGTATTCCGGCTCGGGTTCCGGCTCGGGTTCCGGCTCCGGTTCGGGCTCCGGCGCCGGGGCTGGCGCGCTGGCGGCGAGCTCTTCGAACTGGGACTGCATTTCATCGAGCAACTGGGCCTTCATTTCGGCCATCATCGCCGTCGGATCGAATGCCGCTGCTGCGGCTTGTGGTGGCGCGGCGACGACCGGCGGCGGGGCCGAATTGGTATGGTACCAGCGGGTTCCGCAATTGGCGCAATGGACGTTCTTTCCGGAGCCGCCAATGACGGCTGGATCCAGGCTATAATGGGTCGCACAGTTGGGGCAAGTAATGATCATGGGGGCAATAATATTGTTAATAATGTCGCTAAGCTACGGTTGTTTATAGGCTTTCAGTTGCAGCAGCGCAAGATGTGACGCCATTCCTAGTTGCGGAGGCTAAAAGGCGGTCGCAGGTCTGGACGAAGGGCCACCGTCATGTCATTGTGGAGCAACCGGAGGCGAGAGATTCCCTCTGTCGCGCCCTTGGTTGTGCCCCTGGGCAGCCCCTTATTCAATTGGCTTTAGCAAGTGGAATTTGCGAAGTGGTTCGCTTCGAAAACGTTGGATTACGCTACGACCTTGGACCCGAAGTCCTGCAGGACCTTTCATTTTCCTTAGGGCCCGGATCGTTTCATTTTCTGGTCGGGGCCAGCGGTGCCGGTAAATCGTCGCTGTTGAAATTGATGTATCTGGCGCTAAAACCGTCGCGTGGGTTAATTTCCCTGTTCGGGCGCGATATCGCGACGACCGCCCGGGGCGACCTGCCGGCCTTGCGCCGCAGAGTCGGCGTGGTGTTTCAGGAATTCCGGATGCTGCGACATCTGTCGGCCTTTGATAATGTCGCCTTGCCCATGCGGGTCGCCGGCACCCGGGAAAGCGAAATTCAGCGCAATGTGGAAGAACTGTTAAGCTGGGTTGGCCTGGCCGATCATATGGCCGCCCGGCCGCCGACCATGTCGGGTGGGCAGCAACAACGCCTGGCCATCGCGCGCGCCGTCATTGCGCGTCCGAAACTGCTGCTGGCCGACGAACCGACCGGCAACGTCGATGACACCATGGCGCTCAGGCTGATGCATCTGTTTGATGAATTGAACAAGCTGGGGACCACGGTGGTCATCGCCACCCATAACGAATCCCTGGTCAAGCGGCTGGGTCATCCCTGCCTGCGGCTTGAAAATGGCCACCTGAAACTGGAAGCCGGCGAGGGGCCAAATCCGCGGGCCAGCCGGATGAACGGGAAATAGTCCAGATGTTCTCCCGACGCTCTGATCTTCAGCTCGAACGGGATTCCCTGGGCCGTTTTTTGCCTTGGCTGATCGCCTTCATGGTCTATCTGTCCATACTCGCCATGGCCGGCATGCTGTCGCTGAACAACCTGGCGGAACGCTGGAACAGCGGCCTCAGCGGAACCCTGACGGTTCAGGTGCCGCCGCCGGAATCGGCATCGGCAAACGATGCCATTCGCCTGGACGCCATCGTCGCCGTCCTTGAAAAAACACCGGGCGTGGTCCGGGTCGAACGGCTGAGCGAAGATCACCTTCTGAAACTGCTCGAACCCTGGCTTGGGTCCGATGCCGCCGCCGGCGATTTGCCGTTGCCACGGCTGATCGATGTCGAACTTGAAAGCAGTGCGGCAATCGTCGTTGCGGCATTGCAGGAACGCCTCAACGCCATTGTCGCGGGAACACTGGTCGATGATCACGGAATTTGGCTTCAACGGTTGCTGACATTGATAAAGACAATACAGGCGCTGGCCTCCGCCGTGCTGGCATTTATCGCCCTGGCGACGGTCGGAACGGTCGTCTTCACCACCCGCACGGGGCTGGCTATACACCAGGACGCCATCGAAGTGCTGCACCTGATTGGCGCCCAGGATAACTACATCGCCCGCCAGTTCGCCAGCCGCGCCTTGATGCTGGGCCTGAAGGGTGGGCTGATCAGCTTAGGTTTGGCGGTGCCGACATTGTGGGGTATCGGGCATCTGGCGGCGTCCCTGGAAACCGGGATGATGCCCGATATGTCTTTGCCGGTCAGCGGCTGGCTGGTTCTTGGCAGCCTGCCAATTGCGGTGGCGTTGATCGCCATGGTGACGGCGCGCCTGACGGTAATGAAAACTCTCAGGAAGATGCTATAGTCAACGCATAGCATATGGGGGGGAAGGGACTTCGTATGGGCAAGTATCCACCGCGCCGGCGTAACCGACTGCTGGTAAGGCGCACAATCCTCATCGGCTTCGCCTTGACCGTCATCTGGTTGGGCGGGTTGATCGCGTACGCCAATTCGATCCCCAAACTGCCGACAAACGACGACACCCGGACCGACGCCATCGTCGTGCTGACCGGCGGCAGCGGTCGCCTCGATGAAGGCTTGCGGCTGTTGTCTATGGAATTGGCCGAAAAGTTGTTTGTGTCGGGCGTTTATCAGGGGTTGGATGTGAAGGCGCTGCTGCACCTGTCGCAAAGCAATCCGTTTGAACTGGAACGGCGGATCGGTATCGGCGGGGCGACCAATACCAGGGGCAACGCGAGCGAAACCGCGAAATGGGCCACCGCCGAAGGCGTTACCTCGTTGCGCCTGGTGACCAGCGGCTATCACATGCCGCGCAGTTTGCTGGAATTCCGCCATGCCATGCGCGCCGTCGATATTATCGCCCATCCGGTATTTGCCGAACACGTCAAAGTCAGGCGCTGGTGGGCCTGGCCGGGAACGACGGGGCTGATCATCGGCGAATACAACAAGTTTTTGCTGGCCTGGGTCCGCCACATGAGTGAAAACATATTCTCCAGCCCGAACCAGTAAAAAGACCCGCCGATGACTTTCCTCAGATCCCTGATTTTCAACACCCTGTTTTTTACCTACGGGACGTTTTTTTCCATCGCCCTGTTGTTGACCCTGCCGTTTCCGCGCCGCCTGTTGCAACGGGGCCTGGGCCTGTGGATGAAGATCACCATGGCGACGCTGAAGGGTGTCGCCGGAATCAACATGGAATATCGCGGGCTTCACAACCTGCCCTCGGGTGCGGCGATTATTGTCTGCAAGCATCAATCCGCATGGGAAACCGGTATTTTCCTGACCATCCTTGACGACGCCACGTATATTTTGAAAAAGCAATTGCTGTCGATCCCGTTTTACGGGTTGCTGCTGCGGAAATCGAAAATGATCGCCATCGACCGGGACGGCGGCGCCAGTTCCCTGAAAAAGCTGGTGGCTGAATCTCTCGCGGCGCTGGACGACGGGCGCAAGGTCGTTATTTTCCCGGAAGGCACGCGCTCGGCTGTCGGCGACAAGCTGCCCTACCATCCCGGCGTCGCGGCGGTCTACAAACGGGCCACCGTGCCGGTGATTCCGGTGGCGCTGAATTCCGGCCTGTTCTGGCCGCGCCGCAAATTCCTCAAACAGCCCGGATGCATCGTGCTTGAATATTTGGAACCCATGCCCACCGGGTTAGATCGCAAAGCCTTTATGGCGGAACTGGAAAACCGTATCGAGACGGCGTCCAACCGTTTGATCAATGAAGGCCAAACAAAAACGTAAATCCGATGCTGTGGATTGATCGGCTGTGAATTGCGGGGATAAGCGCCCGCCAAGCCCCAAGCGCCCGCCGCTTTCAGGGGACAGTTATGTGGAAAACATAACAAGAACACGAGCCTTGACCCGGCCTGTTTCGGGGCTTAGGCTAAGGCCCTCGTGAGGCCACCAAAAAGGCGGCTGTAGGCTAAATTTAATAAAGAATTCAAAGGCATAGGCATGGTTCAGGTCGCTTCCATTTCGCAGCAGATATGGGATATGAAATACCGCTATAAAGAAGCGGACGGGCGCGTCGTCGACAAATCCATCGAAGACACCTGGGACCGTTTGGCCGTCGCCCTGGCCGCAGCCGAACCCGAAGCCGACCGTGCGGTATGGCAGGAACAGTTCCGCGAAGCGCTCGATGATTTTAAATTTCTACCCGCCGGGCGGATCGTATCGGGGGCCGGTACGGGCCGCGCCGTGACCCTGTTCAACTGTTTCGTCATGGGCGAAATACCCGACAACATGGCCGGCATTTTCGATGGCCTGAAGGAAGCCGCGCTGACCATGCAAAAGGGCGGCGGCATCGGTTATGATTTTTCGACCTTGCGACCCAAGGGCGCCGCGGTCGAAGGCATGGGGGCGGAATCATCGGGGCCGCTGTCGTTTATGAATGTCTGGGATTCCATGTGCCGGACGATCATGAGCGCCGGGTCCCGGCGTGGCGCCATGATGGCGGTGATGCGCTGCGACCATCCCGATATCGAAGATTTCATCGAAGCCAAAAGGGAAGCCGGCCGGTTGCGTATGTTCAACCTGTCGGTGTTAATCACCGATGATTTCATGCAGGCGGTCAAGGAAGACGCCCCGTGGCAGCTATCCTTCGGCGGCACCGCTTATAAAAGCCTGCCGGCGCGCGAGCTGTGGACCAAGATTATGCACGCGACCTATGCCTACGCCGAACCGGGGGTCATTTTTATCGACCGCGTCAACCGCATGAATCCGCTGAATTACTGCGAAACCATTCATGCGACCAATCCCTGTGGCGAACAACCGCTGCCACCGTATGGGGCGTGTCTGCTGGGATCGATCAACCTGGCCCGGCTGGTTATCGAGCCGTTTGACGACGGTGCCAAAATTGATGAAGCGGCGCTCGGCAAGCTGGTCGCGACGGCGGTCCGGATGATGGATAACGTCATCGATATTTCAAAGTTTCCGCTGCCCGAACAGGAACACGAAGCCCGCGCCAAGCGTCGCATCGGCCTCGGCGTGACTGGTCTTGGCGATGCCCTGATCATGTGCGGCGCGCGTTATGGCGGGGCCGAAGCCGTGGCGCTGACCCGGCGCTGGATGAAAACCATCCAGCGTTCGGCCTATCTGGCCTCGACCAAACTAGCCGCCGAAAAAGGGGCGTTCCCTTTATTTGATAAAGAAAAATATCTGGCCGGTGAAGGCACCCGGGGGCTCGATGAAGATGTCCGCGAAGCCATCGCCGAACACGGTATCCGCAACGCCCTGCTGACATCCATCGCGCCGACCGGGACAATCTCACTGTTCGCCGATAACGTTTCTTCGGGGTTGGAACCGGTGTTCAGTTTCAAATACCTGCGCCATGTGCTGATGCCCGATGGCAGCCGCCGCGAAGAAGAAGTTTCCGATTACGCCTATCGCCTGTTCAAGCGTCTGAAGGGCGAGACGACGCCTTTGCCGGCATCCTTCGTCGATGCCCAGGGCCTTAGCCCGACGGACCATCTGGTGATGCAGGCGGCGGTCCAGGAATTTATCGACAGTTCCATTTCCAAGACCATCAATTGCCCGGAAAGCATCCCGTTTGATGATTTCAAGGACATCTACATGCAGGCCTTCGACCTTGGCTGCAAGGGCTGTACGACCTATCGGCCCAACGATGTCACCGGCGCCGTGTTGGAGCTGAAAAAAGATGTGAAATCTGACGACGAACCGGAACTGCCCCTGGAAAAACCGGCCGCCCGGTTGGTCCCCAAGGACCTGGGCGATTCAGGGCCGGTGACCCGCTTGTTCCAGCCGCTCGATCGCCCCGAACAGCTTCAGGGCGCGACCTACAAGGTGCGCTGGCCGGAAAGCGATCACGCCATCTATATCACCATGAGCGATATTATTGACGACAGCGGCCGTACCCGCCCGTTCGAAATTTTCATTAATTCCAAGAACATGGAACACTACGCTTGGACGGTGGCGCTGACCCGCATGATTTCGGCGGTGTTCCGGCGCGGCGGCGATGTCTCCTTCGTGGTCGAAGAATTGAAAGCCGTGTTCGACCCGCGCGGCGGCCAGTGGATGGGCGGGCGCTATGTGCCCTCGCTGCTGGCGGCCATCGGCGGCGTTATCGAACGCCACATGATCGCCGTCGGCTTCCTGAAAAGCCCGGGAACCCTCAATGAAGACGAACCCCAGGCCCAGGTCATGGCGCTCGGCGGCGGCGGCAGGATGGAAGAAACGTCCTCGGGCGGCGACGACGACTCTGGGCCTTCGGCCTCGACCCCGCGATTACGGCAATGTCCGAAATGCGGTCAGGCTGGCCTGGTCAAACAGGAAGGCTGCGACAAGTGCCTGGACTGTGGTTATTCCAAGTGCGGTTAATTTTCTAACGCCCTTACCGCCACCGCGTAAATCTTTTCCAGGTCTGCCTCGACGATTCCGGTTTCACCCAGGTGATCCAGCGTATTCTTCAGGTAATCCAGCGCCGAACCCCGTTCACCGTGACCCTGCATGACCAGCCGGGCGGCTTCTTCGTGGGTGATCTTGCCGGTGTATTGTGAATGATCGTTGCGCACGATGAAGTTATAGGCGCGCGCGGTGCGGCCGTCTTCCAGCGCCACATACAGGTAGGTCGGTGCATAGGCGTTGGTGATCATTTCCCGGTCGTTCAGGTAGGCCATGACGTCGGCCAGGTCCTTGTTATCGATCAGGAAGGCCCGCCCGTGACAGTGGCCGCCGTGGTCCAGCCCCAGCACCAGGCCGGGTTTTTCTTCGGTCCCCCGATAGCGATGAGAATACAGGCACAAAGACCGGTGATAGCCTTCCAGCAGCGCGTTGCGGGCTTCGACATAAGGAAATCCGGGTTCCCACATGAGCGACCCGTAGCCAAAAATCCAGGTCGGTTCCTTCGATTGTTCGGGCAAAACGTACCTTTGTCGCTGTTATAGGATCTAGCGCGAAGGCTATCCTCTCGCCTGAAATAGCGCAACGCCCTATAAGGGTGGGGATGTGGGCGGAACGATCAAGAAGAAAAAAATGCGAAAACTCATATTATTCCTGACCGGTATACCGGGCCGCCGCTGGGCGGCCCTGGCGATGAGCCTGCTGGCCTTGGTGCTGGTTTATATCGGGGTCTGGATTTTTACCGCGACGCAAACCGTCAAGGCCGCCGAACGGTGGGTCAGCGACCGCCGCGCCGAAGGCTACGCCATCCGCTACGAGGGCTTGCGCGCCACCGGGTTCCCCTTGTGGATCAGGATCGATCTGGCCGATCCCGCTTTCGCCGCGCCCAATTCCCCGTCGCCCTGGGGCTGGGAAGCCGATAGCCTTGTCATTACCGCCCGACCCTGGCGGCCCGGACGGGTGCGCCTGCACACCAGCGGGGCACAGATGATTTCATACCAGGCGGGCGATCAGCGCCTGACCTTTAACGGACACGTCAGCGACGCCACCGCCGACCTGACATTCCAGGGTGGTGATGCGGAACGCCTCGCGGTGACCGTCATCGACCTTGACCTGGCGGCACAACAGGGGGCGGGTGGCAAGATATCGGTGGCCAACGCCCATGGGATACTGCGGCGGTTAGCCAGTGCCGGGCCACGGGCCACGACCATGGCCCTCGATGTCAAATCCTCGCGGGTCGAATTTCCCTCTTCGCTGACCTCGCCGCTGGGCAACCGCATGGAAGACCTGCGACTGGTCGCGCGGTTGCAGGGTGACCTTCCCCGGGGCGCCGGTGTGCCGCTTTTCGAGGCGCTGGAAATCTGGCGTGATGGCGGCGGCACGATCGAAATCGATCAGGTCGCCTTAAGTTACGGCCCGCTGGTCCTGAACGGCGACGGCACGTTGGCGCTGGATGGCGAGTTGCAGCCCATCGGCGCATTCACCGCCCGGGTTCAGGGGTTTTTCGAATCCATCGACGCCTTCTCTGGTGCCGGGATGATCGGGGCGGGGCAGGCGGTCAGCGCCAAATTGTTGCTCGGCGTATTTGCCCAACGGCCAAAAAACGGCGGCCCGGCGACGCTCAATCTGGCGGTGACGGTACAACAACGCGCCCTGTACGCCGGACCGGTAAAACTGTTGCGGCTGCCGCCGGTGCGGTGGCGTTAATCCCGGTAGTCGGGTTCTTCTTCGTCAAGAATAGCCTTCAGGGCGGCGAAGTGGCGGTCGGCAAATTCCGGATATTCTTCGATTTGGCGGGCCGTCTTTTCAGCCACTTCATCGGATGCGATGCGTAACTTGCGGCCCGTGCCGTAGGCGGTGATCAGGGTTTCGGCGGCGCGCTCGAAATAATACATATCGTCGAAAACCTGGGCGACGCCGTCGCCGACCGCCATGAAGCCATGGTTGCCCATGACCACCATGTGCTTGTTGCCCAGGCATGTGGCCAGGCGTTCGGCTTCGTCGTCCAGCCCCAAGCCATCGAAGCCGTCGTCGATGGCGACCCGGTTGAAGAATCGCATGGTGTTCTGGTCAATGGGCGCCATGGTGCTGTCTTCCAGGGTGGCCAAGACGGTGGCGTATTTGGAATGTACATGCATGATGCATCGGGCCTGCGGATTGGTGCGATGCATGGCACCATGAATACACCACGCCGTGCGGTCGATATCGTCGCGGTCGGCCGATTTAGGGTCGTTGGCGTCGATTTCAATCAAGTCGCTGGCCCGCATTTTTGAAAAATGCCGCCCGTACGGGTTTATCAGAAACCGCGATCCGTCATCGGATATGGCCTGGCTGAAATGATTGGCGATGGCTTCGTGCATGCCCAAACGGGCGGTCCAGCGAAAGGCCGCGGCCAGGTCGACCCGCTGTTGGGCGATGTCGTCGTCGGGCCGGGTGATTTGGGTGACATTCATCGTGTTTCCTCCCTGTCGGTCACATCGAGTGTAGCGGAAGTTTCGCCTTTAGGAAATCCACGGCGACCCGAACCTTGATGGGTAAGAAATTGCGGCTGGGGTAAATCAGCCAGGCCGCCGATTCGTTCAGCGTGGCTGAAACCACAAAACCCGGAAAGATATCCATGCAGCGACCGGCGGCCAAATCGTCGGCGACCAGCCAATGGGGCAGCAGCGCCGGCCCCAACCCGGCCAGCATGCAGGCGTGGATCGCCAGTGCGTTTGTTGTCACCACTCCCCCCTTTACGGGGACTTGGGCGGTTTTACCGTCGGGCCTGCGAAACAGCCAGCGGCTGCGAAATTCTGGCAGCGCAAACAAAACCGAATCATGGGCGCTTAAATCCTGGGGCTTGCGGATGGCCGGCGCTTTCAAAATGTAGTCTGGACTGGCACACACCCGGTACCGGGTGTCGAACAATTTGGTGCAAATTACATCCCCTTCGATGCTGGGTGCCAGGCGAATGGCCAGATCGATCCGGCTGGCGACCAGATCCATATTGTCGTCGCTCAATATCAGTTCCAGATTGACCTCGGGGAACGTCGCACGAAATTCGGCGATCAGGGGCACCAGGCAGGTTTGGCCAAAGGCCACCGACGCGGTAATCCGCAGCGTTCCCCGAGGGCAAGAGGCGACGGCAAGGGCGTCATCGCGGGCGTGGTCGATTTCGGCGACTACCGCTTCGATGCGGTTCAGATAAAGCCCGCCGGCTTCCGTCAAGGTCATTTGCCGGGTGGTGCGCTGAAACAGCCGTACGCCGAGCTCGTTTTCCAGGCCGGCGATTGCCCGGGACACCAGGGATGGATCGGTATCGACCGAACGGGCGGCGGCGGCGAAGCTGCCGTGCCGGGCGACGGCGATGAATGTGCGCAAAACCTGACTGTCCATTCATGCATAATACGCATGATTACCATGGTATCAAGCCTATTTAATGAAAAAAATAAGTATCCATACTCCGCCCTTTCACAACAGGAGAAGACTTATGATTGATCAAAATACTATCGCCTTCGTCACCGGTGCCAATCGCGGAATCGGCGCCGCCCTGGTTTCGGCATTGTTAAATGCCGGTGTCGCCAAGGTGTACGCCGGAATGCGTGACCCCTCCAAGGCAACCGTCGGCCTGGACGACCCGCGGGTCGTCGCCGTTAAGCTGGACGTCACCAATGCCGACCAAGTCGCCGCCGCCGCCGCCCAGGCCGCCGATACCACCGTGTTGTTCAACAATGCCGGTGTTCTTGATTTCGGCGATATCCTGACCGCTCCCATGGCCGGGATCGAACGCAATATCGGCACCAATTATTACGGCAAACTGTTGATGGCGCGGGCGTTTGCGCCGGTATTTTCGACCAACGGTGGTGGCGCGATTGTCAATACGTTGACCCTCGTGGCCCTAGCCAGCATGCCGGGGTTGTCGGTCTATAACGCCTCGAAGGCCGCCGCGTGGTCGATGACGTTATCCTTGCGGGCCAGCCTGGCGGGGCAAAACATTACCGTCCATAGCGTCTTTCCGGGCGCCGTCGATACCGACATGCTGGCCGGTGTGGATATGGACAAAACCAGCCCTAAAGAAGTCGCCCTGGCGATTATCAAGGGCCTTAAAGCCGGCGACGAGGACATCTTCCCCGATGCCATGTCGACAGCGGTTTATGCCGCCTGGTGCGCCGATCACAAAGCGGTCGAAAAGCAATTCGCCAACATGTGATGGATCATGGAAGGTCGGATTTACCCATCCGGCCTTCCTGAATTCCATAACATAGAGAGAGAAAAACAATGACAATTGCCTATTGGTGCATCCTGGCTACCATAATATTGCCCTACCTTTTCGCCGTTCTGGGCCAATTGCCAGGTTTGAATTACGAAGGTTTCAAGGAACCACGGCGCCGGTGGCCGTCGATAACCGGATGGAAGGCGCGGTCGAATTCCGCGCATATAAACGGGCTGGAAGTCATTTCCAGTTTCGCGGCGGCGATTATTGTCGCTCACCTGACACAGGTCCCGCAAAACACCATAGATACCCTGGCGATGATCTTCGTCAGCTCGCGCTTGCTTCATGCCGGTTTCTATATGGCGGATTTCGCCGCCTGGAGGACGATTTCCTTTCTTTGCGGATTTGCATGCATTATTGCGCTGTTTGTCGTGGCGGTGTGATGAGTATGTGACCGTTCCAATGCAGTTTTGTCGCGCCCTATGCAGGACAGACATGGGAGATATCGGCTATTTATTGTCTGTGGCCTCTTTACGGGGCCGTCGACAACAAGTACAACACGCCCGATATATCCATTGATCCGCCAGGCGCTTGTTCGCGGGCGCACGAAAATCGTATTCCGAAAGAACAACATGACTGAATTCGAAGGCGTCGTTCCGGCGCTCGTCCAAGCGTTGAGCAAACGGGGCTATTCCGTTTTGACACCGGTGCAAAAGGCCGTGCTGGCCCCCGAACTGCGCGATGCCGATGCCCTGGTTTCGGCCCAGACCGGGTCGGGCAAGACCGTAGCGTTCGGCCTGGCGCTGGCCCCGACGTTGCTGGGTGGTGAAGATCGTTTCGGCCACGCGCCGGTGCCCCTGGCGCTGGTCGTCGCCCCGACCCGGGAACTGGCCTTGCAGGTCAAGCGCGAACTGGATTGGCTGTACGAAATGACCGGGGCCGAAGTCGCCTCGTGCGTCGGCGGCATGGACATGCGAACCGAACGCCGGGCGCTGGAACGCGGCGCCCACATCGTTGTCGGCACACCGGGGCGATTGTGCGATCACATCAAGCGTGGCTCGTTTAACACAACTGGCCTGAAGGCCGTGGTGCTGGACGAAGCCGATGAAATGCTTGATTTGGGCTTTCGCGAAGAACTGGAAACCATCCTCGACGCCGCACCGACCGACCGCCGCACCCTGATGTTTTCGGCCACAGTGCCGCGCTCTATCGCGACGCTGGCCAAGCGCTATCAGCGCGATGCCGTGCGCGTCGCCGCCTCGGGCGAAGAAAAACAGCATCTGGATATCGAATACCGGGCCCTGACCGTGCCGTCCTACGAGCGCGAAAACGCCATCATCAACGTGCTGCGTTTTTACGAAGCCAAGAATTCACTGGTCTTCTGCGCCACCCGCGCCACCGTCAACCACATGACCAGCCGCCTCAACAACCGGGGCTTTTCCGTGGTCGCGTTGTCGGGCGAACTCAGCCAGAACGAACGCACCCATGCCTTACAAGCCATGCGCGACGGCCGCGCCCGGGTTTGCGTCGCTACCGATGTGGCGGCCCGCGGCATCGATTTGCCGAACCTGGAACTGGTGATCCACGCCGATGTTCCGAAAAACGCCGAAGGCCTGTTGCACCGAAGCGGGCGAACCGGCCGGGCCGGGCGCAAGGGCGTCAGCGTCCTGATGGTGCCCAACAATGCCCGCAAGAAAACCGATCGTTTGTTGGAAAACGCCAATGTCCGGGCAACCTGGGCGCGGGCGCCGAGCGTCGATGAAATCTTGGCGCGCGACCGCGAACGGATTTTGGCGGACCCCGCCTTGAGTGAGGCGATAAGCGACGAAGAACGGCCTTTCGTGGAGGAAATTCTGGCCCGCCACACCCCGGAAATGATCGCCGCCGCCTTTTTGCGGCAAAATTCCGCGGGCCGCACCGCCCCGGAAGAATTGCAAGACGCGCCGCCGCCGGAACAAACGAGCGACTGGTCGCCGACCAAACCCGGCGCACGGGTTCGGGATCGTTCCATTGAACGCAAGCCGAAACAATCACGGGATGATTTCAAGGACGGCGTTTGGTTTTCGCTGTCAGTCGGGCTTAAAAACGGCGCCGAACCGCGCTGGTTGCTGCCCATGTTGTGCCGTGCCGGTGATATATCCAATACCGATATCGGTGCCATTCGCATCCATCAGAACGAAACCCATGTGGAAATTGCGCCGGCCAGCGTCGAAAAATTCCTGGCCGCCATTGGCCCCGATCACATCGTCGAAAAAACCGTCGCCCTGACCCGGATTGACGGTATCCCCGCGGCACCCGCAGAACCGGCCCCGCAAAAATCCCGCGACAAGCCGTACGAGAAGAAGCCGTACGAAAAGAAATCCTACGAGAAGAAACCGTACGAGAAGAAGGCTACCGACGAGAAGAAACCTTACGAGAAGAAGCCGTACGAAAAGAAACCATACGAGAAGAAGCCGTACGAAAAGAAGGCTACCGACGAGAAGAAACCCTACGAAAAGAAACCCTACGAAAAGAAACCGTACGACAAGAAGCCCGCCGATGAACAGAAGTCGGGCGCCTATGTTAAGTCCGGCGAAAAACGCAAATTCGACAAAAAGCCCGACGACGCCCCCAGCGGCGACAGGCCCCGGGTCAAAAAATGGGAAAAGCGGACAGATACCTCGAAAGACGATCCGCAGACCAAAAAATGGGCGAAACCCGGCGATAAAACCGGCGGCAATGCTAAGGGCAAGAAACCTTACAAGTCGGCCTTTAAAGCCAAAACCGGCACCAAGGCGAGCACCGAAGGCATCACGCCGTTACAGCGCAAAAAGCTCAAGAAACTGCATCTGAAATAGCCGCCAATGCGCGTCATTTGCGCGAAGGCCTAGTCTTTCTTGACGTCGATGAAATCCTGTTTGGCGGCGATGACGCCGCGGCGGAGTTCCCGGGTGCGGGTGAAGGCGTCTTCCAGCGCGGCCCCGTCGCCCCGCCGGATGGCCCGTTGCAGGGCGGTCAGGTCTTCGGTGAAGCGGCCCAATACGTCAAGCACGGCGTCTTTGTTGCGCAGGTAAATATCGCGCCACATGACCGGATCAGAAGCGGCGAGACGGCTGAAATCGCGGAAGCCACCGGCGGCGAATTTTACCACTTCATCCTTCAGGTCGTCTTCCAGATCGGTCGCCGTGCTGACGATGGTGTAGGATATAAGCTGCGGTAGGTGCGACGTGATGGCGAGAACTTTGTCGTGATGACCGGCTTCCATGATTTCGACCATAGCGCCGCATTTTTCCCACATCTCACGTATGTTATCGATGGCCGTCGCGTCGGTGCCCGGTTCCGGGGTCAGGATGGTCCAGTGCTTTTCGAACAGCTTGGCGAAACCGGCTTCGGGCCCTGAATGTTCCGTACCGGCGACCGGGTGGCCGGGCACCAGATGCACGCCTTCGCCCAGATGCGGCTTGATATCGGCGATGGCCGACTGCTTGGTCGATCCCACATCGGTGACGATGGCGCCGGGCTTAAGGCCGGGGCCAATGGCCGCAGCGACGGCCCCGTAGGCGCCCATGGGAACGCAGATAACGACTAAGTCAGCATCCCGGACGGCCTCTAGCGGGTCGGTGGTATAGCTGTCGCCAAGGCCCAGCTTGTGGGCGGCGTCCAGGGTCGTCTGGCGGCGGGAATAGATACTTATGTCACCGGCCAGGTCGTGCAAGCGGGCGGCCCGGGCCAAAGACGAACCGATCAGGCCGATGCCGATAAGCGCCATGCGGGCGAACAGGGGGGGCTCGGGGTTCATTTATTTATTCCAGAAATTCGCCGAGGGCGTCGACGACCGCGCGCATTTCATCTTCCCGGCCGACGGTGATGCGCAGGCAGTCGGGCAGGCCGTAACCGGCCATGGCGCGGACAATGATGCCGCGAGACCGCAGGAATTCGTTGGCGGCCCCGGCATCGTGACCGCCGTTGCCCTGCGCATTTTGCGCAGGAAACCGTACCAGCAGGAAATTGCCGACTTCTGACGGTACGTCCAGGCCCAGGCCCTGCAGTTGTTGTTTGGTCCAGTCGTACCATTTCGCCGTATGACGACGGACTTGTTCGATAAAATCACCGTCGCCCAATGCCGCCAGTCCGGCGGCCTGGGCGGCACGATTAACGTTAAACGGGCCGCGCAGGCGGTTCAGCACATCGGCGATGGCGGCCGGGCAATAGGCCCAACCCAGGCGCATGCCGCCCATGGCGAACAGTTTCGAAAATGTCCGGGTCATCACCACGTTGGCGTTGGCGTCGACCAGGGCGGCCCCGGCATCGTAATCGGCTTGTTCCACATATTCCGCATAGGCGGCGTCAATGACTAACAACACATTGTCGGGCAAACCGCCGCGCAGGCGCGCCAGCTCGTCTGCCGTCAAGTAGGTGCCGGTCGGGTTATTGGGATTGGCCAGGAAGACAATCCGGGTGCGCTTGGTGACGGCCCCCAAGATAGCATCGACATCGGCGCGCAAGTCGCTTTCCGGCACCGCGACGGGCGTCGCGCCGACGCACCGGGCGGCAATGGGATACATCAGGAAACCGTGTTCGGTATACAGCACCTCGTCACCCGGACCGGCGTAGGCGCGGGCCAGCAGGTCCAGCAATTCGTCTGACCCGGCGCCGCAAACGATGCGTTCGCCGTCCAGCCCGTACATCTTTCCCAGGGCGGCGCGCAGCTCGGCGCAGCTTCCGTCGGGATAGCGGTAGATATCTTCGGCCTCGCGGCGATAGGCCTCCATGGCCTTGGGGCTTGGCCCCAGCGCCCCTTCGTTAGAAGCCAGCCGGATGATTTTATCGGCACCGTCGATCGCCGAATCTCCGCCCACATAAGGTGAAATGCCACCGATCCCGGGCCTTGGCTCAAGCGGGCTGGCGAGCAGGTTGTCTTTTTCGGCCATCGCTCACGCCCCTTCGGTGGCGAGGTCTTGGGCGTTCAGGGGAATGCCATAACTGCCGATAGCCCGGATGTGCGGGCTGTTCTCCTTGAGGATTTCGGCCAACTGGTGCAGCCGCCGGTCATCTTCTAAGACAAAACCATCGACTTCGGCCAGGAACAGTTGGGTCCCGGGCTGGTTCGATAGTTGCCGGGCCGATGTGAACAGCGCCGGCAAATCTGCTGCGACCAGGGCGTCGGACAGGCGGTCCAGGCTAACGTTGCCGACAATTTCGATGGTCAAATACGTTCGGTCGCGGCCGCTTGGTTCTTGCAGGGCGGTGCAGATCACCAAGGCTTGCATGGCACCGCCACGGCCACCGGGAGACCCGGCGAACGGCAGCTTGGCGATGATCTTAGGCGTCGTCTCACCCGGGCTCGTCAGGTGAGGCCACCACGGGTCGTCTTCGTTGCGCTGCGGCACCGGCAAAATACCGACGGTCGCCTCGCCGCTGTAAACGGCCTCGATCACCCGGTGGGCGCTGACATGGCCGGTCATCGGGGTGTACGATCCATATTGATCCCGTGCCATGCCCCAGCGACCGGAACGGCGGTCGCCTTCCGGGCCCGATGATTTTTCGGATTCGGGCATGTAAACGGCGACGGAAAACGGTCCTTCGAACGACAGCGTGGCGACGATCAGTTCGCGCCAGATGCGGACCAGTTCCTGCTTGGGAAAAGGCCCCCGGTGCCGTTCGATCAGGCGATACAGGATACGCGCCTCGCGGGCCGGACGGATTTTAACCGCCTGGCCACTTTTTAGCTCGCGAACCTGTTTGATGACTTCGGTCCGGGCCATGATCAAGTCATGAATCTGATCGTCGATTTTGTCGATATCCAGACGCAAATCGTCGAGTGAAGTGTCCGCGCTCATTTCAGGGTCCAACGGCCAATGGTCAAGGTTTGGAAAAAGAGGTGTAGTGATATCCCATGACCCGCTAAAATCAAAGAAAACATTGACACTTTGCGGTACGATTCATAGCTATGAAGCCCGCAGACACTTCTATTAGAGAGAGGATCACCCCTTGGCGGGCGACAAAGCCAACGACACGGCCCCGGGCCAACAGAAGAGCGAGAGCCTTGGCTTGCAGGTAAAGCTGGGCATCGATGCGCCCTTGCGCCTGGATAGTGGGGCCGAATTGCGCGACTTTACGGTCGCCTATCAGACCTATGGCGACCTGAACGCAGAAAAATCGAATGTCGTGCTGGTCTGCCACGCCCTGACCGGGGATCAGTTCGTCGCCGACGTGCACCCGATTTCAGGCAAGCCCGGCTGGTGGAGCCATCTGGTTGGTCCGGGCAAGACTCTCGATACCGAACGATTTTTCATTATCTGCGTTAATATTGTTGGCGGCTGCCTGGGCACCATCGGGCCGCAGGAAATCAATCCGGATACCGGCAAGCCCTGGGGGCTTGATTTTCCGGTCATCACCGTTGGCGATATGGTCCGCGCCCAGGCCATGCTGCTGGACAGTCTCGGCATTGAACAGGTGTTTGCCGTTATCGGCGGCTCCATGGGCGGCATGCAGGTGCTGCAATGGGCGGCCAATTTCCCGGAACGGGTTTTTTCGGCCATTCCGGTGGCCACAGCGGCGCGTCATTCATCGCAAAACATCGCCTTCCACGAAGTCGGACGCCAAGCCATCATGGCCGACCCCAACTGGTGTGGCGGCGCGTATTTGGCCGAAGGCAAGCGGCCCCACGCCGGTTTGGCGGTGGCCCGCATGGCGGCCCACATTACCTATTTGTCGGAACCGGCGCTGCACCGCAAGTTCGGTCGCCGCTTGCAAAATCGCGACGAAATATCTTATGGATTCGATGCCGATTTCCAGGTCGAAAGCTATCTGCGTCACCAGGGTATTACCTTCGTCGACCGGTTCGACGCCAATTCATACCTGTACATCACCCGGGCCATGGATTACTTCGACCTGGCCGAAGAATACGACGGCGTCCTGGCCAATGCCTTCCGTGGTACGAAAACCCGTTTTTGCGTTTTTTCGTTCACCAGTGACTGGTTGTTTCCGACTGAAAGCAATCGCGAGATCGTGCATGCCCTGAACGCCGTCGCCGCCAACGTCAGTTTCGCCGAAATTGAATCCGACAAAGGCCATGACGCTTTCCTGCTCGAAGAGCCCGAATTTTTCCGGGTGCTGGCAGGTTTTATCGACGGCGTCGCCGAACATCGCGGGCTGCCGCGCCGGGGGCAAACCTAGAATGATGGCCGAAGCCAACATCAAGTCGATCCGCATCGACCTGCAAATTGTTGCCGACATGATCGAACCCGGTTCGCGTGTGCTCGACGTCGGCTGTGGCAACGGCAACTTGTTAGAATACCTGACCGATATCAAACAGGTCGATGGCCGCGGTATCGAACTTAGCACCGCAGGCGTCAACGCGTGTGTCAGCAACGGCCTGTCGGTTATTCAGGGCGACGCCGAAAAAGATCTCAAGAATTACCCCGACCAGGCCTTCGATTATGTCATTCTCGGCCAGACCCTGCAGGCCATGCATGCGCCGAAAGATGTGCTCGAACAATTGCTCAGGATCGGCCGTCACGCCATCGTCTCGTTCCCCAACTTCGGCCATTGGCGGGTGCGCGCCCACTTGCTGTTCAAGGGTCGCATGCCGGTCAGCGAAACCCTGCCCGATCAGTGGTACGAAACCCCCAACATCCATTTTTGCACGATCAAGGATTTCTGGGCGTTGTGCTCGGAAATGGGCATTTATGTCGAACGTTCGATCATCCTTGATCGAAACGGCTCGGCGATCGACACCCCGCTGCTGTCCAACCTGCGCGGCGAACAGGCGGTTTATTTACTCAGGCGGTGAGCGGTGCGCGCGGGTCGAGGAATCGGGTCGGTGCTGCGGCAGTCGTATATAGGCCCGCTTGCGCGGGGCTTCGGGCTGGCCGGCGTAAATTTGCTTGGTGGCATCGGCGATGACCACGCCGGAAAACGTCTTGAACCAGCGGTTGCCGATTTCTTCGATGGCCGGGGCCGACGACAGCATCATCCGAGACCGGGTCGGCGGCATGTAAAGGGCGCGTTCAATGCTGACAGGTGTGAACAGATTATCCCGCAAAACCCGGGACAATTGGCCCGATGAATAGGGCCGGCCATGGCCGAACGGGGTGCGTTCCAGACGCGACCACAGGCCGCGCCGGTTGGGAACGATGACCATCAGGCGGCCACCACCGGCCAGCACCCGCCAGGCTTCGCGCATCATCGGGCGAACATTTTCGGCGCATTCCAGGGCGTGTACCATCAGCACCCTGTCCATGGACATATCGGCGAATGGCAGGTCGCATTCATCGACCAGGGTGGTCAGGTTGCGATCGTCCTGGGGCCAGTGCAACACGCCCTGGCCGGCCGGCATGGCTGCGAACACCCGGTCGGCCTCGCCCCGAAAAGCCGATAGATACGGGGTCGGGAAGCCCAGCCCCAAGACCTTCATGCCCGCTAAATCGGGCCAGATGGCACGGATCCGCCTGCGGATCATGCGCCGGGTTACGCCACCCAGGCTATCCGCATAAAAATCTCTCAGGTCGACGGCGTCCATCCACATAATAGGGTGATCTTAGCACAGTAGTTTCCCATATGAAGAGGTGGTAATGTGGCACCAGTGAAACGATAGGAACCCAAACCATGTCCGCCCTCGACGTCCTTCAAATCGAAGTCCTTGACGATAACTATATCTACCTGATTCACGATGCCGACAGCGGCGAAACCGCCTGTGTCGATCCGGCGGTGGCGGGGCCCGTCATGGATACCCTGGCAAAACAGGGCTGGACCCTGACGCAAATATTCAACACCCACCATCACGGCGATCATACCGGCGGCAACCTGGAACTGAAGCAGGCATTTGGCTGCACCATCACCGGCAACGGTGCCGACGCCGCCCGCATCCCCGGCATCGACCATCGGGTCAGCGAGGGCGATACGGTCAGCCTGGGCGCCCATAACGGTCAGGTCATCGACGTGCCGGGCCATACCAGTGGCCATAACGCCTACTGGTTTGAACAAGACGACGCGCTGTTTTGCGGCGACACCCTGTTTTCGCTGGGCTGCGGCCGCATGTTCGAAGGCACGGCGGAACAAATGTGGGGATCGATGTTGAAACTGCGCGCCCTGCCCGATGATACGCTGGTCTATTGCGCCCACGAATACACGTCCGCCAACGCCAATTTCGCGCTGTCGGTCGAACCCGATAATGCGGTCTTGATAAAACGCGCCCATGAAATCACCGAATTACGCCAGGCCGGTAAACCGACTGTGCCGTCGCGGATTGGCGATGAAAAAGCCGCTAACCCGTTCCTGCGTGCCGATATAGAAAGCCTGCAACAGGCCGCCGGGCTGGTTGGCCAGGACGCGGTCGCCGCCTTCGCCGAAATTCGCCGCCGCAAAGATCATTTCTGATAAAGGACTAAACTCCCATGAAACTTCGATTCTCGCCGACCTCGCCGTTCGTCCGCAAGGTCATGGTCATGGCCCATGAAATCGGCCTCGCCGAACGTATCGAACTCGTCGCGACCGATGCCCGCGACGCCAGCGTAAAATTTGAAAACCCGCTGGGCAAGGTCCCGACCCTGATTACCGATGGCGGCGAGGCGCTGTTTGATTCCCGCGTCATCTGCGAATTCCTCGATGGCCTGCATGACGGCGCCAAGCTGTTCCCCGCGGCGGGCGGCGAAAGGCTTCAGGCGCTGCGTCTGCAAGCCCTGGCCGACGGCATCATGGATGCGGCTATTTTGCAAATATATGAAAACCTGCGGCCCGAAGCCCAACGGTCCCCGGACTGGCTGGCCAAACAGAAGGGCAAGGTCGCGGGCGGCCTCGACGCCCTTGAAGATCAAGTCGATGGTTTCGGCGAGGCCTTCACCATCGGCCTGCTCAGCGTCGGCTGTATCTTGGGCTATCTGGATTTCCGCTTCAGCGACGATAACTGGCGGGCCGACCATCCTGGCCTGGCCGATTGGTTCGAAACCATCATCGACCGCCCGTCGATGACCGCGACGACGCCTAAATTACCGTAGTTATTTTTTTCGGGCGATCATGTCTTTGCTGGCCAGCACCGCACCGCCGATGATCATCACACAGGCCAAGGCGACGTTTATCGTCGCTTCGCCTTTGCCGGCGGCGATTAGCAACAGGGTCGACAGCAACGGCGCGCCGTAGGATATCGCCCCAAGGGCCTGGATATTGCCGTGCTTGACGCCGTAATCCCAGGCGAAAAAGGCGATCCCGACGGGGCCCAGCCCCAAGCCCAGCACCGCCAGCCATTGCCCGCCGCTTGGCCAAACGGTGGTTTCGAAAGTGAGATGGGCGACCATGGCAAGGATCGCCGTGGCCCCGCAAAAAACGCCGACGGTGTCCGTCGGCAAATGGGCGAAGCGCCGCGACAAGACGGAATAGGCGGTCCAGGTCAGGGCACACAAAATGGCCATCAGGTAGCCCAGCCAGTATTCCGATTTAAAACCCGCGAGGCCATCGGCGCTATTTCCCATAACCAGCGTGGCAGCGCCGGCCAGCCCCATCAGCGCCCCCGCGACATGCCACCAGCGCAGCCGTTCGCCGGGCAACAGGGCCGAGGTCAGGACGATCAACAGTGGCCAAAGATAGGCGATCAGCCCGGCTTCGATGGGCGGCGCGTTGCGCAGCGCCATGAAGTAGAAAAAGTGGTAGCCGAATAATCCGCAAACGCCCAGCGCCCACACCCGGAGCGGCATTTTAAGCTTGGCCAAGACCGCCTCACCGGTCCACAGCCACTTGGCCAGGGCGATAGAAAAGGCGCACGAAAACGCCAGGGCGATCAGTTGAAAGGGCGGCACCTTACCGCTTAGCGTGGTCAGCAGCGCCAGAGTCGCCCACATGACAACGGCGCTGGCGCCAATCAATGTGGCCCGCGATGCCGCCGCCCCGGAAGCCGGGACCGTCATTCGTTCGAAACCGCGTGTGGCGTATAGGGCAGGCCGGGGCAGACCTTCTTGAAATGGCCTTCGAATTCTCGCAGCAAGGCCGTCGACGTCTTGCGCTCACTATACCAACCGGGGAACCGCTTTTTCATGGTCCGGACAATCTTCACATAACGACGGATCGGCACCTCGTTCAGGTTGGGATAGGTGCCGCGCACGGATTCCAGGAACCAGCGGGCAAACAAATTGGCCTCGTATTCGACCAGGCCGCTGCTGTGTCCCGCAACATTGGTTTGCCAGGCGACGCCTTCAACATGGCCGCCGGACTCGCCACACCAGTCATACATGGCCCACACCCGCCCGTCGTTTTGCTGGCTGCCATGACCCAGGAGCTCGTGAACCAGGGTCGCCGACAGGGTGTAGGTCGAATTCTCGAACACCGGGTCTTCGTCAAGATTGGCGGCGGTTATGTTGACGATGTAATCCTGTCCCCAGGCGACGAAGGAGGCCGGCCCGGTGCGACCGGCGTAGGCGATGATCCGCCGTCCGCGAGGATTGATATCCCCCATCAAGGCGTATATTTTCGGGGCATTATGTTCAATAAGGTCAATCGATTGACGTATTTTGCTAAAAAAAGAAACGTTATCCGGTGATTTTGCCGCCACGGCGCCGCTGCCGATCAGGGTGAAGCCTTTGTAATTTTGGCTCGGCAGCGATTTCCCAATGAAATCTGGCCGCTGATACCGCGACGGATAAACGTCGTTGGCTTTTAAATTTCCGGTGCTTTCCTTAAGGGTCGCGTGGAAGGCCAGCTTGCCCGGGGCATCGGCATTTGGCGAACCGGCGCGACCTTCTGCCGGCACCCCGCCGCACAGCGCGACGGCGATCAACAACAAACGACATTTCAGATATTTCGGGCGCACGGGATGTCTCATGGTTGCCACGGTGATCGCCATTTATCATGAACGACCAGGCATTAACAGATGCTTTAGAGCCGATCACGCCAAAACTGAATCACACCTTGATTTCGTTTTGGCGTGACAATCGGCTCGCTTCTTGAAGAATAAATCAGTCTTTCACATTTTGTTTGAACACATCGTGTTTCAAACGAAACGTGAACTGATTTAGGTCATGTACTGACCGCCGTTGGCGGTCAGGGTCGAACCGGTAATAAAGCCCGATTCGTCGGCGGCCAGGAAGACCACGCAGCGGGCGATTTCTTCGGGTTCGCCCAACCGTCCGACCGGAATTTGCGGAATGACTTTGGTATTGAGGACTTCTTCGGGCACGGCGCGGACCATTTCTGTGCCGATATAGCCGGGTGCTATGGCATTAACGGTAATTCCCTTGAAGGCATTTTCCTGGGCCACGGCCTTGGTGAAGCCGATATCACCGGCTTTCGATGCGCAATAGTTGGCCTGTCCCATCTGGCCTTTTTGGCCGTTGATGGAACTGATGTTGATGATCCGCCCGAAGCCGCGCGCCCGCATGCCTTCGATGACATTGCGGGTCATGTTGAACAGGCCGTTCAGGTTGGTATTGATAACCGCGTTCCACTGTTCCGGCGTCATCTTGTGCAGCATGGTGTCGCGGGTAATGCCGGCGTTATTGACCAGCACGTCGACGGCCCCCAGGTCGGTCTCGATGGTCGCGATACTGCTGGCGCAGGCGTCGAAATCGCCGACGTCGAATTTATAGACGGATATTCCGGTTTCTTCCTTAAACGCGCCTGCGGCCTCGTCGTTGCCGGAATAACTGGCGGCGACGGTGTATCCGGCATTTTTCAGTGCGATGGCAATGGCCCGGCCGATGCCGCGTGTTCCACCCGTGACAATGGCTACCCGATTGTCTGTCATTCTAAATTCCCCTGTTTAGTCGTTAGTCCCGCGCAACGCACATGGCGATTCCCATGCCGCCGCCGATGCACAGCGTCGCCAGGCCTTTTTTGGCGTCGCGTTTTTCCATTTCATGCAGCAGCGTCACCAGCACCCGGGCACCGGATGCGCCGATTGGGTGGCCGATGGCGATGGCGCCACCGTTGACGTTGACCTTGTCGGTGTCCCAACCCATTTCCTTGTTAACGGCGCAGGATTGGGCGGCGAAGGCTTCGTTGGATTCGATCAGGTCCAGGTCGGCGACGGTCCAGCCGGCTTTTTCCAGCGCCGCGCGGCTCGCCGGGATCGGGCCGGTACCCATGATCGACGGATCGACACCCGCCGTCGCCCACGAAACGATGCGGGCCAGCGGCACAACGCCGCGTGCCTTGGCGTCTTCGGCGCTCATCAATACCACGGCGGCGGCGCCGTCGTTGATGCCCGATGCGTTGCCGGCGGTTACCGTGCCGTCCTTGGCGAAAGCCGGGCGCAAACCGCCAAGCCCTTCGGCGGTAACACCGGCCTTGGGGTATTCATCGGTATCGACAATGGTTTCGCCCTTGCGGGTCTTGATGATGACCGGGACAATTTCTTCCTTAAACCGGCCTGATGCCTGGGCCGCTTCGGCCTTGTTTTGCGAGGCCGCCGCGAAGGCGTCCTGTTCCTCGCGGGTCAGTTGCCATTTCTCGGCGATGTTTTCCGCCGTGGTGCCCATGTGATAGCCGTTGAAGGCATCCCACAGGCCGTCGCGGATCATGGTGTCTATCAACTGGCCGTCACCCATTTTGACACCGTCGCGCAGGTGCATACAGTGGGTCGACTGGCTCATGCTTTCCTGGCCACCGGCGACGACGATGCTGGAATCGCCTAATTGCACGGCTTGTGATCCCAAGGCCACGGCGCGCAGGCCCGATCCACATAACTGGTTGATGCCATAAGCCGTGCTTTCGACGGGAATACCGGCGTTGACGGCGGCCTGGCGGGCCGGGTTCTGACCGGCCCCGGCGGCTAAAATCTGGCCCATGATGACTTCTGATACATCCTTGGGGTCGACCTTGGCGCGGCGCAATGCCTCGACGATGGCGATGCGGCCCAGTTCGTGGGCGGGAAGCGAGCTCAGGGCTCCGTTGAAAGAGCCGACGGCGGTGCGGGCGGCACCGGCGATAACAACCTCGGTCATGACGAATTCTCCTTTTAAATACCTCTCGATCCTGTCCTTAGACACTATATCCGGGCAGGAAGGGCGGCAAGTCAAATCATGCTGCACCGCACAATTTTAAGAAATTGGCCCCAGAATCTTATTTTGAAGCGGTCTTCAGCCATTTCGCCAGGGGCTCGTAGAGCTTTTTCTGGGCGCCCGAGCCGACCATCATGCCGACATGGCCGGCCGTCACGTGCAGCATCGCGGCGCCTTTGATTTTCTTGCCCAAGGGGATAACCGTCGCCGGTGGCACGATGTGGTCGCGTTTGGGGGCAACAACAAGGGTCGGAACGGCAATGTTTTCCGGCCTGATATTTTGACCGCCGATGCGCCATTGGCCCCGGCCGGTGGTGTTTTCCACATACCAGCCGCGTAAACATTCCCGGGCCACCGCCCCGGCCAGCGGCACGCCGTCGTTGACCCAGTCTTCCAGGGCCGTGAAATCGCGGGCAGGAGCAGTCGCCGGGTCCAGGGCCGCGAAGGCCTGAAACTTGCGCGGTGTCAGCTGCGGGTCGAGCGACGCAAACATCGCCTGCATGACATCGACGGGCAGGGCACCGCATACATCCAGCATTTGTTCCAGCCCCGGCACCATGGCCTCTAACAAGCGAATTTTGCCGCGATCCATGGCGGCAAAATCCCAGGGCGTGGCCAACAGGACCAGGGATTTGACGGCGTCCGGGCACAATTGCGCCAGGGCCAGGGCAAACAATCCGCCCATGCAATAGCCGATCACCGTCACCGGCTGTGCGCTTAGGGCGTGGGCGGCGGCGAGCGCTTCGCACAATCGCCTGGAAATATAATCGTCCAGGGTAAAGTCCCGTTCGACCTCGCCGGTTTCGCCCCAATCCACAAGCAGCGGGCGAAAGCCGCGCGCCGCGAGATACCGCATCAGGCTGCGCCGTTCCGTCAGGTCGACAATGTAGCTGCGATTGATCAGCGACGGGATGATCAGCAGGGGCGGGCCGTTGGCCGCACCTTTTGACGTTGTGCCGTAATCGAGCAATCGCGTCGTGCCGCTTTGCCAGACAGTCGGCGGCGGGGTGGGGCGGGTCGATGGCGGCATGGCGCGATATCCAAGCACGCCGTCGGAAAAAGCCGCCAGCCGCTGGCGGGACTGTTCTTCGAGCGCCGCCTGAAAAAGTTCCGGATCAGCGTTAGCCAGGTTTTTTTGCAGGCTTGCGGCCTGTTTTGCGAGCCTTGGGCTCCAGTTGATCGAGCCGTTTTTCAAGCTCGGCAACGCGGCTTGCGAGCTTATCCACATCAGGGTTTGCACCGCCATGTGCAGGGGCAGGGGCCGGGGTCCCTGATGGCGCATTTTTTTCGGGTTTTCCACCGGATTTTGCATGGGATGGAGCTCCTTCGGCGCGTTGCGTATTGAAGGCGGCGACGGCGGATGCCGAACCGCTCATCAGTTCGATGGTCCTGGCGATGGTGTCGGCGATCTCGCCATCAGCCGACAGGTCGACCAAGTGTTCCTGCCACAGGTCAATGTAGCGTTTTGCCAGGTCGTTCAGGTCGGGTGTATCGGTCATAATCGGGCCATTATAGCCCCCGCGTCGGGCATAAACACCCTTCGGTGAGAAATATTTATGCTGCGCAGCATAAATTTATTTGCATTGCAGCATTTTCATGAAAATACTATTGTGACAGCAAGGAATATGGTGCGTGCGGGGGTTTTTGCATTAGCGAACAACACCGCTACAAATTGAAGTCAGGAACGACGAGTCATGGCAGATAAAGCGACCGATGAAGACGCGCCGATCACCATCAAGAAGTACGCCAACCGGCGGCTCTACAACACGGCGACCAGCAGCTATGTGACCCTCGATCACCTGTCACAGATGGTCAAGGATGGCACAAACTTCGTCGTCTATGACGCCAAGTCGGGCGAAGACATCACCCGTTCGGTGTTGACCCACATTATCGTCGAAGAAGAATCCAAAGGTCAGAATTTACTGCCCATCGATTTCCTGCGCCACCTGATCAGTTTTTACGGCGACAGCCTGCAATCCCTGGTGCCCCGGTATCTTGATCATTCCATGGGGTCGTTCGCGCGCAACCAGGAACAAATGCGCCATTACATGCGCGATGCGCTCGATGGCCTGATGCCGTTCCAGCAGTTCGAAGAAATGGGCAAGCAAAATATGGCGTTGTTCGAAAACGCCATGAAGATGTTCACGCCGTTCGACGGGGGCGATGAAAACAACCCCAATGCGCCCAGCGACCCACGCGGTGCGGATGCCGAGGCTCCGACGCCGGCGGAAGAAAAACTGCATGAATTGCGCGCCCAACTCGAAGCCATGCAAAGCCAGCTCAATCGGTTAAAATCCGCCGACAAAAAATAATTTCGCTCCCGGATTGAATTTTCGGCCGAATTGAGCTATATTCCGATAATAATTGAACGCGCCGGCCTGGGGTCGGCGTTTTGTTTGCGCACCTGATTGACGGAAAGCCCTATGGCCGATACCACCATCGCCAGCGTTGTACAGCTCCTGCCGCCTGTCAAAAGCACCCCGGCACCCGCACGGTCGGGTACTGCCGGGCGCAGCGATACCGATACGGCGGCCCCGCATGTGGAACAGGCCCGCCTGATCGGTTCTGAATCATCGATCGCCACCGTCACCCGGCAAACCAATATAGCCAAGGAACACGGCGTGGCGCTGTATCAAACGGTACAGGAAGCGGTGACGCCGCAAGAAGCATCCAAGTCCGATGGCACCGGATATCGCCAGATCGATCTGATCGGCTGATTTTCAGTGCATTTCCCGCAGCACGCGAAAGCCGACGCCGTAGCTTTTGATCCGGGCATCATTGCGAAATCGCCATGACGACCGCAGGTTCTTGGAAAAGTAATACCAGGAACCGGACCGCATGACCCGAAACTGGCAATCACCGGTCAGCCGCGCCGCGCCGCTTACCGAGGCACCTGCGTGGTCTTTGTTCCAGCAGTCCTGGGTCATTTCCCAAATATTGCCATGAACGTCGTACAAGCCGAACGGATTGGCGGCAAACGAGCCGACCGGCGCCGAGCTGTGTTTGCTCCACGGGCTTTTGCAATCGCGACAGTTGCCCAAATTTTCGCCGATCTCGTCGCCCCACCAGTAATCGGTGGTGGTGCCGGCCCGGGCGGCGTATTCCCATTCGGCTTCTGACGGCAGGCGGTAGCGTTGCCCGGTCTTTTTGCTCAGCCATTCAAGGTAGGTTTGGGCGTCTTGCCAGGTGATGTTGATGACCGGGCGCGTGCCTTCGCCCCACTTGTGGTCGTCCGGCACGCTGGCGCAGCCACCGCCATCGAAACAGGCCTGCCAATTGTCAAACGTGACCTCGTAGACCCCCATGGCGAAAGGCTTGGCGAAAGTCACGGTATGGGCGGGGCCTTCTATTTTGTTCCTGCCGTCGTGGCCCATGATGAAAGAACCCGCCGGGACCCTCACCAGTTCGGGGCAACGCGCACAGTCGCTGAATTTTTCAAGCAGTTCGGTCGCCATCGCCGTGCCGGCAAACAACAGCAACACACTCAACAGGGCGGCCAAGCGCAAAATCGGGATCATCGAATATCTTTATGTTGTTTGCACGACAGCCACAGGTTCCCTTAAGCGACCCCATTGGTCAAGCCGTCGCTGCTTTGACTTTCATCAAGGCAAACGGTGCGGGCCACGGGTCATATTAACTCGGAAACACTCTAAGGTCTGAAAATGCCACACATACTAAGCGCCGGGTTTCGCCCGTTTTTTCTTTTTGCCGGACTCTACGGAACTTTTCCGCTGGTTTTCTGGATCGCCACGCTGGCCGGGGAAGTCACCCTGCCGGGGCCTATGAGCCCGACTTACTGGCACGGGCATGAAATGGTGTTCGGTTTCGGGGTCGCCGGAATGGCGGGATTTTTGCTGACTGCCATGCCCAGCTGGACCGCCACGCCGCCGCTCAAAGGCTGGCCGCTGGCCGGTCTCGCGGCACTTTGGATTATCGGCCGGGCCGCCATGTGGGGCGGCTGGGGGTTGGGGGTGTGGACCGTCGCCGTCGCCGACCTGGCCCTGCTGGTGGCGCTGTGCGCCGTGCTTGGGGCGAAGGTCATGGCCAGCGGCAAGGCCCGCAACTATCCGCCCGTGGTCCTGGTGGTCTTGCTGCTCATCGCCAACGGGCTCATGCATCTCGATACCCTGGATATTCTCGATGGGTCCGCCGCCATTGGGTTGCGAGGAGGGGTTTTTGTTTTTTGCCTGCTGGTCGCGCTGATCGGCGGGCGGGTGATTCCGGCCTTTACGGCCAATGTCCTGAAGGCGCGCGGTGACGGGACAGAAGTCGCCTCTTGGCCGATGATCGAAAAATTGGCGATGGCCAGCCTGATCCTGGCCATCGTTTTGGATTTGGCGGTCGCGGGTGACGGTCCGTGGCGTATGGTCGCCGGCGCGGTGGCGATAGTTGCGGGTCTGGCCCTGATGGGGCGCATGGGGCGCTGGCGACTGGTTAAAATTCTCGACGACCCGATCTTGTGGATTTTGCATCTGGGTCATATCTGGCTGGCCGTGGGGTTCGTCTTGAAAGGCCTCGCCGATTTAAGCGACCTGATCGCCCCGGGCGATGCCATCCATGCGCTTAGCGCCGGGGCCATGGGGACGATGATTATGGCGATGATGACCCGCGCCGCCTTGGGCCATACCGGGCGCCCCATGAAGGCGCCGCCGGCTATCGTGGTCGCCTATGTGTTGGTGCTGGGTGGGGCGGTGTTGCGGGTTGTTGGGCCGACGCTGGGCGCGCATTTTGCCGGGGATATGGAAGCCGCGATCATCGCCACCGGTGGCCTGATGTGGGTCGCCGGGTTCGTCGTGTTCAGCGCCGTTTTTTGGCCGATCCTGACCCGGCCAAAGTTACAGGCTTAGGCGCTGGTTTCGCAGTAATTCTTTAGATCCGAAACATCGGCCAATTCGACCTGGTGGCCGTTGGTGGTGACGCCGTAGTCGCGCAGTTTGGCAAGGGCGCGCGACAGGCTTTCGGGTTTCATGCCCAACCTGGCGGCGACCAGGGATTTATCGTAGGGCAGGTCGATCACCGCAGGACCTTCCTTTGCACCACACAGGCCGAGCAGGAAATCGCCCAGTCGCTGCGGTGTCGAACGGGCTTGAATTTGTTCAATATGCAGGACCAGCCCGCGCATGCGTTGCGACAGGGTGCCGAGCATCTTGATGGCGACGTCGCTATCGTGGCGCAACAGGTTCAACAGGAAATCGGCGGGAATTTCCAACAGCCTTGACGGGCTGACGACTTCGGCGCTGGCCGGGTAATCCTGGCCCAGGAAGATAGCCGCTTCGGCGACGGTTTCGCCGGTCCTTAAAATACCGATCACCGTTTGCTCGCCGTCGGGGGTGTCGCGGTAGACCTTCACCCAACCATCGAGCAGCAGATAGATATTGGTTGCCGGTTCGCCGCGCAGGAACAACAGCTTGCCGCGGGGATAGTCATGGACACTGGAAACATCGACCAGCTTTTGCAATTCTTTGGCGGGCAGGTCCGATAACAGCGGCGCGCGCTGAACCGTATGCATGTCGGGTGGTGAAAGTGTGACCATGGATGTGCGATGCCCTCGTAAGTCGTGTCCTCAAGGTCAATCATATCGACCCGCCAAGGCAAAAGTAACTGTTATTACGTTTTCAGTCGGGAAAGCGCCCAGGCGGCGGCTTGGGTGACCAGCGCCGATGGATCATCGAGGCGCGCGTTGATCGACGGTATCAGCGACCCGTCGCCGCTGTTGCCGATGGCGATCAGCACGTTGCGCACGAAGCGGTCGCGCCCGGTGCGTTTGATCGGCGAGCCCGAAAAGAAGTCCCTAAAACCGGCATCATCGAGCGCGGCTAAGTCGGCCAGGCGGGGGGCGGTCAATTCGGCCCGGGGCAAAAAGGCTTGTTCGGTGGCGGGGCTGGCGAACTTGTTCCACGGGCAGGCGGCCAGGCAATCGTCGCAGCCGTAGATGCGGTTGCCCATGGCGCTCGCCAGGCCTGCATCGATGTCGCCCTTGTGTTCGATGCTCAGGTAGGAAATGCAGCGCCGCGCGTCCATTTTGTAGGGGTCCGCCAGGGCATCGGTGGGGCAGGCGTCCTGACAGGCCCGGCACGATCCGCAATGATCGACTTCAGTCGGGTCGGGCGGAATTTCCAGCGTCGTGAAAATTTCGCCCAAGAAGAACCACGACCCCAATTCGCGAGACACCAGGTTGGTGTGCTTGCCCTGCCAGCCCAGTCCGGCGCGCATGGCCAGCGGCTTTTCCATGACCGGGGCGGTATCGACGAAGACCTTGACCTGGCATTCGTGGTCATCGACTAACGAGCGGGCAACTTGTTTCAGGCGTTTCTTGACCAGGTCATGATAATCGCGGCCACGCGCGTAAATGCTGATTTGGCCCCGGGTCGCATGATCCATGGGCTGGTATTCCGCCGGGCCATAATTCATGGCGAGGACGATGACCGAACGCGCTTCGGGCCAGATTCCTTGTGGCGAAGACCGCCGATTGATATGTTCGGCCATCCAGCCCATATCCCCGTGGCGGCCCTCGTTCAGGTATTTTTCAAGGTTCGCGCCATCACCGGGGTCGGCCCGGGCATCGGCAAACCCGACGGCGTCAAACCCTGCGCCGTGCGCCAGTTTCCGGATGCTTTGTTTAAGGTCCAAAATATAAACTCGCCAAAACTGCCTCAAATATGATACGTAGCGGCCAAAATATCACTAGAGCAACCGGCCCTCAATAGAGGGCAGATAAGTTGCTCGTTATTTATAGAATCGATCAAATTAACTACCATCAAATTAAAGTCATTTGATGGTAGTTTGATCTAATTTGGAAATTGTACCCCATGCGCTTTAAATTTACCGCTCTCTACGTCGCCCTGATCGTCGCCGTCAATTATGCCTTCACGGTGGTGCCCCTGGTCAAGCTGCCCGATGGCACCATGTGGCCGCCGGTGGCGTTGTTAGTTGGCTTCGTTTTCGTCGCCCGTGATTTCGCCCAGCGCGAAGTCGGCCACAAGGTCTTGCTGGCCATGTTAGTCGGCGTCGGCATCAGTTATGTAATGGCCGATCCGTTCGTCGCCACGGCCAGCGCCGCGGCGTTTCTGGTCAGCGAACTGGTCGATTGGGCGGTCTACAGCTTTACCGGCAAGACCCTGTCGCAGCGGATTTTGTATTCCAGCCTGCTTGGCACACCGGTCGACAGCGCGATCTTCTTAGGATTACTTGGCCTGCTCAGCCCGGTCGGCGTGCTCGCCATGACGGCGTCCAAGATGCTCGGCGCGGTGATCGTCTGGTGGTTGATCCGCAAGCGCGAAGAAAACGGCGCGATCGAAGCCTAGATTTCGTCATCCGGCACGGTCCACGGTTCGGCGCGCCCGGCGTCGGACCATTCAATCATCGCCGGTAAGGCCTGCACGGCGTCGCGGTAAGCGGCTGACACATCATCCAGTTCGACGGCAAAGCTCGTCAGGCGGCTGACCACGGGCGCGAACATGGCGTCGGCGATGGTGAAGCCGCCAAACAGGAAGTCCCCACCCGCGCCATAGGTGCTGCGGCAGGTGTTCCAAATCTCACAAATCCGCGCGATGTCTTTCGCGACACCTTCCCCCATACCCTGGCCCGGCGTCAGGCGGCGGATGTTCATGGGCATGTTATTGCGCAAATTTCCGAACCCGGCGTGCATTTCACAACTGATCGACCGCGCCATGGCGCGGGCCGTGGCATCGGCAGGCCACAGTCCACGGTCCGGGTGCCGTTCGGCCACATATTCCAGGATCGCCAGGGTCTCCCAGACGGTGACATCGCCGTGTTTCAGCACCGGCACGCACTTGTTGGGTGAAACGGCGGCGATGTTGGCTTTCCAGTCGTCGTCGAACAACAAAATCAACTTTTCATCGAATTCGATACCGGCCACCTTCATGGCCAACCAGGGGCGCAGGGACCACGATGAATAGTTCTTGTTGCCGATAATCAGCGTGTAATCGCTCATGATGTTTCTCCTGAAATGCCGAATTGAGACGCACTATACCGAGGCCAAATATGGCCCGTCGAGCGAAACATTGTCGCCTTACATTTCAGCCGCGACCGCGATAGGGCGGCACACCTTGATCGGGAATCCACACATCTTTCGGGGCCGGGCCGGTCTGGTAAAAGACGTCAATCGGGATGCCGCCACGGGGGAACCAATAGCCGCCGATGCGCAGCCATTTGGGGCGCGTCGCGGCGGCGATTTTCTTGGCGATGGCGACCGTGCAATCTTCGTGGAACGCGCCGTGATTGCGAAACGACGTCAGGTACAATTTCAGGGACTTGCTTTCGACCAACAGGCCGTCCGGCACATAATCGACCACCAAATGGGCGAAATCCGGCTGCCCGGTGACCGGACAGACCGAGGTAAATTCAGGACACGTGAAGCGCACCACATAGGCTTCCCCGGCCTGCGGGTTGGGCACGGTTTCCAGCGTTGCCGCCTCAGGGCTGTCCGGGGTCACGTCCTGGGCGCCCAGTTGGGTCAGGTTTTCATAAATATTATCGGCCATTACACTTCCTCTATATCACCCGAACCTTGCGCGGCGGCGAAGTCGCTGGCGAAGGCTTCCAGGCGGCCCTCGCCAATGGCCGCGCGCATACCGGCCATCAGGTCCTGATAGTACTGCAAATTATGCCAGGTCAACAGCATGGCGCCCAAAATTTCACCGGCTTTCACCAGATGGTGCAAATAGGCCCGGCCATATCCGGTGCAGGCGGGGCAGGCGCAGGCGGCGTCGATGGGCCGGGTGTCGTCGCGGTGGCGGGCGTTGCGCAGGTTGACCGAGCCGCGTCGGGTGAACGCCTGGGACGTGCGCCCCGACCGGGTCGGCAGCACGCAATCGAACATATCGACGCCCCGCATCACACCGCCGACCAGATCATCGGACTTGCCGACGCCCATCAGGTAGCGGGGCTTGTCTTTCGGCAGCAGGGGGGTGGTGTAATCGAGAACGTCGAACATGGTTTCCTGACCTTCGCCGACCGCCAACCCGCCGATGGCGTAACCGTCGAAGCCGATGTCGGTCAGCGCCTTGGCCGATTGTTCGCGCAGGTCCTTGAAAACGCCGCCCTGAACGATACCGAACAGGCCATAGCCCGGGCGTTCGGTGAAGGCTTCCTTCGAGCGGTCAGCCCAGCGCATGGACAGCGCCATGGATGTTTCGGTTTCCGCTTCAGTCGCCGGGAACGGCGTGCATTCATCGAACGCCATGGTGATATCGGCGTCCAGCATGCGCTGGATTTCCATGGAACGTTCGGGCGACAGTTCGTGCAGGGAACCATCGATGTGGGATTTAAAGGTGACGCCGTGTTCGCTCATCTTGCGCAGGCCCGACAGGCTCATGACCTGAAAACCACCGGAATCCGTCAAGATCGGCCCCGGCCAATTCATGAACGTGTGCAACCCGCCCAATCGTTCCATGCGTTCGGCAGTGGGCCGCAGCATCAGGTGATAGGTGTTGCCCAGGATAATTTGCGCGCCGGTTTCGGCCACGGATTCCGGCCGCATGGCCTTGACCGTCGCCGCCGTGCCGACCGGCATGAAGGCGGGGGTGTCGAACGACCCATGGGCGGTGTCGACGCGGCCCAGCCGGGCCGGGCCGTCGGTCGCCAGAATATCGAAGCCGAAGTCGGTCACGGTATTTGATCCTTCGTTAACAGGCAGGCATCGCCATAAGAATAGAAACGATAGCCTTTGCCGATGGCTGTTTCGTAGGTTTTTTTCATCAAACCCTGTCCGGCGAAGGCGCTGACTAACATGAACAGGGTCGAGCGCGGCAAATGAAAATTGGTCATCAGCACATCGACGATCTTGAAGGTATATCCCGGCGTGATGAAAATGTCCGTATCGCCGCAAAACGGATGCAGGATGCCGTCGGTGTCGGCGGCGGATTCCAGCAGCCTTAAAGACGTGGTGCCAACGGCGACGATGCGCCCGCCCGCGGCGCGGGTGGCGTTGATGGCGGCGGCGCAGTTGGCGTCGATTTCACCCCATTCGGCGTGCATGATGTGATCGTCCGTATCATCCACTTTGACCGGCAGGAAGGTTCCGGCGCCCACGTGCAGGGTCACGGTGGCGCGCTTGATGCCGCGCTTATCCAAGGCGGAAATCAATTCCGGCGTGAAGTGCAGGCCCGCCGTGGGGGCGGCGACGGCACCATCGCGGTCGGCGAACAGGGTCTGGTAATCTTCGCGATCGCGCACATCGGCCAGTCCGTCGCGCTTGATATAGGGCGGCAGCGGCATGCCGCCGTGGCTTTCCAGCGCCGCCATCAACGCCGCCCCGGACCGGTTGAAGTGCAGGCCGACCTCGCCGCCGTCACCCTTGTGGGTCACCTGGGCTGAAAATCCGGCGGCGAATTCGATGACATTACCAGGTTTCAGCTTGCGGGCGGGTCTGGCGAAGACGTTCCAGCTATCGTCGCCCAGGCGCTTGTGCAGGGTCACTTCGATGCCCGCTTCGCCGCGTTTGCCCTTCAGGCGGGCCGGGATGACCCGGGTGTCGTTGAAAACCAGCAGGTCGCCGGGGTTAAGCAATCCGGGCAGGTCCGATACCTGACGATCGCCCTCGCCATCAACCACCAGCAGGCGGGCGCTGTCGCGGGGGCTTACCGGCCGCTGCGCGATAAGGTCTTTCGGCAGGTCGAAATCGAAGTCGTCAACCAGCATTCAGGCGGTATCCTCGGATGTTGTGATGGAACGCCGGGCAACCTACATAAAACCGGAGCAGAGGACAATCGTTTGGCGCTTTGGCCCGGTAGGTATATTTTAACGAGATGATTAAATATCGAAAAATGATGATCGGCGAAGGTCTCGGCACGTTCCTTATCACGTTTGCCGGTTGCGGGGCGATCATGATCGATGCGCTCGGCGCCGGGGGCATCGGCCATTTGGGTGTGTCGCTGGTCTTCGGCTTGTCCTACGCGATGGCGATCCTGGTGTTGGCGGATTTCTGCCGCTGCCATTTCAACCCGGCCCTGAGCATCGGTTTCGCGGTGTTTGGCAAGGTACCCGTGGACCAATCCGCCGCCGCCGTCGGCGCCCAGATCATCGGCGCCTTCGTCGCCATCGGCTTGCTCTATGCGATCCTTGGCGATGCGGTGGCGCTGGGAACCAGTTTCCCGGTCGCCGAAATAGCCCAGGTCATCGATGGCAACCCGGTACTGATGGCCATGGCGTGCGAAACCGTAATCGCCGCCATTTTGATGTTCGTCGCCCTGTCGGTTGCCCGCCAAGGCAGGCTATCGGGGGCGACGGCGAGCCTGGGGATCGGCGCTACGGTGGCGATATTGACGCTGGTCGCCGGGCCGCTGGACGGCGCGCCCATGAACCCGGCCCGGTCGCTGGCCCCGGCGGTGATGGCCGGAATTCACGACGGCCTTTGGATTTATCTGCTGATGCCGGTAATTGGCGGGCTGATCGGCGGCGGCATCCGGGTCTTGGTCGACAAAGTGACCAAGCCTGAATGAGCTAGGCATCGGATTTCAAACTTTCGACCGCCCGCCAGGCGCGCATTATTTTCTCCACGCTCAAGCCGAGAGACAAAAACCCCTCGACCTCTGGGTGTTAGCCGGGCATTCTCATGGACGTTTATTCGGTCCTCTGGAGTAGCCTTTATTCTTGCAAACTACTGAATGAACAACCTGTTGAGACATTACATCTGGATCGTGAATTGATGGACAAAGTGGGTGAAGATGAACAGAGCAGAAAAACGCCGCCAACAAAAACTTGCTAAGAAAAAGCATCGCTCACCACTATCCAATGAACAGTCTCCGTCCATCGAACAATCCATCACGCGCGCGGGGGAATACCTTTCAGGCGGTCATCTACCTGAAGCCGAAAGCATCTTGCAACAAATCTTAAACGGCAACCCCAACCAACCAGATGCATTGCAACTGCTGGGGGTGGTCGCATATCAAGTTGGCAAATTCGATATAGCCGCCGACCTGTTATCCAAGGCGATCGCCGCAAAGTCTGACTATTCTACGGCACATCATAATCTTGGCATGGCACTCATGTCTTTGGGGCAACTGGATGAGGCCTTAGCAAGTTTTCGCAGAGCACTTGCCATCGACCCTGCTTACGCAAGTGCACTTAATAACGTCGGCAATGTATTCATGGCGATGGGACGACTGAGTGATGCCGCTGAGAGCTATCGTAAGGTAATAGTTAGGCAACCTGATTATGCAGACGCGCATTATAATCTAGGCAATGCTTACCGTGGGCTTGGACGCAGCGATGAAGCAGCGTCATGTTTTCGCAAGACCATTGCCATAAAGCCTGACTACGCCGAGGCGCATCGGCATCTTTCGCGAATAAATAAACATTCAGACCATGACGAAGACATGCGGGATATGGAACGGCTCTACGTTGACCCGGCCATTGGAGAAGAGCAAAAGGCGCACCTCGCCTTCGGACTGGGCAAGGCTTTCGAAGACTTGCGGCAATATGATCGGGCTTTCGCCTACTTCGCAGAGGGAAATCTCATACAACGGCGGAATCGTAGCTATTCCACAGAAGAACAGGCAAACGGCTTCAATTTGCTGAAAGATAATTTTGACGCTTCCTCGATCAGCAGGAACCAAGGAGACGGGTGTGATGATGAAACGCCTATTTTTATCCTTGGTATGCCGCGTTCGGGCACGACCCTGGTGGAACAGATTCTATCCAGTCACCCGCATGTGCATGGTGCCGGAGAATTGGACAGCTTGAGGAAAATTGCCTCCCCTCAATTTTATAGGAATAAGGACGCCGAATTTATTGAAAGCTTAACTCAGATAGGTGATGCCGATTTAAAGCCTATGGGAGAGGCTTACACCCACGCCATCCGCATGCATTCCACAGATAAGCGATTTATTTCCGATAAAATGCCGGATAACTTCAAATTAATCGGTCTCATAAAACTGATTATACCTAATGCGAAAGTTATCCATTGTCGACGCGATCCGGCAGACACATGTCTCTCCATTTTTAAAACATGTTTTACGGCCTCCCACGAATATTCTCACGACCTTGAAGAATTAGGGCAATATTACAATTTGTACCAAGATATGATGACCCATTGGCATGAAACCATTCCCGGCTTTATTTACGACATTCAATATGAGGATGTTATTGCCGATCAGGAGCTGCAAACAAAAGCACTTTTGAAATTTTGCGGCCTGGAATGGGACGATGCCTGTTTGGAATTCTACAAATCGGACAGGACCGTTATTACGGCAAGCGCTGAACAAGTACGCCAACCAATTTACAAAAATTCCGTTCATTTATGGAAATCTTATGAGAAAGAGTTAGGCCCCTTGCTTGGGGTGCTGAAGTCATAGCGGTGATCGCCATAACCATACATACGGATCGGAATTCCCGCATGTCTGTTCCCAATCAAAGCCGCTCAATTCAAATGATTAAGCCGATTTAGAACTTCTCGGTCTTCATTTAGACCGTAAGAAATGACATAGTATCCCTAGAATAGATCGACAATATTCGCTGGAGTGCAGATGCCAAGGCAGAATCCAAAACTATTTTTAATCTGTGGAAAAATTGCCGCGGGTAAATCAACACTGGCAAATAATTTGTCGTCCAAACCAGCGACGGTATTGATCAGCGAAGACCATTGGAACTCTAAATTGTATCCAAGTGAAATATCTACGTTGGATGATTATCTTCGGTGTTCGGCTCGGCTTCGCGATGCAATTGGCCCCCATATTGTATCTCTGCTTCAAGAAGGCATTTCAGTGGTCATGGATTTTCCAGCAAATACCGAACGACAAAGGCAGTGGTTGCGTGGAATATTTGAAACTGCAGGTGTTGATCACGAATTACATTATGTTGACGTTCCGAGCGACGTTTGCAAAAGGCGTCTTCAAGACAGAAATGCGGCGGGAGAACATGCTTTTCAGGTCAGTGAGGAAGAGTTTGATCTTTTCACAAGTTATTTTGTGCCCCCAACACCCGATGAGAGGTTCAACATTAAAGTTCATAAGAATTAATTGGTAATATATGACCGCTATAGGTTAGCAGCAGGCATCAGCACCCTGAATCATAAAGTTATTGAACTGTCTTCCACCCGAGAACCAAGGGTCAGCCCGTTGACTGATTCGACAATTCCGGCGGCGTCAATTCCATAGTGACGATATAGGTCGGCGACCTGTCCGGTTTGGCCAAAGTGTTCAACGCCTAATGGCACGGTAATGTGTCCACGGACGGAACCGAGCCACGCCAGGGTCGCCGGGTGACCATCGATGACGGTAATCAATATACAGTGCGGCGGGATTTGTTCTAACAACCGCTCGATGTGGCTGTAGGCGTTCTTGTTCCCCCGTTTGCGTGCCCGCTGCGCCGCCGTCCATCCAGCGTTTAACCTGTCGGCAGAGGTCACCGCCAGCAGGCCAATGTCGCGCCGGTGTTCGCCGATGCGACCGGCAGCCGTGATGGCTTCCGGAGTAACACATCCTTGGTAGGCAATCACTATGTCGCAGTTCTGCCCAGGTTCGCGCCACCAATAAGCGCCGTCGATTGTACCCTGGCGGAACGACTCATCTTTACGTGGCCCCGGCTGTTCCTGCACTTTGGTGCTGAGCCGCAGATAAACCGATCCACCCGTTTCATCGCGTAACCAGGTGCGTTCATCGGGGTCGCTTTCGCCATCGCGTTGCATATAGTCAAAAGCCCATTCCATGATGACCGCGAGTTCATCGACGTATGCCGGTTCAAAGGCGGCGAGGCCATCCTGGCTCATACCGATCAAAGGGGTGCCGATGGACTGATGGGCACCGCCTTCAGGCGCGAGGGTGATGCCGGAAGGCGTTCCGACAATCATGAATCGGGCGTCCTGATAACAGGCATAATTCAAAGCATCAAGACCCCGCACGACGAAGGGGTCATACACGGTTCCTATTGGCAACAGGCGTTTGCCAAACAACGAATGAGACAGACCGGCGGCCCCCAAAAGGAGAAATAGATTCATTTCGGCGATGCCGAGTTCGATGTGCTGCCCCTTTGGCGTAAATGTCCATTTTTGGGTCGAAGGAATGCGTTCGTCCTGGAAGGTATCGCCAAGTTCATTGCGCCCAAACAATTTGCGCCTGTTAACCCATGCGCCCAAGTTGGTCGATACCGTAACATCCGGCGAAGACGTAACGATTCTTTCGGCGAGCATCGTGTCTGTTTTCGATATTTGATCGAGGATTTTGCCAAACCCCATCTGTGTCGATATCTCCCGATCCGATAGCAGGGGGATTTTGGGCACCTGAATCGACGCATCCGTATAACGCCTAGCGCCCCTGGCAAAGAACGGAACCTCGTCAAGAAAGCTCTTAAGCGCAGCGGCATTCTTGACAGTGGCGAAGGGGTCCCATTCCTTGCCATTCGGCACGTTCATTTTAACTTGCCATTTGGCCATCTGGGCTTCGTTCATTAGTCCGGCGTGGTTGTCTTTGTGACCGGCCAGGGGCGTCCCCCAACCTTTAATCGTATAGGCCAGGAAGCAGGTCGGTTTGTCATGGTCAATGGCATTGAAGGCTTCGGCCATCGTCAGCACACAATTGCCGCCAAGATTTTCCATCAATTCGCCGAGTTCCTGATCGCTGCGTCGATCCAGTAAAGCCGCGATATCACCTTGATCGCCCAAGTCGTCCATCAGGCGGCTGCGCCATGCCGTTCCGCCCTGGAATGTCAGGGCCGAATAAAGCTGATTTGAACAGTCGTCGATCCAGGCCTTTAAACTGTCCCCGCCAGGTTCTTCAAAAGCGGCACGTTGCAAGGCGCCATATTTTAGGCGAACGATCTCCCAGCCAAAGGCCCCAAAAATGGCTTCAATGCGTTGCCACAATCCTTCCCTTACGACACCATCCAAAGACTGGCGGTTGTAGTCGATGATCCACCAACAGTTTCGAAGATCGTGCTTCCAGCCTTCTTGCAGGCATTCATATATGTTGCCTTCGTCAAGTTCCGCGTCACCAACCAGGGCGACCATACGTCCAAAGGGAATATCCGAACCCCATTGCTTGGCACTAATGTAATCTTGAATACCCTACGCTGTCCGGGCCGGCTTTCTCCTTACGCGGGCGGAAGCCGGGCGGGTGAGCATTACCTCTACTATTACTTCAGAAATTCCAATGCTTTACGTAGATGCACGGCGGGCGAAGCAAGTTTTTCTCAATTTACTTAGCAACGCGGTCAAGTTCACGCTGGAAAGTGGGGAAATCACCGTCAGCGCACACCTGAATACGGACGGTTCACTCGCCGTCGCCGTCGCCGATACGGGGATCGGTATGGATGACAATGAAGTTGTCATAGCCCTAAGCACGTTCGGCCAAGTGGACAGTGGCCTGGATCGCAAGCATGAAGGCACTGGTTTGGGATTGGCTTTGACCAAGGGATTGATGGAACTGCACGGCGGAACTTTGGAAATCAAGAGCGAAAAAGGCAAGGGGACGTTGGTAACCGTAACTTTTCCAAAGGACCGTATCCTTGAGAATGTCGGTTAAAGCTCAGCAAGTCCGCTCCCCGCTCAAAGTCGGCCCGACAAAACTATCCACACGCAAATGAGGGTTGGCCGGGCCGGGCTTCCGTGATATCGACGGGGCTGTTCCTTAAAAGATAGAAAGCGTGCGGATGTCGAGCATCCTGTTCCTTGGATTTCTGATCGGCATGCGCCATGCGCTGGAAACCGACCATGTCGCCGCCGTCGCGGTGCTGGCGACCCGCGCGCGCACGCTTAAACAGGCGCTGCCCCTGGGGTTGATGTGGGGGTTGGGCCATACCCTGACCCTGTTCGCCTTCGGTATCGCCATTTTGCTGCTGGGCAGCCGGGTGCCGGAATCCCTAAGCACCATCCTCGAAGGGCTGGTCGGGGTGATGTTGGTGGGCCTGGGGGCGGATGTGATGCGTCGCCTGATCAAGGAGAGAATCCATTTTCACCGTCACCGCCACACTACGGGAAGCGGTCACTTCCACGCCCATTCCCATGCCGGCGAAGTCGCCCACGACGCGCAACGTCATGCCCATGAACACCCGGCGGCGGTGCCGCTCAAGGCGTTGGGAATCGGCATCATGCACGGCATGGCGGGCTCCGCGGCGTTGGTGTTGCTGACCCTGCAAACGGTGAACTCCCTGACCACGGGTATCTTCTATATCGTCCTGTTCGGGTTGGGATCGATGATCGGCATGGCCGTGTTGTCGGCCGCGATGGTGGTGCCCCTGCGCTATGCGGCGCGGTCCATGACCTGGGCCTATACAGGCCTAACGGCCGTGCTCGGCTGTTTTTCCGTCGGTCTCGGGGCGATGACGATTTATACGGCTGCGTTCTAGTCGTTCAGGTCGACCATGGGCGCGATGTATTGCACATCGGTATCCCACGGGAAAAACACCCAGACATCCTGTTCCACTTCGGCGACGAAGGTATCGACCACCGGCTTTCCCTGGGGTTTGGCGTAGACCGTGGCGAAATGGGCCTTGGGCAGGATTTCCCGCGCTTTCCGGGCCGTCGTGCCGGTATCGACCAGATCATCGACCAGCAACCAGCCTTCACCACCCACGGCGGCGGCGCGTTCGGGAATTTTCAGGACATTGATCTCGCCCATTTGCTGCTTTTCATAGGTCGAGATGCACAGCGTGTCGACGACGCGAATTTCCATTTCCCGGGCCAGGATGGATGCCGGCACCAGGCCGCCCCGGGTTAGCGCGACAATGCCTTCAAAGGGGCCCAGCCCCATCAATTTACGCACCAGCCGCTTGGCGTCGCGATGAACTTCGGCCCAGGTTACGGTGTGGCCGTTGATTTCGTCGGGAATAGCCATTTAGGGGCATCCTTCATCGCGGGTTAAGGGGACGTTGATATAACCGCAATGGCGGTACCCCTGCAACGGTGTTGGAATATTTATTCCCATTAACCTGGCCATGGGTTACAAGGCCCCCCTATGGCTCCTCCAATCCTCATTCTCAGCGATATGCACCTGACCTTCGGCGGCACGCCCTTGTTGGAAGGTGTCGAGCTCGCGGTATCGGCGCGGGAACGGCTGTGCGTGGTTGGGCGCAACGGGTCGGGCAAATCGACGGTGCTGAAACTGGCCGCCGGGTTGATCGAAGCCGATCACGGTAAACGCTTTTTGCAGCCCGGCACGTCGGTGCGCTACCTGCCGCAGGAACCGGATTTCGGCGATTTTACGACGGTGCTGGATTATGCCGAAGCGGGCCTGGGGCCGGGCGATGATCCTTACCGCTGCCGTTACCTGCTGGAACAATTGGGGGTCGCGGTGGATGCCGACCCACAGGTGTTGTCCGGGGGCGAATCCCGTCGCGTCGCGCTGGCCCGGGTGCTGGCGCCGGAACCCGATATTTTGTTGCTGGACGAACCGACCAACCATCTCGACCTGCCGGCCATCGAATGGCTGGAAAGCGAACTCGCCGGCATGCGGTCGGCCCTGGTGCTGATCAGCCATGACCGGCGGTTCCTGGAAAACCTGTCGCGCAGCACGGTGTGGATATCTCAAGGATCGGCTCGGCGGCTGGACAAGGGGTTCGGTGCCTTCGAGCCCTGGCGCGACGAAATCCTGGAAAATGAAGAGACCGATCGCCACAAGCTGGACCGCAAGATTGTGCGGGAAGAACACTGGCTGCGGCACGGCGTATCGGCCCGGCGCAAGCGCAATCAGGGCCGCCTGCGAGACTTGTTCGATATGCGTGACCAACGCCGCACGGCCCGGCGCCCGGCGGGGTCGGTCAAAATGGCGGCCGCGGAAAGCGAATCCTCGGGCAAGCGGGTGATCGAAGCCAAGGGAATTTCCAAGGCCTATGGCGACCTGGTCGTGGTCGAAGATTTTACGACCCGCATCGTGCGCGGCGACCGGGTCGGGCTGGTCGGCCCCAACGGCGCTGGTAAAACAACCTTGTTGAACATTCTGACCGGCGACATGCCGCCGGACAGCGGTACCGTTCAACTGGGGGCAGGCCTGGAACGGGTCTCGCTGGACCAGCGTCGCGACAGCCTGAATGCGGATTGGACATTGGCCGACGCTTTAACCGGCGGCGGCGGCGATATGGTATCGGTCGGCGGCACCCCCCGCCACGTGATGAGCTATATGAAGGATTTCCTGTTTTCGCCGGAACAGGCGCGAACGCCAATCGGTGCGCTTTCAGGCGGTGAACGGGGCCGCCTGATGCTGGCCCGGGCCTTCGCCAAGCCGTCCAACCTGCTGATCCTCGATGAACCGACCAACGATCTTGACCTGGAAACCCTCGACCTGTTGCAGGAATTGCTCGCCGATTACAAGGGCACGGCGGTGCTGGTCAGCCATGACCGGGATTTCCTCGACCGGGTGGTGACATCGGTTATCGTGTCTGACGGCGGCGGCATGTGGTCGGAATATCCCGGCGGTTATTCCGATATGGTGAGCCAGCGCGGCGCCGGCATCGCCGCGGCGGAACAGGCCCAGGCGCAAAAGATAAAATCGGTATCGGCCAGCGGTTCCGGCAAAAAAGCTAAAATGTCCTACAAGGATAAATACGCGCTGGAAAACCTGCCGGCCCGCATCGAGGCGCTGCACGGCGAAATTGATAAATTGCAAAAAGCCCTGGCCGACCCGGATCTGTACCGCAGCGACCCCGCCGCCTTCGATAAAGGTGCTGCGGCCCTAACGACCGCCCAGGCCGGATTGGCGACGGCGGAAGAAGAATGGCTGGCCCTGGAAGTGCTCAAGGAAGCGACGGAAGGCTAGTCGGCACATTCCCTCGGCGTCAAAAGACGGGCGTCACGCCAAACAGGAAGCCATGCGCCCACAAGACGACTGAAAACAATGCGACGCCAATGATGACAGCCCTGACGTCATGCTTGCCATTGGCCGTTTCGTAGCCGGGAACTTTGCCGCGTCTGGTGGCGGAAACCATTGCGAACACGGAATACAGGGCGAAGGATCCGAACAGGTAAAGAGAGGCGCGGTCGCCGTTATTGACCAGATGGACCGTCGCCCAAAGCAACACGCCTATTAACATGGGATGCCTGAGCTTTTTGCGGATATGCCCTTTCTGTTCCGCAGCAGCCAACAAGACAAAAACAAGGGGCATGATCACCAAGGCCAGGCGACTGCCCCAATCCGGTGCCGGCCAGAACTCCATAGGCGCGATCCGGGGGTACCCCATAATGATCAGGACCAGTCCGCTCAACGCCAAAAGAGAATAGGCCCCTTTGTAGCCCTTCTCGCCCAATCTGCCGATCAACCATCCCCGCACATTGGGGAATGGCGATACCAGATGCGGGCCAAAAAAAAGTCCGATGCCGAGCCAAATCATTCTGTGCTCTCCTTATATTTCATTTAATCGCCGTTGACACAAAAGTGCGCCGGGCCAGGGATTTGAGCGTTTTGATATATTTTTTCTGCGACCAGGCGCACTCGATAGTCATCTGTTCCCAGTTGCGGACAGATAACAGGGTCCACAGTATGTCGGTCGCATGATTGGGCGCATAATCGGGCGAAAGCGTTTTGTCGCGCTTTAACGCATTGATCGCGGCTTCGCATCCTTCGCGCATGTCCATCATGCGTTGGTCCCATGCCCTGGCCGCCGCGTCATCGGTATCCTTGACCGCCAGCAGCGCCTTGCCCGCCCCATAAATTTCCGGAATATAATTCCCCCAGGCATCGATAAATTCCTCAAGGCGTTCGATGCCGGTCTGGGCCGTGCGACTCGCAACGAGCCGATCTTCGGCACCCCTAATTCGATCAAGATAAAACGTCGTTTCGACCAGCAATTCCGCCCGTGTGCTGAAATGCAAATACAGCGCCTGCCTGGAAATTCCGGCTCGTCTGGCGATATCGGCCATGCGCACGCCCTTGCCCTGGGCAGCTTCAAGAAGCTCCAGGGTGGATTTTAGAATGCGAGACCTTGTTTCGGTGTTGTTGCTTGACATGGTGTAAAGTAACACCAGCTTGACATGGTGTCAAGTGAAAGAGAAGGCGGCCGCTCGCTAAAAATTGAACGGCTCAAGTTCAATAATTGTTGCCTCGCAGAACGGCCCCGTTCTAGCATCCAAGCGGTATCAATTTAGCTGAGGAGAACGTGTCATGAAGCGCAACAATGCAGGCGATTTCGATCAGGAACTTCTAGACCTTTATGACCACTACGCGCACGGGCTTATCGAACGCCGGGCGTTTCTTGAACGGGCGGCGAAATTCGCCGTCGGCGGGCTAACCGCCGCGGCACTGCTCGATGTGCTGTCGCCGAATTATGCGCTTGCCGCCGAAGTCGATGAAGGCGATTCTCGCATCACCGCCCTACGTGTGGACTATCCTTCGCCCCAAGGTCATGGCACGGTGAACGGCTATCTGGTGCGCCCAAGCGGCGGCGGCAATCGCGGCAGCGTCGTCGTGATTCACGAAAATCGTGGCCTTAATCCCTATATCGCCGATGTCGCCAGGCGCCTTGCCGTCGCCGGTTTCACGGCGTTGGCCCCCGATGGCCTGACCCCCGTGGGCGGTTATCCCGGCACCGACGACGAAGGCAAGGCCCTGCAAATGACCCTGGACAAGGGCAAGCTGAAAGAAGACTTCATCGCCGCCCATGATTTTCTCAAGGCCGATAAATCATCTAACGGCAAAATCGGGGCGGTCGGGTTTTGTTACGGCGGCGGTGTGTGTAACACCATGGCCGTACGCTTGCCGACCCTGGCCGCGGCCGTGCCATTTTATGGAAGCCAACCCACAGGCGACGACGTGGCCAAAATCAAGGCGCCGCTGCTGTTGCACTACGCCGGGCTGGATAAACGCGTCAACGCCGGCTGGCCGGCTTTCGAAGCGGCGCTTAAGGGTCATGGCAAGGAATTCACGGCCCACGTCTATGCCGGGGTCAACCACGGCTTCCATAACGACACCACCCCCAGGTACGACAAAACGGCGGCTCAACTGGCGTGGAAGCGAACGGTCGATTTCTTCAACGCGAAGCTGACGTAAGGCTTTATTGTCTGCTAAGGTCCGGGGCACATTGAACAGGCCCTTGATCCGTGAATAAGCAGAAAAAGTCCATCGAATCGGAAATCTTGCGACTTACGTCAGGGGTCGAAAAGCAGCCGGGAAACTCGCGCCTGCGGGCCATGCTCGCAGAATTGCTGAACCATTCCGGCGATAGCGAAGGGGCCAAGCGGCATTACAAGATCGCCACGGCGATTGACCCCACACTGCAAGATGCGCAGCTGGCATACGGCAATATCCTGCTTCGGCAGTGCGACCTGACCGGCGCTATGGCGTGCTTTGCCCAGGCCCATTTGTATCAGCCCCAGGACTGGCTGCGGCTGAAAATGGCGTTGCTGTTGCCGCCGATTGTCGATTCCCTGGATCACATCGCCATCCTAAGGGCGCGCATCGAGGTGGCCCTGAACGTTTTATCGACCAAGGGTAAAATGCTGATCCGCAATCCGCCCCGGGATGGCGGGTCTTTGTTTTACATCGCCTATTTTGGCCAGGATGATCGCAGCCTTTATGAAAAACTGGCGACCTTGTATGAAAAATCGGTTCTCGGCCTGGCATCCGTGGCACCGCATTGCGCCAAACCTCGAAAAAGGGATCCCGGGGCGCGCATCAAAGTCGCCTTCGTGTCGTCGTTTTTTTTCAACCATTCCATCGGCCGGTTGAACGCCGGCCTGATCGAAAAACTGGACCGCACTATTTTCGAGGTGACGATTGGCGTCGTGCGTCATGTGGTTGACGATATGACGGCGGCAATTGTCAAAAGCGCCGATCACAGCATCGAGATTCCCCGCGACCTGGACCAGGCGCGGCGGATCCTCTCCGGCCAGGAATTTGATATCATCGTCTATCCCGAAATTGGCATGGACATCACCACCTACAGCCTGGCCTTCGCCCGCCTGGCCCCGGTGCAATGTGTCAGTTGGGGGCATCCGGTAACCACCGGTATCCCCAACATGGATTATTTCGTTTCATCGAAGTTGCTGGAAACCGCCACCGCCGATGACCATTACAGCGAGAGCCTTGTCCGGCTGAAAGAATTGCCGACCTATTATAGCAAGCCTGCGATCAGCGGCTCGCCAAAGGGTCGCGCCGATTTTGGCCTGAAAGACGGGGTCCGGTATTACCTGGTGGCGCAATACCTGTTCAAATTTCATCCAGAATTCGATGGCCTGCTGGCCGAAATCCTCAGGCGAGACCCGCAGGCCCAGGTGTTGCTGGTGCATGGCAGCCAGCGTATCTGGAGCGCGCTTCTCGCGGCCCGCTTCAAGCGCTTTATGCCCGATGTCGCCGACCGCATCAGGTTCGTCGATCCGATGAGCCGCGACGACTTCCTGGCCTTTATGTCTTCGGTCGATGTGAGCCTGGATATTCCCCATTTCAACGGCGGCAACACGACGTTTGAGGCCTTGGCCGTGGGCACTCCGGTGGTCACCATGGCGAGTAAATTCATGCGCGGCAGGGTCTGCGCCGCGATCTACCGGAAAATGGGCGTGCGCGACCTGATCGCCAAAACCCCGGATGCCTATGTCGACCTGGCCCTTCGGGTCGCCAAGGATGCGGCCTTTCGCAAGCGGGTCATGAAATCAATCGCTGGCAAAATCGACAGCCTTTTCGAAAACGATAATGTCATTGCCGAATGGCAGCGGTTTTTCCTGGATGCCTGCGATGAAAAAGGCGTTAAACACAATCATCGATAGTGGGGGCCGTTATTTTCCATCTTGTATTCCGGGTTTTGAGTTTGGCGTTGGTGCTGGCGATTGCGCCGCTTCCGGGGGCTGCCCAAACACCGCCGCCGGTGATCGCCGCAGCGTCCAGCCTGCGGTTCGTGATGGCTGATTTGGCTCGGGAATTTAAAAAAGATAGCGGCCTCGACGTGCGTCTCTCGTTTGGCGCATCGGGTAATATTTTCCGCCAAATCATGCAGGGCGCGCCTTATCAGATGTTCCTGTCCGCCGATGAAGCTTACGTGACGGACCTGGCGGCGGCGGGGCGCCTGGAAGATTCAGGCCAGCTGTACGCCTATGGTCGGCTCGCCGTGTTCATTGGTAATGCATCACCGCTCATCCGAGTGGAATTTCCCCAAGGATACGAGGCCGCGTTCAGGGATGGGGCGGCGCGACATTTCGCCATCGCCAACCCGGCCCATGCGCCGTACGGACGGGCGGCGCGTCAGGCGTTGCGCCACGCCGGGTTATGGGCGGCACTGGAACCCGCGCTGCTGTATGGCGAAAATGTCTCCCAGGCGGCGCAGTTTGCGGCGTCGGGTTCCGCCGATGGCGGCATGATTGCGCTGTCGCTGGCCTTGCGCCTCGAAGCGGCGCGACGCGGCGGCTATTATCTTGTTCCCGCAAGTTGGCATGCGCCTCTGGGACAACGCATGGCGCTGGTTCGCGGGGCGGGCGAGACGGCGCGTAAATTCTATGCTTTTATGGCTGGTGAAAAAGCGCGCAAACTGCTGTCGCAACAAGGCTTTATGGGAATCGAACCGTGAACTGGATGGCTCTCGAATTATCGCTGAAGCTGGCGGCCTGGACGACGCTGATCCTGCTGCCCGTGGGGATCATGGCCGGGCGCGTCCTGGCCTGGCGACACTTCAAGGCCAAGCCCGTGGTCGAGGCGCTGTTGATGCTGCCCTTGGTGCTGCCGCCGACCGTGTTGGGGTTTTACATGTTGGTGGCCCTCGGCGGTGAATCGGTCATAGGGCAATTCTATCAGGCGCTGTCCGGGCGCACCCTGGTGTTTTCCTTCGAAGGCCTGGTCATCGCCTCGATCATTTTCAATTTGCCGTTCGCCATCCAACCCCTGCAACGGGCCTTTGAAGGCATCCCGGTGGAAGTCCGCGAGGCCGCCGCGTGTTGCGGACACAAACCCTGGCGCACGTTCTGGCGCATCGAATTGCCGCTGGCCTGGCCCGGTATCCTGACGTCCCTGGTGCTGACGTTTGCCCATACCATCGGCGAATTCGGCATCGTCTTGATGGTCGGTGGCAATATCCCCGGCGAAACCCAAACCATCGCCATCGCCATATATGATCAGGTCCAGGCCTTCGACAATGCCTCTGCCGGGTTGATGTCGGCGGTGCTGCTTTTGGTCTCGCTGGCGGCCATCAGCCTAACCTATTTCAGCACCTCATTCATCGGTCGTCGCCATGACTGACCGGGGCGGAATAAACGTCGTCTTGCGCCACCAGGGGCCGATACCGCTGGATGTGGAATTTTCCTGCGCCGCCGGGGAACTGCTGGCCCTGGTCGGGCCATCGGGCAGCGGAAAATCGACCGTCTTGCGCGCCATCGCCGGATTGTTCCGGCCCGATCACGGCGCCATCACGTGTAATGGTGATGTGTGGTTCGACCAAGCCGCCGGTATCGACGTGGCGACCCGCTTGCGCCGCACCGGGTTCGTGTTTCAAAACTTCGGCCTGTTCCCGCATCTCACGGCCCTGGAAAATGTCATGGAAGGGCTGATCGACCTGGCCGCCCCATCGCGCCGGGACCGGGCCCATGAATTGTTGAGCCGGGTGCATCTGGCGGGTCTCGAGGACCGCAAGCCGGGGCAGCTTTCCGGTGGCCAGCAGCAGCGCGTCGCCGTCGCCCGGGCGCTGGCCCGTGATCCGCACGTATTGCTGCTCGACGAGCCGTTTTCGGCGGTCGACAAGGCGACCCGGCAACGCCTGTACAAGGAACTGGTCGATTTGCGCCGGCAACTGGACATGCCGGTGATCCTGGTCACCCATGATCTCGATGAAGCGGCGCTGCTGGCCGACCGCCTGTGTATCCTGCACCACGGCAAGACCCTGCAAAGCGGGCCGCCGTTTGATGTTATGGCGCGACCGGCCAGCGGCGAAGTCGCCCGCCTGGTCGACCAGAAGAATATTTTCAGCGGCACCGTCGCCGGTCATGACGGGGCGGCGGACCGCACCCTGGTAACCTGGGGCGCCGTCACCCTGGTGGCCCGCCACCAACCGGAATTTTCGGTCGGGCAAGAGCTCTCGTGGATGATCCCGGCGGCCGATGTCAGGGTTCACAGAATCGACCAACCGCCCCGGGAAGATTCGGAAAACACCATCACCGGCATTATTTCCGACGTCACCCGGTTGGGCGATCAGGCCGGGTTGTCGTTGGCGATTGATGCGGCATCCGCCTTGCCGCTGTTCTTGTCGATCCGGATGGCCTATGTAAAACGCCACGGGCTTGAAATCGGCGACGCGGTAACGGTGTCGCTGAACCCCGTGGGTATTCACTTGATGGAATAATCTTTATGTCAGATACACTTCGCCAGGCCGTTCGCGCGGCCTACCAGACCGACGAGACCAAAGCCGTGCGTCGGCTGGCCGTGGAAACCGGGCTGGATGCTGCGGCGCGGGACCGTATCGTCACGGTCGCCAGCGACCTTGTGCGCGATTTGCGAAGCGGCGGTCAGGTTGGCCTGATGGAAACATTTCTCGCCGAATATGGCCTTTCCAGCATGGAAGGCGTGGCTTTGATGTGCCTGGCCGAAGCCCTGTTGCGGGTGCCTGATGACATCACCATCGATGCCCTGATCCGCGACAAGATCGCCCCCGCCGACTGGGCCGGGCACATGGGCGGATCGGATTCCTTGCTGGTTAACGCGTCGACCTGGGCGCTGATGCTGACCGGCAAGGTCGTCGGTAGCGGCGAAAGCACGGCTTGGGACATACGGGAAAATCTTCTTTCGCTGGTTCGCCGGGCGGGCGAGCCGGTCATTCGCACCGCGGTGACCCAGGCCATGAAGGTGCTTGGCCACCAATTCGTGCTGGGCCGCGATATCGCCGAAGCCATGGCTCGCGCCCAGGGCATGATCGACAAGGGCTATACCTATTCCTATGACATGCTGGGCGAAGCGGCGCGCACGGCGGGTGATGCCCAGCGTTATTTCATGTCTTATTCACAGGCGATCACGGCGATTTCGAAACAATGCGAGTCTCGCGATGTTTTTGAAAATTCCGGCATTTCGGTGAAGCTGTCGGCGCTGCATCCGCGCTACGAATTCGCCCACAAAAACCGGGTCATGGAAGAACTGGTGCCACGGGTGTGCAGCCTGGCGCTGATCGCCAAGAATTCCGCCCAGGGCTTTAACATCGACGCCGAAGAAGCCGACCGGCTGGATTTGTCCCTCGATGTTATCGAAGCCGTTCTCTCGACGTCGGACCTCAAAGGCTGGGACGGTTTCGGAGTCGTCGTTCAGGCCTATATGCCGCGCGCCCCCTTCGTTATTGACTGGCTGTATGATCTGGCAAAACGGCTGAACCGGCGGATATCCGTGCGCCTGGTCAAGGGCGCCTATTGGGACAGCGAAATCAAAATCGCCCAAGTCGAAGGCTTCGCGGGCTATCCGGTGTTCACCCGCAAGGCCTCGACCGACATCTGTTACATGGCCTGCGCCCGCAGCTTGCTGGCTAAAACAGACCGCATCTACCCGCAGTTCGCCACCCACAATGCCCACACCATGGCCGCCGTGCTGGAAATGGCGGAGGGCGCCGGGGCGTTCGAATTCCAGCGCCTGCATGGCATGGGCGAGGCCTTGCACGGTAACGTCAAGGATAAGACTTCTCATCGCTGCCGCATCTATGCGCCGGTTGGCAATCACCGGGATTTGCTGGCCTATCTGGTGCGCCGCTTGTTGGAAAACGGTGCCAATTCTTCGTTCGTCAATCAGATGCTGGACCCCGACATCGCCCCGGAACGCGTGGTCCGTGATCCGCTGGCCCTGTTGGCGGAATGGGACGCGGTGCCTAATTCCGGTATCCCGTTGCCGGGTGACCTGTATGGTGCCGACCGAAAAAATTCGCGCGGGGTCAATCTGGCCGATCCGTTGGTCCTGGCGCAAATCACCGAGGCGCGAAAATGGTTTAAGTCGACGAAATGGACTGCGGCGGCGATCGGTGGCGATACGGTGCAGAAAATTCGCAATCCGGCCAATTCCGGCGATACGGTCGGGACGGTAAATCCCGGCACCGCAGCGCTTGCCGATCAGGCCCTCGCCCGGGCCACGGCGGCGGCGGCGGACTGGCGGCATGTGCCGGTGGAAATCCGCGCCGATTGCTTGCTGCGCTTCGCCGATCTCCTTGAAGACCACGCCGTCGAGTTTTTTGCGCTGGCCTGCCGCGAAGCCGGCAAGACCTTACCCGATGGCATCGGTGAAGTGCGCGAAGCCGTGGACTTTTGTCGCTACTACGCCGAACAGGCGCGCACCCTGCCAAGCGCACCCCCGCGCGGCGTCATCGTTTGTATTTCGCCGTGGAATTTTCCGCTGGCCATCTTCACCGGCCAGGTCGTGGCGGCGTTGGTGACGGGCAACGCGGTAATCGCCAAACCGGCCGAACAGACGCCGCTGATCGCCGCCCGCGCCGTCGCCCTGATGCATCAGGCGGGTATTCCCGAAAACGTCCTGCAACTATTACCCGGCGTTGGCGCGCTCGTTGGCGCGGCGCTGGTCGCCGATGGCCGGGTCGATGGCATCTGTTTCACCGGGTCGACCGATACCGCGGCGATCATCAACCGGGCCATGGCGGCAAGCGGCAATCCGGCGGCGCCGCTGATCGCCGAAACCGGCGGCCTGAACGCGATGATTGTCGATTCAACGGCGCTGCCCGAACAGGCGGTCGATGATATCGTCGCCTCGGCCTTCCAAAGCGCCGGTCAGCGCTGTTCGGCGCTCAGGGTTTTGTTCGTGCAGGAAGATGTCGCCGAACCGCTGATCCATATGCTGCAAGGGGCCATGGCCGAACTCAAAATTGGCGACCCCTGGGATCTGGCGACGGATGTCGGCCCGGTCATTGACGCCGCGGCGAAAGCCCAAATCACCGCCCACTGCGCGGCGCTGGAAGCCGATGGCCGGCTGATCGCCCGGGTTGACGTGCCGGAACATTTATCCGGCGGCACCTTCGTTGCCCCGGCGGCCTATCGATTAAATGCTTTAAGCGAATTGGAAAAAGAAATCTTCGGGCCGGTCCTGCATGTGGTCACCTATCCGTCCGGCGGAATCGATGGGGTGATCGATGATATCAACGCCAGCGGCTACGGCCTGACGCTGGGCCTGCATACGCGCCTGGATCACCGGGTTCAGGATGTAGCCAGCCGCGCCCGGGTCGGCAATTGTTATATCAACCGCAACCAGATCGGCGCCGTCGTCGGGGTTCAACCGTTCGGCGGCGAAGGCCTGTCGGGGACCGGGCCGAAAGCCGGTGGCCCGCATTACCTGGGCCGTTTCCTAAGCGACGCTGCGCCCACCCCGGCGTCCCCGGTCGATACCGGTGCGCCGTTGGAAGATGCAGCCCTGATCCAGGCCATCGCCGACGCCATGGCGAGCGGAATGGCGGTGGAAACATCTGAAACTTTGCCGGGGCCGACCGGCGAGACCAATGTTTTAAGCACCCATGGACGCGGCGTGGTGTTGTGTCTGGGTTGCCCTGAATTGGCGGATTTGGCACGCGCCAAAGGCAACGCCGTGGTCAACGCCGGATTGATCCAGCCCGAAATTCTGACCGGCCTGGCCGGTATCGCCGCCGTCGCCGCCACCGGGTCGGAAGATTGGTTGCGGGCCATACGGATCGCCCTGGCCGCCCGCCCGGGTGTCATCGTGCCGCTGATTTGCGGCCCGGCAGATGCCGCCATGCTGATCATCGAGAGAACGCTCAGCATCAACACCACGGCATCGGGCGGCAACGCCGCGTTATTGGCCAGTGCGGGTGAAGACGGCTGATCCTTTATTGCGGTTGATAGGGGCGGCGGCCTTCCATCAAATCGATTTCCGTGCCCAAGGCGTCGTAAAAGAAATCCATGAAGGCGCGAATGCGGGCGGTGCGGCGAAGGTCTTCATGGGTTAGCAGCCAAAGCCCGGAATTGTCTTTGGGATCGACCGTCAATATCCGCACCAGCGCCGGTTCGACGTCGGCCAAGAAGCAGGGCAGGGGGGCTAGGCCCATGCCATTGACGGCGCCACCGAAAAGCGCAAAAAAATTATTGGCGCGCAGGGCGATGGTCGGATTATCGAGCGTCTTGGTCATCCATTTGGCCACTGTCAAATGGCCGAGGCTATCATCGAGCGCCAGCCATGTATGGGCCGACAGGTCATCGGTTTCGCCATGCAGGGCGAAATATTCCCGAGAACCATAAATCCCCGCCACCAGCCCGCCGACCCGCCTGCCAACCAATGTTTCGGGCGGGGAAGTGGTCGGTCGAATGGCGATATCGGCTTGCCGCCTGGTCAAGTTCAATTGCTGATGATCGAGCACAATTTCCAGATCAATTCCTGGATAGGCGGCCTTGAAGGCGGCAAAATGCGGGGCCAGGAACCGATAGGAAAGGGAATCCGTGGTGGTGATTCGGACCGGCCCGCTTAATCGCAAGTCCTGTCCCGACAGGCGGCGGTTCAGGGTGTCGATTTCTTCGGCGATGCGCTCTGAAGAAGCCTGCATTTCCGCCCCGGCAGCCGTTAGGCTGTATACGTTGTCCTTGCGTTCGAACAGGCGGACCTGCTGTTTATCTTCCAGGCTTCGAATGCGGCGGTAAACGGTCGAATGATTGACCCCAAGCCCTCGCGCCGCACCCGCTAGGCTGCCGGTGCGCGCCACTTCTTGAAAAAATCGCAGGTCATCCCAATCAACGGACATAGCAAAATCTCATTCTTCATTGCAAAATTGCAAACGAATTTTGAAATAATAGCGAATTACATTGCGAAAATACATCGATTAGTTTGGCTCTATCAATTCATCATCTTAAAGGAGACCTCCTATGATCGATCAAAAAACAGCTCCCTATGCGGCCCTGGTGTTGCGCGTCACCTTGGGCGTTATGTATTTGGCCCACGGGCTGTATCTGAAATTATTTGTCTTCGGCATGGCCGGAACCGCGCAATTTTTTGGATCACTCGGCCTGCCGGAAGTCCTCGCTTATGCCGTCGTCGCCGGGGAAACCTTCGGCGGGTTGGCATTGATCATCGGCTTCCAGACCCGCCTCGTCGCCGTCGGACTTATGCCCGTATTGCTGGGTGCCTTGTGGGTTCACGGCGGTAATGGCTGGGTGTTTTCGGGTCAAGGCGGCGGCTGGGAATTCCCGTTGTTCCTGATTGCCGCATCGGCAGTGCAAGGCCTGCTTGGAAACGGCGCTTACGCCCTGTCACCAAAAGGCGAAACTGTCGTGGTTCAGGCCGCACAATGAAACTTCTTATCGACGGTGTGTGGCGTAGCGGCGTGGAAGATACGCCCGCCCTTCTCCTGGCCCGGACGGAAGAACGCAATCGCGTCTTCCGCTCCGTGGTCACGGCCGATGGCGGCGACGGGTTCAGGGCAGAATCCGGACGTTATCATCTTTACATCTCTTATGCCTGCCCCTGGGCGCACCGGACGGTGCTGTATCGGCGGCTCAAGGGCCTGCAAGACACCGTCTCCATGTCTGTCGTTCATCCTGTGTGGGGTGGCCCGAATGGCTGGGAATTCAAGGATACGGACCTTTCGAGCCGCGATCACGTTAGCGGTGTGCAGTATCTGTATCAGGTCTATCAGGCGGCGAAACCGGACTTTACAGGTAAAGTCACGGTTCCCGTTTTGTGGGACAAGAAAACCCGGACCATCGTCAATACGGAATCCGGCGATATCATCCGCATGCTGAATTCGGAGTTTGACGCCTTCGCCGACGCCTCCGTCGATTTCTACCCGCAACACTTGCGCGGCGAAATCGATAGTTTGAACGCCGTGATTCTAGATCGTGTTTGTAAGGGTGTTTACAAGGCCGGTTTCGCTACGACCCAATCGAGCTACGATCAGGCCATCGTTGAACTGTTCGAAACCCTGGACGACCTGGATAACCGCCTTTCAAATAGCGATTTTCTGATTGGAAACAGGGTCACGGAATCTGACTGGCATTTATTCGCTACCCTGGTGCGGTTCGATGCGGCTTATCACACAAAACTTAAATGCAGCCGTAAACGCCTGATCGATTATGCCAATCTCAGCCGATATACGGCGCGTCTGTATGGGCTTCCGGGTGTCGCCGAAACCACAAAACTGGGCCACGTAAAGAAGCATTATTTTGATGATCTGGGATTCGGTGATCCAAGAATAATTCTGGCCGACCCGGAGGTAGATTTTCGCAGCGTTGCATGATTGAATACCCTGCCATGAATTACATTCGCAATCACTGGCAGGGCAAGCAATCCCTGTTTTGGACTTTCTGGGTCAATGTGGTGGCGTTGCGCGTCGTCATTCTTTTTTTCGAACGTTTCACCCATCCACACTTTACGGAACAGTCAGGTGCGGCGATTGCGGCGACGGCGCTTTATTTTGCGGTCTTCCAGGTGATCGTCCTGGTGTGGCAGGCGCGCGGCCTGATCCGGGCTTGTGATCGCTATCTGGCGGCGTTGGGGTCTCACCTTACGGTGCTGGCGGCGCAGTTGGGATTGGGGATTTGCCTGATTGCCACCCTGGTTTATGTGGCCGGGGCAGCTCAATCCCTGTTCGCCGACCCGCAAAAGACGCAAATCAATCGAAGTCTGAAAAAGCGGTCCCTGCTGGGCGACTATACCCTGAACATAACGGATGGCGGCACGCGCATTCATGTGGCCGGCGATTTCAGGGTCGGGCTCGGCGCCGACCTGGCCGCCCTGTTGGCCCGGCACCCCAGGGTCACGGCCATCGTCTTGTCCAGCAACGGCGGGCGCGTCGCCGAAGGCCGAAGCATCGCCCGGCTGATCGAAAAGCGGCGGCTGGACACGTATGTTTTTGACGACTGTAAATCGGCCTGCACGACCGCGTTCATTGGCGGCGTCAAAAGAACGCTGGGCGAGACCGGTAGGCTGGGCTTCCATCAATTCAGCCTGGATGCGGTGTATATGAGCCCCTATGTGGATTCGAAATCGCAACAAAAGATCGACCTGGATTTTTATTCCCTGCAAAAAATTGACCCAGGATTCCTGAAAAAGGTTTTTCAGGCATCGCCCCACGACATATGGTACCCGGATGCCGATGAGCTTGTCGCCGCCGGTGTCGTTCACGAAATAGAGGCTGCCAAATGAAAACCTACAAAATCGCCGCCATTCCCGGGGACGGCATCGGGATCGAAGTGATTACCGCCGGGGTCGAAGTTGTGGCGAGGTTGGCCGAACGGCTTGGAACATTTGCCGTAGATATTGAAAGCTTCCCCTGGGGGGCGGATTATTACCTGAGCCATGGCGAGATGATGCCGGGCGACGGGCTCAAAACCCTGGCGAATTTTGACGCCATCTATTTCGGTTCCGCCGGTGATCCCCGCATCGCCGACCACATCACCCTTTGGCAGTTGCGCCTGAATATCGCGCAGGGCTTCGATCAATACGCCAATGTCCGGCCCAGCCGGGTCTTGCCGGGCCTGACTTCGCCGCTTGCGGGCATCGGTCCCGGCGATTTTGACTGGGTCATCGTGCGCGAAAATTCCGAAGGCGAATATTCAGGGATAGGTGGCCGCGCCCACCGGGGCCACGTCGGCGATGTCGGCATGGATGTTTCGGTGTTCACCCGCACCGGGGTCGAACGCATTCACCGGTTCGCCTTTGACCTGGCCCGCACCCGCCCGCGCAAGTTGCTGACCATGGTGACCAAATCCAACGCCCAGCGCCATGGCATGGTCATGTGGGATGAAATATTCGACGACGTTAAAGCCGATTACCCCGACGTCCAAACCGACAAGATGCTGGTCGATGCCATGACCACCCGCATGGTCGGCGATCCTGGATCGCTCGATACCATCGTCGCGACGAACTTGCACGCCGATATCCTGTCCGACCTGGCTGCCGCGCTGTCGGGTAGCATGGGCATCGCGCCGACCGCCAATTTGCAGCCCGAAGGCACTTATCCGTCGATGTTCGAACCCATCCACGGGTCGGCCTTCGATATCATGGGCCAAGGCATTGCTAATCCTATCGGCGCGTTCTGGTCCGCCGCCATGATGCTGGATCATTTGGGCGAAGGGACGGCGGCGGGCCTGCTGATGGCGGCCATTGAACGGGTCACCGCGGCGGGCGAAACCCTGCCTAGCGACCTGGGCGGAACGGCGACCACGGCAGAAGTCACGGCGGCGGTGATCGCGGCTATTCGCGGCGCTAATACGTAGAGCGTCGCCATTGTGCTTGAATAGCCCAGCGAACAAATGTAAGGCCATATAACGATCACTTTTTTTTCAGGGAGTCTGCCGATATGACCGTTCGCATTGGCCGTGAATTTCTTGCCTTTCCGGGCCCAACCAACGTGCCCGAAGAAGTCCTGTCGGCCATGCACCGGCCGGCGGTGGATATCTATGCCGCCGAATTGCAAGCCGTCACCATGGGCTGCCTGGAAGACCTGCGGAAAATCTTCAAGACTGCGGGCCGGACCTATATTTATGCCGCCAACGGCCACGGCGCCTGGGAAGCGGCGCTGACCAATGTGCTGTCCAAAGGCGATGCGATTCTGGTCCTGGAAAGCGGTCGCTTCGCCATGGGCTGGGGCGAAATGGCCGGGGTCATGGGGATCAATGCCGAAATCCTGCCCGGCGACTGGCGTCGGGCCGTCGATCCGGCGGCGCTGGAACAACGGCTGAAGGAAGACCGCGACGGCGTCATCAAGGCGGTGCTGGTGGTTCAGGTCGATACCGCGTCGGGCGTGCTCAACGATATTCCGGCCCTCCGCAAGGCCATGGACAATGCCGGTCATGATGCGCTGCTGATGGTTGACGCCATCGCATCCCTGGGAACCATGCCATACGAAATGGATGCCTGGGGCGTCGATGTCACCGTTACCGGCTCGCAAAAGGGCCTGATGATGACGCCGGGGCTAAGCTTCGTCGCCGCCGGTGACAAGGCCAGCGCCGCGCACAAAAATGCCGGCCTGCGCACCCATTACTGGGACTGGACGGCCCGGGAAGGCAAGGAACACTACAACAAATATTGCGGCACCGCGCCCGAACACATGTTGTTCGGCCAGCGCAAGGCGTTCGATATGCTGCTCGATGAAGGCCTGGAAGCGGCCTTCCTGCGCCACAGCCTGCTGGCCCAGGCGGTACGTGCCGCCGTTACCGTGTGGGCCGAAGGCGGGGTGCTGGATTTCAATATTTCGGCACCCGACCAGCGGTCCGATTCGGTGACCACAATTTTGATGGGCGGCGGGCATGATCCGGCGCCGTTGCTGGATTTCTGCAACAAAAAATGCGGCGTCATTCTGGGTATCGGCATCGGCGCCTTAAGCGGCAAGGCCTTCCGCATCGCCCACATGGGCTTCATCAATGCGCCGATGATCCTGGGCACGCTCGGCGCCGTCGAAGTGGCGCTTCAGGCGCTGAAAATCCCCCACGGCAAAGGCGGCGTGCAGGCCGCTATCGATCATCTCGGGCAGTTGGTCCCGACCTGATATCAGGCCGCCTTGTTCCGGTAAACCGTATAGGCGAACATCAACATCGACAACGCGGTCAATATTTCACCGACAATCAGCACCGGTTCGCCGGACATATTTCCCGACAAAACCATCGAAAGGCCGGGAATAATCGCTATCAGGCCGGCTTGTGACACCCAAAAATGAACCTGCGCCAACCGGGTTTCACCGGCTTTTGGGACCGCATTGTAGTAAAAGGAAAACAGGCCCATGGTCGCCCAGCCGATCAGGTTCATATGGGCGTGGACCGGGGCCAGCGTGAAGTCTTGTGTGCCCCCCATGAAAATACCGAAAAACATACCGGCGGTGACATAGGCGATGGCGCAAAGCAGGAAACGTCTGGAAAATTGTGTCATTGGATTTCTCCCCCTTCTATAAGAGTTAGTTTCGAATGGTCTTGATGGGAACCGCTCCCCAGCGGCCCCGGATATCAGACCGGCGTGAGGATATGGATGACCCGATCGGCCAACAGCTCTTTGACGCTGGCGGCGTAGGCGACCATATGGGGCGAAGCGCTGTGGGCGCCCAGATGCGCTAGGCTTTGCCATTTTTCGATGACCACGAAGGTGTCAGGCCCGTAAGGAGTTTGAATTTTACCAACGCCTTCGGTATCAACGGTCGCCCCGTATTCGATACAGCCGTCTTCGGCGTGGACGGCTGGGACATTTTTATTGAACGCCGCCAACATCTCGGCACGTTTTCCGGGCTTGGCGGTCAGTACCGCGACGACTTGGACGATTGACATTTAATTGCTCCCCAACACGTGATTCGAATTCATTGGCCTCTTGATAGCATAGTCGGAATCAGACCAAAATGGCGATATCGCGAATTCGATATTAATAAGACCAGCCGGAGACATCAAGAATGCCTGAACGATGGGAGACGCGACCGGAAAATGCCAATTGGGGAGATTTCGGCCCGGACGATGAATTGGGGCGGGTTAATTTACTGACCCCCGAAAAAGTCCTCGAAGGTATCGCCGAAGTCCGCGCCGGGGTGTCGTTCTGCCTGAGCCTGCCGCTGGAACTGCCCGGCGGCAACTCCCTTAATCCCAATCGCCATCCGCCGATTTTGGAAGCGACCATCAGCAAGGTCGATGGCAAGCCACGCTATCTGTATCCGTTGCAGCTCGCCGACGACCGTTTCACCGACGTGGTCTGCGACGACAAGGTCTCGTTGACCTGCCAGTATTCGACCCAGTGGGACGCGCTGTGTCATATGGGCGGCCTGTTTGATGCCGATGGCGACGGTCAGCCCGAATACCGGTTTTATAACGGCTACCTGGGCGGCACCGACATCATTGGCCCGGTCGATCATCACCTGGACGGCACCATGACCCCGCGCACCGAGCCCATAGGGGCGCGCAGGCTGGGCATCGAAAACCTCGCCAAGAAAGGCATGCAGGGGCGCGGCGTGCTGGTCGATTTGCATGCCCACCACGGCAACGAGCGGGTTTTTGTGGGCTACGATTTACTGATGGCGGCCATGGAAAGTTCCGGTGCGGTGGTTGAACCTGGCGACATGTTGTGCCTGTACACCGGCTTCGCCGACCGCATTGTCGATGCCGGCGGTGAACCAGATGAAGACATGCTGCACAACAGTTGCGCCGTGCTCGACGGCCGTGATGAAAAATTGCAGCAATGGATTATCGACAGCGGGCTCGCCGTTATCTGCGCCGACAATTACGCCGTCGAAGGCCTGCCGGCCCGGGACGGTTCCGGCGAGACATTCGCGGGCCTGCCGCTGCACGAATTGTGCCTGTTCAAGTTGGGCATCAATCTGGGCGAGCTCTGGTATTTCCGCGAATTGGCGGCCTGGTTGAACAACAACGGGCGCACCCGCTTCCTGCTTACCGCCCCGCCGCTGCGCCTGACCGGCGCCGTCGGCTCACCAGTCACGCCAATTGCCACGGTTTAGGATATTCAGAATTGACCCACCAGAACTTCCCCCTGCAAATGATCGAAACCAACGGTATACGCTTGCGCGCCGCCGTACAGGGTGACGGCCCGCTGGTCATCCTGGTCCATGGCTGGCCGGAACTTTGGTACACCTGGCGGCACCAGATCAATCCCATCGCCCAGGCCGGATACCGGGTCGTCGCGCCGGATATGCGCGGTTACGGCGGCAGCGATAAGCCGCACGCCGTCGAAGCCTACGATATGGCCAGCCTGATGGCCGATGTGGTCGGCATCATCGATGCCTTGGGCGAGCAAACGGCGATCCTGATTGGCCATGACTGGGGCGCACCTATTTGCTGGAACACCGCCACCCTGCACGCCGACCGGATATCGGCGGTGGCGGGTTTAAGTGTCCCCCACTCCAAGCGCGGCCCGGGCTCGGTGATTAAGCTGTGGCAGAAAATTTATCAGGACAAATTCTTTTACCAGAATTATTTCCAGCCCGAAGGCGTGGCGGAAGGGGAACTGGAAGCCGATGTCAGGACATCCCTGCGCAAAATTTATTACGGCCTTTCCGGTGACGCCGCATCCCAAGATAGTTGGTTGCAGCGCCCCGCCGCCGAGACGTTGTTAGGCGCGCTCGAAGACCCCGACCCGTTCCCGGCGTGGTTGTCGCTCGCTGATCTGGATTACTTCGTCGCCAATTTCCAGGCCGGTGGCTTTCGCGGGCCGCTGAACCGCTATCGCAATCAGCAGCGGGATTTCGACATGCTACCCGAAATGGGCCTTAACCCGGTTACCCAGCCCGCCTGCTTCATCGCCGGGGATAAGGATATGGTCCGCAGTTTCGTGCCCGGTCATGACACCTATAAAAACCCCGCCGTCAATTGTTCCGACCTGCGCATCAACAAGGTTCTCGACGGTGTCGGTCATTGGGTCCAGCAGGAAGCGCCCGATCAAGTCAACGCGGCGTTGCTCGAATTTCTGGCGAGCCTTTAAAAATCTTCCTTGGCCCGGGCGATGGTTTGGGCCAGGCCGCCGCCGGGGACTTCTTTCGGTTTGTGGGCCTCAAGATAATATTCAAACATCGAAACGAAGTTATCGACCATGGTGTTGGGGTCTTTGGGGGTCTGTTCGGATCGGAAAAAGGCATAGGCCGAAAAATTTGCCGCCGCATGGCGCATGCCTTCGGCGATGTCTTCGACGGACAACCCCTTTTCAAGGTTGGCATTGGCGAAATTGATGAGCTCATTGGCGAGGGACATGCTGATGGTTTGCGGTTTGTCGTCGGATGTCATGGAAATGCCTTGGCTGGTTTCATTGAATATAAAGAATATCAGGCCAAACAGGTGAGTGCGACAGGCAATCGACCGTAGCTGCGGGGCGTCGCCAAAGTTCGGTAGATTGACCAAATTGTGTATTTATTATAAGTACTTGTATTCGTTCTCGCGCGAAAATTACCGACGACGATGGCGTCGTATTGGTAAAAACGGGGTGAAATTATGAGTCGTTTCTGCATCGATTCGCGATTCCGGCCTGCCTTGGCGCTGTGTTTGGTGTTGATTCTTGGTCTGTTTTTAGCGGCCGAAAGCGGGGCGGCCTCGGTCTCGGGGACAGTCACCGTCGATGGCGGTCGGAAGCTTAAGCACATCGTTATCTATCTGGAACCGGCGGGTGGGCAGAAGCTGGTTTCCCACGCCCAACCCATAACGATCTCCCAAAAAAACAGCGGCTTTCACCCGGCTTTCAATGTCGCGGTCGCCGGAACATCGGTCCGCTTCACCAATGACGAACAAAAAAACATCGACCACAATGTCTATTCCCTGAGCAAAGCCAAAAAATTCGACATCGGCCTCATCGGCAAGAATATGGTTCGGGAAGTCCTGTTCGCCAATGCCGGAATGATCAAGTTCTACTGTTCCATCCACAAAACCATGGAAGGCGTGCTGAGCGTATTACCGAGCCCTTACTTCGCCCATTTAACGGAACCCGGCCCGTTCAAGATAGACCAGGTACCGCCGGGCAAATGGATCGTCAGGGCGGTGGTGACCCATCGCCGCTACGGCGCCGAACCGGTGCCGGCGACGGTGTCAGAAGGGGCGCCCAACAGCCTGGCGGTGATTGTCAGTAAAAAGCGCAAGAAAAAGGCAGGATTGGCCGTGCAACTGGCCCAGGGCCCCATGGAAATCATCGTGCCAGCGGAAAATCTCACCCCTGTGTCGATTAATCTTTCGATCCGCACCGCATCAGATCAGGGCCCACGCCCATGACCCATCGGACGACAAAACTGATCCTTATGGCGACACTCTTCCTTGGGGCGTGTCAGGCGGTGCCCAAGGTTATTCCGGCGACGGGAACCGGCGCCATCGTCGGTACCGTCACCGCCCGTCCGCATGCCGATTTGATCGACAAAATCAAAAACCAGGACGCCTCCCTGAGCGCTGGATATGGTGCTGCGGCCACGGGCGGGATTACCTATTTTGGAAAAATGCTGAACTACCCGGAGATCGATGAAATTTACGTCGGGCTGGTTGGTGCCATTTCACCGGCCCCGGCAATTCATGACCTGGTCGCAACCGAAAACGGACTGGTCCCCCGGGGCATCGCCCTGGCCCCCGGTGATACCCTGCGGATCAGCAATGAAACAAGCGAAAGCCTGACGTTTTATGCGGCCGGCGACGAACCCGGCCAACTGGATGAAGGCGCGCCAATCCCGCCGGGGCAAACCGGCGAATTGACGGTCAGCAGTGAAGGGACGCTGGAATTGGGCGTCGATGAACGGGATGACCTTGAGGGTGTCGTGTTATCCAGGGCCGGAATGGCGACACGGCGGCTGAAAAGCGGCGCGCCCTACACCTTTAACAATTTGCAGCCGGGGTCCTATCAGTTGATATTTTGGTATTGGCGGCTGGGCGAGATGCACCGCACGGCAGTGATAAAATCCGGAACTGTTCTTGTGGAAAACGAAGAACTGGCCGTCGACCGGTTATTCGAATAGCCAGCCGGGCTCCGTTGGGGATATTTTGATGGGTCTACGGGCCAAACTGTTTCTGACGTTTCTTGGCATCATCCTGTGTTTGCTGGGCTTCACGTCGTACTATTCCCACACCCGCACCCTGGCCTTCGAAACGGACAGGACGCTCAAGGACCTGCGCAGTACCGAGGCGCGGTTTCGCAACAAATTCGAAGAAGAACGGGTGTTTAACGAAAAACTGGTGTCGACCATTACGTCGGATCAGAAGTACCGGTCGTTCCTGCAACAGATCCGCGATAATTTCTTCATTTTCGCCCAGGAAATAAAGCAAGATTCCGGTGCCTCGATCGTTTTCATCACCGATGAAGAACTCAATGTTCGCGGCGTTTCCACCCCGCCCGAAGGAACACCCCTGGATGACCAGGTGGCGGCGGCCCAGGATGTCGTTGACGCCGGGCACGTTCATACGTTGCTGGAACGCGTGCTCGAAACCGGGCATCCGATTTCGCGCATCATCGCCTATGAAAAAACGCTCATGAACAGCGTCAACGTGCCGCTCAAGGAATCCCTCACCGACGACTACGCGCTTGGCGTTGTCAGCGCCGGGATCAAGATTACCGATGACTGGGTGAAGCGCCACCTGGGCGACGCCAGGGACGGCGCCGAAGTGATCTTTTTTGTCGAAGGTACGGTCGTCGCCACCAACATCGAACCCGAAGAAGCGCGCGCCATCCTGGCGGCAATCGAACCGCCCGGCGGTGATCCTCAGGATACCTATGTCCGGCACGGTGAATTCCATGTCGCCGTGCATGATCTTTTCGAAGGTTCAGGCCGGCACGCTGGGTATATTTTTGGTGCCAGCCTGGATGCGGCGATGCTGCCGTTCGTCGCCCTGCAATGGAAAATCGTGTGGATCGGCCTAGTCGCCCTTGGGCTGGGCCTGTTGGTCGTGGTGTTGCTGACCAACCGCATTATTTTTCCGGTCCGGCTGCTGGTCCAGGGCACCGGCGAGGTCATGGCCGGTAACTATGAATTCAAGGTCGAAAACGCCTCCAACGACGAAGTCGGGCAACTTAGCCGGGCCTTCAATCACATGGTCATCGGATTGAAGGAAAAGGAGCAAATCAGGAACCTGTTCGGCAAGTACGTCCATCCCGCCATCGTCAGCGACATCATGTCAGATCCGGAACACCTGAAACTGGGCGGCGAACGCAAGACCCAAACCTTGCTGTTTTCCGATATCGCCGGCTTCACGACCATTTCCGAAGGCCTGGCGGCGGAAGAACTGGTCAGCTTTTTAAACGAATACCTGGGCGCCATGAGCCTGGAAATCAGTTCTGCCGATGGTATTTTGGACAAATACCTGGGCGATGGCATCATGGCGTTCTGGGGGCCGCCATTTGTGACCGATAATTTTGAAACAAAGGCCTGCTTGGCGGCGGTTGGCATGCAGGCGCGGCTGGGCGAGCTCCGTAAATCGTGGATCGCCCGGGGTTTGCCCGCCATTGAAATGCGTGTCGGGCTGGCCACAGGGGATGTGATTGTCGGCAATATTGGTTCGGAAGTTTCACAGGATTACACCTGCATCGGCGACACCGTGAACCTGGCCTCGCGCCTGGAAAGCGTCAACAAGGTCTATGGCACCGATATCATTATCGACGCTGCGACCCGCGAACGGGTCGGCGAGATAATCATTACCCGCGAACTCGATACCATACAGGTCAAGGGCAGGGACGCCGGAACCCGCATATTTGAACTTATCGGTTTTACAGGAGACGCCGAACCGCCGTCTTATGCCGATGCCTACTCAGCCGCCCTGGCGCTTTACCAGCAAGGTCATTTCGACAAGGCGGCGAAAGCCTTCGCCGCCATCGCCAAAGTCGACCCGGCCAGTCAGGCGATGATGGCGCGTTGCCACGCCTTGTCTGCTGACCCGCCGGATGACTGGAATGGTATTTACGTGATGGAAAGCAAGTAGGCGCGCTGGCCTATTCGTCGGTGCTCGGGGTTTCCGCCGGGCTATCGGTATTTCCGGATTTGGCGTCGCGGGCTTCTTTCTTCGCCGCCTTGCGCAGGGCTTTTTTCTCGGCCTGCAGTCTTTCGCGTTCTCTGCGTTCAAAATCGTAATTGGGTTTTTTAGCCATTATTATCCTTTAGGGCTTGGCCGCACGTTCCGCACATCTTGGCGAAACGGGGCCGTCAACGAAAGAAAGGCCCGCGCGAGCGGGCCTTTCTCTAAAGCTCGCAATCGACGAAGTTATTCGACGATCGACAGGTTCTCGGCAGAAGATTTGCCGTTCTGTCCGGGCTGAAGTTCATAATTGACCTTCTGCCCTTCGTTGAGCGTGCTCAATCCGGCGCGCTCGACGGCCGAGATGTGAACAAAAGCGTCATTCGAACCGTCTTCGGGCTCGATGAATCCAAAACCCTTGGTGGGGTTAAACCATTTTACAGTACCAGTAGCCATAGTCATATCCTCTAACACGGAGTTGATTCCACGCCTGTCAATATTTGACGGCGCGGTCGAATTAACGCTCACATTGTTAGGGAATAACTAAACTAATCAGCGAACCGGTTATTTAGATAAGGCAAAACAAATGCAACACGTATCAGGCATATGTACTGTTTATCCCTCAAAAGTCAACAATCCTAGTGACCTGAAAGAAAAAGGGGTGCCCTGTTTGCGAATCGCAATGGTTGTCTTGGGTCTTGCCATTGCCCCGTCACTCGCTGTGGCGGCAGATGTTATCAAGGTTAACCCCCGTCCCGGCGTCGTTCTTAGAATTCTCGCCGACGTTCCGGCGGATGCCAAGGTGCTGGTCTTGTTGTTTCCCGGCGGCGCTGGCAAGGTCAGAATTACCGACGACGGGACCATTCGGGGGACCAAGGGAAATTTCCTGACCCGGTCCCGCCGTTTGTTTGTAGCAGGCGGCATTGCCACGGCGCTCATCGACGCCCCGTCGGATCATATGGACAAGGCCGGGTTGACGTTCCCGTACCGGATGACGGCGGAACACGCCGGTGACATCGCCCAGGTGATCGCCCGTTTGCGCACGGATTATCCCGGCCGTGCCATCTGGCTGGTCGGCACCAGTCGGGGCTCGACCTCGGCCGCTAACGCCGCCGCCAATTTAACAACCGGCGGCCCCAACGGGCTGGTGCTGACCTCTACGGTCGGCGTGTCGAGTAGGCACGGCGGCAATGTCCTTGATTTCAAGTTGGAAAACATCACGGTTCCAATCCTCGTCGTTCATCATGTCGATGACGGCTGCGGCATCACCCCGATTTCGGGCGCGCGCAATATCAAGGCACGGCTGGGTGGTGCGACGGTGTCTGAACTGATGGAAATAAAAGGCGGCAGCGGCGGCAGCGGCAAGACCTGCGGCGCCAAGTCCCACCATGGTTTCCTGGGCATCGAGCAACGCGTCGTCGATGCCATTTCGGCGTGGATCAAGAGCCATTGAAGGCGCGGCAGGCGATATCCGCCCCTAAACCCGTTCGATCACCGCCGCGATGCCCTGGCCGACGCCGATACACATGCTGAGCAAGCCATAACGGCCGCCGCTGCGTTCCAGTTGCCTGAGCGTCGTCAACGCCAGCCTGGCGCCCGATGCGCCCAAGGGGTGGCCGATGGCGATGGCGCCGCCGTTGGGGTTGAGGCGGCTGTCGTTGGCATCCAGGCCCAGCAGTTTGGTGCAGCCCAAGACCTGGGTGGCGAAGGCCTCGTTGATTTCGATGACGTCCATGTCGGCCAACGTCAGCCCGGCTCGTGCCAGTGCCTTGATCGATGCCGGGGCCGGCCCCAGCCCCATAACCCGGGGTTCGACGCCGGCGATGGCCCCGGCGAGGATGCGTCCGCGCGGCACCTGGCCAGCCTTTTCGCCGATTTCCCGGTTGCCGATCAGCAACGCCGCCGCGCCATCGTTGATGCCCGACGCATTACCGGCGGTAACGACGCCGCCGTCGAACAACGGGTTCAGGGACGAAAGCTTTTCCACACTGGTGCCGGGGCGCGGGTGTTCGTCTTCGCTTATTTGTAGCGGCGGGGCCTTGCGCTTGACCGGTACGTCGATGGCGAGGATTTCCTCATCATAAAAACCATCGACCTTGGCGGCGGCATATTTATCTTGCGAGCCCGCCGCGAAGGCATCGCTGTCGGCGCGGCTGATGCCCATGTCGCTGGCGATGTTGTCGGCGGTTTGGGGCATGGTGTCGGCGCCGAACTGCTTGGCGATGCGGGGGTTGGGGAAGCGCGCGCCGATGGTTGAATCAAACATCTGGGCGGCGCGGCTGAACGGGGTTTCCGCCTTGCTTATGACATAGGGCGCGCGGCTCATGTTTTCGGCACCCCCGGCGACGAACAAATTGCCTTCACCGCAGCGCACGGCCCGCGCCGCGTCGATGGTGGCGGCCAGCCCGCTGCCGCACAACCGGTTGACCGTCAGGCCGCCGGTTTCCACCGGCAGCCCGGCCAGCAATCCGGCGTGGCGGGCAATATTGCGGGAATCCTCGCCCGCCTGATTGGTGCATCCGGCGATAACATCTTCGAAATCGGCAACATCGAACCCGCTGCGTTCGACCAGGCCAGCGATGACCGCGGCCAGCATATCGTCGGCGCGCATGCCCGAAAGGCCCCCGGCGTGGCGACCGAAGGGCGAACGAAGACCGTCATAGATAAAGGCTTGGGGTGAGGATGAATCGGACATGATGTAACTGCTTCTTTCTTTTGGTCGGGATGATTTCGTATAGTGATACGTGATCGACCCTGTGACGGCAATTGGAATGAGACGATTATGGCCCTTGATAATGAAACCTTGAGCGCCCTTGTGGAAACTGTGAACCGCTTTGTTCGCGAACGGCTGGTGCCCCTGGAAGACAAAGTCGCCGAAGACGATCAAATTCCCGAAGACGTGGTCGCCGAAATGCGGAATATGGGATTGTTCGGTATGTCGGTGCCCGAACAGTACGGCGGCCTGGGGCTGACCATGAGCGAAGAGGTCCAGATCGCCTTCGAATTGGGCCAAACCTCGCCGTGTTTCCGTTCGCTGATCGGCACCAATAACGGCATCGGATCCCAAGGTATCGTCATCGATGGCACGGACGCGCAAAAAAACGCCTACCTGTCGAAACTGGCCAGCGGCGAATTAATCGGGTCGTTCGCGCTGACCGAACCCGAAGCGGGCTCGGACGCGGGATCCCTGCGTACGTCGGCCAGGCGGGATGGTGATTCCTACGTCATTAACGGCTCCAAACGCTTTATCACCAACGCCCCGGAAGCCGATCTGTTCACGGTGTTCGCCCGCACCGATGCGGACCAGCCCGGATCAAAAGGCGTCTCGGCCTTTCTCATTGAAGCCGGGACGCCGGGTCTTAGCCTGGGCAAGCCCGACCGCAAAATGGGTCAGCGCGGGGCCCATACCTGCGACGTTATCTTCGATAATTGCCGGGTTCCGGCGACGGCCCTGTTGGGCGGCAAGGAAGGCCAGGGATTCAAGACGGCCATGAAAGTACTGGATCGCGGGCGGCTGCATATTTCGGCCATTTGCGTCGGCCTGGCCGAACGCCTGATCCGCGATTCCCTCGCCTATGCCATGGACCGCAAACAGTTCGGCCAGGCCATCGCCGAATTCCAGTTGATCCAGGCCATGCTGGCCGACAGCCAGGCCGATACCTATGCCGCCCGCTGCATGGTCGATGAAACGGCGCGGCGCAAGGACCGCGAAGAAGATGTGTCGATGCAAGCCGCGTGTTGCAAGATGTTCGCCAGCGAAATGCTGGGCCGGGTCGCCGACCGGGCGGTGCAAATTCACGGTGGCGCGGGCTACATCGCCGATTACGGCATCGAACGTTTTTACCGCGACGTGCGCATCTTCCGCATCTACGAAGGCACCACCCAAATCCAGCAACTGGTGATCGCCCGTAGCATGATCCGCAAGGCCAAAGAATGACCGACGTAGAAAACGTGTTAGCCGGGTTGCCGCAGCGGATCAGCCAAATCCCGTTTACCCAGAACCCTGATGGGGCGGCGCTGATCGTCGATGGCGAAGAATGGTCCTATGGGCGGTTTTGTAAGCAAATTCGCCAGGTTACGCAGGAACTGGAAGGCCTTGGCATTCGCGGCGGCGACCGGGTCCTGCTGGTCGGCGAAAACGGCTTGGCGCTGATCACCCTGATCATGGCGGTCAGCGAACGCGATGCCTGGCCGGTGATCGTCAACGCCCGCCTGTCGGGCCGCGAAATCGATCTGTTTCGGGGTCATTGCGGCGCCCGGCGGGTGTTCTACACCACCGATATCTCGCCCGAAGCCGCCGAACACGCCGCCCGTCAGGGCGGTGACGTAATGCAGATGGACGGCATGCCGCCCCTGGCCGTGGGGCCGTTAAACGAAACCTGTATCCCCGAACCGGTCCACGCCGATGGCGCCGCCCAGGTCGGCGCGATGATTTATACCTCCGGCACCACGGGCAATCCCAAGGGGGTCATGCTGTCGCACCGGGCAATGATGTATGTGGCGTCGGTGTCGGGCGCCATCCGGGGCCTGGCGGCCAGCGACAGGACCTATGCGGTGTTGCCGGTGTCGCATATTTTTGGGCTGGCCTCGACATTGCTGGGCTCCTTGATGGCCGGTGCAGCGGTGCGCCTGGCGCCCCGGTTCGCGCCGGTCGATGTGCTGAAATCGCTCAAGGAAGATGGCATCACTGTCTTGCAAGGGGTTCCGGCCATGTACGCCAAAATGCTCGAACACCTGAACACCCGTGGCGAAAAACTGGATGCGCCGCACGTCCGTTATTTATCGGCGGGCGGCTCGCCCCTGGATGTCGACCTGAAACGGGAAGTCGAAGCCCTGTTCGGGGTCGCCCTTAACAACGGCTATGGCCTGACCGAATGTTCACCAACGGTCAGCCAGACCCGCATCGAAACCCCGTGCACCGATGACACCGTGGGGCCGCTGTTGCCGGGCCTGGATGTCCGGTTTCTTGATGCCGATGGCACTGCTGTGCCCGACGGCGAGGCCGGGGAATTATGGGTCAGCGGGCCAAACCTGATGCTCGGCTATTACCGGGCGCCGGAAATGACCGCCGAAGTGCTGAGCTCCGACGGCTGGTACCGCACCGGCGATATCGCCCGCATGGATGATTTGGGCAATCTTTATATTGTCGGCCGGGCCAAGGAAATGATCATCCGCTCAGGTTTTAACGTCTATCCGGAAGAAATCGAAGGCGTCCTTAACAGCCATACCGAAATCACCTTAAGCGCCGTGGTCGGCCGCGACAGCGACAGCGGCGGCGATTTGATCGCCTTCGTCCAGCCCGCCCCCGGCGCAACCCTGACCCCGGACCTGATTTTGGCCTACGCCGGAGACCTGCTGGCACCCTACAAGCGCCCGACGGAAATCCGCATTCTCGACGCCCTGCCGGCCAGCCCGACGGGAAAAATCCTCAAAGGCGTGCTGCGCGAGATGATCTGACGGACTGCTTCTTGACAGTCCACCGCGAAGCCAATCAAACTGCTCGGCAATGAATACGCATATCAACGCCGCCGATGTTTTGCTGGGTCCGGCCTTGTCTTTGGTTGGGCATAGCGCCCCTGCGATTATCGCCGGCGACCGCACAATCAGCTACCCGGAACTCGATGCCCTGGCGTGCCGGGCGGGCGGCGTTATGGTGTCTATGGGCGTGGCGTCCCAGGACCGGGTCTTACTGGTGGTCGAAGACCGGCCTGAATTCTTTGTGGCTTACCTGGGGGCCATGAAAATCGGCGCCGTGCCGGTCGCCATAAATTTGCGAATATCACCGGACGAACTCGGCTATATGATTTGTGACAGCGAGTGCAAACTGCTGGTCGCCGACATGCAATTCCTGAGCATTTGTGTCCGCGCCATAGAAGACATGACGGTCTCGCCGCCGCTGATTGTCGCCGATGGCGCCTCGGATGAATTTCCGGGTCTTTTGTGCCTGACGGATTTGATGGAAGATCAGCCCGAACAAATGACGTCGCGCCCTATGGCGCCGGATGACATGGCGTTTTGGATGTACACATCGGGCACGACGGGCAAGCCGAAGGCGGTTATTCATGTGCAAAAATCGGTCCCGACCCTGGGGCGATATTTAGGCCCCATATACGGGGTCGGGCCGGGCGACCGGATTTTTTGCTCCTCCAAGCTGTTCTTCGCCTTTTCGTTGGGCCATGTCCTGTTCGCCGGGCTGCAATTGGGGGCCAGCGTGATTTTGCACACCGGTTGGCCATCGGCCAGCGCCATCGCCGATGTGGTCGAATTGTATCGGCCGACCGTGATGTTCAGCGTGCCGGTGCTGTACCACAGTATTTTAAATGAAAATTTGGCCGCATCCGCCGGGTTCGCTGCCGTGCGCCATTATATTTCGGCCGGCGAACACTTGCCCCTGGGGATATTCCGCCAGTGGCAGGCGGTGACCGGTCATGCCATTCTGGAAGGCATCGGGGCCAGCGAAGCCGTGGTCATGTTTATCGCCAACCAACCGGATGATTTCCTCGCCGGGTCGACCGGCAAGCCGTTGCCCGGTACCGACGTGCGGCTGGTCGATGATGACGAGGAACCCGTTACCGGGCCGGGCATACCCGGCGTGCTGTGGGTGCGCTGTGACAGCCTGGCCAGCGGCTATTGGCGGCAGGACGAAAAGACCCGCGCGGCCTTTGTCGACGGCTGGTATTGCACGGGTGATGTCTTCATCGTCGACCCGGACGGCTATTATTATTTTCAAGGTCGGGCCGATGATATGCTGAAAATTTCCGGCCAGTGGGTTAGCCCCGGCGAAATTGAAGACTGTGTGCTGGCCAGCCCCGATGTTGCCGAAGCCGCGGTCGTCGGCGTGCAAAACGCCGAAGGGTTTACCCGGCTGGCGCTTTGCCTGGTGGCGGTTGACCGCAACGCTAATACAAATACGCTGCAACAGGACCTGGGCGAATTGATGAGCACAAATTTATCGATCTATAAATGCCCCCGGCGCTTCGTTTTCCTAAACGAATTACCGAAGACCGCATCGGGCAAGATGCAGCGATTCAAACTGCGCCAGATCGCGGCGGATTATCTGGCGGTATTGACATGATGGATGTCAAAGCGCCCCGGTCCCGCCAAGCCATCGACACCGCCATGCTGGACACGCTTTTCGGCTATCAGTTGCGCCGCGCCCAGGCCCGCACATTCGCCGATTTCATGCGGACTATGGCCGAAGACCGGATCACTCCCGCACAGTTCGGCGTGCTGTCGCTGATCGACGGCAATTCGGGTCTCAACCAGTCGGCCCTGGCGGCGGCCCTTGGCATCGAACGGTCGACCATGGTCGCCGTGATCAGCGCCCTGGAAGAACGCCAATTGGTCATTCGTGGCGAATCGATAACCGACAAGCGATCCTATGCGCTGTCGCTAACGCCCCAGGGCGAAGATATTCTGGCCCAAATCAGGGGTAAGGTGGACGGCCACGAAAAATCCATAACGGCCCGCCTGGACGACGCCGAAAAAGCGTTGCTGCGGGAATTGCTCAAGAAGATCGGCTAATTGTCAGGAAGGAAATGTCATGGCGCAGGAAAATTCGGGACCCGGTTTCGCCAGCCATCCGGGATACACATTCGACTTCGCCCCGACGCAGCAGCGCCTTCGCGTTTATTGTGGCGACGCCATCATCGCCGATACCACCAACCCCGTGGTGCTGACTGAAAGCTCCTATGGGCCGGTCTATTATATCCCCCGCGCCGATGTGCGGATGGACCTGTTAAGGCGGACCGATCACACCTCTTATTGTCCGTTCAAGGGTGACGCCAGTTATTGGACACTGACCGCCGAGGACGCCCACCCCGAAGGCATCGCCTGGAGCTATGATACTCCGTACGACGAATCCCTCGTCATCAAGGATCATCTGGCCTTTTACGCCGACCGGGTCGATGAAATCGTTATTGAAGATTAGGCCGCGTCAAACAACCGCCGCGCCAAGGCACGCGTCAGGTTGGCGGCGACTTTGCGGCGGTATCCTGGCGGCGTGAAGGTGCTCGACATGGGCTGGATCTGTTTGCCCAGCAAGGCCACCAGCGCCTCTTCGTTTAAGGGCTTGCCGATCATCCCGGCGGTTCCCGTCAGCAATTTAGGGCAGGAATTCAAACCGGTCAGGGCGACGCTCAGGGCGGATAAATTTTCGCCGTCGCGGGTTATGTTCATGGCAATCCCGGCCAGGGGGAAATCGATGGAATCCCGGACCCGCACCTTGGCATAGCCCGATATCCCTTTGCCGGCACCGGGCAACCGCACGGCGGTGACAAGGTCGCCGGGGCCCAACGCCAGATGCGCCGCGCCGTCATCGACATACATGTCGCCCAGGGGAAGTGTCCTTAATCCCTCCGGGCCGACGATATCGACAGTCGCGCCGAAGACCAGCAGAGCCGGGGCCAAATCGCCACTGAAGGCGGCGAAGCAAAAATCGCCGGACGGCGCCACATGGCAAACGTCGCCCTTGTACTTCAGGCAATAGGCATTGCTTTCGCGCCACCATTCGCTCTGGTTGAAATAAACGCACCGGGTATCCAAACACAAATTTCCGCCGACGGTGGCGACATTGCGATGGGTCGGGGCCGCCACCACGGCCGCGGCATCGGCGATGGCTAGGTAGTCCGTGGCAATGATGGTGTTCTTAAGCAGGTCGTTCAGGGTGACCCCGGCGCCGATGCGCAAGGTCCCGTCGTCCGTCGCTTCAATGGTGTCCATACCATCGATGGCGGCCAAGTCGATCAGGGTTTTCGGGGCCGCGATGCCGCGCCGGATATTGACGATCAGGTCGGTACCGCCGGCCACATAGCGGGCCTCGGGATGGCTGGCGAACGCCGCCACCGCATCGTCGATGGTGGTCGGCCGCAAGACCTGGAAGTCGGGCATGTATTCCATCAGCCCGCCTTGCGTTTTTGTTTGGCCAGGGCCGCGAGGATGCGGTCCGGGGTCAGGGGGGTGTCGTTCAGGCGCACGCCGGTGGCCGCATAAACCGCGTTGGCGATGGCCGGAAGGGTGCTCGATAGCGATCCTTCGCTGGCTTCCTTGGCGCCGAAGGGTCCATTTGGGTCGATGCTTTCGATGATGCCGACGGCGATGTCGGGGGATTCGACGATCGACGGAACCCGGTAATCGAGCATGTTGGCGCCCAACGGAAGGCCATCGACATAGCGGGTTTCCTCGCTGATCGCCTGTCCTACACCCATCCACACGCCGCCCTGAACCTGGCCTTCGACCGACAGCGGGTTGAGCGCCTTGCCACAATCATGGGCGACCCAGATTTTATCGACGATAACGCGACCGGTAATTTCGTCGATGCTGATTTCGGCGACCGTGGCTGAATAGGAATAGGCCATGGACGGCCCGACCCCGGCGCCGCGATACTTGCCGCCCTGAAATTCCCGGGGCACGGTGAAGGTGCCTTTGACGGTCAGGGTGCCGGTATCGACCAGGGCCTGGGTGACGACATCGTTGAAGGGAATTTCCGAGCCCTGCTGGCCGTTGATGCGATAAGCCTCGCCCAGACATTCAACTTCATCGGCACTAACGCCCAGTTTGGTGGCGGCGGCCTCGACTAAAATAGCCTTCAGGTTTTGCGCCGCTTGCAAGGCGGCGTTGCCGACCATGAAGGTGACGCGGGATGAATAAGACCCGTTATCCTTGGGCGTCACCCGGCTGTCGTTGGCAATCACCGTAAGGCGGTCAAATTCGATGCCCAGAACCTCGCCGACGACCTGGGCCAGGATGGTGCTGGAACCCTGACCGATATCGGAAGCGCCGGTTAAAATTGTGATGCCGCCGTCGAAATCCAGTTTCAGGTTAATCACGGCGTGCGGCTCGCCGGTCCAGTGTACGGGTTTGGCGGCGCCGCTGACGTAATGGGAACACGCCATGCCTAAGCCCTTAAGAGGCCCTAACTTGTCCTTGCGACCGTGCCAGCCGCTTTGTTCTTCGACCCAATCCAGGCATTCGGGCAGGCCGTAAGACCGGACTTCCAAATCATTGATGGTGCGCATCGGGGCGTGCAGTAAATTGGCCCGGCGTACGGCGAAGGGGTCCAGCCCCAACTGTCCGGCCATGACATCGGTCAGGCTTTCAAAGGCGTGCCGCACATCGACTGTGCCGTGGCCGCGCATGGCCCCGCAAGGCGGCGTGTTGGTGTAAATCCTGAAGCCGTCGTAACGCACCGCCGGAATGTCGTAGATGGCGTTGAGCAACGACCCGGCATACAAAATGGTGACGATGCCATAGCCGCCATAAGCGCCACCGGTTTGTTCAACCTGACATTCGCACGCGGTCATCTTGCCGCCCTTGGTCATGCCGATTTTCATTTTGACCCGGGTCCGGGGACGGCCCCGGTGGGTCAGGAAGGTTTCTTCGCGGCTCAGCTTCAGGCGCACCGCACCCTTGGCGGCCCGGGCCAGCAGGCAGGCGATGATTTCGAAATTCAGGGTTTCCGTGCGGGCCCCGAAACCGCCGCCGATAAACGGTTTAACCACCCGCACCTGCGAGGCGTCAAGCTTCATGCACTGGGCGACGCGCAGGTGTACGTAGAACGGAACCTGGGTCACCGAATGCAGAGTGATGCGCCCGCGTTCGGCGTCCCATGCGGCCAGCGAGGCGTGCGGTTCCATATGAACGTGGGTCACTTCGGCGCAGTCATAACTGTCTTCCAAGACCAAATCGGCGGCCTTGAAGCCTTCGTCGACGTCGCCGAATTCACTGTGGACTTCGCGTTCCAGATTACCGGGCCGGTCGTCGTGCAGGGCCGTGGCGTCGTCCTGGCGGGCCTTGTCGGCCCCGAAATAAGCGGGCAGGGGGCGGACCTTCATGTCGATCAGCCGCAAGGCCATTTCGGCGCTGGCTTCGTCGATGGCGGCGATGGCGGCGACCGGTTCGCCGCGATACCGGACCCGGTCCCGGGCCAGCGGGAATTCGTTCTGGGCGATGGGGATGATGCCAAAGGGGACGTCGCATTCGTCGCCGGTGATGATGGCGATCACACCGGGGACGGCGCGCGCCCGGGATACATCGACACTTATAATGTCGGCGTGGGCGTGGGGGCTGCGATAGATGCGCCCGACGAACGCCGGGCCGTGGTCCAGGTCGGCGGTATAATCGGCGCGGCCGCTGACTTTCTCGACGCCGTCGATCAGCCCGATGCGGCGACCGACCAGGGGCTCGAGGGTGCTCATGCCGGGTCCTCGGCGGCGGCGCGCACGGATTCAATAATTTTAACGTAGCCGGTGCAGCGACAGATATTACCGCCCAACGCTTCTTTGATGTCTTGGTCCGTGGGCTTGGGATTAACCCGCAGCAGCCCTTCCGCCGCCATGATCATGCCCGGTGTGCAATAGCCGCATTGCGCCCCCAGGTGTTCGTGGAAGGCTTTTTGCAGGCGGCTCAGGCGACCGTTTTTGGCCTGGCCTTCGATGGTTTCAATGTGTTTCCCGGTGCAGCTGGCGGCCAGGGTCAGGCACGACAGGCGGGGCTGGCCATCGATCAGAACCGTACACGCCCCGCATTCGCCGCCGTCGCAGCCCATCTTGGTTCCGGTCGCGCGCGTAACCTCGCGCAGGTAGTCGACAAGCAGGGTGTTGTCGGCGACGGCGTCTTCTCGCGGCTGATCGTTCAAGGTCAGGCGCAGGACAGATTTTGCCATGACAGTGCCTTAGTCTGAATCGGTTATTGTTTGGTAGCCGAACAATATAGTGTAGGACGGAATTCCGCCGAGCGACAACCGAAATCTGAAAAATTAATTCCTGAAAAACTGGTAAACGGGCGCGATTCCGGCCATGTTGGGTGTCGGTTCTTTCTTGACGAGAGTCTTTAAACGGCATTAAGGTACTGGATTGCCGAATAATCATTGATCGCCTAAGTCCAACAATAGGTCGTAGCGATGACACAAAATCAAAAAAGCCAAAGTTCTCTATCCGTCGCCATAACCGGAAGCGGTGGTGCCGGGGTCATCACGGCGGGCAATATGTTGCTTGAAGCCGCCGCCCGGGCAGGCTTGTACGGTCTTTTCATGCGCTCTTCCGGGCCGCAGATCCGCGGCGGAGAAGCCGCCGCCATGATCCGCCTGGCGAGCCAGCCGCTGGATGCCCCCGGTGAAATTTTCGATATCCTGATCGCCATTGACTGGCACAACATCGACCGCTTCGCCATCGAATTGCCGCTGTCGCCGGAAAGCCTGGTGATCGCCGACCCGGCGCAAGGTGCCGTGCCCGATGTCATCATCGCCAGTGGCGCGCGCGTCGTCGAATTGCCCTTGAAGGATATGGCCAAGGCCCTGCCCAAGGTTAGGGCCAACATGATAGCGTTGGGCGCCGTCGCCAGCCTGATCGGCTTGCCTGACGATGCGGTCGACGGGATCCTCGAAAAGGTCCTGAAAAAACGCGCCGCCGAAGCCCTTGAATCGAGCCGCGCCGGTATCGCCGCCGGAGCCGCCGCCGCCGCTGATTTTAATTTCACCCGGCCGCTGGCCATGCCGGAACCCGCGCAACATGAGCGCTGGATGATCAGCGGCAACGAAGCCGCCGGCATGGGTGCGGTGCGCGGTGGTGTGCGTTTCGTCGCCGCCTACCCGATTACCCCGGCCACAGAAGTGTTGGAATGGTTGGCGCCGAACCTGAAAAAGGTTGGCGGTGCGCTGGTCCAGGCGGAAGACGAACTGGCCTCCATCAACATGGTCATCGGCGCGTCTTATGGCGGTACGCCCTCGCTGACGGCGACATCTGGGCCGGGGCTGGCGCTGATGCTGGAATCTATCGGCCTGGCGGTGGCCGCCGAAGTGCCCGTCGTGGTTATCGATGTCATGCGCGGCGGGCCGTCGACCGGGATCCCCACCAAGTCGGAACAATCGGACCTGAACATCGCGGTGTTTGGCCTGCATGGCGATGCGCCGCATATTGTCGTGGCGCCAACGACGGTCGGCGATTGCTTGTTCACCACCCAATGGGCGGTGCATCTGGCCGAAGTCTTACAGGCGCCGGCGATTGTGTTGTCCGATCAATTGCTGGGCCAGACCCGCGCCATTATCGACCAGCCGCCCGACCTGGCGTTCGTTTCCCAGCGTTCCCTGGCCGATGCCGGAATCAGCGATTATCACCGCTATGCGCTTGGCGGCGGCGGCGTTTCGCCGATGTCGATCCCCGGCCGGGCCGGTGGCCAGTACACTGCCGACGGCCTGGAACACAACGAAATCGGCAATCCGTCGAGCCAGGTCGCCGATCATGTGTCGCAACTGGATAAACGGTCGGACAAAATTACCGACCACGACTTCGGCGACCATTGGGCCGAACTCGACGGTGAGGGCGATTTGGCGGTTATCACCTGGGGCTCGACCACCGGCGTGGTCCGCGAGGCGCTCCGGGAATTGCGCGAAAACGGCCAAGACATCCGCCTGATCGCGCCGCGCCTGCTGGCCCCGGCCAGTCCCGAAAGAATGGCGGCGGCGCTTACCGGCGTTAAGCGCGCCCTGGTGTTGGAACTTAGCCATTCGGGCCAGTTCTATCATTACCTGAAGGGCTATTTCGACTTGCCCTGTCCCGTCACCAGTTATTGCCGATCCGGTCCGCTGCCCTACCGGGCCGCCGAACTGGTCGCCGAGATCAAAAAATGGAGCCAGTCATGAGTGTCCAACCCGCTGCCCCGGCGCTTACCGCGCGGGATTATAAATCAGATGTCAAACCGGTGTGGTGTCCCGGCTGTGGCGATTATTCGGTGCTGTCGTCGATCACCAAGGCATTGACCGAACTAGCCCTGCCGCCGGAAGACGTGGCGATTATTTCCGGCATCGGCTGTTCGTCGCGTATTCCGGCCTATCTCAATACTTATGGATTTCACGGGGTGCACGGCCGGGCGACGGCGCTGGCGACCGGGCTTAAATTGTCGCGGCCGGAACTGACGGTGCTGATCACCGGCGGCGATGGCGATGGTTTTTCTATCGGCGGCAATCACTTCCTGCATGCCTGTCGGCGCAATGTCGACATGACCTACATCGTTATGGATAACCGGGTCTATGGCATGACCAAGGGGCAGCCGTCGCCGACCACCGAACCCGATTGGGATTCGGCTCTGGCGCCGGGCGGAACGGGGCTCAGGCCATTTAATCCACTGGTCATCGCGCTGGCTTCGGGGGCTAACTTTATCGCCCGTGGTTTTGCCGGCGATCCCAACGGGTCGGCCAGGCTTATTGTCGAAGCGATCAAGAATCCGGGCTTCTCGTTTATCGAAATTCTCAGCCCCTGCGTGACCTTCCGCCCCGATCAACGGGAATGGAAGAAAAAGGCCCACGCCTCGCCAGTCGATGCGACAGAAGATATCGGCAAGGCGGCGCGGCGACTGATGACAGATGACGGCTACACCACCGGCATTTTATATATCGGAGACCGGGAACCCTTCGCCCTGGATGGCAAATCCAGTGCCGGCCAGCCGGCTGAAATTGAGCACCAATTTGTGGTATAGTAGTGCAATCACCCTGCGGATACGGGAGGCAACACAGCAATGAGCGAAACCATAGAAACCATCGAAGAACTGTTTGCCCATGTTCAGGTCATGGAAAGAGAAGCCTATGATTGCTACCTCGATCTGGCCGAGCAGATGGAAGTGCATAACAACCGGGAAGTCGCCGAGCTTTTCAACAAGCTGGCGCAGGATGAAAAAAATCATCTGACCTATGTGAAGGAACGGGTCGGCGATACGAAAATTCCCCATATCGCGCCCTGGGATTTGAAAAATTTCGAAGAAAGCGGCCTGAGCCTGACCGGCGCGCGCGAAGTGCATTACATGATGACGCCATACCACGCGCTGAAACTTGCGCTTCGCGCCGAACAAAAAACGGTGGCCTTTTTCGCCGGCGTCGTGGCGTCGTCGAAAAACCAGGAGGTCTGTGGTGTGGCCGCCGAATTCGAAAAAGAAGAACAGCACCATATCGAGCTGATCAACGAGTGGCTCGATAAAGTCCCCCGCCCCGAAGAAGACTGGGACGAAGACCCCGACCCGCCGGTCCAGCCGACATAAGGTAAGTGCCAGCATTAAGGTAAGTGCCCCTGCGGGGCGCGCTCTTCGCATTTAAGGTATGTGCCCCTGCGGGCGCGCCCGCAGGGGCATTTACCTTAAAGAGGGGCACGACCCTAATGTCTGACTTCCTAAAAGCCCGTCATAAAATTATGGACAATCTCCTAATTCGGTATTATGGTGCTTAATTACTTATTTAGGCATTCAGGGGATCGCATAAATTATGACAATCGCCGCACATCGTTGGGTGATGACCGCCGTAAACGAGCCCCTGAGCCGTGAGGACTTCAGTCTCGAGGTTCCCGGGCGCGGCGAAGTCAGTGTCGAAATCGCCGGTTGCGGGGTCTGCCATACGGATCTGGGATACCTGTACGACGGCGTGCGCACCAATCACCCCTTACCCCTGACGCTGGGTCATGAAATCAGTGGCCGGGTCGTCGCCTGCGGTAGTGATTGTGGCGAATGGAACGGCAAAGCGGTGATTATTGCCGCCGTCATTCCGTGCGGTGTTTGCGATTTGTGTCAACGCGGCAAGGGAACCATCTGCCGCGCCCAGAAAATGCCCGGCAATGATATTCAAGGCGGCTTCGCCACTCACATCAATGTGCCGGTGCGGGGCTTGTGCGCCATCGATGAAGATCGCCTGACCGCCCGTGGCATGGCCCTGGCCGATCTTTCCGTGGTCGCCGATGCCCTGACCACGCCCTATCAGGCGGCAATTCAATCGGGCATCGGGCAGGGTGATTTGGCCATCGTCATCGGCGCCGGTGGCGTCGGCGGCTATGCGGTTCAGGTCGCAGCGGCCCTGGGCGCGATCGTTGTCGCCATCGATATCGACGATGACAAATTACAATCCATCGCCGACTACGGCGCATCGATAACCTTCAACACCAAGGAAATTTCCGGTCGCGACCTGAAAAAAGCCATCGCCGCGTTCGCCGCCGAACAAGGCTTGCGGGCCACCGAATGGTTCATTTTCGAATGTTCCGGATCCACCGCCGGACAGCAGGCGGCCTATGGCTTGTTGGTTCATGGCGCCACCTTAAGCGTTGTCGGCTTCACCATGGACAAAACCGAACTACGCCTGTCCAACCTGATGGCCTATCACGCCAGGGCGCTGGGTAACTGGGGTTGCACGCCCGACCTGTACGCCGGGGCCATAGATTTGGTGCTGGATGGTCAGGTCCATGTCCTGCCGTTTGTCGAACAACACCCGCTGGACCAAATCAACGCCGTGTTCGAAGACGTTCACGCCCACAAACTGAAACGCCGCGCCATCCTGGTGCCCTGAAGGAGCAACCCCGACAATGTCAAAAGCCGACACCGTCATCGCCAAGACCAAACCCGGTACGCTGAACGATCACAACATCGTCGCCGAAGCCGATACCGCGGTCGATGGAATTCTGTATGACAAGCATCCGGCCAAACGGGCCGACGGCACCGTCGCCGAAGGTTTGTATAATGTCTGGATCACGCTGGATAATCCCAAGCAGTACAATTCCTACACCACCGATATGGTCAAGGGGGCGATCCTCGCCTTCCGGCGGGCCTCGGTCGATCGTTCGGTCAACGCCGTGGTCTTTACCGCGGTCGGCGACAAGGCCTTCTGCACCGGCGGCAACACCAAGGAATACGCCGAATATTACGCCGGCAACCCGCAGGAATATCGCCAGTACATGCGCCTGTTCAACGACATGGTGTCGGCCATTCTGGGCTGCGACAAGCCGATCATTTGCCGGGTCAACGGCATGCGCGTCGGCGGCGGTCAGGAAATTGGCATGGCGTGCGATTTCTCCATCGCCCAGGACCTGGCCAATTTCGGACAGGCCGGACCGAAGCATGGTTCGGCGGCGATTGGCGGGGCGACGGATTTTTTGCCGGTGATGATCGGCTGCGAACAGGCGATGGTGTCGGGCACCTTGTGCGAGCCGTTTTCCGCCCACAAGGCCTATCGGCTGGGGGTCATCATGGATGTCGTTCCGGCCTTGAAGGTGGACGGAAAATTCATCGCCAACCCGTGTGTCGTTACCGACACCATGGTCGATGATTATGGCCGCATCGTGCACGGCGAATTCAAGACTGGCGATGAATTCAAGGCCGGTAAAGAAGTCATAAAATCGGGCGAGGTCGATTTGTCCCTGCTCGATAAAGCCGTCGAAGACTTGTGCGCCAAGCTGCTTCATACGTTCCCCGAATGCATGACCAAAAGCCTTGAAGAATTGCGCAAACCGAAACTCAATGCCTGGAACGCCAACAAGGAAAATTCTCGCGCCTGGCTGGCCCTGAACATGATGAACGAAGCCCGCACCGGCTTCCGCGCCTTCAACGAAGGCACCCGGGAAACCGGTCGCGAGGTCGATTTTGTCAAACTGCGCCAGGGCCTGGCCCAGGGCGTGCCGTGGACGGTGGAGCTGATCGATAGCCTGATGCCCGGAGCCGATGGTAATGACTGAAAGCCCGTTAAAAATTTGGCGCGAGGCGGACGGGCGCCTGCTGCGGCTGCGGCTTGACCGACCTAAGGCCAACATCATCGATGCCCAAATGATCGCGGCGCTGGATGCGGCGTTTTCCGACGTCGCCAAAAATCCCGATGTTCACGCCGTGCTGCTGGACAGCGAAGGCCCGCATTTCAGCTTCGGGGCCAGCGTCGAAGAACACTTGCCCGAACATTGCGCCGGTATGCTTAAGGCCCTGCACGGGCTGATCAAGAAAATCCTGACCTGCCCGGCCCCGGTGCTGGTGGCGGTCAACGGTCAGTGTCTGGGCGGCGGTTTGGAAGTGGCGCTGGCGTGTAATTTAATGTTCGTGGCGCCCGACGCCAGCCTGGGCCAGCCGGAAATCAAGCTCGCCGTCTTTGCCCCTGCCGCCAGTTGCCTGCTGCCGCGTATCGCCGGGCAACAAGTGGCCGAAGATCTGTTGCTGTCGGGACGCAGCATTTCCGGCACCGAAGCGGCCCGCATGGGCATCGCCAACCTCGCCGTGACCGACCCACAGGCCGCCGCACTGGCGTACTTCGAAGAACATCTGGCCGGTCTTTCGGCAAGCACATTGCGGTTTGCCGTTACCGCCGCCCGCCAGAATTTCGCGGCCCAAGTCTCGGCCGATTTGGACCGGGTCGAAAAACTTTATCTGGACGGCCTGATGAACAGCGACGATGCGCCGGAAGGCCTTGCGGCCTTCGTTGAAAAACGGACGCCCCAATGGAGGCACAGTTAAGCCATGAGAAACACCGCCGAAATCATCGACTATTGCCAGCAGTTGTTTGACGACCTGGATTTCACCGTCGCGCGCCAGTGGAAAGACGCCGAACCCGGCCGTCACGTTATCGGCTACATGCCGGTTTACGTGCCGCGTGAAATTATCCACGCCGCCGGCATGTTGCCGTTGGGCGTTCTCGGCGGCGGCGAAAGCCTGGAAGTCATCCACGGCGATGCCTATTACCAAAGTTACATTTGCCGCATCCCGCGTTCGACCATCGAACTGGCCGTCACCAAGCGCCTCGATTTTGTCGACGGCATGTTGTTCCCGTCCGTCTGCGACGTTATCCGCAACCTGTCGGGCATGTGGAAACTGTTGTATCCAAAAGTTTACGCGCGCTATTTCGACGTGCCGCAAAACTATGGTGGCGGCATCGGCGGCGAATATTACACCGAAGAACTGCGCGAACTGAAGGCAGGCCTGGAAGGTATTTCCGGTCGCAAGATTACCGATGATGACCTGCGTCGGTCGATCGCCGTGTACAACGAAAACCGCAAGCTGGTCGAAAGCGTTTACAATTTTCGCGCCAAGACGCCCTGGAAGGCGCCGTCGTGGGAAGTTTATTTACTCATGCGTGCCGGCATGGTGCTGCCGGTCGAAGATCATTCACAGCTCATCGAAGAATATCTGGCGTCCGTCGAGCTCGAAGACCGGCCCATGAAGGACAATTGCCGGGTCATCTTGCAGGGATCGTTCTGCGAACAACCGCCGTTGAACCTGATCAAGTCCATCGAATTGTCCGGCTGTTACATCGTCGATGACGATTACCTGCTGGTCACCCGCTGGCTGTTGGAAGACGTGCCCACCGATGGCGACCCCTTGGTCAATCTGTCGAACGCCTTCCTCAACCATTCCGGCGAGACCGCGTCGAAGTACGAACCCGTCGCCGCCAACAAGGGGCGCTACCTGATCGACGCGGTGCGCGACCGGGTCGCCGAAGGCGTTATCTTCGCGGCCCCCAGTTTCTGCGATCCGGCGTTGCTCGACCGGCCCATGCTGGCCAACGCCTTAAACCGTGAAAAGATCCCCAACATTTCCTTCAAGTACGCCGAAAACTCCGGGCAGATGCAGCCGATTCGGGAACAGGCGGGAACCTTCGCCGACACCATCAAACTATGGAGCGACGCATGAACACCAGCGCAGAACAGCCAGATATCATCAAAGAAGCTTCGATGTTGAAGCAAAAAGAGATGATCACCCGCAACTACGACGACCTGACCAGCGCCCGGGAAACCGGCCGCAAGGTGTCATCGACCTATGTGCCGGGCAACCTGAACGAATTGCTGATGTGTTTCGGCATTTTGAACAACCTGCCCGAAATCAACGCCATCCAGAACGGCATGCGAAAACAATCTGGCGGGATGATTATGGACGCCGAAAAGATGGGCCATTCGGAAGACGTGTGCACCTACGTCAAGGCCGATATTGGCCACATGGCGCGGGGCTCGATTGCGCCCAATGGCAAACCCATGCCGGTGCCGGACCTGTTATTGCTCAACTACACCGGTTGCTTCACGTTTTTGAAGTGGTTCGAATTGCTGCGCGACGAATACGGATGCCGCACCCAAATGCTGCACGTTCCCTACGAAGGCGACGGCATCATCACGCCCAACATGCGCGATTACGTGGTCAAGCAGCTTAAGGAAGAAATCATCCCGACCCTCGAAGAAGTCAGCGGCGTCAAGTTCGATATCGACCGCTTGCGCGAAAACCTGCGCCTTTCGGCCAAGGCCGAAGACGATTTCGTATGGGTGTTGGAAAGCGCCAAGAACAAACCGTCGCCCATTGATGCCTATTTCGGCGGCGTCTATTACGTCGGCCCCATCTTCACCGCCTTCAGGGGCACCCAGGACGCGGTCGATTATTACAAACTGCTGCGCGGCGAAATAGAACAGCGCATCAAGGATGGCAAAGGCCCGATCACCCCGGAAGGTGAAATGGGTAAGGAAAAATATCGCCTGGTTGTCGAAGGCCCCCCTAACTGGACCAGCTTCCGCGAGTTTTGGAAAATGTTCTACGACGAAGGCGCCGTGGTCGTCTCCTCGACCTATACCAAGGTCGGCGGTGTCTACGATTACGACGGTTTCCGTCATGATCCGGACCACCCCCTGGAAAGCCTGGCCGATTATTGCCTGGGTTGTTACACCAACCGCAATCTGCCGACCCGTGTCGATATGGTCGAAAAAGCCATGCACGACTATCAGGCCGATGGTTTCCTGGTGAATTCGATCAAAAGCTGCAACAGCTTCGCCGCGGGTGAGTTGATGATGATGCGCGAGATTGAAACCCGCACTGGCAAACCGGCCGCCTTTATCGAAACCGATCTCGTCGATCCGCGATATTTCTCGCCGGCCAACGTCAAGAACCGGCTGGAAAGTTATTTCCAGATGATTGACCAGAAACGCCAGGGCGGCAAGGCCGCCTGAGGGAAGGAATAATTTTATGAAATGTTACATTGGCATTGATCTGGGATCGACCACCACCAAGGCCGTCCTGATGGACGAAAACGCCGAAATCCTGGGGCGTGGCATCACCAATTCCCGGTCCAACTACGAAACGGCGGCGTCCGTCGCCAAGCAGGAAGCCCGGCTTGGCGCGCGCCTGACCCTGTTCCGTCGCGGCATTGGCGAATTGACCACCATAGACGGTATCGATGATTTGATGGGCGACCTGGAACGGACCATTCGCTACGAGCAGTTTTTGGAACAGTTGCAGGACCTTCAGGAAACATGCACGTCGCACGTCAAGGACGGTGACAAGGGTGTTCTTGACGCCTTAGTCGAAGTGTATTCGCGACTGCGCGCCGAAAGCGCCGGAATGTTCACGCGCGAGGCCAAACGCAAATCCGACTTCTTCCGCGATATCGCGGGCTCGCGGGTAATGCAGCTGAGCGAAGAAGTCGCCAAGGAAAGTGGTATTCATTTCGATACCTTGCTCAATCTGTATGACAAGTCGATCATCGATGTGGAAAACCGCCCACCGGAAAGTGGCTTGTCGGAAAAATTCCGCGCCGGCCTGCATCGGCTGTTGGCGACGTCTCCCGAAATGCTGATTGACGAGGACCTGGCGCAAAAGGCGCTGACATTGGCGTTGGGCGTCGAGCTCGAAGAAGAATATGTGGTCGGCACCGGTTATGGTCGCGTCACCCTGCCGTTCCCAAAGGAGCATATCCGTTCGGAAATTTTGTGCCATGGCTTGGGCGCGCATTTGATGTACCCGGAAACCCGCACGGTGCTTGATATCGGCGGCCAGGATACCAAGGCGATCCAGGTCGACGCCGAAGGCATTGTCGAAAATTTCCAGATGAATGACCGCTGCGCCGCCGGGTGTGGGCGCTATCTGGGGTATATCGCCGATGAAATGAATATGGGCTTGCATGAGCTGGGTCCACTGGCCTTGAAGTCGACGAAAAACGTCAGGATCAATTCGACCTGTACGGTGTTCGCCGGGGCCGAACTGCGCGACCGGTTGGCGCTGGGTGAAAAACGCGAGGACATTCTGGCCGGTTTGCACCGGGCGATTATCCTGCGCGCCATGTCGATCGTTTCGCGGTCGGGTGGCGTTACCGACCAGTTCACCTTTACCGGCGGGGTCGCCAACAATGGTGCCGCCGTCAACGAATTGCAAAAATTGATCAAGGAAAACTATGGCGAGGTCGCCATCAATATAGACCCCGCTTCCATTTACACCGGCGCGCTGGGCGCGGCTGAATTCGCCCGCCGGGCGGTTATTAACTAAGGAGGAACAGGGCGATGACAATCACAGCAGGAATCGATGTCGGAACCGGGGCCGTCAAGGCCGTGATCTTCGATGTTCAAGATGGCGGCAAGGGCGAAACCAAGTGGCTCGGTCGTTGTATCGAAAAAATCCGTCAGCGCGATCCCCACAGGTTAGCCCGGGAAGCCTATGAGACGGCACTCGCCGAAGCCGGATTGAACAGCGACGACGTCGCCTATATCGCGACCACGGGCGAGGCCGAAAGCCTGGATTTCACGACCGGTCACTTTTATTCCATGACTACCCACGCGCGCGGCGGGATTTACCTGGAACCCCGCGCCGGGGCCGTCCTTGATGTTGGCGCCCTGCACGGTCGGGCAATTATCATTGATGATCGCGGCAAGGTTCTCGATTACAAAATGACGTCGCAATGCGCTTCGGGTTCCGGCCAGTTTTTGGAAAATATCGCCCGGTATCTGGGCATTACCCAGGAAGAAATCGGCGAGTTGTCGCAGCAGGCCGACGCACCGGAAAAGGTCTCCTCGATTTGCGCCGTGCTGTCGGAAACCGACGTCATCAATATGGTGTCGCGTCAGGTTTCGACGGCCAACATCTTAAAGGGCATCCACCTGTCCATGGCCGGTCGCCTGGTCAAGCTGTTGCGCGCCATCAAGATGAAGGAAGGGACCGTTTTGATGTCCGGCGGGCTGGCGCTGGATACCGGTTTGCTGGCCGCGTTGAATGAAGAAATGGAAAAGCAAAAAGTCTCCATCGAGGCCTTAAACCATGCGGATTCAATCTACGCAGGGGCCATCGGCGCCGCCATATGGGGTGCCTTCCGCCACGACAAACTGGCCAAAATCGCAGCCTTGCCGTTGGCCTCGTGAATCAGACGCGGTCCATGTTTTTAAGTAATGTCGTCAGGGTGATCGACTTCAGCGTGGAAACGGTGATGTTTTCGATTTCCATGGAAACCCGGTTCAGGGCCCGGCCGATATCGGCGTCCTTGCCGGTTTCGGGAAAGGCGCCGTCGTGACTGTCGATATCTTCGAACAGGCTGACCACATCATACAGGGTGACCCGCTTGGGGTTGCCAACAAAGCGATAGCCGCCACCGGCGCCGCGCATGGATTCGACCAGGCGGGCGCGGGCCAGGTCGCGCAGCACTTTGGCCAGGTGGTTGACCGATATGCCAAAGGTGCCGGCGATGTCGGCGGCCGAAATCTGGACTTGCGGGTCACGCGCCAGTTCCAGCACGGCGAACAGGGCACACTGGGTGGCTTTTTGCAGCCTCATGGCGCGGTCCTTTTGCCGGTAACGGGAGTCGGCAGCGGCATTTCCAATTCGATAAAGGGGCCGCCCATCATGCCCTGGGATCGGAAGAAGGTCATATTCAACTCGTCTTCACGGGCCAGCATGGTGCGCACTTGATCGACACCATCCCGGGCCAGGCAATCGCAAATAGCTTCGAACATCGACGAGCCGACTTTGTTGAGGCGGGCCTGCGGGTCGACGCCAAGTGCAAAAATCCAGCCGCTGGGCGGCGAGCCGAATTCCCAGGCCCGGACCTCGCCGATGATGAAGCCGATGACGACGCCGTCGTTATTTTGGCTGACCAGGAAATAGCGCTTGTCCCGCGTGCCATAGCGTTCAAACATATCGTTCCAGTAATCAGGCTTGGCGATACCGGTAATCGTTGCGTCAAGGCCGCTAACAGCCGGTATATCCGCGGCTTTGGCGACGCGGATTTCAAATTCGCCGTATTTAACCCTGATACCCGACATGCGGCCTCCATTTTAGGTTCTTGACAGGATGTAGCCCCTAAACCAAAATGTAAATAGGAATTTTGGTACCAATTTAAGCTTTAGGGCTGATCGATCGGGTCGGCCCTATATTACACGGTGTTTGGACTTAGGTAAAAAATGATAGATTTCGCTACTCATCCGGCAAAATACCGGCACTGGAAGCTCGACATCAAGGGCGATGTCGCGACCCTGGCCATGGACGTCAACGAAGATGGCGGCCTGAAGCCTGATTACAAGCTGAAGTTGAATTCCTACGACCTGGGCGTGGATATCGAACTTTATGACGCCGTTCAGCGCCTGCGTTTCGAATATCCCATGGTGCGGGTGGTGATTTTGACCTCGGCGAAAGAACGGGTCTTCTGTTCCGGCGCCAATATCACCATGTTAGGCACGTCGAGCCATGCCGAAAAAGTAAATTTCTGCAAGTTCACCAACGAAACCCGCAACGGCATCGAAGACGCCTCGAATAATTCCGGCCAAAAATATATTTGCGCCATTAACGGCACCGCCGCCGGTGGCGGTTATGAATTGGCCCTGGCGACCGATCACATCATGCTGATTGACGATGGCTCTTCCGCCGTGTCTTTGCCGGAAGTGCCGCTGCTGGCGGTTTTGCCGGGTACCGGGGGCCTGACCCGCATCGTCGACAAGCGCTTCGTGCGCCGCGACCACGCCGATTTCTTCTGCACCCTGACCGAAGGCATCAAGGGCAAGCGCGCGGTTGACTGGAAACTTATCGATGAACTCGTGCCGCGTTCGGCGTTGCTCGACAAAGCCATGGAACGGGCCAAGCAGTTTGCCGAAAATTCGGATCGCCCGGCCAAGGCCACGGGCATCGAACTTACGCCACTGAGCCGCACCATCAGCGAAACGACGATCACCTACGACACCGTGACGATCCAGATCGATCCGACCGACCGGGTGGCCCGCATCAACGTGGCGGCGCCAACGGAAATGCCGCCGTCGGACCTGGGTGAAATTCATGCCCAGGGGGCCAAATTCTGGCCCCTGGCCATGGCCCGCGACCTGGACGACGCGATCCTGCATCTGCGCACCAACTTGCCGGAACTGGGAACCTGGGTGTTCACCACCAGCGGCGATGCCGATCTCGTCGATGCCGCCGATAAAGCCTTGCTGGACAACACCGGCGACTGGTTTGTGCGCGAAACCACGCTGTTCCTGAAACGGGTCTTCAAGCGCATCGATGTCACATCGCGCAGCATCATCACACTTGTCGAACCGGGCAGTTGCTTCGCCGGGTCATTGATGGAACTGGTGCTGGCGGCGGATCGCAGCTTCATGCTGGATGGCGTTTTCGAAGGCGACAACCGGGCCCCGGCCTGCTTGCGCCCCGGGGCCATCAATTTCGGCCCGCTGCCCATGTGCAACGGACTGACCCGCCTGGACACCCGGTTCCTCAATAACGAGGCGGCGGTGGCGGCGGTCCGCGAAAATAGCGGGTCCGACCTGAATGCCGAAGCCGCCGACCAGTTGGGTCTGGTGACCTTTATCCCCGACGATATCGACTGGCAGGACGAAGTCCGCCTGGCCATCGAAGAACGGGCCAGCTTCTCGCCCGATTCATTGACCGGCATGGAAGCCAGCCTGCGCTTCGCCGGGCCGGAAACTTTAGAGACGAAAATATTCGGGCGCCTGAGCGCCTGGCAGAACTGGATATTCCAACGGCCTAACGCGGTCGGCGAAGAAGGCGCATTGAAGCGCTTCGGAACCGGCCTGAAGGCGACCTTCGATATCAAACGGGTCTAGAATTATGAGAGAAATAAAATGAGCATCGACTATCAGGAAAAAATCCCGAACAACGTCAATTTGTCCGATGACCGACGCCTGCAAAGGGCGCTGGAAAAATGGCAGCCGGGATACCAGCAGTGGTGGGCCGATTTGGGCCCCGATGACAGCCAGGACATGGATGTCTACCTGCGCACGGCGATCAGCGTCGAACCCGGCGGCTGGGCCAATTATGGCCTTGTTAAAATGTCGGAATATCGCTGGGGCATTTTCCTGTCGCCGGCCGAACAAGATCGCAAAATCAATTTCGGCACCCACATGGGCAAACCGGCCTGGCAGGAAGTTCCCGGCGAATATCGGTCTGAACTGCGGCGGCTGATTGTCACCCAGGGCGATACCGAACCGGCTTCGGTCGAACAACAGCGCCATTTGGGCCTGACCTGCCCGTCGCAGTATGACCTGCGCAACCTGTTTCAGGTCAACGTCGAAGAAGGCCGCCACCTGTGGGCCATGGTCTACCTGCTGCACGCCCATTTCGGTCGCGACGGCCGCGAAGAAGCCGATGCCATGCTGGAACGCCATTCCGGAGACCCGGACAAACCGCGCATCCTGGAAGCCTTCAACGAAGACACACCGGATTGGCTGTCGTTCTTCATGTTCACTTATTTCACCGACCGCGATGGCAAGTACCAGCTCGCCTCGTTGGCCGAATCCGGCTTCGACCCGCTGGCCCGAACCTGTCGCTTCATGCTGACGGAAGAAGCCCATCACATGTTTGTCGGGGAAACCGGCGTCGGGCGTGTGGTCCAGCGTTGCTGCCAGTTGATGAACGAGCACAAGACCGATGATGTGCGCAAGTACGGCGCCATCGATCTGGCGACGATCCAGAAATACATCAATTTCCATTACAGCGTGTCGGTCGATTTGTTCGGCCAGGAATTGTCGACGAATGCTGCGAACTATTACACCATGGGCCTGAAGGGCCGGTTCCAGGAAACCCGCATTGACGATGACCACCTTTTGAGCGATTCAGTCTATTCGGTGGCTGAAGTCAGCGGCGACAAAATCGTCTTCGCCGATCAGAGCGCCCTGACGGCGGTAAACGAACGCCTGCGCGATGAATACACCCTGGATTGCCAGCGTGGCCTGGACAAATGGAACAAAATCATCGCCGAAGCCGGTATCGATTATAAACTGAGCCTGCCGCATCGGGCCTTCCATCGCGGCATCGGGTCGTTTTCCACTATCAAGGTTAACCCCGCTGGCGATATCATCGACGCCGCCGAATGGGACAAACGCCAGGATGACTGGCTGCCTTCGGCTACCGACCGGGCCTATGTTACGTCGCTTATGAAAGCGGTCACGGAACCGGGTAAAATGGCGGCCTGGATCGCCCCGCCGGGCAAAGGCATCAACGGCCAGCCGACCGATTTCGAGTACGTGCGGTTTAATTGACTAAGCGGGAGCCTCGGGGAGGAGACTCATGGAAAATAACACGGTCTTAATCGATACCAAGAAGAGCCCGACGACGATTACCTACGCCCCGGTGTTTAACGTGGCGGTGCCCTTTATCGACCGTCATCTAACCGAAGGTCGCGGCGACAAGGTGGTGGTTCGCTCCGTCGGCGGTGGAGAGGTCACCTACGCGACGCTGGCTGAAAATGTCAACCGCGCCGGCAACGCCCTGCTGGGCCTTGGCATCGGTTCCGGTGAACGGGTGCTGATGATGGTCAAGGATTGCCCGGAATTTCTCTACCTGTTCTGGGGCGCGATCAAGGCCGGTGTGGTACCTGTTCCCATCAATACCTTGCTGCGCGCCAAAGACTACACGTTCATGATCGAAGATTCCGGCTGCACGGGCGTCATCTATTCGCCGGAATTCGCCGCCGAAGTTGAACCGGCGCTGGCGGCTTCAACACGCAAACCCGACCATGCCTTGCGCGTAACGGGCGACGGTAAAACCCTGACCGGCCTGATGGCGAAATCTTCGCTGGTGTTGAACGCGGCCTCGGCCAGTGCGGGTGATGATTGTTTCTGGCTGTATTCGTCGGGCACCACGGGCACCCCCAAGGGGGCCGTGCATGCGCACCGTGACATGGTCGAAACCTGCCAGCATTATGCAGTCGATACGTTGGGCCTGGTCGAAGACGATGTTTGTTTTTCGGCGGCCAAACTATTTTTCGCTTACGGGATGGGCAACGGCATGACGTTTCCCCTGTGGGTCGGCGCGTCGAGCATCCTACTGCCCGGTCCCCCAACCCCGGACAGTACATTTGATGTCATCGAGACCTTCCGCCCCAGTATTTATTATGGCGTGCCGACGCTTTATGCCGCGCAATTGAAGGCGCTGGAAGGCGGCCCGCGCGACCTGTCGTCGTTGCGCGCCTGTGTATCGGCCGGCGAGGCCCTGCCCGCCGACATCTTCCGCCGCTGGCAGGATGCCACCGGCACTGTGATCCTTGACGGGATAGGTTCGACCGAAGCCCTGCACATATTTATTTCCAACGTGCTGGGTGACATCAAGCCCGGAACCAGTGGCCGCATCGTGCCGGGTTATCAGGCGAAAATTGTCGATGAGGCCGGTGCGCCGGTGGCCAACGGCGACAGTGGCCGGCTCTTGATTCAGGGCAATTCGACCGCCGGGTATTACTGGAACAACCCGGAAAAGACGGCGGCGACGATGATCGACGGCTGGTTAGATACCGGCGACACCTACATTTTGGATGACGACGGTTATTTCCATTATTGCGGACGCAACGACGACATGTTGAAGGTCGGCGGTATCTGGTGTTCACCCTTTGAAATTGAAGCCAAGTTAATCGAACATCCCAAGGTGCTGGAAGCCGCCGTGGTCGGTCGCGCCGATGATGCCGAACTGATCAAGCCGGAAGCCTTCGTGGTGCTGAACAATCCCGAAGATGCCGGCGAGATCACCGAAGGCGAATTGCTGGAACACTGCAAGTCGGGCCTGGCCCGTTACAAATACCCGCGCTGGTTCAATTTTGTCACCGAATTGCCGAAAACGGCGACCGGCAAAATTCAGCGCTTCAAGCTCCGCTAGGAACCTTTATGCAGGATAAATTGTGCGCCCTCGATGAGGCCATCGCCGAACATCTTCCAAGCGGCAGCAGTGTGGTCATGGGGGCCTGCCTGGAAGCCGCCATTCCGTTCGCCGCGACCTATGAAATCATCCGTCAGGGGATTACCGGGCTGGAAGCCATCGCCCCCATTTCCGATGCATCCTGCGATATGCTGATTGGGGCGGGGTGTGTGAACCGCGTCACCGGGGCCTGGGTCGGCAATGTCTCAGGCGGGCTCGGCCACAATTACCGGCGGGCCTTTGAAAATCGCGACGAGGCGGCGGTCAAGCTTAGGGATCATTCGAACTTTTCCATCGGCATGGCGTTGATGGCGGGGGCCTACGGCATGCCCTATGCGCCGATGCGGTCGATATTGGGGTCGGATATCATAAAATCCAACCCTGAATTCCTGGAAGCCGAAAACCCTTTTTCCGATGCTAAGGAGCCGGTCATCCTGGTCCCGCCGCTGATCCCCGATGTGACTATTTTGGTGGTGCCGCGGGCCGATGCCCACGGCAACAATCATTTCTGGGGCAGCCGGGGGGTGGCGCAGGAAGCGGCGTTGGCGGCGGAAAAAGTGATAGTGCTGGCCGAAGAAATCGTCGCACCCGAAGTTATCGCGTCGGACCCCAGCCGGGTCCTGGTGCCGGGCTACCGGGTCGATGCAGTGTGCCATGTGCCGGCCGGCGGGCATCCGTCGCCGATGACCGGGACGTGGCGGCGCGACAGCGATTTCTTCAACGATTACCACAAACGCTCGCGCACGGTCGAAGGCTTCGCCGAATGGCTCGATGAATGGGTCTTCGGTGTCGCCGATCATGCCGCCTATCGCGCCAAACTGGGGGCGGGCCTGGGCGATTTAAAAATTACCGGGCAGGCTCTCGCGGCCCCCGTTAATTACGCGGCGGTATAGGAAATGGCCGATTATTCCATTCAGGAACTGATGATTATCGCCGCGGCCCGGGAAATTGCCGATGGCGAACTGGTGTTTGTCGGTATGCGCTTGCCGATCACCGCATACGGTGTCGCGCGGCTGACCCACGCGCCCAACGCCGTTGGCCTGTTCGAATGTGGCATCGCCCGATATGCCCCGGCCACGGAAATGCTATACACCATGGGCGATCCGCCCAACCAGTTGAATGCCGCCTGGTCGGATGGCCTTGTTCCGGTGATGAGCCAGTTGCAGCGGGGCCGCGTCGACGCAGGCTTCATCGGTGGGGCGGAAGTCGACCGCTACGGCAACGTCAATACGTCCTACGTGGGCGATTTCACCAAGCCCCAGGTCAAACTGCCGGGGTCGGGCGGGGCGGCGGATATCGCCGCCATGTCGAAACGCCTTTTGGTGATCATCAACCACGAAAAGCGGCGGCTGGTCGAAAAAGTCGATTACGTGACATCCCCGGGATACCTGAGCGGCGGCGAGGCCCGCAAAGCCGCCGGATTGTCGGGCGGGCCGTCGGCGGTGATTACCGACCGGGGAATTTTAAGGCCCTATGGGCCGGATAACGAGCTGCATCTGGCCTCGATCCATCAGGGTCACAGCGTCGAAGAAGTCATCGAAAACACCGGCTGGGACCTGCAAGTCCTGCCCACTATGGACGAGACACCGCCGCCCAGCGATAAAGAGCTGGCGGCGTTGCATGAAATTGATAAAGACGGTTTTTGGCATTGAAGGTGGCGGTAACGGCCAGATTGGCTTAGAATTTTTTGATATTACAGGGGCGTGCCAAAAAAAGGGTGAAACCGCCAACCCCTGATCAGGATTCATCAACAGGGAGACTAAAATCATGAGTACTAAAAACAACAACAATTCACGCCGGCGCTTTATAGCCGGCGCGGCTGCGACGACCGGTCTGGTCGCCGCCGCCAGTTTTGTACCAACTCGTTTTTCCATCGGCGCTATGGCCCCGGTCAAGGTCGGCATCCTGCTGCCCTATTCCGGCACCTACGCCATGCTTGGCAATTCGATTACCAACGCCATGAAAATGCGCATCGCGCTGGCCGGCGGTAAACTGGGCGGACGTCCCATCGAGTACGTGGTTATCGACAGCCAGATGTCGGTTCCCAAAGCGCCGTTGAACACTAATAAAATGATCAAGAAAGAAAAGGTCGATTTCCTGGTCGGTCCCGTCCATTCAGGGATCGCCGCGGCCATGGCTAAAATTGTCGGTCAGCGCAAGACGCCGATCATGATTGTGCCGAACGCCGGGTCGAACGCCGTGACGGGTGCGTTGTGTGCGCCCAACATCTTCCGCACATCGTTTTCCAACTGGCAGCCGGCCTATCCCGGCGGCAAGTTGATGACCCAGGAAGGCCATAAAACCTGCGTCACCATTTCGTGGAAGTACGGCGCCGGTATCCAGTCCATGGCGTCAGGACGTCAAGGTTTCGCCGAAGGCGGCGGCGTTTCGATCAAGGATATCCTGGTGCCGTTCCCGAACGTGGAATTCCAGGCCCACCTGTCGGAAATCGCGGCCTTGAAGCCCGATGCTGTGTTCTCGTTCTTCTCGGGCGGTGGCGCCATCAAGTTCCTCAAGGATTATGAAGCCGCCGGCCTGAAGGGCAAAATTCCGCTCTATGGCTCGGGTTTCCTGACCGAAGGCGTGGAAAAAGCGGCAGGATCGGCCGCCGAAGGTATCAAGACGACCTTGCATTATTCTCCTGACCTGGATAACGCCGAAAACCATAGTTTCCGGGCCAATTACAAAAAGGCATTCAATGCCGATGCCAACGTCTTCTCGGTGCAGGGCTATGATACGGGCTCGTTGTTGTTGCAGGCGGCGGCTGCCGTCGGCGGCGATGTTGAAGCGACCGCCGATGTCATCGCGGCCATGGAATCCTCGAAGGTTCCCGACAGCCCGCGTGGGCCGTGGACCATGTCGAAGGCTCATAACCCGATTCAGAACATCTATCTGCGTCAGGTTGTGAATGGCCAGCAAAAACTGTTGGGCATCGCTCACGAACAGCTTGAAGACCCGGCCACCGGTTGCAGCATGGCCTGATTTAAGGCGTAACGATAAAAAGAGCCCCGGCGCAGTGAATTTGCCCGGGGCTCTTTCTTGTTAATTCCTCAACTGCGCTTATTGTATTTTTCATGGATTTTGTAACCTTCCTTATTCAGATACTTAACGGCGTTCAGTACGGCTTTACCTTGTTTTTGGTGGCCAGCGGGCTGACCCTGATTTTTGGCATCATGGGCATCATTAATCTTGCCCACGGCGCGTTTTATATGGTCGGCGCCTATCTGACTTACTGGCTGGTCAGCCAGACCGGCAACCTGGCCGTGGCCATTGCGTTGGGCTTGCCGATCATGCTGGTCTTCGGTTACCTCATCGAACGGTTGGCCATTTCGTTCCTGTACAAGCGGGATCACCTGTATCAGGTGTTGCTGACCTATGGGTTGATCCTGATTTTGAACGAAATGCAGAAAATACTCTGGGGCAGCGAATTTTACAGCGTGCCGGTGCCCGATATCCTGTCGGCGTCGATCCCCATGGGCAACCAGGCCTATCCGGTTTACCGGTTGTTTGTGATTGCGGTTTGCATGGTCGTGGCGGCGGGTATGTATGTGGTGATCGCCAAGACCAAACTGGGGATGATGATCCGGGCCGGGGCGACCGACCGGGAAACGACCCAGGCGATGGGTATTAATATCGGCCGGGTTTTCGCCATCGTTTTCAGCCTGGGCGCGGCGCTGGCGGGTTTTTCCGGAATGATCGACGCGCCGCTGTCTTCGGTCTATCCGGGAATGGGCAATTTCATTGTTATTATTTCGTTCGTGGTCATCGTTATCGGCGGCATCGGGTCTCTCAAGGGCGCCTTCGTCGGCGCCATGTTGGTCGGCCTGGCCGATACCTTCGGCAAGGTGCTGTTGCCGGAATTGTCTTCGATGGTGATATACGCGCTGATGGCGCTGATCCTGATGTGGCGCCCGCAGGGATTGTTCGGGCGGCAAACGTAAACATGACTCATTCCCGCCCCCTGTTGATTTTCCTTTTCGCGTGCCTGGCGGCACTGGCGGCTTTTCCATTTGTGGGCGACGAATTCTATCAGGATTTGGTTGTCAGCCTGATGATCCTGGGAATTTTCGCTATGAGCCTGGACCTGCTGATCGGCTTTACCGGCCTGGTCAGTTTCGGCCACGCCGCCTTTTTTGGGCTGGCCGGGTATTTGTTGGCCATTGTTACGCCGGAAAGCCAGGCGGCGAGTATTTGGGTGGCGTTGCCCATTTCACTGATGGGATCGGCCCTGGCGGCGCTAGTTATCGGCTGGTTTTCGGTGCGCACGTCGGGTATTTATTTCATCATGATCACGCTGGCGTTCGCCCAGATGTTCTATTACTTCTTCAATGAAAATCAGGCCTTGGGCGGCTCGGACGGTATCTTTATTTTCTTTAAGCCCGATGTTTCCATCGCCGGATTTCAACTGCTCGACCTAGGCAATCAATTGACCTTCTATTATGTCGTATTGGCGGCGATGGTGCTGGTTTATTTGCTGTTGAACACCATCTTGAAAGCGCCGTTTGGCCAGGTTATTCGCGGCATCCACGCCAACGAAGCGCGGACCCGGGCGCTTGGCTTCAACACCCGGAACTACAAGTTGGTCTCCTTCGTCATCGCCGGTACCCTGGCCGGATTAGCCGGTTTTTTGGAAGCCGCCCACGGCGGTATCATGAGCCCGGCGCACCTGGGCTGGCACGAATCAGGCACCGTTATGATGGTCGTCATCCTGGGCGGCGTCGGCACTCTTTACGGGGCGGTGCTGGGGGCCTTCGTCATGGGCTTCCTGCAAGATTATTTTCAGGAAATCTGGAGCGATCACTGGTTGCTGCTGTTGGGATGCTTCGTCATCGCCGTGGTCTTGTTCCTGCCCCGGGGCATCGCCGGCCTGGGCCGCAGGCGGGCCCCGAAGAAGGAACCTGAACAATGAGCGGGGCAATCTTGCAAACGGCGAATTTGTCGAAAAACTTCGGCGGCCTAAGCGCCGTCGATAAGGTGACAATCGACTTTCAGCCCGGCCAGGTGCACGCCATAATCGGCCCCAATGGCGCCGGCAAGACGACGCTGATTAACCTGCTGTCGGGTGAACTTAAACCGTCGAGTGGCAAAATAATTTTCAAGGGCCGGGATGTATCGAATGCACCGGTTTTCGAAATTTCGCAATTAGGCATCGGTCGCAGTTTCCAGAAAACCAATATTTTCCCCGATTTCACCTGCCTGGCGAATTGCCGGTTGGCGGGGCAATCGCGGATGACAACGTCCATGCGGTTTATGCGCGCCGCCGGCTCGTATGATGAGATCAGGACCCGTGCCGAACGGGCGTTGGACCTGTGCGGCCTGTCTGATCGCGCAGACTGGATCGCCTCGGCCATGAGTTACGGCGAACAGCGGCAACTGGAAATAGGCATGATGCTGGCGACCGAACCCAACCTGCTGTTGCTGGATGAACCGCTGGCCGGCATGGGCCGGGAAGAATCGGGCCAGGTAGTTGAGCTGATCAAGCGGCTGGCAAAGGATCATACGGTTATTCTGATCGAACACGATATGGACGCGGTGTTCGCCGTCGCCGATGTGCTGACGGTGATGGTCAACGGCACCGTGCTGGCCAGCGGCACGCCGGAACAAATTCGCGCCAGTCAAGACGTCCAAGACGCCTACCTTGGCAGCGGCGAGGAAGACCAATGAAAGCGGCCCCGGCATTGTTGGAAGTTAGCGGCCTGCACGCCCATTACGGGGCCAGCCATATCCTCCATGGCATCAATTTTACCGTCGAGGCCGGTCAATGCCTGTCCCTGATGGGACGCAACGGCATGGGAAAAACGACGACCATCCGTTCGATCTTCGGGCTGACGCCGGCCAGCCGGGGGACCATTGCGGTGCGGGGCCGGGACGTTACCGCGACCGCCCCCCATGTCATCGCCCGCCTTGGCCTGGGTCTGGTACCTGAAGGGCGGGGCATTTTTTCAGATTTATCGGTCGAAGAAAATCTCATCATGTCGGCCCGGCCCGGCCTGGACGGTGGCTGCGCGTGGACTTTGGATAGGGTGCTCGAAACCTTCCCCCGGCTGGATGAACGGCTGGGCAATATGGGCGATCATTTGTCGGGCGGCGAACAGCAGATGCTGTCCATCGGCCGGGCGTTGATGACCAACCCGGACCTGCTGGTTCTCGATGAGGCGACGGAGGGCCTGGCGCCGCTGATCCGCAAGGAAATCTGGTCGGTGGTGCGAACCATCAAGGAAGCCGGCATCGCCACCATCGTTGTCGACAAGGACGTCGATGCCTTGCTGGACGTCAGCGATCATTGCCTGATCCTGGTCAAGGGCCAGGTCGTCTACAGCGGCACGTCGGACGATCTCGCGGCCCACCCGGAAATCCACGAACAGCATCTCGGGATATAAAGCACGTTCAATATTGAGCCGTCGGGCACATCGCGCTAAATTGAGCGGATGGACACGAAATCGATACAGAGTCACCGGGGCGGTTGCCAATGTGGTGCGGTTCGATACCAGGTCGAAGGCGCGCCACTGGTTGTCGCCCATTGTCATTGCCAGGCCTGTCAGCGGGCCAGCGGGGCGGGGCATTCGACCGGCGCAATGTTTCAAGACGACACATTCCGACTGACAGGCCGTGTCGCAGAATTCAAATATGACTCCGACAATCAAAATCAGGTCACCAGGGTCTTTTGTCCGGTATGTGGTAGCCCGCTTTATGGGCACAACAGCGGCACGACGGGATTTGTAACCCTGACCCTGGGGTCGATTGATGATTCATCCGGGTTTGTGCCGCAGGTCACGATTTTTACCCGCAATTGCAAAGCCTGGGATAAAGTCGATGAAAGCATTGAAGCCTTCGAGGCTCAACCAGACTGGAAACCGGGGAATAATGGGGGCATTTGATGCGGGAAAGAACACGGCTTAAATCGACCCTCCTGACCGCCGTTTTGATCGCCGGTATTCCCTTTCAGTGGGCGCTCGCCGAAGAGTTCGAAGCGACCCCACTGTTCCGGGCGGATGATGTGTTGGGGGCCGATGTGGTTGTAGGGGAAACTTACATCTTCGACGTCGCCGTGCCCAACGATGGCAGGATGAACCTGTTTTCACTAACCTCACCCGACATTACCCTGCGCGCCGTTGGTAACGAATATGCCCGGGAACGGGTGCGCGAAATGAATGCCATCGCCGCCATCCGCAAGGTCAAGAAAACCGACGCCTATGTCGATGGCATGCAAGCCGCCATCGCCGGGCCACTGGCCAATGTCAAAGACGCCATCACCAATCCCGTCCGCACCATCGAAAGTTTGCCGGGTGCGGTAGAACGACTGGTCGATGATATTTCCAATGCCGTCGGCAATATCAGTAAAGACGATGATGGTGGAGAAGACGGCCAAATGTTGAAGGATCTGATCGGCTACAACAAGACCAAGCGCCGGCTCGCCCACGATCTTGGCGTCGATCCCTATTCGTCGAACCCGGTTTTGCAAAGCGAACTCGATGATCTCGCCTGGGCCAGTTTTGCCGGCGATGCCACCATCAACGTCGCCGTCGCGGCGACCACATCGGGTGTCGGCCTGGTTACCGGGACGCTGGACCGGGTGACGGCATGGGACGACCTTATTTTGGAAAACGGATCCTCGACACTCGCCAACATCTCTCGCCACCATTTGACCGCCATGGGGCTCGACCCACAAAGCAGCGACAGCTTTTTGGCTAATTCACATTATTCGGTGAGCCTGCAAACCCGGCTGGTGCAGGCCTTGGCCGTGTTGCAAGGCGTTGCCGGTCGCGACAGTTTCATCGCCCTGGCCAATGCCGCGGCAGGAGAAGACGACGCCCGTTTCCATCAGCGGACGGCGGAAATTATCGGCGCTTACCATCAGCAGGAACGCCCCATCGAGCGACTTCTCATCGAGGGTGAGACGGCGTTGTTTGTCGATGCCGACGAACGGACCATCCTGCCGCTGGCGGCCGATTATCTGGTTTGGACGCGACAGACTGCAAAACGGATGACGGGAATTTTATCGGCTACCGGGGCGCGGTCGGTGTGGTTGACCGGTAAGGTCTCGCCGCTAACCCGGCAGCGCCTTTCGGCCGCCGAAATCGATATTCAGGAAGCCGCTTTCAGCCGATTGACGGATCGTATCGCCATCGTCGCGCCCGCCGATACCGAAGCCGCCCCGCCCAAAGATACCGGCAAAAACAAAAGCACCACCGGCGGGCTATCGGGTATGTTCGGCTCGGTCGGGAAATTCCTGGGTGATGTGGGAGAAGAAAGCAAGAATCAGTTAAAAAAACTGGTTCCCGAATGACGGTTTTGACCGAACCATGATTTCCGGGACGGGACGCCATTTTCGTGTAGGCTTGTGAATACCGGATGATGTACTACTATCCCTTGCAAGCCTTCGAGGGAAATTTCAATGACGGCAAAGACGATTGCATGGAACACCCGGCCAAGCGCTGTTCGCGTCTGGAGCGTTCCTGTCTTCGTCATCGGTCTTTTACTCGCCGCCGCAATCTTGGCGCAAAACCTGGATACCCGGCGTTTCCAGCAAGAACAAAGGATTTCCGTCTTCAGCAAATTGGGGACGTTGCGCGGTCGGTTGGAAGGCACCATCAACGCCAATTTGCTGGCACTGACGGGGCTGATTACCGAGATCACGTTCAATCCGGATATCACTCAGGAAATTTTTGCCAGGTATGCCAGCTTGATTTTGGCGCAGAAAACGGAAATTCGCCACATCGCGGCCGCCCGCGACCTGGTGATCACCCATATCTATCCCCTGGAAGGCAACGAGGCGGCGCTTGGCCTCGATTACCGAAAAGTCAAAGAACAGACTGAAGCGGCGCTTAGGGCGAAGGACTTAGGCGGCACGTTCGTGGCCGGCCCGGTGAAATTGATTCAGGGCGGGCATGCCTTCGTCGCCCGCACGCCGATATTTGAATTTTCCAAGGACAAGCCCCAAAATCGGGGTCGTTTCTGGGGCCTGATTTCCGCCGTTATCGATGTCGACAAACTGTATGCGGCTTCCGGATTATCGGATTCTGGCCAAACCATGGAAATTGCCCTTTTCGGACAAGACAGTTCGGGCAGTGACGGCGCGATCTTTTTCGGGCGTGCCGGCTTGTTTAAAATGGGGCCGGTGATAATGGATGTTTCCTTGCCGAACGGGTCCTGGCGATTGGCCGCCGCACCGAAAGGCGGATGGATAGAAAAATCACCGAACGCTATGGCGATCTGGAGCGTCGGGGCCATTCTGGCACTTCTTGTTATCGGGTTGACCCTGTACCAGGAACGGCAAAGGGCCGAGAAAGAAATTGTCCAAATAGCCCTGCGTGAAAGCGAAGAACGGTTTCGCGCCCTGATCAAATACATGCCAAACAAAATCCACATCAAGGATACCCAAGGCCGTTATATCCTGATCAACCGCAAGAGCGAGCAGCTGTTTGGGGTGAGCAATGAGGAGGCCCACGGCAAGACATCTTCCGAAATTTTTCCGTCTGAAATGAGCGAGGCGTTTGGATCCCACGATCAAATCGTCCTGAACACGGGTGAACCCGTCGAAGCCGAAGAAGAATTCCCTGAAGAAGATGGCATTCACATCTACCTGACCACCAAGTTTCCGATTTTGGGGGCGGATGGCGATATCGTGGCCGTCGGTTCCAGCGGGTTTGACATCACCGAACGCAAGAAGGCAGAACAGGCCCAGCGGGAGAGCGAGGCAAAGTTCAGGGATTTCGCCACCATATCATCGGATTGGTTCTGGGAAATGGATGCCGATCTGCGGTTCTCCTATTTTTCCCCTCGCAACAAGGACATTACCGGCTTCAACCCGGAACTATATTTGGGCAAGAGCCGCCGCGAGGTCAGCAGCAGCGATCTAGTGGATGAACACTGGCAGCGCCATCTGGCGGACCTGGACGCCCACCGGCAATTCCGTAATTTTGAATATGATTTGAAGGTCGCCGACGACCGGATCTTGACGATATCCGTTAACGGCAAGCCGGTCTTCGACCCGCAGGGTAATTTCCTTGGATACTATGGAACCGGCAGCGACATCACCGACCGAAAACGGACCGAAAATGAACTGGCGGCTCACCGTATTCATCTGCAGGAACTGGTCTTGGAGCGCACACAGGAATTGAAAGAGGCCAAGGAAGTAGCCGAAAACGCCAACAGGGCAAAGTCGGAATTTTTGGCCAACATGAGCCACGAATTGCGGACACCCCTAAACGCCATCATCGGCTTTTCCAGCACCATCAAGGAAGAATATTTTGGCCCGCTGGGGCATCCGAAATATACCGAATACATGGGCGATATCCTGACATCGGGCCATCACTTGCTTGAACTTATTAACGACGTCCTTGACGTCTCGGCGATCGAAGCGGGCAAGGTCGAATTGAGCGACGTGGAAATTCTGATCCCCGAAATCGTCGAGGCCTCTGTCAATCTGGTTCGGGCCCAGGCCGAAACGGGGAAAATTACCATCGGTGCCAAATTGGCAGACGATCTGCCCCATCTGCGGGGGGGCGACCGCCGGGTCAAACAGATATTGCTTAATTTGCTTAGCAATGCGGTCAAGTTCACGCACGAAGGCGGGGAAATTTCCATACGTTCCCAGTTGAATGAAAATGGCGGCCTTGCCATTTCCATCGGCGATACCGGCATCGGCATGGATGAAGACGAAATGTCGAGCGCCATGAGCATGTTTGGCCAGGTCGATAGCGGGCTGGCCCGCCGCCACGAAGGCAGTGGCCTGGGTTTGCCGTTGACCCGGGGATTGATGGAACTGCATGGCGGTTCGTTGGAAATTATCAGTGAAAAAGGCCGCGGTACGACCGCTATCGCACACTTCCCGCCGGACAGGACTATCGGTATTTAACCGATCTGTGGCGATGCCCCGGTTTCCGCAACGGCGGCGTTTCTTTTTTCATCGCTGATGCCGATGGTGGCGTACAGGACCGGCATGAACAGCAGCGTGACGATGGTCGAAAAGCTCAACCCGAAGACGATGGTAATGGCCAGCGGTTGCAGCATCTCGCCGCCCTCGCCGAAGCCAATGGCCAGCGGCAACAGGCCACACACGGTCGTCATCGTGGTCATCAGGATTGGCCGCAGGCGCATGCGTCCGGCCTCGGCGATGGCTTCCATCTTGGCCAGTCCGCGGCCCCGCAGCAGTTCGAAATATTCGACCAGAACGATGGCGTTATTGACGACAATGCCCGACAGCATGATGACGCCGAGCCATATCGGCATGGAAATGGGCTGGCCGGTCATGCGAATACCGAAGGCGACGCCGGTAAGGGTGAACGGCACGCCCAGCATGATGATCAGCGGGTTACGCAGGGATTCGTATTGCACCGCCATGACCACGAAAACCAGAAACAACGCCAGCCCCAGCAGGATGAGCGTCAGGTGCTGGCCTTCTTGCAGAGACTTCGCCGCGCCCGTGTCGTAAATGCTGTAGCCGTCCGGAATTTGTAATTCGGCGAGCCCTTGTTCGACCTTCTTGACCGCGTCGCCCAATGTCACATCGCCGGTTAACGATGCCGTGACTTCGGTGATCCGCCGCTGGTTATCGCGCAGAATTTCGGCCGGCGAGGCGACCAGCGTAACGTGGGCGACATCGCCCAGATAGATCGGGCCGTGACCGTCAGTCGCCGCCGTCAAGGCGATGGTCTCGACTTCCTGGATGGAATTGATCGCTTGTGACGGCAATCTGACCCGGATATTGAAGGGCCGGTCGCCATCCAGGAAATCCGATACCAGTTCGCCTTCCAGCGCGATGCGCGCCGCCTTGGCCACGGTTTCCACCGACAGGCCCAGTTCGGCCAGGCGGTCGTGATCGACGGCGAAAACCAGTTCTTCCGTGGTTTCTTCCGCCGAATGGGTGACGTTGCGCAGGCCGTGGATGGTTTTTAGCATGTCGGCGATTTGCCGCCCGACACCGTCGCGGATGTCTTCATCGGGGCCGGTAACCCGCAGGGTCACGTCGTCGCTGCCCCGTTGGGTGTGGACGCCACGGATACCGCCGGTCTGCATGCGAACCTTGAACCCGGGCATGCGCAATTTGGCGATTTCACGTTGCATGCGGTTGACCCAGTCGTGGTTGCTGGCGCCCCGTTCCTGCAGGGGTTTCAACTGCACGGTCATGGTTGTCTGGTTGCTGGTCAGGCGCTGGGACCGCCCGTAAATGCGACCGCCGACAATGGTGAATACGGTTTCGATTTCCGGTTGGGCGTTGAACAAACCTTCGATCCGCTGCACGGAACGGTCCATTTCGTCGATGGGGATACCGGGGTCGGCGGTGACGTAAACACGAATTCGGCCATCGTCCATGCTGGGAAGGAAAATCTGCTTGGCCCCGCCCAGGCCCATGACGCTGACACCCAACAGGCCCACCAGGGCCGCGAACACGGCGACCATGGCGAGCTTTTTGGATAATAAAAATTTCAAGACGCCGACGTAGGTTTCTTCAAGAAATCCCATCACGCCATCGACGCCACGCCGGAACCCTGCCGGTTTTTTGAACGGTACGCGACTGCCAAAGGCCGGCACCACGGTCAGGGCGACCACCATGGCGGCGACGATGGCCGCCGTGATGGTGAAAATAAGTTCTTGAAACAACAAGCCGACCAGGCCGGAAATAAACAGGAACGGCACCACGGCGGCCAGGTTGGTGCTGGTCGAGGCGACGATGGCGCTGTTGACCTCGCGCGCCGCATCGACCCCGGCATCACTGCCGGCTTCGCCGCGCCGCTGATGCCGGGAAATGTTTTCGATCATCACGATGGTGCTGTCGACAACCATGCCGACCCCTAGCGCCAAGCCGCCCAGGGTCATGATGTTAAGTGTCAGCCCACCCAGGCCCATCAGGGCGAAGGTCACCAGGATCGAAATCGGGATCGCCGTTCCGACCACCAGGGTGCGCCGGATGTCACCGAGAAACAAAAAGACCACGATCATCGCCAACCCGGCCCCGCCCAGCGCCGCCAGGGTGGCGTTTTTCAAGGCGCTACGAATGTATATGGATTGGTCGGCGATGGGTTTGATGGACATTTCCGAGGGCAACTGGCCGCCGTCCTGTAACCATTGCAGGCGGTCGTTGACGGCGTCGACGACGGAAACGGTATTGGCGTTCGGCTGCTTCTGGATGGAAACCTTAATCCCCGGAACGCCGCCCAAGCGGGCGCGCAGGCGGTCGTCTTCATGGGTATCGATAACATCGGCGACTTCGCCCAGGCGCACCGTGCCGCCGCTGGGTAAATTCAATGGCAGATGAGCCAGGTCTTCGACCGATGTGAACCTGCCGGTGGTCCGCCCGATGTATTCCCGGCGACCGCTTTGCAAGCGTCCGGCGGATTCCTGCATGTTGGCTTGGCGGATCGCCGTGATGACATTGTTGGTCGTTAAGCCCAATCCGCCCAAACGAACGGGATCTGGCAGCACCTGAATTTCGCGGACCAAGCCGCCGCCGACCTCGACCGCGGCGACCCCGGGCAGGGTGACAAACCATTTTGAAAACTGGTAATCGACCCAGTCGCGCAAGGCCACCGGGTCCTGCAAGGGCGAGGCGACGACGAATTCGACAACCGGGATTTGCGATGGATCGAACTTGAAAATGATCGGCGGGTTGATGGTGTCGGGCAGGAAGCGTTTGGCGCGATCCAGCCGGGTCGAGGCATCGCGCAGGGCGTCGTCGATATCCTTGCCGTACTGGAAGGTCAGGTTAACACCCGATGATCCTTCCGATGTGGTGGATTCAACGGCGATGGCGTCTTCGGTGATGGCCAGTTGTTCTTCTAACTGGCGGGTCACGGCGTCTTCCATAATGCGTGCCGAAACGCCGGGATCAATGATTCGCACCCGGACCCCGGGATAGGTGATTTCCGGCAGCAGGTCGACCGACAGGCGGTCGTAACTCAAGATGCCGACGACCGCTGCCGCCAGCGCCAGCATGGCGACGCCGACCGGGTGGCCGATCGACCAGGCGGCAAGTCCGCCACCGCGCCTAGCTGCCTTGTTCATGGCCTTTTTCCTTTTGCGAAGGACCGACAATGCTGACTTTCTTGTCCGCCCGCAGGTCCAGGAAGCCGCGCACGACGACGGCGTCGCCGGGCGACAATCCTTCTAGGATTTCCACCCGATTGCCGAGCCTAAGGCCGGAACGGGTGCGTTTTATGGTCGCCACATCATCGACAACGACGAAGGCGTATTCACCCTGACGATCCCGCCGCAGTGCCGCGAAGGGAATGACCAGCTTGTGGACTTCCGGCGCGCGCAGCGTGACCCGGCACAATTGACCGGCGACCGCGCCCGTCGGCACCGGGGCCAGTTCGACTTCCAGCGTGCCTTGGCGTGTGCGGGGGTCGATGGTCGGGTGGATGCGACCGATCCTGGCCGCCCAACTGGCACCGCCCAGGGCGTCAATTTTTACCTCCGCCGGATCACCTTTGCGCAGGCGCGGGATCACCAGTTCGGAAACTGATACCACGGTCATCAGGGAATTGGGGTCTATGATGGTCAGCAAATGGCTGTTGCGGGGGGCAATATCGCCCGGTTCGGTCATCCGTTCGGTGACCACACCGGCGAAGGGGCTGCGAATTTGTGCATAATCCAGGCGGGTCCGGATCAGGCTTTCTTCGGCCTTGGCGATGGCCAGAACGGTTTCCGCCTTGTCCATCCGTTCCTGGGTCGCGACCTTACGTTTGATTAATTCGCGGGTACGTTTCAAATCGCTCTCGGCCTGGCGGCGGTTCGCCACGGCTTTGGCCAGTTCCGCCGATTTAAGCTTGTGGTCCAGGGTGACGATGATCTGGCCTTTTTCGACCCGGTCGCCTTCGCGCACGGCGATGGTTTCGATACGGCCTTCTTCCTGATTGAAGATCTTGACGGACCGCCGCGCCTTTAAGGTGCCGGTGCGAACGGTTTCAAAGCCAATCGGCGTGTCGGCGGCGATCACCACTTCGACCAGATGCACCGCCTTGCCTTTCGCCGTGGCGCCATGCTGCTGGGCCAGCGCAGCGGTGCCGGGGGCGACCATCAGCAGGGCCGCCAGGAACACCGCCAGCACGCGTTGATGGGTCATTATTTTGTAAACTCGATTTCACCATCGGGCAGCAGGTACAGGACCAGCGCTTCGCCGTCGCTGACGGTGGGGCTGTGGGCCGAACCCGGTTCGTTGACACACCAGCCAGCGCCGCCGCCATCGAATTTGGCATCGGGGCTGACCGGCATGGTCATGCAAATTTCGCCCTTCGGGTGGGAATGATGGGGGCCGACAATATCTTTCAGCTGGACCACATCGACGCTCAAATTGCAGGTCTCTGGGGTCGGTTTGATGACCCGCCCGAAGCGCCGTCCCTCGTCGCCATGGGCGCACATCCATCCTGCTTCGATGGCGCCATGGCAGGCGGCTTCGATGGATTTGAAGGTATCGCCTTCCGGCGGGTAGGCGCTGTTTAGTTCATCGGCCAAGCTCTGATCGACAGTCTTGCCGTCAATGGCTTGCATAACGGGGCTCATCAGTGTCTGGAATTGGTCCTGGTTCATGGTCGCGCTCCTGTTCTTAGCTATCCCTATCTTCCCGGCAGGCGGTTTGATAGGCAAGGATTCGTTGACGGAAGTCGGTGTTTATTTCGCACGGCGTATAATCCAGCACGGATATCAGGCAGGACACTAACTTGACGCGGAAATAATCCGCCCCGGTGTCGTCTTGCCCGGTAACCTGGGTGGTCAGGGAGGCGCGCCCGACATCGATCACATCGAGCTTCAAAATCACCTCGTGGTCGACCGCCGGCGGCTTCAAAAAATCCACTTCCACCCTGACCGTGGGAAAGCCCAAGGACATTTCCTTGTTCAGCTTGATCCACGATACACCCAGGACATCGCGGTTCCAGGCTTCCAGCGTTTCCACGGCGTAATCGAGAACCCGCGGCGTGTAGATAATTCCCGCCGGGTCGCAATGCCCCCAGGCGACGGTCTGGGTTCGGCGAAGGGGCTGCACGGCGGTGTCATTTTGAAGGTGTTGCACTGGATTCTCCTGAAATTCCGACCCGGACTATACACCATACTAACAATCAAACAGATAGGCGCTGGGCGCGATAAATACCAGCCTTCCATTGACTTTATCATAAATGCGCATTACGGTACCAAATTATTCAATAAGGTCGGAAAGATTGTTCCCATGAATTCTACGGAAAACACTGGAAGCAGGCCGCTCAGCCCCGAAGATCTGGACCGGGTGGTCGATATTGATGCCTGCATTACCGGTCGGTCGCGGCGTCTTTTTTTCGAAAAACGCCTGGCCGCGGCGCTCGCCGATCCCCACGGATTTGTCACCCTGGCCGTCGAAGAACCCGGCCAGGAATTGATCGGTTTCGCCATCGCCAGAATTCAGAACGGCGAATTCGGGGACGATCACCGGATCGCCGTGCTTGATGTTATTGGTGTTGATCCCGACGACCAGCACAGCGGCGCCGGACGGGTGCTTCTGGAAGGCATGAGCGAACGCTTGAAAAAAATGAACATCGGCGAAATGCGCACCCAGGTCGATTGGCAGGACCACGACCTGATGCATTTTTTCGCCGCCAGCGGTTTCAATCTGGCCTTCGACCAGGTGCTGGAACGGCCGATTACGGGACGTTAACGAACAAGGGACCTTGCACATGGCGATAGCAGAAAAAACCGGCGCGGCCCATCACAGGATGGATTCCGATATGGCCGATTACAGCGGCAGCGATGGCGATGATGCCGAAGCCTTGTCGCGGGACAATTTCCCGGTTCGTTCCATGCGCAGTGACGATCTTGATGCCCTGATCCGCATCGACGCCAAACTGACCGGCCACAACCGGCGAGAATATTTCCAGGCCAAGCTAGCCGAAGTGATGATCGAAACCGGGGTGCGGGTCTCCCTGGTCGCCGAAATCGACGACCATCCGGCGGGCTTTATCATGGGCCGGGTCGACTTTGGCGAGTTTGGCCGCACCGAAACGACGGCGGTGATCGACACGTTTGGCGTCGATCCCGGCCACGGTCACCGGGGCATCGCCCATGCGCTGCTGTCCCAGTTGACGATTAATTTGGGCGCCCTGCATGTGGAACGTATCCGCACGATGGTCGGCTGGAACAATCACCAGCTTCTGGGGTTCCTGGAACATCAGGGGTTCCGCCCGGCCCAGCAACTGGTCCTGAGCATGAAAATCTAGGCCTTTAAGTGAAGGCGTTGAAGGTGATGAGGGTCTGAGTGTCCTTGATGCCGTCAAGGGGGTGTATTTGTTTGTTCACGAAGTGGCCGATATCGGCATCTTTTTCCAGATAGAACTTTGCGATCAGATCGAACTCGCCGGAAATGGAATACACTTCCGATGTTTCCTCGACCTTGTCGATCAGCGCCCCGGCCACACTATAGGCCTCGCCTAACTTGCATTTGATAAAAACAAAGACTGCCTGCATGGGATGCTCCAGAAAATAGCGGTAATTCGAAAAACGTATGTGCAAATAAATCATAGACGCATTTATAATGGGGGCAACAGGGAGAATACGCTATGACGGTCAAAGAACCAAAAAAAGAAGAACTCGACCCCATCGAAATCGCCAGCCGCGACGAAATTGCGGCCTTGCAGTTGCAACGCATGAAATGGAGCCTGGGCCACGCCTACGCCAATGTTGCCCATTACAAAAAAGCCTTCGATGACGCCGGGGTCCATCCCGATGACCTGAAAGACCTCGCCGACCTAGCTAAATTCCCGTTCACCGTTAAAGACGATCTGCGCAAATACTATCCCTTCGGCATGTTCGCCGTGCCGCAGGATCAAATCGTCCGCATCCATGCCTCCAGCGGCACGACGGGCAACCCCACCGTCGTCGCCTATACCCAAAACGATATCGACATGTGGGCCAGCGTGATGGCCCGGTCGATCCGCGCTTCCGGCGGTCGCAAGGGCGACAAGGTCCATGTGGCGTTCGGTTACGGCCTGTTCACCGGCGGCCTGGGCGCCCACTACGGGGCAGAACGGCTGGGCTGCATGGTCACCCCCATGTCCGGCGGCCAAACCGAAAAACAGGTCAAGCTGATTTGCGATTTCGAACCCGATATCATCATGGTGACGCCCTCATACCTGCTTGCCATCGCCGATGAATTCGAACGCCAGGGCCTCGATGCGCGCAAGACATCCATGAGCGTCTCCATCCACGGCGCGGAACCGTGGACCGAAGAAATGCGCCAGGAAATCGAACGCCGCTTCGATATGGATGCCATGGACCTTTACGGCCTGTCGGAAATTATCGGCCCCGGTGTTTCCAGTGAATGTATCGAAACCAAGGATGGCCTGCATATCTGGGAAGACCACTTCTATCCGGAAGTTATCGACCCTGAAACCGGCGCCGTGTTGCCCGATGGCGAAGATGGCGAACTGGTGTTTACGTCGCTGACCAAGGAAGCCTTCCCGATCATCCGCTATCGCACTCGCGACCTGACCCGCCTGTTGCCCGGCACCGCGCGCTCCATGCGGCGTATGCATAAAGTCACCGGGCGATCCGATGACATGCTGATCATCCGCGGCGTCAACGTCTACCCGACCCAAATCGAAGAAATCCTGCTCAAAGATGCGCGCCTGTCACCCCACTACGTGCTGGAAGTCACCCGCGACGGGCCCTTGGATGCCATGGAAGTGCAAGTCGAAGGGCGGCCCGGCCGCAGCGCCGAGGATCACGCCGCAGCGGCCAAAGACCTCGCCCACCACATCAAATCCTCCATCGGCATCACCACCACCATCACCATAAAACCCGAAGGCGGCATCCCGCGTTCTATGGGCAAGGTGCAGCGGATTATTGATAAGCGTTAGGCGAATTTCCTATTCGTCATTCCCGCGCAGACGGGAATGACGGAATGTGTCTGAACGCCTCGTGCAAACAGTAATCGAACCCACGGCAGTAGTCCTTCAAATTACATGCGTCTTTGAAGCTGCTTTTGCATACCGTTCATGAGGGTTAATTTAAATAACTTCTATCATAAGTGCAGTCCCCCTACAGTACATACACTTCTATGTTGTCAAGGGGATGTTGTATGTCTGACGTGGGAGAAGATCAATTACTGGAAACCATTTCTGGTATTTATGATGCAGGCATAAATCCTGATGAGTGGGACAAGGCCCTAAATAAGGTTTGCCAAATAACAAAGGCTGCGGGCTTTAATATATTTCTTCTGGACCATCAGACAGGGCTTGTTCCCTTTAACACCTCCGTGGGCATACCGGGATCGGCATGAACCTTGTCGAACTCGCCAAGGCGATGACGCAATTTGGTCAAGTCGATAGTGGCCTCAGCCGCAAGGAAGAAGGCAGCGGCCTGGGCTTGCCGCTGACCACGGGATTGGTCGAACTGCACGGGGGGACCCTGGATATCGTCAGTGAAAAAGGCATCGGAACCACTGTGACCGTGAAATTTACCAAGGAACGTGTTGTTCAGGATGTCGGCTGAACGTTCTTGTCGTCGGGATGTGCGAGATAAATATTTGATCGTAGTGGAGATTAAAGATGAGCGACTTTGATTGGCATGCAAAAAGGGATGGTCTGCCCCGGGCAATGCTGTTGGAGACGGCTCCGGAAAGCGCTGGCATTGATCTTGCCGCCGTCAGGCAGTACCGGCAGGCGCGTGTACGGGCCGAAATGGCGAAACGACACATCGATGCGGTCATCTTGTCCGACCCCATAAACATTCGGTACGCGACGGAAGCTCGCAACATGCAGGTCTTTTCCCAACGCAACGCGCCCTCACGATACCTGCTGATGACAGCGGAACGTTCCATTCTGTTCGAATTCACAGGGTGCCTGCACTTAGCCGATGGCTTCGAGACCATCGATGAAGTGCGCCTTGCCTCTACGGCGAGTTTCGTCGCCGCCGGTCCCGATATTGCCAACCGCGAAAAACAATGGGTGGCGGAAATGACCGATCTGATTTCAAGCCTGGTCGGTCCTACGGCGACGGTCGGGTTGGAAAGGCTGAATGCAGGGGTGTCAATCGGCCTGAAAGAAAAGGGGTTCAACATTGTTGATGCTCAGGAACCCGTAGAAATGGCCCGCGCCATCAAATCTGACGAAGAAATAAAATGCGTCGTCGCATCGCTCCGCGCGACTGAAATTGCCGTCGGCAAGTTGCGGGATGCCATTGTACCCGGCATCACCGAAAACGAATTGTGGTCGGTCTTGCACAAATCCGTCATCGAACAAAATGGCGATTACTGCGAAACCCGTTTGCTGAACGCCGGGCAAAGATCAAACCCGTGGTTTCAGGAAACATCTCACAACGTCATCGGCGCCAACGAACTCGTTGCCCTGGATACCGATGTGGTCGGATGCCACGGCTATTATTCAGACTTTTCCCGCACGTTCCATACCGGGCCCGACAAGCCGACCGAAGCCCAAAAGACCCCTTACAAAGTGGCGTATGAACAAGTTCACCACAATATGGGCATTCTTAAACCGGGCCTCAGCTTTCGAGAATACGCCGACATGGCTTGGGATATTCCCAAGAAATACGATAACAACCGATACTACCTTTCCTCTCATGGCGTCGGCATGACCGGCGAATATCCCTACCTTTACCACCACGGAGATTTCCCCGACGCCGGTTATGACGGAATTATCGAACCCGGCATGACCATTTGTGTGGAAAGCTATATTGGCGAGGATGGTGGTGAGTGTGGGGTAAAACTTGAAGAGCAGGTTCTCGTTACCAAAGACGGTATTGAAGTGCTCTCAAAGTTTCCGTTTGAAGAAGCCTTGCTCTCGTAAAGCAAGATAGAATTTCCCATCCGTCATTCCCGCGCAGGTGGGAATCCAGAGGGGCGGTTAGACTGGATTCCCGTTTTCACGGGAACGACGGAATAAGAGATTAAACCGCATCCCCCCACCCCGGCGCAGCACCCGAACCCCCGCCGGCGCCGAAGGCGCGTTCGGGGCGGTGGGCGATGACGAAGCCTTGGTTGTACGAGGCCTCAGTTAGCTACCCCTGCATTTCCCCAGTTATCGCTGTTTGTCCCGCCTAATTGTGCCACCAGTGTGTGTGCCACAGGTATTTTTTCAGTAGATCAGCAGTAAGTCGCTTGTGGCGCTGTCCAACTGCCGGATTATTGCAATGTTTTCAGGCTTTGATTGCTGATGCGGGATTGGTCTTTTCCCCATTGGCAAGGAGCCCCTAATTTTTTTTATTTCAATAGAAATTAAATATTGCTTTTTATAATAATTTGGCGCATTTAGCTTTTCATTGACGCACACGCACGTGCCCCTGGCCTTAATGGCTTATGCAACGACGGAAGCGTCCTTTTTGGCAGCGTCGGCTGAGGCCGTTTCTGAAAGGGGTGTAACGATGTTCGTAACCAAATTAAGTGGTCGAATACGGTCTCGACGACCTTTCATTAGAAAAACTCAAATCTCATTGGTGCCGGAGACTTCTGAAGGCATCCGCCTGCCAAATGAACAAGGTGACTTGCCGCCGCGCGTGGCGGAGCATATTGCAACACACGAGTTGCCTTCACCGTGCCTTGTTGTAGATGTCGACATTGTTCAACATAACTACATATCAATGAGCCACGTTTTGCCTTTGGCCAGGATCTATTACGCAGTCAAAGCGAACCCCGCTGATGATATCATTATTAGATTGGCTGAGCTGGGGTCCAACTTTGACGCGGCAAGCCCGAACGAGATTGATTTGTGCCTGAAACTGGGCATTCCGCCGTCACGGATATCCTACGGGAATACCATCAAGAAACAGTCCGACATTGCTTACGCCTATACCCATGGCATACGGATGTTCGCGTTCGATAGTGACGCTGAGCTTGAAAAGATAGCCAACAGCGCGCCGGGCTCGAAAGTCTATTGCCGTATTCTGGTTGAAAGCGAAGGCGCCGAATGGCCGCTTTCTCGGAAATTTGGCTGCGTACCGGAAATGGCGATCAGGCTATTGGTCAAGGCTATGGACCTGGGCCTTGATCCCTACGGGATTTCCTTTCATGTCGGCTCTCAGCAAACAAATTTGGATCAGTGGGACGCGGCAATCGGTCAAGTCGCCGCGTTGTTTGCACAAGCATCCTCGCGCGGAATAAATTTGCGTATGATTAATCTGGGGGGCGGATTTCCTTCTCGTTACCGCACGAACGTGAGGATCATTAATGACTACGCAGAAGCCGTGATGCAGGGAATGGTCCGGCACTTTGGAACCGCGTTACCCGAAATGATCCTCGAACCAGGACGTTCTCTGGTTGGCGACGCTGGCGTCATTCAAGCAGAAGTCGTCCTTATATCCCGGAAAAGCGACACGGATGAAAAGCGTTGGGTGTATCTGGATATTGGTAAGTTTTCCGGCCTCGCCGAAACCATGGATGAATCCATCAAATATCGCATACTCACAAGCCATGACGGAACGGCAACGGGGCCAGTGGTCATCGCGGGGCCAACCTGCGATTCTGCCGATATTCTATATGAGAAAACGAGCTACGACCTGCCCTTGGCCTTGAAGGCAGGGGATAAGGTGTTAATCCTGTCAACCGGTGCTTATACCACGACCTATTCGGCCATCGGGTTCAATGGCTTTGATCCGCTTGAATCGGTCTGTATTTAACGCTGCTCTGTCCTCCACTCCGTCGTTGTCATCGCCAATTTTAATAAGGGGGGCTAAGATACCGACCTTCCCATCGTCTCCGAGGCCATCGGCGGCGGTCCGCATAGGGTGGTGACCTCAACTGGTCGATGCAACACTTTAGCGAGCGACCTCCCGCCATCACTAAACCCTAAACCGCATCCCCCCACCCCGGAGCAGCACCCGAACCCCCGCCAGCGCCAAAGGCGCGTTCGGGGCGGTGGGCGATGGCGAAGCCTTGGTTGTAAGACGCCTTGGTGACGATCATGTGTTTCAGGGCCCAGCCGCTTAACACCGTCGATAAGGCGGCAATCAGGTACAGCGGGGCGGCGTATTCTGGCAACAGGATACCGCCGATGCCGAGGGCGAAGGGCACGACGCCACCGGCCTGCGCCATGGTCCTGCCAAAGGTCGAAATCACCCGATTGGTGGCGTCGGGCGCGTGTTCGTTAAGGCTGCGCTGATAGCGACGCCACGCCCACAGGCGCAATATCACCAGCAACAGCATAGCGTTGAGAGCGACGTAGACGACGGGCGGGTATCTGAAGATGGTGATGAGGACCAACACGGCGGCGCCTTCGGCCAGTCCGGCCGAAATCATCAAGGGGATCGATTTAGGGTCGCGCCAGGCCGGAATGCCCTTGCCGCCGTGCAACATGCGGGCCTGACAGTACAGGTAACACAGCCCGAACAGAGCGCTGGCGGCCATCAGGTTGGCGCTGTCGAACCAGGCGGCGGCCAGGGCCAAGGCGAAGACGGGTCCGGCGACCAGGGATTCCCGGGTCATCCACGATGTTTGCGGATTAAAGATCACATTCAGTGCCCGCCACGGTCGGCCCAGTTCGGCCCACACCATGGAAAGCCCTGCGGCGATAAAGACCAACGCGATCAGCGAAAGCGGGGCGACCGGTGCGCCGAAAAATGCCGCCATCGCGCCCGCCGCCAACAGGCCGGTGCCGGTGCCGCCGCCGATGAAGTTTCCAGCGGCGCGCCAGTCCCAGTGTTGTTGCAGCCATGGTGCCGCAGCCCCGACGCCGCCGACGCCACGCGAAGCGGCGGCAATTTCCGGCGGCATATCGGCCTTCGAATTGTTATCGCCGCCGTTCAGGGCTTTTTCCCACAGGTAATAGAACCCGGAATCCGTGCCCAGTTCTTCGTGCATGCGGAAATGCCGGTGATCGGTCAACAGTTTTGAGATGTTGCTATCGGGATTATCGCGGTCGCCGAAGTGCAGGGCATCAGCGATGCAGGAATTAACACACGCCGGTGTCGCCGCCGCATCGATGCCCGGTGTCAGGCCATTGGCGAGGCCGTAGTCGACCTTGTCGGCGCAGAAGGTGCATTTTTGCGCGACGCCGAAACGTTCCGGGTGTTCGCGCTGAATTTCATGGCGCATCCTGCCGTCTTTGCCATAGGCGGGCTTCGGTTTATCAACTTTGTAACGGGCCTGATAGGGGCAGGCGACGGCGCAATAGGCGCAGCCGATGCACAATTCGTAATCGATGGTGACGATGCCGTCGTCGCGCTGGCCGGTGGCGGTCGACGGGCACACATGCATGCACGGCGGGTCGGCACAATGCATGCAGCCGACCGGCACGAAGACCCGGCCGACATCGGGGAATTCGCCGACTTCGATATCCAGCACCTTGCGCCATTGCACGGCGGGATTTGTCGCATTCGCATGTTTGCACGCCGCCGTGCAGGTTTGGCAGCCGACACACAGCCTGAGGTCGGCGACCATGGCCCAGCGCGTCATGATCCATCCCCGATCTTGGTGATTGAAACCTTGACCAGGTCCGACCCCGACCCAGTGGAATCGGTCAGGTCCATCAACATGGGCACCAGCTTGTTCATGGAAGGTGTCTCGAATGTTTTCGCAAGCGGCGTCGCCCAATGGTCGAACTGGCCGATCATCAACAGGGTGTCGGGGCGGATGCCCTGGCGCAGGACGACGCGGCCCCGGGTCGCCGACAAGGGCGAAGCGATTTCGACCAGGTCGCCATCGGCCAGGCCCATTTCAGTGGCGCGGCCGGTGTTGATAATGACCCCGCCATGACCGGCGACGTTTTTCGCCACTTCACGGATAACCTGAATGTCGGCATTGCCGCCCCACGAATATTGCATGGACCGCGAGGTGATCAGCCAGAACGGGAAATCCTTGATGTCGATATCGAAATTGTCGGTCAGGGCTTTTTCCCACAGCGCCGGATAATCCTGTAACACCGGCAATGGTTCGTATTCGGCCAACTGGTTGTCCCACCAGTTGATGCCGGTTTCGTGCAGGCGGTTGGCCAATTGCTTGCCGTGCCGGTACAGGCGTTCCTGATAGGGCAGTTCGAAGCGAATATCGCGGTCTTCGAAGGTTGGATACAGGTACCAGTTCAGGTGGGCGAACGGTTTAACCCGGAAGCCATGTTCCTTGTAATAATCCAGCCCGTCGCTGTGGGCGCCGTCGGTCAGTTCATGGCTGGCGGCGCGGCAACTGGCGTCCCAGATTGCATCGACGGAATGGCTCTCGTCAGTTTTTAGGGAATAATCATAGCTGTCCGTTTTCAGCGGGATCCCGGCGGCACCCTTGTTAATCGCGGTATTGAATTCTTCCCCCAAACCGGTACGCCGCGCCAATTCACCCGCCACCCAGGTCATATCGCGGGCGTCGCCTGCGGGTTCGACGGCGGGTTGGCGCAGGGCGAAGCCCTGATATTTCCAGAATTGTTCGATGTATTTGGTGCCGCCGATGCGCAGCAATTGGGTGCTTTCCAGGTCCATGCAATCGGGCAGCAGGATATCGGCCATGTGGTTGGTTTCGTCGCGGGTATAGGCGAAGCACACGGTCAACGGGAATTTTTCAAGGACCCCGGCGATGCCGTCGGTATCCCAATAGGAAATCACCGGATTGGTCCGATACACGAACCACACATCGGGCTGGGTCGGCTTGGGCAGATGTTCCAAACCTTCCTTCTGCATCATCCAGGCCAGATGGGTCGGCCCCAGGGCCTGGCTCCAGGGCGAATTGGCGACCAGCGGAACCAGGGTCGAATAAGCGTTGCGAACCAGCGGTGCGGAAACCCAGTTTTCCTTGTCCGTGGGGTTCATGGGATAATCCATGATGCCGTCGGAATTGGCGATAACACTGGCTTGGCGCGATGTCGCCGGGCGATTGAGGCGAACCGTCGTGCCCAATGTGCCGCCCGGCACTTCCAGGCCGCCGATCAGGCAGGCCATCAGGGTCCTGGCCCAGGTGCAATCGAAGCCCCCCCAGCCATTATTGACGGTCTTGCCTAACATGATGGAGACCGGGCGCAGGGGCAGGGTGCGGCCTTCGATTTCGATGGTTTCCCCGACCCGGGCGTGATCCAGATATTCGCCCGTGATGCGGCGGATTGTTTCGGCGGCAACGCCACAGCTTTCGGCCGCCCATTCCGGGGTGTTGTCTTTGACATGATCGACCAACAAGGTGAACGACGTTCGGCCTTTCTCGCCGGTGCGTGTCCACTGTTCGCCATCGGCACCGTCTTCGATGCACGGTCCCATCTCGAAGGAACCTTCCAGGGCAGGTGTCGCGCCGGGCGTGTCGAAGGGGACGGCTTTATTTTGCAAGGTGTCCCAAACCAGCGGCTTGCGGCTGTCGGGGTCGCGCAGGAAGTATCCTTGCGGGCCGACCAGATAGGGCGATGTGGTGCGCCGGGTCAGGAACGGCAGGTCCAGCCGGCTGCGGTCCTGTTCATGCAGCACCACATGGATCATGGCGAACAGGAAGACGCTGTCGGTTTTCGGCTTGATCGGCACCCATTCGTGGGAACACGCCCCGGTGATCGACATATGCGGTTCGACCTGCACCCGTTTGGCGCCGCGCGCCCGGGCATCGGCATGGCGTTTAACGCCGCACACGCCGCCGGATGCTTCGGTGTTGGCACCAAAATAAATCATGTATTCGGCGAGCGGCGTATCGGGGGCGACGGTAAAGGCGCGGTGCCACAATTCGCCATATAAATGTTCGGAATGGGTGCACTTGACCCCCTGGCCGCTGCCGAAGCTTAAATCGACCGGGCCCCAGGCGGAAAGGAAAGCCGGGAATGCGCCCATATAGGCCGTCGGCGTGCCGCCGCCGCCGAAACTGGCGGCCAGTTTGGGAAATCCCGATGTATCGCGCAGGCCTTCGGCGCGAATTTCCTTCAGGCGGTCGGCGATGGTATCCAGGGCCTCGTCCCACGAAATCGGCACGAAGCCGGGGTCTTGATCCTTGCCCTTTTTCGGGTTGGTCCGCTTCATGGGGGTCAGGATGCGATGCGGGTTATAGGTCTTTTGGACCAGCCCGAAGGCTTTGACGCAAACCCGGCCCGCCGCCGGATGGATGTCGGCGGAATCGAAATTGGGCTCGACCTCGGTGGCCACGCCATCCTCGACGCGAACGGTCATCAGGTCCGGTCCGGCGACGCACTGGTAGCAGTACGTCGGGACACTTTTCGATTTGCCGGATCCGTCGGGGGCCATATTTACAATCCTGCCTGGGCCTTCTTGGCAGCCAGTCGTTCGCCGGTTTTTGCCTTGTCGATGACGAACCGCGTGTGATTGCCGCGGCCGATTTGTTCGATTTGGTCGTGGACTTCAAACGTCATGGTGACCATGCGTTTTTTCACGTCGGTGACGGTCGTGGTGATGTCGACCCACATGCCCGGCAGGGTCGCCGCCATATGGTCTATTTCGACCCGCGTGCCGACGGAATCCTCGCCGTCGTCCAGGTGGTCCAAAATCATGTCGCGGCAGGCGTGTTCAACATCGCGAACCAGCGCCGGGGTGGCGTAAACCCGCAGGTCGTCGCCCATGAAATCGATGGTGCTGTCCTTATCCACCGTCAGGCGGCGGGTCAGGGTGACCCCGTTGGCGAGTGTCTCTTTCATAATGTTCCCTCCTTTTTTAGCTGGTCCCCGTGTGGGCAAACATCAAGCCACTTATTTGATTTGGCGACATCCTAGCGGGGTTTGACGGGCAATAAAAGCATTCGCGTACCACAATGCTAAATTTTATTGCCCAGGCCCTCAATCAGCGCGTCGAGCACGGCATCGGGGGCTTCGGCCATCATCACGTGGCCGCAGTTTTCCAATACGATCAATTCGCTGCCGGGGATCAATGCGGCCAGTTCCAGGCACCCGGCCAGCGGTGTCATTGAATCTTGCCGGGCGGCAATGATCAGGGTCGGGCAGGTAATTTGGGCGGCGGACTCTGGGCCAGTGGTCCAGTTGGCGCAGGCGTTTAGATCGGAAAACAGGACGCCGGGCTTATTGCGCCCGAACAAGGCCAGGGTATTGCCGGTCATCCAGATGCCGGGCACCGGGTTGCGGCCCATTTTGGCCGCCTTGCCGTGGCACCACGCGGTCATCATATGGTAGGCTTCGGCGGGGTCGTTTTTGGCGGCATCCAGCAGCACCGGATGGACCGCCATGGCCGCCGTAATGCTCAACAGGGCGACACGTTCGATGCGGCCTTGCAGGGCGGTGGCGGTTTCCAGCGCGATGACCGCTCCCATGGAATGGCCAATCAGGGTCGCCGTTTTCAAGCCCGCTGCATCCATCAGCCGACCGACCCATGCGGCCATGCTATTAATGTCTGGCAGCGGTTCACCCGCTGAACGGCCATGCCCCGGCAGGTCGATGGCCAGCACCGACCAGCCGTGCCAGGCGAACCAGCGGCTTTGCAGCAGCCAGCAGGAATGATCCAAGCCGGCGCCGGCAATGAAAATAACGCAGGGTTTGGCAGCGTCGAAATCCTTGCCCCCGGTGGTGGCGAATACCGCGTTGTCGTCGACGGATAAAAACACTTATGTTTTCCCCTTTTGCGAGGCGGCGAGCGCCTGATCCAGATCACCGGTCAGGTCGCTGATGTGTTCCAGGCCAACCGACAACCGCACCAGTTCTTCGCCGACCCCGGCAAAAGCTAGGGCCTCGGCGTCCATTTGCTGATGGGTGGTGCTGGCCGGGTGGATGACGAGGGACTTGGCGTCGCCGATGTTGGCGAGATGGGAAAACAGCGCCAGCCGTTCGATAAATTTGGCCCCCGCCGCCCGACCGCCCTTGATGCCGAAGCTTAAGATCGCGCCACTGCCCCGGGGCAGCAATTTTTTGGCAAGTTGATGATCGGCATGGCTGGTCAGGCCCGGATAGCTGACCCAGTCGACGGCGTCATGGGCTTCCAGGAATTCGGCGACGCCCTGCGCGTTTTCAACATGACGGGCCATGCGCACGGGCAGGGTTTCGACCCCTTGAAGCAGGTAAAAGGCATTTTGGGGGCTCATGCAGGCGCCGAAATCGCGCAGGCCTTCGGCCCGGGCGCGGGAAATAAACGCCGCCGGGCCGAATTCTTCGGCGAAGACGATCCCGTGATAACCGGCGTAAGGCTCGCTCAAGGTCGGGAATTTGTCGTTCGCCATCCAGTCGAACGTTCCGGCATCGACCAGCACGCCGCCGATGGCGACGCCGTGGCCGCCCAAAAACTTGGTCACCGAATGCATAATGATGTCGGCGCCGTGTTCGAACGGTTTGCACAAATAAGGCGTCGCGAAGGTGCTGTCGATCATCAGTGGCAGGCCGTGGTCGTGGGCGACTTTGGCGATGGCTGGAATGTCGAGAACTTCAAGGCCCGGATTGCCGAGCGTCTCGGCGAAGATCAGCCGGGTGTCATCGGTGATGGCATCGGCAAAGGCTTGGCTGTCGCGGGGGTCGACCAGGGTCGCCGTGATGCCGAAGCGGGGCAGGGTGTGGATAAACATATTATTAGACCCGCCATAGATGCGCGACGAGGCGACGATATGCCCACCGGCGCCCATCAGGGTCGAAATCCCCAAAAACAGGGCCGCCTGACCGCTGGCCGTACAAACCGCCCCGACGCCGCCTTCCAGGGCCGCGATGCGTTCTTCCAGCACTGCCACGGTGGGGTTGGAAATGCGCGAATACAAATGCCCGGCCCGTTCCAGGTTGAACAGTTCGGCGGCGTGGTTGGTGTCGTCAAAGACATAAGATGTGGTTTGGTAAATGGGCACCGCGCGGGCCCCGGTCACCGGATCGGGCCGCTGCCCGGCATGCAGGCTTAAAGTGTCGGGATGGGGGAATTTTGGGGGAGCCATGGTATCGCCTTCCTGAATTTAGGCGCTTAGCGTACATCCGGTAAAAGGCGGCGTCTAGCGTGCTGTATCCCAACTTCGTCATTCCCGCGCAGGCCGGAATCCAGAGACCTTTCACCCGGTCTGGCAGCCCTGGATCCCCGCCTGCGCGGGGATGACGACAAGGATGGGGTGGCGGGTATTGTGCCGCCCCGCCGGGGCCGTTATGGTGTGCCGCCTTAACAGAAGGGATACCGATTCATGAGCCGCAAGATTAATTCCGTCGCCGTCCTGGGTGGCGGCACCATGGGGGCCGGCATCGCCGGTTTGTGCGCCGAACGCGATTGCAAGGTCTTGTTGCTGGATGTCTCCTTGGAAGTCGCCGAAAAGGCGCTGGAACGCATCGTTGGCGGTCGCCCACCGGCCCTGGATACCCCTGAAAAAGCCGCAAATATTACGCTTGGGACTCTGGAAGACGACCTGGAAAAAATCGCCGATTACGACTGGATCTGCGAAGCGGTGATCGAAGATTTGGCGACCAAGCAGGCGTTGTTTGCGCGCATCGAAAAAGTCCGTAAAGTCGGTTCCGTGGTGTCGTCCAACACTTCGGGCATTCCGCTGCGCGATATTATCGAAGGCCTGCCGGATACTTTGGCCGCCGACATCGCCATCACCCATTTTTTCAATCCGGTAAAAGTCATGCGCCTGATGGAACTGGTGCCGTCGGATAAGACCACGCCGGACGTCATGGAAGCCTTCAGCGATTTTTGCGGCGGCACGCTGGGCAAGGGCGTCGTGTATGCCAAAGACACGGTCAATTTCATCGGCAACCGGATCGGCTGTTTCTGGATGTTGATGGGCCTGCACCGGGCCAACGTGGCGCTCAATCAGGGGGTCGATATGGAAACCATCGACGCCTTGATGTCCACCCCCGTGGGCCTGCCGCCGACCGGCCTGTACGGCCTGGTCGACTTGATCGGCCTGGATGTCATGGATTTTGTCGGCAAAAACCTGGCCCTTAACCTGCCCAAGTTTGATTTGGGCGAAGGCTTCACGGATTTCCCCGCCAGCGTTCAGGCGCTATTCGACCGGGGCCAGCTGGGCCGCAAGACCGGCGGCGGTTTTTATAGGGTGCAAAAGCTCGATGACGGCAGCAAAAAGAAGGAAACCTTCGACCTTAAGTCAGGCGACTGGCGCCCGACAAAATCGATTACGCTGAAAAAAGAACACCGCGACTTAACCGTCCTGCTGGCCGATGACCCACTGGGCTGGCTGGCCTGGGACCTCATGGGCGAAACGCTGCTGTACGCCGCCGGCCTGTTGCCGCAAATCGCCGACGATATCGTCAACATCGACCGTGCTATGCGCTGGGGCTTCGCCTGGACAAATGGACCGTTCCAAATGCTCGACGCCCTGGGACCGCTGAAGGTGATCGAAAAGCTTGAGGCCATGGAAGGCGAACTGCCGAAAATGCTGAAGGTCTTGCAAGACAGCGGCGAAACGCACTTTTACCGCAACGAGGGCGCGGAATATTTGGGCCTGGATGGCGCGTATCATCCGGTGCCGGGGGAATAGGCCCGCGTCATAAAATGGCCTGTTTGTGTCGCAACACGAATAATCCTGCGAAACAGTCACTCCTAGAATAACGGGGCTAGGGCGGAAATGCCTTTGACTGTGAGAGCACCCCAAAATGATTGATGATGGTTTTTACGAGGATTTGCAGCGCGTCGTGACGCCGGGTGAACCCGGCCACGGCCTTCCCAATCCAGCTTACATAAGCGATGACGTTTTTGCCATGGAGCAACGAGTGGTTTTCGATGCTACCTGGGCCTGCATCGGTTTTGATAAAGATGTGCCTCTGGTAAATGACGTGTTTCCGTTAACATTCCTGGGCCAGCCGATGGTCATGACGCGGGCAAACGATGGCGCCGTTCGGGTCTTTCACAATGTCTGCTCCCACCGTGGCATGATCCTTGTCGACAAACCGGGCCAGGTTAAAGGCGCCCTTCGCTGCCCTTATCATTCCTGGTGTTATGATCATTCGGGAAACCTGAAAAGTACACCGTTTATCGGTGGTCACGATCAACACGACCACCCAAGTTTTGATAAATCCGAATATGGCCTGCGGGAAATTCGTTCGGCCACATCCTTCGGCCTGGTATTCGTCAATCTTTCCGGGGACGCGCCGGATTTCGAAATCCAACATGCCGAGTTTCTGGATCGCTGGGCGGAATTCAAAAATGCGCCACTAATCCATAGCGGAAGTGATTCGACCCTGCATTTCACGCTCAATACAAATTGGAAGTTGGCGGTCGAAAATTATTGCGAGTCCTATCACCTGCCCTGGGTGCACCCGGAATTAAACAAGTATTCCCGGATCGAGGATCACTACAACATCTGTGAGTGGGGGCGTTTTTCCGGCCAGGGAACGACCGTATATTCCCCTGACCTGATTAAAGGCGGGAATTTGGCTTTTCCGGTTTTGCAGGGACTGTCCGAAAAATGGGATACCGGCGCGGAATATATTGCGCTTTATCCCAACGTCCTTCTGGGCATCCACAAGGATCACTATTTCGCCATCCAAATTGTCCCCAATGGCCCGCATCAATGTCTCGAACGGGTGGAAATATTCTATTTTGAAGATATCTGCGCGACCACAGACTACGCAGAACTTCGCCTCGCCAATGCCAAAAACTGGCAGAAGATTTTTAATGAAGACGTATATGTCGTGGAAGGCATGCAGCGGGGCAGGGCGTCCAGTTGTTTCAGTGGCGGCGTTTTCAGCCCGGCGCTGGACACCGCGACACGATGTTTTCACATGTGGGTCTCTGATAAATACCTGACATCTGCCGCAGCGCACCCCCGCGTCGCGGAATAGAATGCCGTAGCCGCAATAAAAAAGGTTCGCCCGAGAAGGCGATCTGGCTATATTGCGAATATCCCTGCAAGTCAGTGGGGTTGAGTACTTTTACCGCAACGAGGGCGCGGAATATTTGGGGCTGGATGGCGCGTATCATTCGGTGCCGGGGGAATAAGGGTTGATTGCCGTTCCGCGTGCGAGGCGGTATTGATACATTTTTTAATTTCCAATGCACCGTCTGGAGTTGTGAAAGTTGAACGATAAGTCCGACCGCCTGTCGTTACAGCGCGAACAAGAAGTCTATGCGCACCGCGTGAAATTGCTGTATCGCGGCACTCCGCTCGCCTGCGCGGCCAGTTTCATCAGCATTGCCCTGCTGACCTTTTTGAACCATACCGTCGTCGCCACCGGGACTTTGGCCCTGTGGGGTGGTGCGGTCGCCGTCCTGACGGTGGTGCGCTACGGGCTTTATGTGGCATTTATGCGTGTCGCCCCATCGCCGGATCGCATCAGGTCGTGGGCGAATTTCATGATCGCCTGCCTGTTTGTTCTCGGCGTTCTTTGGGGATCATCCGCCTGGTTAATGATGCCGGTGGAACCCATGGTCCATCAGCTCTACACGGCGCTCGCAATGCTGGGAATCATCACCGGGGCGATGTCGGGCCTGTACCCGGTGATGACTGCTTTCGTGGCTTTCATGTTGCCGATGACCCTGCAGCCCATCATCCGATTGTTGTGGATTGGTGATGGCCCGCAACTGGTGATTGCGGCATTGGCTATAATGTTGGTGTTGTACATGATTGTCTTCGCGCGGCGGAATGTCCGGGTCCTTACAGATAGCTTGACCTTGGGTTACGAAAAAGAAGACCTGGTGGAACAGCTGACCAGGGAAGTTCAATCTTCTAAAGCACTTAATTCGGAACTCGAACGCATCAAGGGCGCACTTGAAAAAAGCGTTAACAAAAGAACGGAAGATCTTCAGCAAGAAGTGAATGACCATAAATCAACGGCAAGAAAACTGAACACGGCAAAAGAACAATCAGATATTGCCAACCGGGCGAAGTCGGATTTCCTCGCCAATATGAGCCACGAATTAAGGACACCGCTAAACGCCATCATCGGCTTTTCCGATTCCATTAAGCATGAAATTTACGGCCCTCTCGGCAACGAAAAGTACAAAGGATACATCCAGGACATCTATGGTTCCGGCCATCACTTGTTAGAACTTATCAATGACATCCTCGACGTTTCGGCCATTGAAGCGGGAAAACTGGAAATTTTTGAAGAAGACCTGGATATTGCCGATGTCATCGAAGCGACCCAGCAACTGCTCATCGGTCGTGCCGATTCCGGAAATATCCACCTCACCACCAGCACCGCCGACGGTCTCGCCATGCTTCGCGCCGACAGACGGCGATTGATACAGATATTGCTCAACGTTTTGTCCAACGCCATCAAATTCACCCGGCCCGGCGGCGCCGTAACCTTAACGGCCGCACTCGACGCCGAAAATGCACACGTTTTTACGGTAACCGATACAGGCGTCGGCATGAATTCGGCAGAATTGGCCAAGGCGATGACCGAATTCGGCCAGGTGGATAGAAGCCTGGCTCGGAAACAGGAAGGAACGGGTCTTGGCCTGCCCCTTACCAAAGGCTTGATCGATCTTTTGGGGGGGACCTTGAAAATCGACAGCAAAAAAAGCGAAGGCACCACCGTCACCGTCCGTTTCCCGCCGGAAAGAACCGTCGGTTCCTGAACTTGGGGTTCCCGTTTTCGATGCGCCGATAGTGTCCGCCGTTAGCTGCCACCTCAACCGGTCAACGCAACACATGCATTAAATCTCTCAGCTGGCGTTTCAAAACCCAATGTTTTGCGGGGCCGTTCGTTGAGCTGCCGCGCCACCTTGTTTAGTTCGGCCTGAGAATGCCCCGACAGGTCCGTTCCCTTGGGGAAGTATTGCCGAAGCAATACATTTGTATTCTCATTTGATCCGCGTTGCCATGGACTTTGTGGATCACAGAAGTAGACATCAATGTCGGTTGCCAGCGTAAACTGCCGTGTCGTGAGCCTCAATTTCGCGCTTTAGATTTCCGCTTAGCGTACAGAACCGGACGTTCTGAGGGGGGTGTCTGGGACTTCTGCTTTTAGCCACAAGCGGACATGTTACGGCAACTTGTGTTGCACCCAATCTAACCGACCCGACCGAGAAAACGAAGGTTGACAACCCGGGCAATATTGTCTTGTCCTGTAAGCGTGATTGACGTTACGATCTGCTTCCCGTCGAACGAATATATAAATGGAATCCGGCGTTGCCCCTCCAACAAATCTACATCGAAACAACTGCTGGACGCGTATGCGTTACTGATGGCGGAGGAACGGGACAGCCCGTCCTGTTTATCCATGGGAACGGCTTCTCATCAAGTTCTTTCTCTCATCAATTTAACGGAGATTTTCTTGCCGATCATCGGCTCCTTGCCATCGACTTGCCGGGGCATGGCAAGTCAGATAATGCCCGGGACCCCGAGACCACTTATACATTGCCCGGATTCGCAAAAATCGTGCGCCAGGTGATTTCGACCCTGAAATTTGAAGACGTCATCTTGGTCGGCTGGAGCCTGGGCGGGCACATTGCGCTTGAAATTATAGCCGATGCCGCCGCCCCCGTGGCCGCCATCGCGATTTGTGGGTCACCGCCCATTAGCCACGACCCGGCGATGTTCGGCGAAGCTTTCAAACCAACGGGGATCATGGGATTGCTGGCCATCGATTCATGGACCGATCAGGACGCATGCACGTTTGTTGAAACCGTAACCGGGTATGTCGGTCGCGCCGTGCCGGACGTTTTTGTATCCGACGCAATCCGGGCACACGGGCAGATGCGGCCGATTTTTACCGGCAGTCTGATGAGTGGAAATTACGCCAACGAAGCCACATTGGTCGGAAAATCTTTGATACCCTTGGCCCTGATCGACGGTGCCGATGATCCGCTTGTCGAACGGGCCTATCAGGATAATCTGACCTACGCTAATCGCTGGAATGACCAGACGACGATCATTGAAAACGCCGGGCACCTGCCGTTTTGGCAGCAACCGCAAGCATTCGATACGGCGCTCGCATCGTTCATCAATTCCGTCGGTTGAGGCGGCGTCAAACGGCGATCAGCGAACGCAAGACCATACCGACCAATTCGTGCTGGTGGCGGGCACCCGACTTGTCGAAAGCCTGCTTCACGTAGGAGCGCGCTGTGCTCTCTTTCACATTTAAAATCCGGGCGGCTTCCTGAACGCTGCCGCCATCGACCAGGATGGCGACGATTTGCGCCTCGCGCCGGGTGAAGTCATATAGCGACATGATCGCCTGCACGGGTGTCGGGGCATCGGCTTCCGGGTCGCGGATAAACATCACCGCCCGGCAGCCCCTGTGAACGGGCGCCAGGTTTTCCGATGTCTGTGCATCAAGTGGCGAAATCATCACGCTGTAACGACGCCTGCCGCTGGGTCGGGAAATTGACAGCAATCCGCCACCGCCCAGGCTGACGCTGCGATCGGCATCGCCCGATTTGCGAAGCATCGTCAGCAACCGCAAATTTTCGGTCATGACTTCGGCGTACGGCGCACCGCTACGGCGAATGCCGAAACCATCGGCGTCGTGTTGAATCCGGGCTGCCTTTTTATTCATGAATCGAACGTGTCCCTTGTCATCAAGCAAGATGACACCATTGGGCAGCAAGTCCAGCGTCGCTTCCAATTCATACCGGGCCTGGCCGAACGTATTTAACTGCTCGTGAATTGATAAGGCCTGCCCCAAGTGTGGCCGCAACGTCGCCAGAGCGTCGAGATCATCTTGTTCGTAATATCCGACATCGGTGCCGCGCCTGACCCCTATGTAATTGATACCGCGATCGGTTCGGTTGATCACCGTCATCATCACCCGTTCAGAATGATTTGGCACAAAAAATTCGTGATAGATGGGCGAGGCGATGTAGGCGTCACACATTTGCGCCCCACGGTCGCTAACCACTGTGCCGAGGGCCGATTTCTGCAATTCCTTGCTAAGCGCACTGCCGCCCTTGTATTGGGAATACCCGTTTTCAGCCGTCGAATTAGGAATATTGAACGATCCCCGGATCGATTGCTGTCCGGTGGCAATATCAGGGAAAAAACCATAACAAGCCATGCTGGATTTGAACAGACCACGCAGATGATCGGAAATTTTTTCAAGACCATCGGAGTGGGCCACGTCGCGATAAATATTCTCTACCACGTCAAGCAGGATTTTCTGTCTCACCGGGCGTTCCTTTTCTATTGCTATTCAGAAATCCGGCCAGCGCCAAATGCTCCCTGAACAGCGAGTCAGTATCCAACGAACCACATTTGTAGAGCCGCTACCTTACAACAAGCTGACAGCCGGAAAAATAGTTCTGTATTATTGTTGTTTTTCAATAGATTAGGAGAAAAATAAAATAACCAAAATCCCCCCAATATTGGGGGGGAGAATATCAATTGATAATCGGTATCTTGAATTATGACAACAAGCAATTCGCGGTTCAATTTTAGTGGGGAAGTTTTATGAATAATAGTCGAAACAGTTTTGCGCGGATCGTTGCCGGGGCGATTTTTGCGCTGGTCTGCCTGGCGCAAACCCAGGCTCAGGCGGCGTTGCTTAACGCGGCGGGGCAGAGCCTGCTGGAAACCAAATTGGGAGAAGGTAGCCTGAGCCTGACCAACGTCTACACCAAAACGTCGGGCGACACATCTTTCAACTGGCATGCCGCCGCCGATAATATCGGTCGCACTTTTACGCTGATGGAAGTCACCGGCGCTACTCTTGCTAATGGTTCAGGAACGTTTGCTGGGCCGATGATCATCGGTGGATATAATCCTCTCAGTTGGGATAGTTCGGGCAACTACAATGCCCCCTTCATCCGTGACGCGTTTTTGTTCAATCTTACGCAAGGCACCTTCCTTGATCAAAGCTTGGCGGGACCTGGTTACTACCAGACATATAACGAGAGCTTCTTTGGGCCTATCTTTGGGGGAGGTTATGACATTTTTGTTTACCATGATATGAACTCTGGCGATATATTTCCGTACTCCTATGATGCCGATGGATTAGATCCAATTGTCTCCCTGAATATTCTGGGCACACTTGGCTACTGGAATTTTACCGTCGGCAGCGTTGAAACCTATACCATCGCCAATGTCTCCGCCCCCGCCCTCTCAGCCGTCCCCCTCCCGCCATCCGCCATCCTGTTCGGCACCGCCTTGCTCGGCTTGGCGGGGATCAGGAGAAGGAAGCGCAAAGCAGCCTGACCGGGATACTCATACTCCCAACCCAAAGAAGCCCTATTGGTTCACTCCAGTGGGGCTTCTCTTTGTCTTAATCAATCGTGCGAAAATGGCCGCTAAGGGTCAAAAGCAGACCTAATCATCCGCCTTAATAAATGTCCGTTAATGGCGGTGACCTCAACTGATCGACGCAACACTTTAATCTTAGATATGAAGAGATGGAGTGTTGGAATGGTTTACAGACGACGCATTTATTTTACGAGTGAGCAGAAGTCAGAGATATGGGATCGATGGCAACGCGGCGAGTCGATGAGTTCCATTGGACGCTTGTTTGATCGAGATTCATCATCGATTTACCCATTATTGTCACGCACGGGAGGTATTCGACCCGCAAATCGAACACGATCCCGGTTGGCACTGAGCCTTGTAGAACGTGAGGAGATATCGCGTGGGATTGTGGCGCAGCAGTCGATCCGCTCGATGGCTGCGTTACTGGGACGGTCGCCCTCGACGGTGAGTCGTGAAGTTCGCCGTAATGGTGGTTATAATCAGTATCGAGCGGCGGTTGCCGATGAAAGGGCCTGGGATCAAACTCGGCGTCCGAAGCGATGTAAGTTGGCAATGTCACCGTGGTTGCGCCATGCCGTATCGCAAAAGCTCATATTGAACTGGTCACCACAGCAAATTGCAGGATGGCTTAAACGGGCACATCCAGGAGATGAGACTTACCAGGTGTCACACGAGACAATCTATCGAAGCTTATTTGTTCAAGCCCGTGGCGTGCTTAAAAAGGAGTTACTTCAGCACCTTAGATACAAGCGCACGATACGCCGGTCTCGGCATGCCAGTCTGAAGCGGGACGGACTGGGACAGATAAAGGATGCCGTATCTATCAGGGATAGACCCGCCTCGGTGGAGGACCGAGCTGTTCCAGGACACTGGGAAGGTGATCTCATCACTGGATCGAAGAATAGTCACATCGCGACGTTGGTCGAACGCCATACGCGTTACGTGATGTTGGTGAAGGTGGCGAATAAAGAAACGCAGACCGTCATCTCCGCCCTCATCAAGCAGGCAAAGAAGCTGCCGACTGAACTATACAAATCTCTGACATGGGACCGGGGTAAGGAGCTTGCAGATCATCGACGGTTTACCTTGGCGACCAATATTGATGTTTACTTCTGTGATCCGCAAAGTCCTTGGCAACGAGGATCCAATGAGAATACCAATCGTCTGCTCAGGCAATATTTCCCCAAGGGAACAGACTTGTCGGTACACTCCCAGGCTGATCTAAACAAAGTCGCACGGCAGCTCAATGAGCGTCCGCGTCAAACACTGGAGTTTGAAACGCCAGCAGAGAGGTTTAACGCCTGTGTTGCATCGACCGGTTGAGGTCACCGGCTTAAAACGGACAAAAAAACATTCTTTAAAGCGCAAGAACTGAATTCCCGCCTGCGCGGGAAGGACGGAGGGGAGTATTGGGAAGGGGGGGTGGCTACTCCTGCACCCGCTCCCTCAACACATACTTCTGAATCTTCCCCGTCGAGGTTTTGGGCAGGGGGCCGAAGATGACTTTGGTCGGGGATTTGTAGTGGGCGATGTTGTCGCGGCACCACCCTATTATGTCGGCTTCGCTGATGGCGTCTTCGCTGCCTGGTTTCGGCGTTATGAAGGCGACCGGGGTTTCGCCCCATTTTTCGTGGGGGGCGGCGATGACGGCGGCTTCCATGACCAGGGCGTGCTTATAGAGGCATTCTTCGATTTCCAGCGACGAGATGTTCTCGCCGCCGGAAATGATGACGTCTTTCGAGCGGTCCTTGATTTCCACGTAGCCGTCCGGATGCATGACGCCTAAATCACCGGTGTGGAACCAGCCGCCGGCGAAGGCCAGGTCCGAGGCTTGCGGGTTTTTAAGGTAACCCTTCATGACCGTGTTACCGGCCAGCATCAATTCCCCCATGGTTTTACCGTCGGCGGGAACGGGTTGCATGGTTTCGGGGTCAATGACGTCCTGGTCGAACAGGGTCGGGCTGCGCACTCCCTGGCGAGACATCTTTTCGGCCTTGGCGTCCAGGTCCAGGTCCGCCCAGTCGTCTTGCCAGGCGCAATAGGTGGATGGGCCATAACTTTCCGTCAGGCCATACAAATGGGTGACGCGAAAGCCCAGGCGTTCCATGCCGGCGATCACGGCGCTGGGGGGTGCTGCGCCGCCGGTGGCGACTTCGACGGTTTGATCAAACGCGACCTTCACATTGTCGGGCGCATGGACCAGCATGTTCAAAACAATCGGCGCGCCGCACATGTGGGTGACCCGGTGGTCGGCAATGGCCGGGTAAATTTTTGCAGGGTCGGTTTCACGCAAACACACATGGGTGCCGCCAACCGCCGTTACCGCCCAGGTATAGGTCCAGCCGTTGCAGTGAAACATCGGCAGGGTCCACAAATAGACGGCCCGGTGATTAAGCCCGAACACCATGGCGTTGCTCATGGCGTTCAAAAACGCCCCGCGATGGTGGTAAACGACGCCCTTGGGGTTGCCCGTGGTGCCCGATGTGTAATTCAAGGTGATGGCCTGCCATTCGTCTTCGGGCGGGGTCCAGATGAAATCCGCGTCACCTTCGGTCAGGAACGTCTCGTAATCCATCTCGCCGATCAAGTCGCCGCCCTTGGCCAAAGGGTCATCGACATCGATAACAATCAAAGGCCGGTCGAGAATTTCAAGGGCGTCTTTAACGACCGGCGAGAATTCCCGGTCGGTGATCAACACCTTGGCCTCGCCGTGATCCAGAATGAAGGCCAGCGTGGCGGCGTCGAGCCGGAAATTGAGCGCATTGAGGACGGCGCCCGCCATGGGGATGCCGTAATGGGCCTCTAACATGGCGGGCGCATTGGGCGACATTACCGCGACCGTGTCGCCAATGCCGATGCCGCGTTTTTGCAAGGCGCTGGCCAGCCTGTTGCAGCGGTCCTGGAACTGGCCCCAGGTGCGCCTGAGCTCGCCGTGGATCACCGCCGTCTTTTCCGGGTAGACACCGGCCGCCCAGCCCAGGAAGCTGATGGGCGACAGCGGCCGGAAATTTGCCGACCTTTGCGGCAAGTCGGTTTCGAAAATGTTATGGCCTGTGGTCAAGATCGTCCTCCTGCATAAATTCGAAACTCAATATTGCAGATTTAGTCTTTCCCTGAAAGTATGACGGGAGAATTCAATTCATTTAAAAAACGGAGACCGTACCGACCATGCCTGAGCAACTGAAAGCGGATCTATCGGGCCTTACGGCCCTGGTGACGGGGGCCTCGAGCGGCCTGGGGCGGCAATTCGCCCGGGCCTTGGGGGCCGCCGGGGCCGATGTTATCGTCGCCGCCCGCCGCGCCGACCGGTTGGCCGAAACCGTCGAATTGGTCGCATCGGACGGCGGCACGGCCCGGGCCGTGGAAATGGATGTTTCCGATGGCGCCAGCGTCGATGCGGTGTTCGCCGAAATTGGCGCCGTCGATATTCTGGTCAACAATGCCGGGGTCGCCTCGACCAAGAAAATCCTCGAATGGACCGAACAGGACTGGGATTTCATTATGGATACCAACCTGCGCGGCGCCTGGTTGGTCGCCAATGCCTGCGCCAAGGCCATGGTGGCGGCGAACAAGGCGGGTTCCATCATTAATATCGCGTCTATCGCCGGCGAACGGGTCGGCAGGGGCATCATGCCCTACACGGTTTCCAAGGCCGGGGTCATCCAGTTGACCAAGGCCCTGGCGCTGGAACTGGCGGTCCATAACATTCGCGTCAACGCCATTGCGCCGGGCTACATCATCACCGATATCAACCGCGATTACCTGGAAGGCGATTTCGGCGAAAAAATGAAACGGGGCATTCCGCAACGACGGTTCGGCAATCCCGACGACCTGGATGGCCCGCTTTTGCTGCTGGCGTCCGATGCATCGGAATTCATGACCGGTGCGGTCATCGCCGTCGATGGCGGCCATCTTGTCGGCAGTATGTGAGCGGTGGCAATGAAACTTTGTTTTATATCCATACTGGCCGAACCCGGCACCTACGACCGCGCGACCTTTGCCGAACTCGACGGCGGCGATAACGAATGTGTCTGGTTCGAAAATTCATTCGGCCATCTGCCGGACGTGTCGATTCACGGCTACCGGGTGGCCGAAGGCGAGGCCGCTCCGGACCCCGGTGACGGTGACTTGTTTATCCTGGGCGGCAGTTACAATTCGGTCCACGACGGGTTTGCCTGGCAAACCGAAATTTACCACTGGCTGGATAAACTGCGGGCATCGGGAAAACCGTTGCTGGCCATTTGCGGCGGCCACCAGATGATTTGCCATGCCGCCGGTGCGCCGGTTGAATACCTGCCGGGGGGCTTTATCGCCGGCACCGAAGCGGTTTCCATAAACCAGGACGGGCTGGCCTCGCCGTTGTTCAAGGGCTTCGAGGCGACGGCGAAATTCCATTTCGGGAATCAGGAACATGTGACGGAAATACCGCCCGGCGCCCGCCAGTTGGCGAGCCATGACAAGGCAGCCATCGCCGCCCTCGATTATGGTGGCGGCTGGTATTCGACCCAATTCCATCCCGAGGCAACGGTGCAGGCGATGAGCATCTGTTGGCGGGAATCTCACCCGGAATTTATGAAAAACTACGGCGAAACGGCGAGCGGCCTGCGGATGATTGAAAATTTTGTTGGCATGATCTAACTGATCGTCCGCCACGCCATGATCAGCAGGAACCCGCCGTTGACGAATAACAGCACCGGGGCGACCTTTGCGATCAGAGTGTTCCAGCGGACCGTCGCCATGTGCCCGACCACGCCCATGACGACCAAGGCGGGAATGGTGCCCAGGGCGAAGGCGGCCATGGCGAAAATTCCGGCCAGTGGATCGGCGGTCGAGGCCGCCGCCGCCAACGCCCCATAGAGCAATCCGCACGGCAAGAACCCCAGCGCCAGTCCAAGCCCATACCCCCGCCATCCGGTCGGGCGGTCGAGCAACGGGCGGGTCAGGCGGCTGAGAAATCCGGCCGGCCGGGCGAGCCCGGGTCGGCTCAATGCGGGGATGGGAATTTTCAGGCTGCGGGCGGCGTAGGCGAGGAAAAACAGGGCGGCGAAGATCAGCAGGGCGGCGGCGAAATACCGCAGGTTCCCCAGCGCCATGACGCCGCCGGACACGTACGCCGCAATCCCTCCCAGGGCCATATAGGTGGTCATCCGGCCGACGTGGTAGGGGGCCAACGCCGCCCCGGTCAGGCGATGCATTTCGGTCATGGTCGCCGCAGGTTGGCCTTCCAGGCGCGCCGTCACCTGGGACAGCACGAAGGGGCCGCACATGCCAATGCAGTGGCTGAGGCTGCCGGCTAACCCGGCGATAAACAAAGAACTGATCGTCGCGCCGTTGTCGATGGCGACGGCCTTGCACTGGGCATACCCCATGGCCAGCAAGTTGATCAGATCTTGTTCGGTCATTCCGCGGGGTTCCAATTTATCGTTAGAGAATTGATATATAAGAAATATTCTAAGTAATTGGTAATCCAGTACCAACAATATTGGTTTGCTTTTCTGGATGTTTCACATAAGGTTGTGTGTAATAATTGACGCAGATCAAGACGTTGGCGTTTTTGGGCGCTATTTATAGTTTCCTGCCTTGTCGATAAAATCAAAGCCTATTCGGAACATTTAAAACGGAGCCTAATAATGACCGATCAAAACGGTCCGCCGTCGTCCGCACAAGCAAATTCTGCCCTCGCAATCCCCGCCTACCAAGATGAAGCAATCAAGAATTTTATGGTTGCGACCATTTTCTGGGGCGTCGTCGGGATGCTGGTGGGTGTGCTGATCGCTTTTCAGTTGGCCTTTCCGGTCCTCAACATGGATCTGGAATGGTTGTCGTTTGGGCGGTTGCGTCCGGTTCATACCTCGGCGGTTGTTTTCGCTTTCGGCGGCAACATCCTGATCGGTTCATCCCTTTATATCGTCCAGCGAACGAGCCGCGCGGCATTGTTTGGCGGTTCCGGGTTGGCGCATTTCGTGTTCTGGGGTTATCAGGTGTTTATCGTTATGGCGGCGCTCAGCTATGTGCTGGGGTATTCGCAAAGCAAAGAATACGCCGAACCGGAATGGTTCATCGACCTGTGGCTGACGGTCGTGTGGGTGGCCTACCTTGTGCTCTTCGCCGGCACCGTTTTGTTCCGCAAGGAACCCCATATATATGTCGCCAACTGGTTTTTCCTGGCGTTTATCGTCACCGTCGCCATGTTGCATATCGTCAACAACCTGGCGGTGCCGGTGTCCTTCACCGGGGCCAAAAGCTATATCCTGTGGAGCGGCGTCCAGGACGCCATGACCCAGTGGTGGTACGGCCATAACGCCGTCGGCTTTTTCCTGACCGCCGGGTTCCTGGGCATGATGTATTATCTGATCCCCAAACAGGTCAACCGGCCGGTCTATTCCTATCGGCTGTCGGTGGTGCATTTCTGGGCGATCACGTTCCTTTATATCTGGGCCGGGCCGCACCATTTGCATTATACGGCCCTGCCCGATTGGGCGCAGACTTTGGGCATGACGTTTTCGGTAATGCTGTGGATGCCGTCGTGGGGCGGCATGATCAACGGTTTCATGACGTTGTCTGGGGCCTGGGACAAGCTGCGCACCGATCCGGTCCTGCGCTTCCTGGTTACGTCGGTCGGGTTCTATGGTATGAGCACGTTTGAAGGCCCGCTGATGTCGATCAAGGCCATCAACTCGCTCAGTCATTACACCGACTGGACCATCGGCCACGTCCATTCCGGCGCACTTGGCTGGAACGCCCTGATCGCTTTTGGCGCGCTGTACTTCTTCGTACCCCGGCTGTGGAACCGCGAACGGCTGTATTCGCTGCGGCTGGTCAACACCCACTTCTGGCTCTCGACAGTCGGCATCGTGCTTTACATTTCATCCATGTGGGTGTCGGGCATTATGCAAGGGCTGATGTGGCGAGCCTATGATGAGTTGGGCTTCTTGCAGTACTCGTTCGCCGAATCGGTCGAAGCCATGCATCCGTTCTACCTGATCCGTGGCGTGGGCGGCTTGCTGTTCCTTCTGGGCGCGATCTTGATGGCCTACAATCTGGTCAGGACCATGAAGGGGCACATCCGCGATGAGCCGGCTATTGGTGAGGTGCCGGCGACAGTCGGCGCCAGAGGATAAAGGGAAAGACAATGCATAAAATTCTTGAAAAAAATGTCATCCTTTTGATCGTCGCAATTCTGCTGACCGTTTCGATTGGCGGCCTTGTGCAGATCATTCCTTTGTACACGCTGGAAAGCACCATCGAAAAAGTCGATGGCGTTCGGCCCTATTCGCCCCTGGAACAACTTGGGCGCAATATATATGTGCGCGAAGGCTGTTACTTGTGCCACAGCCAGATGATCCGCCCGTTCCGCGATGAAAACGAACGTTACGGCCACTATTCGCTGGCCGCGGAAAGCATGTACGACCATCCTTTCCAATGGGGATCAAAACGCACCGGGCCGGATTTGGCGCGGGTCGGCGGCAAGTATTCCAACGACTGGCATGCGGTCCATTTGATCAATCCGCGGGCGATTGTTCCCGAATCGATCATGCCCGGCTATCCGTTTATGGCGAACCGCGAACTGGCGTATCTTGATATTCGCGATCATCTGCTGACCCTGAAGATGGTTGGCGTGCCCTATAATGATGATCAGGTCGCCAATGCAATGACCGATATTGCCGTTCAGGCAAATGGCAAGAAGGGCGATGTCGATGCCTTCCTGGCCCGCTATCCGAAGGCTGCCATCGGTGATTTTGACGGCAACCCGGATAAAATCACCGAACTTGATGCCCTGGTCGCTTATTTGCAAATCCTCGGGCGGATGGTCGATTTCACGACTTTCAAACCCGAAATGTCCAACAGGTAGGAGGCGAATATGACGTTGCAAGAAATATACGATATCGCCCGGTCGACCTGGGTTGTCTGGATGGTTCTGCTGTTCGCCAGCATCGTGCTGTGGGCCTATTTACCCAGGAACAAAAAACGGTTTGAAGATGATGGCGACATCATCTTCAAGGATGAAGGAAACGGAGCTTAAATCATGGCAAACGTGGAAAGAGACCCGATAACCGGCCAGGATACCACCGGCCATGAATGGGATGGCATCAAGGAATTAAACACGCCGATGCCCAAGTGGTGGCTCTATACCATGTACGCGTGCTTCGTGTTTGCGGCGGGCTATTGGGTGTTGTATCCGGCGTGGCCGGGAATTTCGGGGTATAGCAAAGGCGTGTTGGGGTATTCATCCCGGGCCGCCCTTGATCAGGACCTTGTCGCCCAGAAGCAAAGCCGGTCGGTGTGGAGCAACCAGTTCGCGACCATGAGCATTGAAGAAATCGGGCAAGATCAACAATTGATGAATTACGCAATGGCTGGCGGCAGGTCTATTTTTGCCGAAAACTGCGCCGGCTGTCACGGCACCGCCGGTTCCGGCGCACCAGGCTATCCGGTGCTCGTCGATGACGACTGGATATGGGGCGGAACCAAGGAAGACATCTATACGACCATCAAATACGGCATCCGGTCCGGCCACGACGACGCCCGGGTGAACGAAATGCCTAATTTCATGGCCGACGAAATTTTGAACAAGAAACAGATCGGCGATGTTGCGCAGTATGTGTTGTCGCTGTCGGGTCATTCCGGTGACGCGGCGGCGGTGGGTCGCGGCGCGCCGCTGTTCGCCGAACAATGCGTCGCGTGCCACGGCGAAGACGGCAAGGGCATGAAGGATCTGGGCGCGCCCAACCTGACCGACAGCATTTCCTTTTACGGTGATACCCGCGATACCATCGCCGCCCAAATCAGCAAACCCCGGCACGGCGTCATGCCGGCCTGGGTCGACCGGCTCGATGATGTCACCATCAAGCAGGTCAGCCTGTATGTTCACTCGCTTGGGGGTGGCATGTAGGGCTACTTCTTTCCCGAACATTAATACCAAATTGCACTAATAATGACCCATAGAGACGGCTTCACTAGCCTTTTGGCGAGGAGCGTGCGGCGCACCGAAGCGGTGCATCGGAAGACGGGCGCGACGACGTCCAAAAGGCTTGTGAAGCCACCGTTCCGGTCGCCTCAGCGACCCGTCGGAGGGCGTCGAGGAGCCATAACGATGCACCGCATCGCCTGCGGCACCTCTCCTACCCGACGGGTCGCTGAGGCGATCTCTATGGGCCATTATTAATGCAACTTGGTATTGTTCGGTATAAACAGGGGGATCGCGGTCAAGACCGTGGTCCCTTTTGTTTTTTTTCAAGATACAATGAATCAATATTGGTACGTTCATGAATGAAAATTCAAAAAAGCCCCTGAAGATCGAAAATATCGATGCGCTGGCCCCCGACCAACCCCTTTACGCATCGCGTGCCAGAATCCACCCGAAGCGAATTCTGGGGACGTTCAGAAGCCTCAAATGGTCGATCATGGCGGTCTTGCTTGGCTTTTATTACGGCATGCCCTGGCTGCGCTGGGATCGTGGCCCAGGCATGCCGGATCAGGCGTTCCTGGCCGATATAACCGGTCGCAGGCTGTTTTTCTTGGATGTCGAAATCTGGCCACAGGAAATCTATTACCTGACCGGACTGCTGATTCTGGGCGCCGTCGGCCTGTTTTTCGTGACGTCCTTGTTTGGCCGGGTGTGGTGTGGCTTCACCTGCCCGCAAACGGTATGGACCGATCTGTTCATGTTAGTCGAACGCTATATCGAAGGCGACCGCAACAAGCGGATCAAGCTGGATGCGCAATCCATGAATTTTGAAAAGCTGTGGCGACGGACGGTCAAACATGCGGTCTGGCTGGTGATTTCGGCGGCTACCGGCGGCGCCTGGATCATGTACTTCGTCGATGCGCCGACCCTTGGTATCGAATTCTTTTCCGGTCAGTCATCGCTGACAGTTTATGCGCTGTGTGGAATTTTCACATCGACCACGTACCTTCTGGGTGGCTTGGCGCGGGAACAGGTGTGCCTGTACATGTGCCCGTGGCCGCGTTTTCAGGGCGCCATGTTCGATGAACATACTTTGTTGGTGACCTATGAAGACTGGCGGGGCGAACCGCGTGGCAAGGCCCGGCAAAAAGCATCGGATAACCTTGGCGACTGCATCGATTGTGATTTGTGCGTTAACGTTTGCCCCACCGGTATCGACATTCGCGACGGCCAGCAGATGCAATGCATCGGTTGCGCGCTGTGTGTCGATGCCTGCAACACGGTGATGAAGAAAATTGATCGCCCGGGAAATCTGATCCGTTACGATTCAATCGCCAACATGGTCGGCAGGGCGAATGGGGCACCTGCCAAGTATCACTTTGTGCGGATGCGCACCGTTGTCTACGCCGTTATTATCGTCGCCGTTATGGCGGCCATGGTGTATGGCCTGTATACCCGGGCTAACGTCGATATCAATTTGCAGCGGGATCGTACGCCGTTGTTTGTGCAGCTTTCGGACGGTGAAATCCGCAATGGCTATACCCTGAAAGTTCTCAATAAAGAGCGCCTGGACAGGACCTTCCGGCTGCGTCTGATTGGCATCGACGGGGCATATATCAGTGTTATCGGCATTGAACACGACGGAAAGGTAGCGGTGAATTTGCCGGTCAAGGCCGATGTGGTGGGGACTTTCCATGTCTTTGTGCGGGCCCCGGCGGATAACTTGTTGGCCGAATCGACCGATATGAAATTTGTCCTGACCGATATTGAAACCGGTGACGACGCCTGGGAAAGTACATTCTTCTTTGGTCCCAAAAAATAATGAGGTTCACTTAATGGCCGCTATGACCGCATCTTCGAGGAAGGCGCTATGGATTATCATTGGTGGTTTTTCCATCGTCTTTGCCGCCAATTCGGCGCTGGTGTATTTCGCGCTTGCCTCGTGGACGGGGCTGGAAACCGAACAGCACTTCGTCAAGGGGCTGGCCTATAACCGCGATCTCGAAGGCGCCCGTCGGCAGCAGACGCAGGGTTGGCAGATGACCCTGAAGACGACGTTCAGCGGTTCGGCCGCCGGCGTTATCGGCATCACCTTTTCCGACCGTGACGGCAAACCTTTAAGCGACCTGAACGTCAAGGTCTTCGCCGTTCGCCCGACCCGCGAGGGCTATGATCGGAAATTCGAAGCGATAGCGATGGGCGAGGGGGCCTATCAAAGCGCGTTCACCTTGCCCTTGCAGGGGGTTTGGGACCTGCGCGTGGTGGCCCGGCGCGGGGAAGACGATTTCCAGCGCGTCGAACGGATTGTGACCCCGTGAGGCGATGAGCACCTGCCTGCACTGCGGTCTCGATCTCCCGGCGGACAGTATCGGGGATGCCGGGTTTTGCTGTCGCGGATGTCAGGCCGCCTATGAAATGGTCAGCGGCCTGGGCCTTGAAAGATATTACCGCCAACGCCGCCTTGACCCCGATGGATTATCCCTGCGACCGGGCGAAGACGAGCGCCCGAGAAATTACGCCGCATATGTTCGGAGGGGTGATGCCGGCCAATCCGTCCTGCATCTGATGGTCGGCGGGCTGCACTGCGCGGCCTGTGTGTGGTTGATCGAAAACGTCTTGGCGCGCAGCCCCGGCGTTGATTCTGCCCGGCTGAACATGACAACCCGTCGGCTGGTCCTGAAATGGCGGACAACCGAGGCCGACGCCGATGATCTGGTGGCGACGATCACGGTGCTGGGCTACCGCCTGGCGCCTTATGATCCGGTGTTGCTGGAACGCGAAACCGTGAAGCGGCAAAAAGTCCTGCTGCGGGCCATCGCCGTCGCCGGTTTTGCCGCCGGTAACGTTATGTTGTTGTCGGTATCGGTGTGGTCCGGGGTCGGGGATGATATGGGGCCATCGACCCGTGACCTGATGCACTGGGTCTCGGCGTTGATCGCCCTGCCGGCGACGGCCTATGCGGGCCAGCATTTTTTCCGTTCAGGCTTCGATGCACTGCGTCATGGCCGCATGAATATGGATGTACCGATTTCGCTGGCCCTGATCCTGACGGCGGGGATGAGCCTGCTTGAAACCGTGCGGGGGTCCGAACAGGTCTATTTCGATTCGGTTTTGGCGCTGCTGTTTTTTCTGCTGATCGGACGCTACCTGGACCTGCGCGCCCGGGGCCGGGCCAGGTCGGTCGGCGAACACTTGCTGGCGCTGTCGGCTTCGGCGGTGACGGTTATTGATGCCGATGGATCACCAGTGATAATGAGCCCGGATCAGGTGACCACCGGGATGACGGTGTTAGGGGCCGCCGGCGAGCGCATCGCCGTCGACGGTGATATTATTGACGGCGACAGCGAACTCGACCGTTCGCTGATCAGCGGCGAGACTATTCCAGTCGCGGCTCATGCCGGGGATGCCGTACAGGCCGGTGTGTTGAATATTTCCGGGGCCTTGAAAATCCGGGTGACGGCCTGTGGCGAAGATACCTTGCTCGCCGATATCGTCCGGCTGATGGAAGACGCCGAACAGTCCCGTTCGCGCCACGTCATGCTGGCCGACCGCATCGCCCGGGCCTACGCGCCGGTGGTCCATATTCTGGCGCTTATGACGTTCGCCGGCTGGATGGTCTTTGGCGACGTTAGTTGGCAACAGGCCATGCTGTATGCCGTGGCGGTGTTGATCATCACCTGCCCGTGCGCGCTGGCGCTGGCCGTGCCGACCGTGCAGGTCGTCGCCAGCGGCCGCCTATTCCGAAGCGGCGTGTTGTTGAAGTCGGGCAGTGCGCTGGAACGCCTGGCGGAAGTCGACCGGGTGGTGTTTGACAAAACAGGGACCCTGACCCACGGCCGTCCTGAATTGATAGCGCAAGGCATCGATGCCGAAGCCCTGAACCTGGCCGCCTCCCTGGCTGCGGCGAGCAAGCATCCCTTGTCGAAAGCCCTGATGCGCGCCCACCCGGGCGCCGTCGCGGCATCCGGTGTGCGGGAAATTCCGGGCTTCGGGTTAAGCCTTGATACGCCTTTGGGCGAGGTCCGCCTGGGTCGTCGCGACTGGTGCGGGGCCAGTGATGCGGCAGCCACGGAAAATCCCGAATTATGGCTGTCCCGGCCCGCTCATTCGCCCTGCCAATTCAGCTTCAGGGATGCCTTGCGCGAAGATGCCGCCGCCACCGTTGCCCGCCTCGCGGCCCAGGGGTACGCGCCCGAATTGCTGTCCGGGGACACCGCCGCCGCCGTCGCCCGGGCCGCCGATCTGGTCGGCCTGGCGTCCCGGCGCGCCGCGGTTGGGCCTGCCGACAAGGTCGTCCGCCTGGATGAATTGAAGGCCCAGGGCCATCACACGTTAATGGTCGGCGATGGCCTGAACGACGCCCCGGCCCTGGCGGCGGCGTGGGTGTCGATGTCGCCTTCCAGCGCTGCCGACCTGGCCCAAAACGCCGCCGATGTGATCTTTCAGGGTGACAGGCTGGCCCCCATCGCCGATACCTTGCACCTGGCCCGTCGGGCGAGCACCCTGGTGACGCAAAATATTGGCCTGTCGCTGGTCTATAATGTTGTGACGATACCGCTGGCGATGGCAGGATATGTCAGCCCGCTGGTGGCGGCGGTGGCGATGTCGTCGTCGTCGCTGGTGGTGATCGTCAATGCGCTCAGGTTAAACAGGTAAAGATAGATGGATATACTGATATACCTGATCCCCATCGCCTTGCTGCTGGGCGGCGTGGCGCTGGCGGCCTTCCTGTGGACCCTGAAGTCGGGGCAATATGACGACATGGAAGGGGCGGCTAACCGCATTCTTTTCGAAGACGATGAACGACCACCGACACCAGACAAAAAAAATATCGAGGAATAAGACCATGACGCAGACGGCTTTTTACTGGGACGAGAAATGTTTCTGGCATTCGGGCGGCAATTACGCCTCGGTGGTACCGGTCGGCGGATTGGTGCAACCGCTGGCAGGTGGTGGCCTGCCGGAAAATCCGGAAACCAAGCGACGCCTGAAAAACCTGATGGATGTCACCGGCCTAAGCGCCGAACTGGATTGCCAATCGGCGCCGGCGGCCAGCGATGAAGACCTGCGAAGGGTGCATCCGCGCGAATATTTAGATGAATTCAAGCGATTAAGCGACGCCGGTGGTGGTGAACTGGGGCTCAGGACGCCGTTCGGTCCGCAAGGGTTCGAAATCGCGTCCCTGTCGGCGGGCCTGGTCAAGGCGGCGCTGCTGGACGTGCTTTCGGGCAATCACCGCAACGCCTACGCGCTTAGCCGCCCGCCGGGGCATCATTGCCTGCCCGATAATCCCATGGGGTTCTGCCTGTTGGCCAATATCGCCATCGCCATCGAAGCCGCCTTTGCCGCCAAGGCGACGGCCCGGGTCGCCGTCGTCGATTGGGACGTGCACCATGGCAACGGCACCGAAGCGATCTTTATCGACCGCCCCGATGTGCTGACCATATCCATGCATCAGGAAAACAATTTCCCGCAAAACAGCGGCGGCGCCGATGTCCGCGGGGAAGGCGCCGGGGAAGGTTTTAATATGAACATCCCGCTGGCCCCGGGCTGTGGCCATGAGGCCTATCTGCACGCCTTCGACCGCCTGGTCTTACCGGCGCTTCATACCTTCAAGCCCGACGTCATCGTCGTCGCCTGCGGCTTCGATGCCTCAGGCGTCGATCCGTTATCGCGCATGTTAGCGACGTCGCGCACTTTTGATGGGATGACCCGGCGCCTGATGGCCGCCGCCGATGATTTATGTGACGGTCGCCTGGTGATGGCCCACGAAGGCGGTTACAGCGAAGTTCACGTACCGTTTTGCGGCCACGCGGTGATCGCCGCCCTGGCCGGATCGGGTATCCAGATCACCGATCCACTAGATGCCCGCATCACCGGCCACCAGCCGACTGACCGTGTCAGCGCCCAGCACTGCCAGTGGATTGACGAATTGGTTGACCTGATTTGAAATTAGCCAAGCGGAAAATTGGAACGACATGACAGAGCTTGCTACATATTTACCTGGATTTATAGCGGCTTATTCCATTCTGCTGGTGGGAGCGTCGTCGCCGGGGCCCTCAGTGGCAATGCTGATCGGAATAGCGACAAGCGAAGGCCGAGCGCCAGCACTGCTCGCCACGCTTGGAATTGCCTTGGGCAGTGTCACGATCAACATTCTAACCATGCTGGGGGTTGGGTTAATCCTGTCGCAGGTAGCTTGGGGTGCGAGTGCGATGAAGATCATCGGATCTGGCTATCTGTTGTGGCTGGCTTATGGTGCTTTTAGAAAGATGCTGCATCCGCCTCTCTTCCAATCAATTGCAATATCCAGGCGAACCCCACTGAAGCATGTTCTGGTTGGTTATCTACTGCAAGTCACAAACCCCAAGGCGATTGCATTCTGGTTGGCCATCGCTTCGATTGGGGCGACCGATGGGGCCAGTACCGAGATTATCGTTTTGTTCGTAGCGGGGGCGTTTTCCATTTCGTTCTTGTGCCACGGGGCCTGGGCGGTTGCGCTGTCGTCCAGCCCAATTCGAGTAGCCTATACCGCCTCCCGCCGCTGGATTGAAGGTGCATTGGGAGTGTTTTTTTCCTTTGCCGCCTACAAACTGGTCACATCAGAGAATTGATCTATCGTTTTGGCAACGCCGCCCAAGGTCCGTTTCTGGCTATGAAGCGAAGTTCCAGTCACCGCCTGAATATGACTGCTGTTCGACGGAAAACGGACTCAATTTGTCGAAACATCCTCTTTCAGAGGGTGGAGCGGAACTTGTTTCATAGCGGGCAATTGCAATGACAGTCCTGTTCGTTGTAACTATTCCAACCGCTTGATTTTAGAGGAGAAGCAGCATGGACCGATTCACCGGCAGCTGCCTGTGCGGCAACGTCCGAATTGTAGCGTCCGGACGCCCATACCGGGTCGGCCTTTGTCACTGTCTCGACTGCCGTAAGCATCATGGGGCACTTTTTCACGCTTCCGCGGTATTCCCTCAGGATGCGGTGACGATCGATGGTGAAACACGTGATTACGCAGGGCGTTTTTTCTGTCCCCGCTGCGGCTCGTCCATTTTCGCACGCAGCGCAGACGAAATCGAAGTGAACCTAGGATCCCTGGATGCCCCTGACCAACTGATGCCAACCTATGAAAGCTGGATCGTTCGTCGCGAGTCCTGGTTGCCACCGTTTCCGCTCACCAGACGATACGTCCACGATCGTGACGCCACGGGTCGCTTTGAGGAGTAGGTCGCACGAACGGGGTGAAAATCCACAAATCTTCAACCGCGCTTGAATGTCCCTTTCTGGCTATCAAGCGACATTCTTTTGTCTCTTGCGTTCCGGCTGCTTTGAGGAGCACTGCCGGCATCTTTCGCGGGAGATAGTAGGCAAAGAAAAGCCGGGCGATGAATGAACATCGCCCGGCTCTCTTAAGTCAGGATATCAGAGATCAGTGAATTTTGATGGTCTCGAACTTGCCACCTTTGACTTCAAGTTCCTTGTAGCTGCCGTAGACTTCGCCGATTTTGTTGAATTCGACGCTGGTGGCACCGACATAATCGACATCACCGCCAGCCTTCAGGATCTTCAGGGCCTTGGCAAGTTCACCGGGCATGATTTTTTCGCCGGGAGCATTGGCGACCATCATCATTTTGGCCTGAATGCCTGCACGGTCGGCAGAACCGGCCGCTTGCATGGCCAGGGCGATCAAGGCGCCGGCGTCATAGGATTCACCGGTGAACGCGCCACCCTTTTTCATGCCGGCTTTTGCCGCCATGGCCTGGAACATATCCTGTCCCTTGCCCGCGCCACCCGGCAAGGTGCCGATAGCGCCGTTCAGGCCTTTGCCGATGGCGGCGATCAACTGATCGCTGATCATGCCGTCGCACAGGACGAAGTTATCGAACGCGCCTGAATCGAGCGAGGACTGAATGATTCCCTTGCCGCCTTGATCGGCATAACCGAACACGGCGAGATATTTGGAACCGGACGCCGACAGGGCGCCGACTTCGGCGGAATAATCGGCTTTGCCATCTTCATGGGCCGCCGAAATGGTGATCTTGCCGCCGAGAGCTTTGTAGGCTTCGGCGAAAGATCCGGCGAGACCCTTGCCATAGTCGTTGTTGGTGAAGGTAACGGCGACGTCCATGATGCCACGGGCCTTCAGGATGTCGGCGATGACTTCGCCCTGACGCGCATCAGACGGCGCGGTGCGGAAGAAGTAGCCCTTGTCTTCCAAGGCAGTCAGTCCCGGCGATGTCGCCGAAGGCGAGACCATGACGACGCCATTGGGAACGGCGACGTTGTTGGCGATAGCGCCGGTGACGCCGGAACAGTCGGCGCCCATGATGGCGACGACGCCGTCAGACGTGATCTGCTTTTCGGCGACGGCCGTTGCGGCGGCGGAATCGATACAGGTGGAATCACCCTTGATCGCGACGATCTTGCTGCCACCCAGCAACATGCCTGAATCCGACGCTTCCTTGAACGCCAGTTCTGCCGAAGAGCCCATATCGGGTGTCATGGATTCAATGGGTCCGGTGAACCCTAAGATGATGCCGACCTTGATATCGGCGGCCAGTGTCTGGGTGGCCGTCATGGCTAGGATGGTTGATGCAAAAAGTAGTTTCTTCATTTTATCCTCCGTTGTTAAACTTCTATTGTTCTTTTAATTCTTGTTTTTGCCCGTTGGCGCGTTTTGTCACCTCGGGCAAAAGTCCTCCCGGATTAAAGCGCATTACCAGCAACAATACCAACCCCATTATCAATAATCGCATATGTTGGGCCGACTCCATCAGGTGCAGGCGGACAGGATTTCCGCCATCCATCCAGCTTGTGGCATAATCAATAAACCAGACGCCGATGGTTTCCGCCTCGATCCAGAAGAACCAGATCAAAAAAGCGCCAAGAACGGCGCCCAGGTTATTGCCCGACCCGCCGACGATAACCATCACCCATATCAAAAAAGTGAAGCGTAGCGGGTTGTAGGTGCCGGGTGTTAATTGCCCGTCCAGCGTCGTCAGCATGGCCCCGGCGATACCGACAATCGCAGAACCGATAATAAAAACCTGCAAATGCCGCCCGGTGATATTCTTGCCCATGGCGTTGGCCGAAATTTCATTGTCGCGGATGGCCCGCATCATGCGGCCCCACGGTGAATTCAGCGCCCGCGCACTGAGCGTAAAAATAATAACCAAAACGACAAAAAACAGGCCGGAATAGCAGAGCTTTACAAAAATACTGGATGCCTCGATGACCCGACTATTCAAAAAGGCCGTTCGTTCGGCACCCGCCAGCGCCGTCAGCGCGCTTTCGTTCAGCCACTGGACAGCGCCAATGAACCAGTCGGTTTCTTGCAGGTCTATTTCATAGGGCACGGGTCGGGGTAATCCGGAGACGTTCTTGACACCCCGGGTCAGCCAGTCTTCGTTCTTGATGACGGCGAGGATGATTTCCGAAATGCCCAGAGTGGCGATGGCCAGATAATCGGACCGCAGCCCCAGCGCGATCTTGCCGACTACCCACGCGGCACCGGCGGCAAACACCCCGCCGACCAACCAGGAAAAGATAATCGGCAACCCCAGACCGCCCAAATACCCTTCATAGGCCGGGTTAACGGCTTCGATGGCGTTGACCGCCGGGTCGTAATACAGCCGAATCGGGAAATAGCCGAACAGGATAATCGCCGTAATCACCAGGCTGCGGATCGGCCCCTTGTCGGTGCGTCGATAGGCAAAGACCACGGCGGCGATGGTCAACAGGGTGAGGGCGGCGGCGATCATCAGGTCACTGCCCCCGGCGGCCCAGGCGGCGGGAATGGGGGCCTGGGCGACCAGCACGGCCGCGACGCCCCCCAGGGCGGCAAACCCCATGGTCCCGACATTGAAAAGTCCGGCATAGCCCCACTGGATGTTGACACCCATGGCCATCACCGATGAAATCAGGCAGAGATTGAATATGGCCAGCGCCAGGGACCAGGATTGACCAAATCCGACGATCAGGAACAGCACGCCCATCAGCGAAAATGACAGCACGGCGCGACGGGTCGAATTCATACTATTTTTCCCTTAACGATGCCGGTCGGTCTTATCAGCAAAACGACCACCAGAATGATAAAGGAAACGGCGAATTTGTAATCAGTCGACAGCAATTGGATCAAGCTTTCCGGCGCCCAGCTATCCGGGGTCAGGTAGGTCAGGAATTTCTTGTAGGCGTAGGTTATGGATATTTCCGAAAACGCGATGACGAAACCGCCGACAATGGCCCCGACGGGCTGGCCGATGCCACCGACAATGGCGGCAGCGAAAAACGGCAGCAGCAACTGAAAATAGGTAAACGGCTTGAAACTTTTATCCAGGCCATACAGGGTGCCGGCGATGCAGGTCAGGGCGGCGGTGATGATCCATGTCACCATCACCACCCGTTCCGGATCGATTCCCGACAGCAATGCCAGGTCTTCATTGTCGGAATAGGCCCGCATGGCTTTGCCGGTGCGGGTCCTGTTCAAGAACCAGAACAGCGCAATTACCAGGGCGATGGCGATGCCCAGGGTCAGCCCCTGGGAAACCTTGATCGCCAATCCTTCATTCAGGCCGCTCATTTCCTTGAATTCCCGGGCCGTGATGATGAATCGTTCGCCATCGGCAAAGCGCTGGTCGTTGGGGCCGATAACAAACCGCACGATGCCGTTGGTCACAAACATCACACCGATAGACGCGATGACAAAAATAGCCGGCGCACTGCGTTTCTTGCGATAGAACTTGTAGACGGACCGATCAATAATCAGCGCCATGGCGATGGTGACGACAATGGCCAGCGGCAACGCCAGCAAAGCCGTTGGCAGCGGGCCAAAGCTAACGCCCATGGATTGCAGCCACCAGGTGATCAGCACCGTCGCCATGGTCCCGAACGCCATGAAATCGCCATGGGCAAAGTTGGCGAACCGCAAGATCGAATAGACCAGCGTAACGCCAAGCGCGCCCAAGGCCAGTTGCGCGCCATAAGCGAGGCTGGGGACAATCACGAAATTGGATATCAGGACCAGTGCGTTTAAGAATTCAGTTGCCATATCTTGCTATCCGCCCAGGAAAGAACGTCTGACTTCGGGGTTGGCCAACAGGGCCTCGCCGGTGTCGGTAAATTTGTTTTCGCCGGTCACCAGGACATACCCCTTGTCGGCGATGTTCAAGGCCTGACGGGCGTTCTGTTCGACCATCAGGATGGCGATGCCGTATTTTTTGATCTCTAAGATGCGGTCGAACAATTCGTCCATGACGATGGGCGAAACCCCGGCGGTCGGTTCATCCAGCATCAGCACCTTGGGGCTGGTCATCAGGGCCCGGCCGACCGCCACTTGTTGGCGCTGGCCACCGGAAAGTTCGCCCGCCGGCTGAGACCGTTTTTCCTTGAGCACCGGGAACAGGTCAAACACGTGTCCCATGGTCTCGCTAAAGTCGTCGTCGCGGATGAAGGCACCCATTTCCAGATTTTCCTGAACGGTCATCGACGTGAAGACGTTTTGGGTTTGGGGAACAAAGGCCATGCCTTGCTTGACCCGTTCCTGCGGCGAAAGTTCGGTGATGTCCTTGCCGTCCAGCGTGACGCTGCCTTTGTTCAGGTTCAACATGCCGAACATGGCTTTCATGGCGGTTGATTTGCCGGCGCCGTTGGGCCCCACGACGACGGCAATTTCACCCTTGTCGACGGCGATGGTGCAGCCCTTCAGGATATCGGCGCCACCGTAACCGCCGCTCATGTCCTTGCCGATCAGATAGCTCATGGCACATGTACGCCGGGTTTGTTTTTAAGGCCGGTGCCCAGGTACGCCTCGATGACGTCTTCGTTGGATTTGACTTCGTCGGCAGTGCCTTGGGCAAGCAGCCGGCCTTCGGCCATAACGATGACCGGATCGCACAGGCGGGAAATGAAATCCATATCGTGTTCGATCATGCAAAATGTGTAATTGCGTTCTTCGTTCAAGCGGATGATGGCATCCCCTATTTCGTTGAGAAGCGTGCGGTTGACACCGGCACCGACTTCATCGAGCAACACCACTTTGGCATCGACCATCATGGTTCGGCCCAGTTCCAGCAGTTTTTTCTGACCACCCGAAAGGGTGCCGGCCTGGGCATCGGCGAGATGGGTGAGATTCAGGAAATTGATGACATCATCAGCCTTGTGGCGGATTTCCTCTTCTTCCGCCTTCACGATCTGGCGGCGAAAAAGGGCGTTCATCAGGGTTTCGCCGGATTGCCCACCCGGAACCATCATCAGGTTTTCGCGAACCGTCAGGGACGAAAATTCATGGGCGATCTGAAAGGTGCGCAGCAGACCTTGGGGAAACAACTGGTGCGGCTTGAGACCGGCAATATCTTTGCCATCAAGGGTAATGCGGCCCGCCGATGGCGTATACAGTCCGGCGACGATATTGAACAGGGTCGTCTTGCCCGCGCCGTTGGGGCCGATCAATCCGGTGATCGAACCCCTTTTGATGTTCAGGCTGATGCCGTCGACCGCTTTAATTCCGCCAAAGTGCAAGGCGACATCCTGAATCCCGATCAAGTCTGTGCCTCCCCCTTAAAAATGCATTCTTTTTTAGTCGATGCAGTGTGAGGCTTGTTATTAGCATGTCCGGGTGTGTCAGGCAATTAGTCGGACTTGCGTGCCACGTCAATCTTTTGGCGGTGCCAATACGAACCCGTTCTTGCCGCGCTTTTTTACGTCGTACATGGATTCATCGGCGACCATTATCAGGTTGGCGGCGTCATCCCCGTGATCGGGGTAAAGGGCAATGCCGATGCTGGCGCTGATATATGTTTCCTTGCCGGCGCTCATGTGTTGCAGTTCTTTGAATGCGTCGAGGATACGTTGGCTCAGCAATGTCGCTTCTTCGGGCGCTTGGATGTCGGTGTAGGCGATGATGAATTCGTCGCCACCCAAACGGGCCACGGTATCGGTTTCGCGGACCTGATTTAGCAGCTGGCTGGAAATATCTTTCAATACCGTGTCTCCGGCATCGTGGCCTTGGGTATCGTTGACGTTTTTAAAGCCATCCAGATCGATGAAAATGACGGCGACCTTGTTGCGGTCCCGGTGCGCCCGGTGGATGGCGTGTTCGAGCCGTTCCATCAGCAATTTGCGGTTGGGCAGCCCCGTCAATCCGTCATGCAGGGCCGCTTGGCGCAATTGTTCTTCGGTTTCCTCGCGACGGGTGATTTCATCGGTCAGTTCCTGTGTGCGGGTTCGCACCCGCTGGTCCAGTTCCTGGTTCATATGATGCAGCGCCATCACGGCGGTGCGGTGGGCGGTGATGTCGCGCGCTTCCAACATGAAGCTTTCGCCTTCGTGCGCCGGGGTGAGCGAGATTTGCACATCGATAAAGGTTCCATCGTGGCGGGCAAATCTGGCGGGGAACAGGGCATCGTCGTCAAGCAATTCCCGCAGGGCATCGGGGTCGGTAAAAACCTGGTGGTAATCCCTATGGAACAGCGATGTGAGCGGGTGACCGATGACATCTGCGGGTTCTTTTGCGCCGATCAAGACCAGGCCGGAACGATTGACGAAGGTGATCTTGCCCGCCGAACAGGAACAGATCAGGTCCATGGCGTTATCGACCAACGCGCGGAAACGGTATTCAGAGCCATGAATATCGGTGGCCAGGGAAATTCGGTGCGAGACATCTTCGGCCCTGACGATCAAGGTGCCGGCGCCCAGTTCGCGGGCTGATTGAAGCTTGATTTCGACTCTCAGGCGCGAGCCATCGGCCTGGCGCAACATGGCCAGGCACGGCATGCCGTCTTCCAAAATTTGTTCGATAAGGCTCATGCCGGCGTATTCGGGGGCCAACAGGTCATCAAACAGGCGGCCCTCCAGTTCGGCACGGTCGGGGTATCCAAGCAGGTCCGCCCCGGAACTGTTCATGGTCAGGATGCGGTAATCCCGATAGCAGCACGCCAACCCGGGAAAGAATTCCAGGATTTCATGGACACTCTGCTCGGTAAACCGGGCGCCAGACTTGCGCGGTTTTTGCCCTGATTTTGACACCAATTACGCCCTTTTTCCTGACCCGTGCGGGGATTAAATTTGAAAAGCCGTCTTCTTACATACGGCTCTTAGCGTAAATTGCGAGCGAATTCGTGACACATTGGGCAGGCGCGACAGGTGAGTTTTGTGAATACGCTCGTAATCAGTGGCATCCGCGGCGACGACCCGCAGCAAATAATCGGAATCTCCGGCCATCAAATAACATTCCATCACTTCCGGACATTCGGCGACGGCATTTTCGAAGGAATTGAGGCTATATTCGCTTTGTGAGCTCAAGGAGACTTCGACAAAAACATTGGACGGCTTGCCGATGGCGGCCGGATTGACCAGCATGGCGTAGCCTTCGATAATGCCAGCGTCTTCAAGGTGGCGAACCCGCCGCAAGCAGGCCGACGGCGACAGATTGATGCGATCGGCCAAATCGGAATTGGAAATACGTCCCTCCGACTGAAGTGAATTCAAAATCGCTTTATCTATCGCATCAATCTTAATCATTCGAATATTATGCGAATATACGAATGATATGTCAAATAATATTGCAAAAAATCACGAAAAGCCACAACACTTTGCAAGTACATTCTAAGCCGTTTTTGCTATATTTGGCCCCTGTTTCAATTCAAGTTTCAGGAGGTCGCTATGCTTATCGGGGTTCCCAAGGAAATCAAGAATCATGAATACCGGGTCGGTATGACCCCGGGCAGTGTGCGCGAGGCGGTGGCCCACGGCCATGCCGTGACGGTCGAAACAGGGGCCGGGTTGGGCATTGGCAGCAGTGATGCCGATTATCAGGCCGCCGGTGCCGACTTGAGTGATACCGCGGCTGAAATCTTCGCCGCGGCGGACATGATCGTTAAGGTCAAGGAACCCCAGGCCATCGAGCGCAAAATGCTGCGCGAAGGTCAAATCCTGTTCACCTACCTGCATCTGGCTCCCGATCCTGAACAGACCAAAGACCTGATCGACAGCGGCGCCATTTGCATCGCCTATGAAACGGTCACCGACGCCCGCGGCGGGTTGCCGTTGCTGGCGCCGATGTCCCAGGTGGCCGGGCGTTTGGCCGTACAGGCCGGGGCCCATTGCCTGGAAAAAGCCCACGGCGGCGAAGGCATATTGCTGGGCGGCGTGCCCGGTGTGGCACCGGCCAAAGTGGTCATTATCGGCGGTGGCGTGGTCGGCGAAAACGCCGCCACCATCGCCCTTGGTATGGGTGCCGATGTGACGGTGCTGGACCGCAATGTCGATGTTTTGGATCGCCTGTCGGGACAGTTCGGGGGCGGCCTGAAAACGGTCTATTCGACCGTGGCGGCGCTGGATGATCTGGTTTGTGCGGCCGATCTGGTGATCGGCGGCGTCTTGGTCAAGGGAGCGGCGGCGCCCAAGTTGGTTACTGCCGCCATGGTGAAGAACATGAAGGTCGGCTCCGTACTCGCCGATGTCGCCATCGACCAGGGCGGGTGTTTTGAGACCTCTCACGCCACCACCCATGCGGACCCGACCTATGTGGTCGATGATGTGGTTCACTACTGTGTCGCCAACATGCCGGGCGCGGTGCCCCGGACATCGACCTACGCGCTGAATAACGTGACCTTGCCCTTTATCCTGCAATTGGCCGACCACGGCTACAAACAGGCGCTATCGGACAATGCCTATCTGTTGGAAGGCTTAAATGTGCACAAGGGTAAGGTGACCTACCAGGCCGTCGCCAATGACTTGGGCTACACGTTCGTTGACCCGGCGCAGGCGCTTGTCGCCTAGGGCAATCTGACCTCCAGTGGTGGCAGATTAGTTGCCCTAACTCATTGAATCGATCAAATTATCTGCCATCAAATGAAATCATTTGATGGCAGTTTGATCTAACTTGATTTAGCGACTTTGCCCTTTCCCACGGTGTCTTCGGTTTCTGGCCACGGACCCACGGGGAAGGGCTTGTCGTCGCTTTCATAGGCCAGGAAAGCGACCAGTTCGCGCAGGTAGGCGCCCAGCGTCCTGCCAAAATCCTGTAGCCGTTTGTTCGGCTCGCCACCGCTCAGCAGCACGGTAAAGAACTGCACCACGGTGATTACCGCGATGACCACCTCGGCGACATTAAAAGTAATGCTGAACAGCACGATAAAAATCAGCCGGGTCCAGGTACTGGATTTGGTCAAGTTGGCACGGGTATTTTCGGCCATGGGAAACTCCATTGTTGATAGACTTCAATTGATATAGCCCGCCCGAGCGGTGAATCAATGGGGCCGGGATCTAGAGTATGCGATCGAGACCCGCGATCAGGCGTTCGACATCATCCGCGCTGGTATAATGGGCCATGGATGCCCGGATGACGCCATCCTCGCTATCGCTAATGCCGACGGCTTCGATGAGCCGCCGGGCGTAAAAATGGCCGTTCGACAGCCCCACCTTGTCGGCCAGCAGGGCATTACAGATGTCGCTGGAACGCCGGCCCTCGACGACAAAAGAAAATGTCGGCACGCGGACGTCGTGCTCGCCGCTTTGCGGGCCGATCAGCCGCAGCGCCGGTTTCGTTGCCGCGAAGTCGATAAAGCGCCGGGCCAGGCCTTCTTCGTGGCGGGCGGCCAGGTCGCAGACCGCCTTCACCCGGTCGTGCAGGCTGTTCGGCTTTTCCGGTAAATGATGGCTCGCCAGGGCCTCGAAATAGTCGGCGATACCGCACAGGCTGGCGATCATTTCGTGCTGCGGGCCGGACGGGTTTAGTTTCTTGGCGGTCTCGTCTTCGCCGATGAAATAATGATACTGCCCCCGGGCTTCCAGCAGCCGTTCTTTTTTGCCATACAGGCAACCCATATGGGGGCCGAAGACCTTGTAGAAGCTGAACAGGTAGAAATCCACATCCCAGGCCTTGACGTCGACTGCCCGGTGCGGCGCATAGGCGACACCATCGACACAAACCATAGCGCCGGCATCGTGGACCATGCGGGTGATGGCGGGCACGTCGTTGATGGCGCCCAGCACGTTCGAGACATGGGGAAAGGCGACCAGGCGGGTCTTGTCGGTCAGCAATCCGGCTAGGGTCGCCGGGTCCATGGCCCCACTTAGCGGGTCGACCGGCCATTCGATGATAGTGATCCCGGTGTCGGCCAGGCGCCGCCACGAACCGGAATTTGCCTCGTGGTTTTGGACCGCGACGATAACTTCGTCGCCGTCCTGCCACAACGGCCTAAGCGCATGGGACAGCACATAAACGTTGATTGACGTCGATGCCGAAACCGTCACTTCATCGGGTGCCGCACCGATCATTTCGGCCATCAGGCGATGGCCGTCGGCCATGCGGTCGGCGGCCAGGGCCGATGCCGGATAGCGGGCGCCGGGCTGGACCTGGGTTTCCGTCATATAGGAGGTCAGGCGGTCGATGACGCTGGTCGGCACAAAGCTGCCGCCGGCATTTTCAAAAAAGGACCAGTCCCAGACACCTTTTGGGAACTGGCTGCGGGCGAAATCGACGTCGAAGGTCGGCGTGTTCATTGATTTGATAAACTCCGGACGGGGGGTCTGCCCAGATGAAACGCCCTAGTGCAGCAAGCCGGGCAGTTCCTTGATGGCGGCGTCGATCAGGTTATTGGCCTTGGCGCCGGTCATTTTTTGGGCCAGCAAGCGGCGGCTGGCTTCCAGGGCCAAATCGATGGCGGCGGCGCGCACATCATCAATGGCCGCGGCTTCGGCCTGGGCAATACGGTCCTTAGCCTGACGTTCGCGGCGCCCCAGCAGGTTTTTCAAGTCTTCCTCGGCCTTTTTTAACAGGTAGTCGGCTTCGGACTTGGCCCTATCGGCGATCTTCCGGGCTTCTTCGGCGGCGTCGCGTTGCTTGCGTTCGTAGGAAGCCAGCAAGTCCTGGGCTTCTTCGCGCAGGCGCGTGGCTTCTTCGATTTCGCTGCGAATACCTTCGGAACGTTCATCCATGGCGGTCGTTATTTTTTGCACGATGGTCTTGCCGACCAAACCGACGGTGATGACGAACGCGATCATCACCCAGAATTCCGGGGCGTCGTAAAAAGCGCCGTGGCCTCCGGCTGCTTCCGATGCGTAGGCGACGCTCATCGACGTTCCTCCATTATTTTAGCGACGGCGGCGGCGACTTCCTTGCCGTCCAGGGCCTCGCCGGTCAGTTTTTCAGCGGTGGCTTGGGCGACTTCGGCGGCGACATCGCCAAGGGATGCCATGGCGGTATCCCGGGCTGCGTTAATTCGTTGTTCGGCGGCCCGGGTTTCCCCATCCAGAATTTTACCCAGCGCGGCTTGTTGCCGGGCGGCTTCTTCGGCGATGCCATTGATGGTATCGACCATGATGCTGTGGGCTTCGACGCGCGCCTCGGCGAGCGATTTTTCATAGGCTGCCGCGGCGGCTTGCGCCTCCTGATTCAGGGCTTCGGCCTTGTTCAGGTTGTCTTCGATGCGGTGCTGTCGTTCTTCGAGAATTTGGCTGACGCGCGGCAAGGCGACCTTGGACATGATCAGGTAAAGCACGGCGAACGTTAGCACCAGCCAGATCAATTGCGGCGGGAAGGTGCTGACGTCCAATTGCGGCATTCCTGCGGCCTGGGCAGAACCGCCCATTGCCACGACAAGGTTCGCAATGAGCGAAGCTTTAATCAGCGAAGGTATACCATTTCGCATGGATTGCTCCTGAGAAGAGTTCACGAACGGCGGCCCACAAAAGGCCGCCGGTTTAAAGATCAAGTGAACAGGATCAGGAACGAGATCAGCAGCGCGTACAGTGCGGTGGCTTCGACAAGCGCGAAGCCGAGCATAGCGAGACCGAAAACCTGACCACGAGCGGCCGGGTTGCGAGCGATCGAGCTGATCAGCGATGAAAAGATGTTGCCGATACCTGCGCCAACGCCACCAAGTCCGATAACGGCCAAGCCGGCACCAATCATTTTTGCAGCATCAAGTTCCATAGTTAAATTCCTTAGTTTCTTACAAAATCATCAGGTTGAAGTGAAAAGTTCTAGTGCAATTTAATTGCGTCGTTCAAATACAAACAGGTCAAGATCGTAAACACGTAAGCTTGCAGGAAAGCCACCAGCAATTCGAAAACCGTTAGTGCTACATCAATAGCCAGCGGCGCCCACCCACCCAGGATACCCAGCGGAATGATAAATCCGGCAAAAACTTTCATCATCGTGTGGCCGGCCATCATGTTGGCGAACAGGCGAATCGACATGCTGATTGGCCGGGACAGATAAGAAAGTATTTCAATAGGCACCAACAGCGGGGCCATGATAAGGGGCACGCCCGTGGGCAGGAAAAAGCTGAAAAAATGCAGGCCATGGCGGGCGATGGCGATCACCGTGACACTCAGGAAAATCACCAGGGCCATGGCGAAGGTAACGACGATGTGGCTGGTGAAGGTGAAGCTGTAGGGGATCAGGCCAATCAGGTTGGCGAACAGGATGAACATGAACAGCGAAAAAATAAACGGAAAATACTTGCGTCCTTCGCTGCCAACATTGTCGCGGACCATGCCGGCGATAAATTCATAGCTGAGTTCCGTCATCGACTGCCAGCGACCGGGAACCAGCGCCCGGTTGCGCATACCCAGGATGACAAACAAAGATACGGCGGCAACCGTGACTACCATGAAAAAACCCGAATTGGTCAACGACGCGTTGACGTCCCCTAGATGAATGGGAATCAAGGTTTTTACTTCGAATTGTGCTAGCGGATTTGCCACTTTTTAGTCGTCCAATTCCTGTTATTTATCTTCGATATCGTGTCTGTAACCGGGAGCCAGCCCCATGTTACTTGTTGCCCGGTAGACATTCAACATCCCTGCTCCGGCACCCAGGAAAAAAAACACCACAAAAAACCAGGGCCCGGTATCCAGCCAGTAGTCCAATAAAAGCCCGATCCCCACGCCGACGATCAACGCCGACACCATTTCCGCTCCGACTCGCATCGCCAGGCTGAAACCCGAAGCCTCGCCAGTGCCATTGTCGAACCCGCCAGAATTTCCGATTTTCCCTTTTTTGCGGACTCTCTTGAGCCGACTGTCGAGGTCTTCCAGGTCTGTTTTGGGGTGATCGTCGCTCATTAACGTGTGCGCCAATAAATTCCCCGGATTCGCGTCCGTAAAGGGGCTGGAACTCAAGCCTAAACCGTGCGGAACGTACTGCCCCGCCCGAGCCCTGTCAAGGTCCAATGACAGATAGATAACTGATTGATAATATTAGTTATTTTTAATACTAACGGGTTCGATACTGCATCGCAGCAGGGGCTTACGCGGTCTGACGTATTTGTTCTGCCTGTTGCAGGTCAACGGAGACCAGCTGCGAGACCCCGCGTTCGGCCATGGTGACCCCGAAAAGCCGGTGCATTCGGGCCATTGTCAGGCGGTGATGGGTGATAACCAGGAAACGGGTACGCTTGGCTGCGGCCATTTCATCAAGCAGGGTACAGAATCGGTCGACGTTGGCGTCATCAAGGGGCGCATCGACTTCGTCGAGGACGCAAATGGGCGCCGGATTGGTCAGGAACACCCCGAATAGAAGGGCCAGCGCCGTCAGCGCCTGTTCCCCGCCCGATAACAAGGACAGGCTTTGCAGGCGTTTGCCCGGCGGGCTGGCCATGATTTCCAGGCCGGCTTCCAGCGGATCATCGGAATCGGTCAGTTCCAGATAGGCCTTGCCGCCGCCAAACAGGCGCTGGAAAAGTTCCTGGAAATGGGTGTTGACCTCGTGGAAGGACGCCAAAAGCCGCGCCCGGCCTTCGCGGTTTAGCTCCGATATGCCCTTGCGCAATTTTTCAATGGCCAGGACCAGGTCAGCGTGTTCGGTCTCCAGGGTCTCGATTTGTTCCTTAAGCTCCTGGGATTCCTGTTCGGCGCGTAAATTGACCGGGCCCATGGTGTCGCGTTCCCTGACCAGGCGTTCGACCTTGCGTTCTATGGCTTCCAGTTCGGGCAGTTCCATGTCGCCATCAAGCCCGGCAATTTCCGCCAATTGTTCCGGGGTGGCGTCAAGTTTGTCGAGCACGCGTTCGGAAATGTCGGCCAGGCCCTGTTCGGATTGTTCGACCAGGCCTTCGGCACGGACCCGGTCTTCTCGTGCAATGCCCAGTTCGGCTTCGGTCGCGCGCAGGGCTTTTTCTGCATCGCCAAGAAGGTTTTCCGCTTCGGCGAGTTTCTCGGCGGCTTGTTTGCGGGTGCCTTCGGAATTTTCGACCAGATCCATCAGGGATTTACGTTGTTGCTGGATTTGTTCCGGCAGCGAGCGCAGGCGCGCCAGTTCCGTCTGTTCGATTTGCTGGCGTTCACCCAGTTGGTCGATTTGGCCTGTCGCCCCGGTGGCACGCTGGTTCCAGGACTCTATTTCCCGGGTGATATTTTGCAGTCGGTTGCGTCGCTGCTCGGCGGCCCGGATCAGGGTGTCGAAGGCACTTTGACATTCTAGTTGCACGGTCCGGCGTTCGGCCAGTTCGGCCCGCATGACGGCGATTCTTTCCCGCGCGGCCTCCGGGTCGGGCAGGGTCGCCAGGTTTTCCGTGGCCTCGCGGGAATGGCCGTCGGTTTCTTCGATATCGACGCCAATGGCGGTTTCTGTTTCCACCAGGGCCGACAGCCGGGACGAATGATGGCTCGCACGTTCCTTGATGCCGCCAAGAATATCGCGAGCCTGATGGTAGGCCTGGTCGGCCCCGGCGATGGCGGCCCTGGCTTCCTTCAGGTTGCCATCGGCAAGGGCGGCGGCATCGCGGGCGCGCGCGGTTTCGGCCTCGGCTTCGGTTAAGTCGGCGCGGGCGCCACCCAGTTGGCTCAGGATTTCGTCCAGGCGATTGCGTTGTTGCAGGCGGGCGGCGGCGGCTGTTTGGGCGCCGGCGCTGACCGTAAGCCCGTCCCACCGCCACAGGCCACCCTGGCGGCTGACCAGGCATTGGCCTTGCAAAAGCTGACCGGCCAGGCGGTCGCCGTCGGCATCGTTTTCGACGACGCCGATTTGATCCAGGCACCGCGCCAGGGCTTTCGGGCCATCGACAAAACGGCTCAGCGGTTCGATGCCCGCCGCCAGGCTGGCCGGGTTGGCGAACGGGGCCAGGGTTTTCCAGTGGACCGGGGCCGGGTGATCGACGGGTGCCGACAGGTCTTCGCCCAGCGCCGAGCCAAGGGCCGCTTCATACCCCGGGGTGACGGTCACTTCATCGATCAGGGCGGGCCATTCTTCATCGCCGGTGTCCCGGCGCAGGATATCGGTCAGGGCTTGTTCTTCGGCCTGCAGGCGGGTCAGCGCGGATTCAGTCACGTGTTGCGCCGAGACCGTCTGGCTGACAATTTCGGCGGCCTGGGTGCGGGCAGTTTCGGCGGTTTCGGCATTTGTTCGGGCCAGTTCCTGGGCGCTGCGCGATTTTTCCAGGTCGGCTTCGGCGGCGGCCAATGTCGCCGGGTCGATGGCATCGGCTGCCAGGCGATCTCGCTGTTCGGCGGTATCGGCGGCCCGACTCATTAGCCTGACCTTGCGATCACCCAGGTCGGCAACGGTGCGGGTCAGGCTGGCGCGGCGGGCTTCATCGGCGGCGAAGCCGTCGCTGAGCCCGGATAATTCCTGATCCAGGTCGGCGACCGACCGGTTGGCGTCGCTTAAAGCGACTTTCGCCGTCTCGCCGCTTTCTTCCTCGCCTTCGCGGGACGCTTCGATGCCCTGGCGTTCGTCGTTCAGGGTGGCGATGGCCTGTTCGGCGTCGATGGCCAGGGCTTTTTCCCGGGCCATATCCGATGAAATCTGGGTTAGCCGGTGTTCGGTATCCAGGCGCGCCGTATCGACCCGCTGCTCTTCGGCGTCAAGCCCGTCGCGGGCGACGTTGAAGCGGTGTAGTTCTGCCGCGGCTTCGGCCTCAAGGCGCCGTAAGTCCGGCAGGCCTTCGGCATAGCTGGCTTGCCGCGTCGAGGCGGTGGCGGCCAGGCGAGTCAGTTCTTCGACCCGCATGTTGGCGGCATTTAACAGGCCCCGGTGATGCTCCAACCCGTCGGTGGCGGCGAGCCAGCGCAAATGATACAGGCTGGCTTCGGCCTTGCGGATATGATCCGACAAATTGCGGTAGCGATTGGCCTGTCGGGCCTGTTTTTTCAGGCCCTGCATTTGCGAATCCAGGGTGCCGAGAATGTCTTGCAGGCGTTCCATGTTGGTTTCGGCGCCGCGCAAGCGTAATTCGGCTTCGTGGCGACGGGAATGCAGACCGGTGATGCCAGCGGCTTCTTCCAACAGGCTGCGCCGGGCAATGGGCTTGGCGGCGATGACCGCGCCGATGCGGCCTTGCGACACCATGGCCGTCGAACGGGCGCCGGTGGATGAATCGGCAAACAGCAATTGTACGTCCTTGGCCCGCACTTCCTTGCCGTTGACCCGATAGGTCGAACCGCTGTCGCGTTCGATGCGGCGGCTGACTTCCAGTTCTTCGAAATCGTTGAACAGGGCCGGTGCCGTGCGTTCGCTGTTATCCAGGCTTAGCACCACTTCGGCGATGTTGCGGGAATTGCGATTGGATGTGCCGCCGAAGATGACGTCGTCCATGCCCTTGCCGCGCATTTGCTTGGCCGATGTTTCGCCCATGGACCAGCGCAGGGCTTCGACCAGGTTGGACTTGCCGCAACCGTTGGGGCCGACCACGCCGGTCAACCCCGGTTCGATCAGAAGTTCGGTTTGGTCGACGAACGACTTGAAGCCGGTCAGCCGGATTTTTGAAAATTTAAGCAACGCCAGTTATCCCGCTAAATTTGCCGAAGCTATTGTTTCGCCGCCAAGGCTTTATCCAGAATATCCTGGAAGTCCTTGTAGGGAAGATTGCCGGGCACTTTTGTTCCATTGATAAAAAATGTCGGGGTCGAACGAACGCCGAGGGTGTCTCCGGCATAATCTCTGCCGCTTTGAAGCGCCGCGAACAAGGCCCTGTCGTCGATGCAGTCATCGACGTCGTCTTCCGACATGCCGCTCAACCGGGCGATGCCGGCGAGGGCTTCCAAGGGCGTGTCACTGGCCGCCCAGGCATGTTGCGAGTCGAACAGGGCGCCGATCATGGGAAGGTAATTTTTACCGGAACAGCGGGCGACCATGGCCGCCGCCATGGCCAACTGGCCGAGCGGGAAATCATGGAAGACCATCCGAACCTTGCCGGTATCGATGTAATCTTTCTTTATTTTCGGCAGGTTTTCGGTGTGAAAGGCGGCGCAATGGGGGCACGTCAGCGACGAATATTCAATCATGGTCACCGGCGCATCGGCCCGGCCCATGGATTTTTCCGCCATCATATCTATTACGGAGACAGCTTTTTCCGTTGGCGCAACTTTTTCCGTTGGCGCTACTTTTTCCACCGGGGCCGCTTTTTCCACCGGAGCGGCTTTTTCCACCGGAGCAGCTTTTTCCACCGGGGCCACTTTTTCCACCGGGGTCGCTTTTTCCACTGAAGCGACTTCCCGCCATTCTGGGCCGAATTTGACCAGAATCAGTATAAGAGCTAAAACCAGAAATGCCGCTAGACCTAGTGTTAATTTACGCAAAATAGCCTCCAATGGCACAAAATGTTGTGAATTATACGATTGGCTAAAGCTGAGAGTCGACTCCTTTCGCGGCGATAATAAGGCGATGTCTGTGGATAAATCACCGCCGGGGCCGCAACGTTAGGCCTTTTCGGACTTGCGCAGGCCGATGACCGCGTGGCCAAGGGCCTGCAGCGCCTGACTCAGGTCGGCATCTTTGACGCTGCCCAGGCTTTTGGCGACGGCGGCCTTGTCATCGGCGGTCAGGTCCGGAGTCTGCCTTATGGGGATGTCGGGCCGTTCGGGTAACGGTCCCTGGGTAATCTTGATATGGGCGACCGCCTGGAATCCGAAATAGGCGTTGATGCGTTCGATCAATTGGGGCTGCAAATGCTGCAATTCCAACCCCAAACCGCCATTATCGATGCGCAAGTGCAGGGTGCCGGCGGATGTTTCGTGGCGGGGATAGGTGATCCGTTCGGGCGCCGAATGGGCGCTAAGCTGTTCGCCGACGATGAGCTTCCAGTCGTTGATGATGGCGCCATCGGCGAAACCGCGCCGACCAAAAATCGGTTTGGTGACTTTGCCGATAGAAACGGCAAGGGCTTTTGGCGGCCCGCCTCTTTTCGGATATTTCCGGGTGTTCATATTCTATAGACTACGCCCATGAACAATCTGGAACAACAGCGACGGCAGGCGCTTCTGGCATGGTACGACGCCCATGGCCGATCATTACCCTGGCGCGCCGGCAGCGGGGAGGCCGCCGATCCCTACCGGATATGGTTGTCGGAAATCATGTTGCAGCAAACCACCGTGATCACGGTCGCGCCCTATTTTAAGGCGTTCGTGGATCGCTGGCCGACCCTGCGCGATCTGGCCGCGGCCGATCTCCACCAGGTGCTGCATGCCTGGCAGGGGCTCGGCTATTACGCCCGGGCCCGCAACCTGCACAAATGCGCCGTTCTCGTCGCCGGTGATTACGGCGGGCAACTGCCTGGCGATGAACGGGAATTGCTGAAATTGCCTGGCATCGGCCCCTATACCGCCGCCGCCATCGCCGCCATCGCCTTCGGACACCCGAGCGCGCCGGTCGACGGCAATATTGAACGGGTTTTTGCCCGCCTGTTGGCCCTCGACAAACCCTCACCGGGCCTGCGAAGCCAGGTTGCCCCGTTCCTTCTTTCGATGGTGCCCCAAGACCGCCCGGGGGATTTCGTCCAGGCCCTGATGGATCTGGGTGCCACGGTGTGCACGCCGAAGAATCCCAAATGCGATGAATGTCCCTGGGTTAAACTGAAAGCGGGCGGCTGCCGCGCCTTCGACGGGGAAAATGCCCCTGCCTATCCGGTGAAAAAACCCAAAAAGGTAAAGCCGGTCCGTCACGGCGTCGCCTTTTGGGCCGAAAACGGGGATGGCCGGGTGTTTTTGCGGCGGCGCGAAGAACGGGGCCTGTTGGGCGGGATGATGGAATTTCCATCGACGGATTGGCGTCAGGAACCGTGGAAGCCGCGGGAAGCCTTGACGTGCGCCCCGTTCAAGGCCGACTGGAGCCCACTGCCCGGCCAGATTCGGCATACCTTCACCCATTTTCATCTTCAACTGACCGTCTGCATCGGTCGGGTTGCCGAGGATGGCGGCGTGTGGAGCGCCTTGGACGGGCTTTCAGACCATGCCTTGCCGACGCTCATGAAAAAAATCGTTGGCCATGTGGGAAGCGCTCGTAAAAAGGGTAAGAATTAAATCGCCAATGGGCTATGATAAAAGCCGTTTCACGGGTGCTTGAGAATTCAATGAATCTGACGAACAATAAAAACCCCCGGGTCCTGATGGTCGAGGACACGCTTAGTCTGGCCCGCACCTATACGGAATACTTAAGGGATGAGCCCATAAACCTTGTCCACGTGGAAACCGGTGGCGAGGGGTTCCGGGAACTTGATGAGTCGCTGCCCGACGCCATTTTGCTGGACCTGATGTTGCCCGACATCAGCGGCCTTGAGATACTCAAACACATTCACGAACAAGGGCTTCCCGTCGCCGTCGTCGTCATGACCGCCCACGGTTCGGTCAATACCGCCGTCGAGGCCATGCGCCTTGGCGCTTTTGACTTTATCGTCAAGCCGTTCAACGCCGATCGCTTGCGGGTGACCCTGAACAACGCCCTGGAAAACCGCCGGTTGGCCAGTATCGTCGAAGTTTACCGGGACAGCGACCGCGACCAGTATTTCGGCTTTATCGGGGCTTCTCTGAAGATGCAGGCGGTCTACCGGATCATCGACAGCGCCGCGGAAAGCAAGGCGACGGTCTTCATTACCGGGGAAAGCGGTACCGGCAAAGAGGTCTGTGCCGAAGCCATCCACAGCCGCAGCAATCGCGCCGGTGGGCCGTTTGTGGCGCTGAATTGCGGCGCCATTCCCCGGGATTTGATGGAAAGCGAGGTCTTTGGCCATACCAAAGGAGCCTTTACCGGCGCCGTCGCCGAACGCGAAGGTGCGGCCAGACGGGCCGACGGCGGAACCCTGTTTTTGGATGAAATTTGCGAGTTGGCCCCGGACCTGCAAACCAAATTATTGCGCTTCGTGCAGACCAGCAGTTTTCAGAAGGTTGGCGGTTCGATAACCGAAAAGGTCGATATTCGCATCGTTTGCGCGACCAATCGCGACCCCTTGGCCGAAGTCGCCGCCGGGCGTTTCCGGGAAGACCTGTTTTATCGCCTGCATGTGATTCCGTTGGCCCTGCCGCGCCTTAACGAGCGCGACGGAGATGTTTTGGCGATCGCCAAAAGCTTCCTCGCCGATTACAGCGCCGAAGAACACAAGGCATTTTCCAGATTTACCCCCGAAGTCGAAGCCGTCATGTCGGCCTATAACTGGCCCGGAAATATCCGCCAGTTACAAAATGTCGTGCGCAATATGGTGGTCCTCAACGAGGGCGATGAAATCACCGAAGAAATGCTGCCGGCGCCCCTCGATGACCTTGTCGGTGCGGTTCCGTCCCTGAACACCAATATAAATGTGGCGGCGGCGGGCGATGCGCGCAGTGGTAACGGCAAGGCGACGCCGGATGCGATCCGGCTCCTGGTTGATGTTGAACGCGAAACCATCGAGGCGGCGATTTTGATCTGTGGCGGCAATGTGCCGAAGGCGGCGGCCAGTCTGGGCGTCAGCGCTTCGACCCTGTACCGCAAGCGAACCGCCTGGGAACTGGCCGAAGGAAAAGATCAGGACGGCTGAGGAACCCTATGAATTGCGACGAATGCCTTCAGGGCATCGATCGCCGGTTCCAGATTTTTTGAAAGATCGGCGACATATGCCGCCGCCTGTTCGCGCGCACCGCCCCTGCAGGCACCTTCCAGGGCATACGCCAGATCAGCAATAGCGGCCATCCCGCAGGTTCGGCTCAGGCCTTTCAAGGAATGGGCGTGAATGGTCAGCGTGGTAACGTCCGGCTCATCAGAAATAGCCGCCAGTTCATCCATCTTGCCGCGGATGTCTATAATGAAGAAATCGATCAGATCATCGATTTCCGGTCCGACGTCTTCGACGAACTGTTTTAACGCCACTTCATCCAGGACATCTGCCGTCATGACTAATCATCATATGAAATCAGGGCATCGAAAGGAACGTCGCCAAGCCGTTCGCGGCCATTCAAGAACGTCAGTTCGATAATACCGGCGGTTCCGACCACTTCGGCACCGACTTTGCGGAACAATTCGATAGAGGCCGAAAGGGTGCCGCCGGTGGCCAGCAGATCATCGAGAATAACCACCCGCTGGCCGGGTTCGATGGCATCGCTCTGGATTTCCACTGTGTCGGTGCCATATTCCAGTTCGTATTCGTGGGATACGGTGGTTCCCGGAAGCTTGCCTTGTTTGCGAACCATGATGAACCCGCAGCCCAGTTTCAGGGCCAGCGGGGCGGCGACCAGAAACCCCCGGGATTCGATGCCGGCCAGGATATCGGGCTGATGGCGGCTGATGACCTTGGCCAACCGACCCATGGCGACCTGCCAGGCATCGGCGTGGGCCAGCAGGGTCGAAATGTCATAAAACTGTATTCCGGGTTTCGGGAAATCGGGGATCGTTCGGATGTGGTCTTTAATGTCCATAAATAAGTTTCACGCCTGTTTGGTTGTGGTTTTCGGCCAGCCCGTATAGCCCGACCGTATTTGAATTGAGCCTTGATAATGACGTTTGCCAAGGGGCCGGACAAGCCATATCGGGGTATTTTGTTGAAATAATGGATATTCTGAACGGCACTTAGTATAATTTTCCTGTACTATGATCGCGCGATCCTTTTGGGGGAAACCGTCGTATGAAAAAAATAACGCTAACAGAAGACGATGTCGCTCGACTGTTAGACGACCCATCGGCGAATCACCGCGTCGATATGGCGCTGAAAATGGCGCAGGGTTTTAACGAAGAAAATCTGAGCGATAACGAACGGGAAATGGCGGAAGATATTTTTCGCCTGATGCTCAAGGACGCCGAAGTCCGGGTCCGCGAGATCATGGCGGAAACCCTGAAAGATAACCCCCTCGTTCCCCATGATATTGCCCTTGCCATGGCCAACGACGTAGTTTCCGTGGCGCTGCCGATCCTGCGATTTTCCGATGTGTTGACCGATGCCGATCTGATTGAAATTATCAAAAACCAGGATATTTCAACGCAAGTGGCGATTGCCGGGCGCAAGGAAGTATCACAAAGCGTGTCTACCGCCCTGGTGGATACGGAAAACGAAGAAGTGGTCTTCAGGTTGGTCAGCAACCATGGGGCCAATATTTCCGAAGATGATCTTGAAAAAGTGGTGGACGTTTTCGGTGACAATGAAGATTTTGGCAATGCCATGGCGCTGCGCCCTAAATTGCCCGTAACCATCGCCGAACGGCTGGTTACGCTGGTATCTGAAAACATGCGGATCGAATTGGCCAAGCGCCATGAGTTGGGAAGCAATCTGGCCGCCGACCTGATTTTGCAAATTCGGGAACGGGCGATTATCGGCCTGTCCGAAGAAGGCGACGAAAACGATCTGGAACTGCTGATCGCCCAATTGCATGAAAACGGCAGACTGACACCGACGATCATATTGCGGGCGTTGTGCATGGGGGATCTGGATTTTTTCGAGGCCTCGATTGCGGAATTATCTGGCGTGCCGCTGAAGAACGTCCGCGTCCTGATTCACGATACCGGCCGACTTGGCCTAAGTGCGGTCTTTAAACAGGCGGGGCTGCCGGCGACCTATTTCCCGGCGGCGCGGGCCGCCATAGATGTCGCAGAGGAAACCGAATACGACGGTGGCGAAAACGACCGGCAAAGATATTCAAGGCGCATGATCGAGCGTATTTTGACCCAGTACGAACAATACGGAATCAAATTCGAATCGACCGATATTGAATATCTGCTGACCAAAATGGAAAGTTTGCCGCCGGGGGCCGTGGGCAAACCTGCCTGACATTCCAGTCGCCTACCGCCGTCGGGTCAGATGGCCCGCCAGCAATCCTTTTACACGTCATAGCCAAAATGCTGTGCCCAGGGACGCAAGGTTGGCAGAACCGGTTGCATGGGGTCGTGATAGCCCTGCCAACGGTCGCGCGCCCGCGTGTACAGCGATTGGGTCACCTGATTGTAACTGGCGGTGTTGATTTGCCCCCGTTGATGGGCGGTCTTGGTATAGTTTTGAAGGTTGTCGTCCCAATCCAGGCCCAGAAATTCCAGCGCCGGGGTTAAGGTTTCCTCGAAGGATTCGACCAGATATTCATAGCGCACCGTATGGACTGTCAAGGGTAGAACGTCCTGATATTGCCGCCACAGGGACATGACCCTGTCGTACAAATGGGCGGCGGCTTCCAGATCAAGAAAATTGATCATGGCATCGTTGGTGGCAAAATTCTGCATGAAACAGCTCAGCACGCAGTCGCACGGGTGGCGTTGAGTGAACAGGAAACGCGCTTGTGGGAATATCCGGTGAATAAGGCCGGCTTCGACCGTGTGCAGCGGGTTCTTGTCGATGATGATTGACGAGCGATCTTCCGGCGCGACGTGCTTGTCCAATTCCGTGAAATAGGTGTGGCGCAAGCCTTCAAGATCTTCCGGTTCCAGGGTTGCCAGCCCATCCGGGTCGCCGCCGGTCAGGTGTTCAAGGGCCGCCCTGACCTTTTGCAGGGCGGGTTTTTCTTCGGTGATGCAAATGCCGGGATGGCTGTGCAGGATGGTGTCCAGCAGGGTCGTGCCGGATCGCGGGAAACCTATAAGAAACACAGGGTCAGGCCGGTCTTCGAGAGGGGCCAATTGCCTCCAACTGGCGACCCATGTGGGCGTATAGCGTTTGGTCAGGGTCTGAAGTCTTGCCAGATACCGCTTTGGGTCCACCCGTTTCGCCCGGGGGGTGTCTCGGCGTCGATTGTTGCCTTCCTGGAAGTAGGCGTATGCGGCCCCGGTATCCCCTAAGCGATCGCACACGTCACCCAGTAAATAGGCCCGATCCAGCAGGAAATTGTTGTCAGCGATCTGTGTGTCCGTCGCCTCTAGCAGGCTTCGGGCGGAACCAAAGTCGCCATCATGTTTCAAAAGCTGGGCTTCACCAATAGCCAGCAGGGGATGGTTTGGGCAATTCCGCCTGGCGTTGGTGAGGGCGTCGCGCAAGGCATCGGTGCGGTTTGTTATTTCCAGTGCCTCAGCAAGGTTGCAGTGGGCTTCGGCGTAATCGGGCTTGATCACCAGGGCTTTTTTAAAGTTGGCGATGGCGTCGTCCGGTCGTTCCTGTTCCAGGGCTGCGTTACCCAGGCCGTTATAGGCTTCGGCGTGATCGGGGATGATTGCCAGGGTGTTGGTGAAACTACTCACCGCCAGATCTGTTTCTCCTTGCTCAAGAAAGGCCGCGCCCAAGTTGCAATGTGCCTCGGCGAAATTCGGCACGACGGCGAGGGCCATACGAAATCTTGCGATGGCTTCGTCCAGTTTGCCCGTTTGGACAAGCGTATTGCCCAAGTTGTTATGGGCTTCGGCAAAGTCCGGCCTATGGGCGAGGGCCTTGTGATAGCAGGCAATCGCCTGTTCCTCGCGGCCCATATTCATGTAGGTAATACCAAGGTAGTTATAGGTGTCGGCATCCGGCTTGATCGCCAGGGCGTTGTCGAAACAGGTGGCTGCACCCGCCAGATCGCCCAACTCACTAAGCACTTTGCCAAGGTTGGTATGGGCGTCCACATAGTCGGGATCGACGGATATGGCTTGTGAAATCAATTCAACGGCATCTTCTTTTCGGCCTAATTGATGGGCGATGACGCCCAGCAGATGCAGCGCCACGGGCTGCTTGGGATCGACTTGCAATATCTTCCGATAAGCTGCTTCGGCCTGGGCCAATTGCCCCGAGGTGTGGTGCTGCACGGCTACGTCTATGGCGTGCTCAAGACTTGGAGTAGGCCGACCGAGAGAGGCACCGGCGGCTTTTCCGGCCAGTTTTTTTTGGCGACGTTTCTCGGCCCTGTTCATATTTGGTTATCGTTCTCAAAAAGTTAATTGCTAGCAAACCTAAACGATTTCTCTGGAGCACATCAGGGTCTTGAAAGCTCTTTCCAGGTCGAATAGCCCTTGCGGAATTCTTCAAGCGAACGCCAGATGCGCCTGAAATCGTTGTCATTGCTGGATTGTTCCCCCTGAACGTCCTTCCAGGCGAGTTCAAGGGCCGACAGGATTGGCTGTGACCAGCGGTGAATGTTAACCCCGTTCTTGGTCATTTCCTTCAGGGCGTCGTATTGCGAGGCCTCGCCTTTGGCCAATGCATAGCGCACGTTATCGCCGCATACGGCTTCGACCTGGGATTGCCGCGATTTTGACAGGCCGTCCCACTTGTCCTTGTTGATGATCAGATTGACAAACGCCGCCGGGTGTTGCCAGCCCGGGAAATAGTAATGGCCGGCAAGGTCGCCAATTCCCAGCTTGATATCGATTGACGGCAAGGAAAATTCGGCGGCATCGATGCTGGTATTTTCGAACGCCATGAAGATGTCTTCCTGATTGAGTTTTTGCGGCAGGACACCCAACTTCGCCCAAACCATGGCGCCGAGCCCCGATGAGCTCATTTTCAGTCCCACCAGATCGCTTGGCCCGGTAAATTCCCTGCGAAACCATCCCGAAGCCTGGGGCGGGATCATGCCGCACAGAATTCCGTGAACATTGAACGGTTTATAAATGTCGTTGAGTGCGTCCTGACCACCGCCAAAATACATCCAGGCCAGGTATTCGCCGGTTTCTGGTCCAAAGGGAATTGATGCAAACAAATTAAGCGCCGGGGCCTTGTCGGCCCAAATCCCAACGGTACCGAAAGCGCTATCGATGGTCCCGGAACTGACGGCGTCGAACATGCCCTTTACCGGAACCAGGGAACCGGGTTCGAAGAACTTGATTTCCATGCCGCCATCGGAAACATTCCACAGGCTGCGCCCGATACGGGATGCCAGTTTGCCCATTAACGGCAGCGAATCCGGATAGGCGCTGGCCATGCGCCAGCGTTCGATGGATTGTTGCGAGCCCACCGAGGGCAAGGCGATGGGTGTTTCAGGCGTGATCGCCCTAGCCGCCTGCTCGATGGCTTCGCCAATGGTCGCGGCTTTCTTGGAGCCAGCAATTGTTCCGGAAAAACGGTTGCTGTCGCTTTCGAGACGGGGCGCGATAACGGTCGCGCCAAACATCACGCCGACAACGCAACCGATGACGATGCCGATGATAATCCCACGCATTTTTTTGTTTTTCCTTTGGTATGATAGCCATCGCCACACGAATGGGGGCAGTGTAACGACGAAGGGGATCAGGGGCAAAAAAAATCCCCCGGCCATTGTATGTGACCGGGGGATCGTTTTGATCGAGGGTATTTAGAAGGCGACTCTGATGCCAACCCAACCGGCGGTCAGGTCGTCATAGTTGGTGCCCGTGACGTCATATGCGACGTTCTGGATACCGCCGTAGATGGCGGCGCCGTAGTCGGGCATTTTGTGTTCGGCGACCAAAGCGTATGTCTTTGCCTCGTTACCATTGGCACCCAGGTCCTGGACATTCTGATACCAGGCGGAAATCCCGTTCATGCCCATGGTGTAGCCCAGGGATACGCCCCACATTTCAGGATCGGCCAGGCCGGTATTTGCCGCGACATTGCCGTTCAAATTGCTCTTGGAATAGGCGATGGAACCATTCAGTCCGCCAGTCAGGGAAACAGCCATGGAGCCACCCCATTCATTATCTATGGAAGACGTGGCGCCACGCGATCCCCACCCGGCCGAAGCGGCGACCTTGGTGCCATCGTAATTGGCGGCGTAATTCAGGCGAGCGGACCCATGATCGCTATCGGAATGTCCAACAACACCCGTAAAACCACCCATTTTGGGGGTCGTGTATTTAACGTTGCTCGAACGTCCGCCATCGAAGAATTGCATAATGCTTGTGACGCTGGGGCCGGTTGTGGTGCCGGTAGCGCCGCTGACGTGCATTGTTTCGCCGCCAATGGTCGTCCCGTCGTAGAAACCGGCGTTACCGGCACCTGACAGGTTGTTGCCGAGGAAACCATCGTCGGCGGTGCTGGTGTGGCCAAGGACCAGCGTGCCCATGGTGTTCGACACACTTATGGCGGAATGCCGGAGGTTGAGGGAGCGGGCGGTGCTGTCGACTTTGGAACTGAGCGAGGCGTTTGCCTGCACGCCGATTTCCGTCCAGGCGCTAATTGTCATGGATTCGGATTTCGCCGCCGCATCGATGCGGAAACGCGATCCGGCGACTTCGGTATTGTCGATCTGTCCGACGGTCGTGCTCTTGCCGTCGTCAGAGACTACAACGGCGCGATTGATGTGACCACTGACGGACATGGTTTTTTCGACTTCGGCGGCTGCGGCCGGAGAAACGATGCCACCGAACAGCATCAAAGCGGTGCTGCTCATGAGAAAATGACGGATATTGTTCACGATATACTTCCTTATAAATGAATGCAGGAATCAAAATAATTCCCCGCCCCCTCTTATCCTGGTTCTTAATATCGTACTGTATGCCTTAAATTGAAAGGTTTGACGTGAATATCTGGATAAAAAGATCCCCGACTGCGTTGCCACAGTCGGGGATCGTTTTTTTCTTCAGTGAAAGAAAACTATCAACGTCTCCGTTTGCCGGATTGGTAAATAATCAATTCTCCACTTTTGCCGGAAATCATTCCAGGTTCCGTCTTGTTCGGGTTGAACGGACGGGGCCTTTCACATGCTCCCAATGCAACGGATATCAAAACCAAAAATACAGTCAGGACTCGGTACATAGGATCACTAATTACCAGCTTTTGTCAGCTTAACTTCTTTAGAAGTTCAACCGGATGCCAACCCAACCACCGGTCAGGTCGTCATACTGGGTCGCCGTCGAAGGGGTGTCATATTCGGTGTTCGAAATACCCGCGTAGACGGAAGCACCATAGTCACTCAAGTTGTGCTGAACAACCAAAGCCATGCGTGTGGCTTCGTTGTTGTTGGCGCCCAAGTCAGAGGTGACGCCGTACTGGGCGGTAATGCCGTTGGCGCCCATGGTGTAACCAAGGGAAGCACCCCAGAAATCGGGATCTTTCAGGCCGGCAGCTGCCGCCGAGCTAAGATCACGCTTGGAATAGGCGAGCGAGCCATTGATGCCGCCGGCAAGAGCGAACGCAACGGACGTGCCCATTTCCTTATCGGTTGCAGACGTGCCGCCTTCGGAGCGGATACCGGCGGACCAGACAACCTTGGTTCCATCGAAATCACCCGAATAGTTGACGCCAGCAGAACCGTGATCGTCATCGGAATGGCCAACGGCAAACGAGAACCCGCTGAAATTAGGGGAGCTGTACTTGATGTTGGATTTGCGGCTACCACCACCCTGGAAGGCATCCGTAACGGAGCCAACGGAGACGACTGCCGTACCGGTGGTCGCGTTGTTGCCGCCAGTGCCGGTGTCATTCGAAACATGCAGCCGTTGGCCACCAAGCAGCGGGCCGTCGTAGAAGCCGGCGTTGCCGGTGCCGGACAGCTGGTTGGAGATGTAGTACGCACCAGCGGTTGATGTGTGACCAACGGTCAGGGTGCCCATGCTGCTGGAGACGGCGATGTAGGAATGACGAAGGTTGAGGCTACGCGATGTGGCGTCAGCCTGGGAATCGACAGAGCCGTTGGCCTGAACGCCCAATTCGGTCGTGGCGCTGATTGTCATGGATTCAGATTTGGCCGCGGCTTTGATGCGGAAACGCGAACCACTGACGTAGGTGGGATCGATCTGCGACATCGTGGTGGCTTCGCCATCATCGGACATGACGAGCGCACGGTTGACGTGACCGGAAACGGACATGGATTTTTCGACTTCCTGGGCGGAAGCCGGAGAAACAGCAACAGCTACCAAGCCGGCAGCGGCAGTGCTGAGAAGCATAAGACGAAAATTACTCATTTTTAAGAACCCTCTCTATAGGTTTGATTTTCAGGAGCTGCAAAAAAAACCGCAACTCCCCACTTACATTTAAGTGTCTGTATTTCTATGGGGTTAGCTTAGGCGCGTCAATCATATGATCCATAATTGCCACAGAATTAAGTCCGGACGTGACATTTTTGACACACACGGCGATCAAGGCGGGCGGCAGGGATGATTTTTTCAGTTCGCCGGAGACGGCGTTTGGCCTTGTGTGGCGGGGGCTGACGCCGAATCGGCGGCGGGCTTTTCTTCCGGTCCGGAGGCCGTATTAAAGTCGTTCAGTTGTTCGCCATCTTTATCCTGGGCAATATGCATGTCCTGGCTATTGAGAAGCGGTGTGAGCAATCCGGTGACCACGGCGAATCCGATAATGGCGGCGGCGATACCCATGCTGATCTTGGCCGATACGGGCCAGGCGTTGATGGATTGCAGTATGCCGGCATGGGGGGCAGGGGGCTGTGTGCCGTTGGCCCGGGAAAAGGGGATAACGATGCTATCGCCGCCTTTGACGGCTTCGTTCGAAGAATGAAACTTGTAGGCGTTACGACCCTTGCCTTTGGCGTAATACATCGCCTTGTCGGCTTTATTGAGCAGCGTTTCGGCTTCTTCACCGTCCTGCGGGAATATGGCTATGCCGATGCTGGCGGTAATGCTGGCTTCCTGATTTTCAAGCGCATAGGTCCGCGACAGGGATGCCAGGAGCTTGCCCGCGACAATGTCGGCGGTCGCTATGCTGTCGACGCTATCGAGGATGATCGCGAATTCGTCGCCGCCAATGCGCGCCGCGGTATCGGAATCGCGCAAGCACTTGCCGATTCGCCGGGACACGATCTGCAGCAGTTCATCACCGGCCAGGTGGCCGAGAGAATCATTGACCCATTTGAAGTAATCGAGATCGAGAAACATCAAGATGACATGTTTTTCGTCTCGCTTGGCGTGTTTCATGGCCTGGGTCAGGCGATCGAACATCAGTGTCCGGTTGGGCAGGCTGGTCAAAATGTCATAGCTGGCCCGGTGCCGAAGCTCGGCATCGGCCAGGCGCTGGTGGCGGCGTTCCTGCGCTTTGTTGAGTTCGCGTTCGACGGCGGGGGTCAGGTGATCGGGGTTGCCCCATTCCACAAGGTCATTGATACCGGCCTTAAACTGCGAAGCGACGCGCTTGGCGTCGCTGGACATCGGCCCGGTAACGACAATGAAGGGGATGTCGGGGTCATAGGCTTCCAGGTCATGCCGGGCATCGACAACGCTAAACTGGCTCAGGTGGCTGTCGCACAGAACAAGGTCGATGGAACTTTTCTCGAGGGATTTTCTGAACGTCTCGGAGTTTTCGGCCCATTGCGAAGACACATCAAAGCCGCTGCGATACAATTCGGCCCGCAAGCCAATTGCATCGCTTGGCGTATCGCATAGAATTACAACTTGTAACTTACCGTCCACCAAGAACACCCCCGAGGGTAGATTCGAACGATTAAAATTACCAATTGTGGGGTTTTCTGTCCAACAAACAATCTTCGGTTTTTGCAAATAAACATTGGATCATTTCAGCTTGTTGTAAGGTTCGTGTGGTTTAGTTTTCGAAACACCGCCACATATTTCTTCCGATTTCGCCTCGTTTCTGCTGACTGTTGGTGGCATTATTACACTGGATGTTTCCCGCTTACTGTTAAAGTTTAATGCGTTCCGTTGATCGCTGTCGCAGGGCGGTGGGTGCAGAAATCCGATTCCAAAGATTAATAATCAGGGTTATGATCGACCGTCATTTGAACCTTGGCCGGAAATAATCAATCCGGGACCCAGGGGCTTAACCACCGGGACCGAACCAGTGAACAGAAAAGAACGACGGAAACTGGACAGGCTGGCCAGGACAACCGGTGCGGCATCTATCCCGGCCACCCTGCAAGCCGCCGTGCACGATCACCGAGAAGGCCGCCTGCGGCAGGCTGAAAAAAAATACCGACAGGTGTTGACCATCGACCCCAATCATTTTGATGCGACTCACCTTCTGGGCGTCGTGACCTATCAGAATGGCGATATAGACACCGCCATCGCCCAACTTCGCGCGGCGAGCACCCTTCGTCAGGACGATGACGAGGTTTTCTATAATCTGGGGATGGCGCTGGCTGCGGGAACGTTGACAGACGACGCGTTGCTGGCCTTCGACCGCGCCCTGGAAATCAATCCGGCAATTGCCAAGGCGCCGTTTAACGCGGCGGTCATGCTGCACGATCACGGTCGCCCGGAAGCGGCGGTGGAAAAATATCGCGCCGCCATCGCCAGCGATCCAGGATACACCAACGCCCTGATAAATCTTGGAATTGTCCAACAGGAACTTGGCTTGTTCGACGACGCCGAAGCCACCTGCCGCCGGGCGATCGAAACCAAACCCGGCAGTGGCGAATTGCACTGCAACCTGGGGGTATTGCTCCATGACCGAGGTAAATTCGATGCCGCCCTTGCCGCGTTCGAGACCGCCATCCAAATAGAACCGACGCTAGCCCAGGCCCTCATTTACAAGGGGCATCTGCTGCACGATATGGAACGCCTGGGCGACGCCGTCGATGCCTTCCGCGCGGGCATGGCGCAGGACCCCGCGTTGCCGGGCGTGCGGGTTAACCTGGGGGATGTCTTGCGCGAAAAGGGTGATTTGCAACAGGCCGAAGTCGTGTACCGTCAATCCATTGAACAAGATGCCGATCCGGGGGAAGCCTATCGCTGTTTGGCAGAAATGAAAAAGTTCCCCCCCGGCGACCCGATTGTTGAGTTGATGACAGAACAGTTGGCGAAAACGCAAAAGCGTGGCGGAAATGACATGGATTTGCACTACGCTCTTGCCAAGGTTCATCAGGACTTGGGAAATGCCGATGTTTCCTTCGCTCATCTGGGAACGGCAAACGCCCTGAAGCGAGCCACACTGCGGTATGATGTCGCCGATGACGAACGCCTTTTCGAGCACATCGCCACTGTGTTCGACCGAAATCGCATCAGCCAAATGACCGGCGCCGGTTATGGCGATTGCGAACCCATATTCATTATCGGCATGCCCCGGTCGGGCACGACTTTGGTCGAACAGATTCTGGCCAGTCATTCCCGGGTCGATGCGGGCGGGGAAATGACGGCGTTGAGCAGGGCCGTGGCCGACGGGGTGGGCCAGGGGGAATCTGAAGATGCGCTGCGACACCGCCTGGATGATCTTGCCCCTTCGGACCTGATCCACATGGGGCGGGCCTATCAGGAAAATGCGAAAATTACCGGCGGGCGCAGAAAAACCGACAAGATGCCGGCCAACTTCATCAATGCCGGGTTGATAAACCTGATCCTGCCCAAGGCCCGGATCATTCACTGCATGCGCGACCCGGTGGATACCTGCCTGTCGTGTTTGCAGCGGCTCTTCGGCAAGGGGCAGCGGTATTCCTACGATCAAGTGGAACTGGGGCGCTATTACGTGGCCTACGACCGTTTGATGGCCCATTGGCGGGACGTTTTGGGGGAAAAAATGTATCAAATTCGATACGAGGACCTGATCGCCGACCAGGAAGGCGAGACGCGCAAGATGTTGAAATATTGCGGTTTATCCTGGGAAAACGCCTGCCTGAACTTCCATGAAACGGATCGCGCCGTGCGCACCGCAAGCGCCGCTCAGGTGCGTCGACCTATATATGATAGCTCTGTTCGGCGCTGGGAACCCTTCCGGCATCAGTTGTCGGACTTGCTGGACGCCCTTGGGCCTGCTATCAATTGACGCTCTCGTGGGGAAGCAGCCCGATCTTCGGGCTTGGATAAAAATCCGTCATTGCGCAGTTTCAGATGTCAGACGTTTGAGCGACTGGCAGATTATTACGAATTAAGGAAGCATAGGTGAAGAATTCTCGCCCAAGAATGCTGATTTACAGCCATGATTCTTTCGGGCTGGGCCACTTGCGGCGGTGCCGGACGATCGCCCATTCGCTGGTCGATCACCGCGAGGACCTGTCGGTCCTTATCTTGTCGGGATCCCCTATTATTGGCAGTTTCGGTTTTCGCGAACGGGTCGATTTCGTGCGGATTCCCGGTGTCATCAAGCTGCGCCACGGCGATTATTCGTCACTTAAGCTCGATATGAACATCGACGACGTCATGGCGATGCGGGCGTCGATCATCAAGCACACGGCGGATGTCTTCAATCCGGATGTTTTCCTGGTCGACAAGGAACCGCTGGGCCTGCGCGGTGAGGTCAAGGATACCCTGACCATGTTGAAAGCGCGCGGCACGCCGCTGGTGCTGGGCCTGCGCGATGTCATGGATACGCCCGAAGTGCTGGACGAAGAATGGCGCCGCAAGGATGTCTATCCGGCCCTTGAAAACCTGTATGACCATATCTGGATTTATGGCCTGCCGGATTTGTATGACCCCTTCGAAAACGTCCCCGTCCCGGAAGTCGTGAAGAAAAAATCAAAGTTTACCGGTTACCTGCGGCGCACCTGGAACCAGTCGGCGCCGCTGCACCAGCCGACATTTTTCAACAACGAGCCCTATATCCTGGTCAATACCGGCGGTGGCGGCGATGGCGACGTGTTGGTCGATTGGGTCATCCGGGCCTACGAACACGATCCTGATATTCCTCATCCGGCCCTGTTGCTGCTGGGGCCGTTCATGCGGTCCAGCCAGCAGGCCGAATTTATCGACCGGGTCAATCGCCTGGAAAACGTCGAAGTCTTAACCTTTGAAACCAACGTCGAAGGCCTTGTCAGCCAAGCCATGGGTGTGGTTTCCATGGGCGGATACAACAATTTTTGCGAAATCCTGTCCTTCGACAAGCGCGGCCTGATCGTGCCGCGCACGGTGCCCAGGCTGGAACAATACATTCGCGCCAAACGGGCCGAAGAGCTGGGCCTGGTCAAGATGCTGGCCGCCGACGGTGACCGGGAGCCGGCGCGCATGGCCGAAGCCTTGCGGGCCTTGCCCAACCAATCCCTGCCATCCGAAGTCCGCATCCCCGGTCTTCTCGACGGCCTGTCGACGATCAATGGTATGGTCGATTCCTGGCTGAAGGAAGATACCCGAACGAAACCGGGGTTGACGGTCGTTTCCGGTAAGACCTGATTCAATGACTCACGCCGTGGCGTTCGTCCTCAAGGGATATCCCCGATTGTCGGAGACTTTTATCGCCCAGGAAATCCTGGCCCTTGAACGCTCAGGGCTCGATATCCGCCTGTATTCCTTGCGCCATCCGACATCATCGAAGCGCCATCCGGTGCATGACGAGATTCGCAGCCAACCGACTTATCTTCCGGAATACCTGTACCGCGAACCGTTGCGCGTCTTGCGGGCCTGGCGCGCCGTTCGCCAATTGCCGGGCTATGCGGGCGCCCGGGCCATGTGGCTGCGCGATTTGTGGCGGGACCTTAAGCCCAATCGCATTCGTCGCTTCGGCCAGGCCCTGGTGTTGGCCCATGAACTGGCCCCGGACGTCACCCGTATCCACGCCCACTTTTTGCATACGCCGGGGTCGGTCGCCCGATATGGCGCGATGATTCTGGGCCTGCCGTGGTCGTGTTCGGCTCATGCCAAGGATATCTGGACCCTTGCCGAATGGGAAAAGCGGGAAAAACTCGCGGACTGCGACTGGCTGGTCAGTTGTACGGGGGCCAATGTGGAACACCTGAAGGCGCTGGCGGTCGACCCGGGGCGCATCGAACTGGTCTATCACGGGTTGGATTTCAGTCGCTTTCCAAAACGCCCTACCGATTGGTCGCACCGCGACGGCAGTCGGGCCGATGACCCGGTGGTGGTGCTGTCGGTGGGTCGCGCTGTCGACAAAAAAGGCTATCCGGGGTTGCTCGCCGCACTGGCCCAAATTCCCGCCGATCTGCACTGGCGCCTGGTTCATATCGGCGACGGCCCACAGTTGGTGGATCTGAAACGCCAGGCCGACCGGGACGGCATCGGCGACCGCATCGTCTGGATGGGCGGCCAGCCCCAGGCGATGGTGCTGGAGCAATGCCGCGGGGCCGATGTGTTTGTCCTGAACAGCCGAATTTCCCAAGACGGCGACCGCGATGGCTTGCCCAATGTCTTGATGGAAGCCCAAAGCCAGGGTGTGGCGTGCCTGTCGACACGGGTTTCGGCGATACCGGAATTGATCGAAAACGGCGTCACCGGCACCCTGGTGCCGGCCGATGACGTCAAGACTTTGGCCACCGAACTGCATCGCCTGATCACAGACCCCGATCTCAGGCGGCGGCAGGGCGAGGCCGGGATGAATCACGTGCGGAGCCATTTCAGCCTGGAACGCGGCATCGCCCGGTTGGTCGAAAAATTCAAGGATGAGATCTGATGCGCGTGGCGTTCTATGCCCCCATGAAGGCGCCGACGCACCCCTCGCCATCGGGCGACCGGCGCATGGGCCGGTTGCTGATGCAGGCGCTGGGCGCCGCCGGCCACGATGTCGAACTGGCTTCGGTCTTTCGATCTTATGACAAAGGCGATGCGGCGCGACAGGCCCGCCTGCGAGATATCGGGGGGCGCCTGGCGGATCGGCTGGTGCGATCCTATTTGCGTCGCCAGGCCAACCAGCGCCCGCAGGCCTGGTTTACCTATCATCTGTATCACAAGGCCCCGGACTGGATTGGGCCGGTCGTCGCGAAGGCCCTCGACATCCCCTATATGGTCGCCGAAGCCTCGCACGCACCGAAACAATCCGGTGGGGCCTGGGATGTCGGATATGGCGAAACCGCGAAGACCATCGCCGCCGCCGATTTGGTGATCAGCTTCAACGAAACCGATAACGCTTGCCTTCTGCCGTTGCTGCACAATCCCGACCGCCTGGTTTCCCTGAAACCGTTTATCGATACCGAACCGTTTGCCGCCGCGTTGGCCACCCGCGACATGACGCGCCAGCGCATTGCCGGGGAAACCGGCATTGATGCGACCGTTCCCTGGCTGGTCGTCGTGGCGATGATGCGCAAGGACCAGAAACTGGAATCCTACCGGGTGCTGGCCCAGGCGCTTGATCTTGTTCCCGACCTTCCCTGGGCGTTGCTGGTGGTTGGCGGCGGTGTCGCCGACAACGACGTCAGGCAAGCCTTCGCACCGCTCAATGATCGCATCGCCTGGCTGGGGTTACGTCCCCACGATGATCTGCCCGGTATTTTCGCCGCCGCCGATATTTACGTTTGGCCGGCCATTAAGGAAGCCTACGGTATGGCTTTCCTGGAGGCCCAGGCCGCCGCCCTGCCGGTGATCGCCGGCAATTCCGGGGGCGTTGCCGGGATCGTCGAAAATGAACAAAGCGGTGTGTTGGTCCCCGAAGGTGACGCGACGGCCTTCGCTGGCGCCGTGTGTCTGTTACTAATTGATGATGATCGGCGCCGCGCCATGGGTCAGGCCGCGCAAAAACAGACTATCGAAAAACACGGCTTAATAACTGCCATCAGCGACCTGAACGGGGCCATGGACACCATGATGAAAAGGTTTGCGTCATGATCCCGCTGATCGTCCTGCGCCACGGCCCGACGGCCTGGAACGCCGCAAAAAAAATTCAGGGGCGTTCCGATATTGCGCTCAGCCCGGCCGGTCGGGATGTGGTCGGCGGCTGGGCGCTGAGCCCTGAATTCGCCGCCTTTAAGTGCGTTTGCAGCCCCCTGGTGCGGGCCCAGGAAACCGCCCGGATCATGGGGTTTGAACCGTCAGACTGTGAACCCCGGCTGATTGAAATGAACTGGGGCGATTGGGAAGGCCGGACCCTGGCTGAGTTGCGCGCCGAACCGGGCCAGGAAATGACGGCAAACGAAAACCGCGGGCTGGATTTCCAACCGCCCGGCGGCGAAAGCCCGCGCGACATTCAAGCCCGCCTTGGCCCGTGGCTGGGCGGGATCCGTGAACCGACCATAGCGGTCACCCACAAAGGCGTCATCCGGGCCTTGTATGCCTTGGCCTGCGGCTGGGATATGAGCGGCGATCCACCGCAAAAACTGCGCGATGGTATGGCCCACAGTTTTGTCATTGATAGCGATGGCAATCCTTCTGTAGACCGTTTAAACATTCCTCTGGAGAGCCCAAATACATGACCCCGACCCCCGGCCCGAAACGCGTGATGTTCTATGTCCAGCATTTGCTGGGCATTGGCCATGTCAAGCGGGCCGCCGTCATCGCCCGGGCGATGACGGCCAAGGGCTTGCAGGTCAGTGTGGTGATGGGCGGCATGGACGTGCCCGATGTGGATTTCGGAACGGCCCGGGTGCTCAGGCTGCCGCCGGTGCGGGCCACCGACGGCACCTTCAAGGTCTTGTTAGACGATCTAGGTAACGTCATCGACGATACCTGGCGCGATCATCGCAAGCAAAAACTCCTGGATATCTTTGCCCAGGTGCGCCCGCATATTCTTATGCTGGAAATGTTCCCCTTCGGACGACGCCAATTCCGCTTCGAACTGCTGCCCTTGTTAGAGGCCGCCGCCACCGCCACGCCCCGGCCCCGGGTTGTATCTTCGGTGCGCGATATCCTGGTGCAAAAAACCAAGGTCGAACGCAACATCGAAATGGCGCAACTGGCAAAGCTTTGGTTTGACGCGGTGCTGGTCCATGGCGACCCGTCGGTGGCGACGTTTGACATGACGTTTCCCGAACACGACACCATCAAACACCTGATCCGCTATACCGGATATGTGGCGGTGCCGAAACTCGCCGGGGGAAGCGACGCCGGGGCGGGTGAAATCGTGATCTCCATGGGCGGCGGCGCGGCCGGAAAGCCGATGATCGAAACGGCCCTGAAAGCGTTCCCCCTGGCCAAAACATCGAACCGGATATGGCGAATTTTGTGCGGCCCCAACCTGGATGACGAGACCTTTCGCGCCCGCCAAAGTGAAGCGCCGGACGGCATTATCATCGAACGCAACCGGACGGATTTCCCGACCTTGTTGAAGAACTGCCTCGTTTCGGTTTCCCAAGGGGGCTACAACACGGTTATGGATGTGTTGCAGGCACGGGCCAGCGCCATCATCGCGCCCTATTCGGAATCCGACGAGAGCGAACAGTGTTTCCGGGCCGATCTTATGGAGCGGCGCGGGCTGCTGCGGCTAATCGAACACGATCAGTTGACACCGGCGCTTCTGGCGCGTTCAATCGATGAAATGGCTGAATCAAGGCCAGCATCCATTTCCGGGATCGATTTTGCCGGGGCTGAGACAACGGCGCGGATAATTGCGGAATTGGCCGACAGCGACACATCGTCGCCTGACAAAAAAGCCACGGAGCAATTTGAAGTATGAAGGAGGGAACAGGCGACGCTGGTTGGGATGATCTCATCCGTGAACTTGACGCCTGGCAGGGGGAAGGCTTGACCGCGACGCTTTGGTGGCGCGACGACGACGCGACCAAAATTACCGGCGCCTTGGAGAATATGCTGGATATCTGCGAAAACACGCAAGTTCCCCTCGCCCTGGCGGTCATTCCGGCCCGGGCCGACCCCGGCCTTGGGGATTGTCTGGCCGGTCATCGTCGCGTGAGCGTTCTTCAACATGGTTTGGCCCACTTAAACCATGAAGCCGAAGGCCATAAAAAATCCGAATTTGGCGGCGGCCGGGATCTAAGCCAAGGGCGAGCTGACATTCGCGAAGGCCGGGAAATCCTGTCCCGGTGGGAAGCCTTCCTGCCCGTATTCGTGCCGCCCTGGAACCGCATGGATCATCGGTTTATCGAGATTTTACCCGGCCTTGGGATTACCGCAATTTCCGCTTTCAAAGCCAGGCCCACGCGCAATCCGGCGGCGGGCCTTAAGGCCATCAACAGCCATGTCGATATTATTCAAAGCCGCGATGGGCATCGCCATTTTATCGGCGTTGGCCGGGCTATACACGCGATAGTCGATCACTTGTCGGCGCGTCGCCAGGGCCGGGTTGACAGGGAAGAGCCCTCGGGGATACTGACTCATCATCTGGATCACGACGATGAAAGCTGGACGTTTCTGGAGCGCCTCTTTCGGGCGGCTGGAAAACATCCGGCGGCCCGCTGGTTAAGCGCTGCGGAAATTTTTAAACCGGAGACCCAATAACAAATCATGAGCGATATCCTGAAAGTCGAAAACCTGGAAGTCGAATTCACCACACAGACCGGTACGGTCCGTGTGGTCGATGGTATTTCTTTCCGGATTCCAGCCGGCAAGACCGTCGCCATTGTCGGTGAATCGGGGTCCGGTAAATCAGTGACAACGCAGGCAATAATGGGGATTCTTCCGCGCAATGCGAAAATAACCGGCGGCCGTATTTTGTTTGACGATTCATTGCGCAAACAGGAAGACGAAACATCCCTGCGCGATAAAAAACACAACGTGACCGGTCAAATATATGAACTGACCAGTGTTGATCCGGAAAGTCGCACCTATCAGGCGTTGCGCGGAAACCGGATTTCAATGATTTTTCAGGAACCGATGACGTCCTTGTCGCCGCTGCACACCATCGGTGACCAGATCGGCGAAGCACTTAGTATTCACCATAAAATCAGCAAAAAAGAGGTTCGCGAAAAAACGGTCAAGATGCTGGACCTGACCGGATTTCCCGACCCGGACAGCGCCTATGATACGTTTCCGTTCGAACTTTCCGGTGGCCTGAGACAGCGGGCGATGATCGCCATGGCCCTGATATGCGGCCCGTCGCTGCTGATTGCCGATGAACCTTCGACTGCCCTGGACGTTACCATACAGGCACAAATTCTTAAATTAATCAAAGACTTGCAGGCCGAATTGGGAATGGCGGTGTTGCTGATCACCCATGATCTTGGGGTCGTCGCCAACGTCGCTGACGAAGTCATCGTGGTCTTTCGCGGCAGGGTCATGGAATCGGGAACCCTCGAGGATATTTTCCGTCATCCGAAACATCCCTATCTGAAGGGCCTGTTTGACACCATTCCGCATTTCGATATGAAACCCGGTCAACGCCTGCAACCGCTGCGCAAGATCGAGGCTCAGCTCGGCAATTTAACAAATGACGTCATCGCCTTTCATGAATCAGATGCCCGGCTGCCGCTTTTGGAAGTGCGGTCGATTTCAAAAGAATTCACGACCCGCAAACAAAGCGGAGTTTTCGGCTCTTCGGCCAATACGGTGCTGGCGGTCGATGATGTCTCGCTGCATATCCGGCGAGGCGAATGCCTGGGCCTGGTCGGCGAAAGCGGCAGCGGCAAGTCGACGGTCAGCAAAATTATCATGCGGGCGATTGAACCCGATCACGGCGAGGTCCTTTTCAACGATCACGGCGAACGGGTGGATATTCTTAAATTAAGCGCGCGCGAGATGGAAAAGCTGCGGTGCAAAATCCAGTATGTTTTTCAGGACCCGTTCAGTTCCCTGAACCCGCGCATGACAGTTTTCGATATCCTGAATGAGCCGCTGGAAATTCACAATATTGGCGACGCCGCCCTGCGGGGTGAAATGGCCGCCCAGCTGATGAAAATGGTCGGTCTTGATCCGCTGCATAGCAGCCGTTATCCGCACAGTTTTTCCGGCGGCCAGCGGCAGCGCATCGGCATCGCCCGGGCGCTGGCCCTGAAACCCGAACTCTTGATTTGCGACGAACCGGTGTCGGCACTGGATGTTTCCATTCAGGCACAGGTCCTCAATCTATTGAAAGACCTGCAGGAAAAATTGGGCCTGACCTATCTGTTCATTTCGCACAACCTGGCGGTGGTCGATTACGTGGCCGACCGCATCGCCGTGATGTGCGCCGGTCGGCTCGTGGAAATCGCCCCGCGCGAAGTCCTGTTCGCCAACCCGGTTCACCCGTATACCAAAGCGCTGATTTCAGCGGTCCCCTATCCGGACCCGGACCGGCCGCTCGATTTTGCCGCCCTGATGGAGGGTAAGGCGTCGATTCCCGAAGCCTGGCCGGAACCTTTTTATTCTAGAGGCCAACGCGCGGGCCTGATAGAAGTTGGTAATGAACATATGGTGCGGGCGCACGGAGCACCATGAGCATCGCCGCCGTTAATGTGTGGAGTTTGTAGGAATGACGATCCGCCAGTTGATAAAAAATCATCGTGGATATTTGCACGTCATTTTTGGCTCGGCCATTCTGGCGGGCGCCGTGGCCGCTATCGGCGCGCCCGCCAATGCCGGAAACATCACCGAAACGCCGTACTTTGCCGAAGCCGTGAAATCGGGAAAATTGCCGGCGATCGGCGATCGGATTCCGCAAGATCCCGGTATTTTCAAGGGCGATGGACCGGATGCCACGCTTGGCGTGCAGGGCGGTCAATTGCGTATGTTGATGGGGCGGGTCAAAGATGTCCGTATGGCCGTCGTTTACGGCTATGCCCGGCTGATCGGATTTGACCGTGACTTCAATTTAGTCCCCGATATCGCGGCGAATATTGATGTCGAAGACGGTCGTATTTTTACCATCCATCTGCGCAAGGGGCACAAGTGGTCCGATGGCAAGCCGTTCACATCGGAAGATTTCCGCTATTACTGGGAAGACATTGTTAACAACAAGGAAGTCTCGCCATCCGGGCCGCCCCGGGAATTGCTGGTCGATGGCGAAGCGCCCAAGGTTGATTTCATCGACGAGACGACGATCCGCTATAGCTGGTCGAAGCCCAATCTGTTTTTCCTGAACGCCCTGGCCGGGGCACGGCCGTTCTATATTTATCGCCCGGCACACTATCTTAAAAAGTACCACGCCAAATATGTTGAGGCCGAAAAGATGGCGGCCAAAGTCAAGGATTCCGGGCAACGGAACTGGGTGTCGTTGCACTTCAAAAAGGACCATGCGTACAAGAACGAAGATATCAAAATGCCGTCGTTGCAGCCGTGGACCAACACCACCAAGAAGCCATCGGAACGGTTTGTCTTCAAACGTAATCCATATTTCCACCGCATCGACTCCAAAGGACGGCAGCTTCCCTATATCGACGAGCTGATTATGACCATCGCCAACAACAAACTGATTCCGGCCAAAACCGGCAGCGGCGAAGCCGATTTGCAGGCCCGTTATATCCAGTTCAATAACTATACCTTCGTCAAGAAAGGCGAGAAGCGGAATGACTATACCGTCCGGCGCTGGGTGCCGGCGACGGGTGCCAAGATCGCGCTGTATCCCAACCTGACCATCAAGGACGCGGGCTGGCGTGAATTATTCCGCAACGCTGATTTCCGGCGCGCCCTGTCCCTTGCGGTCAACCGCGAAGATATCAACCAGGCGGTTTATTTCGGGCTTGGCACGACAAGCAATAATACGGTCCTTGCGGGCAGCCCGTTTTATACGGAAGACTTGCGAACCCGGTGGGCAACGCTGGATTTGAAAAAGGCCGGAAAACTGCTCGACGGATTGGGGCTGACCAAACGTAACGGTCAGGACATCCGTCTGCTGGCCGATGGCCGGCCGCTTGAAATAATCGTCGAAACGGCGGGTGAAGACAGCGAACAAACTGACATTCTGGAATTGATCAAGGAAGATTGGGAGAAAATCGGCATTAAATTATATGTCAAACCGTTGCAGCGTGAAAATTTGCGCAATCGCATCTTCGCCGGGGATACACAAATGTCCGTGTGGTTCGGAATTGAAAACGCCGTGCCGACGGCCGATTGGGGCCCCGATGAATTGGCACCGACCAGCCAGCAACAGCTGCAATGGTCAACCTGGGGAAATTATTACGAGACTTCGGGCAAGGGCGGCGAAAAACCCGATATGGATTTGGCCAACACCTTGTTGAAGCTCAACAGCGATTGGCGCAATAGCACGTCGAAGGAAAAGCGCGGCGAAATTTGGCGCGCCATGCTCGACATTCACGCCGATCAGGTGCTTTCCATCGGCGTGGTCACCGGTGTGCCGCAACCGGTGATTGTCAGCAATCGCCTACACAATGTTCCCAATCAAGGTATTTATAATTGGAACCCCGGTGCCCACTTTGGCATGTACCGACCAGATACTTTCTGGTTCGAGGGCGGTTCCAACGGCAAGGGTGAATAATGTTTTCCTTCCTGTTGAAACGTATGGCGACCATGGGTGTAACGATTGCATCGATCAGCGTTTTGGTCTTTGTCATCATCCAGCTGCCGCCGGGCGATTATCTGACATCGTATATCACCGAACTGCAAAGCCAGGGTGAACGGGTCAGCCCGGAAAAAATCGAGTTCTTGCGCGTCCAGTACGGGCTCGATAAGTCTATGATTAATCAGTATTTTTTCTGGGTCGGCGGCTTGTTGCAGGGGGATCTGGGCTATTCGTTCGAACATAACCTTCCCGTCAAGGATGTCATCGGCGAACGCATGTTCCTGTCGTTGGTGCTTAATTTTGTTTCCATCCTTTTTATCTACGTCGTGTCATTCCCCATCGGCGTTTATTCGGCGACGCATCAGTACAGTTGGGGGGATCACGGCCTGTCGTTTCTGGGTTTCCTTGGGCTGGCGACGCCCAACTTCCTGTTGGCGCTTATATTGCTTTATGTGGCCAATACGGTGTTTGGCACATCGATCGGCGGCCTGATGGACCCGCAATATATGGACAAGGGCTGGAGCATTGATAAGGCGCTTAGCGTGTTAGAACATTTATGGGTGCCGGTTGTCGTCATCGGTACGTCGGGCACGGCGGGCATGATCCGGCGGCTGCGCGCCAATTTGTTAGATGAATTGCAAAAACAATATGTCGTCACCGGTCGCGCCAAGGGCATGCGGCCCGGTCGATTGCTGATCAAGTATCCGCTGCGCATGGCGCTTAACCCCTTCATCGCCGATATTGGCAACCTGTTGCCGCAAGTTATATCGGGATCGGTCATCGTTTCGACGGTGATGTCGCTGCCGACCACCGGGCCGATGCTGCTGTCGTCGCTGCAAAGCCAGGACATGTACCTGGCGGGATCGTTCTTGATGTTTATCGCCCTGCTGACGGTGATTGGCATGTTCGTTTCCGATGTACTGCTGGCGCTTCTCGATCCGCGTATTCGCATGGGTGGGGGGAACGTGCGATGAGCCAGCCGCTGGAACATTTTGTCTGCCGGGAACCCTTCGATGCGGAAGCCATGGACGCTCCGTCACCGGCGCTCGAACGTCTTTACATGGCGTCGCAGTGGCAGATGATGTGGTGGCGGTTTTCCCGCCACAAACTGGCGATTGCGGCGGGGATCGTTTTGCTTATCAGCTATGGCGCCGTAATGTTCGCCGAAGTCATCGCGCCCTATGACTTAAATGATCGCAATACGAAATACATTTTTGCGCCACCGCAATCCCTGCACCTGTTTAATGACGGGGAATTCGTCGGGCCTTTTGTCTACGGCTATAAATCTAAGCTGAATATGGACACCCTGGAACGGGAATATACCGACGACCTTAAAAAGGTCATGCCGGTGCGGTTTTTCTGTTCGGGATCACCTTACGAATTCTGGGGCCTGTTCGACGCCAGCTTCCATATTGTGTGCCCGTCCGAAGACGGCATCTTGTTCCTGCTTGGCACCGACCGGCTGGGCCGCGACATGGCTTCAAGGCTGCTGTATGGCGGTCGCGTATCCTTGAGCGTGGGGCTTATCGGCATCGCCATTAGCTTCATTTTGGGCATCAGCATCGGCGGTGTCGCGGGTTATTTTGGCGGCTGGGTCGATAATGTTATCCAGCGGGTCATCGAAATACTCAGATCCTTGCCCGAATTACCCTTGTGGATGGCGTTGTCGGCGGCGCTGCCGGTGACCTGGTCGCCGATTGTGGTTTATTTCGGCATTACCGTCATTCTGGGGATGCTTGACTGGCCGGGGCTGGCGCGTGCCGTGCGGTCGAAATTGCTGTCCCTGCGCGAAGAAGACTACTGCATGGCGGCGCGCCTGATGGGGGCGAAACCAAAGCGAATCATCGCTCGACACCTGCTGCCGAATTTCATGAGCCATCTGATCGCGTCTGCGACGTTGTCGATTCCGTCGATGATTTTGGGCGAAACGGCGCTTAGTTTCTTAGGGCTAGGCCTGCGGCCACCGGTAACAAGCTGGGGCGTGCTGCTGTCCGAAGCCCAGAATATCGAGGCCGTGGCGCTTTATCCCTGGTTGATGCTGCCGATGTTGCCGGTGGTCATCATTGTGCTGGCTTTCAATTTCCTGGGTGACGGCCTGCGCGATGCCGCCGACCCCTATGATTGACCATTGATTGGAAATATTCTAAGTTTTCCGGCCAACGTGGCATGTATAGAAAATGGTGATGGCGACAGACGTACAAAGTAAACTGGCGGCCATGACGGCGGCGTTTTTATCCAAATTGACTGACAAGATCCGGGAATTGGAAGAATCGGCGGCGCCGATTGTTGAAACCGCCAGCGAGGATGCCATTAGGCACGCGCTCGGCGCGGTTCAGGCGCTCGCCCACAGGCTGGCCGGATCGGCGGGAACTTACGGCTATGGCAATATCGGCCACACCGCCCGAAATCTCGAACTGACGTGTCAGGCGCTCCTTGAACACACCGATTTAGGCTGGCAGCAAGATCTGGGTCAGGTTCATGACCTGGTATCGCTGATGGGCGAACAGGCCAAAACCAGCACGAATTCGGCGATGATCCCGGCGCAACGCACGATCCAGATCCCCGACGTTATGGTCGGCAATATTTCGAGCCGGAAATCGAAGAACCTGATCCTGGTCGATGATGATGTCGAACAGGCCCAGTTCCTTGAACAGCTTCTGACCAATTTTGGTTTTACGATCCGGATTCTGGAACACCCGTCGGCTCTGCAACAGGCGGTCTTGGATAAACGCCCCGACGCGGTGATCATGGATATCATGTTCCCCGATGACCGCGATGCCGGGTTAGCCACGGTAGATCAGTTGCGCAAGGAAAACGTGCTCGACTGCCCGGTTATATTCATTTCCGTGCGCGAAGATTTTTCGGCCAGGTTAGAAGCCATCCGCGGCGGTTCGGACGGCTATATTGTCAAACCGATCGACATTAATGAACTGGTAGAATCCCTTAACCGCCTGATCGAAGAAGGGGATAGGCCGCCGTTCAGAGTCCTGATCGTCGATGATGATGAAGACCTGACCGGGTTTTGTCAGGTCGTACTGGAAGGGGCCGGAATTGTGGTTTGCGCGGTCAATGACCCGTTGATGGCAAGCGAAGAAATGATCCGGTTTGGTCCCGATGTCATCGTGTTAGATATTGAAATGCCCAATTGCAACGGTTTCGAACTGGCTTCTGTTATTCGCCAGATGGGCGATGCCTACCTGCAAATTCCCATATTGTATTTGACCTCACATGATGAAGTTTCGAACCAGATGCGGGCGGCGCGCACCGGTAGCGAGGATTTCATCACCAAACCGGTCGATCCCGACAGGCTGGTTAGTTCGATTGTCGCCCGGTCCGAACGGTCGCGGGTCCTTAAGGCCTTGTACCAACGCCTGCGTTCGGGCGAAGAACGGTTTAGCTCGATCACTCGCTCGGCCAACGAAGCGGTGGTTTCGGCCAACGCTCTTGGCCTTGTTTTGTCGTGGAATCCCAGCGCCGAGCGGATTTTCGGGTATCGCAAACGGGAAATTTTAGGCAAACCCCTGACCATGCTGGTGCCGCAAAAATACCGCCAGGGCCATCTTGATGGATTCCAGCGGTTCTGTGACGGCGGCAAGCCGAAAATAATCGGTACGACCATTGAAGTGTCCGGTCTTCGCAAAGACGGAACCGAATTCCCGCTGGATATTTCCTTGTCGTCGTGGGATTCCGATGGCGATCTTTTTTTCGCAGCCACCATGCGCGATATTACCGAACGCAAGGATACCGAAGGCGCCCTGCATAATGCCAAGGAAGAAGCCGACAACGCCAACAGGGCGAAATCCGAATTCCTGTCTTCCATGAGCCACGAATTGCGCACCCCCCTAAACGCCATTTTGGGGTTCGGCCAGTTGCTGCAATTTAATCCCAAGGAACCCCTGAGCAAGACCCAGAATTCCAGCGTCGATTTGATAATGAAGGGCGGCAGTCACCTTCTTGAATTGATCAACGACATTCTCGATCTGGCCCGCATCGAATCCGGCAATGTGGAATTCAGCATCGAAGACATAAAAATTTCCGCCGTCGTCGAAGAATGTCGGGACCTGGTCGCCGATATGGCGGAAAAACGTGGCATCGATATCGAAATCGACGAACTCGAAGGCGCCGCCGGGGTTCAAGCCGATTTCACCCGCATCAAACAAGTGCTGCTCAACTTGCTGTCCAACGCCATCAAGTACAATCGGGACAACGGCAAGGTGACCATCCGTGTGGAAGATGGCAGTTCGGGTTTGCAACGGATATCTGTTATCGATACCGGCAACGGCATAGCCGACCACCAGATGGTTGAGCTGTTCAAACCGTTCAGCCGTTTAGGTGCCGAAAGTAGTGAAATTGAAGGCACCGGCATCGGCCTTGTGGTTTGCAAGCAGTTGGTGGAATCCATGCACGGCCGCATCGGCGTGGATAGCCAGGAAGGGGTCGGCAGCACCTTCTGGTTCGAAATACCGTCTTCGGCCGAGGGCGAGAAACAAAATGATGTCCGCCCTGCGGGCGATACGGGATTGGCGGATGCACCGGCGCAAATGCCTGCCACGGTTGATGTTATGGGCGGTTTGATGCTGTATGTGGAAGACAATCCATCGAACCTGCGGCTCATGGAAATGATCGTCTCGCGCATCGAAGGACTGACCCTGATCGCCGCCCACAACGCGGAACTGGGCATCGAAATGGCCCGGTCCAAGCGGCCCGATATTATCTTTCTGGATATCAACCTGCCCGGCATGAACGGGTTTCAGGCCCTGGAAAAACTTCAAGAATATGAAGAAACCAGGGATATTCCGGTTCTGGCGCTGAGCGCCGCGGCAACCAAGCGCGATATCGAAAAAGGCATCGCCGCCGGATTCACCCGCTACATGACCAAGCCCATGCAGATCAAAGAAGTGATCGCGGCGATCAACGAACAGCTAGAGAAATTCAGGGCTTGAAGAAGGTGGCCCGGTCAGGTCGTCCGCACCACGTCGCACAGCAATGCCTTGAAGACCGGAAAGCCTGAAAGCTGATCGCGGTTGTCCATGTCGGTCAGTTCATTGACGTTGGCTTGCCGCCATTCTTCCGGCCCCAGTGGTCCGCCGCCGCCCATATTGGCTTCGACGACGCCTTTGACCACGTTGTCACTGACCCGTGCCCAATAGCGAACTTGTCCGCGCGGGGATTTAATGAAAACCTCGTCGCCGTCTTCGATACCGCGGGCGTGGGCATCGTCGTTGTGCATATGCACCAAGGGCCGGGGTTGTTTCGATACCAGGGACGCGATGTTGTGGTGTTGCGAGCGAAAAGCCGATTGGGTGCGCGCGCCGGTATTCAGGACAAGGGGAAAACGGTCGGCCAGTTCCGGTGCGGCCAGTGGGCCTTCGATGGGTTCGGTGTAAACCGGCAAAGGATCGTAACCGTGCCCGCGAAACCATTCGGAAGCGATTTCAAACTTTCCTGTCGGCGTTTCGAACCCCGGTTGGCCGTCGTTGCGAAGGCGACCGGCGCGATATTTCTGATACTGCATCTTCGGCAATTCAAACGCGATGCCTTCGGGATGGGCGCGAAGGTCTTCGATGGATATGCCGCAATCGGCGACGGCGCGTTCGATCAGTTCCGCTTCCGTTTGCGGCCACATATGCCCGTAGCCCAGGCGCTTGGCCAGTTCGGCGAAAATCAGGTAATCGTTGCGGGCTTCGCCAAGCGGGTCAATAACCCGCGAGCGCAATTGAACGTATCCGTCGTGGATCATGTAGGAATCGATTTCGAACATGGTCGTCGCCGGCAGGATCAGGTCGGCATATTGTGCATCTGCCGTCGGGAAACGGTTGATGACAACCAGGAAGTCGAGGGATTGCAAAGCCCGACGCCACAGCGCCGGGTCGGGCCACGCGGTAATAACCGAAGCACCGCTGACGATCATCGAACGCACCGGATAGGGAAGCCCTTCGAGTATGGCGCGCGGCAGCAGGGTCGCGTGGGCCTCGCGGCGGGTTTCATAATACAGCGGGAATTCTTCGGCCCCCAGGGGCTTGACCGCATTTTCAGGCGGTGCGACCGTCGGGCGGTGCAGGCGCACACGATCCTGCATTCGAAACAGCTTGCCACCGGCCACGTCGAAATGTCCGGCGATGGCCTGTAGTGTCCAGGCGGCCCGAATCGCCTGGACTCCGGAATTGGAATATTCGAGCCCGGTGTACATAACGAAGGAACACCCCGCCGCCGCCGCGATTTGCCGGGCCAGAGTACGAACCCGTTTCGCCGGCACACCGGTAATATCCTCGACCCGTTCGGGGGTAAAGGCGGCGGCATAGGTTTTCAGGTCATCGAAACCGTGGGTCCAGTTTTCGACGAAGGGGTGATCGTACAGATCTTCTTCGATCAACACGGCGATCATCCCCAGCGCCAGGGCGCCATCGGTGCCGGGGCGGATGCCGATCCATTCGGCGCCCACCGCGCGCGCCGTTTCGTTGCGGCAATGGTCGATAACGATAACTGGCACGTCTCGGCCCTTGGCGCGTTTGATGCGGCGTAAATTGGTCGGGGGCGAATCGGTCGCCGGGTTGGCCCCCCACACCAGAATAAGGTCGGCCCCGTCGATATCTTCGAATATATCCCGCAGGTGGGCGCCGAACAGCGCCTGCGGGGCGATCATTCCGTGGGCGGCATAGCACAGCGATCCAATGCCCACGGCGTTGGGTGATCCGAAGGGAAACAAGACGGAATTGGCCGAGGATTCAGATGTCCCGCTCGGCGAAAAAAATTCGTTCAGGCCGAATTCAAAATTTCCGCGACCGGTATACAGGGCGACCGCTTCGGGGCCGTATTGCGCGGCGATGCCGTGTAATTTTTCGACCCACAGCTCGAACGCTTGATCCCAGGTGATGCGTTCGTACCGCCCATCGCCACGTTCGCCGATGCGCCGTTGTGGATATAATAACCGGTCTTCGGAATGGACAATGTCACCGGCCCTCATGCCGCGCGGGCAGACGATGCCATAGGGGTGATTTTTCAGGGGCGTCAGGCGGTCGATGCGATCCTCAAGCATATGCACGGTGACGCCGCAACCGGCCGGACAAATACCGCAAATGCTGGGCACGGCACGGCGCGCTGGCGCCATATCGGCGTCCTGATCGGGTGCGAAATCCTGTCCATACGGTGCTCTCGCCGCGCCGGGGGCGGCATTGACAATTTCATCCATATTTTTCAAAGCCGTTTAGCGCCAAAGGCGACACGGGAAATTGAGGCATCACACGCGGCCTCATAACTCGGTAAAATAGTACCAAATTTCCACAGCTACGAGAAGGGTGCGCGTCTCTCGGCCCCGGCCCCGTACGTTCAGGCCTTAGACAGCTTGATAAGGGTGATTTCAGAAGGGGCGCCAAAGCGTTTCGGCGGTCCCCAATAGCCGGTTCCCCGGCTGGTATAAACCCAAAGATGGCCCAGCCGGTGTAATCCCGCGACAAAGGGTTGTTGCATGCGGACAAAATAATTCCAGGGCCAGAACTGGCCGCCATGGGTGTGCCCCGACAGTTGCAAATCAAACCCCGCCTGTTCGGCCGCCGCCGCCGAACGGGGCTGGTGGGCGAGCAGAATTTTTGCAACACCCGCGGGGCTTCCCGCAAGGGCGGCATCGGCATCGCTGCCGTGGGTGGTATCGACCCTTCGGGCGCTGTAGTCATTTACGCCGGCGACAATAAGGCGCGTGCCGTCGTGGTCAATCACCACATGTTCGTTCATCAGGGTGCGCAAGCCCAACCGGCGAAATTCGGCCATCCATTCATCGGCACCGGAATAATACTCATGATTCCCCGTCACAACATATGTGCCGTGTCGGGCCCGAAGGTTGGCCAAAGGCGCCGTATCGTTGGCAAGCTGTATGACACGGCCATCGACCACATCGCCGGTGATCGCGATGATGTCGGCGTTCAGGGAATTCACCCGTTCGACAATGTTCCGTACGTAATCCCCCTTGATGGTCGATCCCACATGAATGTCCGAAATTTGCGCAATGGTGAAGCCGTCGAGGGCCGGCGAAAGATGGTCCAGCGGAATATCAACGCGAACCACTTTTGCCAGGCGACGGGCGTTAACAAAACCGATCAAAGTCATGGCGATGGATATAGCCAACACCAGCAGCGCACTTTCCGGCGTCCACGCCGAAGCGCCGGGAATGAATAATGCGGCGTCCCGCAGCAAGGTCAGAATCAGCAGGGACGAAAACCATCCCATGGTCAGGGAACCCGCCCAGACAAGAAGGTCGACCACCGTTTGGTTGCGAACGAAAACCAGGGCGAGAGTCCCGTAGGGAATAAGCACCGTCGATACGGCGATCACCGCGCCACCGACTATTTTCAGTGGCATGCCGACGGGAAGGTCGGGCAGGATGCTCCAGCCGATATAAAAGTGTACGGGCGCGAACAGCACATACACCCTGAACGCAAACTTGCGAAATCGCGCCAGTTTTTGCTCAGGGAACAGTTGATCGTCTTGGTCATCTTTACCGTGCATAGGCAAAATATAGTGTGCCTGCCGGGGGGAAGCGAGCCGTAACTAACATTATGGGTGAAATTGCTAGCTCATAAAGTCCCGCCCTACGAAACAGCAGCGGCTAAAATATATACCGCCATGACGATGACGATGACCGAACCGATTGTGTAAAATGTCGCGCGGACTTCGTGGGTCTGTTTCGTGGCATATGCGACGGCGTGGATAAGGCGCGTCCCAACAAAACCGTACATCAAAATATTTGCTAACAGATAGGATGGTCCGGTGATAACGAACAACAATCCGCAGGCCAAAAATGCCGGGATATTTTCCAAATCATTGCGGTGCATGCGCCGTGAACGGTCCACATAGTCATTCACTTCGAGCTGTTCTGGGCGGGGGTCTTTGTTAATCATGCCGACCTGCAGATCTTCGGGGCTGGCCAGTCCGGCGTTAATTTTAAGCATCCTGTACACCGTCATCCAGCCCTGACCCATAATTTTGAGGATCATGATTGCGGCGGAAATCATGTACGTGACAAACACAGGATTTTCCATGGTTAAAGTAGTCATCAATTCACCTCGTCATCGGGTTGACCGGATATCTACAAACCCGGTGGGATTAGGACATTAACGTGCGACTTATTAATTTTTGTGAAAATACCTTACTATTGACCTGATGGAGCGGTTGACGCGCGATTGCTAACCTATTTTTGCGGTGTCTTCACCGCATTTCGGTGCATGGTGTAGAGCGTGCTGGCGACAATAACCGCCGCCCCTGACAGGGTCCAGACCGTGGGGATTTCGGCGAAAAAGATGATGCCGATCGCCCCGGCATAGATCAGGCGCACGTATTCCATAGGCGCAATCGCCGCCGCTTCGCCGGCCTTGAGCGCCTGAATGAAAAGCCACTGCATCAGTGACATCAGGGTGCCAATCACCAGGATGTAAATCATTTCATCCAGGTTCGGCGTCACCCACTGGAAATACGTCGGCACGGCCATGACCAGGGCAATGAATACGGACTGGAAGGCCATGATCATCGATGGTTTGTCGATATGCGATAACTTGCGCATGACAATATGAATGCCGGAAACAAACAGCGCCGAAATAATAGCCATCAGGGCATAGATGTTAATGTTGTCCATATCCGGGCGGACGATCACCAGGACGCCCATAAAGCCGATGATAACGCTCATCCAACGGCGCAAACCGATGACTTCCTTCAGGAAAATGATGGCCAGAATGGTGGTGAAGAGGGTCCGCACGAAGGTAATCGCCGTCACTTCGGCTAGCGGCATGTTGACGACCGCGGTGAACCCCGTGTACATGGCGATTACCGACATCGAAGCACGCAAAAAATGCAGGCGGTAGGCGTTGGACCTGAACACCGTTCCCAAATTTCGAAAGATTATCGGCGAAATAATGATCAACACGACGATCTGGCGAACGAACAGAATTTCGACCACCGGAATGGTTTGGCCCACGTGTTTGATCAGGGAAGACATGGCCACAGAAGCCAGTGACGCGATCAGAAGAATAGTCGAACCGCGAACGTTACCGGACAGCGCCTGCCAGCGTTGAAAATAGTTTAACATGTTGCACAAATTCCGCCCGCTGCCAGCCCGAAAGCAACCGGATTGGTTTTTCGCTAAGCCGCGTATCTGCCACGAATATACCGAACCGGCACCGATCAGGAAAGACGCCACTTAGGGTTCTTCAATAATCTCTTGTGCAATGCTGCGCACGGTCTCTTGAAACACTTGTGCGGCGGGTGAAAGAGCGGCATCGGCGCGCCGCAAAATTTCAATGTTGCGTCGAGCATTCGTGTCCGCGACCGGCAAAAAAGCCAGGCCCTGTTCGGCGATACGAATAACCAGCCGCGGCACCACTGTCACGCCAACACCTTCCCGCACCATGGCTAACAAAGACGTTGTGTTGCGCACCCTGAGGTTCGAGGCGCTTATGATGTTTTGAAAGGTTTCATCGATGATTTGTTCACACAAACCATTGGTGATGAACGGAATATCCTTAAGGGCTTCCCATGACAGGGGGTGTTTGGCGCGGGTCAACGGATGATCCATTGGGCAGACGATGCCGAAAGCATCCGAAAACAGCGGTTCGCGCTGAACAACCGCTCCGGCACCGGCGCCAGTAGCGATGCCGATATCTATGCGCTCTTTTTCCAGTTCCCGGTGCACCCCAGCGGAATCCATATCGCGAATATCGATCGTTACATCGGGATGGTCGCGCAAAAATAATTGCATCACCTTAGGTAAAAACGAACCGGCTATCGACGGTACGGTCGCAACGCGCACCAACCCTGCATTGGCGTGGGCATAACTGGTGATCATCGCCACGCTGTGGTCAAAATGTTCGACCTCGCGACGGGCTTCATCAAGGGTAAAACGACCCAATGCCGTCAGCCTGCTTTTGCGTCCCGATTCAAATAACGGCGAGCCTAGCTGGTCTTCAAACTGCTTCAACATCATCGAGACAGCCGACGGGGTGCGTCCCAGTATGTTCGCGGCATCGACAAGATTTCCGCTGCGCGCAACCGTGACGTAACACCGCAACATTTCAAGCTTGATGGGCATATTTCAATTTTTCTGTAATATTCTTCAATTGTTTGAGTTTGACTGAATTTACTTCTCCCGTCTATGTTTTGCTGAACCGGAGCAACTATCATGAGCCATTCCTTGAGGATCGATGCCCTGCAATACGCCAATTGGTCGGAAAAAGTTTTCCGCCAGATGCGCGAAGGTGGTGTTGACGCCGTCCATGTCACCATCGCCTACCATGAAACATTTCGGGAAATGGTCCAGGTCATAGAGCAGTGGAATCTTTGGTTTGAACTTTACCCGAAACTGATTTTTCAGGGCCACACCGGGAACGACGTGCGCCTTGCCCGCGACACCGGACGAACCGCCATCTTTTTCGGATTTCAAAACCCATCGCCGATTGAAGCCGATATCGGCTTGGTGGAAATTTGCCACGGCCTGGGCGTGCGGTTTATGCAGCTTAGCTATAACAACCAATCGCTGCTGGCCACAGGATGTTACGAAGCCGAAGATCCTGGAATCACCCTTATGGGCCGCGAAGTCATTGGGGAAATGAATCGTGTCGGCCTGGTTGTCGATATGAGCCATTCAGCAGAGCGCTCGACACTGGAAGCAATTGATATTTCCCAGCGCCCCATTGCCATAACCCATGCAAATCCAGCGTTTTGGCATCCCGCCTTGCGCAACAAATCAGATGAGGTGTTGCGAGCCCTTGGCAGTTCGGGGGGAATGCTGGGTTTTTCGGTGTACCCACATCACCTGAAAGACAAATCCGATTGTACGCTGGAAAGCTTTTGCGAGATGGTCGCCCGCACGGCGGATCTGATGGGCCCGGAACATATCGGCATTGGCACCGATCTTTGCCAGGACCAACCTGACAGCGTCGTCGAATGGATGCGTGTTGGGCGTTGGACCAAAAATGTAGATTTCGGAGAAGGTTCGCGCACCGATGCAGGCTTTCCTGAAATGCCATCCTGGTTTGAAGACAACCGGAATTTCAGCAACATCGAACAAGGCCTTCGCGCCGCCGGTTTGGGTGAACGCGAAGTCGCCGGTGTGATGGGGGAAAACTGGTTGCGCTTTTTCGATGAGAATTTTGGTTCCAAGACGGAACAGCACGTTTCGGAATAGCCGAAACAAACAGGGCCCATCGCGGCGGATTCATCCGCACGCCATCGGCCATCACTAAGGGGGAGTTACAATGTCGACATCTGAAGCTACGAAACAAAATCCGCACGGGTTCGATCACATCAACAAGCCGCTATTCTTTGTCACCGGAGGATTTATCCTTCTGTTTTGCATGTCCGCCCTGATCGACCTTGAGGGCCTGTCAGGTTTGATCGATGCCAGTTTCTCCTGGTCGGCAAAATGGTTTGGCCTTTATTGGCAAGTCTTGCTTTTGGCGACCTTTTTGATCGGCATGGTGATCGTCTTCATGCCCGGCTCAAAAGCCAAACTCGGCAATTTGGAAATACCCGAATTCAGCCATTTCCAATGGGGGTCGATGATTATGTGCACCCTGCTGGCCGGTGGCGGAGTATTTTGGGCCGCCGGCGAGCCGATGGCGCACTTCCTGTCTTCGCCGCCCCTGTTCGGGGCCGAGGCGAAATCCGTCGCCGCGGTCGCGCCGGCGCTGGCGCAGTCTTTTCTCCATTGGGGATTCTTGGCCTGGGCTATCTTGGGTGCGCTGACGACCATCATGTTAATGCATTACCACTATGAAAAAGGCCTGCCGCTGGCACCCAGAACGTTGTTGTATCCGGTGTTCGGCGATAAAGCCATCAACGGCCCGATCGGCCTGATCGCCGACGCAAGTTGCATCATCGCCGTGGTCGCGGGAACAGTAGGGCCGATTGGCTTCCTTGGACTCCAGGTGTCTTTTGGGCTGGAAAAACTATTTGGCGTGCCAAACGGGTTCACCACTCAGGCACTGGTAATTGTCGGGTTAGTTGCGATCTACACGGTTTCCGCCGTGACCGGCCTGTCCAGGGGCATTCAATTCCTGAGCCGGATGAACATCATTCTCGCCGCGGGCTTGTTGCTGTTTATACTGATTGCGGGACCGACCGCCTTCATTTTTTCCGGCTTTTTCGAAGGTATGGCCGTGTATTTGGGCAACTTCTTTGAAATGGCCATGTATCGCGGTGAAGCGGGTCTGTTTGGCGATCCGGGCTGGCTCGGCTGGTGGACCGTATTCTTCTGGGGCTGGTTCCTGGGTTATGGTCCGCTGATGGCGATATTTATCGCCCGGGTCAGCCGTGGTCGTTCCATTCGTTCGATCATCATCATGTTGTCCATCATTGCGCCGATCGTGACCAATTTTTGGTTCACCATTGTCGGCGGTTCCGGGATCGCATTTGAACTTTCAACCCCGAACTCTGTCGCCGCCGCGTTTGAAGGCTACAACCTGCCCGCCGCCTTGTTGGCGATTACCCAAAATTTACCCTTGGGTTTTCTGGTTTCCGTGTTGTTCTTGATCCTGACGACGATTTTCGTAGCTACCACAGGGGACTCCATGACTTATGTGATCTCTGTCGCTATGAGCAAGGAAGATCGTTCATCGACTTGGGTGCGGGTGTTCTGGGGCATCGCAATGGGCGCCATGGCGATCATCCTGATTTCAACAGGGTCTGGCGGCATCGGAAAATTGCAAAGCTTCATCGTCGTTACCGCTGTGCCGGTATCACTGGTGTTGCTACCATCTCTTTGGGATGCCTTGCGGATTACTCATGCAAAACGCAAAGTCACGGAAGAGGCCGATTTGGCAAAACAAGGAGCTGACGCATAAACGCTGCGTTCGCACATGGACGGGCGTATGATTACGCCCGTCCCTCGCGGCCCTGACAGCCAATCAAAGCCAGAAGGTGCCTGTCATGCTTAAAACGCAGAAAAAAACGCACTCTCTTCGGTCACCCGACACCGTCATGAAGTTGGACCGCTTGGGGTCCATGCATCAATGTCGCCTGTCTTTCATGCGCACACTCTTACGCCGCATGAAAGCCGAAAACTGGACCTTTGATCGGCCGGTATTTGACATAGATGAAAAAGGCGTTGGTGTCGCCGTATACACAGCAACCGGCCCCGAACGGCCATACAGCCTGATTTGTTTTGGCCATGACTTGCCACCTGAACACCGTTCCGACCGAGTGATCGCCCATGCGTGGGATTCGACCTTCACCCTGTTCGATGGCGTGCCAAACCAGGACGATATCGATCGCTTGTCGCAAAACATACCGAAACAGGAAGCCGGACGGGTCAGCAGCAGCGAAATCAGCGTGTCTCGTGCCAACCGTTCGGTTCGCCTGTTCGATCATGTGGTTGAAAGCCTGGCGGCAGGACACCAGCCGGACCCGGAAAAGTGCGAAGCGGTGGGCTACCTGATGCGCACAACCGCCGTTTACGGTTCCGGAAAACTGGGTGCCGCCGACCGCGAACTGATCGCCGATCGCCCGGAATTTGCCGGTCCCTTTCAGGCGGAAATGCTGTCGGTATACCTGACGCGGGCCTATATTCTCGATTTGGTGGAACACATGGCTCATGCACGCGCCCCACAGACGGCGGTGCGGATCGAACCCGAACGACGACGGCGTTTCGGCGTCGGCAATTCAACCGGGCTCGGCCTCGCGCCGTTTGTCATGAACCACCCGGCCCTGTTGAACAATTGGATCGCCGCTCGTGAAACGGCGTTGGCCCGGGTTTGCGCGCTGGCCCAAGCGACGGATTCTGAAAGGGCGGCGTTTATCACCATGATTGCGCGGGCGCGCGTCAACACCAACGATTGGCACAGCGAGCATGAGGTGCAAATCGAAAAGCTCAAAAATCTCACGGCGGATCTCGAGCTCCTGAACACCCACATCACCACCGGCATCCTTGAAGGCCAACAGCCCTGGTTGGAACTTTATCAGTGGGCGGAACAGACCCTCTCAACTGAGGGTCAGGAACAATTGGTTTCATTGATGTTAGAGCCCTATGGCGATCTTGTTGATGATCTGGCAGAAGAAATGAATGCCGATGAGAGCGCGGCGTTTCCCATTAACGGGGCCATGTCGCTGGACCAATTGCGGGGTATCTTGGAAAAAGAATATGCCTGGGCGCTGGAAATCGACTGGCAGGTCGCCGAAAATCAGGCCCGGGTCTGGTATGTTTCCGCCGAGAAATTAGAGCCAAGAATTGGCGAACGGTTTGAAGAACCCATCGCCCCCTACGAACAACCTTTAGCGCCGGGCCGCGACGCAAAGTTTTTGCATGAGACCTTGAAGGAATGGCAAGGGGGCGAAACAGTTGCGGATGTATTGCTGCGCCACCCGGAACACCGGCACGTTGTGCGAAGGGCACAAATGACGGCACTTTTTCCCTATGCGGAAATTCGCGACAACACCATATCGAAAAAACTTTTGCCAATCGACATGCTCCGGTTCAAGCTGGCGTTTTTTGGTGCCACCCACTTCGACCCCCGTTCGGATCGCTGGGTGCGCATCAATATGTTTAGAAACGCTCCTTTCCCCCATGAACTAAGCGGCTGTATAGACGATGATTGGGCCTATCCTCCGGCACCGGGAAATCAGCCATGACCTATTCTTTGAATGAAATTGAAGCCATGGGCAAACGCGCAACACGCGGGGCCGGGCTCGATTGGGGCCTGGCCGAAGAAGCCGGCAAAGCGGTGCGTTGGCTAAGCGCTTGCCGCCTACCCGGGGCGCGGGCCCTGGCCGAAGTTCTACGTGTGACCGAGGGAAAAACATATGATGATTTGGCTCCGGTTTCCGCCGATGGCATTTGGCGCGCCCCTTCCGGCCCGCTGAGCCCGCTGCAGGTGGGCCCGGCCATAACTGACCGTGCCGCGAGCCTTGCGGCGGGACACGTGATCGAAATCGGAGAAATCACGAAGCCGCTCTTGTTAATTCCATACCTCGGCGCCGCCGCGAAATTGACCAAAACCAATCTTGAAATCACCTGGCTGGGCGTAAACGTCATCGTCACACCAAACGGTGTTTCGGTTCAGGGCGATCAGGTAAATGATTCAAAGGCCAGCGATGTACGGTGTCGCCGCCAATCCAACACGCCCCAGTCGACTTCTGTTCAAGTAACCCAGGCACAGGTGACCGGCTGTGATGTCGACGGCGAAACCTGGGAATTTCTTGGCCAGTATATGGGGCGATACCTGGCCCCCGACACGGAACAATCACGCATAGCCGGCGCCGGTGCCGGGTTGAGTGACAACGATTAACCAGGCAGATCATAAACCTCATCAAAACTTACAGAACGAGACACGACAAAAACGTCGCATTGGCCCTCATGATCTGGTGATACCTGATAGTTCACAATAATTAGTAGAAATAAGCTAAAACGCAGAGCAATGGTGTGATGCACCCGGATGAAAGTGAGAATTGTCGATTCAGGATTAAAACAATGAATGACCAAGAAGGGTTCTTGTACAAGTATCGAACGATAGACGAAGGTAATATAGATCGGGCAAAACGAATCTTTACGGACAACGAGTTATATTTTTCATCTAGTGGTCAATTCAACGACCCCTTTGACAGCAAATTCGAATATACATTCGCTGCATCCAGACAGGAACTTAGAAAATATTTTCTGGACAGAATTTCAATTAAACGTCCGAATTTGAATAGGAAAAAAAGGCAACAGTGGGTCAGCGAGACGTTGAAGAAATTTGAAGGCAACAGTTTCGAATTTGAACGCCAGATGAGACAGCTATCCGAAAACATAATATCTGAAGTTGGAATTTGCAGTTTGACGAGAACTCCAAATGACATCCTCATGTGGTCCCATTATGCAGAATCTCATAGAGGTTTTTGTCTCAAATTTGTTGAAGACAAAAAGCAGCCATTTTTTATAAATGCGCTACCAATCTCATACTCAAAGGAATATCCAATAGTTAATCCAATTAAAGATGATAGGGTAATGCCCCCGAAAAAGAGTGGCCTTCAAAAGTAGAATTTTCTCATAATGTTTATGAAGGAGATTCAAATGAAGAAATCACGATACACGGACAGTCAGATCATCAATATTTTGAAGCAGGCCGAGGCTGGCACGCCAGTTCCGGAACTTTGCCGTGAGCATGGCATGAGCAATGCCAGCTTTTATAAATGGCGGGCCAAATACGGCGGCATGGATGCGTCTCTGATGGGACGGATGAAGGAGCTTGAAGCAGAGAATAACCGGCTCAAAAAAATGTATGCCGAGGTACAGCTTCAAAATGATGTGATCAAGGAAGCTATGGCAAAAAAGTGGTAAAGCCGTCCCGGCGTCGTGAGATGGCACAATGTGCTGTCACCACGGGGCGGCTCAACATCCGATCAGCGTGCACGGCCTTCACGATCAGTGAAAGCTGCTATCGATATAAGCCGAAGCTGAGCGATGAAAATGCTGAGATTGCCGACTGGTTGATCTTGCTGACGCACCGTCATCGAAACTGGGGATTCAAGCTGTGCTTCTTGTATTTGCGTAACGTCAGGGGTTTTGGCTGGAACCACAAGCGAGTTTATCGGATTTACTGCGAACTGGCCCTGAACCTACGGATCAAGCCGAAGAAACGGCTATATCGGGAGAAGCCGGAACCGCTTGCTGTGCCTAAAACGATCAACGACATGTGGTCGATGGATTTTATGCACGATCAACTCGGCGATGGTCGTAGCTTCAGGACTTTCAATGTTATTGATGACTTTAACCGGGAAGGGCTTGGCATCGAGGTCGATTTTTCTCTGCCAGCGACCCGGGTTATTCGGGCGCTGAACCAGATCATCGAGTGGCGTGGAGCTCCTTGTACTATTCGGTGCGATAATGGCCCGGAATATGTCAGTGAGTTGCTGGCGACCTGGGCCGAGAAACGAGGGATCGGGCTGCGCTTTATCCAGCCTGGGAAGCCACAGCAGAATGCCTACGTGGAACGCTATAACAGGACAGTCAGGTATGACTGGCTGAACCAATATATTTTTGAAACAATTGAGGAGGTACAGGAAGCAGCCACAGCATGGCTCTGGACATACAACAACGAAAGACCCAACATGGCCATCGGCGGCATAACGCCAAAACAAAAACTTGCCATGGGCATGCCCATGGCAGCTTAAAGAATTCTACTTGCAGAGACCCTTGAAAAAGGGGGTATTACCATAGGGATACTCAATTGGAAAAATCACTGCTAACAAAAGCCTATCATTGGAAATACGAGAAAGAGTGGAGATTGTTCGACAACGAGAACGGATCGGGTCCTAAAAAATTTCCTCCGCATCAACTTGTCGGAGTCATATTCGGTTGCAAAATGACTGGAACTGACAAAGATCTAATACGTGAGTGGTGCGCGAATAGGCAGTCAAATTTGACTTTTTATCAGGCGAAGGAAGCGCCACGTACCTATTCACTTGAAATCTTCGAGATATAGAAGTCTCCAGCAACCGACATCTGGTATACCCCTATTGTGTAAGCCCCGCAGTTGACCTCCGTGTCATCTGCGACAGTGGGCTGGTTCCGCGAAGCTTGGAAAATCTGATCGATACTACACCGGCAATAGCACCAAGACCATTTTCTCAATTGCTAAATAATCACTAAGTGCTTGAAAAATTTGGTCGGGGCGAGAGGATTTGAACCTCCGACCCCCGCGTTCCGAACACGGTGCGCTACCAGACTGCGCTACGCCCCGACCGATGCTGCGCACCTTTTTCCGAAGGTGCGTGCGTGCCTGATAATCCGGTTTATAGCGCCCAACTTCGAGAAGGGCAAGCGTGGGGTTAGTAAGGCCGTTCGATGCAGAAGTCGATCAGGCTGATCAGCGCGGCCTTGATGTCGCTTTCGGGGAAAATGCCCAGGGAATCCCGGGCGATGGCGCCGTAATGGCGGGCCCGTTCGACCGTGTCGCTGAGCGCCGCATGACGTTGCAGCAGGCCAAATGCGTGTTCCAGGTCGCCATCGGTCTGGTCGAGATCGCCGAGCGTGCGCCGCCAGAACTTTCTTTCTTCATCATCGCCGCGACGGAAGGCCAAAATCACCGGCAAGGTAATCTTGCCCTCGCGGAAATCGTCGCCGACGGTCTTGCCCAGGGTCGCCTGTTTGGCCGAATAATCCAGCACATCGTCGATAAGCTGGAAGGCGATGCCCAAATTCATGCCGAAGGCCTGTACGGCTTCTTCTTCGATCTTCGGGCGTTCGGCGACGATGGCGCCCAGGCGGCAGGCGGCGGCGAACAGCTGCGCCGTTTTCGCCTTGATCACTTCCAGATACGCGGTTTCACCGGTTTCGGTGTCGTTCGCGGTCATTAATTGCATGACTTCGCCTTCGGCCAGGCGGGCGGAAGCCGATGATAAAATGCCCATGACCGTGACCGAACCGTCTTCGACCATCAATTCAAACGCCCGGCTGAACAGGAAATCACCGACCAACACGCTGGCCTGGTTGCCCCAAACGGAATTGGCCGATGCCAGGCCCCGGCGCAGGGCGCTTTCGTCGACCACGTCATCGTGCAGCAGGGTCGCGGTGTGGATGAATTCGATACAGGTGGCCAGCGTCACATGGCGGGCGCCCCGATAGCCGCACAATTTCGCCGAAGCCAGGGTCAACATGGGCCGCAACCGTTTGCCGCCGGCCGAAATAACATGCCCGGCCAATTGCGGAATCAGCGCCACCGGGCTTTCCATGCGTTTCAGGATCAGGGCGTTGACCGCCGTCATGTCTTCGCCGACAAGGGCGCTTAAATCATCGAAAGACGGCTTTTTGTCCCGTTCACCTTCTAGATTAACAACGATTCCCACGGTTTTACCCTCTGCTGGTTGACCCCCTCGATCTTATGTATAAGCATAGAAACTGACAGGCCATATGGTCAAGGTGAATGGGCATTATGCAGGAATTAACACGAACAAACGATCCGGTGTTGCTGTCGTGGTTGATCCACGCGCTGGCCGATGTGGCCGTCGAGGCGGTTGTTTTCGATGTCCACACCAGTATTCTCGAAGGCAGTATTTCGGCCATACCGCGCCGAATCATGGTGCGCGAGGTCGATATGGCCCGCGCCCGCCGGGTGCTCGACGAGGCCGAAGCCATCGCCGCGAGCGAGACCGGAGACGTGAGTTCGTGAACCAAGAAGATACCTTGCTGGGCGGTCGTGTACGCTTGTTACAGGGCCACGGCGGCTACCGGGCGGCGATTGATCCCGTGCTGCTGGCCGCCAGTATCCCGGCCACGAGCGGCCAGCATGTGCTGGAACTGGGTTCCGGCGGCGGTGCCGCGGCGTTGTGCCTGGCGGTGCGGGTCGCCGGGCTTCGCCTGACCGGGCTCGAAGTGCAGACCGACCTGGTCGAATTGTCGCGGCGCAGCGCCGCCCTCAACGATTTGGGCGACAGGGTATCTTTCGTTGCGGGCGATGTGCTGTCACCGCCGCCCGATCTGATCGCCGCCTCGTTCGATCATGTCATGGCCAATCCGCCCTACCAACGCGCCCAAAGCGGCCATCTGCCGCCCGATCCGGGCAAGGCGGCGGCCAATGTGGAAGGCGAAGCGGGGCTTAAACAGTGGATCGATTGCGGCCTTGCCCTGGTGCGCAACAAGGGCACGCTGAGCCTTATTCACCGGGCTGACCGCATCGACGAGATCCTCGCCGCCCTGCACGGCAGGCTGGGCGCGATCACCGTGGTGCCGCTGTGGCCGGTTATGGGCAAGCCGGCGAAACGGGTCATCGTGCAGGGCCGCAAGGGGGTGGCGAGCCCGGCCGTTGTCCATCCCGGCGTGGTCTTGCATGAAAGCGATGGCGGCTATACCGCGGCGGCGGAAGCCGTGCTGCGGGACGGCGCGGCGCTGCCGCTCTAACTGGCGGCTTGCCATCACAAGAGGCGGCCTTTACAAAGGCTCCCATGTTCGGATTTTCTCTCCCCAAGCTGATTTTCACCATCGTCGCCGTGTTGGCCGTCTGGCATGGCTTCAAATGGTTCACCCGGTACCAGGAAGACCGCCTGGCCAATCGCGGCAATGTGCGCAAATCTGCCAGCCCAAGCGCCCCCAGGGCCCGCGCGCCCGAGCCCGAATTCGACAGCGAAGAAATGATCAAATGCCCGGTCTGCGAGACTTATGTTTCGGCCAGTGCCGCGGTTTCCTGCGGTCGCAACGGGTGCCCTTATCCGGGCTAAAAAAATGTCGGTCCTGATCCCGTCCTTTGCTTGACCGGGTTTCTGCGGGGCTTTATCTTTCGCTGCACCGCAACATAACGGAATCTCACCGCCATGCCCGGCGTTACCGCCCCGAAGCAGAATTTTCAAACGATGATCCTGACCCTGCAACAGTTCTGGGCAGGGCACGGTTGTGTGCTGTTGCAACCCTATGACATGGAAGTCGGCGCCGGTACGTTTCACCCGGCGACGACTCTGCGGGCGTTGGGGCCGGACCCGTGGAAGGCCGCCTATGTGCAGCCGTCCAGGCGCCCGACCGATGGCCGCTACGGCGAAAACCCCAACCGCTTACAGCACTATTACCAGTTTCAGGTGATCTGGAAACCGTCGCCGCCGGACAGTCAGCAGCTCTATCTCAACAGCCTCGCGGCCATTGGCATCGATTTAGGCCTGCACGATATCCGCTTCGTCGAAGATGATTGGGAAAGCCCGACGCTGGGCGCCTGGGGGCTCGGTTGGGAAGTCTGGTGCGACGGCATGGAAGTCAGCCAGTTCACCTATTTTCAGCAGGTCGGCGGTATCGAATGTAATCCTGTGTCGCTGGAACTGACCTATGGGCTGGAACGGCTGGCCATGTATATCCAGGGCGTCGAAAATGTTTACGATCTCGACTGGAACGGCGAGATGACCTACGGCGATGTTTACCTGCGCAACGAGAAGGAACAATCGGCGTATAATTTTGAAGTCGCCGATACCGATATTCTGGTCCGCCAGTTCGAAGACGCCGAAAAACAGTGCGCGAACGCCCTTACCTTCGAATCCGTCCTGGTTTTGCCAGCCTATGAGCAATGCCTGAAGGCCAGTCATATCTTTAACCTGCTCGATGCCCGCGGCGTTATCTCGGTAACCGAACGGGCGGCTTACATAAAGCGCGTCAGAACATTGGCGACGGGTTGTGCGCAAGCTTGGGTCGCTGGCTCGGCCAGCGCGGGACAAGGAGGAGAGGGCGATGCCTGAACTCCTGCTCGAAATCCTCAGTGAAGAAATCCCGGCCCGCATGCAAGCGCGCGCGGCGGCCGACCTCGAACGGCTGGTCACGGCGGGACTTAAAGACGCCGGGCTGACGTTTGATAGCGCCGTATCTTTTGTCACGCCGCGCCGCCTGACATTGGTTGTTGATGGCCTTCCCGAAAAACAACCCGACATCAAAGAGGAAAAGAAGGGCCCGCAAATCAGCGCCCCGGAACAGGCGATCAACGGTTTCCTCGGATCATTGGGCGGGTTGACCCTGGACGATTGCGAACAACGCGACGTCAAAGGCAAGACCTTCTGGTTCGCGGTGATCGACAAGAAGGGTGAGCCGACCGTCCAAGTGCTCAGGGGCGTTATCGATACGGCGATGACGGCCATGGCCAGCTCGTGGCCTAAATCCATGCGCTGGGGCGAAAATACGGTCCGTTGGGCGCGCCCGCTGCACAGTATTCTGTGCTTGTTTGATGGCGCGGTGGTTGCGGTCGAACTGGGGCCGGTCACGGCATCGAACACCAGCGCGGGTCATCGCTTCATGGCCGCCGAAACGTTTTCCGTTGCCGATCTCGCTGACTACAAGGCGAAGTTGCTGGCCGCAAAAGTGATGCTCGACCCCGCCGACCGCCGCGAAAAAATTAAAACCGACGCCGAGGCATTGGCGACCGTCGCAGGCCTGACGGTCAATGCCGACGATGCCCTGCTGGGCGAAGTCGCAGGCCTGGTCGAATGGCCGGTGGTGTTGATGGGGGTTATCGACGATGCCTTCATGGCCGTACCGCCGGAAGTTTTGATCGCCGCCATGCGCGGTCACCAGAAATATTTCTCGTGCCTGAACACCGACGGCACGCTGGCGAACCGTTTCATCGTCGTCTCCAACATGGACGCCCCCGATGGCGGCGCGGCGATTATCGCCGGCAACGAACGAGTCCTGCGCGCCCGCCTGTCCGATGCCAAGTTTTTCTGGGATCAGGATCGCAAGGCGTCGCTGTCCAGTCGCGCGCCGAAGCTGCAAAGCATTGTTTTTCATGCGAAAATTGGCACGTTGGACGAAAAAGTCGACCGCATGCAGGCTTTGGCGGTCGAAATTTCCGCCGCCATCCCCGGCGCGGATAAAGATCAGGTGCGCTCTGCCGCCCGTCTGGCCAAGGCCGACCTGACAACGGCCATGGTCGCTGAACTACCGGAACTGCAAGGCCTCATGGGCCGCTATTACGCCCTTAACGATGGCGAAAACGAAGCCGTCGCAGATGCCATCGCCGACCATTATTCGCCGGTCGGTCCCAACGACATGTGCCCGTCGGAACCGGTCAGCATCGCCGTCGCTCTGGCCGACAAGATCGATACGCTGGTCGCGTTTTGGACCATCGATGAAAAGCCAACCGGTTCGAAAGACCCGTTTGCGCTGCGCCGCGCTGCTTTGGGCGTCATCCGGTTGGTTATCGAAAACAAGTTGCGGCTGCCGCTGCTGGATATTTTCGCCGGGGCAGGGGGCAAGGACATCGCCGCCGACCTGCTGGCCTTCTTCGTCGACCGCCTGAAGGTTCATTTGAAGGAACGCGGCGTTCGCCACGACCTGATCGATGCCGTGTTTGCCTTGGGCGAAGATGATCTGGTGCGGGCCGGGGACCGGATCGCGGCGCTGGCTGAATTTGTCGCCAGCGACGACGGCGGCAATTTGTTGATCGCCTACAAGCGCGCCGCTAATATTCTTAAGATTGAAGAAAAGAAAGACGCGCGCACCTACGACGGTGGTGTCGCGGAAAATGAATTGGTTGAAGCGGCGGAAAAAGTTCTTTTCCGAGCGCTCGGAACGACGGAAGATACCTGTCAGGCGGCATTGGCGGAAGAAAATTTCGCCGCCGCCATGACGGCGCTGGCGGCTTTGCGGGCGCCGGTCGATGGATTTTTCGATGATGTTACGGTCAATTGCGATGATGCTGCGTTGCGTGAAAACAGGTTGAAGCTGTTAAACCGCATCAGGGTGGTGATGGAACGTGTCGCCGACTTTTCTAAAATCGAAGGCTGAGGATAAAAGAATAATGACGCAGTGGGTCTATTCATTTGGCAAGGATAAAGCCGATGGCAACGCGGGCATGAAAAATCTGCTCGGCGGCAAGGGCGCCAACCTGGCAGAAATGAGCGCGCTCGGCCTGCCGGTGCCGCCCGGTTTCACCCTGACCACAGAGGTCTGCACCCATTATACGGATAACGAAAATACCTATCCGGGCGATCTGAAAGACCAGGTGATCGCGGCCATGGCCGCAATTGAAGCGGCCATGGGCCTTAAATTTGGCGATCCGGAAAACGTCCTTCTGGTGTCGGTGCGGTCCGGCGCGCGGGCGTCCATGCCGGGCATGATGGATACGGTCCTTAACCTGGGCCTCAACGATGAAACCGTCGAAGGGCTGGCCCGTGCCTCGGGCGATGAACGCTTCGCCTTTGACAGTTACCGCCGCTTTATCCAGATGTATGGCGATGTCGTGCTGGGTGTCGAACATCACAATTTCGAAGACCTGCTGGAAGATCACAAAGACCGGGCCGGGGTCGCGCTCGATACCGAACTGACCGCCAAAGACCTGCGCCAACTGGTGGGTCAGTACAAAGACATCGTTCAGGCCGAACGGGGCGCGCCGTTCCCTCAGGACCCGGTTGAACAACTGTGGGGCGCCATCGACGCGGTTTTCGGCTCGTGGATGAACAAGCGCGCGCAAACCTATCGCCGGTTGCACGACATACCCGCAAGCTGGGGCACGGCGGTCAATGTACAATCCATGGTGTTTGGCAACATGGGCGACGATTGCGCCACCGGCGTCGCCTTTACCCGCGATCCCGCCAATGGCGATAACTTGTATTACGGCGAATTCCTGATCAACGCCCAGGGCGAAGATGTGGTCGCCGGCATTCGTACGCCGCAGTCATTGACGATCGAAGGCAAGGAAAAAAGTGGCTCCGACCTGCCCTCCATGCAGGAAGTCATGCCCGAAACCTACGGCGAACTGGTCGCCGTGCGCGACCGTCTGGAACGCCATTACAAAGACATGCAGGACATGGAATTCACGGTCCAGAAGGGCCACTTGTGGATGCTGCAAACCCGCAACGGTAAACGGACAACCAAGGCGGCCCTGAAAATCGCTGTCGATATGGTCGATGAAGGGCTGATCGAAAAATCCGAAGCCATCCTGCGTATCGATCCCGGGCAACTGGATCAACTTTTGCATCCCACGCTCGACCCCCATGCCGAACGCAACCTGCTGGCCACCGGGCTGCCGGCATCGCCGGGTGCGGCATCGGGCAAGGTGGTGTTCAGCGCCGAAGACGCCGAGGCCTCTATGGAACGCGGTGAAAAAAATACCATCCTGGTCAGGATTGAAACCTCGCCGGAAGATATTGGTGGCATGCATGCCGCCAAGGGCATCCTGACGACCCGTGGCGGCATGACCAGCCACGCCGCCGTGGTCGCCCGTGGCATGGGAACGCCGTGCGTTTCCGGGGCCGGGACCATTGTTGTTAATTATCGGGAAAAAACCCTGTCGGCCCTGGGTCAGGTTATTCACGAAGGCGATATCATCACCATCGACGGTTCCAGCGGCGAAGTTATGTTGGGCGCCGTGGCGACCATCCAGCCTGAATTTTCGGGCGATTTCTCAAGGCTCATGGAATGGGTCGATGAAATTCGCGACCTGGGTGTGCGGGCCAATGCCGATACCCCGACGGATGCCAAAACGGCCCGCGAATTCGGCGCCGAGGGCATCGGGCTGTGCCGGACCGAACACATGTTTTTTGATTCCGAACGTATCATTCACGTGCGCGAAATGATCGTCGCCAAGGACGAAGCCCAACGGCGCGCCGCGCTCGACAAGCTTCTGCCGTATCAGCGGCAGGACTTTATCGACCTGTTCCGGATCATGGACGGCCTGCCGGTAACCATTCGCCTGCTCGACCCGCCCCTGCACGAATTCCTTCCGCACAGCGAACAAGACATGATCGAAGTCGCCGAGGCCGCCGGGGTCGATTTGGCCCAGGTCAAGGCGCGCGCCATCGAGCTACACGAAATCAACCCGATGCTGGGCCACCGGGGCTGCCGGCTGGGTGTGACGTATCCTGAAATGTATGAAATGCAGGTCCGCGCCATCATCGAAGCGGCCATCGATGTCGCCGCCGACGGGATCAAGGTCATCCCTGAAATAATGATCCCGCTGGTTGCCCTGAAGGACGAACTGGATCGCATGAAAGACGTGGTCGATGAAATGGCAAAGATCGTCATGGCCGAAAAGGGCGCCCAGGTCGACTATATGGTCGGCACCATGATCGAGCTGCCACGCGCCGCCTTAAGGGCCGGCGACCTGGCCGAATCTGCCGAATTTTTCAGCTTCGGCACCAATGATCTGACGCAAACGGCGTTGGGCCTGTCGCGGGACGACGCCGGATCATTCATCCAGATCTACCAGGAAAAGGGCGTGATGGAAGCCGACCCCTTCGTCACCATCGATCAGGAAGGCGTCGGCGAACTGGTCCAGATAGCGATCGAACGCGGACGCGCCGCCCGGCCGGGAATCAAATTGGGAATTTGCGGCGAACATGGCGGCGATCCGGCGTCGGTGGCGTTTTTCCATCGGGTCGGGCTCGATTATGTGTCGTGTTCCCCCTACCGTGTCCCCATCGCCCGCCTGGCGGCGGCACAGGCCAAGCTCAATACAATCTAGCCAGGCGGATCAGCTCGACAAAAAGAAACGGCGAACGCGCAGGCGTTCGCCGTTAAGTTTATGTCACTAGCTATTGGTGAAGGAGGGTTCCTGCACCTGTAAGAATAACCAACCCCATAAAAAATCAAATGTGTCGACACGACACCCCCCATTTGGGAGTATAGCGAGTAAAATCGTATTTATTTACTTTGCCTGTTTGGCACCTAATTACCTATAAAACGACGAATAATCAATGGGTTGGACAGTTAGCGGAGGCCAAGGAGGTAGCGGAAGAAATTGAAGAAAACGCACATTTCTGAAAATAGTTCGGTCAATAACGAAATCGACCAGTTTCTAAAACATTCCGCCGACATGCTGTGCGTGTTGTCGTTCGAGGGCGAATTTATGAACGTCAATCCGGCCCTGGAAAACGGATTGGGCTATAAATCCCGCCACTTTGAAGGAAAACCGTTGAGTGACGTCGTCCACAAGGACGACCGCGAGAGGGTATCAGGAGAAATTAACGCCTTGAACACGGGGCGGGAGCTTAGGGTCTTTACGGCCCGGCTCGCCCGCAACGATGGCGGTTACATTTCCTTGTTGTGGCGGGCCATCGGCAATCCTGAAAAGCGGCGGATTTACACCCATGTTGTCAGTTCTGATGCCGAGTCCTTTCGTCCGGTCAGTGCCGATCTGTTTTTCCGGATCATCGAAAGCATTCCCGAAGGATTCGTTATCTACGATAACAATGGCTTGTTGGTAAGCTGTAACCGGGCCTTCCGGGATCTCTATGGATATTCCGAAAAGGAAGCCGCACCCGGTGTTCACTATAGAATACTGGGGATACTGGACGTCGAACGGGGAAGAATTGCAAAAAGTTCCATCGAACGAACGGCCTACATCGGACGCCGCGACCACCTAGACAACGAACCGGTCCGGGAATTCACCATGGAACTGGCCGACGGCCGGCGCATTCAGTCGCGGGACCGCCTGACCCCCGATGGCTACATCATCAGCGTGCAATCCGATGTGACGGACTGGGCGGTTTCCGAAGAGCGGCTTCGGGCGTCGACCAAAAGCGCCCTTGACCAGATGAATTTTGGTACGATTTGCCTGGATATGGACGGCAAGGTGATGATTATGAATGACCGGGCCCGCGAAATTATGGATGACGACGATGGGCTTTATCTTGGCGCGGACGGTAAGTGTTATGCCGAAAAACCGACTGAAAACGACCGCCTGCAGAATCTTGTTCTTGACCTGGTAACGTTTTCACCGCACGACCCCGATGCCAATAGCGGCGGCGCCTTGTCGGTTTCAAAGAAGTCAGGAGATCGGCCTTATTCACTTTTGGTAACGGCGCCGGTCAATGTTCCCTACGACCTGGATCGGAATATCCACGCCGGAGTCATCTTTGTCAGCGACCCGCAATACAAGGTGCAGGCATCGGCCGACGTGATCGGTTCCATGTACGGCTTAACGCCATCGGAATCGCGACTGGCGTCCGGCCTGGTGGCCGGCAAGACACTCAAGGAAACGGCGCAAGGCGTCAACATCACCGAAGGCACGGCACGGGTGTACCTTAAATCCGTTTTCGCCAAGACATTCACCCGAAGCCAGGCCGACCTGGTCCGCCTGGTGCTATCGGGCCCGGCATCGTTGTGGTGGCGCTGAATGTGCTCTAGCGGCGAATGAACATGGTCCATTCATCCAGCGGATAATCATCGATCAGGGTGATATTCGGGGATAATCCGGTGCAGTATTCCAGAAATTCCTGTCGATCGGCGTAATACAGGCCATCCAATCGCCGACGATGGTGTTTGTCCAACATGTTAAACGCCAGCCCCCGGTCGGTGCGGGCCCAAAGTTGCGCCAGGCTGGTTTTGATGAAGTCGGTCCAAACATCGGTTTCGACATTGACGTGCAGGTTGTAAGTGCCCGACACGAACGTGTAATCGGCCGATTGCAAGGGCCGGTCGGCGACATGGAATTTGGCGCGGGCGTCGTCGATGCGGCCTTGCGCCCGGGTGACCATATCGGCGGAAATGTCATAACCGGTGTAGTCAAATTGCGGCAGTCGGGGATGGGCCGCCAGGAAATCGAAAAAGGCGCCATAGCCGCAGCCCAGGTCGGCGATTGTAATGGCGGCGGAAGTCGGCGTGTCGTTTAAAATATCGCACAGCACTTCAAAACGCAGGCGCTGGCCGTCCTTGTCTTTCCATAAAACACCGGCCGGGGTGCTGCCGTATTGTTGAACGCGCAGGCTGAAAATCTTCGATAACCTGTCCAGATGCGTCGGAAAAACAACGGGGGTACCGCTCATTCCGGTTCGGGAAATACCGCCCAGGCCGGTTTATCGGGGACGATTGTCGCCTCGCCGGCCATGAAAGGATTAGCCATTTCCCGAAACGCTTCCAGGCGAATCAGCGCCAATCCACGGTCACCCAGAACGGTCCTGATTTCCCCGGCGTCTTTGCCATTGCACAGGATTTGGGCGCCCGGTTGCGGGGCCGGTCCTTCGATGCGGATCGGCATCAGGCGCTTTTTGACCAGGCCGCGGTAATGGGTGCGGGCGGTCAGTTCCTGACCCATGTAACAACCCTTGTTCCAATCGACACCATGCAGTTCAGCGAAACCGTTTTCCAGCAGAATGGCTTTATCGACAACCATGTCGCGGCTGCCGTCTGGAATACCAAGGCGCAGGCGCAGGCGTTCGTATTCGGCGGGCTGGGCCGCGACGAAGCCGGCATTTTGCAGCAGCTGTTCGGCATCTTTGCGGGGCATAACGGCGCGTCCCCCCATGGCGGCCAGGCGGGGATCGACATACCCGGTGCCACCGGCCAAGGCGGCGGTCGCGCCTTCGATATGTGGCACACCCAGGGCGCTGGCGACATCGTCACCGATCAGGGCGGCGACGCACAAATCCTCTGTTCGGTCCGACAGGTCGACTTTGGCGCGCATCTTGTACATGGAAAGTTTACCCATGAAGTCTTTCAGGCGATCAAGTTCGCAATCGATCAAAAGGCCGTCGGGGGTCTCGATCAGGAAAAAATCATACTGAAATTTCCCCTGCGGGGTCAGCAACGCGGCGTACAGGGATTTTTCGGCGCTGACTTTGTGAGCGTCGTTTGAAATCAGGCCCTGCAGGAAGTCACGCGCGTCCTTGCCGTTCAGCCCAATCAGGCCGCGGTTTTCAAGCATGATATAGGTAAGGTCAGGCATATTGGAGCACCGTCTCCGCTTCGAAAAATTCGATTGCCCTAGAATTGGGGTGAAACGTCGTGTTTGGCAAGCCCTGAATGTCATTGAGGAGCCTAGGCAACGCCCTGTTCGAGACGTATAAACCTAGTTATGAAGATTCTTTTCATTACATCGACCCGGGTTGGCGACGCGATCCTGTCGACGGGGCTTCTCGATCACCTGATCCGCGAAAATCCGGGGGCAAGGATCACCATCGCCTGTGGCCCCGCCGCGGAATCCCTGTTTGATACCGTGCCGGGCCTGGAACGGATAATCGTGCTCGATAAAATGGTGTTTTCCCTGCACTGGCTGCGGTTGTGGGCGCTCGGCATCGGCCGCTTTTGGGACATCGTCGTCGATCTTCGCAAATCCCCCATGTATTACCTGCTGGCGGCCCGAAAACGGGTTCGGCTGGGGCGCGGCAAGCAAGGATTGCACCGGGTCCGGCAGCTCGCCGAGGTCATGGGCATGGGTAATGCGCCGCCAGCGCCCCGGTTGTGGTTGACCGAAGCGCTGGAACGCCGGGCCAAAGAACTTGTTCCCGATGGCGGCCCGGTTCTAGCCATTGGGCCGACCGCCAACTGGCGGGCCAAGACCTGGCGTAGCGAACATTTCAACGATTTGATCGAACGCCTGACCGGGCCTGTGGGAATTATGCCCAACGCCCGGGTGGTGATTTTCGGCAGGGACGACGAAAGGCCGACCGTATTGCGGCTGATCGAATCCATACCGCCGGAACGACGGATCGATCTGGTCGGCCACCTGGACCTGATGGAAGCCTATGCCTGCCTGTCCCGGTGCCAGCTTTTTATAGGTAATGATTCAGGCCTGATGCATCTGGCGGCGGCATCAAACATCCCGACTCTTGGCCTGTTCGGGCCGACCCCGAAAGATTTGTATGCCCCCTGGGGGGATCGCAGTCGGGTGGTTTCGACGACGATCCCGTTTGAAGATATCTTTCCTGAAAAATTCGATCATGTGAATTCCGACAGCCTGATGGATAGCCTGTCGGTGGACGATGTCGAAGCGGCGGCAAAGGCTTTGTGGGACCAGCGGGATGAGGCAGCATGACCGGGCAAACCAGTTCTACACCGGTGCTATCGGCCCTGATCACCATCAAAAATGAAGAAAAGCAACTGGCCGCCTGCCTTGATACCTTGGCCTTCGCCGATGAAATTGTCGTGGTTTTGGACAATTGCAGCGATGGTTCGAAGGCCATTGCGGCCAAGTATACCGACCGCCTGATCGAAGGCGAATGGCCCAAGGAAGGTCCCCGGCGCAATGCCGGGATCGACCAGTGCCGGGGCCAGTGGATATTCGAAATCGATGCCGATGAACGGGTGCCCCAGGCCCTGGCCATTGAAATCCGTGAAACCATAGCGACGTCATCTTGTGACTGGCACGAAATTCTGGTCGACAATTACATCGGCGAACGGCTGGTCCGCTGGGGCTGGGGCGCATCGTTTGGCAAGGCCGCCTATCCGGGGTTGTTTCGCAACGGCGTCAAGAAATGGGGCGATCAACGAGTGCATCCGTCCCTGCAATGGTCCGGCACCAAGGGTGTGATGCTGAAAAACCGGCTCGATCATTTCGTCGACCGCAATTTGTCGGGCTTGATCCGCAAGCTCGACAGCTATTCCACGGCCCGGGCGCAAGATTTACGCGACGCCGGGGAAACCTGGGGATCGACGGCAAACAACTTAAGGCGGTTCTTTTCGCGGTTCGTCAAATGTTATTTTTTCCGCAAAGGATACCGTGAAGGCGGTTATGGGCTGGCGATTGCGATACTGGCTGGGCTATACCCTCTGCTGTCTCACCTGAAGGCGAAACTGGAGAACGACTAAGTGGCGCGGATTGTCCTGGCAGATGACGGCATCGTATTCGATGGCACGACGCCTGAACGCGGCCCCCTGGGCGGCGTCGAATCGTCGGTCGTTAATTTGATGGAAGAATTGGCCGGGCGCGGCCACGAGGTCATGGTGCGCAACATGTGCGAAGCGCCGATGGTCCATAAAGGCGTCGACTGGGCCCCCCTGCATGAAGGCGGGCCTTATGCCAACCTGCCCGATAGTGCGGATTTGTATATCGCCAACCGGGGCGACAAGCTGATTAACCTGATGCCGGGGGCCGGGCGCACGGTATTCTGGATCCACAACCCCGCCGGTTTCCTGATGAAGTGGCGCTACCTGTCCAAACTGTGGCGGGTGCGCCCGGCTATTGTCTTTATTGGCGATTATCATGCGACCACCTACCCGGCATGGGCGCCGGGCGGGGCGCGCGTGGTTATTCCCTACGGAATTCCAGATCAGTTTCGCCACGCCACCCCGAACGATGCCGTCCCCGCGCCGCGGGCGGTGTTTACATCGAATCCGCTGCGGTCGCTGGACTGGCTGCTTGATCGCTGGTGTGAAGATATCCGGCCGCGTGTACCAACGGCCGAATTGCACGTTTTTTCCGGGGCCGCGACCTATGGGTCGGTCGGTGACGGCAAGGCCCAACAGATGGAAACGGTGCTGGAACGCACCCGTGCCCTGGTCGATCAGGGGGTGGTCCTGCGCGGGCCGGTGGCGAAGAGCCAGCTGGTCGAAGAATTTCGCCATGCCCGGGTCTTGTTGTATCGTGGCGATCTCAACGAAACCTTCTGTTTGGCGGTCGGCGAGGCACAGGCCATGGGGGTTCCCGCCGTCGTCGAAGATTTAGGATCGGTGCGGGAAAGAGTCGTTGACGAGCGCACCGGTTTCGTTGTTCAAAACGACGCTGATTTTTCCGGCTCGGCGTGCCGGTTGCTCAGTGACGACGACCTGTGGAATAACCAGCATCGGGACGCCCTGGACCTGCAGCGGCGCTGGGGCTGGCCGGAAGCGGCGGCAGAATTCGAGAAATTGATCGTTCAATCGTGACAGTCAAAACGAGCTAAAGACGGAACAATATAGAAATGCGTGTAATGCAAGTAATGGCCGGGGCCGAATACGGCGGAGCGGAGGCTTTTTTCACCCGGCTGGTAATCGCGCTTCGGCGCGCCAGGTTACATCAACGGGTGATTATCCGGACCAATGCGACGCGTTCCGAACAGTTGCGCCAAGGCGGTCTTGAACCGGTCGAACTGGGGTTTCGCGGGCCGCTGGACCTGTCGACAAAGTTTAGCCTGCGCCGGGAAGTGGCCTCGTTCAAACCCGATGTGGTGGTGACCTGGATGAATCGGGCGACGGCCATGGTGCCGACTGGAAATTTCGTCCACGTCGCCCGCTTAGGTGGCTATTACGACCTTAAATACTATCAAAAATGCGACCACCTGATCGGCAACACGGTCGATATTGTCGATTACCTGACCGGCCAGGGATGGGATGCCGGCAAGGCTCATTACCTGCCGAATTTTGTCAGCGCCGAAACGGCGCCTGGGATCGCCAGGGCGACCCACTATACGCCAAAGGATGCGCCCCTGCTGCTAGCCATGGGCCGCCTGCATGAAAACAAGGCTTTCGATGTGCTGATCGATGCCATGGCGCGGATTCCAGATGCCTACCTGTGGTTGGCCGGCGAGGGGCCGGACCGCGAAAAGCTGGAAAAAATGGCGGAGAAAAAAGGCGTTAAGCCGCGTATCCGTTTCCTGGGTTGGCGCGAAGACATGGCGGCCCTGATGGCGGCCTGCGACCTGTTCATCTGTCCATCTCGCCACGAACCCTTGGGCAACGTGGTGGTCGAAGCCTGGGCGCAAAAGATCCCGGTCGTGGCCGCCGACAGCCTTGGTCCGGGGGTGCTGATCGAAGATGGTGTAAATGGCGTTTTGGTGCCCATCAACGATGCGGCGGCGCTGGCCTTCGCCGTTCGCGAATTGCTCGATGACAACGATCGGCGGGGCAAAATGGCGACGGCGGGATATGCCTCTTACGCGGAAAAATTCACCGAAGAAATTGTCGTCAAGAAGTATATGGAATTCTTCGACGGCCTGGCGAAAAAGGAATAGCTGCGGCCATGTGCGGGATCGCCGGATTGATGACTGCCGATGGCGCCACTCCCGATGCGGGGGTGCTGGATCGGCTGAGCGATGCCCTGGCCCACCGTGGCCCCGACGGGCGGGGACGTCATGTGGCAAATGGCGTTGGCTTAATCCAGACCCGCCTCGCCATTATCGATCTGGAAACCGGCGACCAGCCCATATACGCAGGCGATGGCCCGGCGGCGGCGATTGTCGCCAATGGTGAAATCTACAACTACATCGAATTGCGCGCGGACCTGCCGGACATCGACTTTAAAACCAATTCCGATTGCGAACCGCCGCTGCACCTGTACCTGAAGCACGGCCCGACCTTTGGCGAAAAATTGCGCGGCATGTACGCCATCGCCGTTCACGACATGGCCAATTCCCGCCTGGTGCTGACCCGCGACCCGTTCGGCATCAAGCCCCTGTATTACGCCGAAACCCCCGGCGGTTTTGTGTTCGCATCGGAACCGGCGGCGCTGATCGCCGCCGGGCTGATCACACCTTCCCTGAACCAGGCAGCCCGGGACGATTTGCTGGGTTTGCAGTTTACCACCGGGGCCGAAACGGCATTTAGCGGTATTTTCCGGATGCTGCCCGGCGAGACCCTGATCGTCAAAAGTGGCCGCATCAGTGAACGCCTGCGCCGCCCCGCCCTGCCCGAAGGCGGCATCGACGATTGCACCGAAGAATCAGCACTCGCCAGGCTCGATCAGGTCCTTAACGATACCGTCGAGATGCATCAGCGATCCGACGTGCCCTACGGCATGTTTTTTTCCGGTGGTATCGATTCATCCGTGCTGCTGGCCATGATGAGGCGCCTGAACGAGCAGCCGGTACGGGCACTGACGGCGGGTTTCAGCGGCACCGGCGTTCATGACGAACGCGACCACGCCCGCGCCGTCGCCAAGGCCGTCGGCGCCGATCATATAGAAGTCGATTTCGATGCCGCAGATTTTATGGCCTTGTTGCCGGAAATTGCCGCGGCGCTGGATGACCCGACCGCCGATTACGCGGTGTTGCCGACCTACAAACTGGCCGCCCGGGCGCGGGCCGAAGGCTTGAAAGTCGTGTTATCGGGCGAGGGCGGCGACGAGTTGTTCGCCGGTTACGCGCGATACCGCCATGCCGCCCGCACCTGGCCGTTTGCCCGGCGTATGCGGCGAAAGGGTATTTTGCAGGGCTTGGGGGTGTTGCGCCAGAACGCCCCGGGATGGCGCGACGGTTTTGCGGCTTCCGAACGCGAAGCCATGCATCCGGGCGGCGGCGATGCCCCGACATTGGCACGCACGCGCCTGCAAGTGGCCCAGGCCGTCGATTGCGCCGACTGGCTGCCCAACGACCTGTTGATCAAGCTGGACCGTTGCCTGATGGCCCATGGGGTCGAAGGCCGGGTGCCGTTTTTGGATCCCGCCGTCGCCGATTTCGCTTTTCGCCTGCCCGACCGCTTGAAGATCAAGCACCGCCGGGGCAAGTGGCTGTTGCGGCGTTGGCTGGAAACCGGGTTGCCGGCGAGCAAACCGTTTTCCCGCAAACGAGGTTTTTCCGTGCCCGTCGACGAATGGATCGCCACCCATGCACAGGCCCTGGGGCCGCTGGTCGCGGTGCAACCGGGCATCGCCGAAATTTGCCGCCCCAGTGCGGTCGAAAGCCTGTTTTCGGGGCTCCATTCCGGTGCCGGAAAACGCAATGGCAAGGCGGCGTGGACTCTGCTGTTTTATGCGCTGTGGCACCGCGCTCACATTTTGGGCCACGACAGCCGCGGCGATCTGATCGACGTATTGGCCGACAAAGGCGTATAACAAGCCCATGAGCACGCCCGACACAGTAAGCATCATTCGCCCCGACGACTGGCACCTGCATTTGCGCGACGGTGCCATGCTGCAAGCCGTGGCGCCGGCGACGGCGGCGCAGTTCGCCCGGGCCATCGTCATGCCCAACCTGGCGACCCCGGTAACCACGGTTAGCGCGGCCAGGGACTACCGGGACCGGATTATCGAAGCGGTCGGCGCCGACGCGAACTTTACGCCGCTGATGACGTGTTACCTGACCGACGAAGCCGACCCCGCCGAAATTCGTCGCGGCTTTGACGAAGGCGTGTTCGCGGCGGTCAAACTGTACCCGGCCGGGGCGACCACCAATTCGGCCGCCGGCGTTACTGACTTGAAGCACGTTTCCAAAGTCCTGGAAAGCCTGCAGGAAACCGGCATGCCGCTGTTGGTGCATGGCGAGGTGACGGATCCGGAAATTGATATCTTCGACCGCGAGGCGGTGTTTATCGACCGCGTGCTGGCCCCCCTGATGGCGGATTTTCCGGCCCTTAAGATCGTCTTCGAACACATCACCACGGCCCAGGCAGTGGCCTTCGTGCGCGCCCAGGGGCCGCGCCTGGGGGCGACCATTACCGTTCATCACTTGATGATTGCCCGCAATGCCATGTTCCAGGGCGGCATTCGCCCGCATATGTATTGCCTGCCCGTGGCCAAACGCGAAGGCCACCGGCTGGCCCTGCGCGAGGCGGCGACATCGGGCGAGGCCAACTTTTTCCTGGGCACTGATTCGGCCCCGCACGGGGTCGCGGCCAAGGAATCGGCCTGCGGCTGCGCCGGTATTTATTCGGCCCCGGCGGCGCTGGAACTTTACACCCAGGTCTTTGATGAAGAACACGCGCTGGATACGTTAGAGGCCTTCGCCTCGCGCAACGGCCCGCAGTTTTATGGCCTGCCGGTGAATGCGGGCACGCTGACCTTGCGACGCCGGGACTGGACGGTGCCAGATACCATCGCCGTGGCCGGGGAGACCGCCGTCGTGCCGTTCCGGGCCGGGGAAACCGTGTCCTGGAGTCTTGATTGACTCATGGGGCAGGGCACGACATATAACAAGGCAACACCATTCAAACCCGAAGGAACTCGTTTATTATGACCGCCGATAATCAATTTACCGCCATCTTGCTGGAACAGGCCGACGACAAGGTCACCGCCAGTGTGCAGACCATCGACGACGACCGCCTGCCCGAAGGCGATGTTACCGTGGCCGTCAAATATTCGACCCTGAATTACAAAGATGGCCTGATCCTGGGCGGCCTCGGTCGCCTGGTTCGCGATTATCCGCATGTACCGGGGATTGATTGCGCCGGTACAGTCATTTCATCGGAATCCGCCAATTTCAAGCCCGGCGATGAAGTCATTATGACCGGCTGGCGCTTCGGCGAAATTCACTGGGGTGGGTTCGCCACCAAAACGCGGGTCAAATCCGAATGGCTGGTGCCGTTGCCGGGTGGCATGACTTTGGAACAATCCATGGCCATCGGCACCGCCGGTTTAACGGCGATGCTGGCGCTGATGGCGCTGGAAGAACACGGCCTGACCCCCGATAAGGAAGGCGAGGTGCTGGTTACCGGGGCCGGTGGCGGGGTTGGTTCCATCGCCGTGGCGGTCATGGGCGCACTCGGTTACCGGGTTGCCGCGTCGACCGGTCGGGCCGATACCCACGACTACCTCAAGGGCCTGGGCGCGACCTCGATCATCGACCGCGCCGAACTGGCCGAAGCCCCGCGCGGGCCCATGGCATCGGAACGCTGGTCGGGCATTATCGACAACGTCGGCGGCGAACAGTTGGGCAATATTCTGGCGTCGCTGGCGTATTGGGGCAGTTGTGCGTCGGTCGGCAATGCCGGGGGCATCAAATTCACCGCCACGGTTATTCCGTTCTTGCTGCGCGGCATTAATCTGTTGGGGATTGATTCAAACACCTGCCCCAACGATCGCCGTACCGCCGCCTGGAACCGGCTGGCCAAGGAACTACCCATGGCCAAACTGGCCGATATGACCGATACGGTCGGACTTGCCGATGCCATCGCCATGGGCGGCAAGATTCTCCAGGGCCAGGTGCGCGGCCGGACCGTGATTGACGTCAACGCGTAAACGCCAAGCCGTTGACTTAAAAGCGAAATTACCGGATTCCACCGGTTTGGGCCAATTTTGGCCCCCAACTTGCATTGTCTGTATCAACCAGCCTTAATTTTTTTGCCGGGAGATCGACAATGCAAAAACGCCTATGGACCACCGCCGCCCTGCTGACCTTGTTCGGGGCCGTCATCTCTTGCGGTTATGTGTCGGAATACGAAAAACAGGTTTATGACTGGGAACCGGTCTATTGCTACAAGTCTCTCGCCGCCGTTCAGTGTTTTAAAGAGCCGCGCGCTGGCGACGAACGCCGCCTGGTCAACTATTATGGCCCCGACCCCAGCCGCTACGACCGCCCCGATACCCCCGAAGTGCCCGAATTGCAGGCGCCGAAAGAAATCGATTACTGGGTCAAGGATGAAGAACCCGTCGCCGAAGCCGTGCCGCAACACGTGATGGCGGCGGACATCGCCCCGGTGGTCCTTGCCAATTCTGGGGCCCCTGCAGCCCCAGCGGCCAGCGCCACGCCGCAACGTTCCTTGGGGGCTAAAGACACGGCCGGGGCAGGGCAAACGTCGTTCCTGGACCGTCTGCTCGCCCCCTTCTTCGGCAAGCCGAAATTGGCCAACGCGCCGCTTAAATAGCCGTTCGCGGTAGACGTCACGAGGCCCAAGGGCAAAGACGGAACGCTCTAGATACGGGTCTTTTCAGGGAACCGGGAAATTTCCGCCCACTCAGCCCCGCAGAGCGCTTGACACCCCGCAGACTTTCGCCCTATATCCCTGACCTCCCGCCCCCCGCAAGGGGACGCGGCGCCTTATGGCGGAGTAGCTCAGCTGGTTAGAGCAGCGGAATCATAATCCGCGTGTCGGGGGTTCGAGTCCCTCCTCCGCTACCAATTAAGACCCTGAAAACAAACATGTTTTCAGGGTCTTTTCTATTGTAGGCTAACTTCTTAGAGCAGCGGAACGACGATTCCGCTGCTTTTTCTTTGTTTTCAACACGCAGTTTTGCAACAAAATGTGTAAGCTATAGCTTACTTGTCGATTTAGAGTCGGTCTAATAAGAGAAGTTCCAGCGACCACTCGGTAACGTCCGTTTTTATACGACTAACGGAAGTCTATAGCGCAAAATCCACATTGCCAGTTTTGATGTCCGTAATTGGGGGCCAGAGCGGACCTTATTTAGGGCCTTCGAAAAGGGCCGGTGTTGACCCAATTCGGAAGTTTCGAGCGGACGTTTTGTCTATATACTCCATCAATATGTTGTGGCCTTAAACAGAAGTGAAAGAACTCCATTGTTAGGTATTGTTTTTTATTCCGCTGCTGCGGCAGGACTCGGCTGCTTGTGGCCAATTTCACTTCGGTCAGGGATGAGTACCCTTGGCGTTCGGTTTACCTTGGGCTACGCCACGATGGTCATTTCTGTTTATGTGGCCCAAATCCTTTTCGGGGTGCCTCTCGGGGTGACGGTTGTCGGGTTGGCGGTTTTGACGATGGCCGGATTTATCCTTGCCCTGCGTCGCCAGCAGGACTGGTCGGACTGGCCAAAATGGCTCAGTCATCCGGCGCTCCTGCTGATTATCCTTGGCGGCGCTGCGATTGTCGTTAACGGCGGCATTGGGTATCTGCCCTTTGGTCACGATGAATTTACCCACTGGCTGGCGACGCCGCGCCTGATTCATATGAGCGGCAATTGGGCCGCCGTGGTGAGTTCACTTAGTCTTCCATTCTATACGCCGGGATGGCAATTGATTCTGTTATTGCCGTGGCAACTGTCTGGCAAAGAAGACCTGGGCCTGTCGGCGGCGGCGCCATTTGTCCTGCATGTCACGGTCATCGCATTGATGTATGACTTTGTTATTTTTCAATTACGGCGACGGATCGACATGTCGCACATCATGGCGATACTCGCCGCGTGGGCTTTCGTTCTGCTTTTCCTGGCGGCGGAAGGAATGGGCCGACTATGGACCTATACGCTGCTGATCGAGCAGCCGCAGATCTATTCCTATACGACGGTCCTCTTTCTGATTTATATGGCCGAAACGACCGGACAGGACCGAAAGCCCCTATATGCCGTTGCCGGCACCGTTCTCGCCTCCGCCTATTTATACAAAGTCGCGGCCTTGATCTTCGTCCCTGCGGTCATCGGGCTTTCCTGTATTTTGTATTTTGGGCACACAAAAAACAGGTCCGACCGGATCAAGGACAGCCTGCTGACGGCGGCCCTACTGGCCGGCCCCATTTTAATAGCCGCGATGACCTGGTCGATGGCTGTTGACGCGAATAATTGTTCGCCATTCTCTCTTTCCCCCGCTCAGATGGATCAAGCCTTATCCCTGGATTGGCAGGGGCTTGCCAGCCGCTTCAGTTCGGCGATCGGGAGCTATGTCATCGGGTACAAACTCGTCCTGACGTTGGCCGCGAGCCTGGGCGTTGCCGCTGCTGTTTTCCGCGGCAATTATCGGGCGACGCTGGTATTGGTCTTGCTTAGCGCCACCTATTTCCTGCTTCTTTATCTGTATCACCTGACTTGTTTTGGAGCGTACTATTTTGAAACCCTCAACTCGATCCCTCGCTTCACAAGGGTTCCGTTGCAGATGTTTCACGCCCTGGGCCTCGTCATGCTCGTTGACGTGGCGCTTGATTATGCCGCCGGCCCGAAAGGGATCATCCGGGACAAGATCAACCGGCTGTGGCGCAGTCGGTGGGTTGCCGCGGGGTTTGTTATCCTCATTGTCATCTTGGGCGCCTGGCAGGGCCGTCAGGTAAATCGTAGCGTCGTCGATATGACGACCCGCGCCTATCAGAATATTGACCTACGGATTGTTGAAATGCGCACAGCAGCAAGGCGAATTGAAAGCTTGCGCGGCACTACGCTATCGAAAAAACCGGTCTTGATGATCATTTCACAAGGACATGACAATGCCGTCACTAGCTATGCGAATTTTTTTGCCATGGGGTATAGCGAAGGCCGGGTTGATCCGCATTTCACTGTTTCTGGCGCGGTAAGCTGGTCGCCGGAACCCAGTAACGTCTGGCAATCGAAAGCAAGCATTGAAGAGGTGACGCGGCAATTATCCAAGGCAGATATCATCTGGCCGATCAATCTTGATCCTTGGATTATGAAAGCCCTGGGCCGCCTTGTCACCGATATTGCCTGTCTGAATGCTTTGCCAAATAAGGCCTTGGTTCGTGATGCGGACGATGGGAATGTCATTCGGTTTAGGTGCATACAGAAATAGGAACCCGTATCACTCAGATCACTCATAGTTCAATCGGGGACCCTTTTTAAACTTTGTTTTATCGTCAAGTTTAGATCCCAGTCTGTTGCTATTGGGATCCGATAGAAGTCTGCTTTTGATGCCGTGTACGGCTCCCGCCCGCCGGCATCACGATGTGCCAAATTGGTCGTTTTTATGCTCAAGTTCTACAACATATTAGGTTTCTCTAAACAACCGCTTATGGCTAAAAGCAGCCCAATTCAATGACTACGGGAAACGTCTGCTATGAAAGGGTAAAGCGGACGTATATCAATGCCTCCTGAAACTCCCTTCGGCCCCTACATTCAAGGTTTCTGGCAAGCACAACAACAGTGTACCATCGCCTTATGTTCACCGTCGTCCGCACCACCACAAATCTCAGTCTTGATGAGCATTTCATCAAACACCCGGCAGCAACCTTCTTCGTGAAGGCCGAAGGCGAGGGTATGGAGGCTCATGGCATCTTTAAGGGCGATACCCTGATAATTGATCGATCCCTTAACCCAGAAAAGAACTCCATCGTCATTGTCGTCATTGATGGCGAACTGACCGTCCGCAGCTTTTCTGACATCGACAGCGAAGAGGCTGCTGTCTGGGGCGTGGTGCGGGGCTCGGTCAGGGACATGCTATGACGATTTACGCCTTGGTCGATTGCAACAACTTCTATGTATCGTGTGAACGGGTGTTCAATCCGAAACTTGAGAACCGCCCCGTTATCATTCTCTCGTCGAATGACGGCTGCGCTATTGCTCGGTCAAACGAGGCTAAGGAATTCGGGGTCAAAATGGCCCAGCCTTTATATCAAATCGCAGACATCGTGAAGAAACATGACATTCAGGTCCTCAGCGGGAATTTCCACCTGTACACCGATATGTCCAACCGCGTGATGCAGGTTCTGGCCGACATGGCACCTGCGGCCCAACAATACTCTATCGACGAATGTTTCCTCGATATCACCGGCATGACCGACGCCCTGGATGATTTCGGACAGGCTGTGCAGGCCAAGGTAAAACAATGGACAGGAATACCCGTCGGCATTGGCATCGCCGAGACCAAAACCCTTGCCAAGGTCGCCAATCGCATCGCCAAGGTGTCGAAAAAGACAGCCGGCGTTCTCAATCTTGTTCATTCACAGTGGCAAGCCAAGGCGCTGGAAATGACCGAGATCGGCGACGTGTGGGGTGTCGGCAGACAGTTCACCAAGAAACTGAAACGCAATGGCGTAAGGACGGCCTTAGACCTCACCAACCAGCCGGATGGTTGGATCAGGAAGGAAATGGGCGTCGGTGGTCTGAAGACAGTTCGTGAACTTCGGGGCGAGGATTGCATTGGTTTCGAGAGCATTCCGCAGCCTAAAAAGACGACATTGGTGTCTCGTTCTTTTGGCAAGACCGTTTCTGAACTGGACGACTTGATCAATGCTGTCACAGTGTTCGCGACAACGGCCGCAGCAGACATCCGCAAGGCTAATCTCGTCAGTTCTACCGTTAGCGTATTCATAGAGACGAACCGTTTCTCGAATGGTCCGCAGTATGCGCCGTCGCAGTCCGTTGAACTGTCGCCAGCCACCAATAACACCAAGCATATTGTTCGCGCCGCCATTCAGGGTACGAAGGCAGCTTACCGTGAGGGCTTCAAATTTAAGAAAGCCGGGGTGATGTTGCTCGATCTCGTTGATGCCGACCACGCGCCTCAGTCGTTGTTTGATAGCCACGATCCGAAGGATGACAAGCTGATCGAAGCTTTCGATCAGATCATTCGCCAGCAAGGGCCGGGGGCAATCAATTTTGGTACTGCCGGGCAAGCTTCCGGTTGGCATTCGGCCAGCGCATTTCGGTCACCAAGATTTACGACTGACTGGGCTGATATTCCGGGCGTGAAGACGTAAACCTAATGTGTTCCGAGTCACAATCTCTTGCTGGCCTAATCCATCGCTTGGGCCAGCAACTCGAAAGAGCGCACCCGTGCCTGGTGGTCCCAGATTGCTGCCGCGACTATCAGTTCGTCGGCACCGGTGGCCTTGATCAGCGTCGCCAGTTTTTCCTTGATCGTCGCTGGTGAGCCGTAGAACGAGCAGGCGAGCATCGATGACACCTGCTCCTTCTCCATCGGCGACCAGAAGCTCTCGATGTCGTCGATCGGCGGCGGTAATGTCGCCCGCGATTGACAACACTCCATCACTCTACTCGCAAATAGTCGAAGCATATTCGACGGCCCATCTTCGGCTTGCCGATATCTTCCTCGATCCATTCGCGGAAAACATCGTCTTTCCTGGAGTTTTTCCGTTCCGTCAAATAGGCATAGCTCAGGTAGGCAACCAGCCCCGCCAGCATCGCAAGACCGGGGAGTCGGCCAATTACGCCATGCACGGCAAGAGCCACGAGGACAAGGCTGGCGAGTAGAACCGCTAACGCATCCCTCCTTATTTCGGGCCGGGTGCAGGCAATAGGTGCAAGAACAGCCGACAAGCCGAGAATCAAAAGGACATTGGCAATATTGGAACCGACAACATTCCCCAGGGCTATGTTGGGGGCCCCCTTGAGGGTGGATGTCACGGAAACCATCAGTTCGGGCGCAGACGTGCCAAAGCCGACGATAACCATACTGACCAACAGGGTTGATAAACCGAGCTTCTCGGCGATAGCGACACTGCCTCGCAACAGCGCTTCACCGCCTGCGACCAATAACGCCAGCCCGATCAAAATCTGCAAGACATCCATTCTGTTAAACCCTAGAGTCCATTCAACGAAATGACGGTATATAGGGGCAAGACATGCAACGGAGTATCTTCGGATATATCCTTAAATTTAGTTTGCGCCAACAGATAATCATTTTGGGTCTAACCCTTGCGGCGATGCCCTTCTTTTACGGTTCGCTCGAACTGCCCAAACGAATCATCAATCGCGCGATTGCCCCTCCGGAAGGGACATTTCCGCTTACGCTGAACCTGCCAGGCCAGGTTTTCTTTGATGTGGATCAAATAGAATTTCTCATCATTCTTTGTGTGACATTTCTTTTTCTTGTTCTGGTCAACGGCGCATTTAAGTATGCAATCAATGTATACAAGGGCCTGCTCGGCGAACGCATGTTGCGCCGCCTGCGGTTCCAGCTTTACGAGCAAATTCTCCGGTTCCCATTGGCCCGCTTCCGGGATGTTTCTCATGGCGAGACGGTGTCGATCATCACCAGTGAAGTTGAACCGCTTGGCGGTTTTATCGGGGACTCCTTCGCACAACCGCTCTATCAGGGTGGGCTGCTGCTGACCGCGTTTGGTTTCATCTTTAGTCAGGATGCGATAATGGGAATTGCCGTGATCGCCCTCTATCCCGTGCAAATGGTGGTTATCCCGCGCCTTCAATTTCAGGTGAACCAGCTGACCAAGCAGCGAATTCGTGAAGTCCGCAAGCTGTCGAACCGCATCACAGAATCAATGTCCATCGTGCGTGATATCCGCACAAATGAAACCACGCGATTTGAGCTGGCGGGTTTCTCGTATGCTTTGGGCCGGATATTCGATATCCGGTACAATATCTATCGGAAGAAATTTTTCATCAAATTTCTCAACAACTTCCTCGCTCAACTGACACCGTTCTTCTTCTTTATGGTTGGTGGCTGGCTGGTCATCAAGGGTGAGCTTTCTCTTGGCGCACTGGTTGCCGTTCTCGCCGCCTACAAGGACCTCAGCCCCCCCTGGAAAGAGCTTTTGGGATATTATGAAGATTTACAAGACGCCCGCGTTCGATTTGAGCAGATCGTTGCCAAATTTTCAATTTCAGACCTGGAAACTGTCGAAGATGAGAAGATAGAGGGGGCTCGGTCCGAATGGCCTGAGGGAGAGTTCTTGAGCGTTGGCCTCACATACAACGACGAAGGTATGGCCCCGCTACGCGGCGTTGATCTTGCCATCGCGCCGAAGGAACATGTGGCCATTCTTGGCGATGCGAATAGTGGCAAAGACACACTCGCCGAGCTTCTGGCCCGGTTGATCCGGCCAACGAGTGGAAAGCTTCTGATAGGTGGGCAAAACCTTATCGACTTGCCCCAGACGGTAATCGGTCGGTCGGTCGGTTATGTTGATTCGAGCCCTGGAATTGTTAGCGGCACCATCTTCGACAATCTTGTCTATGGCCTCAAACACAACCCACATCTAACGTTGTCTTCGCCCGGTGATAGAGCTGGTCGGCAAGGCAAGTGGCGAACAGAAGCGCAGGCCGCCGGAAATTCAACGGAAGATGCAAACGCTGACTGGATCGACCTTGATGCTGCCAATGCGGACTCCCCGATCGAGTTGATCTCCCGTGCACTCGATGCACTTGATGCTGCTGGTCTGAAGCCTGCCCAGGCAGAATTCGGGCTGCGTACTAAGATCGACCCTGACCAGGAGACCGAGCTTGCCGCAAACGTACTCAGGATACGGGAGCGGCTTGCCAGCCGCCTGGAGACCGAACCGCTGTGCGGGTTTGTCGAGTTGTTTGACCGCGCCCTGTACAATTCATGCCTGACAGTCGCTGAAAACATCATTTTCGGACTGCCAGTGAATGATACGCTGGACCTCGCCCGTCTGGCCGACAACAAATATCTGCGCTCAGTGCTGAAAAGTACGAAGTTGGACGTGGACCTTCGCACTCTCGGTCTTGCTATTGCCAGGCAAGTAAGCACTTTGTCGTCAAAAGGTGTTTCGCCTCATGTCATCACGGAGACACTTCCGGTCAATAGAGAGAGCATCTTGAGGCTAAAGATCATAGCCGGTTTAGCCGAGGACGGTGACACCAGTGACCTGCGACGGAGCGATCGTCGCCTGTTAGTCGAGATCGCCCTGCGGCTAAATGCCGAACGACATGTCGATGTGACCATAGATGATATTGTTCGATTGAAAATTATCACGGCCAGACAAGAATTCAGGAAGAAAATTCCTGAACCGTTCAGGCGCTCGATCGAATTTTTCGATCAGGACCTGTATCATCCTGCACTAACCGTTCGTGAAAACATGATTTTTGGTGAGATACGAGAGGGGCAACATGGTTCCGTGGACGAGGTCAACAAGGTAATCCTGGAGGAAATCGATGCGTCGGCCTGTCGCTCACTATTGGAGCAAGCGGGACTGAGTTTCCAAGTTGGAATAAGGGGGGCGTATCTGACCGCTGCCGAACGCATCGAGCTTGCCATTGCCCGTTCCATCCTTAAGCGGCCACGTGTTCTGATCCTGAATGGCGCTACGTCAGAACTGGACACCGCAACCGAAGATGATGTTATTGGAAAAGTTCGTGAATTCTTTGCCGGGCGATGTCTCGTGGTCATGCTGGACAGCGCCGAACCTGCTCGCCACTTTGACCGTGTCATCAAACTGAAGGCGGGCCGGGTACAAGGTGGGGATTAATACGGTACACTCCCAGGCAGATCTAAACAAAGTTGCACGGCAGCTCAATGAGCGTCCGCGTCAAACACTGGAATTTGAAACGCCAGCAGAGAGGTTTAATGCATGTGTTGCGTCGATCAGTTGAGGTCACCACCCTGAACGGACATTCGCAGAGGGGCCGCGAGGCGGGGTTAATCGTCGAGCATGGTCATTGCCGCCTTGCGGTCCCCGGGCTTCAATTTAAGAAAGAGCGCGCGAGCTTTCTTTATATCTCGCTCGGACCCACTCTCGGCGGCCGCCTTTAAGGCAATCGCCGTCGTATCATCCGCGCCGCAAATAAAAACCAGGGCTTTGGCCAGTCGCCCCATGGCTGCTCGGTCGATCGCTGTTTCGTCCATTCAATTTTTCCTCGTGATGGTATTAAACTTTGGTGGCGATATCTGATGGGGTTTGGGCGCTGCGCTGGGTAACTATTTCACGATGTGCAATGTAGGTTGCCGCGACAACAATGATCCCCCCACCCAGAATGACGAATGGATCAATGGCTTCGTCAAACAAAAAGAAACCGATCATTATCGCCCAAACCAATTGCAGAAAACCAACAGGTTGGGTGATCGAAATTGGCGCCGCCTGAAAAGCGCGGGTCAGGGTGTAATGGCCGACAGTGGCCACCAGTGCCGTCAATGCCAACCAGCCAATTTCTTCGTAGGTGGGGGGTCGCCATACCATTAACGCACCCGGTAACAGGATCAGGGTGCAAAAAATCGACAGCATGCCAACGATCATTGATGAGCTTTCTCGGGCGGTCAGTTTTTTGGCAATAAGAAACGACACAGCAAACAAAGGCGCCGCTGAAAGCTGTGCCAGTTGACCAAGATTAATGGATTCAAAACCCGGCCTGAGGATGATTAAAGTCCCGACAAAACCGGCGGCAATACCACCGATACGACGCAGGTGAAGTTTTTCACCCAGAAACATTGCGGCTCCGATTGTCACAAATATCGGAGCCAAATAACCAATTGCCGTTACTTCTGCTATGGGGATACGGGCCATGGCATAAAACCACAGCATAACGGCAATGCCGTGAACAAGCCCCCGGATCGTATAAATTTTTAAACTGCGTCGGTCTGGCATTCCCTGCCAATGGCGGACAATAAGCGGAGCAATCAACAGCAATCCGATGGCGTAGCGAATAAAGGCCGCCTCTATCGACGGCAAATTGGAACCAACGTGGCGAACAATACCCGTTACCGCCGCAAATAAAAATCCGGTCAATACCATCCAGGCAATGCCTTCTTGAGTTTTGCTGCCGCTCATGGATTGCCCCTGGAACACTTTGCCCCTTTCGGGACTCCTTTGAACCATTCTCGCCAGTGAAAGGTATTCCTTCTTGCGTGAAGTCCTGCCAATGAGTTGTCCTTCAAAATAATTTTTTATGGGGTAGTGATTTTGCTCTCAGGCTTATTGAGCGAGTTCTGCCCGAATCTGATGTTCGAGCATTTGAATTGAAGCAGCGTATCAGGTTGACTCGTTGTTGCAACCCGCCTCAAAGGACCCGCAGGTACTGCAACGTCTCTTATGGGCTAAAAGCAGAAATCTTCGCATTTCCAATATGTCGATTTCTCTAGACCTGTTATAGAACCGGTTCGAAAGACGGGATAACATGTTCACCGAACAGTCAATTACATACCTATAACGAGGATTTATAATGTTCAGTCATATTATGGTTGGAGCGGACGATGTCGAGAAATCAAAGATTTTTTACGATGCCGTCCTTGCGGAACTGGGGCATAAACCTGGTGTGATGGACCCTAAGGGGCGGTGTTTTTACTACACAAAAGCGGGTGTGTTCTCGATCAGCAAACCCATCGACGGCGAACCTGCTTGCAACGGCAACGGCAGCACAATCGGTTTTGCAGCCGCCGATACAGAATCTGCCGACAAATGGCATGCCGCAGGAGTGGCCAATGGTGGTGTTGCCTGTGAGGACCCTCCGGGCATTCGGAAGGGCTCCAAGGGCGATCTCTACCTTGCTTACCTGCGAGACCCATCGGGCAATAAAATTTGCGCCCTTCATCGTATGAAATAAGCCGCTTCTTACGGACGTTTGATTCTTCATGCGAAGCACCAAAACCATTCATGTCGTGTCATGCCACGCAGAAGGCGAAGTTGGCGATGTCATTGTCGGCGGCGTCGCGCCGCCCCCTGGTAAAACCTTGTGGGAACAACGCACATGGATTGCCCAAGACCAGACCCTGCGAAACTTTATGTTAAACGAGCCCCGTGGCGGCGTGTTTCGCCATGTAAACCTGTTGGTTCCCCCTATACATCCTGACGCGCAGATGGGCTGGATTATTATGGAACCAGAAGATACACCCCCCATGTCGGGTTCAAATTCCATTTGCGTGTCCACCGTTCTGCTGGACAGCGGGATCATTCCAATGGTCGAACCGATCACGGAAATGGTGCTCGAAGCACCGGGTGGTTTGGTCCGTGTGCGGGCCGAATGTTCGGGTGGAAAAGCGCAACGGATCACCGTGCAAAACCTGCCTTCCTTCGCCGGCGTGATTGGTGCCAAGCTAGAAGTTCCTGGTCTCGGCGAAATATCTGTCGACACGGCCTTTGGCGGCGACAGCTTCGTTGTGGTCGATGCCGCTGCCCTTGGTTTTAAAATAGAGGCATCCGAGGCCAAAGCACTCGCAGTTTTAGGCGTGCAAATTACCAATGCAGCTAACGCGCAGCTGGATTTTCACCATCCTGAAAATCCGGATTGGACGCATTTCTCCTTCTGCCTTTTCGCCGGGCCATTAAGTCGCGAGGGCAATCACTTGAGCGCCAAGGCCGCTGTTGCCATTCAACCGGGTAAAATTGACCGTTCCCCAACGGGCACGGCGGCTTCCGCTCGAATGGCCCTGCTGTACGCTTCCGGCGTGATGAAAGTGGGCGAAACCTTCACCGCGCAATCCATTTTAGGGTCTGAATTTCACGGGCGCATTGCGGGGACCGCCATGGTCGGGGATACGCCCGCAATTATTCCTGAAATCACCGGCCGTGCCTGGATCACCGGCACCCATCAACACATGCTTGATCCCGATGATCCATGGCCCGAAGGGTATCGCTTAAGCGATACCTGGCCCGAAAAACAATAAAAACAAATCCGTCTGGCCGCCGCCATTGGCTCTTTCGAGACAGGGTATTTTTCGTATTGCAGACTCATTTCGGCTGACAGGGGGCGTGGCGTTCCTATATGAGTAGGGACAACTGGTTTGCGAGCAGCGATGACAACGAAGGTGCTTCACCATGGATGAGCCCGACAGGGATAGCATTCCCCATTCCCAGCGCCTTGGCGTCATCGTCGAGCGGCGGGAAAGTGATAATCAGTGGATCGACGCCATCTGGCGAACCGTCGAGGTGGTGCCGGAATTCGTCGCCGATGACGCCTGGAAGCCCCTGACCGACGGCGACGGCTGGCGGCGCTTCCTGGCGGGCAGCCTGGAAGTCGAACTGTTCAAGCGGGAAACCGAAGCCTACAAAATGAATTTTTCGCAAAGCCAGCCGGTGGTTTATGTGGTGCTGCGACCGGGCGAAGATGACAGCGAGCCCGATGTGGTGCCGTTCCTGGCGACCTTGAGCCCTTACGAGGCGGAAGATTACGCCGAAAGCGGTGAGATCATTGTCGATGCTGTGCCCATGCCGCCGTTCATTGCGGCCTGGGCGGCGTCGTATATCGACATCTTCCACGTCGACCAGCCGTTCAAAAAACGCAAACAAAAACGCAAGGACGCCAGCGCCGCAGACCGTTCCCAAGGCCCAGGTGAAGGCCCCCGTCATGGCCGATAAAACCGACCAGAAAGATTTTCTCAATCGCTGGTCGGCGCGCAAGCTTGACGCGGCGGACGCCGAGAAGGCCGCAGCGGTCATCGCCGTTGCCGAACCCGATGAACTCGTGCCCGAAGAACCCGCCACCCCGGATGCGCCACCGCCCGACCTGCCGGATGTGGAAACGCTGGATGCCGGTTCGGATTTCACGGCCTTCCTGGGCGACAACGTGCCCCGGGATATCGCCAAGCTGGCGTTCCGCAAGCTCTGGCGGTCCGACCCCGTGCTGGCCAATATCGATGGGCTGAATGATTACGACGAGGATTATTCCATGCTCGGCAAGGTCGCCGAAGTTTTCAAATCCGCCTATCAGGTGGGCAAAGGCTACGCCAGCGAAGACGACGACAAACCAGATGAAGATGAAGACGACGCCCAGGAAGTCCCGGAGGCAGAAACGGCGGAGAACGAACAAGACCCGGACTTGGACGAAGAATCTGCCGACGGCGAGGCCGCCGAGCCTCTTGATGAGGTCGCCGCGCCACCCGAAGGGCAGCCGACCAAGGTGTGATTTCAAAATTACGAAGATTTCGGCTCGGTCGTTTTTCCCGCAATGTGAAATATATTCAAATCATTCCATTTCCACATTCTTCGTGAGCCCTTTGGAATCCTATCATATCATTATTTGCTAATATTAAGATGTCGAATTGATCCCCTGTTTGGCGCGTCTCTTTATATGTGCGCCGTTGACAGAAGCCCGGGATAGGCCTTTAATTTTGGTAATAAAAACGAAGGAGGGACTGATCGGTTGTGGATGGTTTTCTTTTTTTCCGGTGTCAGCCGGTGAAATGAAGCCCACGTATTCCGATCAGCCACACAGGGAATATGCCGGACTCGAGCCCAACCGCCGACATTCAAGGCATCGACACTCCCGCGCTGGCGGAAGAAGAAGTTTTGCGCGCCAACATCTATGCGCTGCTGTCCGCCTTGCTGATCGCGCCGCCCGACGAACACATTCTATCTGTTGTCAAGAACCTGGAAGGCGATGACAGCGCCTTTGGCACGGCCCTGACCGACCTGGCAACCCAGGCCCGGAGCACGGATCAGGGCGATATTATCGATGAATTCACCCGGCTATTTTACGGCCACGGCGCCGGCGGTGAATTACACCCCTACGCCAGCTTTTACCGGACCGGTTTTGTCTATGACAAACCGCTGGCCGACTTGCGCCAGGACCTGGGCGAACTGGGCCGCGCCCGCACCGATTGTACGGCGGAACCCGAAGACCATGTCGCGGTCCTGATGAATGCCGTTCACGACCTGATTACCGGCACCCAGGGCGACAAGCTAGGGCTGGATGGCCAGAAAGACTTTTTCGACAAACATATAGAGCCCTGGGCCGGACGGTTTTTCGGGGATATGGAAAAGGCGGAGAATGCAGAATTCTATCGCCCCGTAGGCACCATCGGCAGGCTGCTGATGGAAATTGAAGACCGGGCCTTCACCATCGCCGCCTAAGCAGACGGGTGAAGGACTGATTGATTTTAAGGCTGTTTCAAAAGGGAGACGATCATGACGGAAGAAGCCAGAAAACAGAAGACGCAGTCGCGACGGGCATTTCTTAAAGGTGCCGGAACCGTGAGTGTCGCCGCTGCGGCGACGACCATGATAAGTGCCGACACCGCAGAGGCCAGCGAAGCCGCGCCGACCAAGGCCGCCGGCTACCAGGAAACAGATAAAGTTAGGGCTTATTACGAAGCCGCCAGGTTTTAAGGGGAGTAGACAGATATGTTGATCAAAAAATCATCGGGTGCGGCGGCCACACGGCGGCTCACAGATAGTCTTTCCACCACCACAGGCGGCACCGTAAACCGTCGGGCATTCCTCAAGAATTCAGGATTGGCCGCGGGTGGTGTGGCGCTCGCCGGGGCCTTGCCCCTGGGCGCCGTCAAGAAAGCCAAGGCCGCCACGGGTGGCGCCAAGGTGGAAATCAAAACGTCGGTTTGTACTCACTGTTCCGTCGGTTGCGGTGTCAAAGCCGAAATGTCGAACGGTGTATGGACCGGTCAGGAACCTGATTTCGACAGCCCCTTCAACATGGGTGGCCATTGCGCCAAGGGTGCGTCGGTTCGCGAACACGCCCATAACGAACGGCGCCTGCGCTATCCCATGAAACTGGAAGGCGGCAAATGGAAGCGCCTTAAATGGGACGAAGCGATCAACGAAATCGGCGACAAGATGCTCGACATCCGCAAGTCGTCGGGGCCGGATTCGGTCTATTGGTTAGGATCGGCCAAGTTCTCCAACGAACAGGCTTACCTGTTCCGTAAGTTCTATGCGTTCTGGGGCTCCAACAACGGGGATCATCAGGCGCGGATTTGTCATTCGACCACGGTTGCTGGTGTTGCCAACACCTGGGGCTATGGCGCGATGACCAATTCGTTCAACGACATTCGCAATTCCAAGGCGATTTTCCTGATCGGGTCCAACCCGGCGGAAGCCCATCCGGTTGCGGTCCAGCATATTCTGACCGCCAAGGAGCAGAACAATGCGCCGCTGATCGTTTGCGATCCGCGTTTCACCCGCACGGCGGCCCATGCCGATGAATTCGTGCAGTTCCGTCCGGGCACCGATGTCGCCCTGATCTGGGGCATTCTTTACCACATCTTCGAAAACGGCTGGGAAGACAAAGAATTCATCCGCCAGCGGGTTTGGGGATTGGATCGGGTCCGCGGCGAAATTTCCAAGTGGAACCCGGCCGAAACCGAACGGGTTACCGGGGTTCCCGGCGCCCAGCTCAAGCGCGTCGCTCAGTTGATGGCCAATAACCGTCCCGGTACCGTTGTCTGGTGCATGGGCGGCACTCAGCATCACACCGGCAACAACAACACCCGGGCTTACTGCATCTTGCAGCTGGCATTGGGCAACATGGGCAAGTCCGGCGGCGGCACCAACATCTTCCGCGGTCACGATAACGTCCAGGGCGCCACCGACATGTGCGTACTGTCCCATTCCTTGCCGGGCTACTACGGCTTGGCGGCGGGATCATGGAAACATTGGTCGCGGGTCTGGGATGTTGATTACGAGTGGATGGTATCGCGGTTCGCTTCGGAAAAACTGATGCAGTCGGCCGGTATTCCGGTATCGCGCTGGATCGATGGCGTGCTCGAAAACAAAGACAATATGGACCAGCCCGACAATGTCCGCGCCATGGTGCTGTGGGGGCATGCGGTCAACTCGCAAACCCGCCTGCCGGATATGAAAAAGGCCATGGAAAAGCTGGATTTGATGGTTGTCATCGATCCGGTGCCGACTTTCGCGGCGACCATTCCCGACCGGAAGGACGGCGTTTATGTGCTGCCGGCCTGTACCCAGTTCGAAACATATGGTTCGGTAACGGCATCCAACCGTTCGTTCCAGTGGCGTGAAAAAGTCTTCGATCCCATATACGAATCGCTGCCCGATCACACCATCATGGCCAAGTTTGCCAAGAAGCTCGGCTTCGCCAAGGAATTCTTCAAGAACATTAAGTTCAACGGTGAAGAACCCATTGTCGAAGATATCACCCGGGAATTTAACGGCGGCATGTGGACCATCGGTTATACCGGTCAGTCGCCGGAACGCATGAAGAAGCAAATGGCCAACAAGCATACGTTTGACAAGACGACCCTGCTGGCCAATGGCGGACCGTGTGATGGCGAATATTACGGATTGCCCTGGCCGTGCTGGGGAACTCCCGAAATGGGCCATCCGGGGACACCGATCCTCTATGATCCGTCGAAATCCGTGGCCAAGGGGGGCTTGACCTTCCGCGCCCGGTACGGTGTCGAAAAGGACGGCGAAAACCTTCTCGCCGAGGACAGCTTCTCGGTCGGTTCAGAACTGACCGATGGCTATCCCGAATTCTCCATGGCCATGCTCAAGAAACTGGGCTGGGACAAGGACCTGACGGCGGCTGAAAAAGCCATCATGGCCAAGGGCGCCGGCGACAAGAGCAACTGGAAGACCGACCTTTCGGGCGGCATCCAGCGGGTCGCCATCCTGCATGGTTGCGCACCCTTCGGTAACGCCAAGGCGAGAACTTTCGTCTGGACCTTCCCCGATCCTATTCCGTTACATCGGGAACCGCTGTACACCAACCGGCGCGATTTGGTGGCCGATTATCCGACCTACAAGGACACCAAAAAATATCGTCTGCCGACCATGTACGAATCGATCCAGAAGCAGGACTTCTCGAAGAAGTTCCCGACCATCCTGACGTCCGGGCGACTGGTGGAATACGAAGGCGGCGGCGACGAAAGCCGGTCCAACAAATGGCTGGCCGAACTGCAGCAGGAAATGTTCTGCGAGGTTAATCCCCGGGATGGCAACAACATGGGGATCCGTGATGGTGCCGACATGTGGGTGCACAGCCCGGAAGGTGGCAAGGTTCTGGTCAAGGCCATGCTTACCGAACGGGTCGCACCGGGGGTCGTGTTCATGCCCTTCCACTTTGGTGGCCACTGGCAAGGAAAGTCGTTGCGAGATAAATACCCGCCCGGCGCCGATCCAATTGTGCTCGGCGAAGCATCCAACATGTGCGGAACGTATGGCTACGACATCGTGACGCAAATGCAGGAAACCAAAGCAACCCTCTGCCGTATCGAACCGGCGTAAAGAAAGGAGAACGAAAATGGCTCGTATGAAATTTCTTCTCGATTCTGAACGCTGCATCGAATGCAATTCCTGCGTAACAGCGTGCAAGAACGAAAACGAGGTCCCCTGGGGCATCAACCGCCGTCGTGTGGTTACTATCAATGACGGCAAACCGGGCGAACGTTCGGTATCGGTCGCCTGCATGCATTGTTCGGATGCGCCGTGTATCGCGGTTTGTCCGGTCGATTGCCTGTATTCAACCGATGACGGTGTGGTTCTGCATTCCAAGGATCTGTGCATCGGTTGCGGGTATTGCTTCTTCGCATGCCCGTTCGGCGCACCGCAGTTCCCGCAAGCCGGAAACTTCGGATCGCGTGGCAAGATGGACAAGTGCACCTTCTGCAACGGTGGCCCGGAAGAAGACAATTCCGCCGCCGAATTCCAGAAGTACGGTCGTAACCGTTTGGCCGAAGGCAAATTGCCGCTGTGTGCCGAAATGTGTTCGACCAAGGCGCTGCTGGCCGGTGACGGTAATATGGTCAGCGACATCTACCGAGAACGGGTCGTTTCCCGCGGCTTCGGTTCCGGTGCGTGGGGCTGGGGCACGGCCTATCAGAAAAAGGGCGGTTGACGGATAATCGGGGCGGGCCTTCATCAAGGGCCGCCCCAATCCGTAGCCTTTTTACAAAAACGACCAATTTCGGGGTTATGGTCTATGGATACAACGAGTCGGCATAAGGTCATGCGGGCGCTTGGTGTTGTCAGCGTTCTTCTGATTGGCACGGCCACCCTGGCCGGGTGTCGCGATGACGAACAGTCACGATTGATCAATTATCAACCCGGCGTATACAAGGGCAAGCCCGATACCCCCATTTCGGACAAGGCCCGCGCCGATGCTAAGGTGAGAGTCTTTTTGCAGGCTGGTGCCGTTGGCATGGCCGGTGGTGGTGCAAAGCCCGACGGGAGTGATGTTCGGCGGCCCGGCGAACCTTCGAACCTGGATCACAACTCCTTGAAAAATCGCCTTCGCTCGCAGGGTGGGTAACGACAGTAATTGAGATGGGATACCGAGACGATGCGGAAATTTAAGGCAGGCAAATTGATGGGCGTGGTCGCTGTTATGGCGGTGATCGCCTATGCCGCCCTTGCTGGCCTGACCGGATCGATGAATTTCGATGTATCGGTCCAGGCGCAGGAAGCCGGAAATGTCCCCGGGCGAACCCTGGGCAATATGTCGGACAGCGACGTCTGGCGTCAGGTTCGGCGTGGCGCGGCTGGCAAAGTCAGTATTCCCGATTTGAAATCTGCGGTTTTGATCAACGCCGAAGGCAACACCTGGCGGGCGGCGCGCAATGGTCCCATTTCACAATTTGGCGGTTGGGGCATGTTGGCGATTATTGTCGTCATTTCGGTGTTCTTCGCCGTGCGAGGACAAATCAAGATTGAAGGCGGTCGGTCGGGTGTCAGCATCCTGCGGTTCAATTTAATCGAACGCACGGCCCATTGGATCGCCGCTATTTCGTTCGTCGTGCTGGCCTTGACCGGGCTGAATATACTATACGGCCGCTATTTCTTTATCCCGGTCATCGGGCAAGATGCCTTCGCCGCGATAACGTCGGTGGGAAAATTTGTTCACGACTGGGTCGGCTACGCTTTCGGGGTCGGCGTGGTGATGATCATCGTGCTGTGGCTTAAAGACAACATTCCGAACGCTTTGGATATTAAATGGTTGGCTAAATTCGGCGGCCTGTTTTCCCAGCATCCCGATGTACCGGCGAAAAAATTCAATGCGGGTCAAAAAATTATTTACTGGTCGGTGGCGTTCGGTGGGATTTCCCTGTTTGCGACCGGGCTCTCCCTGTTGTTCCCCTTCGAAATCGGTTTGTTCGCCAAGACATTTTTGGTGTTGAATATTTTTGGTGCCGACCTGCCGACGGCGCTATCGCCTTTGCAGGAAACGCAACTCGCGCTGTTGTGGCATTCCATCGTCGCCCTGATCATGACAGTGATCATGATTGGCCATATTTATATTGGAACCGTTGGCATGGAAGGCGCGTTCGACGCCATGTATTCCGGCGAAGTCGATATGAACTGGGCCAAGGAACACCATAGTCTCTGGGTCGAAGAAACCGAAGGCGAGGGTGGCTCAAAAACCGGAAACCCCGCCGAATAGGTTTCTATTTGTCTTCCGGGGTTTCCCGTTCTTTCAGATAATCATCCGTGGTTTTGGGGCTCAATCGCTTGCCGGTATCCCAGGGGTCGTTACCGGCGGTAACGATATCGCCGACCCGGCAAACCTCGCACATTTTCAACCGTTCCAACGCCCCTTCGCCCGCGAACATGGCGTGGTCCTTTAGCTTTTCCATCATCAGGTCGATGGATGACTTGGTCGCAAAGGGCTTGCCGCAGGTGATGCACTGGAACGGCTGTTCTTCCTTGAGCACCACGGAATCGCGCACGCCCTGGGTGAAATCGATTTCGCTGACCAGGGTGATGACTTTTTCCGGGCACGTTTTACGACACAGGCCGCACTGTACGCAGGCGCTGGCGGAAAACCGCAACTGCGGCGATTCCGGATTGCTTTTCAAGGCCCCGGTCGGGCAGGATCCGACACACGCCAGGCATAACGTGCAACCCGCCGTATCGATGGTGACCGACCCCAGGGGCGCACCATCGGGCAAGGCGATGCGGTCGACCGGCAGCGGTGCCTGGCCATGCAGCATGCGCAGCACGGTGGCCAGTGAAGATCGCTTGGGGCCGTTGACAATAAACGGTTTCCCCGGCACGTCGCTTAAGGAGGCTGCGCTATAGAGGGCCTCTTCGATAACCGTCGGGTCCTGTTCAATCAGCAAGCGGACCCGGTCCGCACCATAGCCCAGGCCATCGAGAATGACGTTGGCCAGGTCGATCGAGAATTTCAGGCTGTCGGTTTCTTCGGCCTTGCGGGGGTTGGCGATGATCACTATCGCTGAAACACCGAAGGCGGCGAACGCCAACAGGGTTTCCAAACCGACCTGCGTTACTTCGTTGACGGAAAACGGCAGCACATTGGCGGGCAGGCCGCGCCCCATTCGCGCCATGACGGAAATAACTTCATCGCCATAGCCTTGATCCTTAATCAGCAACACCGGGCGGCTGCCGCCGGCATTGGCGTAGGTATCAAGCAGGGTGCGGGCGCGGTCGTGCAGGCCATCGGCGTGGCAATACTGATAGGCGTTGGCACCGGTCGGGCAGGCGCCGGTGCAACTGCCACAGCCGGCGCAAATGTACGGATCGATGGTGATCTTTTCATCGGCCACGGAAATGGCGCCCGTCGGGCAAGTGTCGACGCAGCGAGTGCAGGCGACAATTCCGCTTCGGCTGTGGGCGCAAATGGCGCTGTTGTGTTCCACATACCGGGGCTTTTCGAATTCGCCGACCAGGTTCAGGGCATCGAACAGGGCGCGTTCGACGGCGCTTTTATCGCCCGGGTCCGGCCGCAAATAGCCGTCTCGCTTTTCCGGGGCCGGGAACAGCGGCGTGCCGCCGCGCAAATCAAGGATTATGTCGGCGGTGAGGTCACCGACCGTGGAAACCGGCGAGAAGGATCCAGCTGTCTTCGATGAAGGGTCGAGCACGTTCAGGTTGTCGACGGTGACGGCAAATTTTCCAAGATAGCCCGTCGCCGCGCCGATTTTACCGCAATAGATCGGCAGATCGCCAAGGGATGGCGGCACGACATCGGGCTTGCCATCCAGCACCACAGATACATCCAGGTGCGCCACCAGCCGTTTCGCCGCGTTTACGGCCGCTTCGTCCCGTCCCAGAACCAGGGTGCGGCCCGATGAAATCAGGCCAACTGTCGTCGCGCTGGCAACCTTGGTCCGGCTTTCGGCAATCAGCGACGCCATTTTTGCCGCCGCCTGGTCGCCTTGATCTGACCAACCCGCCGTTTCCCGGATGTTGACGAATACCGGGCCGGTGATGTTTTTGCCCGCCGCCTCGCAGATATCCGCCCAGGCCTCCATCAGGATCGGCGCTTCCTGGGTGCAGCAAATAACCGGCGCATCGCCTTCGGGGTCGGCTGTTTTCAGCTCGTCGATCTGGCTGCGGCAAAGATGGCTGTAAACTTTCGGGACATCGTCAAAGCCCAGCGCCGTGCCGATGGTCTTGGCATCTATTTTCTGGCTGTTTTCACAGGAACAGATAAAAAAATTGGAACTTTTACTCATTTTGGGAACGGCCTGCCTCACTGTGCAATATGCGGGGTGTTCAGTCCGGGAAATATTAGCACCGGGACACCCGAAACCGCGAGGAAATCGCCCATTCGGCCCAACTATTTCGCATCGTGGATAGGGCTCGCGTCAGGCCCGCAGCAGCTTTTTGAACTGTCGGTCGCGCTTGAGATGCCATTCCCGGCTCATGGCGTCGCCACGGTTTTGATAGCGTTCGGCGTACAGCAGTGTCCAAACCCGGCCACGGGTGAATTTGGCACCGGTGCCATTGTTGTGGGCGGTTAGGCGTTTGTCCAGGTCCGTGGTCCAGCCACAATAGGTAACTTCGCCGCAGCCGATGATGTAGACGAAGCAGGACATGGCGGGTTCTTCAAATTCCTTTTGTAAACGTACCGCCGGCTTGCATCGCTTCGGTGCCATCGGGGCCGATCGCCTTCAGCCAAAAACCGTCGCCGTCGTCGGTCAGGTCGCCGGTGACATCGAAAGGGACATTCGCGAACAAGGGGCTTTTGGCCCTGAAAAAGAAGCTGGAAATCGGCCGATCATCGGTATTTACGCGGTACAAATCGACAAGATAGCTGGCGATCAGGGGGCCGTGGACGACCAGGTCCGGATAGCCTTCGACGGCTGTGGCATAGGGGTGATCGTAATGGATGCGGTGGCCATTGAAGGTTAGCGCCGAATAGCGAAACAAGGTCACCGGATCGGCCATTACCGTGCGCCGCCAGGCGCCATAATCAACTTTGGGCGCCTGCGGGGCGGGGGCGTCGGAAGCTTGGGGAGCTTCCCTGAACACAAACTCCTGAATTTCTTCGAGTGCCGCGACATTTCCCGTGGAATAGACGTAGCGCACCTTGACGAAAAGCAACGAGCCGGATCGTCCCTGTTTGGCGGTAACGTCCAGAATTTCGGATTTCCGATGGACCGTGTCGCCGATGCGCAGGGGGCTCTGAAAGTGGTAGGTCGCGCCCGCGAACATGCGGCGGGGCAAGGCCACCGGCGGCATAAAATTCCCACGATCCTCGTGGCCATCGGCACCTAATCCATGGGCGCGAACCTTCGGCGTGAAATACATCCAGTGCCACAGCGGCGGCAGAGGGTCGCCTTTGTGGGGGGCGGGGTCGTCGCGATCCAGGGTGGCGCTCATGGCCGCCACGGGTTGTGCCGTTATGTCGTCTTCGGCGTGTTCGGTGCGGCCGATCCAGTCGGCATAATCACTCATCGCTAAATTCCTTACGGATGGCATCGCTGTGTTGGCCCAGGCCCGGCACCGGCCCTGGGTTTGCGGCTTCCTCGCCATAGCGAACCGGGGGTGCTGGCATGTCGATGGGGCCTGCCGGGGTATCGATCGTGACCCGCCGCAATTGCGAATGATGGCTCAGGTCGGCGACGGAATTCAAGGCCCCGAAGGCGATTTTGGCGGCGCTCAGGCGGCGGGTGATCTCGACGCGATCCAGGGATGCGAACACCGCATCGATGCGGGCATCGAGATCACCGCGATTTACGACCCGGGTTTCGTTGTCGCAAAAACGCGGATCCTGGGCCATGTCAGGGTCGTCCAGAACCTCGGCGCACAGGCGCACCCATTCGCGTTCGTTCTGGATGGCGATGACCACTTGCCGCCCGTCGTTGCTCGTATAGGCGCCATAGGGGGCGATGCTGGGGTGGTTCATGCCGACCCGCGCCGGGGCATTGCCTGTATGTTCCTGATACAGGAACGGTACGGTCATCCAGTCGGCCATGGCGTCGAACAAGGACACTTTCAAGGCGCAGCCCTCGCCGGTCCGGGCGCGCCCAACCAGGGCCTGCAGGATGCCGTTGAAGGCATTCAAACCGGCCCCGATATCGACAATCGAAACCCCGACCCGACCCGGACCTTCGGGGCTGCCGGTGACCGAGGCCAGCCCGGTTTCGGCCTGAATGAGCAAATCATAGGCCTTCATATCCCGATACGGGCCGTCCTCGCCGTAGCCGGAAATATCACAGGTGATCAGGCCGGGATTGCGCGCCCGCAAGGCATTCGATCCAAACCCCGCCCGTTCGGCGGCCCCGGGGGCCAGATTTTGGATAAATACGTCGGCGCGGTCGATCAGGGTGTGCAAAAGTTTGGCGTCTTCGCCGTCCTTGATATCCAGTACGATGGATTCCTTGCCCCGGTTTAACCACACGAAATAGGCGCTCTGGCCATGGGCGACGCTGTCATAGCCACGGGCGAAATCGCCTTCGGCGCGTTCGATCTTGATGACCCGGGCGCCGGCATCGGCCAGTCGTGATCCTGCATAGGGCGCGGCGACCGCCTGTTCCAGCGACACCACAAGCAATCCTTCCAGCGGTCCCGACATTTAATAGGACCGGGGCAGGCCAAGCACATGCTCGGCGATATAGGACAGGATCAGGTTGGTTGAAATGGGCGCGACCTGGTACAGCCGGGTCTCGCGGAATTTTCGTTCGATATCATATTCTTCGGAAAACCCATAACCACCGTGGGTTTGCAGGCACATTTCGGCGGCCATCCACGACGCTTCAGCGGCCAGATACTTAGCCATGTTGGCATCGGGCCCGATGGATTTGCCGGCGTCGAACAGCCGGGCGGCTTTCTTAACCATCATGTCGGCGGCTTCGGTCGCGGCATAGGCCTTGGCGATGGGAAACTGGATGCCCTGGTTTTTGCCGATGGGGCCGCCAAACACTTCGCGTTCATTGGCGTACCTGACGGCCTTGTCGATAAACCAGCGGGAATCGCCGATACATTCCGCGGCGATCAGCACCCGTTCGGCGTTCATGCCATCTAAAATGTAGCGAAAGCCTTTGTTTTCTTCGCCGATCAAATTTTCCACCGGGACTTTCAGGTCATCGAAAAAGACTTCGGTGGCGGCGTGGTTGATCATGGCGCGGATGGGTCGTATCTCGAGGCCATTGCCGACGGCATCGCGCATGTCGACTATAAACACCGACAGCCCGTCGCCCTTCTTTTTTACTTTATCCTGCGGCGTGGTGCGGGCCAGCAGCAACATTAAATCGGAATGTTCGGCCCTGGACGTCCAGACTTTTTGGCCATTGACGACATAGTGATCGCCTTTGCGAACGGCGGTGGTTCGCAGGCTCAGGGTGTCGGTGCCGCTGGTCGGTTCGGTGACGCCGAAGGCTTGCAGGCGCAAGTCACCCGATGCAATGCCCGGCAGCCACTGTTGCTTCTGGGCGTCGCTGCCGTGGCGCAGGATGGTACCCATGGTGTACATCTGGGCGTGACAGGCGGCGCCGTTGCAGCCGGATTTTTGAATTTCTTCCATGATCGCAACGGCGTGGCGAAGCCCCAAGCCGCTGCCGCCAAATTCTTCGGGGATCAGGGCGGAAAGGAATCCGGCGTCGCTGAGCGCCTTGACGAATTCCGTGGGGTAGGTGCGTTCGCGGTCTTTTTCCCGCCAGTATTGACCCGGAAATTGTGAACACAAGGCGGCGACGGACGACCTGATCGCGCGGATTTCCTCTTCTTCTTCACCAAGCGGTATGGCGGGGATTGCTGAGCGGCTCATAAACAGGGCTTTCAAAAAAATGAATTATCTTGAGGGGCTAAGAATAGCGATGGAACCGGCTTTAGCCAACGTCCAACACGGCATATTTCAGGCCTTGGCTATTCTGCCCTTGATGCGACTTAAGGCGATGGGGGTAATGCCCAGGTATCGCGCCATGTCGGTCTGGGTGATGCGCTGGGCGAGGTCTGAATTTTCATCCATGAAGTTTCGATATCGCTCTTCCGCCGACAGGCACAACAGTTGGTGTTCACGCAATTCCTTTTTTAGCCCTAGCCATTGAAAGAAGCGAAAAACCATGGTCGCCATTTTCGGGTCTTCGGTGCACAGCGTTTCGAAAGCCAGATAGGGAAGGGGATAAAAGACGGTATCTTCCAGGCAGGTCGCCGAAAAAGTACTGGGCCGCCCCAGTGACTGTGAAGACCGTGACCCCAGCACGCCCTTGTCCATGACAAACGACTTTATCCATTCCTTGCCTTCGTGGGTGACGTAGTGAAGCTTGACCAACCCCTGAATGACGATGAAGACTTCCGGGCAAGTTTCCCCTTGCCTGAAGATATCATCACCTTTTTGGCAATGCCGTGCGTCGCGGCCTTTGAACAAGGCCGGCTGGGCGCGCAGGTGGGCCAAAAAATCGTCGAAAGAGAAAACGTCCATCCATAAACCTGGGTTAATGCGGAACCATATGGGTAAGCCTAGAACATAGCGATGGAACTGAGAAACAAAACAATTGTTATTACCGGCGGTACGTCGGGCATCGGCTTTGAACTGGTTCGCCAATTGGTGGAACGGGGCAATGATTTGGTTGTCCTTGGGCGGTCCCAACAAAAACTAAACGACCTAAAGGAAAAGTTCGCCACGATCCACACGTATCAGTGCGATCTGTCGCAACGCCTTCAGGTCGAACGCGCGATGGATGAAGTCATCAAGCAACACCCCGGGATTTCGGTGCTCATCAACAATGCCGCTGTCCAGTTGCCACCTACCTTCATATCTGACGAATTTGACTTCGACGGTATCGAATTCCAAATCACCACCAATCTTACCGCGCCAATATGGATCACATCGCTGCTGTTAGCGGACCTCCTCGTTCGGCAAAATCAGGCGATTATTGTCAATATTTCGTCGGGTTTGGCGTTTTATCCAAAATCATCTTCGGCGGTTTACTGTGCGACCAAGGCGGCCTTGCACAGTTTTTCGCAAAGCCTCCGCTACCAGCTCGCCGAAACGTCGGTAAGGGTGGCGGAAGTCATCCTGCCGCTGGTCGATACGCCCATGACCGAAGGTCGGGGCAGTGGCGGCAAGATGACCGCTACGGCTACGGCGCAAGACATCATCAAGGGCATCGAGGCCGGTCGCGATGAAATATATGTCGGCTTGGCGCGCCTGTTGCCGCTATTGATGCGGTTAGCGCCGGGGCTTGTAAAAAACATGATGAAGAGAGGATAAAAATGCTTTCGGTCTCATGCAGGATCATAAAATATTTTGCTGTCGTGATCACCCTGCTGGTCTTGCCATCGGCTGGCGCACGGGCGGTTACCTGGCAATCTCTTGACGTCACCGTCGCCGGGATCGAGGCGAAACGCGGTGGTCAACTGCAGGTGTTCGTATTTCTGGAAGACGGATTTCCCATAAAACACGCTAAAGCGCTGAAGACTTATGTGAAGCCCATTAGCGGCGGTGAAATGACAATTAAAATGGAAGTCCCGGCCAATATCCCCTTTGCCCTGAAAGTCCATCACGACGAAGACGGCAACAACAAGGTAACGAAAAACTGGACGGGTATATTTCCCAAGGAAGGCCTTGGATTTTCCGCCGGGGCAAAAATGTCGCCAATGCCACCAACGTTCGGCGAGGCCAAAATGACGCCGCCGCCAGATAATGCCACTTCAGTTAAAATCCGGTATCCCTGAGGTCAATATGAAAAATCTCATCACCACCGCCCTTGTCTTAGCTATGATTTTTGCCAGCACTTTTCTGTTCATTAATCTGACAGGTATTTTAAGCACCGACGACATCAAGGAATTTCTCAACGCGGCCCATGAGACGGCACCGATTTATGTTGTAGGCGCCGTTATTGTGGTGCTTGTCGCCGACCTGTTTATTGCCGTTCCGACATTAACAGTAACCATCCTGTCGGGGTACTTTCTGGGATTTCCCCTGGGGTTTCTGGCCGCTGCAACGGGGTTGTTAACGGCCGGTACCCTGGGTTATGCGATAACTTACATCTATGGCCCGGGATTGCTGCACCGGATCAACAAAGATGCGGAAAAGCAGGCCGAAATGGCGGCGATCTTCACCAGATACGGCGGCATCGTCCTGACGATATGCAGGGCCATGCCCATCCTGCCAGAAGTGAGCTGCTGCCTGGCGGGAGCGACCCGCATGCGGTTCTCGAAATTCATCGCACCGTTCGTCGTCGGCACCGTGCCCTATGCCATGATCGCCACATACGCCGGATCGAAAAGTTCGTTCGACGACCCGAAGCCAGCGATTTTTGCCGCGATTGCATTGACAACGCTGTTAGCGACCGCGTGGATATTCCTGGTTCGGCGGCACAAAAAAAGCGTTCTCTAGACGACCAGTCCGGCGACCTTGTTGGCAAGCGGGTCGGCAATGTCGATATAGTCCGGGGGCGAGGCTTGGAAGCCGACGCTGCCGGTCAGCCCCGTCAGGGCGGCCGCTTCGGAATAAATTCGGCGAATTTCGTTTCGGCTTTCATCGGTCAGGACGTCGCCGGATCGGATGATCAGGTCTAACTTGCGGCCCTTGTCTCGCACCAGGCCATCCAGCTGAATTCGTCCCAACCGGCTTAAGTCGACATCCAGGATAAAGCGCGTGCCCTGATCGCCGGCGCCGGTCTCTTGGTTTTCATCATGATGGCGTATCAACATTCTAATTTGTTCGATCTGCGCCCCGGTGTTCACCGGGATCATGGCGACTCGCCAGTCGGCGCTGACCGGTTCGTCGGCGACTTTCCCCAACATACTGAAATCACTGGTTAATCGACTGGCCAGGTTGGGCCGGAATTTCTCCAGGATGCGCATATTGGATTCCCCAAACCACGAGCGCAGGTCGCCGCCCCGCAGGGCGCTCAGGAAGAAGACCAACGCGGACGTTAGCTGTACGTCGGGGCGGGGTAAAACGGTGCTGACCAATTGCCGGGATGCCGCCGGGCTGACATCGTGGAGAACCTGAAGGGCTTCTTCAAGGGGTGGCCAGCGACGGTCTGCGAATATGCTGGATGTATTCTGACCCGGATGCGCCGGTGGGGCGCCGACTGCCGATGGTGATCTTGGCGGCGTCGTCACTTCAAGAGTGACAATGCTGCCGCGGGGGGCCGACGATTGGGCGTTCAGGGAAAAAACCCCGGCTTCTGTCTGGACGACAGGATGTCCCGCGGCGGTTGTCCCGGTGATTACACCGGTCAAAATTTTTCCGGCGCCGAGGGCGGCGGTCCCCGCCGTGCTTGGCGGTGTTATAATATTGTTGGCGACCGGCGAGGGTAATTGGACATTGGTAATCTTGAAACTCACTTGGGTGCCGATGGGCAAGAAGGCTGGTGCAGACCCGACGGGGCGGGCCGCGATTCCCCCTTGGGTGGGGCCAGCGGTTTGGGCTGTTCCCGGCACAGGCGTCCCCGGTCCCGGAACCCGTGATAGGGGTCCGGCACTACCGGTCAGTGACGGCGCACCGGGCACACCCGGTGCAATCGTCGGTGGTTTCAATCCACTGGTTGCCGCCGGCGGGGCGGTTTGCGGCGTTGCCGAAGGGTGTGTGCCGGGCGAACCGACCGTCGCCGCAGCCAAAGGCGCGACGGGCAAGGTCAAGGGTCGCACCAGGGCCGCCCTGATGACCGTCCCGGCCAGCAGGGACGGTAGGGCCGCAGTAGGGTTGATGCCCGAAGGCCTGCCGCCAGCGATTGAGGCGTTTGCCGGAGCCGAAGCCAGCTCGGTGGGAAGACCCGCCTTAAAAGCCGCCGTCGGGGCGGCGCCATTGACACTGTTGATTTGCAGCAGCGCCTGGGGCGAAAGCGACAGGATCTGCAACAACAGGACGGCATCTTTCGGCAGGGGAACGGTGCTGAGGACCGACACCGGGCCGATCGCCGTTTGCAGCAGGTAGGTTTCCTTGCCGGCCTGATTCTGGACGCTGGCTTCCAGCAATCCACCGATTGTCAGCCGCGCCAGTTCGACTGGCGGCAGGATGACGGTCAACACCGGTACCGGGGCTGGCGTTATCGTTGGCGGGGCGGGCGGTAGCGGTGGTGTAATTGTCGGCATTTTTTAATTGCGGCCCTCGCAAATAGTTTAGCTGTCTTCGACCAGCTTGGCGGCGATTGCCTCGACATCGGTGGCTGCTTCGGCATTGGGGAAACGGGTCAGGATCGATGTTTGGCTTTTGATGGCTTCGCGAACCTTGTTGTCGCGCCGGATAATGCCCATCAGCGGCGGTGAAATTTTCAAGAATCCCTCGCATGCCTTGAGCAGCGTGTTGTAGGTGCGTTCGCCATCGCGAGTCGAATTGACCATGTTAATGACGATCCGGATATCGGCACCCGGACGTTCCATGTGCGTTACCTTGATAAAGGCATAGGCGTCGGTCAGCGATGTCGGCTCGTCGGTGGCGACGACCAGGCAGGTCCCGGCGCTATGGGTCAATTGCCGCACCGTGCGTTCGACGCCGGCGCCCAAATCGATGATCACCCGGTCGTACCCGGCGGCGAGCAGGGCCAGGTCATCGCCAAGAATTTGCAACCGGCTGGCCGGTACGTTGGCCAATCCACCGGAACCCGAGCGACCGGCAATAATGTCAAAATTTCCATCCTCATAGGGGATCACTGCCTGATTGAGGGTCAGTCGACCGGCGATGACGCTGCCCAGATCATGTTTTGGCATCAGGCCTAACTGGATATCCAGGTTGGCCAATCCCAGGTCGCCATCAAACAGCAATGTGCGGACCTTTTTGACGGCAAGGGCGTGGGACAGCGTGATGGCGAACCAGGTTTTTCCGACCCCGCCCTTACCAGAGGCGATGGCGACCATGTTCTTTCCCCGGGATCGGGCAGATGGGCGAGGGGCGAGAGTGGGGGCAGAGTTCATTGTACGGCCTCGGTCTTGGGGTGGGATCCGTTAAATTCTTCGTCGTCGGTGGTTTCGTCCGTATGGGGCATGATCAAACGGGCCAACGAGACGGGATTGATGGGGGTAATGCCTTCGGCGATATTCGGAGTGATGCTGACATCGGAAAAGCTCAGGCGGGCGGCATCGGCGGCGGCGAGTATTCCGCCCAGGCGCCGGGCCATATCAAGCCGGGTGACGAGCAGCCGGGTGGCGCCTAAGTCGGCGAATTCCATGGCCAGGTCGGCCGATTCAAGGGCGTCGGTTCCGGCCGCCAGAACCAGCAGGATTTCGGCCTTCGCCGCTGACAGAAGCGATGAGAGATGGGCCATTTCGTCGTCTTTGAAGGGATTGGTGCCTGGCGTGTCGATGATCACCGGTACATCGGGATCGGTATCTTCAAGAAGGCGGATAAGTGTGGTGGCGTCTTTCGCCTGTTTCAGGTCAATTTTCAGGATACGAGTGAAGGCGCTCAGTTGTTCGACGCCACCGGCCCGCTGGGTGTCGGTGGAAATAACCTGGGGCCGGGTCCCTGCCAGGGTCGCTCGCGCCGCCAGCTTTGCCACGGTAATAGTTTTGCCGACCCCCGGCGGACCAATCAGAATCAATCGGGGTGCGGGAGTCGTGTTGCCGGGTTTTTCAAAAAGACCAGAGATGGGAGCAAACTTGAAGGCGCCGTCGAACGCCCCGGCCAGGGCCAGGGTTGGTGTCGAAGCCTGAATAATTTCCGCCGCCTGGGCCAGCCGACGCGCAAGATGGTAGGGCGTGCCGTGAAAGGTCAAGCCATGGCGAATGGTTTCATTGGTTTCGGTATCGCTGTAGCGGGGCGGATATTCGCCATATCGATCACCCATAACGTCCGCCAGATTGGGGATGATGGCGTCTTCCTTTACCGCCGTCACCCGTGCGCCGATTGACGGATCACGCGACGCCACGGCATCCTGGGTCGAAACGATGATGGCTTCCGCACCCATTTCCAGGCGCACCATTTCCATGGCTTCGCTCATTGTCGGGGCGGTGAATGTTTTCAGGCGCATGGGTAATTGCCGCCCCTATACCTGACCAACGGTCTTGATGCTGGCCTTGGAAAACACTTCGTTTTGCGACATCACGGCGGTCATCGGGCGGAATCGTTCGACGATGGAACGCACGAACGGCCTGATCGCCGGACTGGTCAGCAAGACGGGCGTTTCACCCATCATCGCCTGCCGTTCGAAGGCATTGCGAAGGGCCGAAATAAATTCCTGAAGGCGGGTCGGCGCCATCGACAGCTGCTTGTCTTCGCCGGTACCGACCACGGATTCGGCGAAGGACTGTTCCCATTCAGGGCTGAGGGTTATCAGGGGAATGAATCCCGCTTCGTTGGTGTTCATGGCACTGATTTGTCGGGCCAGACGGGCGCGCACGTGTTCGGTGATCATGGTGATATTGCGGGAATAGCCACAGGCTTCCGAAACGCCTTCCAATATGGTCGGCAGGTCACGGATGGATATACGTTCGGCCAGCAGGTTCTGCAGGACGCGTTGGACGCCGCCCAGGGAAATTTGGGCCGGAATCATGTCGCCGATCAGCTTCTGATGATCCTTATCCAGTTCATCTATCAGTTTCTGGGTTTCGGAATAGGACAGCAGCTCGGCCATATTCTCCTTGATCACTTCGGTCAGGTGGGTGGTGATGACGGTCGCCGGATCGACCACCGTATAGCCCCTGAACAAGGCTTCTTCGCGGTTGGCTTCGTCGATCCACATGGCCGGAAGGCCGAAGGTCGGTTCGGTGGTTTTTTCGCCGGGCAGGGTGATTTCCTCGCCGCGAGGATCCATGACCAGCAGCATGTTGGGCCTTAAATCGCCGGTCCCGGCATCGATTTCCTTGACCCGGACCACATAGGCGTTGGCCGTAAGCTGCATGTTGTCCTGAATGCGGACCGACGGCATGACGAAGCCGATATCGGTCGCCATCTGTCGCCGCAGGGCCTTGATCTGGTCGGTCAGGCGATTGCCGTCGCCGGTATTGTTAATCAGCGATAACAGGCCATAGCCCAACTCCAGGCGCAGATAATCGATGCGCAATGCCGAAGAAATGGGTTCATCTTCCGTCGACAAAGGTTCCGTCGCGGCTTCGGCTTCCGATAATTTTATGTCGCTGGCGATTTTTCGCTGGTTGTTGTTAACGGTAAAGCCGATGGCCGCCGTGCCGGCGGCCAAAATCAAGAATGGTATGGCCGGAATACCCGGCAACAGCGCCAGACCGACCAACAGGAATGACGACAGGCCCATGGCCTTGGGCTGGCCGCCCAATTGTGCGAACAGGGCTTTTTCGGTGGTTCCCCTGACCCCGGCTTTGGAGACGATCAGGCCTGCCGATACCGATACAATCAGCGCCGGGATCTGGGTTACCAGTCCGTCGCCAACGGTCAGGCGGGTGTAAAAGTCGGCGGCCTGGGCGAAAGACAGGTCTTTCTGCGCGACACCGATCACCATGCCGGCGATAACATTGATGAAGGTGATTAGAAGGCCGGCGATGGCGTCGCCTCGGACGAACTTCGAGGCCCCGTCCATGGAACCGAAGAAACCACTTTCGTCTTCCAGTTCCTTGCGCCGAAGACGGGCTTCGTCTTCGTCGATCAGGCCCGTCGACAAATCGGCATCGATGGCCATTTGCTTGCCGGGCATGGCGTCCAGGGTAAACCGGGCGGATACCTCGGCGATACGGCCGGAACCCTTGGTGATGACGATAAAATTGACGATCACCAGGATCGCGAAAACGATAATACCAATGACGAAATTGCCGCCCATGACAAAGCCGCCGAAGGCTTCGATAACCTTGCCGGCGGCCCCGGTGCCATTATGCCCTTCGGACAGAATCAGCCGCGTCGAAGCCAGGTTAAGCGACAGTCGGATCATCGTCGCCAGCAGCAGAATGGTCGGAAATGCCGTAAATTCAAGGGATCGTTCGACGAACAATCCGGTCATCAGGATCAGCACGGCAAATGTAATTGAAAACGCCAGCCCGGCATCCAGCAACCAGGTCGGTAACGGCAGGATCAGGACGACAAGGATGGTGACCACGCCAAGTGCCAGCATGATGTCTGAGCGCTTGGCGATAGCCTGAAAGACAACCCTCATGTCGATCGGGTCGAACGGCGATGCCGTGGCGGGTGTCGCGTCGTTGGGAACGTCGGCCATTGTCGTTTCTATCCGTTATGCAACCGGGCGCTCGTTTTCGCCAGGCGTTGGCACGGCAAAGCCCTGTTCGTTGTACTGCTTCAGTTTGTTGCGCAGGGTTCTGATCGATATGCCCAGAATATTGGCGGCGTGGGTGCGGTTGCCCAGGCAGTGTTGCAGCGTATCGATAATCAGCCCGCGTTCGACCTGGGCGACTGTCTGGCCGACCATCCCGGCGCCGCCGCCGTTGGCGTCGGCCGGCCCGTCGATGCTCACCGCGGCCCTCGGTGCCGTCACAAATTGCATGGTTTCGGGGCCAATTTCACTGCCGCTGGCCAGCAACACCGCCCGATGCATGGTATTTTCCATTTCGCGCACGTTACCGGGCCAGGCATGTTTGATCAGCAAATCCTTGACCTGTTCCGACAGGGGTAACACCGGGACTTCATTGGCGGCGGCGTATTTTTCGACAAAATGTTCGGCCAGAAAAATAATGTCCTGCGGCCGTTCGCTCAGCGATGGCAGGTCCAGATTGACAACGTTCAAGCGGAAGTAAAGATCTTCGCGAAAGGTCTTGTTGGCGATCACTTCGGCCATGTTGCGGTTGGATGTTGCGATGATCCTGACATCGACCTTGACCGGTTTCGAGCCGCCGATACGGTCGACTTCCCGTTCCTGCAGGACCCGCAATAACTTGGCTTGCAGGCGCGGGTCCATCTCGCTGATTTCATCCAACAGCAAGGTGCCGCCGTTGGCTTCTTCGAATTTGCCGATGCGCCTTGAAACGGCGCCGGTGAAGGCGCCTTTTTCGTAACCGAAGAGTTCCGATTCAAGCAGATTTTCCGGTATGGCGGCGCAGTTTATGGCGACAAAACGCATTTGTGATCGTTTCGACTTGGCGTGTACGAAACGCGCCATCAATTCCTTGCCGGTGCCGGATTGCCCGGTGATCATGATGCTGGCTTCGCTTGGTGCGACCTGTTCGGCCATACGCAGTGTTTCGGTCATGCGCGGGTCTTTGCTGATAATGGCATGACTTTCTTCGGTGACGGCGGCAAGAACGGCGGCGATCAGGTCAGTGTCGGGCGGCAGGGGAATGAATTCTTTAGCGCCGGCCCTGATGGCGCGCACCGCCGCCTGGGTGTCGTTGCCGATGCCACAGGCGACCACCGGTAGGGTGATGCGTTCGCTTTTGAGGCTTTTGATCAATTCGCCGACATCCAAATTGACATCGATCATTACCAAGTCGGCGCCATTGCCGCTTCGCAGGTTATCGAGGCCTGCGCGAATGTCGTCAACCTGGGTGACCTTGGCACCCCGTTCGACCGCGATGCGACTGGCGCCGCCGATTTGACCGTCGAGTGTTCCGATGATGAGCAGTCTCATTTATCCAACCTTGGTCTTAATTATTAATCGAAGTACTGAACGCGCTTGGAGGGCGGTAAAATGCTGTTGAGCAACATTTCAAGGCGACGCGGGTTTTCCTGACGACCGATGGAAGCCGCCCCCATCATGAAAATGGTGTTGACCATGGCTTCTTCGGCCGAATTACGTTCCAGTTTCGAGGCCATTGGCGAAAACACCATATTGGCCAGAACGGCGCCATAAAATGTTGTTAGCAAGGCGACGGCCATGGCCGGCCCGATGGTCGACGGGTCATCCAGGTTGCCCAGCATCTGAACCAGGCCGATCAATGTGCCGATCAACCCCATGGCGGGCGCAAATTCGGCCGCTTTGCGCAACACGCCGGCGCTTTTGTGGTGGCGTTGCAGTGTCGCGCTTAAATCGCGACGCAAAATGATTTCGACTTCTTCGCCCGGCGTGCCGTCAACAACCATGGCCATTCCCTTGTGCAGAAACGGTTCCGATTTAAGGGGCGGCAGGATGTTTTGCAGGGAAAGCACGCCTTGCCGCCTCGCCAATTCGGCGACTTGCAGGACCTGAATGGCCGCTTCGGAAGGATCGCGCGCGCTGTAGAAGAAGGCCTTGCCGATGACCGTTGTCGTGTGGCCCATTTCCTGAACCGAAAAACACATGGTCGTTATCGCCAGCGTACCGCCGATGACGATCAGGATTGACGGCGGATTGATGAACGAGGCTGGATTACCGCCAAGAAAGATGGCAGCAATAATCAGCCCGAAACCCGAAATCAAGCCAATCAGTGTCGCCAGGTCGAGCCCTGACTTTGATTTACCGGTTCGTGAGCCGCCGCCGTTTGCCATAGAATCAACCCTACTTGCGTTCGGTTTTGATAATTTCCGTCATGGTCACGCCCAGACGGTCTTCAACGACAACCACCTCGCCACGGGCGACCAGGCGGTTGTTGACGTAGATATCGATAGCTTCGCCGACTTTTCGGTCGAGTTCGACGACGGCCCCGCGCCCCAGTTTCAATAACTGGCTGACCTGCATCCGGGTTTTGCCGAGAACGGCAAAAACCTGAACCGGAATATCGTATACGGCTTCCAGATCCTGCGAGCTATTGGGCAGATCGGGAATGTTGATAACTTCCGGCGCGCCGTCAGCTCCCGGCGCTTCCGGGGTAGCTTGTTCGGTACCTTCGAGTTCCGAAAATTCAAGGTTTTTTTCATCGGCCATTGTGTTCTCCTGACATCAGACGTCAGTGGTTGGGGGTAAATCTGGGTCCGGGGATGTGTCTGGCGCATCGTCTGGATCAAGGTCTTCGGGCGTGACTTCTTCTTCTTTTGTAATATCGTTGGAACCGGACTCGTTTTCGCTCTCAAGAATCGCTTCAGATACTTCCGCAACATCCTCTTGCGTTACTTCTTCCTGTTCCGGCACGGGGGCGTCGGGGGTTTGCGCCGCCTCTGGGATATCCTCTTGCGCTACTTCTTCGTGAATGTCTTCGATGCCTTCTTCGACGGGCGTTTCTTCCGGCGGCGTCAAAAGGTCCTTGTCGAAATTGCGTGCGATGATGGCGTCAATTTCAGCCCAAAGGGCGGTCGTATTGCGGTCGGCACCGCCGCATGACCAATCCAGACGACAATCGCTGATTTCAAGTTCGGTATCCGGGCTGATGGCGACTTGCCCAGCAAAACCTATATCGCCGATCAGCTTTTCGAGGTGCGATGTGACGCCTGATTCCATGTCGCCATGAACCCGGACAGTAATGCGGGGTTCGTCGATGAGTCGCGGCAGAACATTTTTCAGGACCAATTCGATTTCGTCCAGCGCGTTTCTCGATGCCATTTCGGGCAGCATTTTGCGAGCGATCGAAACGGCGACTGAAAGGGCCAGGTGGGCCGTCTCGTCGTTGGTCCTGTTTTGCTTTTCGATAAGCCGGGTGACCGCATTGCCCATATTGCTTAAGGTCGCCGAGATTTGGCGTTCAATAGAATCCAGAGAAGTATTCAGGCCCTCTTCCCTGCCGGCTTGAAATCCTTCCGTACGGGCGACTTCAAGTTCTTCCTCGCTGAACGTCGGAATGATCTCTTCCGGTTCGACTTGTTCTTCCGCCAGTTCCTCGGCAGTTGGCAGTACCACGACTTCCCGCGGCACGTAGTCCGCGAAAACCGTTTCGAACATGAATTTTTTTGTTGCGGTCATCTGCCTAATAAACCAGTTCATCCTCTTCGCCGGACCCGGCGATGACAATTTCGCCGGCATCAGCTAGCGCTTTCGCAGTTTGTACGACCATGGCCTGGGCTTCGTCGACTTCTTTCAGGCGAACGGCGCCCATGGCTTCCATGTCTTCTTTCATCATCTTGCCGGCGCGTTCCGACATGTTCTGGAAGAACAGGGTCCTGACCTCGTCGGAACCGCCCTTGAGAGCCATCGCCAGCTGATCCTTTTCGACCTGCCGCAGCAGGGTCTGAACGCCGGAATTGTCGAGGCGGGACAGGTCGTCGAAGGTGAACATCAATTGCTTGATGCGTTCGGCTGATTCCCGGTTGCGTTCCTCCAGCCCGGTCATGAAACGGTTTTCGGTATTGCGATCCAGGTTGTTGAAGATGTCGGCCATCATTTCATGGCTGTCGCGGCGCGATGTACGGGCCAGGTTGGTCATGAATTCCGTGCGCAGGGTTTTTTCGATGTGATCGAGAATTTCCTTCTGGACGGATTCCATGCGCAACATCCGCATGATCACCTCCATCGAGAAGTTTTCCGGCAAAACACCCAGCACCCTGGCGGCATGGTCGGCCTTGATCTTGGACAGCACGACGGCCACGGTCTGCGGATATTCGTTTTTCAGGTAATTGGCCAGCACGGCTTCATTAACGTTGCCCAGCTTGTCCCACATGGTGCGACCGGCCGGGCCGCGAATTTCTTCCATGATTTGTGAGACGCGTTCTTCCGGCAGGGCCTGATACAGAAGCCGTTCGGCGGTATCGTATGTACCGACGACCGAACCGCCGCCGCCACCCGATAACTGATCGGCGAATTCTACGAACAGGCGCTCAATGATCTGAGAACTGATGTTGCCGAGCGTCGACATGGTCTGCGACATGTCGCGAATTTCTTCGTCGTCCATCATTTCGAAGATTTTTGCCGAATGTTCCTGGCCGAGCGAGAGCATGAAAATCGCGGCCTTTTGCGGCCCCGTCATATTGCGCATGTCGTCTTTAGCTTTGGCCATCGCTCAGTTTACCTTAACTTTCCTGATACATCCACGTACGGATAATAGATAGTGCTTCTTCGGGGTGTTTGGAGACGATTTCACCAATTTTCTTGACCGAAGACGCCTTGATCCGACCTTCAACACGATCAATATCGATGAGTTCCTCGTATTGTTCTTCCATGGCCAGGCTATCGCTTGGCGCCGGCGCGCCGGCACTGGGCGCGGTCAATGCCGCCGCCGCCGCCGATGTTTGTTCGGCCAGGAGCTTGCCTTCGGCCATGGCCGCAGGCAGGGCTTCGAAGGCGCGCGACACCAGCGGCCTGACAACTAGCAGGATGACCAGAATGGCGACGATACTGAGAACAAGTATTTCAGCCATTCGCAGCAGATCATTTTTGTCGAGACCGAAGAACAATTGCAGTTCTTCCTCTACGCCGGCGTTCAAATCGACGAAATGCATGTTGATAACGTCGACGGAATCTCCCCGGTCGGCATCGAACCCGATGGCGCTGCGGACCAGCGTCGCCATCAGTTCCATTTCTTGTTCGGTACGGGGCTGATAAGCAGTATCGCCATTATCGTCTTCAGGATAGACGCCATCGACCAGAACGGCGACGGACAACCGCTTGATAACCCCGGATTCCCGGATGTGGCTGATAACCTTTTTGGAAATCGCGTAGTTGACCGTTTCCTCGGTGCGACTTTCCGAAGATTTCTGGGACGCCCCGGACGCCGCCGATGAATTGGCGTCGGGCAAATTAGTGGCGATGGAAACAGGAGTGCTGCCGTCTGATTCATTGTTGTCTGATGATTGTTCAACCGATTGCGTCGATTGCACCACCTGACCTTCGGGGTCGAAGACCTCTTCATTGGTGGTGATGTTGTCGAAATCTATTTCCGCAGTCACTTCGGCCCGAACCTTGCCGTATCCGACGGTCCGTTCAAGCAGGGCTTCGATGGTGTGTGACAGCCGGTTTTCCAGCTTGATTTTGCGTTCTTCGGCCTTGCCCGCCGAAGCACCACTGCCTTGGTCATCGAAACCGGCGGCGAGCAGGGCGCCCTTGCTGTCGACAATGGAAATGTGATTGGGGTTGAGGCCCGGCACGGCGGCGGCAACCAAATGTTGAACGGATTGCACCTGTTCTTCGTTGAGCCGACCGCCACCTTTCATTTTCAAGATGATCGAAGCGCTGGATTTTTGCGTCCTGCGGCTAAAGACTTCGCGCTTCGGCAGAACCAGATGGACCCGGGCCGCGCTGACCGAATTGATGGACTGAATGGTGCGGCCAAGCTCGCCTTCCAGGGCCCGTAACATATTGACGTTCTGGATGAAATTTGTGGTGCCGAGCGAACTGGCGTTGTCAAAGATTTCGTATCCGACCGTTCCGCCGCTGGGCAATCCCTGATTAGCCATGGATAGACGAAGGTTTCTCACGGCATCGTCGGGCACGTATATTTCGGTGCCATTGGCCCGCAATTCATAGGGGGTATTGCTTGCCGCCAACTGACTGGCGATCTTTGAGGCCTCTCCCGGTTCCATTCCGCCATACATAAGCGACATTTGCGGTGCCGCTAACTTGGTGGTGATATAGATGAAGAAGGCAATCATTCCCAGCGCTACGGCGGCCATGACGGCCAGGCGCATTGGTCCGAGATTGCGTAATGCCTGTGAAAATGTGTCCACGATCCGTCCCTTGTAAATAGCTTTGGTGGCGCCGCCTGATCTGTCCCACAGGTATGGTCAGCGCTACCATTTAGGTATCTCTTGGATAAGCTATAGAGAGGATCGTGAAAAAGTAGTTAACAACCCGGCAAAAATTGCCTAGGGCTGGACTCGCATCTCAGGATTTGACAGGCTGTTGTCGGTATTTCTTGAGCCGCGTCGCGCGCAGGCCATTCATGCCGTGGGCATCAAACAGGCTTTGCCAGGACAGGAATTCATCGACGGACAGGGAATATCGCTGGCAGGCTTCTTCAAGCGAGATTAACCCGCTACGAACGCCGGCGACAACCTGGGCCTTGCGTAGGATGACCCAGCGTTTGGTATTCGGCGGCGGCAGGTCGTCGCGGGTCAGCGGCTGGCCTGTCGGATCATATATCTGGTGGTGGGGAACCTCGCTTTGCGGGCGCCGGGCTAAGGCATTTGTCATGATATTTCTTATCATATGTAGGGGTTGATATCGCTTCTGAAGTAAGCTTAGGGCGGTGGTCTTAAAAATTGGCTAAGAGTTATGGTTAACACACAGAAGATTCGAATTTCGAGCCGAAGGGGGTAAATAATGCGGGACATTCTGCTGCTCGCTGAACGACACGACTTGTTGGGACTAAGCGATATTTTGCGGCGCGAAAACCCCGCCGTTACGATTAAAGGGGTTTCGGACCTGGGGGAACTGCAAGCCGCGACCGCCGAAATTACACCCGGCCTTCGCCTGGTATGCTTTTGCACGGGGGTCATCGTTCCGGCGGCTGTCCTGCACAAATTGCAAGGCCCGAGTTACAATTTTCATCCCGGCCCACCCGATTACCGGGGCATCTATCCTGCCGTTTTCGCCATTCATGCCGCCGCACAAACGTTTGGCGCGACCGCCCACGAGATATCGGACAAAGTTGACGACGGGGCCATTGTCGGGGTCGATACGGTCGCCATGCCCGAAAATATCGACCGGCTGAATCTGGAAGCCTTGTCCCGGCAACTGGTCACCGACCTGTTTATCCGGCTGGCCCCGCAATTGATTGGCCTTGATAGCCCGCTGCCCCGTGCAGATGCTCAATGGTCCGGGGGGGCATCGACCCGAAAGGATTTCGAAGCCCTGTGTCTTTTGCCCGAAGATGTTACGGCGGAAGAATTCGAGCGGCGGTATCGGGCCCTTGGTGAAGGACCGGAACACGCCATCCGGCTGCAGCGGTTCGGGCGGCGTTTTACGCTCGATCCGGCACCGGGAGACGGGCATATTTACAAGGGTGGCCAGGCGATCGGAAGCGATACCGGGGACACATAAAGTTGTCCCGACAACGGTGGGACGCCATTGTCGGGACTGGGTTTGGGACGTGGGTTAGTGGTAGAAAGACTAAACGAAGCTTAATTGACTATCGTTTAATCCGTATCAGCTCCTCGAGCATTGCATCGACGGTGCTGATAATTTTCGCGGACGCAGAGTAGGCTCTCTGCACCACGATCATATTGGTGAATTCCTCACCAATATCTACGGTGGAGGCTTCAAGGGCCCCCTGAACTGTTTGTCCGGCGGGACCGTTATCGGCCTCACGCAGGGTCACGTCGCCAGACGATTCCGATGCGTTGTAGGTATTGCCGGAACGGCCTTCGAGACCGTTGGTATTGACGAATGTGGCCATCGGAAGCTTGTAAATCGGCCGGGTTTCACCGTTATCGAACAGCGCCGTCATCAAGCCATCGGAAGCCAGCGTGACCCCGGCGAAGGTGCCGAAGCGCGAGCCGTTCTGGTTAATGAACACCGGTGTGAAGCTGGACCCGAACTGGGTCATGCCATTGGCTTCGCCGACGATGCCGAAGTCCAGCGCGATCTGCTTGGCGTTCGATGCGTCGTTATCCATGTTGGCGGCGCCATTGTCGAAGCCAAGAATTTCAAGCGATGCGACGTTAATGGCTTGTGGCAGGCCGCTGCTGGAAAAGGTTATGGCCGACGTCGTGTCGACCGCCTGGGTCGTGCTGCCGAAAGCCGATCCGTCCGGCTCGGTAATCGTCGCCAAACCGCCGGTAACGCCGGCAAAGTTAACGTCAAAAGAGCCGGTAGAAAGCGATCTAAGCGAGAGCACATTGATCGTGGTGCTGGCCCCGGCTATGCGGGTATCGACGGTGGAACCGGCCGATGAGAATGAGGCATCCTGTGCTTCGATCGCGTCTTCCAGATCGACGAGCATGGCCGCAATGTTGGCGGCTGATGCGCCAGCGCCGGCCGTAAAGACGTTTCGGTCCGCACCGGTTGGATCCGCGGCGCCGGCAGTGAAGGTATATGTGAGGGCATTGATTACAATCGTGTTGCCAACGACTGCCCCGTCGGTAAATTTAAACTGGACCGCATCGGTATAGGCCAGGTCCTGTTTTCTGACCGTGATCGACGTATCCTGGGCCGATACCCGGGTGCCGGTGGTATCGAGCAAGCCGGTCGGATTGATGGTGATGGCTCCGGTACCTTCATCGGTGAACAGGATGGTCGTCGAACTGGCGGCGCTGACGGATATCCGGTTGTTGACGGTCGGTACGTCACCATAGTTTTTGAAATCGTTGTCGGTCGCCTTGACCTTGGCGACCAACGCCGCGACGTCCTGGGCCAGGGTCGTCGTCGTAGAAACATCGACTAGGATGTTACCAGCGGTGACGGCCCCTGTACTATCAAATTCATAAGTGGTGCCATCGATGATCACGGTCGCCCCGTCGGCCGGGCGACGGGCGGCGTCACCGGCGGCGTTGAGAACGTTAAATTCCAGTTGCCCGGTACTTTTGTAGACCTTCGGCGTAATCGCCGTCGCATCTTCGATGGTCAGGACCGCTGTGCCCGAAGGCGGATCAACATTGATCGCCCATTCGTTTGACCGATTTGCCCGGGTGTAAACGACGCTCATGGTATTGGCGTTGCCCAGGCTGTCGAAGAACTGGACGTCGGTCTTGTGGGTCGTCCCGGCGACGTCGTTGGAAGGAATGTTGGCGCCGATATCATCGCTAACGGATTGGTCGAACCGACGGATTATTTGTGGCTCATTTTCATTCCGCTGGTTTACAAGAATGTCGAAGATTTTCTGATGGCCAAATCCATCCTTGATAAAAATACCCCGGCCAGCCTGTGCAGTTTCATCCCGGCGCAAAGTCATCCTTTATACTGCTGGCGGCTCGACGAAAATTTGGGGCGGATGGAACGGTATATTGATCACGATTTGTATCGTCGGCAGGATTTGCCTGATGCCTGGGAGGAATATCCGTATTTATGTGCGATCCGGGCCGATGCCGTCGAGGGAGCCAATTCGTGTATGATTCGCAATGACACCTATCCGGTGACACTTGATCAACATTTGGCAGGCCAAATGGTCGATGTTGATGAAGTGAAGGATTTTAAGAAATGGCAACAAACCCACCCGCTTCAGTTTCAATCCTGGCGGGACAATCTGCCTGAGGATGCGACGATTCATAAATTACTCAAAAAGAAGGGCTAGACAGGGGACCGACGGGCTATTGCGGCAGGAACGCCCTATAACAGAATCATGCCTTTCAAATTCACGGAGTCGAATGGGCCGAAGATGAACAAACATACCCGACGTGTCGTGTTGGTAATCCAGGCCCGTATGGGTTCGGTCCGGCTTCCCGGCAAGACAATGATGCCTTTGGCGGGCAAGCCCCTGTTGTATCGAATGGTCGAGAGATTACGCCGATGCCAGACGCTTGACTGCCTGGTCGTGGCGACGTCCGATCTTCCAAGCGATGACATTATCGCGGAATTTGCGGCGCAAGAAGGAATAGACCTGTTCCGCGGGTCGGAAACCGACCTGGTGGATCGCTACTACCGTGCCGCGGTGGAATTCGGTGCGGATGTCGTCCTGCGCATTCCCGCCGACAACCCGACCCCTGAACCCGCCGAAGTCGACCGGATCGTGCAATACCACCTTGCAAGCGACAACGCTTTTTCATCGAATTTGGCGGAAGTTTTCGGCAATGGATATCCAGACGGTATTGGCGCGGAAGTCATGGAAATGTGGGCGTTGAAAAAAATATGGGAAACCGCCGCCGAACCCGACCAGAGAGAACATGCCCACTTGAATTTTTACAACTACGACAAGGGCGAGGCGGTTTCCCCTGACACTTTTAAGGTCGGGACGGTCCCCTGTCCTGTCGAATTCCGAAGACCCGACATCGTTCTTGATGTTAATACGGCAGATCAATATCGCTTTCTTGATGACCTCTACCGTAGTCTGTATCCGAAAAATATAAATTTCCACATCACGGATATTATCGCTTGGTATGATAAACGGCTTATGACAAAGAAGAGCACCTGAATGATTTTGATCTGGAGATGATATGACGAAAAAAAACCGGGTCGTATATTTTAACGGCCAGCTTGTCGCCGAATCCGAAGCGCGAATTTCGATCTATGATTCCGCCCTGATGTTTGGCGACATGGTCTTCGAAATGACCCGCTCATTTAAGGGCGCCCAATTCATGCTTCGTGAACATATCGAACGGATGTACACGGGCTTGAAAATATTGCGGATAGACATTCCGCTGACACCGGAAGAAATGGAACAGGTGGTGTATGACACCATCGAAGCCAACAAACCGGCTTTTGCCGAAGATGACGAATTTAGGGTTATGATCGACGTTTCGCGTGGCGTGCTGGGTATATACGAAAACATCGATGGCCTGCCAAAAGGGCCGAACGTCATCGTCGCGGTGTTTCCGCTCAAGTGGACTGTTTCGGGCATGGGGCACCTGTTTGACAGTGGCATTAACGCCGTCATTACGTCGCAGCGGGCAATTCCCGGCGACCTGCTCGACCCGAAAATCAAGAACCGCAGCCGTATCCATTACCTCATGGCCAACATTCAGGCATCATTGGTTACCGGGGAAGACAATTGGGCCCTGCTACTTGATCCCGATGGCTACATTGCAGAGGGCTCGGGCGACAACTTTTTTATCGTCAAAGACAATACGATCATTACGCCCGAGGGCCGCAATATCCTGCGCGGTATATCCCGTTCCTACGTGATGAACGATCTTGCTCCCCGGTTGGGCTTCAATGTTAGGGAAGCGAACATAGAACCCTATGACGTGCATACGGCGGACGAGGCATTCATGACGGGAACGCCATTTTGCATGTTGCCGGTTACCACGCTTGATCAGGTTCCCGTTGGCGATGGCAAGGTTGGCCCCGTGTTTAGCGCCCTTCTCGAACAATGGAACACAAACGTCGGGGTCGATATTGCGACACAAATCAAGGCGTGGAACGCCCATACTGTCTCGGCATCCGACGCCCCGACACCGTACCGGTTCAAGGGACCGAAGAAAAAAGCTAATAAGTAGTGGCGCCCCAGCAGGAGACGATCTCACACGGCCATTTTTGGATATGAACATTGAAAAAAGTAAATAACAAAAAGCCCAAAAGCAATAAAAGGCGCAAGACAAGTAGGGCCGGAAAGCCTTCGAGGCAAGTCGTCCTGCCCGCAACAGAAGGCGAAGGCGAGATGGGACTGGTGGAACTCCTCACGACGGCGTTCGGGCATCAGCAGGCGGGCGAACAAGCCAAGGCGGAAGAACTCTATCGCAGGGTACTGAAGCTCGACCCGGACAATTCAATCGCCAACCAGCTTCTGGGCCGAATCGCCCAAATGAAAAATGCCCATCAGGAAGCAGCGGATCTTTTCGCAAAGGCGCTGAAAAGCAGCCCGGATAATGCGGAAATTCACAATAATCTTGGCTATAGCCTGAATGTGCTCGGACAACTCGATGCGGCGATCAGGCATCTCGAAAGAGCGTTGGAGCTGGAACCGGGCTACGCCGTGGCTCTAGATAATCTCGGCGCGGTCCTGATTGACGCCGACCGACAAGAAGAAGCGATTGTTCTATTAAGCCGGTCGCAGGAGTTGAGTCCGGACAGCGCGTCCGCTTTTAACAATATGGGCAATGCCCTGAAAAAACTGGGAAAGTTCGATGAAGCCGTCGAACAGTACAATAGGGCCCTGAAATTGAGTCCTGGAAATCCGGATTTTCAATATAATCAGGGCGCCGCTTTCGAAGAGGCGGGGGCATTCGAAGAGGCCGTGACTTCTTATCAGGCGGCCCTGGAATTTAAACCGGATCATGTCGGGTCCCATTGTAATCTAGGTAATATCTTCAAGGGTCGAGGTGACCTGGATGATGCCCTTCGGCACTACGAAAAAGCGCTAGAGGTGAACCCGGACTTTATGGGCGCGCTTAACAATTATGGTATCGTGTTGAGTGAACTCGGACGGCCGGAACAGGCGGAAAGGGCCTTCCGTCACGCCATCGAACTCGATGAAAATTTCGCCGACGCCCACATGAATTTGGCAACATTACTACGCGACCGTTGATGATCTGGCGCCCTAGGGGTTCCAACCCGGGGCTTCATTGGGGATAGAAACGATCCGATCACGATGGGAACCGGAGACGCCATCTGGCCCCCCCCCCCCCAATACAAAATATTTTTAAAAAAGCCGGTACGAGAGCTGGCAGCCGGCTTTTGAAAATATCGCGCAGGAAATTCGCCGGATGTTTGCAATTTCGTCCTAATTGGTAGAGTACAATACAGCTCCGGTGGGTGATGGCAGAATGCGCAGGCGTTGATGCCAGCTATGAAAAATGAATACATTTTCCGGATAAAGATGTTTTTTGTTGCGGCACGGTGCTTTTCCGTTGACAAACCGTAACGACCCCCCTAGATTTACCGTCAAGCAGCAAAGGTGCGTACCTGCGTTGCTGGCAGGAATTATCCTGCAACGAGGCAGAATGTCCTCGATTGTTGTCCTAGAAAAGGAACTGAGAAAATGCCAAATAGTATCAATTTAAGTTCGAGTATTCGAACTAACCTTCTCGCTCTTACGAATACCAACTCCCTCTTCGATCGCACGTCTGAACGCCTTTCAACAGGCCTGAGGATCAATAGCGCGCTTGATGGTGCCAGCCCGTTCTTCGCGGCTCGTAACCTGAACAACCGTGCTTCTGACTTTACCGGCCTGAAAGACGGCATCGGGCAGGCCATTCAAACCCTGAAAACGGCTGACAAAGGCCTCGAAGCGTTGACCAAACTGGTCGAACAGGCGAAATCCCTGGCCGATCAGGCGAAAGAAGCTTCGGCACAGGTCTCGCAAACGACGGGTGCGGCGGGTACGACCAACGCGACCGGTTCGACCTCGTTGGGCGGTGCGTTTGCCGCTTCTCTCACGGATGGCGCCAGTTTCACAGTCAAAGTCGACACCGGTGCCGCCGTGACGATTGTTATCGGTACTGCGGTCTCCATTGCGACATTTATCGCCCAGGTTGAGGCCGTTGATAGCGGCTTGACGGTCACCTACAATTCGGTGACGGATAAATTGGAACTGACGGCAGCGGCAGGCACGGAAGTCACCATAACAAATGGTGCTAGTGCCGACGGTACTAACCTTTTGGGTGGTACGACTGCCACGAAAACCACGTTCGGTTCGACTGGTTCCGGCGCATCCGTTGCGTCTCTGGAAGTCGATTATGAAAAGGTTCTCGCCGAAATCAACCAGTTGGTGCAGGATGTTAAGTACAAAGGCATCAACTTGCTGAACGGCAATAACCTGACCGTTAATGTCAATGAATCCAGCGCGACGATTACCATTACTGGTACAACGCTGAACGTCACCGGCCTTGGCTTTACCGCCGCGACCGTCGACTTCTCGGCCGCTGGTAAGATTGATTTAGCGATCACCGAGGCCAAGCTGGCATTGGCTAAGCTGCGTACTACTGCTTCTAGTTTCAGTACGGACCTGAGCCTGTTGCAGGCGCGCGATAGCTTTACCACCGACCTGATCAATACGCTTGAAGGTGGCGCGGGGCTTCTGATCGATGCCAACCTGGAACAGGAATCAGCAAACTTGCTGGCCCTGCAAACCAGACAGGCATTGGGCACATCGGCTCTGTCGTTCGCCAGTCAGGCGCAGCAGAGTGTGTTGCAGTTGTTCAGATAAAAATACCGTCTATAAACTAAGAAAAACGGGTGGAATTCGTTCCATCCGTTTTTTTTACATTCGTTAACAGTTTTATCGTAACGTGATCGCATGTCACTCAGGCTGAAACTAAAACCAAACGAAAAAATCATTATCGGTAACACTGTTATCGAAAATGGGTCGAAAAGTGCATCTTTTTTGGTCCATAACAAGACCACTATTCTGCGGGAAAAAGACATCCTGACCGATGATACGGCGACAACGCCTGCAAAAAGAATCTATTTTATCGTTCAGTTGATGTATATGTCCGGCAGTCTTGAAGACAGCCAAAATCTTCATTCGGAATTCTTCGCCCTGACCAGGGACTTCATGACCGCTTGTCCGACGGAAACGGCTATCGGCATGGTCTCGGATATAGGAGACAAAATTCTCGCCGATGATCTTTACGGCGCTATGAAGATATGCGCCAAGCTTATCGCCTACGAAGAAAAAGTTCTAAACGCCTAATCCTCAGGATCCGATACATGAAAAATTCATCTTATGGTGCCTATCAGGACGGGGTTAAAAGGTCGGAAACGCCGACCGAAACCGATGCGGCAGTTCTGGAAAATGCCGCCCTTTTGCTTGAAGACGCCAAGAAAATTCCCGGCACGGAAGAATTCTATAAGGCCCTGAACTATAACCAGCGGATTTGGACGGTGATACAGGTATACGCATCGGAAGAAAATCCCTGGCCGGATCTGATCAAGGCCAACCTGATCAGCTTGAGCATTTTCATCGACAAACAAACATTCAAGGCTATGGCGGAAGGCGATCCGGAGCACCTCGACGTTTTGATTAATATTAACAGGCAGATCGCGGCCGGCTTCCGATCAGTACCGCCGCCGGAACCGGCAACCGTCAAATAAGTGGCCGATCCGATATTCATTGATTTTTCAGGGACCTGAATGAAATCTCGTGTGGTGTTTTCCGGTTCGGAAAACCATCATCATTATGGAAATTACGACAAAATTTATCGATGCAGAGGACTAGCCAATGAACGGGAATGATGAAGAATTGGCATTCTTACAGGCGGGTGTCGCTGCTCACAATAGCGGCGACCTGGAAAATGCCGAGGTAAGTTACAGAAAAGCCCTGGCAATAAACCCGCATAACCCGGACGCACTGCATCTTCTGGGGTTTCTTGCCCATCAACTAGGATTTCCAGAAGAAGCCCTCTCCCTTATTAACGACGCCATTCAGTTGTCGCCTTCAAATGTTCTGTATTTCAATAATCTCGCGACCGTATATAAGGCCACGGGTGAAATCGGTAAAGCGATCATCGCCTATCGGCAGAGTGTTCGGCTGAAAGGCGATGACCCCGATGTATTGAATAATCTTGGAAATTTTCTCAGAGAGCTGGCAATTTCCGACGGCGACAATGAAGGAATGAAAAAAGCGAAGAAGTTCATACAAAAGGCCATCAAAATCAGGCCGAATTTCGCAAAATACCATAATAACCTGGGCAATATTCTACGGGATATGATGCCACCGGAACTCGATGGTGCCCGGAAAAGTTACAAACGCGCCCTGAAACTGGACCCGAGCCTTGTCGGTGCGATCGGCAATCTCGGCTTGTTGGGACAGATTGATGGCGAAATAGAACTAGCCGAAGGGCTCTTCCTAGAGGCCGTTGAACGAGCACCGAATGATTTCGAAGCGTTAAATAATTACGCCCAGTTCCTGGGGTCGGTGAAACGGTTTGACGAAGCGTTACCGTATTATGACAAAGCTGAACTGCTGGCCCCGGAAAATTATACGGTCGGTTATAACAAGGCGAGAGCCTTGATGAGCCTCCGTCGAGATGATGAGGCTCTCTCCACGCTACATCACTTGATGGAACTGGACCCAAAAAAGATAGAAGCCTATCGAAGTTTTGCGATCGTTCTGCGAAAGACCTTTAAACTTAAGGAAAACGAAGACTTTATCAACGGAGCTCTCGAACATTTTCCCGATGATATATATCTAGAACATCAGCTTGCTGCCATTTATTTGGACAGAGCCGACTATGCCAAAACCGAAAAAATCCTTCGAAAATTAATAGATCGCATCGGCGAGGGAAATATTGGATTTGGCGGTGGCGGGCTATACGCGACTTTAGGTATTGTGTATCTCGAAACCGGGACCAAAGAACAGGTCGAAAAAATGTTCAAATTGGCGATGGATGTGGAACCAGATAACGCCACGGCCCGCAACAATTATGCATTGTCTTTGATTGGCTTGGGAAATTTGGAGGAAGGCTGGAAAGTTTATTCGAAAAGATGGGATTCTGAGTCATTTACGTCACCCATTCGACCGTTCCAGAAACCGGTTTGGCAAGGAGAACCCCTGCAAGAAAAGACCATCGCCTTATGGGGCGAGCAGGGCATTGGGGATGAAATCCGGTTTGCCAGCATGATCCCGGATATGATGGACAAGGGGGCGGATATCATTATCGAATGCGATCTCCGGCTCGTCCCGCTGTTTGAACGGTCATTCGATGGCGCAAAAGTATTTGGGCGGGAAGACGATTTCAGTGTTCCGTATGAAGAAACATGCGATTTTCAAATGCCGATCGCAGATTTGACGACGGTTTTCCGGCCAACGGTTGAATCATTCCCGCCGGGACCGTATGCCTATTTGAAACCTGATCCGGATAAGGCTGCTTTTTGGCGTGACCGCCTTGCCGATCTTGGTCCAGCGCCTAAAGTCGGTATTTTGTGGCGCAGTATGATGTTTACCGAAGAAACGATGCCCCATTACGCTAAAATTGAGGAGTTGGAACCTATCTGGCGCATCCCCGGCATCGATTACATCAATTTGATGTATGCCGAATGCAGCGAGGAGCGGGCCGGGATCGCCGACCTGTATGGCGTTAACCTTCATACCTGGGATGACATGGACCTGAAGGATGATCAGGATAGTTTGGCTGCTTTGATGTCCAATCTGGATCTTGTCATTCAGCCATCGACGGCGACGGGGTATCTGGCAGCGGCACTTGCTATTCCAGTCTTTAATTTTATTACCATGAGAAGAACGGCAGAATTGCTGGGAGACCCTGATGCGCCAGGTTGGGCGCCATCGATGCGACATTTCATCAAGGGAGTCGCAGAGCCTTGGGGGCCGACGATGAGCGATATTGCTAGCCAGGTAAAACAGCAGTTTGGCCTGACTTAAATCACGAGATCAACTTGCCGTCGCTCAGACCGACGGCGATGTCCTGATTTTAGCTTTCCAGCGGGAAATTTTGCAGGCGGGAAAAGTTCTTATCGTCCCGGTTTTCCATCATCGGGTTTGCCCACCGTCGACGACCAGCACGGTGCCGGTGATAAAGGCTGCCCTGGCCGACGATAAAAAAACGACGGCCTCGGCGATTTCCGCAGGGGTCGCAAACCGGTTCAGCGGCACTTCGCTTTCGATATACTGATCGACCGCCGCCTTGTCGGCCAGAATTTTCCGTTCCCACGTTCCGCCGGGAAAAAGCACATTGCCCGGTGCCACGGTATTGACGCGAATGCCCACCCCGCCAAGCTGGCGCGCCAGGTTTTTTGCGGCGTGTTGCAAGGCGGCCTTGGCGGCGCTGTAGGGGATAGGCGCCGGGATTGCTTCGATGCCGGCGATAGAAGAAATAAAGGTAATACAGCCCTTGCCACGTCGTTTTAGGTAGGGTACCGCGGCGGAAGCCAGCAACATGCCGGCGAAAAGATTGGTGTTCATCGTGTCCTGCCAATCAGTGCGTGTCAGGTCCCAACCCGTGTTGCCCTTGCCATCGCCGATGTTGGCGACGACGGCATCGATGCCACCGAAGGACTTTTCGCCCACGGCAAGGGCCGCCGCGATCACCTTTGTATCGGTCATATCGCCCGAGTGGGTGGCGATGGCGTCGTCCGGATAGTCGCTGGCGAGAGTGGCACGCGCGGCGTCCAATGCGGCGCTATCGCGTCCGGTGATAAGAACCTGTGCGCCTTCGGCCAGGAAAGATTGCGCGATGGCCAAGCCAATACCTCGGCTGGAACCCGATATAATCACGCTTTTGTTGGCAAGTTCTAATTCCATTTTAATTGGCCATGTGGCTTTCAATAAAGGGACGGTTACGAGCCGCCAATTCAATTTTTTCCCGTTTTCACCGCACGCTGCGTGCAAGACAAATCGCTGGTATCATGCGCTCGATGAGGGTTCGACGTCACCGCTTTGCAGGCCCCAGTCCCAAGATTCGGAATTGAAGGCTTTGTCGTCGATATAGACGTGCGCCGATGGTTTGCCGAGAAATAGTTGATGATAGCGGACTCCCCACTCTTTCATCTGGCGTTCAGTGGTTTCACGCCAGTCGATATCGGTGGTCGAGCCGCGGGCGGTGTAGAGCAAAATCGTATGCCCTTCCTGATGCAGAAGGTTGACCTTGGCGATGCGCTCGGGGAACGGTTTTGCCTCTTCGTATGCGCCTTCGGTATTGGTGCACAGCGTTCCGTCAATATCGAAGCAATAGACTTTCATATGCGCTACAGCCAATAACGAAGTTTTCCGGCGATTTCTTTTTCCTTGTCGGTAATGCGCTTTTTGCCGTCGCCAAGGACGATGGGAATTTTGCGGATTTGCGACACCATCAATTCCAGCCCCGCGCCTTCCAAAGACGCCGATTGGTCTGATCCATACATGGATCGGTCGAGCGTGATGTGTCGTTCGATAGCCGTGGCCCCGAGCGTGGCGGCGACGACTGATGGCGAGACGGAAGGCTCGTGGCCGCTGTATCCGACGGCGCAGCCGTATCTCTTGTGCAGGTCGTGCATGCCGAGGAGATTCAGGCTGCTTTCGGGGGCCGGATATTCCGATACCGTATGCATCAGGGTGAACGGACACTTATGCGCTTTGAAAATTTCGACGGCACGGTCGCATTCTTCGTATGTACACATGCCAAGGGAAATGAATGTATGTTTGCCTTCACTGGCGACGGCTTCAAGAAGGCCAATATGGATGGCCATGGCGGAAGCAATTTTGTTATATTTGCAATCGTAGGCGCGCAGGAAATCCTGGCTAGGAAGGCCCCAGGCGGAGGCAAACCAGTCGATACCGGCCTGTTTGCAATAGCGGTCAATTTCGTCGTATTCGACCTTGCCAAATTCCAGCCCTTCTTTCTGTTCTCGCTGCGTCGTCCCCCAGGGGCTTTCGCGGAGTTGGGCGAGCAGTTCGGGGGTGTAAACGATATCAATTGTGCGCTTTTGGAATTTGACGGCGTCACAACCGGCGTGCTTGGCCATGTCGATCAGTTGCCGGGTGATATTCATGTCGCCGTTATGATTGATGCCGATTTCACCAATAATGAAGACGTCATGAGGCCGATCTGAGGCGCGGAAATGGGAAAGATCTTTATCCATAAGTGGTATTGTCGCCCTTCATTTTATATCCATATCTCGCCGAATGTGATCGCATCAATTTGAAAGGATCAAAATTCAAGTCACTTACATCAGAGGCTCAGTCAGGTTCCAGACCTGTTTGATCTTTAGATGATGTGACCCTAGACGGGATTCAATTAACTTTTTGTGAAAGAAAAGTGGTGCCAAACGGATGGGCGAAAGGCAGGGTATTCCTTTTGTGAATAAAAGGAACGGCCTCGTTATTCGGAATGTAGGCCCAAATCAGACATGAACATTCACCAGCTTCCCGGTTACCTGGGAACTGGCTTGCGTGCTCGCAGCGTCTGCAGGGGCAACAGTCGAATTAACAGACGAGTTCTCAACCTTACTGGGCTCCTGTGCTTCTTTTCTTTGCACAGGTTCGTTGATCAACTCTCTGTTTTCTTGGTTTTTAGTCGCAGCAACGCGCGCCAACAATGATGTGACGTTGGCAACGCTACCTGACTGGTTTCCATTTATGTCCATCGTTCTGATGTACCAACATTTCTATTCTAAAAAGCGATCGATAACTACTTCACGGTGAATCTAGCACAAAAACACAAAAAATTGCAACGTTAAATTGCAGAAATTTGGAAAAAACATGACCGGCAGAAATTTGCACTCTTTTCCGGTAATTTTGCCTGTTTGCAGTGTGTGGCAAGGATTTGGACCTTTCACCATATCCCCGTGGGGAACAGATCCTTAACTTGGCAGAAAACTGTGGGCAGGAAAATTATTATCGGGCGCGGCGGTCGGGCTGGCGGAAGCTGCATCCAGACCACGGGAAATATCGATGTCAATTTCGATCAGGGCGTCCAGCTTTTCAGGCCCCGGCGCCGCCAGGGCGCTGATGGTCTGACGATCGATGAAGATGCTCAAATTAAGCAAGTTGGCCCGGATGCCGCTGGGTACATCGTCGCCGTTATCGCTCAGGTTTGACTGAATATACGTCCATAGTTTCTGATTGAACTTCAGGGCTGCGGCGTAGGCCGCATAGTCCTCGATGTTTGTTTGCGCCCCCTTAAGCATGCTGATGGCTTGGGCAAACACCGCCTTTTCCATGTACCGGGGCGACATGGTCGATTGTTGTGCCCGCTGATAGGATTGAAGCGCCTGTTGGTACGTCACGGCTATTTAAGTCCGACGCTCAGCAGGCTGAACAGCGCCGTATCACTGAGCAGGATGTTGATACCCGAAAGCGTCAGGTCGTGCCGGGTCTGGGTGGCCAGCGAAATTGCTTGTTCGGCGTTTAGATCGACGCCGGTCAATTTAGTCGCACCCGCGCCCAGAAGGTCGATAAGGGATTGCGTTAAATCGAGGCGGGTGTCGAAAACCACATCAAAGGCTGTAAATCCGGACCTCGTGGCCTGCGCAGTGGTCAGGGCGGTGTCGAGTTCGGCAATCACGGCGGCGATTCCGGCCTCGGTAGATAAACTGTTGGCGGCGTTAACGGCGTTGATGCCAAGCCCGGTGGCGTCAGAGGCGACACCGGCGATGGTGATGGACGACGTTCCGTCTTCATTGAAGCCGACGGTCAGGCTGTCGGGATTGACCGAGAGAAAGTTGACCCCGTTATACGTCGCCAGGCCGGCCGCCGTATTGAGTTGCCCCAGCAATACATCATATTGGGTTTCCGCCGTTTCGATGGCCGTGGCCGACGCGACGCTGCCGTTGGTCGACGAGGCGAGGCCCAAATCCGTAGCCAGGGCGCCCACGTTATTGGCGATAATAATGTCATTGCCGTCGGTGGCCGTGATGGTCAGGGCGTTGCCGTCGGAAACCGTCGCCGTCAGCCCGGTGATCGCGGTGATCTGGGCCGCCAGCGATGTAAATGTTTCACCAGTACCGTTGGTAATGGTCGTCGTTGTCCCATTGTATGTGATGTCAAAACTGTCGGCATCTGCGGCCCCGGCGATGGTGCCGGTGATAACGGCGGCGGCACTGGCCACGACGGTGCCGACAGCCGTCGTCGAAACCGTAAGCGAGCTGGCGGCCTGGGCCTGGGTTTTTAACTGACCGATAATGCTGATGATTGAATTCAGGGAACTGACGGCGCCGCCGGTCGCCGCCGCCGCATTCGTAATATTATCCTTGATGCTGAGCAACCGCTGGGCACGACTGGAAAGGCCGCTGGCGTCAAAAAAGGCATCCACCCCTTCCGTTGGGCTCAATATTCGCCTGCCCGTACGAATGCGCTCGGCTGAAATACTCAGCGTGCTTTGTGCCTTGGCCAAAGCAAACAGGCTCGACTGTGTCGCTGGACGTATTGAATAATCGGCCATAAACAAGTACTCCCAACATGCACCGGGTCCCGATATTGCCCAATATCTCAGGCGGGCCGGGGAAAAGTCTCGTTAGTGTGGTGCAAACTTACATTATGCGCGACGTCTTAGTGATATTGAAAACGACCACGTAATAAAATCGACTCGCTACTATCCGTAATTGATTCAAGGGCATATGTGAAAAAGTTTACTGTTTATTAACTAAGAACACAAGTTTTCTCGAAAATCCAACATTCGCAGGTAGGAATCGACGCCTACGAATAGCCCTGTTTTCTCGCAAAGAATCTTCTTATAGTTTCGCCATGAATCGAAACGAGCGTCGCCGGCTGGCCAAACAAAGCAAAAAAGTAAAATCCGGTGCCGGTGGAACGACGCAACTTTCCGGACCGGTCATCGCGCAGCTTGAACAGGCCATTCAATTTCAGTCCGACGGCAAATTGAACGAAGCGGAATCCTGTTACCGACAAATCCTGCTTGAAGACCCCGACAACATCTTCGCCAATCATTTATTAGGCGTTGTCCTGCTTCAAACAGGCGATCCGTTGGCGGCTATCGAATTGATCGAAAAAGCGCTCGCCCACGACCCTAAGAATCCCGAAATGCTCAGCAATTTGGCCGCCGCCCTGGTCAGCTTGGGCAACATCTATCTGGGCGACAGTCGCTGTGACAAGGCCGAACAGGCCTATCGCGCCGCGTTGAAGATCAATCCACAGGATTTTGTCACGTACGGAAACCTGGGCATCGCCTTGCAATTCTTGGAAAACATGGAACCGGCGAAGGATTGTTACCAAAAGGCCCTGGATATCAACCCGGATTACGTCGTGGCGTTGAAAAACATGGGGAATGCGCTGATGTGCGAAGGCGCCCTTGAGGACGCCGCCGTTATCTATGACCGGGCGATTTCCTTGAATCCGGACGATACGGGGCTGCGGGTCAGTCGGTCGATGTTTCTGCCGGTTATACCGTCGTCGGTCGCTGAAATTGACCATTACCGGGCGCTTCTGATCACAAATATGGATGCCCTGATCGCCGCAGGCGGCAGCCTGCGCCCCATAAGCGAGCCTTCCAGCGAGGTCGGCGTTACCGGATTTTACCTGGCTTATGACGCCTTGAACGATGTTCCCTATGTCAAAAAAATCACCGAAATGTATCGTACGCTGTGCCCGGCCCTGACCTGGACTGCCGACCATTGCCAGCCATCGGCAGGGGCGACAACGGGCGGAAAATACCGCATTGGCTTGCTGTCGCGGCATTTTCGCAATCACACCATCGGCAAATTGTACCAGGGTTTCATCGAACATTTGGATCGCGATCGCTTCGAAGTCATCGTCTTTCGGACCGGAACTGACTTTGATCAATTATCCGAAGCCATCAATGCGGCGGCGGACCGGGTCATCCCCGTGCCCGAAAACCTGGAAGTCGCACAGCGCTTGGTGGCCAACGAAAAGCTTGATCTTTTGTTCTACCCGGATGTTGGCATGGATGCCTTTACCTATTATCTGGCTTATGCCCGGCTAGCCCCGGTTCAGGCTACCAGTTGGGGCCATCCGGTCAGCACCGGCATCCCCAACATGGATTACTTCATTTCCTCGAAAGAACTTGAAGGCGATGACGGGGACGATCATTACACCGAAACCCTGGTCCGCCTGAAAAATCCACCGTCCTATTATGAGCGCCCGGAAAAACCGGAAAAAACCATGAGCAGGACGGATTTTGGCCTACCCGAAGATGCCAATCTGTACCTGTGCCCGCAGACCCTGTTCAAATTCCATCCCAATTATGACGCCGTTTTGGGAAATATCCTCAAATCAGACCCCAACGGTCGCCTGATCATCATTGAAGGGCGCTACAAGAACAAGCAAAGGCTGTTGTGCGAACGCTTCGCGAAATCTTTTCCCGATCACATGGACCAGCTGTTGTTCGTGCCGCGCATGACGATGGATAAATTCCTGCAATTGATCCTTAACGCCGACGTCATGCTGGACCCGATGTTTTTCGGGGGGGGTAATTCATCCTCCGAAGCCATCGCCATGGGAGCCCCGATCGTCACCCTGGCGGGGGACTACCTGCGCGACCGCGTGACCTATGCATTTTATAAGGCCATGGGATTCGAAGACCTGATCGCGCGGGAAGTGGATGACTATGTCGAAATGGCCGTTCGCCTGGCTACCGACAAGGCCTGGCGGGCGGAAATGGTCGAAAAGCTGAACAGCCGATCCGACCGGCTTTTCGAAAATATGGAAACCGTCCGGGAACTGGAGCAATTCTTTGTGGCCGCCATCGAAGCCCGGCGGAAAAATGAACCGGTAATCAAGTGGAGCGAGTATCATGGATAACGATTTGTTCGAGAAAGGCCTGGCCAAACGCAAGGCCGTTCTGGGTGCGCAATATGTGGAAAAGAACCTGGCCGCGGCGGATGATTTCACCCGCCCGTTCCAGGAAGCCATGACCGCCTGGTGCTGGGGGTTCGGTTGGGGCGATGATGTCATCGATGCCAAGACCCGTTCGATGATGAATTTGGCGATGATCGGCGCGCTGGGCAAGATGCACGAATGGGAAATCCATTGCCGGGGCGCCATCGACAACGGCGTCAGCCGCGACGAAATCCGCGCCATTATCCACGTCATCGCCATTTACTGCGGGGTGCCGCAGTCGCTGGAATGCTTCCGCGCCGCCCGCAAGGTGCTTGAAGAACGGGACATGTTGTAAAAATTTTCCCTAAACCAAAGTCCTAAAGGCCCGAAACCGCACTTCTGTTGATTGTTGCGGCGCCTTGGCCGTGCTTGATTGTCGGCCGAAAGCTTCTTTCGGTGGATATTGTTATGGATAACATGATGCACGCAAACGAGGGCCGGGTGGACAGCGAGCTGCCGATACGGCAATTCCTGGTATGGGACCTGCCGCTGCGGCTGTTTCACTGGTCCATGGTTGGTGTCGTCACGGTGGCGGGTGTGACGGGTTTTCTGGCCCCGGCCTGGTGGCTGGATATTCATGTCATCGCCGGTTATGCGTTGACCGTGCTGTTGGGCTTTCGTTTGGCGTGGGGCTTTTTCGGGGGCTATTACAGCAGGTTCAAGACGTTTCCGCTGTCCCGTGACGGCGTTCTTGGGCACCTGCGTCAGGTCCTGCGCAAAAAATCTCCGGTTTTTACGGGTCATAATCCGGTCGGAGCGTTGATGATCGTTGTCCTGTTGTTGGCCCTGGTCGCCCTGGTTATTTCCGGACTGGTGACGCTGGGCGGTCAGGAAAAACTCGGCCCCCTGGCCTTTTTGACATCCTACAAAATCGGCCATTTCACGAAAGAAATCCATGAATCCGCCGCGTGGATTGTCGTCTGGGCCATTGCCATTCATTTACTTGGCGTCATTGTCGAAACGCACTTTTTCAAGCACCGGGTCATTCAGGCGATGATCACCGGGAAAAAAGTTTTGGCCGGTGATGCGCCGGCTCCCGGAAACCTCAAGGGTTCGGCGCGCGGCTTGATTTTGTCTTTTATCGTCCCGGTCGTGCTGATCGCCGGCGGCGTCGGGCTTGCCGATAAAACCCCGGCCGGTTGGCGAGCCCTTCAGTTTCCCGCCGCCTATAGCGGCGAATGCGGCGAGTGCCACGATCTCTACCATCCCAGCCTGCGCAGCGCCCAGGCGTGGCAGGGCTTGATGGCCGGGCTACCCGATCATTATGGCGAGGATGCCTCGCTCGGGAAAAAAGCCAGTGAAAGCATCGCCACGTTCCTCACAGCCAACAACGCCGCGACCTTTGACACCGAAGTCGCCCGTCGCATGGGCTACAAAAACACCCCGTCGCTGCGGATGACCGATACCCGCCGTTGGCAGAAGTGGCATCGGGATATTGACGGCGCGGTGTTTCATCTGCGAGCCGTCGGATCAAAGGTCAACTGCACCGCCTGTCATGCGGACGCCCTGTCCGGTCGCTTCGACGACGCCAAAATTCATCTACCTACCGGAGATCAAAAATGAATAAAGCCTGGGTCTTGATCACCCGCCTGAGCGCCATATCCGCCGTTGCCATTGGTTTGGTCGTGCCACTTGTTGGCCCGGCACGGGCCGACCAGCGGCAACAGATCATCGACACCTTCGCTATGGAAGCCAAAGCCACGGATCAGGCTTTTCAGGCATTTTCAGCCGATCGGGGCCGATTCCTGTTTTCTTCCAACCCGGCGGCGGGAAAGCCCGACACACCTTCTTGCACAACCTGTCATACGACCAACCCGCTGCATGTCGGCCAGACCCGGGCGGGCAAAGAAATCGCGCCGATGGCGTTGTCGAAAAGTCCAACCCGCTACGGCGATATCGAAAAGGTCGAAAAATGGTTCCGCCGCAACTGCAACAGCGTTTTGGGGCGGGAATGTTCCGCCGTTGAAAAGGGCGACTATCTGACATTCATGTTCGCCCAATAGTCTTGATACTGAAGGAGAAAAATTATGTTCACCAAATCAGGAATTTTCCTCGCCATTGCCACCCTGATGTTATTTTCCGCCGCGACTCTCAAAGCCGACGAACGCTACAAACCCGTTCAGGATGGAAATGTCGTCAAGGAATGTGGCGCCTGTCATATGACGTTCTCACCCCAGATGTTGCCCATAAAGTCCTGGGAGAAAATCATGAAGGGCTTGCCGGATCATTTTGGCGAAGACGCTTCCCTGAACGCCACAATGACCGCCTCCATCGAAAAGTATTATGTCAAGAATGCCGCTAATTCCGGCTGGCGGGGCGGAAAATTCATGCGGGGATTGACCGATGAATCGGCACCCCTGCGAATCACCGAAACCCCGTATTGGGTTCGGGAACACAATCGCAATTCCCTCAAGGACGCCTGGACCAATCCAAAAATCAAATCGAAGGCGAACTGCCCAGTCTGCCACCGATCGGCCAGTATCGGAAATTACGATGATGATTAAGGCCTAGCGCACCGCTTGTCGTCGGGGTTGTACGTGGCTACAATCCCGACGCTATAAAAAAGCAGGAAGCTAGGGCCTCCATGAAAAACAAAAAAGTGTTCGAAGTCCGGTCTCTCGCCATTTCTTTTTTGGTAATCGCGGCGTGTCTGGCGTTGTTTATTCTGGATGTCGCCGCCGATGTCTTTTATCTGGATATGGCCGTTATTCCGGTGGATCACACCGTCATTGAACTGATCACCACAATCACCTTGGCGTTCGCCCTGATCCTGATCGGGCGGCAAATATGGCGACTTCTGGGGGAACACCGCGCGGCGCAAAATTCGGTCAAGGTCGCTTCCGGCGAATTGCTGGCTGTGATTTACGCCAAATTTGATGACTGGAAGTTATCGCCATCGGAACGCGACATCGCGTTGCTGCTTATCAAAGGGCTTTCTGCCCAGGAAATTTCAGATCTCCGGGATACCCGGCCGGGAACCGTCAAGAGCCAAAGCAGTGCGGTGTATCAAAAGGCCGGCGTCAAGGGGCGCAACGAACTGGCCGCCTATTTCGTAGAAGACCTGTTGGGCGGCGACACATTTATGGCCCCGCCACCAACTGGTTCCTGACCGATTAAAACTCTGCCTTCAGGCCTGACCAACCCGATCAATTCAATCTTCTTCGTCCGGTGTTTCAAAATCGTCTTTATGTGTCGTTTGCTGAACTTAACCGGCACGCAGGGACGGCGATAGTTTCATCTGCGACGCGCCGGGTTCGCTGGCGCTTGGGAATCTGGCAATGGTTATCTCGCTATGACACGCTTTTCCGGATGGAACGTTCTTTGGAACGGGTTGACCGGACAACAAGGCTGGGGCCGTCAATGGCGCGACCCCGAACCTAAGGCCAATTATGACGTGGTGATTGTCGGTGCCGGTTTGCACGGCCTGGCCACGGCCTATTACCTGGCCAAGAATCATGGCGTGAAAAACATCGCAGTGGTCGAAAAAGGCTGGCTGGGCGGCGGCAACGCCGGGCGCAATACGACCATTGTGCGCTCTAATTACATGATGCCCGGCAACCGGGAATTCTATGAACATTCCCTGAAGCTGTGGGAAGAACTGAGCCACGATTTGAATTACAACGTGATGTTCTCCCAGCGCAGCCATGTCTCGCTGTTGCATAGCCCAAGCGCCGTTGACGCCGCCGCCAGGCGATACAATTCCATGCGGTTGACCGGGTCGGATGGCGAACTGTGGAACCTGGATGAACTCAAGAAAAATGTGCCGCATCTGAATTACGGACCGAATTCCCGGTTCCCCATATACGGGGCGGCGGTGCAAAGACGGGCCGGCACGGCGCGGCACGATGCGGTCGCTTGGGGCTACGCCCGGGCAGCGGATCAACACGGTGTCGATATTATCCAGAATTGTGAAGTCACCGGCGTTACCCGTGATGGCGGCACGGTTACTGGCCTGGAAACATCGCGGGGCACCATTGGGGCCGGGAAAGTCGGTTTCGCGGTGTCCGGAAATACCTCTCGCCTGTGGAATATGGCCGGGTTAGGCACACTGCCCATTGAATCACACAAGCTTCAGGCGTTCGTTACCGAACCGGTGAAACCGCTGCTCGATCAGGTCGTGGTGTTCGGCGTTGGCGGGGCGCATTTTTACGTTTCCCAGTCCGACAAGGGCGGCATGGTTTTTGGCGGCGATCTGGACTGGTACAAGTCTTATGCCCAGCGCGGCAGTTTGCCCATCATCCAGGATGTCGCCGAATGTGCGACGTCGATCCTGCCCTGCATGGGTCGCCTGCGCCTGCTTCGGCATTGGTCCGGGGTCATGGATATGTCCATGGACGGCTCGGCCTTTATCTGCAAAACGCCGATCGATAACCTTTATCTTAATGCCGGCTGGAATTATGGCGGGTTCAAGGCGTCTCCGGGGTCGGGATGGTATTTCGCCGACCTGATCGCCAACGACCGCCCCCATCAGGTGATCCGTCACTATGACTTGGGCCGCTTCGAACGGGGCATCAATATCGACGAACGCGGCGCCGGCCCTGACCCGAAACTGCACGGATGAGGATGACATAAGAAAATGATCCGTATTCCCTGTCCATTTTGCGGCGAACGCGACCATTCGGAATTTACCTATGGCGGCGATGGCACGATCGTCTATCCGGCCCTGGACGCACCCGCGAAAGACTGGCTGAACGCCGTATTCCAGCGCGAAAACATTCGCGGCGTGCAGACCGAAACCTGGCACCATGTCAGTGGCTGTCGCATGTGGCTGCTGGTCGAACGCGATACCATGACCCATGAAATTCATTCGGTGCGGGCCGCCCACGGCGGCATGGCCCAGGCGCTGGAGGCTGAGCAATGAGCGCCCGCCGATTGCCATCGGGAGGGCGTATAGACCGTACGAAAACCGTGCAGTTCCAGTGGGATGGCGGCAAACTTAACGGCCATCCCGGCGATACCTTGAGTTCGGCCCTGATGGCCGGGGGCGAGAAAGTGATCGGGCGTAGTTTCAAATATCACCGCCCGCGCGGCATTATGTCGGCGGGAGTCGAGGAATCCGGCGCCATGGTCACGGTCGGTGAAGGCGCCTTCCGCGATCCCAACGTCAGGGCGAGCACGTTGGAGCTTTTTGACGGCCTTAAGGCGTACGGCCAAAATGCCTTTCCAAACGTGCGCTTTGATCTGGGCGCCGTTACCGGCCTGTTCAGCCGCTTTTTCTCCGCCGGCTTTTATTACAAGACCTTTATGGGTTTCCCCATGTTCGAATGGGGCAGCGGCACCGGAATGTGGATGCAGTATGAAAAGGTCATCCGTCGCGCCGCCGGTATGGGTTCAGCCTCGCGCAGCCCCGATCCCGATAGCTACGAACACGGTAACACTTTTTGTGATGTGCTGATCGTCGGTTCCGGCCCTGCCGGCCTGTCGGCGGCCCTCATTGCGGCTAAATCGGGGCTGGATGTTTTGCTGGTCGAACAGGATTTTGAGCTCGGCGGCGATTTGCTCAATCAAAGTTCAGAAGAATCCGAACGGAAACGGCTCGATTTGATTGCCCAGGTTAGCGCTGCGGGCGCCCGTATCATGACCCGAACCACGGCCTTCGGGCTCTATGATCACGGCATCGCGGGGCTTTTGGAACGGGTCACTGATCATCTGGCCAATCCGGATCCTGACCTGCCGCGCCAGCGTTTCTGGACGGTCCGCACGAAACGCACGATCCTGGCGACCGGGGCGCTGGAACGGCACATCGCCTTTGGCAATAATGACCGCCCCGGAATCATGACGGTGTCTGCCGCCGGCGCATATCTTAACCGGTACGGAATCTTGCCCGGCGAACGAATCATCGTCGCCACCAACAATGATTCGGCCTATGGCACGGCTGTTGAACTGGCGGCTGCCGGGGCGAATGTGTCGTTGTGCGACGCCCGGCCGGTTATTCCCGAAGCCCTGGCCGACCTGGCCCGGCAAAATCATATCACCCTGCGCTCCGGCACGGCGCCGCTTAACGCGCACGGCGCCAAAGGTGTCGAAGACCTTGAAATTGCCCGCCGGGACGGACCTGGCTGGAAACAGGGAGAGGTTGAACCGTGCGACCTGGTGCTGGTGTCCGGGGGCTGGTCGCCGGTGGTCAATTTGCTGTCCCACAGTGGCATCAGGCCGGTATGGGACGTCGAAAACGCCTGCTTCGTCCCCGGTGAATTCGATGGTCCGGTTCATATGGCGGGATCGGCGGCGGGCATATGGTCCATGGAAAATTGTGAAACTTCCGGCGTCGCCGCGGCGACGGCGGTGGCGAAAACCTTTGGCAAGTCGGTGCCGGATACAAAAATGCCGGCCCCCGGCGGTTGGGACAATCCGATCCTGCCCCTGTACGAAGTCCGGGTTCCCGGTAAGAAGCTCAAAAGTTTCGTCGACCCGCAACATGACGTAACGGCCGAAGATGTGCGCCTCGCCCACCGCGAAGGTTTGGTATCGGTGGAACATCTCAAGCGCTTTACGACGCTTGGCATGGCAAATGATCAGGGCAAAATGGGCAATATCATCGGCATGGCGTTGATGGCCGAAGCGCTGGGCAAGGAAATCCCCGACGTCGGGACCACGACGTTCCGCCCGCCCTATACCCCCATCGCCCTCGGTGCGCTCAGCGGTCGCGGTGTCGGCAGCCATTTCAAGCCCCTTCGCCGGACCCCCATGCACGACTGGAATTTAGCCCACGGCGGCACCCTGACCGATGCCGGTTTGTGGCGGCGGCCCTGGTATTTCGCCCGCGCCGGCGAAACCATCAAGGAAGCCTATGTCCGCGAAGCCGCCACCGTGCGGTCGGCGGTCGGCCTGTGCGATGTGACGTCGCTGGGCAAAATCGCGGTACAGGGGCCGGACGCCACGGAATTCCTGAATCGCATCTACACCAACCCTTTCGCCAAACTGCCCATCGGCAAGGCCCGGTACGGCATCATGTTGCGCGATGATGGGATTGTCATGGACGACGGCACCACCTGGCGTTTTTCCGACACCGACTATTTCATGACCACCACCACGGCACATGCGGGCAAGGTCATGGTCTGGCTGGAAGAACTGCTGCAGGTCCGCTGGCCCGATCTCAAGGTTCACGTGACCTCGGTTTCGGAACAATGGGCGGGGTGTGCCGTGGCCGGGCCGAAATCGCGCGCGCTGCTGGAATCCTGCCTTGCCGATCCGGGGGCCGTGTCCAATGAAAATTGCCCCTTCATGGGGGTCATCGAGACCATGCTGAGCAATGGCGCACCCTGTCGCATCGCGCGGATCAGTTTTTCCGGCGAGATGGCTTTCGAAGTCTATGTGCCGAGCGATTTCGCGCCGGGCATGATGGATTTGCTGTGGGGCGCGGCGGAAACCCTGGACGGTTGCCTGTATGGGCTGGAGGCTTTGGGCGCATTGCGCATCGAAAAAGGCCACGTGACCGGTGCGGAACTGGACGGGCGGGTGACCATCGATGATGCGGGCCTGGGCAAGATGGCTTCGGACAAGAAAACCTATATCGGTGATGCCCTGCGCAAACGTCCGGCGATGATCGCCGAAGGCCGGCCCCGCCTGGTCGGGATATTCCCCAAGAATCGCGAGCAAACCTTTAACGCCGGATCAATCCTGTGCAAACAGGACACGGTGTCGGGCCTGGGCGAAGGCTGGATAACCGGGGTCACCTATTCGCCCGTATTCGGCCACTGGATCGGCCTTGGCTATATTTCGGGTGGCCATGAAAACTGGGCCGGGCAGACCGTCGTCGCCGCCGACCCGGTGCGCAAGGGAAACGTCGAAGTCGAGATCGTCTCGCCCCATATGTATGATCCAAGCGGGGAGCGGATGTATGGCTGAGCGCATTTCCGCTCTGGCGGGCAATTACAATCCGGGCCGTTTCGGAAGCGTTGGGGATATCGGCGTGACTTTAAGCGAGGTGCCGAACTTGACCCTGTCCCAGGTCGCCGCCTGGCCCGACACCTTGGCGTCGGTGGGGGCCAAGGCCGCCGCGGCGGTCGGGGCCAAGAACGCACCGGGGCCAGGACAGGCGATGGTCGGTGGCGACGGGGCCGTGCTGCGTATCGAGCCTTTGAAATTCTGGATCGTCGGCGCCGCCGCGCCTGGGCTCGACCCCGACGACGGCGCCGCTCTTGATCTGTCCCATTCGCGCACCCATTTGCGGATTTCAGGGCCCCAGGCGGCGACCCTGCTGAACCGGCATCTGCCACTGGATTTGCGGGATATATCGTTCCCGGTGGGCTCGGTGGCGTCAAGCGCGTTTGACCATGTGGGCGTTACCCTGTGGCGATCCGAGGCCAGCTTCGAGCTATTCCTGCCGCGTGGATTTGCCTTGTCCTTGTGGCAAGTGCTGTTGCTGGGCGCGGCGCAATTTGGTGGTCAAATTTCAGATTAAAAGCGGATCAGGGTTGAACTTTGGCGTAATGGGAACATTCGTAGACGCCAAGAGAACATATCCAAACCGTCAAAGTGTTGAAATAAATCCATTCGGTTGGGAGGGGAATTCGGACAATATTGTGAAATTTTTGATTTTTCGGTATTGATCCGCTAACATTTCAGCCGACAGTAAAAAAAATGACCTAAAATAGTTTTTAACAGGGAACGTCTTTTCGGGATAGCTTCGACCGAGACCACAAAAATAATTAATCCGCCATCCCGTATTCAAGACAATGTTCCTCAATAATCCCAGGGAGGGATAACATGTCAAAGAAGACCAAAATGGACCACGAATTAAGTGGTTACGAACATGCGGCGATTGCCGAATCAAAAAACCAGCTTCTTACAGGTAAATTAGACCGTCGCGAATTCTTGCGCACGACGACCTTGCTTGGCCTGTCCGCCACCGCGGCCTATACATTCGCCAATCTTCTTGAAGGCCCGCAAATCATTAAATCCGCCGAAGCGGCCGGTAAAAAGGGCGGTACGTTGCGCATGGCCATGCAGGTTCAGGACATGTCCGACCCGGCAGTTTATGACTGGGTTGAAAAATCCAATGTGACGCGGCAAATGTGCGAATATCTGACCATCACCGGTGCCGATAACGTGACGCGGCCCATGCTGGCGGAAAAATGGGTTCCGTCTGCCGATCTTAAGACATGGACCTTCCATATCCGCAAAGGCGTGATGTTTGGTAATGGCGATGAATTGACCGCCGATGATGTCATTTTCAACATGGAACGCTGGCTCGACCCCAATGTTGGCTCCTCCATGGTCGGCATGCTCAACACCATGCTTGATTCAACGGACGGCAAGGACAAGGACGGCAAGGCGATCAAGATCAAGCGTATGCGCGCCGGGTCCATCGAAAAAGTCGATAAATACACCGTTCGCATTCACTTGAAATCGCCTGATTTGTCGATTCCTGAAAAAATGTACCACTATCCGGCCGCGATCGTGCATCGCAGCTTCGCCGAAAAGGGTGCCAACATTGCCAAGAATCCCGATCTGGGAACAGGCCCGTACACCCTGACCGACTACAGGGTTGGCGAAGTGGCGATCCTGAAACGTCGCGGCGGTGGCTTCAAGTATTGGGCCGAAGATCCATTGCTGGATGAAATCCACTACATCGACACCGGGCAAGATGCGGCCGCCGGCTTGGCAGCCCTTGCGTCCGGACAGGTCGATGCCATCTACACCCTGGACCTGACATTGCTGGGCGCCGCCCAGAATATGCCGGGGGTAACCGTCCATGAAGTGACGACAGCACAAACCGGCGTCATGCGTATCCAGGCTGAAAAGGCGCCCTATAACGACATCCGTGTGCGTCAGGCTATGCAATTAGCCGCCGATAATAAGCAGATGCTCGACACCGCCCATCAGGGTCGGGGTCAGGTGGCAGAAAACCATCATGTCTGCGCCTGTCAGCCCGATTATGCGCCCTTGCCGAAAATTTCGCGCAATGTCGGTAAGGCCAAACAATTGTTGGCCGATGCCGGACACGCCAGTGGCTTGGACATTACCTGTAATGTGGGTAACACCAACGGTCAGTGGGAAACCGATCAGGTCGTCGTGCTGAAGCAGAACCTGGCCGAAGCGGGCATCAACCTTAGGGTCAACGTCATGCCCTCCGCCCAGTATTGGGATGTTTGGGATAAGGCGGATTTCAGCCTGACGGTGTGGACACATCGGCCCTTGGGCACCATGCTTTTGGGTGTCGCCTATCGTTCCGGCGTGCCGTGGAATGAAGCCAAGTATTCCAGCAAGGAATTTGATAACTTGCTGACCGATGCTGAATCCACGGTCGATATCAATGCCCGCCACAAGATCATGGCCAAAATCGAAAAGCGTCTTCAGGACGATGCCATCATGATCCAGCCGTACTTCCGTTCGGTGATGAACGCGACCAGCGACAAGGTCAAGGGGATGGGGGTCCATCCGACCAACTATCACCAGTGGAACAAGGTCTGGATCGACTCCTGATCCAAACCTGACGACATACCGCACCACCGGCATTTCCTGGGATCAGGGAATGTCGGTGGACGCGGTTTTTTTTTATGACCGCCAGCATTAGGATTTAAGCGACATGTTGATTTTGATCAGCAAGCGAATCGGCTTCATGATTGTGACCATGCTGGTTGTCTCGATTGTCCTGTTCCTGTTACTGGAATTTTCGCCAGGTAGCGTCGCGGTCAAGGTTCTTGGCCCTTATTCATCGGAAGAAGCGCGGCAGTTGTGGCTCGAACGTCATGGCTACTTCGAACCCTTGTGGTTTCGCTACGGCTCGTGGCTGATTAATTTTGTAAGTGGCGAGTTCGGCGATTCCGTGCGGTTCCGGGTGCCGGTTTCCGAAGTCCTGTGGCCGCGTCTGTGGAACACTGCAATCCTTGGGTTCTGGACCTTCGCCATCATGATCCCGATGTCGCTGATCCTTGGCGTGTTGGCCGGCATGAAGGAAGGCTCCAGGCTGGACCGCATCATTTCGGTGGGTTCCATCATCACCACATCGGTCCCGGAATTTGCCAGCACCGTGTTGCTGTCGGCTATATTCGTGTTTGGTTTGAAATGGCTGCCGGGCACGTCATCCATGACCAGCGGTTTCGACGTCAAGCAGATGATCCTGCCGGTGATGGTGCTGATCATATATGATTTTGGCTATGTGGCGCGAATGACACGGGCTTCCATGGCCGAAGTCATGACCACCCATTATATCCGCACCGCCGTGCTGAAAGGCCTGCCGTACCGTCAGGTGATCATGAAGCACGCCCTGCGCAACGCGCTGATCGCACCCTTTACGGTGATCATGTTGCAGATCAACTGGCTGCTGTCCGGCGTCATCGTGGTCGAATTCTTTTTCGCCTACAAGGGCTTCGGGGCGCTGTTGCTGGAAGCCTCGCTGAACCAGGATATTTTCGTCATCGAGGCCTGCGCCATGGTCGCCGTGTTCGTCGCCGTCGCCAGCCAGACCATCGCCGATATCGGCTATACTTATCTTAACCCAAGAATCCGGTTCACCTGAGGGGGGCGCTGATGTCAAATATCGTCGAAACCGTCACGCCCGCACCAACCCCAGGAGCCGCCTTCATGCGCGCCATTAAGTCTTTTGCTTTGCTGAGAGAAAGCATCCCCGGCATGGTCGGTGCCTTTCTCGTCCTGTTCTGGGTCGTCGTGGCTATTCTGGCACCCCTGATCGCTCCGTTTGACCCGCTGGCTACCCTGCAACCCATGGCCAAGCCCGGCGCCGAATTTCTCAAGGGCGGCGGCACGTTCTGGCTGGGCACTGATCATCTGGGCCGCGATATTCTGTCGCGTATTATCTATGGTTCGCAGACGGTCCTGTTTTATGCGCCGGTGGCGACCATATGCGCCTATACGGTCGGTATTTTGATGGGTCTGGCTGCGGGGTATCATCTGGGCTGGTGGGATATCATCCTGTCGCGGATCAGCGACATCATCCTGTCGTTTCCGGTGCTGGTTTTGTACATCATCATCATCGCCACCATCGGTTCTTCCGGCGTCAATATCATTATCGCCATCACCTTTGCCAGCGCGCCGGGGATCATGCGTATCGTGCGCGGCCTGGTGCTTGACCTGCGCAATCGCGACTACGTCGCCGCCGCCCAAACCCGGGGTGAATCCGCCATGTACATCATGTTGGTGGAAATTTTGCCCAATGCGCGGGGACCGCTGATCGTCGATGCCTGCCTGCGCCTGGGCTATGTCATCATCACCATCGGCGTGTTGGGGTTCTTAGGCCTTGGCCTGCCGCCACCTGATCCGGACTGGGGCGGTATGATCAACGAAACCCGCAAGATGGCGATGATTTTTCCGCACATGACGATTTTTCCGTGTATCGCCATTTCATCGCTTATTCTGGGCTTTAACCTGCTGGCCGATGGCTTGCGCGAAGTGTCACTAAGGGATTAACCGCCATGCCAGACTCGACAAACGCCTACGATGGTCCGGTCCTTGAAATAGAAAACCTGTGCCTGTCCTATTACACCCGGGCCGGCGAAATTCCCGCCGTCGTCGATTTTTCGGCGACGTTGGCGGCCGGTGAAAGCATCGGCCTGGTAGGTGAATCCGGCTGCGGCAAATCGACCGTCGCCATGGCGATCATGCGCTACATGGGCGGCAACGGTGATATCGTCGATGGTACAGTCAAGTTCAAGGGCCGCGACATGGCGACCTTGAGTGACGAGGAACTGAGGCGAATTCGTGGTTCGGAAATCGCCATGATCTATCAGGAACCCATGTCGGCGCTCAATCCCAGTTTAACCATCGGCAGCCAGCTGATGGAAGTCCCCATGACCCATGATGGCGTCAACAAGGAAGAAGCCCGCAAGCGCGCCATTCAGATGCTCGCCGATGTTCATCTGCCTGATCCTGATCGGGTGATGGACGCTTATCCGCACCAGATTTCCGGCGGCCAGCAACAACGGGTAGTCATCGCCATGGCGCTGTTGTCCAGCCCGTCACTGCTGTTGCTGGACGAACCGACGACGGCCCTGGATGTCACGGTCGAAGCCGGTATTGTCGAGCTGATCGCCGAACTGAGCCGCAAGTTCAACACGTCGTTGCTCTACATCTCTCATAATCTGGGATTAATGCTGGAAGTCTGCGACCGCATCTGCGTCATGTATTCGGGCGAAGTGGTTGAAGAAGGCCATATCGATTCCATCTTCTCGTGGCCCAAGCATCCCTATACCCACGGCCTGTTCGGCTGTATTCCGCTGCCCCATGCCGACAAAAACGCCAGGCCCTTAAAAGCCATTCGCGGCCAGTTACCGTTGCCCCATGAACGTCCCCAGGGTTGTTATTTCGGCCCTCGCTGCGATTTCTTCGAGGCCGGGACGTGTGATCAGAAATTGGTGAAAATGGAAGTCGTCACCACCGATGACGATTCGGCTCACCGCGTCCGTTGCAAGCTATGGAACAGCATCGACCACGATGTGGCGATCCCCATGGGCGAGGCCAAGCCGCCGGCGGTAATTGGCGAAACGGTGCTGGAAGTCGACGGCATGCAAAAATATTACGAGGTCCGCGACAGCTCCATGGCGGCCATGTTCTCGGGCGATGCCGTGCGCCAGGTTAAGGCCAACGAAGAAATCTCATTCAATGCCAAGCGCGGCGAAACGATTGCTATTGTCGGGGAATCGGGCTGTGGTAAATCTACTTTCGCCAAGGTTTTGATGGGCCTGGAACAGGCGACCGATGGCGAAGTCCGTATGAACGGCACCAATATTGGCGATTTGGCGGTTCAGGATCGCACGCCCGCACAGCTTGGTTCGCTGCAAATGGTCTTCCAGAACCCCAACGACACGCTCAATCCCAGCTTAACCATTGGCTCGCAAATTGGCCGGGTGATCAAGAAATTCGGGGTTGAATCCGATCCCGTCAAAATTCAGGAACGAGTCCTGCAGCTGTTGGATGTGGTCAAGCTGCCGCGCGATTTCGCCATCCGCAAACCGCGCCAGCTATCGGGCGGCCAAAAGCAACGCATCGGCATTGCGCGCGCCTTTGCCGGCAACCCGGCCATGGTCATCGCCGATGAACCCATTTCGGCGCTCGACGTTTCCGTCGCCGCCGCCGTCACCGAACTGCTGATGGATATCCAGCGTGACAACCAGACGACCCTGCTGTTCATCAGTCACGATTTAAGCGCCGTTCGCTATCTGGCCGATCGGGTGGTGGTGATGTATTTGGGTAAGCTGATGGAACGCGGCACCACGGATGAAGTTTTCAGCCCGCCCTATCATCCGTATACGGAAGCCCTACTGTCGGCGGTGCCGATTGCCGATCCGCAAGTCGAAAAACGCCGCATCGTGCTGGAAGGCAACTTGCCGAGTGTGCTCAACCCACCCAAAGGCTGCGTGTTTTCGACCCGTTGCCCCCGGCGCATCGGCGATATTTGCGATACCGAACCGCCGGTGCAGTTTAACGCCGACCGTCACGGCATCGCTTGCCACATCCCCATGGAAGATCTGCGCAAGGTGGAACCAGTGATCAAGGTTATCGATAAGGCCCCTTAGATCAGTTCACCTTTAGTTTGAAACCCGACGTGTTCAAATAAAAGGTGAGAAACTGATCGATTCTAAAAGAGCGAGCCGATTCACACGTTTAAACTTGATCGGATCTAGAGCCAGTCTTCCTCGAACGCAAAAGACGATAGCGGCTGGGCGCCGTCTTTGGTGATCAGCACCTGTTGTTCCAGCTTGACGCCTTCGTGCCCGCCTTCCGATGCGATCATCGATTCGACGCACAATGTCATGCCTTCTTCGATGTTGCCGGGGTAGCCTTTTTTGTCAAAATCCACGGCGTGACGGATCGACGGGTATTCGTCGGCCAACCCGACGCCGTGCAGCAGGCAGGTGTAGCGGTTCGACATAAATTCGTCGGGGATCACCCAAGCCTGATCGGAAACGTCGCGGAAGCTCATGCCGGGCTTCAGTATTGCCATATCGTGATGAAGCTGTTCATAGGCGGCGGCGTACAGGCGCCGTTGTTCATCATTGGGCTTGCCATCGCCGCAGCGCCAGGACCGGGAAATATCGGCACAATACCCGTAGGGGCCGACCAGGTCGGTGTCGAAACTGACGATGTCACCGTCTTCGATGACCCGCATGGAACATTCGCGAAACCACGGGTTGGTCCGGGGGCCAGACGACAGCAGCCGGGTTTCGATCCATTCGCCACCCAAGGCGATGTTGGTTTCGTGCAGCTTCGCCCATAGCGCGTTTTCGGTAATGCCAGGGACCAGGGCGTCGTGCATGGCGACCATGCCGGCCTCGCAGACCTCGATGGATTTTTTCATCAAGACGATTTCTTCGGCGCTTTTAATCAACCTTGCGTGTTCGGTGATTTCCAGCCCGTCGAAAATGTCGATACCGTGGGCGCGAATGGCGTCAATGCCCATGTGCGACAGCCGGTCGATGGCCAGCCGCTTGTTGCCGCCGCCATGTTTTTGCATCAAATCGGCAATCTGGTCGCCGAACTTTTTCGCCATATCCAGGCCGTTATCGGCGGCGGCAAAATAATAGAATGACGGCATCACCCGGTATTCGTCGATGGTCGGAAGGTCTTCGGCCAGATGCGGCAGGTTGGAATAATCAAACAACACCACCGGGCCTTCGGTGGCGATGAAGACGCAACGGGTTTCATAATGGGAACACCAGATTTGCATATTCGTGCTGTCGGTGGCATAGCGGGTGTTGACCTGATCGAACAACAGGGCCCCGGCACAATCCCGTTTTTTCAATTGTTCGCGAATGCGGCCCAATCGATACATGCGGACGGTATCGAGGTTAACCGGCGCTTCGCTGTATTCCATGGCGCCGTGCTGGCGGGGCAGGCCTTTGCCATATCGGGCTGCTGCGGCGTTTATCGGCATAGTTTACCCCCTCATCCGTTCGCTCTTGGGATCAAAAAGTGGTTCGCTGACCAATCGGGCGGGGCGCAGGTCGCCCAGGATTTCGACCTGGAAATCGGCGCCGTCGGTAATCATGGCGACCGGCACGAAGCCGATGGCGACGCTTTTTTCGGTGAAATGAGCATAACCGCCTGATGTCACGAACCCGACCACTTCGCCATCTTTCCAGATTGGCTCGTCGCCCGACACATCGGCATCATCTGCATTGATGACCAGGGTGACCAGATGCCGCTGCGGCGGATTATCGCGATCGCGCACGGCGGCGTCACGGCCTATAAAGTCACCCTTGTCGAAGTTCATGAAAAAGTCGAGCCCGGTTTCTCCCGGCGTGTAATCGGGGCGATATTCCCGCAGCCACGAACCGAAGCTTTTTTCCAGCCGCAGCGACATCATGGCGCGCATGCCAAACGGTTTTAGGCCCAGGTCATCCCCGGCGGCGGTCAGGGCCGTGTACAGGTCCATCTGGCGGTCGGCATCGACGTAAATTTCATAGCCCAAGTCACCGGTGTAAGACAGCCGGTTGATCAACGCCGGAATGCCCGACAGGTCCATTTCGGTGACGCTCAGGAATTTCACGGCCTCGTTGGAAACATCGGCATTGGTGACCCTGGACAGCAACTCGCGCGCGTTAGGGCCGGCGATTTGGAACCCGATGCGCTTCAGCGAGACATTTTCGATGCTCACACCCGTTTCTGGCAAGTGCTTGGTGAACCAGCGCATATGATAATCCTGGGCCACCGACGATCCGGTGATCTGGTATTTCTGATCGGAAAGTCTCGCCACTGTCAAATCCCCGATCAGGCGACCCTGGGGGTTGAGCATGGGTGTCAGGATAATCCGGCCCACCTTGGGCATGCGATTGGCGAGAATATAGTTTAGCCAGTCTTCCGCACCCGGTCCTTCGACGATGAATTTACCGAAGTTATGAATTTCGTTAATGCCCACTGCCGTCCGCACCGCCCGGCATTCAGCCCCGATTGTGTCGAAAGCGTTAGAGCGGCGGAAGCTAGGTGTTTCGTAGGCCTGGTCTTCGGACGTGGCGAAATAATTTACATGTTCCAGCCCATATCCAGCCCCGAACACGGCGCCTTGGGCTTTCCATGTTTCGTAAACCGGGGTCGTTACCAGGGGCCGTCCGGCGGGCAGCACTTCGTTGGGGAACGAGATGGCGAAACGCCGCTGGTAATTTTCGATGACCCTGGATTTGGTGAATTCCGGCGTGGCGTAATCGCCGAAGCGGGCGACGTCCATGGCAAAGACGTCAGATGTGGGTTCGCCTTCGATCATCCATTCCGCCAGGGTCTTGCCGACCCCGCCGCCCTGGCTGAACCCGGCCATTACCGCACACGCCGACCAGAACCCCGGCAGCCCCGGCACCGGGCCAATCAGCGGGTTGCCGTCGGGGGCAAATGTGAAGGGGCCGTTGATGACGCGCTTGATACCGGCCTCGGCCAGGCACGGGTAGCGATGAAAAGCGTGTTCCAGCGGCTCGGCGATGCGGTCCAGATTATTGGGCAGCAAATCCTGGCCAAAATCCCACGGCGTGGTGTCGACCGACCATGGATCGCAGTCCTGTTCATAAATCCCCAAGACAAGACCATTGCCTTCCTGGCGGAAATAGCTTTCCCCGACCGGGTCCAGCATATGGGGCAATTCCTTGTCCAGGGCTTTGACCTCGGGAATGTCCTCGGTCACCATGTACTGGTGTTCCATGGCCAGCACCGGCAGGTAAACCCCGGCCATGCGACCGACTTCCCGGGCCCACAGGCCACCGGCATTGACCACGTTTTCGGTCCTGACGGTGCCTTCTTCGGTGACCACGTCCCAGCTGCCGTCGCCCAGCGCGTTGATTTCCAACACCCGGTTGCGAAGCGAAATACTGGCGCCGCCGATTTTCGCCGCCTTGGCATAGGCATGAGTCGTACCCGACGGATCCAGGTGGCCGTCTTGTTGGTTGTACAGGCCGCCGATGATGCCTTCGATGTTGGTCACCGGCGATAATTTCTTGATTTCCTCGGGCGTTACCAGTTCGGAATCAAGTCCCATGTAGCGATGCTTGGCGTATTCCGCCTTCAGGAAATCCATGCGGTCGGAATCAGTCGCGATGGTGACGCCGCCGACATGGTGCAGGCCACATGCCTGACCGCTGATTTTCTCGAGTTCTTGATACAGGCCGATGGTGTAACTTTGCAGCTTGGCCATGTTGGGGTCGGAATTGAGCGTATGGAAGCCCCCGGCGGCGTGCCAGGTAGAACCGCTGGTCAGTTCGGAACGTTCGATCAGCAGGACGTCGGTCCAGCCATATTTGGTCAGATGATACAAAACGCTGCATCCGACGACACCGCCGCCGATAACGACCGCCTGGGCGTGAGTTTTCAAGTGCCTGTTCCTCTAAAAAAAATTAGCTATCTTTGGCGCCGCCTTCGGCGATGCGTCGATCGACAAAGGCGTCCAGTTCTTCGGCGATGGCTTTGTCCATGGGGGGTTCTTCGTAGTCTTCGAGAAGTTTTTTGTAAATTTTGTGGGCCCGCTGGGTAGCGTCCAGGCTGCCGCGATCCTGCCAGTTTTCGAAATTGCTCCAGTCCGACAGGATCGGGCTGTAAAAAGCGGTCTCGTAGCGTTCCAGGGTGTGGGCGCAGCCGAAATAATGGCCGCCGGGGCCGACTTCCAGCATCGCATCCATGGCCATTTCATCGTCATCGATGGTAACGGGGCGCATGAATTCGGTCATCATCTGCAACATTTCGGCATCGATAATGACTTTTTCGAAGGATGCCGTCAGCCCGCCTTCCAGCCAGCCGAGGCTGTGCTTGACCATGTTGCAATGGGCCAGCGTGCACGGCCACAGCGACATCTGGGATTCATAGGCGGCCTGGGCATCCGGCGCGTTTGACGCGTTGACGTTGGAGGATCGATAGGGAATGCCGTAGCGGCGCGCCAATTGGCCGCCGATCAAAACCGCCTTGGCGTATTCCGGGGTGCCGAAGGCGGGCGAGCCGGTCCGCATATCGACGTTCGATGTGAAGCCGCCGTACAGGACAGGCGCGCCGGGGTTGACCATCTGGGCGAAGGCGATACCCGCCAGGGCTTCGGCATTTTGCTGCACGATGGCGCCGGCCACGGTCACCGGGGCCATGGCGCCGGCCAGGGTGAACGGGGTGATGATGACCGGCTGGTTACGCCGGGCCATTTCAATGATGCCGCCCAGCATGGCGCTGTCGTATATCAACGGCGAATTGGCGTTGACGACGGTGAAAATACTGGGTTCATTTTGCAAGGTTTCCTCGCTGATGCCCCGCCCGATGCGAACCATTTCGATGGAATCGACGATGCGTTGACGGTTCAGCGAATATCCGAAGCCGACTTTGTCCGTAAGCTTGATCAACGCCTGTTCGGCGATCAAGTGGCGGATCGGTGTTTCCAAATCGGTCGGCTCCACCGGGTATCCACCAAACATGTGGGCGACATTCAGGCTTTGCCCAAGGCGCAGGAAATTGCAGTAATCTTCGAAATTACCGGGACGCCGTCCGCCGCTGGTATCCGAAACGTTGGGCGGGCTGCCGACCATCACATAGGCCGTGGCATTGCCGCCGTATTCAAGATCATGGGCCGGATTGCGGGCATGGACCTTAAACGTGGAGGGCGCCGTGGCGATGGCCTGTTCGATCAATTTGCGATCGAAGCGCACCCGCGTCGATGAGTCATCGACATCCGCCCCGGCATTTTTCAGAATTACCCGTGCCTCATCGAGCAGGAAATTCATGCCGATATCCTGCAGCACGTCGAGGGACTTGTTATGCAGGGCTTCTATTTGGTCATCGGACAGGATATTGAACGGCTGATAGGGATTGCGAGGCTGGGCGAAGGGTAATTGGCGAAATTCATCGCCACCAGCGGTGCGCCGGTCGGATTTATTGCTTGATCTTGCCCGTCTTACCACGTGATATCTCCCCGATTAACGCCCATAATCTGCCAAATTATAGGCACCGCTGAAATTGTGGATACCAAAAAAACGGCACTAGACGGACCAAATATGTCGCATTTGGGACTGTCAATGAACCGGATGATCAACCATTTCCAGATGCAACTCATCGCCGTCGTAGGGATGGGCAAGGGCGACGGCTTCATCCAGTTCGACGCCCAGGCCCGGTTCGCCGGGCGGGATCACGTATCCGTCCTGCCACAGGATCGGTTTTTTAAGAATTTCCGCGTGGAATCCGCCCCAAGTTCCGATGCCTTCCAGGATCAAGAAATTGGGCGAACACGCGCTGATGGCGATATTGGCGGCGCCTTCAATAGGGCCGCAATACAGGTGCGGGGCGATCTGGGCATAATGGGTTTCGGCCATGCCGGCAATTTTTTTGGCTTCCAATATGCCGCCGACCCGGCCCAAGGCCATTTGCAGGATCGACGCCGCACCGGCTTCCAGGACCCGGGCGAATTCATACTTGGTGGTCAGCCGTTCGCCGGTGGCGATGGGGATCGTTGTCGCCCGGGCGACCCGGGCCATTTCCTTGGGGTTTTCCGGCGGCGTCGGTTCTTCGAACCACAGCGGATCATAAGGCTCCAGCCGCCGGGCCAGGCGGATTGCACCGGATGCGGTGAACTGGCCGTGGGTGCCGAACAGGATATCGGCCTTGTCGCCGACGGCCTCGCGAATTTTGCGAACAAACATTTCCGACCGATCCAGGGCCTCAATGGACGGCTGGCGCGGATCGAAGGCGCTATAGGGTCCGGCCGGGTCTAGCTTAAGCCCGGTAAAGCCCTGTTTGACCAGTTCGGCGGCCCGCGTTGCGGCCAAATCGCTGTCGCGGTAAACGTCGGTTTTATCGCCGGGTTCTGGATATATATAAGTGTAGGACCGCAGTTTTTCGTGGACCCGGCCGCCCAATAACATATGCACCGGCTTGTTGGTTTCCTTGCCGATGATATCCCAACAGGCCATTTCGATGCCGCTCAGGACGCTCATCAGGGACAAGTCGGGGCGCAGGGTGTAGCCGCTGGCGTAGACGTTTCGCCACAGGTTTTCAATTTGGAAGGGGTCGCTGCCGATGACGTGCCGGGCGCATACGTCTTCGATCATCCGGGCCACGGTATGGGGCCCGAATGTGGCGGCGTAAACTTCGCCGTATCCGACCACACCGCCGTCGGTGACGAGCTTTACAAAGATAAAATATTTACCCCCGAAATGCGGCGGCGGATTGCCCACGACAAAAGTTTTTACGTCCGTAATCTTCATGGGGCCGGCGCCAGTTCCAGGTGGCTTTCCACGTCGCGAGCGAACACCCGTTTTACCGCCGGCAGGAAATGTTCCAGCGGCAGGGTGTCATAATCGGGGTCAAATGCGTTCTGGTCATACTTGGCACAGAAATCGATACACGCCTGGTAATGGGGATGATCCTTGAATTGGTCCCGGGAATCGCGGTCGCCGCCGATATATTCGTTGTAATAATAGCTTTGAAAAAGACCGTGATGCTTGATGATCCAATAAATCTTTTCCGACACATAGGGCCGCACGACGGCGGCGGCGAATTCGCTGTGATTAAAGGGTGATATGATGTCGCCAATGTCGTGCAGCAGGGCGGCGACGACCATTTCTTCATCGGCGCCGTCCCGTTCCGCCAGGCTCGCCGATTGCAGGGAATGCTGATAGCGGTTGATGCGATATCCGCCCCAGTCCACATCCAGCATTTTCAGGTGCGCGATGATTCGATCCACCACATCTGAATTGGCCTGTTTTTCAAGCCTGAACAGCAGATCCCAGTCTTCCTGGGTGCCGTCTTCCATCTTTGTCCAGCTTACGTATTCGAGCATGTCCCGTGTCCTCCCTCAGGCTATCACCGGGGAAAATAATGTGCTCAAATGCCACCCCTGACCAGAGGATATTTCCCGATGCCGTCAAAAGACGATTCTGCCTGGCTGGGCATGTATGATTTACCGGCGCTTCGCCCGGCCCAGGATGCCTGGTGGGCGGGCCTGGCCCGGCATTTTTCGGCGCAAGGATTATCGAATGTGCCGGGCTGCCTTGGCCGGTCCGGGGCCGATATCTACGATATATGGCTTTCACCCGATTTGTTTTTCGCGCAAACCTGCGGCTATCCGCTGATCCACCGGCTGGATGGTAAGGTCCGTCTTCTCGGCACGCCCTGTTACGATGCGCCCGGCTGCGACGGGGCTTTGTATAGAAGCCTGATCATTGTCCGCGCCGATTCGAATGCTGAAGACTTGGCCGCCGCGTTACCGACCCGGGTCGCCGTCAACGGCAAGAATTCATATTCGGGCTGGCGGGCGCTGGTGGCGACGGTCACCAAGCTCGGCCTTGCCCTGGAACCGGCTAGCAAGATCATCATCAGCGGCGGTCATGCGAAAAGCATCGACCTGGTGCGCGAAGGCGCCGCCGACCTAGCCGCCATCGACGGCGTCACCTATGCCTTGATAGCAGATGTCGAACCGCAAAGAGTGGCGGACCTACGCGTGTTGGACCAAAGTGCGCCGGCCCCCGGCCTTCCCTATGTCACCCGGGCCAGCATGTCCGATGCCGATGTAGCATGCATGCGTAAGGCCCTGGACGCGGCGTTTGCCGACCCGGACTTGCAAGCCGCCCGCCGAGCCCTGCGGCTCACAGGGTTCACCGACGTGCCTTTGGCGGATTACGACCGGTGTATGAAATAAACCCGATTGTATGCCAGGTTATTCTTATGTAAGATAATGCACTATCTACTGAGGGGCGACCGAGGGGCGGGATTGGTGAGAGAACGTGCCGTGAAATCATTGATTTCCGGCATCGGATAGATCTCCCGGCAATCCGATTTTTAAAAATTAGAGTGGTGGTCTCCGTTCATGGAAAGAACAGTTGGCGTTTTCTTGCGCGATGAAGGTCCGACCTGGTTGGTCCTGATAGCGACTTTTACTTGTTGGGGCGGACTGGTCGTTTTTCATGAAAGCATCCCCTGGTATGTCTTGATGGTTTTGGGTGGCCTGGTTACCGCCTTGCATGCCTCGCTGATCCACGAAAGTGTCCACTGCCTGCGCCGTGCACCGGGTTTGAAACGCGTCCCGGGCTGGGTGCGGGCGACGCTGTTTTTCGTGCCGGTCGGATTCTGGTATCCCTATTTCATGTATGTGCGCAGCCATACCATCCATCATCGCGACGCGGATCTGACCGACCCGGACTGTGATCCGGAATCATATTATTACGGCGAACAGGAGTGGCAGCGCCTGGGCCCTGTGATGAAGTCGATCATGGTCGCCAACCAGACTTTCGCCGGGCGCATGATTTTGGGTCCGTTTATCGTGCTCGTCCGCCTGGTTGCCCAAGAATTCCGAAGCGCGATGATTGACAAGACGAATATTGTCTACACCTGGACCTTGCATCTGGCCGGTCTCGCCGTGTTGTTTGGCATTGTTTCGGGATGGGCCGGTATGCCGTGGTGGCAATACATCCTTTTCTTCGCTTATCCGGGGATGGTTTTTTCCCTGATCCGGTCGTTTATTGAACACCGTTCAGGTGATGAGCCGGGGCATCGCACGGCCATTGTCGAATCCGGCTGGTTTTTCGCATTGTTGTTTCTCAATAACAACCTGCACGTCGTCCATCACCGCAGTCCGGCCATGAAGTGGTATGAAATCCCGGCTTATTATAGGCAACACAGGCAGCAAATTGCGGAAGACAATAAGGGTTTTGTGTTCCGGGGCTATGGCGAGGTCATCCGCCGTTACCTTTTCAAGCCGACGTTTATTCCGGTTATTAGCCCGAAATTGCTCTAGGGCGTGAAGGGGGAGGGGGCTTCGGTGTCTTGCCCGATGTAGGGGCCGTCTTGCAGGAAGGCCTCGTAGCGATCGGCCTTTTCGGAGAGCTCTGCTTCGGAAACGCCCTGAATGATGGTTTTGAGCCGCCGAACCTTGGCCTTGCCCCAGAATTTTGTCATCACATCAATCGCCTCGCTGCCTTTTAGTCCCCGAGCTTCCTGATCGAAGCTGACACCAAAATAATTGCAGTTGGCGAAAACTTCAAAACTATCCATATCCGGTGCCGGTTCGGCCATTAATTTGTGGAAAAAGGGCATCAGCAAGACTGTGATGTCATCCAGAATGTCGAGAGTCAGGGGGGAAGGGAAATCAAAAACATCAATGATAACCTGCTGCCGGACTTCTCTGGGCAGGTCCTTGAATGCGGCGACCATCAGCGAACTCGATTGCGATGACGCCAAGGCATAGGAATTGACCGGCACGATCATGCGAATTTGCTGGCCTTTTTCCAGGGCCAGCGAAAGGTCGCGAAAGGCTCGCTTCAGCAGGCTGGCGTTTTGCCGTGCCGTGACCATGATGTCTCTGCCGTGACGCATGATGGGCTTGCCCGACAGGGTGCCGCCGGTGTCGGTCTCGACGACCGGCATACATCTAAAAACATTGATTTTTTCTCGATCGAGAAATTTGGCGGGTCTGTAAATTACCGGCATGGTCACTTGGCGTCCTGCATACAATGATACGGTTACGTAACATGCCCATTTTTCAAAGAAATACAAACAGACATTTTCCGCGAGGCGCTATTCAATTTCCTTGAGCGCCCTGATGTGTTCCGGCCCGACGCCGCAACAGCCGCCGATAATGGTCGCCCCCAAGGCCAGCCATTCCAGGGCAAATTCCCGGTATCTGTCAGGTGTCAGGTCCTGCCGTATCTCGCTGACTTCCTTGTTGGCCTGGACCGTGGCCGTGTTTTTTGGCGGAAAGGCGTTGGCGTAAACGCCGATAGAAACGTCGGCGCCAAGTAATTCCCTGGCCCGCGATACGCCATCGGCCATGACCTCGGGCTGGCTGCAATTGAACAGGATGGCATCAAATTTGTGCCGCCTTGCGGCCTCGAGCGCCTGATCAAGGCTTTCCCCCGATCTCAATTTGGGGGCATTGGGCTGTGGTTGGTCGTCTTCCAGTGTCAAAGATATCCAGACGGGCTTGCCGCAGTCGGCGAAGACTTCTTGAAAGGCTGTGACTTCGGCGATGCAGCTCAGGGTTTCGCCAAGCACCAGATCGCAATGGGGCAGCAGCTTGTCGCGAAACAGGCTCAGCATACCATCTGCTTTGTCGGGGTCGAAATTTTCGGGAACGTAGGATCCGAACATGGGAGGGATGCCAGCGGCGACGCGGACCTGCCGGGTGGCCGCTTTTTGGGCGTGGGCTGCCAGTCGTCCGGCCAGGTCCAGCAAATCGCCGCCGTCTTTCAAGAACCGGTCTTCGCCGATGTGAAAGGGCACCACGGCGTAGGAATTTGTGGTGATGATATCGGCCCCGGCATCGATAAAGTCGGTATGCACCCGGACCACATGTTCCGGGCTTTCCATAAGCGCCAGGGCCGACCATTCCGGCTGTCGGAAGGGCGCGCCGATGCGTTTTAGCTGACGCCCGGTGCCGCCATCGAGTATCTGCATTACAAAATAGTACCTACAGCGAATTGACCACGTGGCCGCCATCAACGGTGATAACGGTTCCGGTCATGAACGATCCCGCCGGGGACGCCAGCAGCAGCAACGCTCCGTCCAGTTCGTGATATTCGCCGGTGCGCTTCATGGGAATACCTTCGATAAGGGCCTGGCCTTTTTCGGTCTGCAGCAGCTTGCGGTTCAGGTCGGTCTCAAAATAGCCCGGCGCAAGGGCGTTGACGCGGATTCCATATTCCGCGAATTCCAGCGCCAGCGCCTTGGTCAGGTGGGCGACGGCGGCCTTCGACGCCGCGTAAGCGGGCGCCCCCGGCCTGACCCGTAAAGCCAGTATAGACGCCGTATTGATAATGCTTCCCTGGGTTCCCGATGCGATCATCCGCCGGGCCGCTTCCTGTGCCGTGTAGAACACACCGTTGAGATTGGCGTCGATGACCGATGTCCAATCCGTCGCCGTCATATCCAATGTTGTGCCACGGGGGGCGACGCCGGCATTGGCGACGACGATATCAAGGCTGCCCAAGTCGGCCTCGGCCCGGGCGAAGCCGGCGGTGACGGCCTCGGCATCGGTGACATCCATTTCGACGGCTAATCCGGTGCCACCTTCGGCTTCGATCAAGGCCAGGGTTTCGGCCAGTTTATCGGCGCGCCGGGCGGCGACGGCGACCCGTGCTCCATATCTGGCGAGAGTCACGGCGAAGCTGCGACCCAAGCCGCCAGAGGCTCCGGTAACCAGTGCAGTCTTCCCCGTGAGATCAAAAATATTATCCATGATTAAGCACCATACTTAACCGGATTCGCCAGATATCACCATCTCATTTTCAAAGGATCAGGATTGATCCGGGCTCGTCGGGGGTTCGGGCACTTCGCAGCCGGTGTCACAGCACCTGCCGGGTTGGCCCGTGACCGCTTGGCCATCGTTCAAGACGCCCCGGTCTAACAGGCGTTCGACCAGTTCGGTTTTCTCGATGATGGGATAGTTGCGCCATATTTCCCGCTTCATGGCTTCGGGCGAGCCGCCGCCATGGAGCGAAATCACTGAATACCAGCCGGCCTGGTGCGAGGCCGTCAAATCTTCGACCAGGCGTGACACTTCCATGCGCTGCGCCGCCGGGATATCGGGGTGGCCCCCTAAAACTGCCGCCAGCGAGGCCTCGGTCTCCGGGTTGTGGTCTTCGTCGGGACCGGGCAGGGAAACCACAAGGCCGCCGGAAACATAGTGGGCAATCCTGTGCATGTCGTAAATCTTGGTCGCCAGCAGCAGCTTGCCGATGTTTGAAAACACCGGGTCGGGCATCACCGATCCGACCGGATCTTTTTGGCAATAGACCGACGCCGCGACACCACAAGCGAAAAAGCTTTCGGTGATGGTGATCAGTTCGACCATGGCGTCGCGAATATGGCCGTGCCGGTCGGGGTCCAATCCATTGGCTTCGATCATCAAGGAGCTGGCACCAATCAGCAGGTCGCCGAAACCGGCCCGCGCGCCGATGCAGGAATGACGATGATGGGTCGCATAGGAAATCGTCATGAAGCCGCCTTCGTCGTATTCGCCGTTCAGGAACACCCGGTCGTGAGGAACGAAAACGTCTTCGAAAATCACCACGCCCACCGACTGGCCATATTTTGCCGAAAACTTGGCCGCCGCGTTGCCGGGGTTGCCGGCCGGCCGGGCGATGATGGTTACCCCCGGGGCGTCGACGGGAACGGCGCAACAAACGGCGAAGTCGGCGTCTTGTTTGGTATGGGTGCGGCACGGCATGACCAGAAATTCGTGCATGTAAGGCGCACCGGTAACGATGGCCTTGGTGCCGCTGATGACGATACCGTCGGGGCGGCGTTCCTTAACGTGGACATAAACGTCCGGGTTTTCTTGGTCGCCAGGTCGCTTGGAACGGTCGCCTTTGGCATCGGTCATGGCGACGCCAAGGGTCAGATCGCGGTCCTGGATATCATGCAGGTAGTGCAGAAAGCGCTGCGAATAGTCGGTGCCGTGGGCGTCGTCTGTGCGCCGTGTCGCCTGGTAAATGGCGTTCAGGCCGTCATGGGTCAGGTATCGCTGGGCGCATCCGGAAATCTTGCACACCAGTCGCACGGCTTCGAGTTTATACAGCAAGTCGGTCGATGTTTCATCGATATGAACCATGCGGTTAACGGTTTTCCCGGAGGTCCCCTGACGGGCCGTCATAAGGGCTGCGTGTTCACTTTGGTGGGCGAGATCATAGGTGATGCCAACGGCATTTACACCCGGGGTGAAAAGCGGCTCGTCGGCGACGCTTTCAACCCGGTTTCCGTTCACGAACACGCGCGGCGAATAGGCGCGAAGCGATTCTCGATAATCTGCGGCGGTCATCAGCATAAGACTTCCCCATCGGAAATAATTTCTGTTTGTATGAAAATTCAAACAGTGTTAAATAAATTTGTCAAGGCGCATGTGGATAATGACCAGGAGATCACAATGAAGTCAGCGGGGCGGCGACAGGCGGTGGCCGACATGAAGCGAGGAATCATCCTCGATGCCGCGCGACGGATTTTCGAAACAGAAGGCCTTGATGGTGCCAGCCTGCGGGCCATCGCGGCAGAAGCCGGATACACCCCGGCGGCGCTGTATTTCCATTTTGATTCCAAAGAGGCGATCTATGGCGAGGTTCTCCGTGAATCGCTGAACCGGTTGAGTGACGCCGTAAGGCGTTCGCTCGCCGGGGCGCGAACGGAAAAACAGCGCCTGAAAAAAGCCGCCATGGGCTTCTTCAAATTCTACGCGGAAAACCCCCGTGATCTAGATCTCGGCTTCTACCTTTTTCGCGGCGGCATGAAACCCAAGGGCCTGGGCAAGGTGCGGGATGAAGAACTCAACAAGACTCTCGGCGGCGCCCTGGCGCCAATTTCTGAAACCGCCGAACGTATGGGGGTTTCGGCGAAGCACGCGGAACTTCTCGTCGTCGATATTTTCGCCCATGCCACCGGCCTGTTGCTGCTGGCCCACACCGGACGGATCAGGATGTTTGGCGCTTCCGCGGCCCGGCAGATGGAAAATTATGTCGACCAACAAATCGCCAGAATAGGGAAAGGCTGAAAGATGAAAACGATCACCGCCGAAAGCTCCGCTTTGCTGGTTGTCGACATGCAGGGCCGCCTGATGCCGGCCATCGATGACGGCGATGGCGTTACCGCGCGGGTGCGCCGGCTGCTCGATGCGGCGACCTTGCTCGATGTACCGATTTTGCTGACCGAACAAAACGCCAAGGGACTCGGAAGCACCATCGCCGACTTGAACCCGGATTCCTTCAACATTGCGCAAAAGATGACGTTTGACGCCTGCCGCGCGCCGGATTTCTTCACCCACCTGCCGGATCGCCCGGAAATTGTCGTCGCCGGATGTGAATCCCATGTCTGTGTGCTGCAAACCGTGCTGGGTCTTTTGGATGCCGGCAAACGCGTTTACCTGGTCCGCGACGCCATCGGCTCCCGGCATTTGGAAAACAAGGAAACGGCCATCAGGCGAATGGAAAAGCACGGCGCCGAGGTGGTGACCAGCGAAATGGTGATCTTCGAATGGCTGGCCACCGCCGAACACCCACGCTTTCGCGATTTGGTCAAACTGGTCAAATAAAGCGGCGATACCAATCGCCAATGCAAATTGGCAAAGGATCGAGAGAAAAAACTGGGGGATTGATCGCGCTACCCCACATATAATTATGAAATTCCGTCACAGTAACTTTTGAAAATGGAGAAATCTGTCATGTCCGGCGATAAAATCTCGGTCACGTTTGAAATTCAAGCCGATGCGGAAAAAATGCTGGAACACGCGGCGACCCAGTACGGACTTCCCAGCAAGGATAAGGCCCTGCGGTGTCTGCTCGATTATCTCGCCAAGGATGCCAACTGGAACCAGATATTCACCCTCATCCGCTGCACACGGTGCGAAGATGATGGCGGATGGAAACCGCCAGAGGCCGTTTGAGCCTTCGATAGAATCGTCGCAGAATGCTCAGGTGTTTTAGGAAGGGTGTGTAACGCAAGGAAAATGGCGGAGGGAAGGAGACCCGGATTTAACCTTCTCTGTAGATTAACTCTTCTAATCTAGAGTGCAATTTCTTATAGGAGTTTTTGGTCAATCAAATCGCTATAGTGCCGCAACCGACACATCGCGTGAGGCGGTATCACACTTCGGACAGCCTAGTCTCTGTGATTAGATTGGAGTTCGTCAAAACCATTTCGTACCAGTACTATTCACACCGCTGCCAGATGGTTATCCCAATGCCGCTCCGTATTGAGCGGGCTGGCAACGGAAGTCCGATGGCAGCTGATGACGTTATAAAGGACGACGTCTCCTGCGCCGCTGGTAACAAGAAACGCTCCGGGTGTTGTTGTCGCGGCAACACCACAGCCGTCTGGGACGCGGACTTCCGACACGTATTTTCTTGTCGCCACATTCCAGAAGGTCACCACGCCACCGCGCGGTGCAGAAACGGCGGCAATGCCGCCGCTGCTGTCCATGCTTGCGGACCCCATATAGCCGCGCAAGCGGCGGGTCGTCCGGCTTGGCGTTTCCGCGAACGTCAAATCCTTTTCACCTCTCACGTGAAAGGCCACCAGCGGCAACTGGTCATGCCGGGGCCCCTGATCTTGCAGCGCCAGACAAACGGTGCCCGCCTCGTTGGCCGACAGATGGCGAATACTCAGCTTTCGCTGGCGCGGGTCTGTGAAGCCGTGCTGTTCGATCAAGGTGCCTGTCGATGAGTCCACATAGGCCAGAGATGGGTTCATGGTCGGAATGTTGAGTCCATGCCTTCCTGTATCGGGGTCGGTCCATATGCCCCCGTTAGCAATGGCCAAAGTCCGGTTATCGGACAGTAAAATCAGTTCATGCGGCCCGATCCCGTAACTGGGAAATTCCCGCACGCGTCGATATCCAGAAGAGGCGTTCCAAACACCGATAACCCCTTGGTTTGTCGCCAAATCATTCTCTGTCGTGTACAGCCACGCCCCGTCGGCCGAGAACACGCCATGACCGTAAAAGTACCGATCGGCGGGGGGCGTCAAGCTCCTGTGTTCGGCCCCCACATCCAAATTGACGACGATGGCGAAGTTTCCCGGACGTCGGGAGAAGATGACCGCCTGATTGCCGCACGACCGGCCTTGGGCGTGCCGGATCGCACTACCGTGTCCACGTCCAGGCAGTGGTAGGTCGAAAACCACCGAGCCATCGGGATGGAGTCCGCTGACCCGAAAATCTCCTTTGCTTTTGTCACCGACGCCACTGGCGGTGACGTACAGGCCCGCTCGGGAGGGTCTGCTGATGTTTGCCGGGATGGCGGCGCACCCTTCCATCAGGAGACCAAGTCCGGCGATTCCACAAAACCGTAAAGCCTGGCGGCGGGTCAGGCTCATCGTCAGTCTCCGTCCACGGAAGTATACCCCAACTCGATCCCCAGGGCCGGGGCCAACAACTGCGGCACAAAGTTTTTCAAGGTACGCGCCAGCAGGGTCAGGGTTTCCACTTTCGAGCGTTCCACCGGGTCGAGAATGGCTTCCGACAACGGCATGCCAATACTGCTAGCCATGGTGATTGTTTGATCGAGCGCATCGGAAATATCCTTTGCGATGCCTTCTTGTTCCGGTGATATGAGGGCGCGGAGGCCCGGATACCGGATTTCTCCATGCCCCCCTTCATACATGTCCCGCACGGCATTTAGATTGATGATCAGGTTTTCGAGAGCCCGCTTCGAACGCCAGGATTCCGTTCGCTTCGGGCGCGCATCGGCGAGGGTCTTGCCGAGGGGACGGCCAAGTTTCTGGTCGGCCACCATATTCAGGTTGGTATAGACGCCGACCAGAAACTCCGTCGTGATCTCCTTGTGACTCCCGTAAAAATCCGTGTCGCCTCCGACTGATTTAATCGCCTTGACGTAAGATTTCCATTCGACGGTCACGTCGGCGCCCATCTTAGCCAGATTTCCAGTCACGGCAGTCAGAAACCGGCAGGCATGGCCGTTGTCTGTTTTATCCTGAAGGCGCATCGCTGTTGAGCCGAATAGAAGACGCTCGGCGGCGGGAAAAGCCGGACCCCATGAAGACGGCGGAGGCCGTTCGCGAAACCTTCGCGCGCATGGCGATGAACGACGAGGAAACTGCCGCGCTGACGTGCGGTGGCCACACCGTCGGTAAAACCCACGGCAACGGTGATGCTGGCGCTCTGGGTGCAGACCCGGAAGGTGCGGACGTCGATCAGCAAGGCTTTGGCTGGGCCAACCCGAACATGGGTGGCAAAGCTGCGAACGCCGTGTCTAGTGGCCTCGAAGGTGCGTGGACGACGAACCCGACCCAGTTCGACATGGGTTACTTCGATCTGCTGTTCGGTTGCGATTGGGAAATCCGCACGAGTCCCGCTGGTGCCCGGCAATGGGAGCCGGTCAATATCAAGGAAGAGGACAAGCCGGTGGATGCCACCGACCCCTCGATCCGCCACAACCCGATCATGACCGATGCGGACATGGCCATGAAGGTGGACCCGATCTACAACGCGATCTGCCAGAAGTTCATAGCCGATCCGGAGTACTTCAAGGACACCTTCGCCCGCGCGTGGTTCAAGTTGACCCACCGTGACATGGGCCCGAGGGCGCGCTACATCGGTCCCGATGTACCCGCCGAAGACCTGATCTGGCAGGACCCGATCCCGGCAGGCAGCACCGGATACGACGTCGATGCCGTCAAGGCCATGATCGCGGCCAGCGGGCTTAGTGTGAGCGACATGGTCTCGACCGCCTGGGATAGCGCGCGGACTTTCCGCGGCTCGGACATGCGCGGTGGTGCCAATGGTGCGCGTATCCGTCTGGCTCCGCAAAAGGACTGGGAAGGCAACGAGCCGGACCGTTTGGCCAAGGTGCTGGGCGTGCTCGAGCCGATCGCGGCAGAAAGCGGCGCCAGCGTCGCTGACGTGATCGTTCTGGCCGGTAACGTCGGTGTTGAACAGGCGGCCAAGGCCGCGGGCGTCGATGTCACGGTTCCCTTCTCGGCGGGACGCGGAGATGCCACCGCGGACATGACCGATGCCGAGTCCTTCGAGGTTCTGGAACCCGTCCACGACGGATACCGCAACTGGCTCAAGAAGGACTATGCCGTCAGTGCGGAGGAGATGATGCTCGACCGTACCCAGCTGATGGGCCTGACCGCCCATGAGATGACGGCGCTGGTCGGTGGCATGCGTGTCATGGGCGCCAACCACGGCGGTGCCAAGCATGGCGTTCTCACCGAACGGGAAGGCGCCTTGACGAACGACTTCTTCGTCAACCTGACCGATATGGCGTACAGCTGGGTTCCCGCGGGCGAAGGCACATATAAGATCCGCGACCGCAAGAGCGGCACTGTCAAATGGACGGCGACGCGCGTGGACCTGGTCTTCGGCTCCAACTCAATCCTGCGGGCCTACGCCGAGATCTATGCCCAGGACGACAACAAGGAAAAGTTCGTGAATGATTTTGTTGCCGCCTGGACCAAGGTCATGAACGCGGATCGCTTCGATCTCGCCTGAACTGAACCAGGAGAAGGCTCCTGAGCCGTTACTCAGGAGCCTTCTCTCTCAGGTTGGTGAACAAGAATTGAATACCCCCCGATAATCAATAACCGTCCTTCCCTTGCCCCATCCGGGGAGGGACGGCACCGGCGGCGCGCCATTCCACCCCCCTCCCCCTAGGAATGTGCGTCGCCGGTATTTTTTTCAAGGCAGGCAAAGGGCGTTCCCGTTGGAGCGCCCTTTGTTTTAGGAGCAAGAATTATCGCTGTGGACTCGTCCTGCAAGGCAGGGCTAACGTACTCCCGTCTCGACTAAAGAGGAAAAAATGACCGACATTACCGCCTACTTCACCACGCTGTCTGTGATTCAGGCCGGAATCATGGCGAGCCTGATCGCCGGTGCCGCAGCCGGAATCGGCGCCTTGCCGATTTTTGTCCTGCAGTCAGTTTCTACGGTGGTTCGTGACGTCCTGCTGGGCGCGTCGGCAGGTCTGATGCTGGGCGCCACAATTTTTTCGCTAGTGCTACTCGGCATGGAAACGGCGATTGTCCAAACCGGTTCGGAATCGATGGCGGCGCTTCTGATCGGTGGCGGCATGTTGGCCGGTGCGTTTTTATTATGGGCTATAGATTATCTCGTTCCCCATGAACACCTGATCAAGGACAAGGCGCCGGAAGACCGGAACCGGATCAAGGGCGTCTGGTTATTTGTCCTGGCGATCACCATCCACAATTTTCCTGAGGGGCTGGCCGTTGGCGTCGGCTTCGGCGGCGGCAATGTGGGCAATGGATTAGCCCTGACCACCGCTATTTTCCTGTAAAATCTGCCAGAAGGCTTTGCCGTTGCATTGGCGATGATGACTCTGAAGTACACAGCCCTGGGCGCTGTCGGCGTGGCGCTCGGCACCGGCGTTGTTGAAACGGCGGGCGGCTTCATCGGCGCGGTCGTCGTTTCTCTGTCGGCGATCCTGCTGCCCGTGTCGTTGGCCGTTGCCGCCGGGGCCATGCTGTTCGTTATCAGTCATGAAGTCATCCCGGAAACCCATCGCAACGGCCACGAAACGCCAGCAACCTTCGGTGTCGTCGCGGGCTTCGTAATCATGATGCTTCTTGATGTCGCGCTGGCATAACAGGCCAAAAACAAAGCTCAGGCCTTCGAGACGAGAGATCAAAACTCCCCACCTCGGGGTGTCAGGCGGGGATTCTTGTGGATGTTTATTCGACCCCCCTCGGGTAGCGTCAGTTTTTTCGAACTTCAACTTCTCAGAGTTAGGTCGAGTGAACAGAGACATCACAACTAGGCCTCTCTGGGTCCTTTTAATTTGCGTAGATCTGCGTGGCATAATACTTTCGTATTTTTCGCAAACTCTAATTTTTTCCATCATATAAGGGATACAAAAAATGAGGCAATTGCTCTTTTTCACCGCTGCCATTCTGGCCATGGCTGCCAACCCAGTACTTGCCCACACTGGCGCAGGACCTGTTTCGGGCATGTCCGTAGGCTTTAGTCATCCCATCGGCGGGCTTGATCATGTGCTGGCTATGCTCGCCGTCGGAATCCTGGCGGCTCAGCTTGGAGGAAGATCCTTGTGGTTCGTTCCCGCAGTGTTTGTGAGCATGATGGTCATAGGTGGCCTTCTCGGTATTACAGGTGTCCCCGTTCCGTTTGTCGAACTTGGCATTCTAGGATCGGTCGTTGTCCTGGGTGGGGTCATAGCGGCAGGTCGCCAAATGCCGATAGCGCTGGTCATGACTTTGGTGGGGCTGATGGCAATTTTTCACGGTCATGCACATGGAACGGAAATGCCCGTGAATGCCGGTGGCATTGAATACAGCCTTGGATTCATCATGGCCACGGCGTTACTTCATGCCTTCGGCATCGGCCTCACTATCGGTGCACGGAAAGTGGTGAAAGAGTTAGCTCCCCTTGCCATTCGTGTGAGTGGTGGAGCCATTGCCGTAACTGGCGCGGTTCTGTTTACCGTTTAAAAGAAAAAGGGCGGATCCTGCAAAGATCCGCCCTTTCCTCATCGCTGAGTTTCTTGTCTGATTAATGTGCTTCTGTTTGATAGAGGCGCCGGTTCAGCATCATGCTGTCCTTAAAGCCATGCATAGTTTTCGCAATTGCGAGCACACCGAGGTCGACAAGCGGTTCGACGACGATGACCAGCATATATGCCGAGCCGAACGATAAAACGTTCGAAAGATTTTCAGAACCGAACCCTTGGCCATAAAGCGCCCAAAAAGCGACCCAGGACACGATGCCCGCCTGAAACGCGGTGGATAGTGCCAAAGCCTGCCCGTATTTAACGTCCTTGTACGCGATTCCTTCGGGAATAACCTTCCGCGCCAATACGTTCATGGCGTAGAGCGGCACCAGCAGGGTCGTGATGTTCATGCCGTACTGAGGCAGGTCCATCGGTGCGAAAAACACCCCTTGAAACAACAGTCCGATGGCAAGCCCGATTGCCGTAGGGCCCGCTCCAAATATCAGGAACAGCGTGGAACCGAGGATCAGGTGAACTTCAGATACACCGACCGAATGGTGTGGCAATATCTGAAAAAAAATGAAGACAAAAGCAGTTGTCGCAACGGATCGAGCCGCCAGCGATGCGATGCCGCCATCATTCTTGGCCGTATCATAGGCAAGCTTCGCTGCGAGACCGAGGGAGCCTGCGGCTGTGACATAGCCAAGGGCCAGTTTTGCGCCAGTAACGACGCCAGGTTCGATATGCATAAGTAACTCCTTTTCGCACCCGTCGTGCGGTTAGACCGCCGAAAAAATTCCGGCGGCGGGTTGGTTGTCCGCATGGGCAGGTCTCCTGACTCGAGGATCATCGCCTGACTTCCGCCTTCCCAGGCCGTGGCCCAGTGGCATACCGGAAGCGGCTACCTCTTACAGTTGCGCGGGCAGTCACGGATCAGGCCCCGATTGGGTCGTCCTTCCCGTGTTCCCTATTAATCCCGCAGGCTCAGCCTGCATGGAACCCATACCAAGAGACTATCCATCATCGCGTAGCGGGACACAATATGAGAATCCGTTTCTGTGGGTAAAAGTGGGAAATGTTCTTTGCATACGGCCATGACTTCCATCACAATCCGGCCAAATCAATTCATCTCCGACAATAGACAAGAGAGCACTCGCCCATGAACCGCTCAACATTCGCGATATTCTCGGCATTTATGTTTTTTGCCATAACGGCGGCATCGTTTGCCGCCGAAACGCCTCAGGTCATCAAATGGGACAACCTCTTGCCGACCGCCCCACCGCTGGAAGACCCCTTTAAGGCGCTGACCACGGATCAACTCTACGATCTGGAAACCCTCGTCTATATCCGCAAAGAACAGGACGCCAGCCAAGGTCCGAAAGACCCGGCGGATGAAGCGCAGATCGCCGAACTGACCAACACCCTTGAAGCTGCGAAATTCGATGTAAAATCGCTGCTGGCGCAATACACGGGCTATCTGGAAGAGATCGAGCATCGCAACAAGACGGTCGTCGCCGATATGGAAGGCCGCCTGGTTCGCCTCGCGGGCTATGTTCTGCCCCTTGAATTCAATGAATCCGGAGTCAACGAGTTTCTGCTCGTTCCCTATGTCGGCGCCTGCATTCACGTCCCACCGCCGCCGCCCAATCAGATCGTTTATGTGCGCCTCAATCAGAAAACCTTTAAGGCCGATGACATGTACATGCCGGTATGGGTTACCGGTCGGATGACGGTCAAGCCGACAAGCAAAGACCTTTCGATGGGGGACGGACAGGCCAGCGTTCCCATCGGCTATACCCTGGATAGCATCAAGATCGAGCCCTACAAGAATTGAGTCCGGATGATTTTGTTCGTTTCCAATTTTGTTATGTTATATTATAACAAAATTGGAAACAGTTTGTAGATAACCAGGGAAAAAGAATCGACCATGAATAATCGTACCAGAGACATTAACACCGCATTTCATCGCCTGTCGGTTTGCCTTGGTGCCGTGGCGCTGTCGTTCGTCACCGTCGCGGCAGCCGGTTCGGCGGAACGTCAGCTTGGCACCCATGTCCACGGCGTCGGGCGCCTTGACGTTGCGATTGAAGACCAAATGGTAGAGTTGCAACTGCATTCGCCGGGGGCCGATATTGTCGGTTTCGAGCATGATGCGGAAACCGCCGAGGACAAGGCCACCCTCTCAGCAGCAATTGCGGCACTGAAGGACGGGAGCAAGTTGTTTCTGTTTTCCGCCGGGGCCGGATGCCGACTGGCGGATGTTGATGTGACCTTGGTCGAGGAAGGCCACGACGAGCACAAATCCCCTGATGATGAGGCGGCTCATACCGAAAAAGATCATGATGATCACGATGAGCATGAACACGACGGCCATACAGAATTTCAGGCCCATTATCGCTTTCATTGCGACCACGCCGACCAAGTGACCCACATTGATGTCAAGTTCTTCGAACGCTTCCCCGCGGCCCGCGAATTGGATGTTCAAACGATTTCATCGCGTGGCCAGGGCGCAGTGGAATTGACGCCGGCATCGGCACGACTGGATCTCTAGGGCGCGAATAGAGGGAAAACGGGAAAATTCCATGGCCGACGCGATGATCCGGGTAACCGACGTTCGTTTCCGATGGCGCAAGCAGGATCCCCTGGTGCTGGATATACCGGAATTTGAGGTCGGGCTGGGCGAACGGGTTTTTATCAAGGGGCCGAGCGGCAGCGGCAAGACGACGCTGCTGAACCTGCTCGGCGGGGTCGCCGTTCCGGAATCCGGCAAGGTGTCGATTATGGATACCGACATGGCGGCAATGAGCGGCGCTCGCCGTGACGTCTTTCGAGCTGATCACATCGGCTTCATTTTTCAGATGTTCAATCTGGTCCCCTATCTGTCCCTTATCGATAATGTGATTCTGCCGTGCTGGTTTTCGGCATTGCGGCGACAGCGGGTGCTGGCACGCTCCGACAGCCTTGAGGCAGAAGCCCGGCGCATCCTTGGCCAAATGGACCTTGATGTGGACGCGCTGGCATCACGTTCCGTCTCAAGGCTTAGTATCGGCCAGCAGCAAAGGGTAGCTGCGGCTCGGTCCATTATTGGGTCACCGGAACTGGTGATCGCTGACGAACCCACATCATCCCTTGATACCGATGTCCGGAAATCGTTTTTAGACCTGCTGTTTCGCGAGGTCAGCGAGGCCGGTTCGGTACTGCTTTTCGTCAGCCATGACTCCAGTCTGGAAAGCGCCTTCGACCGGACAATCCCCTTGGCCGAGATTAACCGGGCCGGACCGCAGGGAGCAAAATAGCCATGCCGATTTTTTCCCTGTCCCTGAAGAGCCTGCTGAACCGGAAGATCACCGCCGCGCTGACAATCTTCTCCATCGCCATCAGTGTTATGCTGCTGCTGGGGGTCGAAAAGGTGCGGACCGAAGCGAAGAGCAGCTTCGCCAACACGATAACGGGGACCGACTTGATCGTCGGGGCGCGAAGCGGAGCCACTCAACTTCTGCTCTATTCTGTTTTCCGCATTGGCAATGCCACCAACAACGTGACATGGAAAAGCTACCGTGACATCGCCGCCCGGCCCGAAATCGCCTGGACCATCCCCCTGTCGCTGGGGGATTCCCATCAGGGGTTTCGAGTCCTCGGCACCAACCAGGATTATTTCAGGCATTACCGTTACGGCGGGAAAAGACTGCTGATGTTTACCAAGGGCGGTCCCTTCGATGACCTGTTCGACGCGGTCCTGGGCGCTGATGTGGCCGCAACACTCGGCTACAAACTCGGCGATTCAATTGTTGTCGCCCACGGTCTGGGACAGGAAGGGTTCTCGAAACACCAGGATAAGCCCTTTCGGGTCGCGGGAATCCTGACCAAGACCGGAACGCCGGTCGATCGCACCGTCCATGTGAGTCTGGAGGCTATTGAAGCGATCCATGTGGACTGGCGCAGCGGGGCGCGGATTCCCGGGATGACCGTCAGCGCCGACGACGTGCGCAAGAAGGACCTTCGCCCGAGGGCCATAACGGCCTTCCTAGTCGGGCTTAAATCCCGGTTCGCCGCGTTTTCAGCGCAGCGGTACGTCAATAACTACCGGCAGGAGCCCCTGCTTGCCATCCTGCCCGGCGTCGCCTTGCAGGAACTCTGGAACCTCATGGGGACCGCCGAGGCGGCGCTGGCAGTTATTTCGGTATTCGTGGTGATTTCCGGATTGCTGGGCATGTTGACCATGCTGCTGGCCAGCCTGAACGAGCGTCGCCGCGAGATGGCTATATTGCGGTCAGTCGGGGCGCGGCCCCTGCATATTTTCGGTCTTTTCTTTGTGGAGGCGATATTCCTGACCGGCATGGGAACTTTCCTCGGTCTGGTGTTGCTGTATCTTTCGCTGATGATCGCCCAGCCGATCATCGATACCCGGTTCGGGATATTTATTTCGGTCGGTCTGCCGAGCGCGCGGGATTTGACCATCATCTGTCTGGTCATGTTCGCGGGGTTCCTCGCCGGAGCCGTCCCCGCCTACCGGGCCTATCGGCAATCCCTGGCCGATGGGATGATTGTGCGGAGCTAACATATAATATGCCTGAATGTTGCTCTGCAGCCGTTGAGGTGAAGACCTAGGCCGTCGCCATGATTTCCTTGAGCGCCCGGGCCAGGGTCCTGAATTCACCTTTGCGCCGTGAGGCGTTCCGCCAAGTCAGCCCAATCTTGCGGTCACTGGCTTGCCTCGAAAGCGGAATCATGGTGATGTCCAGCCCGTCGAAGGCGTGCGAGCGAACGGCCATTTCCGGGATCAGGGTGATGCCGATCCCGACCCCGACCATCTGCACAATGGTCCCCAGACTGGTGCCCCGGAAGCCTTTCTGACCGCCACCATCCTGCAACTGGCAGGCGACAAGCGCGTGGTCGCGCAGGCAGTGCCCTTCCTCCAGCAGGAGAAGTTCCTTGTTCGGGACCTCGTCGATGTCGACCGTTTTTTTTCTTCTTGTGGCAAGGGGGTGATCCTTGGGGCAGGCGATCCAGAATGAATCATCCATGAATTCTTCGTGCTCGACGTCGGCGGCCTTGTAGGGGTAGGCGAGGATAAGTACGTCGAGTTCCCCGACCACAAGTTGTTTCAATAGCCGTGACGTCTGGTCTTCGCGCAAATAGGGTTTCAGGTTGGGAAACATTTTGCGCAGGGGCGGTAGAAGCCGGGGTATCAGGTAGGGGCTGATGGTCGGGATGACCCCTATCCGCAAAATGCCGCTCAAGGCTTTTCCGGCAGCTTGCGCCGTATCAACCATGCCTTCGGCCAGCAGGAGTATTTCCTGTGCCTGATGTGCGATTTCCAGACCGGTGGGGGTCGGCATGACGCGGCGCTTGGTACGTTCAAGCAGCGGCACGCCGAGTAATACTTCAAGCTCCTTGATGCCCGCCGACAGGGTCGACTGGGTGACCAGGCAGGCTTCGGCGGCTTGACCAAAATGGCATTTGTCGACCACGGAGACCAGGTAACGGAGCTGGCGGAGGGTGGGCAGGTTGATCATCGTTAAATCCGATTATTGATTCAGGTTTTTCTCATTAGAGTCGATTGTCCAATACGGATATATTACCCTTCGTTGGCTTGGAAAAGCCACCGATTGAACGCCCATTATATGAAATTTCTAACATTTAAGAGGATTATCATGGCAGACCTTAAAAGCTCCAAGACCGAACAAAACCTGAAAGACGCCTTTTCCGGCGAGTCTCAGGCTAACCGCCGTTATCTCTACTTCGCCCAGAAGGCTGACATCGAAGGCTACAACGATGTCGCCACGGTTTTCCGGTCGACCGCCGAAGGTGAAACCGGCCACGCCCATGGCCACCTGGAATTTCTCGAAGAAGTCGGCGACCCCGCAACGGGCCTGCCCATTGGTCCCACCGGTGACAACCTGAAGGCTTCCATCGAAGGCGAAACCCACGAATACACAGACATGTATCCGGGGATGGCCAAAACCGCACGTGAAGAAGGTTTTGATGAAATTGCCGACTGGTTTGAAACCCTGGCGAAAGCGGAAAAGTCCCATGCCGGACGTTTCCAGAAGGCACTCGATAGCCTCAACGGTTAATCGATTGTCTGGGGTTACGTAAAAGCCCCTGCGAACTGATGGGGCTCGTCAAAGCGGGCGAGCCCCTTCTTGTTATTATTTGCATGAATGACAATACGTAATGAACAAGGGGACATGAAAAATGCGTGAAGGAAGTCTCGAGGCACCGACCCGCCATCCAATTAAATGGAAAGACGCGGATTTTTGGGACGAAGATAAACTCAACGCTGAACTGGAACGTGTGTTTGACATTTGTCACGGTTGCCGTCGCTGCTTCAACTTGTGTGACAGCTTTCCCCTGCTGTTCGATATGATCGACGAGTCGCCGTCAGGTGAACTGGATACAGTGGACAAGAAGGAGTACAAAAAGGTCATCGACGCCTGCACACTGTGTGACATGTGCTTCCTGACCAAGTGCCCTTACGTTCCCCCACATGAATTCGACCTGGACGTTCCACACCTGATGGTGCGTGCCCGTGCCCTTCAACTCAAGAAGGGCGAGATTTCGAAAACCGAGCAAAAACTTACTGATACCGACAAAAACGGCAAGCTGGGCTGTGGTTTTTCCGGCATCGCCAACTGGGCGTCGAAGCGTGATAACGGTTTAACCAGACCGATCATGCAAAGTGTGCTCGGCATCGATAAAAATGCGGAACTGCCCCCTTTCAATAGTGTAAAATTTACCGACGCCACCAAGGCGAACCCGCCGAAATTGAACGAGAATGCACCTGCTATAGGCCGCAAAGTCGCGCTGTACGCTACCTGTTTCGCCGAATACAACAACGCCGAAATAGGTCGCGCCGCTCGCGCTGTGCTGGCTCAGAACGGTGTCGAGACAGAAGTGGTCTACCCCACCTGCTGCGGCATGCCGCAACTGGAACACGGCGATCTTGAAGCTGTTGAGGCCAACGCTATCAAGGCCGCTGCCGAACTCAAGCCGTGGATCGAAAAAGGCTACGACGTGGTTGCCGTGGTGCCGTCGTGCGCATTGATGTTGAAATTCGAATGGCCGCTTATCGTCGAGGGCAATGAAGACGTTAAGAAGTTGTCGCAAAGCACCTTCGACATCACCGAATACATGGTGGACATCGCCAAGAAGGAAGGCCTGGCCGACGGCATGTCTCCCATCGGCGACGTTACTGTTCATATTTCCTGCCACTCCCGCGCCCAGAACATGGGGCAGAAGGGTGCCGAAATGCTACGTGAAATTCCTGACGCCAAGGTCGCAGTGATCGAACGCTGTTCCGGTCACGGCGGTTCGTGGGGTGTCATGAAGGGTAACTTCGAAACGGCCTTGAAGGTCGGCAACCGTAGCGCAGGGTGATGCCGATGTCGTGCGCCCTACGGCTGATTTCAAATCAGCAGAACGATTCGAACAACTGCCCGCCGGGGCGGCAACCTCGCGCAAGGCGGTCAACATTGATGCCTTTTCACACAGTTCCGCGAACATGGAATTTGCACGCGAACTGGACTTTAAGGTTGGCGACGGTTTTTTCCGTCGCGTTTGGGTGTCTGCGCCCTCCTCGACCAAGGCCGCCGATGGTTTGGGACCTCTGTTCAACGCCAAGGCCTGCCAGCGCTGCCACCTAAAAGATGGGCGCGGACACCCACCCAACGGGAATTGGCCGCAAGACGATGCGGTATCGATGTTCTTGCGTCTCTCCATACCGGCACAAACACCGGCGCAACAGGCTCTCCTGCAGGGTGGACGTGTCAATGTCATCCCCGAGCCAACCTACGGTGGTCAGCTTCAGGATTCGTCCATTCAAGGGCATGTCCCCGAAGGCCGCATGCACATCACCTACACGGAACTCCCCCTCAGACTCTCCGGCGGTGAGCAGGCTTCCCTGCGTCAGCCCACTTATTCGGTCACAGATCTGGGGTATGGGCCGCTGCATAAGGATGTCATGCTGTCGCCCCGAGTTACGAACCAGATGATCGGCTTGGGGTTGTTGGAAGTTATATCCGAATCCGATATTCGCGCCCGTGAAGATATTCTCGATAAGAACGGTGACGGCATTTCCGGCAAGACGAATGAAGTCTGGAGCCCGTCCCGTGGCCGCATAATGCTAGGAAGGTTTGGTTGGAAAGCCGGTAATGCCACCATAGAGGACCAAACTGCCGGTGCCTTCTCGGGCGATATTGGCATTTCCAGCCCGGCGCATCTGGAGGGCAGTGGTGAATGCACGGACCGGCAGCCAGCCTGCCAGAAGGCCATGCATGGCGGTGATGTGAAATATGACAATGTCGAAGCGCCAAAAAATGTCATTGACCTGGTTACCTTCTACGCCAGCAACCTAGCGGTTCCACAACGCCGCGACGTAGATGATCCCAAAGTATTGGCGGGGAAAAAGGTGTTTTACGAAACGGGATGTATTGCTTGTCATACACCTAAGTTTATTACGCCCAGAAATATCGCGAACAGGCCGGAACAGTCGCGCCAGCTGATTTGGCCATACACTGACTTGCTTCTGCATGATATGGGCAATGGTCTTGCCGATAACCGACCCGAAGGTCGCGCGGACGGACGCGAATGGCGCACCCCTCCGTTGTGGGGCATTGGCCTGACCAAGGTCGTCAGCGGACACACCTTCTTTCTACATGATGGTCGCGCCCGGAATCTTTTGGAGGCCGTGCTGTGGCATGGTGGCGAAGCATCTCCAGCCCAGAAAAAGGTTGTTAATATGTCACCGCAGGACCGAAAAAATCTGATCCGTTTTCTGGAGTCACTCTGAATGTTCAAAAAATCCCGCCTCTTTCTTTGGACGATCCTGCTGAGCGGTATCGTTACATCACCCGTCTTCGCGAAAATGGGGGAAACCGACTATGCCAGGGTAAACCGCGTCTTGGCGGTATCCCACGTTCTGCCCCGCTACGAGGCGTTCGCAAAAGCCGCGAAAGACTTCGATGCCGCTGCCCAAGTCATGTGTAGGGAAATCCCGAGTGGAAATCTTGATGCCACACAGAAGGCGTTCAAGAATGCCTTGGGGGCATGGATGGATATCCAACATGTTCTTTTCGGGCCTATTGAAACGTTGATGCGTAATTTCCGTATCCACCATTGGCCAGACAAGAGCAGCGGCGGGCAAAAGCAGTTCAATGCATTACTGGCAAATGATGATCCGTCCGCCTTTGCTCCGGATAAATTTCCGTCTGTTAGCATCGCGGTGCAGGGTTACCATCGACACCTTCCGGGTTGACGTAGATCAGGCCCATCTGCACGGCGGCCAGCGGGTTCTCGAGCGAGGTCTCGTCGTTGGCCTTCCCGTAACGGTCCTTGGCGAGCCACTCTTTCTCCGAGCCCCAATAGGTGTCCTTTTCCGGCTGCCAGATGTCTTCGCGACCGAAGCCGAAACCGAAGGTCTTCAGGCCCATGGATTCGTAAGCCATATTACCCGCCAGGATCATCAGGTCGGCCCAACTGATCTTGTTGCCGTACTTCTTCTTGATCGGCCACAACAGGCGACGGGCCTTGTCCAGGTTGACGTTATCGGGCCAGGAATTCAGCGGCGCGAACCGCTGATTGCCCGTGCCAGCGCCGCCCCGACCATCAGCCGTCCGGTAAGAACCGGCCGAGTGCCACGCCATGCGGACCATCAGGCCCCCGTAGTGGCCCCAATCGGCCGGCCACCAACTCTGGCTGTCGGTCATCACGGCCTTCAGATCGTTCTTGAGCGCCTCGACGTCCAACTTCTTGACTTCTTCGCGATAGTCGAAGTCCTGACCCATCGGGTCGGTCTTGGTGTCGTGCTGATGCAGGATATCGAGGTTCAGGGCGTTGGGCCACCAATCCGTGTTTGACTTTCCGGTGGTCGTCATCCCACCGTGCATTACCGGGCATTTTCCTTCACTCATTGTTCTCACTCCTTTGGCTTGGTTGGTTAAAGGCTTGGGTTAGAACCAGGATAATTTCAGTCATGGTGATCACAGGTCTCCGATCAGGTCGTCACGGGTGGCACCCGTGATCGGGGTGTGGCAGTGGTAGTTGGCGTGGTCGATAAAAAACGCCACCGGCACATTGGTATCACGAAACTTGTCGGCCTGGTCCGGGGTCATGTGGAAGTGGATAAAATGGATGGATGACGTCTTGCCATCCGGCGCGGTGCGGTCCACGTCCTTTTCCCAATCCGCCTTGATACGGTCGCCGCCAATATCCAGGGCGATGGTTTCCTCGATGCCGGTGAGGCCGCGCAGGATATCGGTTCGGGTATCCGGGTCCTCGTATTCTAACATGAAAGTGCCGACAAGTTCATTGCCTTGTGGGATCAGCGGGTTATAGGCCGCCAGTTCATCAACGAGTTGCTCTGCACCGCCCTTCTCCGTATGCAGCATTTCCTGCACCTGATAGAGCATGGTATCGAAGTTTTCGAAATGCATGGTGGCGTTAGCCCCGGCCGCGAGGCGGCGGCTTTTCTTGCGCTCGATCATCTCTGCCCGGCGCTGCTTACGCATAGCCGCATAGGTCTGCTCGTCGATAATATCAGCGACGGTTATCTCTGTTTTGATTGGCATTGTTTAATTCCTCTCATTATGTGGCGGCTACTGAGAAACAATACCGAGAACATAAAATTGATTCTAACGAGTAAATTAACAATTATTAATTCAATTTTTCGATTACTGTTCGTATGAAATAGGCTCTTCGACGTAGGAAGTGGAACCCAAGAGGTTATATAGTTCGTACTCGCCTACGCTCCGTTGACAACAGAGGGACGGGCGATGGAAGCGCAGGATGTGTGAGGTGGTCCCACATAGTTGGACAGTTTATCCGCTATGGCGGCGGGTTGATCAACGCCTCGACACAGGCTAGCAACCCCACGTCCTTGATATCCTGCTGTAGCTATTTCCTCCGCCCGCGTAGGCAGGCATGACCTTTTACTTCGCCTTTCCCCCAAACTTCTCCGCCGTCCGCATCGCCCCAAGTCCAAGCAATGACAACAACACGGTGATCAGGGTTTCAGTCTCAGACAACTCAGGCAATTCAGTCACATGAGGGAAAAAATTCACCGTCACCCAATTCAGCAGATCGAACAGGATGAAGTGCCAGAGCAGCGCAAAGCCACAAACCCAACCGATAAATGGCCGCCAGCCGGCGACAAAGATAGAGCGGTGGCCAGCCTCGATCTTGTTGAGTTCGATCTGAGCCAGACTCGGCTGCATCATCATCTTGGCCTTGATGATCTCGGCGGCCTGTTTTTCCTCGTCGGTTTCAACAAACCGGTCGATGATATTTGCCACGCCCTCGGCGGCCGAGACGATGCCGCTGCCGATCAGTTTGTCCAGCATGGATCAGCCCTCCACGATTTCGAAGTGAACAAGGTCGTCGAAGCTGTTGTCGCGAACCTCGGTGTCCCGGTCCCAGTCACCGCCCCAGCGGAGATCGATGCCCATGTTCTTGGCAGTGGCCAATACGTAACCGGCGAACAAGGTCTGGCGCTCCCGGTCGTCCCATTGGATGGGATAGGGCGTCACATCAACCGCACACGACGGCACCGTGTTGTGTTTTCCGCCCGGCCAACGAACTTGGCTCTTGCCTTCGGCAACCATCTGGTTCTGACGATCCTTATCCCTGTGGCCTTCAAGGATGGTGCAGTCAAAGTTATGAATCACCTCATGAAAAACCCACTGCAAGAGCGGGTCACAGGTGGCGAGCTTGGTGAGTGATTTCTCAGAAAATGCGGGCATCACTGAATCCCCCCGAACAACTTGAGCTTAATAGCAACGCCTGCCATGAGGGCGAGGAGCAATCCCGTCGTGATCAGCCTGATGATGGTCGACCAAGCGGTATGCTTGGCCATACGAAACGCCCCCAGTAAGGAACGCAAATCCCGGATGTCGTTGGCAGCGTGCTCGTCAATCAAGCCAACGTTGGCAAGGGCACGTTTAGCTCCACGCTCGGCGGCCAATTCCATGAGTTCTTCAAATTCATCTTCGGGCATGCGGACATGCCCGTCCTCTAGGGAAGGTCGGTTCATTTTTGTGGTTCCTTAATTTTCAAAGTTGGTTTAGGCGGCGAGATCAGCCTGATGGACACGGGCGTCTTCAGCGACAGCGGTGATTTCAACATTTTCGCCACGGGGTTTTACGGCGATGACACGGGCTTTCGCACCCCAAGCATCACCTGCGCCAAAGGCAAAATGGGTGCGTTCCTCAGATGTGTCCGTGTATGGCGTAAAATCCAATGGCTCCAGGATATGGACGAGGCGGTCATTTCCTCCGACGGCCTCAGCCAAAAACGGTCCTGCCAGTGAACCATCGCGGCGGCGAAGTGCTATATAATGCCCCGCGCCTGCCTCCCACATCAGCGGCTCAGAAACTGTCAAAACCTGTGCCTGATCATCCCAGGCCACCACTTCCCCACCTTGTCCCCAATGGGGCATGTCATGGGTGATGGCAACCAGATCCCCATAGGTCGGGATCATGCCTTCGAGTTCCGTTGACCAGGACACCAACTTCCGCCGATACCGGTTGTCAGCAGCCATATAGAGGCCTTCTCGTCGAGCCTGCGCAGCATCGGTGCAACCGAACAAAGCGACCTTCGCCGGTTGCTCTGCCGCACTATCGGGAAGACTGCTGGTGACCTCATCAGGTTTCCATGTGCGGGAATTAAAGAACGTGACGGTCACCGCATCCGCCGTTTCCTCGCCGGGCATAACATACTGGATCTTGAACGACCCTTTGACGATATTGCGCGGCCCAAACATGGCCACTGGCAGGGTCTGCGCCGCATCCCGGTATAGGCGGACAACGCCGCCTTGAAGCACGGGCACCGCCCGACCACAGCGCGAAACCCGCGTTAAGGCCTCCCACACGGTCATGGAGCTATCAAAGATGCCGTTAAACTCATCGCCTCTAGCTGCCCATGTTTGATCCAGGGTATGCAGCGCGTTTAGGTCAATCCGGCCATCGGCCAGCTTTGCGCCATACTGGGCACGGCATGCATCGGCAAAAGCCCAGGCGATGGACCGGGTCGGAACGGGGGTGCTCCAACCTGTTGATGGCTCCCACACTGGCAGCTTGTCCGTCACGATGATTTTGGGCGACCGTAACGTTTCATCGCTTTCTTTAAAATCCCGGTGCAGCCTTGCGATCCCGCCGCCTGGTCTTGAAATATCGGAACACATTTTTCACAAACAGGTGCGACGAAAGATGCCCTGAAAACTCAAGCCGGCTTTTTCTGACAACGCCAACTTTAATGTTTGTCGGGCGACAAGGTTGTCAGTTTCAGTCGTTGAATTTTTCCAGATGGCCCTTTTGGTAGTTCATCAATAAAATGAATCGTGTCGGGGCATTTGAACGATCCCAGTCGATCCCTGCAAATTGTCAAAAGTTCTTCTTTTGAAACCTTGGAGCCGGGCTTGAGGGTTACAGCCGCTTCCACTCGCTGTCCATATATGGGGCAGTCTCTGGGGAAGGCGGCGGCTTCGATAACGTCAGGATGACAATGCAGGGCATCGTCGATCTCGCGAGGGGCGATGTTTTCCCCGCCTTTGATAATCAATTCTTTTCGGCGCCCGGTGATAAAAACATATCCGTCCTCGTCCATATAGCCAAGGTCTCCGGTCAGAAGCCAGCCGTTGGCGGTGAAGGTTTCCGCCGTGGCGCCCGGATTGTCGAAATATTCCAGCATGACATTGGGCCCCCGCACGGCAACTTCACCTTCCTCGCCGGCGCTCCCGATTCCATCGGCGGTGATGATCGAGACCTCGTTCCCAACCGCGATTCCAGGGGATCCCGTCTTCCGCAAGCCGGGGGGCAAGGGATTGGACAGTATTTGCGCCGCGGTTTCCGTCAGCCCCATCGTTTCGATGACGGGAATCCCAAAACGTTCCTGAAACGCGGATTGAACTTCGGGGGCCAAAGCAGATGAGGCCGAACGGGCAAATCTCAAGCGTTCCACAACGGCCTTTGAGGGCATCGCCTCGCCGTGCAAAAGATGTGAAATAATGGTGGGAACGACAGAGAACCAGGTCGCTTCGAAATGCTCGCACTGGTCCCAGAAACGGCGCGCCGAAAATTTCTCGACTACGATGACGGAGCCTCCGGAAACCAGTGGCCCCATGAGGGTCACGCAAAGTCCGTTAATGTGAAAATAGGGCAGCACGCAAAGGGCTCTGTCCTGAGGCGAAAGTCGGTGCGCCATCACAGTCGTCCAGCCACCGGCAAGCAAGCTTGAATGGGTGTGAACAACGCCCTTTGGTTGGCCGGTAGTGCCAGAGGTATACATGAGGAGCGCCGGGTCGAGATCGTTGATATCGCCAAGGCCCGCCTCCCTGCCGTCCCCGGGCCATGAAACACCATCTTGCTTAACCGTTAAGACCGCTATATCGGCGGGATGTCCGGCTAATGCCCCGTTTAGGAGGTCGAGCTGATTGATCCCACACAAAACAAACCTTGCGCGGCTATGGTTTACGGCATAGGCCATGGCATCGGGCCCGGCCCCCAGGTTCAACGGGGTCGCCTGAAATCCGCCATACAATGCGCCAAAGAGACACACTATCGCCGGCTTCCCGTTGGGAAGGCAAAGGGCAACGCTTTCGCCTTTTTCAATACCCAGTCCACTCAGCCGGGTGGCGATTTCTTTCGCTTCATCCCGCAGCATGCTCCAGGTCATCTCGTCACTGCCATCGGCAAACAGATGGCTAACCTGATCCGGCTTGTCCCTTGCCCATCGATCCAGCCAGTCGCGAACGGTTCCTGATGGCGAGACAGTCGGGACAGGGCTCACTGGCCCACCTCTGACCAGTAATCGGCGAAGATGTCTTCGACCTTTGGCTCTCGTTCCGGAATTGTCCGGATCACTTTTGTGATATTGATAAAATGCTTCCAGTGCAGATTGTCATCAATGGAGTTGCCGCCCCAACTGCCACACCCCATGGAAAGAGAAAAAGGCATCCCGTTATTGAACGCGCCACCCGTCGCAAAGCAATGCGCCTGGTTGACAATAACCCGGCAGGTCGGGATTTCGTGGCCCAGGGTAATCGCGCGGTCATCGCGGCTGGAATGAAGACCGATTGAATGCCCCGCACCGTGGTGGTTCAGGATCGCCGTGGTGATGGCCTTGGCATCGTCGAAATCGTCGGCGCGATAGAGGGCCAGGACACGCGAGAGTTTTTCTCCTGACAATGGGTGGCCGGGACCAATGCCGGATGTCGGAACCACGATGAATTTGGTATCGGAAGGCACATGCGTGCCCAGGTCCAACGCCTGAATTAAAACGTCGGCATCCTTGGCAAGGGCCATATTGTTCAAATGCCCCCCTGGCCATAGTCGTTCAATGACGTGGGATTCCATTTCCGGCGCCAGAACGGCCCCGCCTTCCCGCCCCAACGCATCGACGAACGCATCATAGACGGCATCGACCACGACGACGGCATTTTCAGACGAGCAGGATGTCGCGTTATCGAAGGTTTTCGACGCGCTAATCCGCTTGGCGGCTTCATCCAGATCGGCCGTTTCATCGACAATGACGGTTACGTTTCCGGCCCCGACCCCGATGGCGGGCGTACCGGATGAATAGGCGCGTCGAACATTGTCCTGCGATCCGGTGACGATAACCAAATCCGTTATTTCGAGCATGCGCTGCGTCTTGGCTTTGGTCCCGGGGGCAGGAATCATTTGGACAAGGTCTCGCGACAGTCCCGATTTGTCGAATTCGGCGTGAATGTGTTTTAACAACATTGTGCAGCCATCGATCCCCTTGGGAGATGGCGAGAGGATGATTGCATTACCGCATTTCAACGCATTGATAATATTGTTCGCAGGTGTTGCGATGGGGTTTGTCGAGGGGACAACGGCGCCGACGACCCCGATGGGGCGAGCGATTTTGGTGATGCCCGTTTCAGGGTCATCGCTGATAATGCCCCAGGTCCGGACGTCGGCGATATCCCGCATCAGGCCAAGCGTCTTGCGGTGGTTCTTTGTGATCTTGTCGGCCACATTCCCCAACCCGGTCGTTCGCACCGCCAATTCGGCCATGGCCTTGTTGCGGGCGGGTTCCATGATAGCCCAGGCGGCAGCCTTGGCCGCCCGATCGTAACGTTGCTGGTTTGCGCCCCGTTCAAATTCGGCTTGGGCTCTGCGCGCCCTGGCGACCAGATCGTCGACGATCTTTGTATCTTCGGAATCGGACATATCGAATACCAAGAAAGGGGACCCGGCGACGTGTTCCGCCGGGTCCCGGGTTGATCAAAGTCCCTTCAACAGGTCTTTCAGGGACATTTCGCGTTTTTCCCACATGGCCAAAACTTCATCCCTTGTCATGATCTGCATGGGCGAGCCACCGGCCTTCATCTGTTTGACAACGTTCTTGTCCTTGAACATCGTCAGAAAAGTATTGGCGAGCTTGTCAATAATGGCTTGCGGCGTCCCCTTGGGCACCATAATGCCCCGGAAATTGACCGAGCTGTCATCGACATCCAGGCCTTCCTCTTGCAGGGTCGGAACATCTGGCAGGAATTCCTCGTTTCGCTTTATGTCGGCGATACCCAGGATTTTGACGTTACCGGCAGTGCGCGCCCGGTAGGCATCGGACAGATTGTTGATACCCGCCAGAACGTTGCCGGCGATGACATCTTTCATTGCGGCGGTGCCCCCACCCTTGGTCGGAATGTACGACATCTTCGCACCTGTTGCCTTTTCGATTTGCAGGGCTGCAATGTGATGGCCGACGAACAGACCGGCACCCGAGATGGTAAGCTTTCCAGGGTTAGCTTTTGCAAAGGCAATGACGTCTTTCATGGAATTGAATTTGCTGTCTTTGCCGACAATAAAGACAGCGGGATCGGCTCCCCAGTTAGCGAGCGGCTCGAAGCTGTCCTTGGTATACTCAACGCCGCCCTTGATGCTTTGCGCAACGAAGTGCGGTATATTGTATACACCTAGGGTATAGCCGTCTTTTTCAGCTTCCTTGGCAAGCCAGTTCCAGCCGACGCGACCGCCTGCACCGGGTTTGTTGATAATGGCGACCGGCATCCCCAGGGCATCTTTGTTTCCGGCCGTCATGGTGACGATGCGAGCCTGAAAATCGGTGGCGCCACCGGCTCCATAAGAAACCATCATCATGATCGGACGATCCGGATAATCACCCGCCTGCGCGTTGCCCGTCATCAGGGCTGCGGCCATTGCTAGGCCAACTACAATTTTTTTCATTCCTACCTCCTGTTTGAAAAAGCACCCGTTATTGTTTTGGTTTAGAAAAACATTCCCCGCGGGGTGTAGACTCTCAAGACACCCGCGAAGACCCCATACATTACGACGACGACTCCCGCCGTAATGATGATTCGTTTGACCCAGGTGCTCGCCTGCCGATGAGATGCCGGGTCGTAAAGAGAAAGAAGTGTTATAAAGGCGATGGTGAAAGCGACGTAAAAGCCGATGGCCTTGGCTGCCCAGAAAATGTATATGCCGCTGACAAGCAATCCAGGAAAAAGATTTTTGGCCATTGACCGCGACACGCCTTTGCCGGTTATGCTCAATCCCAAAACGTCCCTGCCGAACGCCACCAGGGCGAGGAGAAAAAGGCAGGTCGAAATCAGTCTCGGAAACAGGAAAGCCTCGGCCGGTTGCTGTGTATAGCTGATCCAGGTGACCCAGCCGCCAATGAGGGCGATCAGTCCAGAAGGCAAGACATGCTGAATCCGATACATCACGGCGCGTTCCTTCGAATTCGAATTTCCATAATGGCGGAATAGGCAATGGAGATCACGACAATGGCGACCAGAACCATGTTCAATCCACCGACAAAGAAATAGACCAAGGGACCGTCGGTGGCATCTGCGATGAGCGAGCCCTGGATGAAATTTGATTCGGCAATCGGCCCCAGGATTAACCCGAGCACCAAGGGGGCCGCAGAAAATCCGAACCGTTCCAGGAAGAACATGGCCGTACCCATGACCGCCATCACGTAGACGTCGCCCATGGTTTGTTGCACCGAATAGGACCCGAACACGGCGAGGCCGAGAACAGTGGCGGCCATAATGGACTGCGGCACTTGCGCAATCCGGGCGGCAAACGAGGCGATGTAAATTCCGAACAGGCACATCAATACCTGGCCAATCAGCATCGAATTGATGAACGGCCAGGCGACATCAGGATGATTCTCGAACAAATCGCTGCCTGGAAAAATACCGTGGATCAGCAACCCCCCCAGCAAGACAGCCGCCGTTGGGCTGCCCGGTATGGACAGCGTCAACAACGGCACAAGGGATGGTCCCACCATGGCGTTATTGGCGGATTCAGCGGCGATCACTCCTTCCGAATGGCCGGTGCCGAATTTGCTTTTTTCATTGGAAAACTTTCGCGCCTGATCATAGGCGACCAACCCGGCGATTTGCCCGCCGACGCCTGGAATCAGGCCGATGATTGAACCGACAATGGTTCCTATGGAAAGCGCCCGGTATCTGCGAAAGACTTCCCGTACGGCCTCGCCGATGGGATGGGATTGGACCTCAATGGCCTGGTAATCGACATCGTGACGCCCCCTCGAAAACATGACGATCACCTGTGGGATGGCGAACAACCCGATCAACGCCGCGATTATGTTGACGCCACCGCCCAGGGAATCATGAAAAATAAAGCGTTGAACGCCTTGCATGTCGTCGTATCCGATAGTCGCCAGCCACATGCCGATGCAGCCTGACAGCAAGCCCTTGACCACAGAACTGGAATCAAGTGACCCGATGACGGTTACCCCCAGAATAGCCAGCCAAAACAAATGTGAGGGGCCGAAGGCGAGCGCCCATTGGGCCAGTACCGGGGTCAGGAAAATCAGCAGCAGAACACCAAAAACCCCACCGATCAGCGAGGAGATGAAGGAAAGCTGCAACGCCAGGGCGCCCTGGCCCTTGCGGGCCATTTCGTGCCCATCCAACGTGGTTGCAATATTTGCAGGCGCGCCCGGGATTTTCAGCAAGATCGCGCTGACGGCGCCTCCTGCAACTGTCGAGGTATAGGTCGCGCCCAACAGGATCAGGCCATGAACAGGTGACAGATGGAAGGTGAAGGGGATCAGCAAGGCGACCGCCATGGTTGGCGACAATCCCGGCGTCGCTCCCAGAATCAACCCCCCGACCGTGCCCCCTATCAACAGGGCCATCGATATCGGTGTAAAGACCTCGCCAAAATAGAAAAGAAACTCCATCGCCCCTCGACTCGCTTTTTTTCATCTGCCCTGGAGGAAAAACCGTAACCGATGAAAATAACAATGCAAACGTTTTCATTTTCACGTTAGGATTCCTTTATGGTCTCTGTAAAAACCCCTGATATCTTCGATGTTGCCCGCCGGGCCGGCGTTTCTACGGCAACCGTATCGCGGACAATCAATCATCCCGAACTCGTTCGGGCCGATACGCGCAAGCGGATCATGGAAGCGATCGAGGCGACGGGATACATTCGAAACCGGGCCGCTCGCTCTATCCACCAGTACCGAAGCGGCACCATTGGGCTTCTGGTGCCGACCATCGATAATTCGATTTTCTCGCACTTGATTCAGGCTTTTTCTGAAACTCTCAATGAGCTCGATTTCACCATGCTCATTTCCACCAGCGGATATGACCTGGACCTTGAACATTCCCAGCTGCGCAACATGCTGGAACTCAGGGTAGATGCTATTGCCATGGTCGGCCTTGAACATACGGATCGATTTTACGGATTGATCGCCGGGCGGCGGACTCCCGCAGTCGCCATGTGGAATTACGACGAAAACTCTCTCATCTCCTGTGTCGGCGCCGATAACCGGATGGCCGGGCGGATTGCCGCCGAACACATTGCCGACCTTGGGCATCGGGACATTGCCGTTATGTTTCCCCCTGTCACCGGAAATGACCGGGCGCGCTTCCGGTTGGAAGGCGCGATGAACGTGCTCGAAAAGCGCGGAATTTCCATACCGGAACACTGGCGCCTGACCGCCAAATATGACGTTTCCCAGGCCCAGGCCGCTGGACGCGCACTCCTCGATAGCCCGGATCGACCAACGGCGATAATCGCCGGCAACGACATTATTGCCCGTGGCGCCGTTTCTGCCGCCAACCACTTGGGGCTGTCGGTTCCAGAAGATATTTCGGTCATTGGCTTTGGTGATTTTGCGGGATCCGCCGAAGGGATTCCGCCGCTAACTTCGGTCAATTTAAATGCCGATCAAATCGGCCGAACAGCGGCGAAATTGCTGGTCGAAGATTTACTGGAAGACACCTCAAACACGGTGACCAGGATATTGGCGAACTCCCGGCTGATTGTCCGCCAGTCAACCGCCAAACCTGAAACTTCATGACAATTCCCGGAAAACAAGCCAATGCCCAACGTCTGGGATGCCCGGCCCCTAGAAAACCATATCGTTTTTTCAGGCGTAAACTTGACGCCGTCAAAATCCGGCCTTCTGGAAAGCCCTCCGGCAAACCTGTAGATCCATGGAGGATTGTTACGGAAGCCCCGGATGATTGACCCATGGGATCAAAAATCAGCGGATCCAGAACCATGCGGCTGCCGGGACCCACGGTAAACACTGTTTCATTGGCGAGAACGATACCGAGAGCGCCGTTTGACGAGGTTTCCAAAATATTTCCGCGATACACAAGGTCGCCTTCGGCAAGGTTTTCACGGCCGCCATCTATATCACCCACGACCTTGCCGTGGTCGCCCAGATGGCGGACAATTTGGCGTTGCCGAATCGGTTCATCGTTTTCTTTAAAAATCCCGGTGCCATCACAAGGAAAAGGCCGGTTCACGAACGATCGCCACCCCTAAGCGGAGACGCTGCGTCCGTGAACCGACCCCACGCTTTACTCAGCCGGCTCGGGGGCCATAGCGCCTTCGGTATAGACCGCAATTTTCTGCGATTTCATGAGGTTGACGGCATAAAGCACCAGCCCAACCGCCATAATAGCGCCGAAGAAGAAGATTGCGTCGCCCCAGGGCATCCAGCCACCTTGATCCCAATCGGCATGCCGCCGCGGCATACCGTCCGCGCCGCCGGCCAACATGACCAGCGCGGCGCCAACGGAACCGAAGACGAACAGGATCGTCGACCAGTTCCCCAGACCGTCGCTGAGCTTGCGGCCCGTCATGACCGGATAATGGTGGTAGAGCACCCCCATCCACATCATCGACATAGCAAGAATGACAGTCATGGTATGGCCGCTCTGCCACATGGTGCCATGCAGCTGGAAGGTCCATGTCGCATTCGACGTCACGACCGCACTGGCGCCATCAAGGATGTACAACGCGAACCCGGCAAACGCCAAGGTCAAGCCCGGTCGCACTTTCAGGCCATGCTTCCAGGCCGTTGCAAGGATCGTGAAAATACTGAGCGCCGAACCGATACCGGTACCCCAACTCATGATGTTGCCGTGATAGATCAGAGTGGCTGGCAAGTTCGGGAACATCGTGAAGAAGTGGTGCAGAAACGAACTGAACGACGTCAGCAGCAGAATCCAAAGCGCCGCGTTGGCGATCTTCTTGCTGTACAGTTCGCGCGTTCCGTCGGCGAGATACAATGGCATCGTCGCATAGACACCGCTGATCACCATCAATGCCATCGCTTCCATGAGGTTGTGCGCGAAGATAAAGAAGGCGAATTGGAACACCACCGGTTTCGTCGCCCACGCCACCGCATCGAGGGGAATAATCCCGTACAGTGCGGTCAGAATGTATGACGCGACGATAAGGATGGGCGTGCCCATGACCAAAAGAACGAGGGCTGCAAGAACCATTCCCAACATACCAGGATCGTCAAGGGACCGTTCGTTAAGAAGAAGATCTTCGCGTTTTTCACCGAAGAAGCTCAACTTGAGAAGCAGGATCGGATAGAGAACGATCATGTGGATCAGCACACCCGCGATGCCCGTGAAAGCGAGCAGGAGGGTCGAGTACGACCACTGCCCGGTCGCAACGCCGACGACCGGAAGCGGGTACATCAATACCAGACTAACGTTGAACCCCAGCAGAATGGCAACGGTGAGAAGGGCCGCTCCCACGTTCATGCTAAGGTACACTGCCGCGGGAAGCCACCCGCTCAACGGCTTGCCAGAGCAACCGGCGGCGCGATGCAAACCGACACCCACCATGATCTGGAACCCGAACGGGAACGCCAATGCGGCGCCGTGCGCTGTCATCGCCGTGTAGAAAAAACCGGTCCCCAAATGATAGTGCTGGATGACCGGCATGGCCAACCCGAACAGGCCGGCCACCGCCAACCAGACAAAAGACGTAACAATCATCAAAGCCGGCCAGGAATTGATCTCTTCAAGTTCGAGCCCGTCTTTTTCATCGACACCGAACATCCGATTGAATATTGGTGTGTTTTGAAGAATTTTTGTGGCGGTAAGCATCGTATTTTCCTCTCCCCAAACTCAAAACTAAGAATTCTTGGCGACGACGACAATCTCGTCGCGCATGTCGTGGTGTGCGGCCCCACAGTATTCGAGACAACGGACGGTATATTTTCCCGGCTCGGTAAATGTGTGCACGAGTTGCGTGGGGTTATCCATGCCTGGCATCAACATCATGGTGAACAGGACGCGCCCGTCAGGGTGATACACCGCGAAACCATGCATCGTGTCGGTGCTCTTGCCGGAAAACCGAACCGGCTTGCCGACTTCGATCGTCGGCCCTTCGATGTCAAACGACCAGGATTGCGCCGACACGCTGACTTCGGTCAGTGGCGCTCCCGATGCAATCACCTTTGCGGAGACGACCGTCGGCATATAGCCGATACTTCCGACGTTAACGCCGACGAAGACCACCAAGACCAGGCCAATCCATAACCACTCCGCCTGCACATAACTGGTTTTCGGCGTATCGCTGGCCCGGGCATCCGTGACTGATTTTCGATACAGGATCCATGTGAACACAATCGTGAATGGAATCAGCATGAAGAGTACCATTCCAAAGGCTCCCCATCCTGTCAGGTAGAAAGCATCTAACATTTTTTTCAGGCCCCCCGCGTTGGATTAGAATGTTGAAATTTAAAGCTACGCCAAAATCTATACCACCAAGACTACGCAAGTACTAAATAAATTATATACATTTATTAATAGACGCGGATTCAAGTTGCTAGTGCAACAGGTGGATCAATGCCGAAGAATACCTGATTGGGCGTTTTTATTCCAAGGCATTTTCGGGGTCGGTTGTTCAATTTATCCATAACATATTTGATCTGCTTTTCAGTGATCCTGGTAACGACCATATCGTTTGCGTCGCTTCTTCTGACAACGCAGGTGACGGTAAAGAACACCGCCCTTTGCTTTATCTTGGAGGACATATTGATAAATCCATTCATGGCTAATGCTGGTGCTGTGTTCTGCTTCAAGCCAAAGGCTGATCTGCTCAGGGCTCCATTCCTCTCGAAGCAGGCGTTCGACCAAAAGCCACATCTCTATGGTAATACGTGGCTGGAATTTGTTCTGACACCGCTCAACAGAAAAGTTATGTGCTTGCCTGGGACGATACCCACGTAAACCCCTATTTCGTCTAAGTTCACGGCTAATCGTGGATTTGTGAACACAAACTACTTCCGCAGTCTCCGTTTGGTTCAATCCCGCTTTCATTAATGCCTGTATCTGATATCGTTGCTCTCGGGTTAACTGTGTGTAGTATCGCATATATGCCTCTCATTCTTGCCGGAACGAAAGGTTGCGATGCTACCGCAGCTTAACCTGTACGCCGACAGATGAGTTGCACTTACAACTTGAATTCACGAGATTTTGTAAATTAATACCATATTTTCAGCAACTGAGTATGAATATTAAGAATTATAGTTTTTATTTATAGATCGATAGTATTTTCTTATTTAGTTATCGTTGGTTTTATCCGTAGACTTGCCGCGGTTTTCAGTCAGGCGGCGCAGTCCCAGTCACGCGAACACCCGCACGAAGAATGTTTGTCGGCTGATCGTGCGTATTTTGGATATTATTTGCGCCGCACTGCCGGGAAAGAACAATGACTGACCGCGATTGCAAGCTCTGTGGATTGCCCGTGCCGAACCCGCCCATCGTCGCCGATGGACACCGGTTCTGTTGTATGGGATGCCGGGAGGTCTATCGGGGGTTTGGCCCCGATGTCCTGGGCCGCGAGGCCGTTCCGGCGATGACCGAAACTGTCCCTGCCGTGGGTGGACGCGAAGCCTACCTTCGAATTGACGGCATGCATTGTTCATCTTGCGAAGTTCTGATCGAGCGCCTGACCGCGCGAGTCGCGGGTGTCCTGTCGATGCGATCAAGCTACGCTACATCCACCGCCCGGATCGTCTACGATCCTGATATCATCTCGGAAGTTGACCTTCCGAAAGCCATCGCCATTTCCGGGTACAAGGCGCGCCTCGTCACCGATGCCGCGCCCGAGATCGACACTCGGCTCGATCTTCTCCGGGTGCTGACCGGGGCCTTCCTGACCGGCCTGGTCATGATGATCTATATTGTTTTCTTCTATCCTGTGAATCTTGGTTTGATCCCTGCGAGCGATTTCGAGCCGATCTGGTGGCTCGCCTATGACTTTTCGCCGAAAGTGATGTTCGTGGTGACCACCGTCCTCATCACTTACGTCGGCGCGCCGATGTTCCGCGGCGCCTGGATCGGCATACGGGCGCGCATGCTGAACATGGACAACCTGCTCACCGTCGCAGTTCTCGCGGCATACGGCTACAGCATCGCGCAGTTGGTCGAAGGCTCCCACGATTTGTATTTCGATGTCGCGGCAACCATCACGACCGTCGTCGCCATCGGACGCTATTTCGAGAAATCGGCAAAAGCCGAGGCAACCAGGGAACTGTCGTCCCTCATGGAAGCCAGGGCGCCGAAAGCGCGAATTCGGTGGGGTGGCGACTACAAACTGCTGGACATCGCCGACCTGGAACCCGGCGAACACGTCGTGGTCTGGCAGGGCGAGCCGATCCCGGTCAACGGGATCGTTGTTTCCGGGCGGGCCGCCGTCGATGAATCGCTGATGACCGGCGAGCCGTTCCCGATCTTGCGCGAACCGGGCGACCCTGTCCTCGGCGGCTCGGTCGTCGTCGAAGGCGACCTTTCCATTGAGGTCGGCTTCGTTGTCGAAAGCCAGATAAATAACCTGGCTCGCGTTCTGTGGAACGTCCAGAGCGGCAAAGCGGGCGCGCAGCGCCTCGCGGACCTGGTGGCGCAGGTCTTCGTTCCGGCCGTCTTTATCCTGGCCGCAATCGTGACGGGAAGCATGTTGCTTGCCGACAGGCCGTTGGCAGACGCCATTCTCGCCGGTCTCGCGACGCTGATTGTGTCGTGTCCGTGCACCTTCGGGCTGGCAATTCCCTTGACCACCGCAGCGGGTGTCAGTGCGGCGCTACGCCGGGGAATCATCATCAGCAGCGCCGATGCATTTGAGAAAGTCCCGAAAATCGATATTGTCGCCATCGACAAAACCGGAACGCTATCGACCGGCAATATGACGGTCGTCGATGTTTCGGGTCCACCGGATGTTCGACGCTATGCCGCAGCGGTGGAAAGTCTCTCATCGCATCCGATCGCCAAGGCCATTGCCTTGCTCGACGACGAATTGATCGCCGAGGATCTCGTCCTTCATCCCGGCAAGGGAGTTATCGCAACCGTCGATGGGCACAAGGTCGCGGTTGGCAGCCGCTCGCTGTTCATTCTGTTGGGCTGGGACCTTCCCGGTGACATCGCCGAGGGTGCGCCTGATCACACCAGGGCGCCCAGCGTCATTTCTTATGTCGGCTGGGATGGCGTCGTGTGCGGGAAGATCGCAACCAGCGACGATTCGCGTCCGGAATGGGAATTCGTCATCGATAAACTTCGTACTCATTGCCGCGTCGTTCTTTTGACCGGCGCCGAGCTCTCAAGCGGATATGAAGACCATGTCGATGAAGTCTTTTCGGGCGTTCCGCCGGAAGGAAAGGCCGCCGTAATACGCCGCCTGCGACAGGACGGCAGTGTCGTCATGATTGGTGACGGCAGCAATGACGCACCGGCCTTGGCGGCGGCTGACCTGGGTATTGCGTTCGGCGCGCCAACCGCCCTCGCCGCGGAAGCTGCCGACATTATTATTCCCGGCGAACGGTTAGGCCGGATATTCATTGCTTTCGATTTGATCGCTACTGTTCGGCGTCGTGTGCGTCAAAATCTGGGCTGGGCGCTGTTGTACAACGCCATCGCCATCCCGCTCGCCATCACCGGATTACTCAGCCCGGTGTTCGCGGCGCTCGCCATGTCATCGAGCAGCCTGCTCGTCGTCTGGAATTCGTCGCGGGCCATGCCGGTCACGGAAATTGCCGAGATCCGGTAATGGCTGTTGCAAATGCAGGTGGGGTATCGGCTCAAGCGCCGCGTCGGCGCCGTTATGGTGATGATGGCCATCTCCCGTTAACGCCGAAGCCGATGTATAAACACCGAGCACCATGACGAACCCGCCGGCTATTTGGCGCACCACGGGCCGACGCAGGGTTGCCTTCAGGAAATCGTACGCGCCGCCGACAACCAGCAACGACGGAAGCGTCCCAAGGCCAAAGCCCAACATCATCAAGGCGCCGCGCTGAGGCGATCCGGACAGCGCCGCCAATACCAGGGCGGAATAGACCAGTCCGCATGGCAGCCATCCCCAGACCAGCCCCAGGCCGAAGGCATGCATTGGCGACTTCACCGGCAAAAAGCGCGCTCCTATCGGCCGGATGTGCCGCCAGACGCCGTTACCGATTTTTTCGATCCACGAGACGGATCTGGTCCACCCGAAAAGATACGCACCTGCCGCTATCATGAACAAGCCCGCGACCATCTCGCCCAGTGGAAGCGCCAATTCGGGTGAAAACCGAGTCGATTGCGCCCCGATCACGCCGGCCAGAGCGCCGGCGAAGGAGTAACTTGCGATACGTCCGGCATTGTATGTCAGGTGATAGCCGATACCTGATCGAGGCCGTCCACCATCCCGGGAGGCCCCGCCGGAACTGATCGTCCCGACGATCCCGCCGCACATGCCGATGCAGTGCGTCGATCCCAAAAGCCCCAGTGTCAGCGCTGTGATAAACGTCGGGTCCATGACTTTGCTCCGAATGCTCCATGGATTTATGGCATGAAATCGATTCAGAATACAATTGGAAGCGGTAATAGATCGTTTGAATATATGTATTTGATGTTCTTTATCTTTCAAATTTTTATCAATAAAAAAATCATATGTATCGATAAAGCCAAATAATTATATTGTTTGTTCAATTTGTATAGAATGGAATTCTGAATTTCCAGGAGGGGGAATTGCGATGACCATTACGACACTGAATGTGGACGGCAATGCGGCAGACGGCTCGCTCCTCGACCTTGATTCGACTGGCGTCAAAATTGTTGAACTGACGGGCCCCGAAATTGTGGTGCAGCGCGCCGGCTTCACCGACTATGCGCTGCTTCTGAAACCGCGAGTCATGTCGCTTGTCGTGTTTACAGGCTTTGTTGGTTTGCTTCTGGCGCCAGGGCATATTGATCCGTTATCCGCCATTGCCACCGTCGTTCTGATCGCGATCGGGGCCGGTGCATCCGGCGCGATCAACATGTGGTACGACCGCGATATCGATGCCCGGATGACCCGGACCATGAACCGCCCGATCCCGGCCGGGCGCATGATCCCTGGCGCGGCCCTTGCATTCGGGACAGTCCTGTCCATCCTGTCGGTGCTTGGCATGGAGCTTGCCGTAAACGCTTTTTCGGCATTCCTGCTGGCCCTGACCATCGCCTATTACGTCTTCATTTATACGATCTGGCTGAAGCGCCGGACACCCCAGAATATTGTCATCGGTGGCGCCGCCGGCGCGTTACCGCCGATGATCGGATGGGCCGCCGTAACCGGTGGCGTAGACGCCGGATCGATCATCCTTTTCGCCATCATTTTTATGTGGACGCCGCCGCATTTCTGGGCGCTTTCCCTATTCCGGGCAAGCGATTATGCCAACGCCGGAATTCCCATGTTGCCCGTTGTCTCGGGTGTAAAAGAGACCAAGCGGCAGATCATTATATACAGTTTGTTGCTTGTGCCGACGACACTGTTGCCCGTGGCGATCGGAATGTCCGGGTGGCTTTACGGCGCGATTGCCTGCGTCCTGGGCATCTACTTCCTGATCCACGCAAGGCGCGTGTGGCATGACGAGACGAATGCAGCACCCCGCGCCATGTTCTTCTTTTCGATTTTTTTCCTGTTCCTGATTTTCGGCGGGCTCGTCGCCGACCACTACCTTGGAATGCTCTAGAATACCGATTCGAGATCCAGGTGAATTGCCGATTCGAAAAAATTCTTCGTGACCACCGATGGACGTTCGGAATTCGTCATTTGCAGCCCGATCATTTGGGAAATATCCGGTTCCGACAATTTGACCAATTTTGTATCCGGCGGGGTTGAGCAAAACGCAAAACTTTCTCCAGGCACGATCGCCGACCACGCCCCGGAGCGAACATGAGCGGCCAAATTTATCAGAGAATTGGATTCGATCTGCGGTTGAACCTGACATCCAAGATCGTCAAATGTCTTGTCTATGACGCGTCGGTTCTGCATATCCCGTGACAGAAGAACCAGCGGCGTCTGCGCGATTTCCGTCCACGTTACGACGTTTCGACTTCCGAAGGGTCCTCTCGCCGGAGTCAACAGCGCCAGGTTTTCGTTATATAAATTCAGCTCCTTGATTTTCGGAGATTTCGCTTCGTCCAAATATGAAATTCCGAGATCAAGAGAATAATCTTCCAGCCCAACAAGAATGTCCTGCGCGCTGTTCGTGACGACCTCGATTGTCACCCCCCTGTGTTCCTTGACAAAATTCGACGTTATCAGCGCCGAGAGAGGGAGTGCGGTCGGGATCACGCCAATCCGAAGCTTGCCCGCCAAACCCGTCCGCATCAGGCTCATTTCCTCGAACAGCTTCTCCTTTTCAGAGAGGACTCGCTTGGCGTATTCAAGAACTCGCTGGCCTTCCTGCGTCAGTCCGGTAAAACGATGTCCTCGCTGGACGATCTGAACGCCCAACTCTATTTCGAATTGGCGGATTGAACTCGAAAGCGTCGGCTGGGAAATATTGCATTTCTCAGCGGCCCGACCGAAATGGCCTTCTTCCGCCAACGTCACCAGATAATGCAAACGCCTGATGCTCACCGTCGTTTCTCCGTCGCCAGACCGAAATTCATTTTTCGGCGCCGCCCTGGGAAGTCAGAGCGTTCAGGAATCCGCCGGGGCAAAACGCCTTATCCCACGTGATCAAACTCCGGACCTATGCCGTAATCCCCACCGAAGCCAGATTTCACGGCGTTCCGATCCTGCCGGCCGACCCCTGTTTTCCAATTTTCAAATTTCGCCGAACTGGCTTATCTTCCCCGCATGGTTGACGTTATCTTGGTTGATGTACAATCACTATTTTAAATTATTCAATAAATTTTTCATATTGAACACCTGATTGAACCATCGCCGCCTCATTAGCTGTTTGCTTCCAATTCAGGTCTTGTCCTGGTTCGCCCAGAAAAATGGCCGGGACACAAAGGCCCGGCCGAATATTTCATGATCTTTACGTCGTTTAGAAAAGATCACATCAGTTTTTGTTTTATTTCGCCATATGGGTCGCGATGACATCCATCAAAGCCGGAGACAAACAATCGTACGGTTCGAGGCCGAGTTCCTTTAACCGCTGCCGCAGGGCTGCATTTTCGGATGTGTGTGCCATGGGTCATGCAGCCCTCCGCTCATTGTCGCCTGCCGACATCACCAACTTGGTGATCGCTCCTTTGTTGAACTTGAAGGTCAGCAATGCCGATGCCTGGTAGCGGGTCAGGCCAAAATCCTGGTGGTATTCGGGAGGCAGGTACTGAAGCTGTTTGTCGGTCGCTGACTGGTTTAACCATGACCGCGATTTATGGGCGCTCTCATCGGTTTCGTTTTCGTTGAGCCAATCATCAGCTGCCGCCAAACAAACGGTGCGTTCGCCCATGGCCAAAAGATGAGGGCGGTGTCCTTTGCCGCCGCCAACCGCGTGCCAGCGCCCATGCAGGAAGAAGATGCCGCCCCATGCATGGAAGCCCGGCTTGCCAACACTGGCAGTGTTTTTAACAATCGCTGATCTGACAAACCCAAGGCGGCCATGGCTTCTGCTGCTGATCCCCCGGCGTCACCGATCCGTTTCAGTCCTTCGATAAATAGTACGAAGGCCGCCGTGGAATCCTGGTTAAACAGGGCTTTGATTTCTGCACCGGTTTGACCGGTAATCTTCGATAGAATATCAAGATGCTTGCCGCCACTGCGAACGGCGGCGTCCATCATATGCATGACCCGGCCAACAGATGTGCCTGCCACCTCTGATTTGACACCAACGGAAGCCAACGCTGCCGCCAGTGCCGATGCCTGGGCAGAGCTCACACCAAAGATAGCGGTGGCCCGGGCAATCTCGGTGGTCATTTCTGTAATCTGACTTTCCGTGGCGGCAAAGTTATTGCCAAGGGCCACGATCACCGATCCCAGCACATCCACGGTATCCATAGTCTCACCAGTAACATTAAGAATGCGGGCCAAAGCCATGGCCGCCTCATTGCCGGATAAGTCCGTCGCCGTTCCCAGTTTAGCCACAGTCTCGGTAAACCTAAGAATATTGGCAGCACCCTTGACCCCTAGCTGGCCTGCACTTTGAGCGATGGCTAATAATTCATCGGTGGCCACCGGGATCCGTTTGGAAAGCGCATCAATGTCCTGACCTAATGAGGCCAGTTCGGTCTTGGACAGGTTTGCGGTCTTGCCAACACCGATCAGCCCCGCTTCAAAGTCAGCATAGAGTTTAACCATTTCTTGCAGGCCACGAATGGCCCCAGCAGCGGCAATTGCGCCGTAGAGGAACTTCATGTTGCGGCCTAGAGACTGAGCGCGATCAGATAACTTTGTGAGGCCAAGAGATGCCTTGCCACCGGCAGTCTCAATCTTCTTGAGAGACTTATCGCCTGCGCGACCCACATCCATGAGCTCAGCCTTAACCTTGCCGCCACCGTCAACGCTGAGACGGATTGCATAGGTGTGTTTGGCTTTAGCCATTAATCTGTTTCTTTCTGGTTTATCGCTTCAATCAACCCGTTTTCTGCCGCGCTCAAAAGTTCCGACAATACGCAGGTCTCAAAGCCCCGAACCTCGGCAATTTTAAGCGCCGCGCTCATATCAATGCCCGCAACATGACCAGACGGTGTAAACCGCAATTGCCCAAGGCAGGCGTTGAACACGTCCCAGACCTGGTGTTCTTCTGCTGATTGCAGGGCATGTTTCTGGTAAGGGCAAAGATCGTCATCTATGCCTTTGCTGCCTTGCGCGCAGGACGCGCCTTCTTCCCGGCATCCTTCGCAGTATCCGGGCCCGCCGCCTGACTTGAAGTGCCAGAGGCAGAGAGCCCTGATGCGTTTTTTGCGGCGTTGAGCAACATCTGCTGCAAGGTAAGCTTTTGCAGAAACTGCTCGCCGACCGGATATAGATCCATCACCGCGATTATATTGTCCCGGGTCACAGGAGGATCATCTTCGATGCCCATCCATGCGGTGATCTGGCGTGTCGCCAGTTCATAGACGACCTGACATTGCAGGAACCCGTCTCGTTCCTCCTCAACGCTGAGATCAGGAAGACCATCCAACGGCAGACCTGAGTCCTTGCGATCTCGTACCTGGACTTCCACAGCCTCGACGCGACGTCGGGCACCGGCTTGAGCCGCTGCCATTGCCGTTGTGGTTAAGGGTGTAACGGTGACGGTAATGGCGTAGGGCAGTTCAATATCAAAGGGTTCGTTCGGTTGTTTTAATGAGATCATGTGTATTCCGTCCCATCCAGATCGTTAATCAATGTCACCGTTAGCATGCGACCTGCCGCTTCATTCTTGGCTCCTTGAAAATCAAAGCTCGCCTGAATGCCACCGGGTCCTTCCACAGCCAGTTTCGGCTTGGGAAGATAAACTTCGTGGGCGATGAACATGACGCTGGATGTGCCAACCGTGTAACCAAACTCCAAATCCACTGGCGTTCCGCTGGAGGCGGCGTCAATCAGGGTGGTGTCGGCAAACCGCACATCAATGCGACCGGACAAAGACGCCACCGTCGGATCGGCACCATCGATCAACCCATCAGAACGGATGGTCTCGATTTTCTCCAGATTGTTCGAATAAGTCAGTGAGCCAGAGGTAAGGTTTGCGACCGCCGTTCCTGCTTTCTTGATGGAGCCCTGAAACTGGCTGATGCGGTTAAAGGCAAGTGTACTCGGTGTGCCGCCTTGCGAAGTGCCGTTACGGGTCAGCATGGCGGGATTTAAGAGAGGCGTTCGCTCGAAAGTTGGCTCGCAAATACCTTGGATTAAACATAGGGGAGATGGCTATCAGGTCATACGACGTCAGCAAACCGCTTAATGCCGTTCTGGATGAGATCAAGAGGCGCAACATTATTGAAACGACCATGTACAGGGCCGGGCGCCGTATCCGCATCGTTTTTAGAAAAAACCCTGTAAGGAAATGACTTTGTGTTGGATGCAATAAAAAGCCACTCATCCGTCTATCAAGATCATTTTTTCTAACACATTTACCTTTAGGCACTCTGGACATCCCCCCTAAAATTTCAACGAGAATTTCATTGCCCTAAATCATGATTCACACTATCCTGAAAACACGACAAGAAAATGGTTTGATCCACAATTATGACCCATCGTTCGCTCGGAGTAGCTAATGGCTAAGGAAGACGGGGTGCTTAGTTGGAGTGTTATGAGACGACTTGAATTCGTCGAATTCAGGCTGTTCTGGGAGGGACATGTGAACAGGGGCGACCTAATAGAAGCATTTGGGATTTCGGTGAACCAAGCGTCCACCGACCTAAACCGCTATCTAGGCATTACCCCAGACAACATGGAATATGATAAAAGCGCCAAGGCCTATATTCGGAAACCTGAGTTTAAGGCGCAATTCCTCCAACCAGATGCCAGCCGCTATCTTTCACAGCTTCGTTCTCTTGGTGAAGGCATTCTTGAACCGTCAGAAAGCTGGATCGGCGGGATGCCATCGTATGATTCTGCCCCAACACCGGCACGTGGCGTAAAAGCGATTACATTACGAACGATTGTAGCTGCAATCCGTCGTAACGAGGGCGTCGAGGTAAAGTACCAGTCGCTTTCCAGTCCTGAACCCCGATGGCGCTGGATTGCGCCACACGCGATCGGGTTCGACGGGTTTCGCTGGCACACAAGGGCCTTTTGCATGACCGATGAGGTCTTCAAGGATTTTCTGCTTTCGCGGATGCTTAAAACAAGAGGCACGCGCCAATCTGACGTTTCGTCTGATCAAGATGCCGAATGGCATGACCATGCGACACTGGAAATCGGCCCGCATCCCGACCTGTCTGAAAGTCAACAGAAGGTGATCGCGCTCGACTATGGCATGCGAGGTGGTAGTGCAAAAATTAAGGTTCGGAAAGCCCTCCTTTATTATGCGCTTCGTCGACTTGGCCTCGACACCGACCCAACGGCCCGTCGCCCTCAAGATCAGCAAATCGTATTACTGACACCATTGCCTAATGTTTCGATGGACGACGTGTTGCCGGGGAGAAGTTTATGACTGTGATTGAACCGTCTGCAGAAATGCAGAAGATAATTACACTGCGGTATATTGTAGGTTTTCTTGGTGAGAAGTCTCAGTTTGGCTGGTGGCCTACTGCATTCTACGATACTTCAAGCCGCCTTTTCCTGGAACCCGTTTTTTCTAAAACCGCGCCTCTCGCTCAATACCACGGTGTTGTTGAGGCGGGACGCCGTGTTCACGATGAGCATCTAAACGTAGGTTCTTATCATCTTTTTCGGTTATCTGAGGAAATTGAACAAAACCTTCACGCGATGGTGCAGGCTAAATTAGGAGAGCTGTTTGACAGTGAACTAACATCCACCTCGGATGCTGCGTTGGGAGCGCTGGGGGAGCCTAAAGCAGGCGGATCTGAGCCAGTGGAAGGTCCGATTTTAGTAGGAGAAATTGGGAATTTACTGAGTGCTGCAGTATTGGGCAAACTTGCTAACATTTACCGCACTGCTTTCTCGACCAACACACAAGCTTTTCCTTATTTGGTGAGCTGATGAAAAGTGCACCCTACACAACTCAGCTACAAGCTGGCCTAGGTCTTGTTAACGAGACAAAGGCTCTTCTTGAATTGTGGTCTGTGGGGATGCCAACTAGCCAGCTTAACCAGGTTGCATTGGAATCTGGTCATTTTCCTAAAATTACTGCGCGCCGTCTTCGTAATATTATCTCGGAATGCTTTGCCCCTCGCTATCTTGTCTCAAGTGGGGCCCCCGCCCGTCATCTTCAAAAACTGTCCGTTGCGGTTCCAACGCCTGATCTAATTCAGCTTATGCTCATTTTTACCTGTCGGGCCAATCCTATATTAGGCGATTTTGTACGGGATGTTTACTGGATGCGCTATAGCGGCGGTTATCAGGAAATTACGAATGATGACGCTCGTGTATTTGTTGAGCGCGGCATTGACGATGGAAAAACATCGAAACGGTGGTCCGAGTCAACCGTTCGGCGCGTATCTGCCTAACTGCCTCTTCTCACAACGCGGATACTTAGCCTACTTCCCTGAGGACGATCAGATTGTGTCACTGGCTCTGTTTAATAGCACTGCCTTTGATTATATCTTCAAAACGACTTTGGGGCGCTTTGGGTATCCGGAGTTCCTAGTTGGCATACTTAAGAAAATGCCGATCGCGGAACCGAACGAGGTTGACGCCGATAGATTTGGAAGCCTTGCCCGGATGGGTTGGTCGAAAAAGCGAAACCTCGATACAGTCGAAGAAACCTCTCACGCCTTTCTATTACCGGCTGCACTGCGCGCACGTCTTCCTGATCTCTGACCGGTTCACCTTGAATGATGTAACTTTCTCCCTCAACGATGAGCGTATCACCTGGCCGAGGGTCTAAAATGTCCGCTGCCAGAACATCAAACAATGAATTTCCGGTGCGTACTCGGGTGTCTCCAAAATCCAGTACTTGATCAGCGCGTTTGGCGATCACATGAATATTAACGGAAGCACCGTCTGCTTTTTGATAAATCGCCTTTTGAGCGAGATTGGGATCCGCAAACAGGCGGCCCATGGCGTCATCAAATGCATTGGTCATGGCACAAATAGAAAAGGCGACCCGAAGGCCGCCCTATCCTTTAAATATCTAAAACGAGGTTAGCCGTTCACACTTTCCTTCAGAGCTTTACCAGCTTTGAACTTCACAGCTTTGCTTGCGGCAATCTTAATGGTCTCGCCGGTTGAGGGATTACGGCCATCACGAGCCGCTCGGTCAGAAATTTCAAAGTTACCGAATCCTAACAGTGCGATTTTCTCACCTTTGGTCAAAGTTTCGCTGATGGTATCGAGTACAGCACTTACTGCAGTACCGGCGTCAGCCTTGGAAATCCCAGCTTTTTCAGCAACGGCGTCTTTAAGATCATTAAGATTCATCGAATTCTCCTTTAAATAATGTACAAAGGCCTCAATAGTCCGCATTGATCTGAAACACAATCTGTTAGTGAATTTACCATGCCTGCATCTATCTCCCTTCATATCCGCCTAGCCACCATCGAACCAGAAATCTGGAGACAAGTCACAGTCCCCGCCAACTATACCTTGGCAGGCTTGCACTTTGTCATCCAAGCCGTGATGGGTTGGGAAGGTGATCACCTGCATCTCTTTGTCATTGATGGCAAACACTACGGTGTACCTGATGATGAGGCTGGTGGCCGAGCTATTGCTGAGGAAGCCAATGTGAGGCTGTCCCATGTTTTATTAGAAGGCCACACATTTTTGTACAGCTACGATTTCGGCGACGATTGGCGTCATGAGATTGACGTCGTTAAAGTTAGTGATGCAATCGCCCCTTTAGCTTGCCTTGATGGTAAACGGGCCTGCCCACCGGAAGACAGTGGCGGGCCTTATGCTTACGCCGATTTAGTGGAAGCCGTTCGAGCACCCAAATCCGCCGATCCAGAATTCCTGGACTGGATCGGCGATTTTGATCCGGAAGAGTTTGATCTAAAGCTCGCAAACAAACGTCTGAAAGCCCTGAGCAAACCAAGCTCTACAACGCACTAAGATCAGGTGCGCTTGCCTTTCATCAACACACGCGGGCGCGTGCAGATGGGCAGCGGGTTAGACTGGGCATGAAGAGCGACCCATCGGCCAAATTGGGTGTCCGGTGCCTGCTTGCCTTGCGAGCCCAGCTGTAAACCGTCGGTGTTTCATAGCCGGTATCGATGGCCAGCTTAGAAATTCGAAGGGCGGCACCGGTTTCATGAGACCAGGTATGACCAAGAAGTTCACTTAGATCGCTCCAAGCGCCCGCATCGCCGGGCCCACCATCAATTACGATGTGATCAACAAGCCAACTTTCTAGGCCACGGCCCCAGGCCCACACATCAACTTCAATACGGTCTTTTTGAACATCAGCACCAGCCGTTAAGAACAAACCTCCGGTTGGAACCGTGCCTGTCTTCCAAGGCGTTCGCCGATCATAAAGTCTCTGCCAGTCAGGCGCGTCACCGGTTTCTGCCCAGGTTTCTCCAAGGGACGTATTGACGAAGGTTTTCATACCTTCCGCACCCTGGGCTTTGGCAGATAAAAATGCCCGGGCCATCTCGCCAAGCTTTACCCACGGAGAATAAATCTCATTCAGATGAAACCCGGCAACCCCGGCAAAGGGTTTTTCCGCTCGCCATTCGCCAAAGCGTACCGCTGCCCAGCGTTTTGGATCGCTCCAAAACACGCCACAATGCTGGCAGGTATAATGGGCCGTTTCTGGCAAATGCTTACCGGTTTTATCTTTGTCCCACTGAACCTGCTCCCAACGTAAGACCTGATGCTCGCCGCAATCTGGGCAAGGCACCCAAAACCGTCGTTGGTCACTCTCTTCCCAAGCCGCATCAATCCGGCTCACCCCCTTAATGGTCGGGGTGGAGACCATAATGATCTTGCGGTTCCAAAAAGTGATTGTGCGTTTCTTGGCCAGATTAACTGGATCACCCTCGGCTCCGGCGCTGGCCGGGTAGCGATCGACTTCATCAAAGAGTAAAATCCGGATCGGGCGCATGGCCAAACCCGAAGGCGCGTTCGAGCCAACCAGGGTCAGCTGCCCACCGGTAAATTTCTTGTGCAGGATCTTGTTGGATCCATCCCGCGATTTAGGGTTGGACAATTTGTCCCGTAGACATTCTGTGTCGCGGACCATGGGTGCGAACCGGTCCTTGGACCAGGATTCAGCATCTCGTTCCGTTGGCAAGACAACCATGATCGGTGCCGGGTCTTGATCCACATGGAAGCCGACCATGTTGAGGCCAATTTCTGATTTACCCACCTGGGAAGATGATTTAACAACCACCGTTTCCACAGAGGCGTCAGAAACGGCATTCATAATGCCACGTTGATATTCAGCTCTGTCCGTATGCCATTGGCCCGGCTCTGAGCTTGATTCAGAGCTTAGTTTTCTGTTTTGGTCTGCCCATTGGCTTATCGTCAGGCTTGGCGGCGGCGTTGCCGCTTTCAGCGCGCTCATCACCGTCGTCTTCAAACCTGCCGTCACCGTCAGGGTGAGGGGAGATTTCAACGTCGGTGGTGGCGATTTCCGTGAGGACTTCAAAGACCGCTTTTTTGATGACGTCTTTGGCTTGGGCGATGCTTGTCGTTTCATAAACCACCGGTGCTATTTTGTCGGGCAGCACCAGCAGTCGTGCCCGCATGAGCGCCACGATATCCGTCCATGCCCGTTTCACATCGGGAGCCGGTAACAATTCTCCCCGCATTTGTGAGGCTTCCATTTCGGCCAGATCCGCTTTGGCTTTAACCAGGCGGGCGCGCCCAGTGCCGTAATCAGCAGGGCCGACTTCACCCTTTAGGGAGAGCTCGCGCAGATAACGAATATAGCCGCGCACTGCGCCGACCATTTCGTAGCGACCGCGCGCAACCTTTGGAATGATGCCTTCAGCACTGAGCTGACGGACACGGCGTTCAGTGATGTCGAGCAACTTCGCTAGCACATCAGCGGATTGAGCGGTTTCAGCCATGGTTTGCCATTAATCTTATTAATTACAGTCTATTAACGTTGATGTATGGCCGCTTTAGAGCGTTACTGATTCAACCAATTGATTGAGCCAGAAGGAATAATTATGACCAACATTGCTATTTTAATGAACGACGGCAGCACAGAAATACCGCGCCCCTGGAACCGAGCATCTAGCGAAAGCGAACTGCTGGAACTGATCGAACATTATATTTCTCATCACACTGGCAAGACCGGTAAACGGGCATTAGATATGATCAACACCGACCACATCGATTTGGATGCCACCATTGCCAACATCGCGTTACGTGATGGCAAAGTCGTCCGTTTCTACGCATTCACAGAACAGTTTTAATCGGAGCACATCATGACCAACACCATTAACCTCGCCCTGACGGAAATTGCTCAACGCCATTTTCAAATTGAAACTTTAGAAACGCGCAAGAGCGATAGCCTTGATTTTCACGATGTCAGTGTTTGGTCGATTAAGGACGCCCTCATCGAGGCCTTTGAACTGGGTAAGAAGAAAAATTCCATTTAACCAACTTTACACCCAGACCTTGCGGAACCGGATTTCTTCAAACACCCGGCGCAAGGTAAAGCTGCGCACAATCGAAATGCCGGTGAAAATAGCACCAATGGCAAGATTGTCAGAGAGGGTCACGTCGAGCCCAAACATTGGGAAAACCAAAATTTGAGCCGATACGGCAACGCCATATCCAACGGCGACGTTGGTGAGTGATTCCAGCAAAGACATTTGTTTTGACTGTTTCATGTGGTGGGCCTTCCTTCCTTAATTTCTTCAAACGAACGGCCATCACCATCCAGTATTGCTTTTTCACCTGTTATGTTTTGCCAACGCAATATTGCGACGTCCACATAAGCCGGGCTCAACTCAGAGCCGCAACATACGCGGCCCGTACTTTCCGCCGCTATCAAGGTTGTTCCAGATCCCATGAAGGGCTCGTAGACCACCTGTCCCGGACTTGAGTTATTCAAGATCGGTCGACGCATGCATTCTACCGGTTTTTGTGTGCCATGAATGGTCACACTGTCTTGGTCCCGGCTTGGTATTTGCCAGAGCGTTGTCTGCTTGCGATCACCTGCCCAGTGGCCTTTGCCCGTCTTTTTGACAGCGTATAAACATGGCTCATGCTGCCAATGATAATCTCCACGGCTCAGCACCAAACGCTCCTTGGCCCAGATGATTTGTGAGCGAACTTTAAATCCTGATTCTTCGAGGCTCTCTGCCACGGTCGCCGCGTGCAATGCCCCATGCCAGACATAAGCAACGTCACCCGGGAACAAGGCCCAGGCTTCGCGCCAGTCTGCGCGGTCATCATTCAACACTTTCCCAACCCGTTTGGTTGCAGTGGCACCAGCTTGGTTACGCCATGACGGATCATACTCAACGCCGTAAGGCGGGTCCGTGACCATGAGGAGCGGTTTTACCTTGCCCAACAATCGCTCCACATCGGTGGCGACAGTCGCGTCACCGCAAATCAAGCGGTGGTTTCCAAGGGTCCATAAATCCCCGGGGCGCGTAACAGGCTCTTCAGGCGTCTCCGGAATATCATCTTCGCCTTCAAGAGCTTCTCCATCAGCCATCACAGCAGCCAATAAACAGGCAAGGTCTGCATCGGAATAGCCCGAGCCGATAAGCCCTTGTTCACTGGACTCAAGTCCTTGCAAAATGGCTGCTAAAATTTCCTGATCATTTTCCGCTTTGTCGGACGACCGGTTATCGACCACCAGAATGTATTTTGCTTCTTCGTCATCCACATCCACGTAAATGACCGGGAACTTTTCCAACCCTTCGGCCTGTGCCGCCATGAAGCGGTGATTACCTGCAAGGATGTGCCCAGTTGAACGCTGCACCACCAAGGCCCCATAGAACCCGTTGGCAGAAATGCTCTCTCGGATACTATCCACATCACCCCGGCGCGGATTGTCTGGGTGGCAGGCAAGTTTGCCAGCGGCGACCATTTCGATCTTGTCGCCGGTATTGATGATGTTTGCAGTCATACGTTCTTTCTTCCCAGGAATTGGGGCGTTTCCGTTTGTGAAGTCAGGGCCATTTCCGATTGCGGTTCGAGATGGAGTTCCTCAAACGTCAATGGTTCCGCGCCTTACGGGCGGAATTCTTGAACATCAATCGGAAACGGAAATGGGTTTTTTGAGCTCGTCACTAGGAAAATGCCGCGCTGAGCCCTCCCGTATGGGATATCGGCCAGGAAGGACCCAATATATCAAAGGGTTAGCAGGGCCGGGTCTTGCCGGGGCAATCCCGGACGCGTTTTCCTCAAGTCTGACGAAAATATAGCCCAATTTTCCGAATGTGTCTCACCTTGCGATGTGTCACCAAAAAGTGTGTCACTTTACGATTTTGATTGACAACCTTCCGGCGCTCTTGATCACAAACGACCGTGATCGCTTCGCGGCAACGGGCAAGCCGTTAAGCCGTAGGGCGATGACACTGAGCGCAAACTTGTGCCGACGGATGGCGGTGGATCGGCTGATCCCAAAGCTCCAACAAATTTCCTTCCAGTGTTTACGCTCGGATCGCATCCAAACCAAACGGGCATCCTCAACATCAAGATAACCCACCCACATCATCGTCTCATCCATGCGTGAGATCGATGCTGCTGACGGCGGTGGGCGACGCATGGGCACGGGCATTTGCCCGACCTTGTCAGCGAAGCTCTGGACCATGTCAGGCCAGACGTTGAAATACCCTTGAACCTTTTGCTCGGGCAACCGCTTGAGCACGTCAGCGGCTTCCTCCAAGCGGTCCTCCACCAAGGATGGCGTCCAATCAGTCATGATGGTTCTCCGTGCTTTCTTGCCGCCTGCCATAGAGCTTCTCACCCAGTTGACGGATCAGTTCTTTCTCTGGCCAGGTCAACCGATCATCCTCGATGGACACGGCAAGCATGCCTTGCTCGCACCAGCCATCTTTTTTGACCTGGTCCACATTGCGACGTGTGCCGCCAAACCCTCGTGGATGCCACTTCATGGCGCACCTCCCATGCGGTGATCCTGTGCCCAACCCAACAGGGCCAAGGCATCGGCCTCATTGTCGTCAGCAGGATTGAACCCACGGTGGCGCATAGCGTTGATCACGGCTTCTTTGTTAGCGTTGCCCTTGCCGGTGGCGTGGCGCTTGATGGTGCCGACGGGAACGGCCTCATAGGGGATTTGATGATGTTCACACCAGGCAGTGACGTGTGCCAAAAACCCACCGTAGGCGTGGGCGGCATCGACACCGATGTGACGGCGGACTTCCTCGACGAACACGGCATCCAGACCACCGGCCATTTGCTTGACCTCGGTGAGCCACTGCTTGAACCGCAGGAAGCGCATGCCACCACCTTGCCAGCGGTCGTTTTTAAATTCGACTGTGCCACTGGTGATGGATTGGTCTTGGCCATGCAATGCCCATCCGGTCTTGGTGCCGAGGTCGATGGTTAGAATTGTTAGATCTGGTTTAACCATTTTACGATCTCCTGCTTGACTGAGTGACCCGGGAAAACCGTGAATGGTGTTTTGATGCTGCAACCGGTTGCCCAGGCTTGCTGTGTTGTTTGCAACGTCGGTTGATATATTTAACTTTCAGGCCGGTTTTGATTTCAAATGGATGGCCGGTTTCTGCACAATGGCTTTGCCAGACGAGCAGCGTTGTTTGTCGCCCATCAGCTCTGACATGTGGTTCATGTGCGACAAGTTCATACCGCTGCCCCTCTTTCATCAGGATGGTTCCTATTTCAGGTTGAGAATAAAAATCGACTTTCCGTACGACCCTGTTTTTGGTCATGGCAAATTCCTTTTTCAAATTGCAAATGTGGTGGTGGATTGATGGGCCGAGTTCATGCTCATACGTCGGCATTGGCCAAGAGGGTGTGGCCAAGCGTAAGCGGTGGCCACTACCCGATACCCCTGTAAGGGTAGGGGAAAGACTGAATAGTTGGCTGACCTCTGTAACCCGCAGAAAATAAGGGGTTGCAGCAACTATCCAACTATTCAAATCAACTATTCGACTGAATAGTAAAACGGACCTTAACCAACTGATATTATTGGAAAAGTGGGTTCGGTAACTATTCACTATTCGGACGTTTTGAATAGTTGATTGTCTGATTTTGGCACGCATCATTGGGCAATTTCCTCGTCCGGATAGACCCACACATTTGGGTTTTCAACCTCGAGAGCAGTGCCGCTATTACGACATTTAAAGTGGGTTGGAAGGATGGGGTGAATGAGCTCTGAGACCTCTCCTGTTTCGCCGTCAATGACCTCCTCAGTGCGCCCGAGTTGCATGTTTTCAACGCACAGATAACCAAACCTTGAGCCTCTTAAAGAGGGCACATTGTGGGCGTCATAATTCTTGAAGAATTTGATATACCCCTTGGTGGCAAGCACACGTATGCGCTCACCAATCGTCGTTCTTCCACCAAGACCGACCCTGTTCTCAAAGGCTTCAGAAAACTGGGTGGCGGTATAAACATTGCCTTTCCGAGCCTCTTCAAAAAGAACATGAACGATGGTTTCTCCCTTGCGGATACGCTCTGCATCCAGCCTTTCGCCATACTCCTTGCGAACCAGACGCTCTGATGACTGGTCAATCTCAACCCAGCCGCCGTCACGTTTATCGACAACCTTGGCCGCCAAGGCGGGGCCATTGCGAAGCTCTGTGATTAGGCGACGTTCGGGTTGAGCTTCGTCGGGTCGGAACAAGATCATGCCTGAGCTGTAATAACCGCGCAGTGAACCAGCCCCGGACAGAGCCTGGAAGGGATCTTCATCGACCTGTTTCTTGGAAAGCTTCTTGGTGTGGTGGACCAGAATGATGCCAGCACTAGGATCGACGTTGTCACGCAGTTGCTCCACACGGTCGCGCAAGAAGAACAGCATGGCATTGTTGTCGTTCTCGCTAGCCCCGGCCTCGCCGCCGTCAAAGACGTTGCGGATGGGATCAATGACGATGATGTCGAGCCCGTCAGGGAAGTGTTTTTTAATGAGAGCCGTGACTGTGGAAATACCAGCCTCATTCAAGATCAGTTTAAGCTGAGGCGTGACCACCAACTTGTCGTGCGCCTTCTCGATCACCTCAGGCGGCAGGTTAATCTGGCGAATGCGCTCACGCAGATAGTGGTATTGGATCTCGGCCTGCAGATAGAACACCCTCAGAGGATGTGACGGTTTAAAAGAGAGAAAATCGACACCAGCGGCCATGTGAACCAACCAGCTAAGGAGAAAATCACTTTTGCCAACTTTGGGGGCACCGCCGAACACCAACAGTCCTGACGGCGTCAAAATACGCGGTGCAATGATGTCTTCGGGCATAGGGGATGTGTCAGACAGCAGATGTCCCAGGCTGAATGCCTGAGCATGGGATCGTGTTTTGACAACGGCTTGCCGCCCGGTATTGGCGATGAACGCAGCCACGTCCATGCCATCGTCAACCGCGTCCGCTGCGTCCCATTTGTCTGGTTTGTCACCCGGTGGCATAAGAATGGCGACCGATGAGGCCCCAATGTTTAACGCAGCTTGCGCAGCCGCCTCGGCGTATTGCCAACCAGCAGCATCCTTGTCAGGCCAGATCAAAACACGTTTGTTTATAAGCGGTGTCCAGTCGGTTTTTTCTATCGGCGCACTGGCACCGTTCATGGCAGTGGTGGCGCAGATGCCATGCTCGATTAGTGCCTCAGCTGCCTTCTCCCCCTCGACCAGGATCACTTCTTCCGCCGATCTTATGGCAGGTTGGTTGTAGATCGGGCGCGGATTAGGGGCCTTCATCTTGCGGGCAAGCACATCCCACGGCCTGAACTGTTTGCCGCCGGGCGGGTCGTAACGATAGACGCAGGCCAGCAACGTGCCATCACTATCCAAATAATCCCACTTGGCGGTAACTGGGCCCAGCTCATCGACGGGAGCAGTTGGCTCGGGTTGGATGGGAGGGGCTTCTCTTTTGGGCTCACCCAGCCACTGCCGGATGTCATCCAGCAAAGCAGGGAAACAAGACCGACCTTCTTGACCCGTTGCCACCGCCCACAGACTGATAATGTCACCGCCTTCCTTGGTGGCAAAATCGTGCCACATTCCAGCTTTGCTGCCAGTTAGCTCAACGGTCAGGCTTTCACCCTTGTTGCCTTGGGCATCGCCCACCAGAAACTTGCCATGGCGAAACGCGCCAGCAGGGAACAAATAGGTCAGGGCCCCACGCAGACTGCCAAGCAGACGTGCCTTGAGGTCATCGACACTCAGCTCCGACTGTCGATCGTCATCCTGCCTTTGGGGGGCTGCTGTATTAAAATCACGCCAGTCATTGAGCGCTATCACGTCACCGCTCATACATCTGATCTCCAGCATCGGTCTGACCAGTCGCAGAATTTACATTCAAAGAAGTCAGCTGATTGAGCGATGCGAGGAAGCAGTTCTCCTGCTTCAGTTGCCTGAATGATGCGCACACCTTTGTCGCTCATTTTCTGGGCAAGACCGCCATCAAACGGCACCATCTCGTGATAGATTTCTGATGTGTCTTTATTGATGGCTGTAAACAGGGCCGGGTTCTTAGAGATGCCTGGCACCGTCGCTTCCATGTAAGCCTGGTAAACGGCGACCTGGGCGGCGTAGACCGGCTTTGATGCGGCCAAGCCTTTCTTGACCGTGTCCTTCCAGGACTTGGCGTTCATGGATTTGCATTCCCAGAGAGCGGGAAAGCCGGTCAGAGCAGGGCCACCATTGATGATGCCGTCTACATGACCGCGAATACGTGCGTCCGCCACTGAGAAACCAAACTGCTCACCGCCTGGCTTGTTGCCCTTGGTGGTATAGAGATCAAACCCAGCCATATGCAGCCAGCGAATGGCCATGTCCTCAAACAAGTGACCGGCGGCGAATATACGCAACGTCTGGCCTTTAAAATCTCGGCCGTCATCTTTAGGAGCCTGTGCGTATTCAAATTGCAACGCGCGGTCGCAAGAGACACCAAGCCGAGATCCGCCCAGATATTTACGGGAGGGCTGGGCCTGGTTTTCGATTGCCAGGGCGTCATCGATATGAGCGTTAATTTGCTCGGCGAAGTTGGCTGAAGAATTGTAATCAATCATCAGAATGGGATCTCCGTGTTATCGGCCTTGGCCGTGGCCAACATGGCGTCTTGAAAGCCACCAACGGCAACTTCAATGAGGGTGAGGACCTGCGCTTCAGACAGTTCAATCAAGCGGGTTTGCCAGCCGATCTCGTCCATGATTTCCGCCATCAGTTTGACGGTGGTACGAATTGCTGTGATCTCTTGTTCGGTCAGATCAACCATGCCCATGTTCTCCTTCGCTAAGCGTGACCAGAAGCCCTGACAGGCCATGGAGCAAAACCACACAGATCGCCGTGGTCGCTTTAATGACCGGCGGTCGGACCACCCAAATCCACGGGTTGGTCGTCGGCAGACACCACAGAGTTTTCCGCGCGGATGCCATAGACGTTGCCGCAGGGCTGAATTTTCGGATGAGTGAGCCATGGGTCATGCAGCCCTCCGCTCATTATCGGCCGCCGACATCACCAACTTGGTGATCGCACCCTTGTTGAATTTAAAGGTCAGCAATGCCGACGCCTGGTAACGGGTCAGGCCAAAATCCTGGTGGTATTCGGGAGGCAGGTACTGAAGCTGTTTGTCGGTCGCTGACTGGTTTAACCAGGACCGGGATTTATGGGCGCTCTCATCGGTTTCGTTTTCGTTGAGCCAGTCGTCCGCCGCCGCCAAACAAACGGTGCGTTCGCCCATGGCTAAAAGATGAGGGCGGTGTCCTTTGCCGCCGCCAACCGCATGCCAACGTCCATGTAGAAAGAAAATGCCGCCCCAGGCATGGAAGCCATTGGCGACCAATGCGGCGTCATCGCCGAATAAATCACACCAGCGGAAGCTGGACCGCTTCAGCAAATCGACTTCAGACATGACAAAGTCAGAGATGGGAACAGCATCGCCCGCAACGAGAGATTCCCAGAGATAGCCACAGAGGGGGCATTCCATTGATGCCAGGGGAACGACGGCATTGCATTCAGGGCAGTCCTTGGTCGGAGCATCACCTTTGCCACTTCGACCATCCAAGTTGACGTCCTGCTCAAGACAACCGTGCAATAGGCTTGATGTGCCAAAGTCTAAAACAATGCAGTCGGTCTTGATGATGCCGGGGTATTCGGTTGGATCGACCGTGCGTAATCCACGTCCGACCATTTGGATCATGGTGGATTTATAAGATGAAGGTCTGAGCAAAATGACGCAGCTGGTGGGCTGATGGTCCCAGCCTTCCGTGAGGACAGCGATATTAACGAGGACTTGAATGTCGCCCGTATCATATGCTCGCAGAACATCTCGCCTTACACCCGCGCCCATGTCGCCATAAACCATCCCGGCACGGATACCTTCAGCGGCAAAGGCACCCCGGACATTGCGGGCATGATCAACGGTTGAGCAAAACACCACGGTTTGTCGATTGCCTGCCTTTTCCCGCCAATGGCGGATCACAGCATCGGTGATGGGGGACTTGTTCATGATGGCATCGACAGCCTTCATGTCGAAGTCATCGACAGTCTTGCGAACAGATTTGAGGGCTTCCTGGGCCCCAACATCAATGACGAATGTACGCGGCGGAACCAAATGGCCTGAGGAAATCAACTCTCCGATGAACACCTGATCGGCAACATTGGAAAAGACCGGGCGCAGGCCTTTTTTATCTCCACGATTTGGGGTCGCCGTGACGCCGAATATCTTAACGTCCGGGTTCTGGGTCTTGGCTTGATCAATGATACGGCGATAACTATCGGCAGCCACATGGTGGGCTTCATCAATGACCAGAAGATCAAGGGCAGGCATGGCGTCGAGGTTTGCCTTGCGGGCCAAAGTCGGGACCATGGCGAAAGTCGTCTGTCCTAGCCAGGACTTGTTCTCTGCATCAAACCTTGAAGTGCTGATGCCCGGATTAACTTTTGAAAACTTCAGCTCGTTCTGAGCCGTTAACTCGTCACGGTGCGCCAAGACACAAGCCTTGGCGTCATTGTTAGCCAGCAATTTTCCTGCAACACCGGCAATTGCGATGGTTTTTCCAAACCCGGTTGAGGCAACCGCCAGCGTGTTGCCATGCTCGCCGAGCGCATGAACACTGCGCTCGACGAAGGTCTTTTGGCGTGGACGAAGCAACATGACTGCTTTCTCCTATTGCGCCCATGAGGGGCGGCCAGGGTTGGCAGTGGCCTGAGCTTCTTGGGCAGCAGGTGCAGGCGTTGATGCCTGGGTATTTGGACTGCTGGTAAAGCCAGCCGGTTTCCAGAGGCCACCTTCTTTCTGATACGTCTCCCAATCTTTGTTATTGGGCATGATGGCAAAACGGATCTCGTTTTTGGCATCGCCATTGGCATCCTTGCCAACATCGATCTTGGCTAGAAACTCAATCCCATCGAGATCGACAAACCCGTTGATACGGCGGGCATTCTGAGCCTGTGGTGAATTATCTTTGTCTGATAATCCTCGAGCCGAATTGAGGATGCCTCGAACAAATGATCGCCCCATGCTGCCCCACTCAGGCCCCTTGAGGCTTAGCAGGCCAATCAGGCTCCAGACTTTGCGTTTGGCAAAGGGGCCTTCCGTGACCACAAACTCGGCGCTCAGATAAACCGATCCAGTGGTGTCATTGCTGGTTGCGTAACCGCCGGTCCAGCCTTGCGATGGATCATCAAAGCCACCGGGTTTGATGGTCATCCTCACGGGCACAATCGTGCCCTTGGGGATTAAATCGTAAGAGTTTTGAGCCTCTGCATCGTTATAGTCGTTCCATGCTCCGGTCATGATTGGTCTGCTCCTTCATCGTCAATGGTGTCAGGGGTGTCGGAATTGCGGGCGGCGACAGGTTGCGGCTTTGAGAAGTCGAGCCTTTCGCTTGCCGGTTTTACGGGGCCGCTGATTTTTTCCATCAGGTGGCCAAGATGCGGCTCCTCGATCAGATCAAGGCGACCGCTACGATCTTTTGCCGGGTAGCCAAAGGCATTCAGGGTTTGGCAAACAAAGGCCCGATACGGCTCTCCATCGCCTTCGGTGACTTCGGCCATCGCAATAACTTCATCGACGATGCCGGGCAGCTCATTGCCAGTTTTTGATCCGTCGATTTGAGGGGTGAAAATCCTGCGGTTAAAGTCATCAAGCTTCTCGTCGAGAATTCCAACGAACCAGATGTTCTTGCCCCGGGTGTGTTGCAAGTGGGTCAACCAGGCGATCATTTCCTGACCGTGCAAGCCATAGGCTCCGCGCATATCGGGTTTGCCGGACCGCTCTGAGACAGCTTGCGGCTGACCTTTTGCCCATTGAAGGCAAAGGCGACCAGCGACCGTGATGCTGTCGATGAAGATGGTCTCAAACTTATCGATTGAAGACGGATCACCGAACTGCTCGCAGACCGCATCAAAATGGGCTTGGCTGTAAACCTGATCATCCCGCAGCGCTGGATTGGGTCCGCCGATGAAGACCGCAAAGTCACGGCATTCTTGCCACGTCCGAGGCCGAATGGTGTCACCGGGCCAGCCTTCAATGGCGAGGTCTCCGGCTTCCAGATCGAAGAACAGGGTCGATGATGCGTTCAGGGTCCACAGCAAAGAGGTTTTGCCAATTCCGGATTTTCCGAAGATGCAGCCCTTGATGCCGCGCCGTTCTGCAAGGCGCTGGTCAGCAGAGATTATGGGGAGCGCGCTCATTGGCCGTCCTCCCCGGAAATCAGCTTAAAGCTCTCTTTCCCTGTTCGTACGGTGCGTGCTTCCTGAAATGCCGCTTTGATGTGGCTCGGCCATGCAGTGTATTTGCGCTCAGAAACCTTGAACGTGATGTCGACGTATTCCGTCGGGTCATCACCGTCATGATGTCCCCGCAATGCTGAGAAACGGCAACTGGGTTGTGGTTGAGCCTTCGGTATCGCAGATTTTCTGCTCTTCGTAGGCTTCTACATCTTCAAGTCTGTAGACGACGCGGCCACCAAGCTTGAGATAACGTGGGCCGATCTTCTCCCAGCGCCAGCGCTCTAAAGTACGCGGGCTCAGGTTCCAGCGTTCCGCGAGATGGACTTGGTGTAAATGTTTGGTGATCATCGCCACCTCCTTCGTTTGATTGAACGTTGGGAGGAGAATGACGATCTACGCCGGTACTGTCGTCGGGACCGGTGATGGATGGTTGGGGGATATTATGAGGATATATAGGGGGATTAGGGGGGATTTGTCAGGGGATGACGAGGGGATGGGGAGCTTGAAAGGGGCGCAGGATAGGGATTGCTCTGGGGGATCTAAGAGAACTTGATGTTCAGGCGATATTTTCCGCGTTTGTCTGACTGGATCAGCTTGCGCCACTCAGCCTGGGTCTTAAACAGATCAGAAATCCGGGTGCATCTGGAACCCGCTTCGGCCAGAACCTGTTGTCCATGCCGCCAGGGTGAAGCAGTTGTTGCCGCATCATAGAGAATGCCAACGACTTTGGCCTGAATAGGCCCCAGGGTGTAATGCTGTTCGCCTAAAGAGATATCCGTGAAATCATTCTTTTGCTCGAACACGCTATCCGTCTTGCGGCTTACGCCCCCTAGGCCGTGCTTGGCTTCCGCTCGATCCCGCTCTGTGCGGCTAACCACAAGCTCTTCCTTCTTAATCACAATACCTTCTTCAGGGTAAAGCACATGGCAATATTGGTCATTTGGTGCGCCAAACTGGTCGACTTTGATCTGCCCCTCGTGAAACAGGCGATAAACGTCACGGGAGAGGAGATCCTGTAGTCCCTGAAACGATACGCGCTCTTCTGGGATATTGCAGCATTGACCATTTTCCATCTCTTCGTAGGAGCCGCGCTCAATGCGAATACCATAAAGGCGCACGGAGACTTTGAGCAAGCCGTTCTCGGCAAGGTACACGAGGTCGCGCCGGGGCATGTCCCAGCATGATTCGACCTCTTCTAGTGTAAAATATTCCTTCTCAATCCCTGCCATAATCGACCACCTACAAGCTTACATGTTCTCCATTTGTTTTATACTCTTGACTAAAATGAATCAATCCTTTTTAATCCACATAATCCACACCCTGAGGATAACCTGATGAAATACACCATGGCCGATAGGCTCAAAGCGCGTTCCAGACAGCTTGGTTTAAATGCCAGGCAGGTGGCTGAACTTGCAGATATCAACAGGACGTTTGTTTACGACATCATGCGGGGACGCTCAGAAAACCCGAATCTCGAGAAACTTGACCAAGTTGCCAAGGTGGTAAAAGTCGACAGAAACTGGCTGTTGCATGGCATGGGCGATGTGGAAGGCGAATCACCGATCATCGAAGATCCGTCAGAGGCGTTTGTTTCTATTCCCTCAGTCGAGGTTACGGCTTCAATGGGTGGTGGAAATATTGCTGCCGACGAGGTGGAAAACGGAAAACCATATCATTTTCAGCGGTCTTGGATTCAGCATGACCTCAAGGCCAGCCCATCAGACCTTCGCATCATGCATGTGGAGGGCGACAGTATGATGCCCACCTTGCATTCTGGGGACGTTGTTCTGGTTGATCTGGCTCGCCGGTCTCCGACACCTCCTGGGATATTTATTCTTTTTGATGGCATGGGATTGGTTGCCAAGCGTCTGGAACATGTCCCCAACAATGATCCGCCTAAGGTCAGGGTGATTTCTGACAATACGTTTTATAGCCCCTATGAGCGCACCGCTGATGAAATACATATCATCGGGCGGGTTCGTTGGTTTGCGAGGGAGCTATGAGACACACCCGATTTAAAACTTCCTATCTCACCCCGGCTAAATGGATTGGTACGGCCACGGGTGTAACGGGGGCCATTTTAATTGCCCTCAATATGGACGTGGTCGTATACGGCTTTACCCTGTTTTTGTTGTCATCACTTCTTTGGGCGTGGGTGGGTTGGATGCACAGAGAGACCAGTCTTGTCGTCCTGCAAAGTGCATTTACGATCATTAATGTGGTTGGCCTTTTTCGCTGGGTGCAAGTGTAAGGGGGTATGGCATGAGAAATTCCCTTTGTTCATTGCTCATCTTGGTTGGCTTGACCTTGCCTATGGTTTCTCATGCAGGCGATATTACGGGGTCGGCTAGAATTGTTGATGGGGACACCGTCGAAGTACAGGGCTTAAAAATACGCCTACACGGCATTGATGCCCCAGAAAGCAAACAACAGTGCCAACGCCCCAATGGTGAATTTTGGGCCTGCGGCAAACAAGCGACGTTATCTCTCGTTGAGAAGATCAATGGCTCCCCAATACGGTGTGACGGACGTGACCAGGATCGATATGGCCGAGTGATCGCCGTATGTTTTTTGGGTGGTTCAGACTTGAACAGCTGGATGGTTTCTCAAGGATGGGCTGTTTCGTATCGCAGATATTCCAAAGATTATGTCCGCCAAGAAGAAGTGGCTCTATCGGCTCGCCTTGGGGTGTGGGCAGGGAATTTTGTTATGCCTTGGGACTGGCGGCGTGGGCAGCGGCTTGAAACTGCGAATGCACCAGTTGACGGCAGCTGTAAAATTAAAGGGAATATCAGTCGAAATGGAGCCCGTATTTATCATGTGCCGGGTGGCAGATGGTATGACCGCACCAAAATCGATCAGACGAAAGGCGAACGTATGTTTTGCACTGATACGGAAGCAGTCGATGCTGGGTGGCGGAGATCATCACAATGACAAGCGAATCAGAATTACGCGATAAGTTGCGTAAGATTGAGGCTTTATTTGCTGGAGCTGGTACCGCTGGTGAAAAAGCCGCAGCTGGTGCAGCTGCTGAACGCATAAAAAGCCGCCTTAAAAATGCTGAAAAATCAGAAAAATCTATCGAAACTAAATTTAGCATTCCCGATCGCTGGTCGCGGCAATTATTTTCAGCACTTTGTCGTCGCTATGGCTTGAAACCATTTAGGTACCGCCGACAGCATCGCCAAACCATCATGGTGAAAGCTCCAACTAGTTTTGTTGAAGGCGTGCTTTGGCCAGAATTTAAGGAATTGGATGCTGCACTGGTTGCCTATCTCACTGATATTACGGACCGTCTGATCCGTGAAGAAGTGCATAAAGAGGCGAGTGAGGCGGACGTGGTTGCCGATCCTTCACGAATTGGCTCGTGAACCGGCGGGACGGCGCAGAAAAAGAAGTTCTCGCCGGATTGGTAGAGCGTGTTGCTGTGCAAAATATTTCAGGACGCTGTCGATGGTCAAAGTTAAATGAATGGCTCGGGGCATTGCCTTTAGCTCCAGCTATGTAAGGAAAATTCAATGGTAAACCCCGGCATATTGCAAAGCCCCTCTGTTCAAAAATGGCTTGGCGGTATTGAACCTGCCTGGACACTTTTGGACTTCGATAGCTTCTCACAGTTGCGATCTCCGCCTGCTCCAAATGCTGGTGCAATCAAGTTGGCCCCAGATCTTACTGAAAATGAATTTCAGTTATCTGCGATCACAAAAAGCACCTTGGGCTTTCTGGAGGCGGCCTCCGAAACGCCAGGTTTAAAACTGACCGCTACAGGAAATTTGTCACGGGCTGTTGTGGCAGATATGTGCGACATTTTTGATTGGCCCGATTTTAACAAGGAAGAGCGGTTCAGGTTAAACAAAGTCATAAATGAAACTGATTTTTTACCTCTCTTCTTTGTTCGGCATGTTGCTCAATTCGCAAAACTGATTCATCGGCGAAAAGGATATATGAAAGTAACCACCGCCGGTCGGTCAATATTAAAACACCGGGAGGCTCTGCAGGCTGTTTTGTTTCATACGGCGTTTTGGAACATGGACCTTGGAGACTTAGGTCGGGGCCTCCATTCGGGTTGGCCCCAAGGAGATATCGGGGTCGTGCTGTGGTCACTTTCGGTCGCCGCCAATACCTGGCAGCCACGCGATCGCCTTACTCGACTGTGCACTATCCCAACCAACGGGGTCTTGAATTCAACGTGGGATTCCGGATCGTTGGCAATGGAAGCAAACATTTTGCGGCCATTGCTATGGTTTGGATTGCTAGAGCTTAAGCAGGAAGACATTGAGGGGGACAAACTTAACCGGCTCAATCTCTATAGAAAGACCCCACTGTTTGACCGCTTCTGTTCATTTGACGTAACGCTTGATGGCGCTGATTCTCATAGACATTAAAATTTTATCAGAAAGCCATGATGTCATAAAATCGGGGGATTTCACTTGATTACTCTCTGACACTTTTGTTTTAGTGACTCCTCTCTACATATTTGTTTTTACTATATTTTCCCAATTTCCATAGGCAAATATACATCCGATTGGAGACGATGTATGACGAATGCCTTAAAACCTGAACATATGACACCCGATGAACGCCTAGATGAATTAGCGGCGATTTTAGCTGTCGGCTTGATGCGTCTGCAGGCCCGACAGTCAAGTCATCTATCTGCAGTTCCGGGAGACAGTTATCTGGACTTAGTGCCCACCCAGAGCGGTCATGTATCCGTCCAAACCCAGACGGAGAAAATATAATGACAGATACTATCATCACCAAACTCACCGCATTGAAGGACAAGCCAACTGCGGATTTAAGAACCCTATGGGGTAAACTTTTTGAAACAGAGCCGCCGCGACAAAATCGCCGGTTTCTGGAAAGCCGCCTGGCATATCGAATTCAGGAACTGGAATACGGCAGGCTTAAACCTGCCACCATTGGACGCCTTGAAGCCTTGGGCAAAGAGTTAAGCGGGGGAAAAGTAGCCCTGCGGCGCATCAGAACTGATCAACACCCAATCGCAGGCACCCGCCTCATTCGCGAATATCAAGGCGTTGAGCATTGCGCCACGGTTCTGGATGACGGCTTTGAATATCAGGGCCGACCCTACAAATCATTATCGGCCATCGCGAGAGCGATCACTGGCACACGCTGGAACGGCTGGGTCTTCTTCGGGTTGAGAAAATCAGGAGAAGGTCGATGAAACAGATGCCTGTTCGTAAAACAAGGTGCGCAGCCTACACACGTAAATCCAGTGAAGAAGGCCTCGACATGGATTTCAACAGCCTTCATGCCCAACGGGAATCATGCGAAGCCTATATTACCAGCCAGAAGCAAGAAGGCTGGGTTCTTGTCCCAGACCAGTATGACGATGGCGGCATTTCAGGTGGGACATTGGAGCGTCCGGCCTTACAACGTCTGCTCACCGATATCGAGGCAGGCCGGATTGATGTGGTGGTTGTTTACAAGATAGACCGCCTCAGCCGCTCATTGATGGACTTCGCTAAATTGGTCGAAGTCTTTGATCGCCACAATGTGACCTTCGTCTCGGTCACCCAGTCCTTCAACACAACCACATCCATGGGCCGGTTGACCCTGAATATTCTGCTTAGCTTTGCTCAATTCGAGCGCGAGGTCACCGGCGAGCGCATTCGCGACAAGATCGCCGCTAGCCGTAAGAAGGGAATGTGGATGGGCGGAAACCCACCTCTTGGTTATGATGTTAAGGATCGAAAGCTGGTGGTGAATACCCATGAGGCAGCAACAGTTCTCATGATCTTCAAGCGATTCCTTACCGTCGGCTCCGCCACATTGCTTTCCAAAGACCTGTTATCTGAGGGTGTAACCTCAAAACGGGGCAAGCCCATAAACAAAGGCTACCTATACAAATTGCTCAAAAACCAAGTTTACATTGGTAAGGCGGTCCACAAGGGCAAAGCATACCCCGGCGAACACGAAGCCATAATATCCCAGGATCTCTGGAATAAAGTTCGCTCAATAATAAGTGAAAGCCCACGGGCCCGAGCAAATCATACACGCGCTCAAACACCTGCGTTACTAAAGGGGATTATTTTTGGTGCCGATGGGCGTGCAATGACCCCAGTTCACACCAAGAAAATAAATAAGCTCTATCGCTATTATGTTGCGGCAGAACTTCTCAAAGGGGAAACACCCGACGGGATTGTAAGGCGTGTCCCAGCTGGAGAAATCGAGGCAGCGGTAATTGATAATGTTCGCGGGTTGCTTCGGGCTCCAGAAATCGTCGTTGCCACCTGGCGGGCTGCACGAGGTCACGATGAAAGCATATCGGAAGCCGATGTGCGTGAGGCACTTCAGAGCCTCGACCCGCTTTGGGATGAGCTGTTTCCCACCGAACAATCCAGAGTGCTTCAGCTCTTGGTCGAACGTGTTGACGTCCACCCCGATGGGCTAGACATCAAATTCCGGGTTGATGGGCTTGAAACGTTGGTGTCTGAAATCAGGGGCAGTATGACAGAACAGAGGGCCGCATAATGACGGTCCCAAAATTAAGTTCCGATGGCACAACGATGACGGTTCGTGTTCCGATGAAGTTTCAGGTTCGAGGTGGGCGGAAGTTGGTGGTGACGCCAGATGGATCGCCTTCCTGGGCTAAGCCTCGCAAGCGTATAGATAATGCGATGGTCAAAGCGCTTGCCCGGGCTTTCCGGTGGCAGAAACTCCTTGATGACAGCACCTATGCCACCATTGAGGATATAGCAAATTCTGAGAAGATTAACCCTTCATACGTCAGCCGTGTTCTGAGACTGACGCTTCTTTCGCCGGAGATCGTGGAGATGATCCTTGATGGACGCCAGTCATTGTCTCTTACGATGAAAGAACTTCTGATAGGGTTTCCACTAGAATGGGGACTTCAGAAAAGTAAACTAATCAAATTGTGATAATCCAATATTACCTATCCGGCTACAGCGGAAGTGAAATATCAGGTTTCGGAATTTCCCATCTTTCATGTCCGCTGTGAGGGGCTACAGCGGACCCGATTTTTCAAGGTCCGCCACGGGGGCTTTTGACCCAAAGTGGAAATCACACCTAGGGATCAGACTGTATGAGTCTGAAATTTCCTTTTCGATATGGAGTGATTTAGAAGTTAAAACTGCTACTCCTGTTTTGCACCGCAAATTCACGAACTACAAATATGTAACCTTATGGTCTGAACCAAAATTTCTCTATTCCTAGCGGCGTCTCTTTGCTTAGGTTTGGATTAGGTATCTCGAAGATGCGCCTATCTTTTAGCATTGCTGCATCCAAATATGCTTGATGATATCGTAGAAAGAACACATCGAAGCTCCCGTCATCAATCATACTGAGCAGACCTTCTTCTATTCGTTTCGCCAAAACAGTTTTCTTGGGTGATACAAAGAAGTAGGTAGGAAGAGGAATATAGAGTGCTAGATATTTTTCGATAGCTAAATTTAAGTTTTTTGCTTTATGGGTATCGAACTCTGCAAAAACTTCGTTGATACCTCGGCCAAATGTATCAAACCGTTTATGCATGAGCATTTTAAATAATCCTTCGTAGTTTGACCCGGTTTCGACTTCAAACCCTGCCTCTTCCATTACGCGACGGGTGGACCATTGCGACCCAGACCCAGTTGAATATTTCTTTAATTCTTCGAGGGTATTGACCCGGCTTAGGGCTTCTTGACTATTCGCATGGATTAGAAAAAGTCGGTAGCCTTGTATTCCTTTGCGTATTGGTATCCTGATAGGCAAGAGGTCTTCTTCCCAGCCGGGTTTAGGGGCTTCTGCTATGACATGAAGATATTTACCAGTCATAAGAATTTGTTTGGCACGTTTCCTGGAAAACACTTCCTCCGCTCTAGCTAATCTTGATTCCCCGTATTTTTTTTCTGTCCGTTTGAGGACTTCCTTCAGCAAATTCTCGGGATAAATATAGCGTGTATCGTTGGCTGAAAACGGGCGATAGGTCAAAATAATTTCTTGTGATTTTGCTGGAGCACCCAAGATCAACAGGCAACTAAAAACAAGAACAAATAGCGATCTCATATAAAGCCCTCTTAGTTCTTGCCGCCCCTGTACTCAGGCGATTATTTCGAGGAATATTCAAATACTGTAGAATTATACACTTTCGTTACATTTTTAGAAGAGATATTAACACTTATATCAACCAACCTACCCGAATAATTCGATCTAACTATTCTTGGAAAAATGATTTGTGTGAGTTCCGGTTTTGGCTAACAGCGGACTATAATCACGACCACGATATACTTCCGCTATGACAGGGTAAAGCCGACATTGAATGTCCGCTTTATTTATCCCGCAACCTAACTTCCAATTTTCCCGCGGCCAACGCAAACCAGGCAAAAACGTAGCCAACGGAGCTAATGGCGACGGCTTCTAGTAACCGTCCTTCCATGGTAGCTGTCACAAGACCAGATTCAACATGGAATGTCCCGGAGACAAGCTTTCCATCATTACGGAATGAGAGTTCGTATTCTCCAGGAGCGTTATTTCCAAACATCAACTTCTCCCTCAGTCGCATCCCCGGCCTTCAGCCGTTCGGTTTTGCTCGACCATTTTTTTGGACTCGGTAGGGCGTTCTTTTTTTTATATTTTCATAAAAAACCCTTCCACGGGCACTGAATAACATCTCTCAGGCGGCAGCGCTTGGGGCACAAGCAGTTTCAAGGTTCGAACCGAGCACCACATTCCTCTCAAGATTTAGTGGAATTGTGGCAATAAAACCAACAAGAAAAGCCATTAAGATCATATAGTTGCAAATCCGTACCATTTGCTCAAGGTCAACAGCTTGAGAGAGAATTGGCCATTAGAGAGAGATTCCGGTGATTTTGGATTAAAAGCGGGTCAACAGCTTCACTTCGAAAAGGGCGCAGAAGCTGGGAATTCTGGCAGCAATCGCCTCGGTGAGAGACAGTTGCCGATAGAATAATGGCGGAGAGGCAGGGATTCGAACCCTGGGTAAGATTGCTCCCACAACGGTTTTCGAGACCGCCCCATTCGACCACTCTGGCACCTCTCCGCGGTTCGCCGGGCGTTGTCGCCGGGCCGGGTCAGGGGGCGTTATTTAAGCGGTTCGGGGGTCTGTGTCCACAAATTTACTCCCCAAAGGCCCCCGCGCAGGATTTAGCGGTCGGCGCGCCCGGTCGAACTCGCGCAATCCAGGGCGCCGGGGGCCAATCACAGGCCTGCCCAAACACCGGTTTTGGCGGTTGACAAGCAGGGTTTTCGGGTTATATTGCCGCCTCCCTTGCTAGGGCCCCACGAATAGCGTGATGGGCCCTTTTTGGACATTATATTATTGAGGACCCTCAAGACAGGGCCTCGGCCTGAATGGAATAGTCATGTTTGCAGTTATCAAAACCGGCGGAAAACAGTACAAAGTCGCCGAAAACGATGTCATCACCGTCGAAAAGCTGATCGCCGAGGCAGGAGCCACGGTCGAACTCGATCAGGTGCTGATGATCGGCGAAGCCGGCCAGGCACCGAAGATCGCCTCGGCTGACCTTGGCAAAGCGATGGTTTTCGCCGAAGTGCTGGAACAGGCGCGGGGCGAAAAGATCATCGTTTTCAAGAAAAAGCGCCGTCAAAACTATCGCCGCAAGGCCGGCCATCGTCAGGATCTGACGGTTCTGCGCATTACCGGCATCAGCGCTACCGGCACCAAGCCGAAAGCCGCCGCGAAGAAGGCCGCAGCACCGGTGAAAGAATCCGCCGAGGACGCGCCCGCAAAAACCGAAACCAAGAAAGCGGCGCCGAAAAAGGCAGCAGCCGACGCCAAGCCCAAAGCAGCAGCCAAGCCCAAGGCCGAAGCCAAGCCCAAGGCGGCCGCTAAAGCGAAAGCCCCGGCCAAAGCCAAAGCTACTAAGGAGTAAATCAGATGGCCCATAAAAAAGCAGGCGGTAGTTCCCGCAACGGTCGCGATACCGCCGGTCGCCGTCTTGGCGTCAAGAAGTTCGGTGGCGAAGTCGTTATTCCCGGCAACATCATCCTTCGCCAGCGTGGTACCAAATGGCACCCCGGCGATAATGTCGGCATCGGCAAAGATCACACCATTTATGCCAAGATCGAAGGACATGTGAAATTTTATCGCAAGGCCGCCGGTCGAGTGTTTGTGACTGTGGAGCCAGCCGTCGCGTAATAAAACCGCGACCATTTGCTCAGAGAATTCAAAAAGGGGAATGGTCAGCCATTCCTCTTTTTTTTGGTTAAAAAAATGAAATTCCTCGACGAGGCGAAAATCTATATCAAGAGCGGCGACGGCGGCGACGGCTGCGTCAGCTTCCGGCGTGAGAAAAATATCCCCCACGGCGGCCCCGACGGCGGCCATGGCGGGCGTGGCGGTGATGTCATCGTCGAATGCGTCAACGGCCTCAACACGCTAATCGACTTCCGCTATCAGCAGCATTTCAAGGCCCAGCGTGGCAACCACGGCATGGGCACCAATCGCGACGGCCCCAAGGGCAAGACCACCATCATCAAAGTGCCGGTCGGGACCCAGATTCTGGATGACGAAAAAGACCAGCTCGTCGCCGATTTCACCGAAGTCGGCCAAAGCCACGTTTTGGCCCGCGGCGGCGACGGCGGTCGCGGCAATGCCTCTTTCAAGACCTCGACCAACCAGGCGCCCCGGCGCTACGATCCCGGTTGGCCCGGCGAAGACCGTTGGGTCTGGTTGCGCCTGAAGTTGATCGCCGACGCAGGCCTAGTCGGCCTGCCCAACGCCGGCAAGTCGACGTTCCTGGCCACTGTCAGCCGGGCGCGTCCTAAAATTGCCGATTATCCGTTCACCACCCTGCACCCCAATCTGGGTGTGGTCGGCGTCGATGAAGAAGAATTCGTCATCGCCGATATCCCCGGCCTGATCGAAGGCGCCCATGAAGGGGCCGGGCTGGGTACGCGTTTCCTGGGCCACGTGGAACGCTGTGGCGTGTTGCTGCATTTGGTCGATGGCACCGCCGATGATGTGGTTGCCTCGTACAAGACCATCCGCGGCGAACTTGCGGCTTATGGTGGCGGCTTGGCCGAAAAACCGGAAATTGTCGCGCTGAATAAGTGCGACGCCCTGACCGAAGAAGACATCATCACCAAGACGGCGACCCTGAAGAAGGCTTCGAAGGGCGACGTGTGCCAATTGTCGGGGGTCTCGGGATTAGGTGTCGAGGCCATGCTGCGTGCCATGAACGCGGTCATCCACGAACAACGAGGCGACAACGACGAACCCGAACGAGCGGTGTTCGAACCATGAGCCCGCATCGTCAGGCGACCGACCTTGCCACGGCGAAACGCATCGTCATTAAAATCGGCTCGGCCCTGCTGGTCGATGATGACAGCGGCACCATCCGTCGCCGCTGGCTGGCGGCGCTGGCCGAAGATGTCTCGGTCCTGCGGGCCCGGGGTCAGCATGTGGTTATTGTGTCGTCTGGCGCCATCGCCGTCGGCCGTCGCCATTTGGGTTTCGCCGAAGGCACCCTGCGGCTGGAAGAAAACCAGGCCGCCGCCGCCACCGGCATGATGCGGCTGGCCCATGCGTATCAGGAAGAACTTGCAGTGTACGACCTGACCGTCGCCCAGGTGCTGCTGAGCCTGGACGACAGCGAAAACCGGCGGCGCTACCTAAACGCCCGCAACACCCTGGAAACCCTGCTAAAACATGGCGCGGTGCCGCTTATCAATGAAAACGACACGGTGGCGACCGATGAAATTCGGCTCGGCGATAACGACCGTCTGAGCGCCCGGGTCGCCGCCATGATCAGCGCCGATACCCTGATTTTGTTATCCGACGTGGATGGCCTGTACACCCACGACCCGCGCGTCGATCCCAAGGCCGAAATTATCCCCGTGGTCGAACATATCACGCCCGAAATCGAAGCCATGGCCGGCCAGTCCGGCAGCGGTGTCGGTACCGGCGGCATGGTGACCAAGTTAATCGCGGCGAAGATCGCCACTGGAGCCGGCTGCCGCATGGTCATCGCCAATGGCCACGAGTTACACCCGGTGCGGCGCATAGAAGACGGCGAGACCGTTACCTGGTTCCTGCCCCAGGCCTCGCCGCGCACGGCCCGCAAACACTGGATCGCCGGTGCCCTGAAAATATCCGGGGCGCTGATCGTCGATGACGGGGCCCTGAAGGCGCTGCACGGCGGCAAGAGCCTGCTCCCTGCCGGCGTCACCGACGTCATCGGCAAATTCGGCAAAGGCGATTCCGTGGCGGTCAAAACCGCCGACGGGCAGGAAGTGGGGCGCGGCCTGATCGCCTATTCCGCCGCCGACGCGCGATTGCTGATGGGCCATAAAAGCAGTGAAATTGAAGGCCTTCTGGGCTACCGTGGGCCCGACGAACTCATTCACCGGGACGATCTGGTGCTGTCATGAACATAGCCGCCGAAAACCTGAGGACCGAGCCCGACATTGCCGCCCTGATGCAGGGCATGGGGAAGGCCGCGCGGGCGGCGGCGGTGACTCTGGCGACGGCGTCAACGGATAGCAAAAATTCGGCGTTGCGCGAGGCCGCCAACTCGATCCGCGCCCGTACCGCCGAAATTCTCAGCGCCAACGCCAAAGACATGACCGCCGCCACCGCCAAAGGCCTGAGTTCGGCCTTGCTCGACCGCCTGGAATTGAACGACGAGCGCATCGACGGCATGGCCGCCGGGTTAGAGACCATCGCCGCGCTGGATGACCCTGTGGGCCGCGTCTTGGCCGGTTGGGACCGCCCCAACGGCCTGCATATTGACCGCGTCTGCACGCCCTTGGGGGTCATCGGGGTGATCTACGAATCTCGCCCCAATGTTACGGCCGATGCCGGGTCCCTGTGCCTGAAGGCGGGCAATGCGGTGATTTTGCGGGGCGGTTCGGAAAGTTTTCATTCATCCCGCGCGATCATGGCCTGCCTGGCCGATGGTCTGGCCGCGGCGGGCCTGCCCGAAGCGGCGATCCAGTTGATCCCGACCACGGACCGCGCCGCCGTCGGCGAATTGCTGCGCCTGACCGATTATGTCGATGTCATCGTGCCGCGCGGCGGCAAATCTCTGATCGAACGGGTCACGGCGGAAAGCCGGATTCCCATGTTCAAGCACCTGGAAGGCCTGTGCCACACCTATATAGATGCCGCCGCCGACCCCGAAATGGCGCGCAAGGTAGCCTTTAATGCGAAAATGCGCCGGACCGGGGTGTGCGGCTCGATGGAAAACCTGCTGGTCGCCCGTGCCATTGCCGGTGATGTGCTGCCGGGCCTTGTCGATGACCTAACCGCCGCCGGATGCGAAGTTCGTGGTGATTCTCACGCCATGGCCCTGGATTCGCGCATTGTCGCGGCGACCGATGCCGACTGGGACACCGAATACCTTGATTCGACCCTTTCCATCGCCATTGTCGAAGGCGTCGATGAAGCCATTACCTTTATCGGCGACCATGGCTCCCAACATACCGATGCCATCATCAGCGAAGATGCCACCGCGATTGCTGAATTCCTCAACCGGGTCGACAGCGCCATCGTCATGGTCAATGCCTCGACCCAGTTTGCCGACGGCGGCGAATTTGGCATGGGCGCGGAAATCGGCATCTCGACGGGCAAGTTGCACGCCCGTGGCCCCGTCGGGGTCGAACAACTGACCAGTTTCAAGTACATCGTTCGCGGGTCCGGCCATTGTCGTCCATAAAGGGCGAACGGATAGGCCTGCTTGGCGGATCGTTCAATCCGGCCCACGACGGACATCTGCACATCAGCAAACTGGCGCTCAAGCGCCTGCGACTGGATCGGGTGTGGTGGCTGGTCAGCCCGCAAAATCCCTTGAAATCAACAGCCGACATGGCGCCGCTTGCCGATCGATTGAAAAACGCCCAGGCGACGGCGGCCACGGAGCCGCAAATTACCGTCAGCGATATGGAAGTGGCGCTCGGCACCCGGTATAGCGCCGATACCGTCGGTGCCCTGAAGCGGCGCTACCCGGACGTGAAATTTGTCTGGATCATGGGCGCCGACCTGCTAAACGAGGTTCACCACTGGAAAAAATGGCGTTCCCTCTTTCGCTGTATACCCATTGCGATTTTCGCCCGTCCACCCTATCCTTTAGGGGCGTTGTCTTCACGGGCGGCGCGACGGTTTGCCGGGTCGCAGATAAACGCGTACCGCGCAGGCGGATTGGCCGATTTACGGCCGCCGGCATGGGCCTATCTTCGGACCCGACGGCACTGGCAATCGGCGAGTAGAATTAGAGCAACACGGAACGGGATTGTCCCGAACAACAACTAACAATAAAGGATTAGACCATAGCGCGTATGAGACAGAAGCCACCGGCCCCGGCAAAATTGCTGAAACTGGTGGAAACTTCATTGGATGATGATAAGGCAGATAGTGTCGTCATCATCGATCTTGCCGGCAAATCCAGTTTGACCGACTACATGGTTATTGCCAGCGGCACTTCGCAACGCCACGTCGGCGCGATGGCGAGCAATCTTAGGGATAAAATCAAGCAGAATGGCGGCACGGGTGTCACCACAGAAGGTGAACGCCAGGGCGACTGGGTGCTGATTGACGCCGGGGATGTGATCGTCCATCTGTTCCGTCCGGAAGTTCGCGAATTTTATAACCTGGAAAAAATGTGGGGCGTACCGGTTCCCGATGCCGCCCCCGACGCGGCGGAAGGGTTAAGCGCCTAGATTGCCATGCGCATACTGATCGTCGCGGTGGGCCGCGCCAAGGCCGGCCCTGAACGGGCATTGTTCGATCATTACGTGGGCCGCATCACCCCGCCGTTTACGCTGGACCTGAAAGAAGTCGAAGAAAAGAAGGCCCTGAGCGGCGCTGAATTAAAGCGCCGCGAAGGCGACTTGCTGCTCGCCCAAATCCCCGATGGCGCCACCGTGGTGGCCCTGGACGAGCGGGGCAAATCCGTATCCAGCATGGCTTTCGCGGAAAAACTGGGGGCCTGGCGGGATGGCGGGGTCCGGGATCTGGTGTTCCTGATTGGCGGCGCCGATGGTCTGGATGACCGGGTTCGCGAAACAGCCGCACTGGTCATGTCCTTTGGGGCCGCGACCTGGCCCCATATGCTGGTCCGCGGCATGCTGGCCGAACAAATCTATCGTGCCCGCGCCATTTTGACCGGCCATCCCTATCACCGGGAATAATACCAAGTCCTTAAAAAATTTGCCGTCCCAGCCCGATCAGGCAAAGCGAAATCAACAGCACGAGACAGATCCGTTTGTAGAATCCGGCAAGCGAAGGCCGGAAAAGCAGGGTTCCTGAAAAGACACCCAGAAGGACAATCGGCGTCAGGATGACGCCACGCCAGAACGCCTGTTCGTTCATCACCCCATAAATCAGCAAGTAGATGAGCGAGGTGAACATGCCAATGAACAGAAACATAACCAGCGACGCCCGCATATTTTTTGCCGGGGTCTCCTGAGCCAGCACGTAAAGGGCAACGACCAATCCGCCCACGGATGCCAGGCCAGTGGCGATGCCCGCGGTAACCCCACTGGCCGAAAGCCCGGCTTTCGTCGCCAGGAATTTGGGCCGAAAGCGAAAAAACTGGGCGAAGGTCAGGCCAAGGATGATCAGCAACGCAATCAGCTTCGATGCCTCGGGATCGATGGTGGTGGTTGCGTATAGGCCGATCGGCACGCCGATCGCCGAGCCTATGACCATCCCCCAAACGACGGTCATATCGGCGTCTTTCAAGCCGCCCCGAAACATCACGATGCTGGCGGATCCCTCGAGAACATAACAAATCGGGATCAGTTCCACCGGTGGAATTATCGTGACGATGCTGGCCATAAGGATCGCCGAAAGGCCGAATCCGGCGAAACCCCTGACCAGGCCCGCCATAAACACCGCCGCAGCGGCTATGGCAAAACTTTGCGTCGGCAGATTACTCAGGTGAATTAAGCTGTCAATCATCAGGGATTTCCAAAAAACGAGCGTAGCGATGCCAATACAGAAAATTTACATGTCTGAACGGGATGTCTGGCTTATGGTTCATTCATAAGCCCCGCCGTAGATTGACGGGACACCCTATGGGAATGAACCTCGAAGTAACAATGTTTAAAGCAATCGGGACGTAAATTAAGAGATGGCGACAAACGACACTCCCCCCCGGACCCGGCCGAAGCCAGTTGTGCTGTGTATCCTCGACGGTTGGGGCGAACGCACCGAGACCGATAATAACGCCATCGCGCTTGGTGCCACCCCCAATTGGGACCGCTATGTGGCGCGCGAACCCAAGGCCCATCTCAATGCCTCGGCGCTGGATGTCGGCCTGCCGGTCGGGCAAATGGGCAATTCAGAAGTCGGCCATACGAATATCGGCGCGGGCCGCATCGTCATGCAGGACCTGCCGCGCATCGATACCGCCGTTGCCGACGGATCACTGGCGAAAAATCCGGCGCTGAATTACATCATCGACCGCCTAAAGACCAGCGGCGGAACCTGCCATCTCGCCGGCCTGCTGTCGCCCGGCGGCGTGCATTCCCACAGCAGCCATATGGTGGCGCTGGTGAAAATTCTCTGCACCGCGGGAATTCCAGTGGCGATCCATGCCTTCCTCGACGGTCGCGATACGCCGCCGAAAAGCGCCCTTGGTTACATGAAAGAATTTCTCGGCCAAATTGAAAAGCTGCCGGGCGCCGGCGTCGCCACGGTGTGCGGGCGCTATTACGCCATGGACCGGGACAATCGCTGGGACCGGGTGCAAAAGGCCTACGACATGCTCATCGACGGGGCGGGCGAACGGGCCGACGATCCACTCAGCGCCATCGGCACTGGCTATGACAATGACTTAAGCGATGAATTTATCCTGCCCTGCGCCATTGGCGATTATGGCGGTATGGCCGACGGCGACGGCTTGTTGATGGCCAATTTTCGCGCCGACCGGGCGCGGGAAATCCTTGCCGCCCTGGTCGATCCCGAATTTGACGATTTCGCGCGCACCCGCAAGGTCGAATTTGCGGCTCGCCTGGGCATGGTCAGCTATTCCAACCATCTGGACGGGTATTTCGCGATCCTGTTTCCGTCGGGCGAACTGGTAAACATCCTGGGCCAGGTCGTATCAGATGCCGGCCTGACCCAGTTGCGGATCGCCGAGACCGAAAAATATGCCCACGTTACGTTCTTTTTCAACGGCGGGCGCGAACAGGAATTCGAAGGCGAAGAACGTATTCTGGTGCAATCGCCCAAGGTCGCGACCTATGATTTGCAGCCGGAAATGTCGGCGGCGGAAGTTACCGACAAGCTGGTTCAGGCCATATCCGAAGACCGCTTCGACCTGATCATCGTCAATTACGCCAACGGCGACATGGTCGGTCATACCGGCATTTTGGAGGCCGCCATCACGGCCACCGAAACCATTGATTGCTGCCTTGGCCGGCTGGAAAATGCGGTCACCTTGGCGGGTGGCGTCCTGCTGATCACCGCCGACCATGGCAATTGCGAACAGATGCTTGATCAATCGGCGGACCCGGCCCAACCCCATACCGCTCATACCACCAATACCGTGCCGCTGATTATGATCAACGCGCCGGACCGTTCGGCGAGCCTGGGCGATGGTGTTCTGGCCGACATAGCGCCGACCCTGCTGGCCCTGCTGGGTTTGCCGCAACCGGGCGAAATGACCGGTCGCAACCTGGTCGAAACCACCGGCGGGGCGACATCACAATGAAGCGAATAGTCACAGTCCTGATGATCGCAGGGATGTGCGGGCCGGTTTGGGCGGCGACGTCCGATGCCGACTTGCAGCGCATTGAAAGCGAAATGAATGAAGGGCGGGCGCGAGCAGACGCCCTGAAAAAGAAGGCGGCGAATTATGGCCGCGAATTAAAAAGCCTGAAGTCCAACATGGTCAAGGCCGCAGGGACCATCCAGAATTTTGAATCCGATGCCCTGGCCCTGGAAGATCGCTTGCGGGAATTGAACAAGGCCGAAGCCGAAAAGGCGTCTCGCCTGCAAGCGCGGCGCGGCCAGTTCACCCAAGTGCTGATGGCCCTGCAACGCATGGCGAACCATCCGCCGGAAGCCATGATCGCCGCCCCGCAAAGCCCCGCCGATACGATCCGCAGCACGATCCTGTTACGCACGGTCGTGCCCGAAATCGAACGCCGCGCCGGCCAGTTGCGTTCCGAATTACAAGCCGTGGCTGCGGCCCGCGCCCAAACCCGGGGGAAGGCACAGGAACTGGCTATGGCGGTTAGCGGCTTGACGGAAAATCGCCGCCATCTGGAAGTCCTGATGATCGAGAAAACCCGGCTTAAGCTTCGGGCCGACGAGGGCTCTCGCAAGGCCGAACAGCGTATTCGTGACCTGGCGGGCAAGGCGAAAGATTTGCGCGACCTGATGGCCCGGCTGGAAGCCGACCGCCGCGCCCAGGCCGCCAAGGCCGCCAAGGATAACCCCGATATGGCCACCAAAGATAACGTAAAGACCACAACCGCGGCCGCAACGACAGGGGCGGCGGGGTCAGGTGGCAAAGAAAACGGTATGGCGATTGGGGATTTCCGTGGCAAGTTGCCGTTTCCGGCCATCGGGCGGCTGGTCGGGCGGTACGGCCAGGCGACGGACGCGGGGTTGACCCGCAAGGGCATCACCATTGAAACCCGGCCCGGCGCACAGGTCGTCGCCCCTTACGATGGTCAAGTCATGTTTGCCGGTGCCTTTAAGGGCTATGGGCAACTCTTGATCATCGAACATGGCGAGGGATATCATAGCTTGTTAGCGGGATTGTCTCGTATCGATAGTGTTATTGGTCAACAAATTCTGTCCGGGGAACCGGCGGGTATCATGGGGGGTGACGAGAACGAAGCCCCCATTTTGTATGTGGAACTACGGCGTAACGGCCAGCCCATCAATCCATTGCCGTGGCTTGCGGCGCGAAAGAGTAAGGTAAACGGATGAAAAATAGATTGCTTCTGGCAGCCCTCGCGGCGAGCTTCTTGGTGTTTTCCCCCGCTTTGATGGCCGAGGAATCATCCAAAAACACCGCCGAAACCTACCGGTTGCTGAATTTGTTCGGCGATGTGTTTGAACGGGTGCGAGCCGATTACGTGGAAGAATCGTCCGATGAAGAACTGATCGAATCGGCCATTGCCGGCATGTTGTCGTCGCTTGATCCGCATTCCAGTTACCTGAACGCCAAAAGCTACAAAGACATGCAGGTCCAGACCAGAGGCCGTTTCGGCGGCCTGGGGATCGAGGTGACCATGGAAAACGGATTGGTCAAGGTGGTTTCGCCCATCGATGACACACCGGCGTTCCGCGCCGGTATGAAGTCCGGCGACCTGATATCGCAAATCGACGGTGAAGCGGTCATGGGGCTAAGCCTGGCCGAAGCCGTCGACAAAATGCGCGGCAAGGTCGGCACCGATATCAAATTGATGGTGCTGCGCGAAGATGTTGATCCCTTCGAAGTGACCATTACCCGCGCCGTCATTAAAATCCGTTCCGTGCGCTCGCGGCTGGAAGGCAAAGTCGGTTACCTGCGAATTACCTCGTTCAGCGCCCAGGCCGATATTGGCGTGCGCAAGGCCATCGCCGATTTCCGTTCCGAAGTCGGCAACGACTTAGAAGGCATTGTGCTGGATTTACGCAACAATCCCGGCGGGCTGCTCGATCAAGCGGTTTCTGTTTCCGATGACTTTTTGGAACGGGGCGAAATCGTTTCGACCCGGTCACGCAAAGCCGAAGACACCCAACGCTATAACGCCCGGCCCGGCGATCTGACCAATGGATTGCCGATCGTGGTGCTGATCAACGGCGGTTCGGCCTCGGCCTCGGAAATTGTCGCCGGCGCTTTGCAGGATCACAAAAGGGCGATAATCATGGGCTCTAAATCTTTCGGCAAGGGTTCGGTACAGACCATTATTCCGGTCTCCGGTCAGGGCGCCATGCGTTTGACCACGGCCCGGTATTACACGCCCTCGGGTAATTCCATTCAGGGCGTGGGTATCATTCCCGATATTAAAGTGGGCCTCGCCAAGATCGAAGAAATCAAGTCGCCCAAGGGCCGCAGCGAAGCCGACCTTCGCGGTGCGCTGGATAACGGATTGGACGACGGCAATAAAAAAGCAGAAGACAAGGACAAGAAAGCCCCGAAAAAAGACGGCGATACCGACACGGCTGACGCGTCCAAATCCAACGGCGATTACCAATTGAACCGGGCGCTCGATTTAATCCGTGGCGTTGCCATGTTTTCAAAAAGGGTGAGTGGAAATTAACGGTAAGTCGATCATGCGGGTGCCAACGTGAAACTGCCCTTCAAACTTCCGGCGTTTAAACTTCCGGCGTTCAAGCTTCCGTGGTTCGGCATGAAAAAAGCCGATGGGGAAGACGGCGCGGAAGACGATGACGATTGGGACGATATTAATACCGATGCCCCGCCACCGCCACCGTCGGTGGCCGCAGCGGATGTTCCGGTCGCCGCCGAAGGTGACACCGATACCCCCGCACCCGCCGAAGGCGATGAAGACACTCCGGCCGCCACCGAGGGCGATTCCGGTGACCCGGCTGGCGAAGAAGATGGCGATCCTTCGGCGTTGGCGGAACTGGAAGACACCCTGGTCGATGATTCCGCCGAAGATGACGAAGCGGGTGAAGAGACCTTTATCGGCAAACTGCTGGGTGATAAAAAGCGCCTGATCATCGTAATTTCCGCCGCGGGCGCGGGCGTGTTGGTGCTTGCCGGTTTAGGCTGGTTCTTTTTCTCGGGCGATGAAGACGTCCAACATAAAACCAGGGAAGACAACGGAATACCCCGGTTTGAAATGGCCATCGCACCGAAAGGTCGATCCGCCGAATCCGGATCATTGAACGCTATCGTCGAAAACGATAAGGGGCCGGGGGCTGGTGTCGTCGTTGCCGCATCGACGTTGATGGCCTATGCAAAAATTTCCTCGCCAAAGATAACCGACGGGCCGCTACCCGTGATGGATGCCCCGGAACTGATCGAAGATTCCCGTCAGGGTCCCCTGCCAAAGATCGCCGAAGATGGCAGGATGGCATTGCAGGTTTACGCCAAACCCTATGATATCAAGGACGACCGTCCCAGAATTGCCATTATCATTACCGGCCTGGGGCTCAGCGAGGCGGCGACCGAAGCTGCCATTTCACTGCTGCCGGGGTCCATCACCCTGGCGTTTAGCCCCTATGCGCCGAATTTGCAGGAATGGGCCGACAAGGCGCGTCAGGCGGGCCATGAAATTTTGATTATGGTGCCGATGGAACCCGAGACGTTTCCCAACGATGATCCGGGGCCGCAGGGATTGATGACGACCAATTCAAATATCGAAAACGTGCTGCGGCTGGAATATGTCCTGAGCCGAATGCGAGGGTATGTGGGTGCCATAACGGCGATGGGATCAAAATTTAACAAGGATGAAGACAATCTCAGTGATTTTTTGGATCGACTGAAAACCCGGGGCCTGTTGTTTATCGATGGCAGTGCCGACCAAAAATCACTGGCCCCGGCAATGGCAGAAAAAATCGAACTGGCCAAGGCCATCGCTGACATTGTGCTTGACACGACGCCGACCAAAGACGCCATCGATGCCAATTTGTTGGAACTTGAAAGTATAGCCCGGGTAAACGCCGTCGCCGTCGCCCTGATCGATGCGTATCCGGTTTCCATCGAACGGATCGCCACATGGTCCGCCGGATTAGCTGAAAAGAATATGGCGCTGGCCCCCATAACGGCGATTTCCAACAGGCAAATACTGCAGTGACGGTGAAAAAAGATCAGCTTCCCTACCGGCCCTGTGTTGGCATTATGCTGATTAACACCCATGGCTTGATCTTCGTCGCAAGGCGCCACGACACCGTCGAAGACGCCTGGCAGATGCCGCAAGGCGGTATCGATGCGGGTGAAACGCCGGCAACGGCGGCGGTGCGCGAACTGCAAGAGGAAACGGCTGTTAAAAGTGCCGAAATCATCGCCCAAAGCGACCAGTGGCGGGATTACGACTTGCCTGATGATCTGATCGGCAAGGTCTGGGGTGGCAAATATCGGGGCCAGACCCAAAAATGGTTCGCCTTCCGGTTTTTAGGAAACGATGGCGAAATCGATATAAGCGGCGGCGAACATCCCGAATTTTCCGCCTGGAAGTGGGCGCCCGTCGATGCCCTTGTGGACTTGATTGTCCCCTTCAAGCGTCAGCTTTATATGGAAGTGGTGGCCGAATTCAGGCATCTTGCCGTTTCTGTATAAGTTGATTCAATAGGGTTTCGAATTTCCATGATGTATCTGATGCTCATCGCCGGTTTCGTGTTTCTACTGGGCGGCGCAGACGTTTTTGTCCGCGGCGCCGTCGCCATAGCCGCCAGGTTGAATGTCTCTCCCCTGGTGATCGGGCTGACGGTAGTCGCCTTCGGGACGTCGGCACCGGAACTGCTGGTCAGCCTCAACGCGGCGCTGGCCGGGGCCGGAAATATGGCGTTGGGCAACGTGGTGGGCTCAAACATCGCCAATTTACTGTTGATTGTCGGGGCCGCGGCCCTGGTTAAGCCGATTATGGTCAAGCCGTTCGCCCTGATGCGCGATACGGTGATGCTGATCGGCAGCAGCCTGTTATTCGCGTGGTTCTGCTGGCGCGGCGAAATCGGGCCCTGGCAGGGGACGGTGCTGTTGGTCGCGCTTTTCGTCTTTCTCGGCAATTCCTATCGACGCGAAGTCAGCGGCGACGATCCTGAAGCGGCGGATATCCATATTCAGGAAATAGAAGAATACAAGGGTCTGCGCGGATCGACGTGGGTGCTGTGGATGACCTTGCTGGCGGGGCTGGCGGGGCTTGTTTTCGGGGCCGATCTTCTGGTCAAGGGCGGGGTATCCATCGCCCGTGAATTTGGCATCGCCGAAGAAGTGATTGGCCTGACGGTGTTGGCGATCGGCACGTCTTTGCCGGAACTGGCGGCTTCCGTCGTCGCCGCGCTTAGGGGACATTCCGATGTCGCCATCGGCAATGTGGTCGGTTCTAACATGTTCAACGTGCTGGCCGTGGTCGGCGTGGTTTCCATGGTTACGCCCCTGAACGCGCCGGCCCAGTTAGTGCAATTTGACCTGTGGGTGATGCTGGCCGTGACGCTTATCATGGTCCCTTATCTGTTGGGCAGGATGCGATTAGGGCGGGCGGCGTCGGCCCTGTTTTTGACCGCATATGCTGGCTATATCATGATCCAGGCTTACGGCGTCAGCGGTGTGCTGGCCCTTGTCGGATAACACCATGACGGAACACCGCGGCGCTAAGGTCCTTATCATCGGTGCGGGTTTGGCCGCGGGCGGTAATATGGCGCTGGCGCTGAGCCAGGCCGGAATAGCGGCCGGCCTGGCCGAAGACGATCAGGGGGCGCATATGGCGGAATTTGCCGCCGGGCTCGGCGATGGTGTAAACGGCACTATTATTTACCTTTTTGACCATCCGGCTGGCCCAGAAACGGCGGCACATGCCCATATTCGAACCCAGGCATTGTCGCTGGCCCCCCAGATACGCGTTAACGGCATCTGTCCGGGACCGCTTGTGGCGGGAAAAGCGGCGGATATCGAACAGTGGTCGTCGCTTCCTTTAGGGCTTAAGGTATCGACAGAGGGGATAGTTGGCGCCGTTCGGTTTATTCTCGATACGGCGTCGATAACCGGACAGGTGATCGCGCTGGACGGCGGGACGACCGAATAGATGAATGAATTAAAGGGCATGATATGACGGCGGGAAAAATGGAACTGGTACAACCTGTAAATATTGCCGACGCGCGGGCCGCGATCCGGCATGTGTTTGTTCGTGATCTTGAACTGTCATGCCTGATCGGGGTCTATCAACACGAAAAGGAAAGCCGCCAGCGGGTCCGGATCAACCTGGATCTGGCCGTCCGCGAGGGTGAGCCGGATGGCCAGTTGCACGACGATCTGGCCAATGTGGTGTGTTATGAACGTTTAAGCAACGGCGTTCGCGATCTGGTAGGGCAGGGGCATACCAACCTGGTCGAAACCCTGGCCGAAGAAATAGCCACCATGTGCCTGACCGATTTAAGGGTCCGTTCAGCCAGGGTCAGGGTGGAAAAACTGGATGTCTTCGAAGACACCGCCAGCGTCGGCGTCGAGATCGAAAGATTCAACCCGGAAATCTAACGGCAGATTCGCGCAAGTCCTTGCAAAAAAGGGATTAACCGTTCTGTAACAATGCGAGTTGTGCACAGGGAAAGATTTTTGGTCGTTTCGATACGAAAACATTAAGAAAGATTCGTCGATTGACACAGACTCTTCTTGGAATACTTTTTCTTCTTTAGTAACAATACCTTACAGAATTGCACAATTTTTGTGCAAAGTCGAGGACTCCACGGATATTGTGGGGTCAATGGTTTTTGGGTGGCTTTTTCAACAGCCTTATCCACAAGAATAGTGGATAGTTGCGCCAAGCGGTATGGAATTGGAAACCGTTAGCTTATGTCAAGGACCGAATCGGACCCGGAAGCGGAAAAATCGCCGCCCGTTGCCCCACCTGGGGTTGCGATTATCGAAGGCTACCTGAAAACATTACCGGGTATGCCGGGTGTCTACCGGATGCTCAACGGGCGCGGCGATGCGCTGTATGTGGGCAAGGCGAAAAACCTGAAAAAACGGGTCGCCAGCTACTGCAACCTGAAACGTCAATCGAACCGTTTGCGCCGGATGATTGGCGAGACGGCGTCCATGGAATTCGTCACCACCCATACCGAGGCCGAGGCCCTGTTGCTGGAAGCCAACCTGATCAAGCGGTACAAGCCGCGCTACAATATCCTTTTGCGGGATGATAAATCTTTCCCGAAAATCCTGCTGACCGGCGATCATGCCTATCCGCAGGTCATCAAACACCGTGGCGCGGCAAGCCGGAAGGGTGAATATTTTGGCCCCTTTGCTTCGGCCTGGGCGGTCAACGAAACCTTGACGGTCTTGCAGCGCGGGTTTTTTCTCCGCACCTGTTCGGACAGCGTTTTTGGCAATCGATCCAGGCCCTGCCTGCTGTACCAGATCAAGCGATGTTCGGCCCCCTGCGTCGGCTACATCAGCGACAAGGCCTATGGTGATCTGGTCGGCGAGGCCCGGGCCTTCCTGAGTGGCCAAAGCCAGAAAATCCAGCGCGGTTTCTCCACGCGTATGCAAAAGGCCAGCGATGAGCTGGATTTTGAAGCCGCCGCCATCTACCGCGACCGAATCGCCGCCCTGACCCGAATTCAGGCCCATCAGGATATCAATCCTTCCGGTATCGTCGAAGCCGATGTCATGGCCGTGTATCAGGCCGGCGGTCACAGTTGTGTCCAGGTGTTCTTTTTCAGGGGCGGCCGCAATTACGGCAATCGGGCCTATTATCCAAGCCACACCAAGGACGATGACGAAGCCGCCGTTCTGGAAGCTTTTATCGGCCAGTTTTACGACAACAAAGATGCGCCGCGTAAAATTCTGCTGTCGCACCGCTTAGATGGCCAGGCCCTGATCGCCGAGGCGCTTGGCGTCAGGGCGGGGCGAAAGGTCGATGTCAGCCGCCCGCAGCGGGGCGATAAGCTGAAACTGGTCGAACACGCCCTGACCAATGCGCGCGAGGCCCTGGGGCGGCGGATGTCGGAAAGCGCCTCGCAGCGCGCCTTGCTCGATGGTCTGGCCAAGTTGCTGGAACTGGACGCCTCACCCGAACGCATCGAAGTCTACGATAACAGCCATGTTTCCGGCACCCAGGCGATTGGTGCGATGATCGTCGCCGGCCCGGAAGGGATGATGAAGAACGCCTATCGCAAATTTACCATTCGCGGCAAAGACATGGCCCCCGGCGATGATTACGCCATGATGCATGAAGTCCTGAGCCGCCGTTTTACGCGGGCTCGCAAGGAAGACCCCGACCGTGACCGCGGCATGTGGCCGGACCTGATCCTGCTTGACGGCGGCGTTGGCCAGCTGGGGGTCGCGGTCAAGGTCTTCGCCGAACTGGGCATCGACGATGTGGCGCTGGCGGCCATCGCCAAGGGCCCCGACCGCAATGCCGGGCGGGAACGTATCTTCAGGGTCGGGCGCGATCCCCTGTCGCCGGCGGCCCGCGACCCGGTATTGTACTTTCTCCAGCGCCTGCGGGATGAAGCGCACCGTTTCGCCATCGGCTTCCACCGTCAAAAACGGGGCAAGGCGGCGGTTAAATCGTCGCTCGATGGAGTCCCGGGAATTGGCCCGAAACGCAAGAAGGCGCTGCTTCACCTGTTCGGTTCGGCCGGCGCCGTCGAAGCCGCAGGCCTGGCCGATCTGGAGGCCGTCGACGGAGTTTCCAAGGCCATGGCCAAGAAAATCTATGACTGGTTCCACGGCTCGGGGTAAACTCCCGGAAAGTGAAACACTAACCTGGGCCTTCGACTGATATGCCGCTGAATTTACCCAATATCCTGACGTTTTCCCGGATCGCCGCGATTCCCGTGATCGTTGGGCTGATGTACCTGCCCGGTCCGCTTGGCAACTGGACGGCCTTCGCGGTCTATACCTACGCCTGTATCACCGATTTTTTTGATGGCTATTTGGCGCGAGCCTGGCATCAGCAATCGGCCATGGGCCGTTTTCTCGACCCGATCGCCGACAAGCTGCTGATCGCCGGGGTGCTGATCATGCTGGTCGCCAACGACACCATCACCGGAATCACGGTGATTGCGGCTGCGGTCATCCTGTTTCGCGAAATTCTGGTGTCGGGCCTGCGGGAATTCCTGGCCGAAGTTCAGGTCCGGGTGCCTGTCACGGTGTTGGCGAAATGGAAGACCTTCATTCAGATGCTGGCCCTTGGTTTCCTGCTGGTCGGCCAGGCCGGACCCGACTTCGGACCCGTCAGCACCATGGAGGTCGGTATTATCGGAATCTGGATCGCCGCCGCGCTGACCATCGGCACCGGTTATGATTATCTGAAATCCGGGCTGAAACACATTTCCGACCCGACCGCGTCGGTGGACCCGGAATGAAGATTTTCGGAATGGTCGGCTGGAGCGGTAGCGGCAAGACCACGTTGTTGAAGCTGTTGTTGCCGGAACTCATCGCCAGGGGTTATTCGGTGTCGACCATGAAACACACCCATCACAGCGTCGATCTGGACCAACCCGGCAAGGATTCCTATGAACACCGCATGGCCGGGGCGCACGAAGTGCTGATTACATCATCGACCCGCTGGGCCATCATGCACGAACTGCGCGACGATCCGGAACCCGATATGGATGACCTGATCAAGCGTATGAGCCCGGTCGACCTGCTGCTTATCGAAGGCTTCAAGCACCATCACCACGACAAGATGGAAATCAATCGCGGGGCCACCGGCAAACCACTGATTTGCACGGATGATCCTTCCATCGTCGCGATTTCCAGCGATCAGCCGCTCGCCGAGCTGGCGATTCCGGTGATCGACCTTAACGATCCCGTCGCCATCGCCGATTTCATCGTCGCCCATTGCAAGTTAGGTACAGGTTCTTCCGATGGCCCAACTTAAGGACGATTGCTTCGCGGGTCCTGGCGAATTGATACCGCTGGAAACCGCCCTGGGCGACCTAAGCGAGCGCCTGAACGTCGTCGCCGGGACCCATACCGTCGCCTTGGTCGATGCCCTGTCGCTTTTCCTGGCCGAAGACATCATTGCCGGGCGTAACGTGCCACCGCACGACAATTCGGCGGTCGATGGCTATGCGGTCAATTTTGATGATCTGGCCCCGGACGGCGAAACCCGCATGGCCGTGGGCGGTCGAATCGCCGCCGGCCATCCGCTGCAAGGCGCCGCCGAACGGGGGCTGGCCTATCGCATCTTTACCGGCGCCCCCATGCCGGACGGCTTTGATACAATATTCATGCAGGAAGATGTGCAAATCGATGGCGATCATGTGGTCTTGCCGCCGGGTTTGAAAGCGGGATCGAACCGCCGCTTCAAAGGCGAAGACATCACGGCCGGCGCGGTGGTGGTGGCGGCGGGTCGGCGGCTGCGGCCACAGGACCTGGGGGTCATCGCATCTGTCGGTATCGATCATGTTTTGGCGTACAAGCCGCTGCGGGCGGCGGTGTTTTCCACCGGCGATGAAATCCGCGATCCTGCGGGCGAGGCCCCGGATGGCTGCGTCTTCGATGCCAACCGCTTTACCGTGATTGCCCTGTTGCAGGCCCAGGGCTGCATCGTCGATGATTTGGGAATCCTGCCCGATGACGAGGCCCAAATCGGCGCGGCATTGGCCACCGCGGCGGCCAGCCACGACCTGATTTTTACATCCGGCGGGGTCTCCGTCGGCGATGAAGACCATGTCAGGGCAGCCGTCGAAGCCCACGGCACGATTCATTTTTGGCGTCTGGCCATCAAACCGGGGCGACCGGTGGCGCTGGGCCAGATCGGTGATGCGGTATTTGTCGGCCTGCCGGGAAACCCGGTGGCGACCATGGTCACCTTCCTGCGGGTGGCGCTGCCGGTGGTCGTGTTGCTGGCGGGGGGACGCGATATCGCCCCGGCCTTTTACCGGGTAGCCACCGCCTTCACCTATAAAAAGAAAACGGGTCGCCGGGAATGGGTGCGCTGCCGCTTAATTCCGGGCGACGATGGCGTTTTACGGGCCGAAAAATATCAATCCGGCGGCGCCGGAGTTCTCTCGTCCATGGTCTGGGCCCATGGCCTGGTTGAACTGGATGAAGACAGTACACAAATTAAGGAAGGGGAAATGGTCAATTTCCTGCCCTTTTCGGAGGTTAACATATGAAGCTGATTTACTTTGCCTGGGTCCGTGAAAAGGTTGGAAAATCCAAAGAGGATATTCCCTTGCCGGACGGCGTGACCACGGTCGGGGAACTGATTACCTGGCTTGGCAAACGGGATGAGAAGATGGCGGCGGCGTTTTCCGACCCCTCGGTCATCCGCGCCGCCGTCAATCAGGAACACGTTCAGCCGAACCATGTGCTGAGCGACGACGACGAGGTCGCCTTTTTCCCACCGGTTACAGGGGGTTAAACGCGTGATACGGGTGCAGGCCGAAGATTTTGACATGGGGGCGGAAATTTCCCGCCTGACCCGGGGTGACACCACCATCGGCGGGGTCTGCGCCTTCGCCGGTCTGGTCCGTGATTTTGTTGGCGAAGGTGGCGGCAGCGGTGGTGCGATGACGTTGGAACATTATCCCGGCATGACCGAAAAGGCGCTGGAGGAAATCGAGGGCGAAGCCCATGGCCGCTGGCCGCTCGCCGAAACCCTGATTATTCACCGGTACGGCCGCCTGCAACCCGGTGACAATATTGTCCTGGTGGTGGCGGCATCGGCCCACCGCGAGGCGGCGTTCGAAGCCTGCCATTTCCTGATCGACTGGTTAAAAACCAAAGCACCGTTCTGGAAGCTGGAAGAAACCGAAGAGGGCAGCCATTGGGTCGAGGCGAAATCCAGCGATGACGCCGCCGCCGACAAATGGGCGATGCCTGAAAACAAGGAATAATCGCCATCCGTTACGATGCCATTTTTTTCGACTTTGACGGTGTGCTGGTTGAATCCGCCGCCATCAAGACCGAAGCCTTTCGCGCTTTATATGCGGACCATGGCGAACAGGTCGTCGCTCGCGTGTTGGCCCATCACAAGGAACACGAAGGTATTTCCCGGGTCGAAAAAATCCGCCATTGCCATCTGGAATTCCTGGGTCAGGATTTGAATGAAGCAGACCTGGCGGTGTTGGCCTTGCACTACAGTAATATGGTGGTCGATGCCGTGGTCGCCTGTCCGGCCGTTGCCGGGGCGGATGATTTCCTGCAACGGCACCTGGGGCATACGAAAATGTTCGTTGTTTCCGGGACACCGGAAACCGAACTTCGCGATATCGTAGATGCGCGCGGTATGACACACTATTTTCAGGCCGTTTGTGGATCGCCCCGGCGCAAGGAACCCATCGTCGAAGAACTTTTGGCCCGGCAGGGGCTGGTGGCACAAAATTGCCTGTTCATCGGCGATGCCATGACCGATTACCGGGCGGCCCAGGCGACCGGGCTTGATTTCATAGGTCGTGTCGGTGCGAACGAAGACAACCCGTTTCCTGACGGAACGGCAGTGGTTGGCGATTTAACGGAATTGCCGAAATAAGGAAAGGTGGCCCCCCATGGCAGACGATCAAGACTGGCCGGTCAAGGCTTACAAGAATATCGATTTCCTGAAGCGACGCGAGGCCCGCACGGTGCGCATCCTGGCCGAATATATGGAACCCGAAACCCGTTTTGAAGACCTAAAGGTCAGCGACACCATCGTTTTTTTCGGATCGGCCCGAATTAAATCCCGTGAAGATTCCGTCATCAACTTACAAGCGGCCCGCGATCAGGGCGGTGAATTGGAAATTCAGGCGGCCGAACGCAAGCTCGCCATGTCGCGGTATTACGAAGACGCGCGGGAACTGGCGGCGCGCCTGACCACCTGGTCGAAAGAACTGGAAAAGGGCCGCCGGCGTTTCGTGGTGTGTACCGGCGGCGGGCCGGGCCTGATGGAAGCGGCCAATCGCGGCGCGTCGGAAGCCAAGGGCCTGAACATCGGCCTGAACATCGCCATTCCCCACGAACAGAGCGATAACCCCTATATCTCGCGCGAGCTGACGTTCGAATTTAATTACTTCTTTATGCGCAAATTCTGGTTCACCTATCTGGCCAAGGCGTTGCTCGCCTTTCCCGGCGGCTTCGGCACCATGGATGAATTCTTCGAACTGATGACGCTGATCCAAACCCATAAGCTGGGCAAGAAAATCCCCATCGTGCTGTACGGCACCGACTATTGGGACAAGATCATCAATTTCGACGCCATGGTCGAATTCGGCACCATCTCGGCGGAAGATCTGAATCTGTTCCGCCGCCTCGACACCGTCGACGAGGCCTTCGATTTCATCACCGAAGAACTTAACCGGGCGGCGCTGGAACATCCCGGCGGCAGCCTTTGAAGATTGATTTATTCTTTCAAACGGCGAACCGATAACGGTTCCTGACGGCCCTTGACCTGAATCGATTCGACGGGGCCAAAATCGTCATCGGCCAAAACCGCATCGACGACGATTTCCCCGGCCAGGGCTTCGGTGCAAAGTCTGGCCGAAATGTTTACTGCGTCCCCGATGACCGTAAAATCACGGCGGTTTTCCGGGCCGACAGCGCCCGAGATAACTTCGCCGCGAAACACCCCGATGCCGACGTGCCGGGGATAATCGCCCCGGGCTACTGCGGTGATGATTTCGCGGGCCGTGGCGACGGCATTTTTGCCGCCATCCTGGCCATCGAAACGGGCCAGCACGGCGTCGCCGATCATCTTGTCGACATCGCCGCCGTGACCGGTTACCGCGTCGACCTGCAGCGTCATTAACCGGTTGAGGAAATCAACGACTTCTTCGGGTGACCGATCCTCGGCGAAGCTGGTAAAGCTGCGAATGTCGGAATACAGCAGCGTCGTGACGACCTTGCGCGACGGGATGGCACCTGTCGGATCGGCATTTTTGGCGGCCGTCACGGCGGTGGCGGACACGAATGTTTCGATCCGGCGTCGCAGGACGTTTAGCGCATGGGTGCGCACATTGATATCGGCCTGGGCGCGGTTGACCAATCCGCTTAGCGCAAAAATAAGAATCATCAGCATCCCGCCCGGGACCGCCATCGCCGGCACCGCCGCCCCGACCAGGATGGCGTTCAGGTATCCCACCGGTTCATACAGTTCAAACACGGTGCGCAGCTGTCCACCACTTTCAAATACCGGTACATACAATTCGTATTGTTCGGTGCCGTCGGCAAGGGTCTTGGTGATCGCTTCAGATTTACCGCTTTCGATTACATTGCGAAGGGCGGGGCCGTTTTCCAGGGTGCCGATTTCGTCGGGCTTGGTGGCAAACAGCACTCTGCGTTCCAGGTTGTAAACCTTGAGTTCATGCAGATTCTGTTCACGGACCTCGTCGGTGAAGGCGGTGATGAGGATGTTTGCCGAGGAATCCAGGTTGGCGAGCGAGCCGCCGTCCATCAGCAACTTCCAGGCGTCCGGGGCGGATGCCGCGATGGCCCGGGCAATGGTCTGGGCGCGACGTTGCGCCTGTTCCAGGTAGATGTTCTCGCTCACATATTGGGCCGTGAAGCCGATTAGGACCAAGACTATCCCGATAAACCCTATGAACGCCGGAACGAATCGTCTCCGAAACAGCTTTTTTAAGGGGAAGGGTTGTTCGGAAGGCAGGGCCTGGGTCGCCGGGTCTGTTTTGTCGTTCGTCGTCATTCCTGGAATCACCTGTCAGTCACACGAGATTGGCTAATCATAGCTGCAATGGCCTGCGTCGGATAAATTATTGTTAACCATTTCCCGCTAATAATGAATCGCGGAGAGACTGCGCATTGAGCCAATCCGTGACAGGCTGGGCAATTGCCGTATTTTTTGACGGGTGAAAAACGAGTCTCGTATGGCTGACGATAACAAAACCGGTACCACGCCATCTTCCGACGCCAAGAATGACACCGCGGCGCAGGTCGAACGCCGCGATGACGCCCGTCGCGAAGGCGACCGTCGTGAAGATGTCGACCCGACCGCCGATATTGCCCGTAAGCTTAAATTGGCCACCGAGGAAAAGGCTAGCGAAAATCGCCGGATAGCGGGTGCAAAACAAGATCGGCGTGACAAGGATCGCCGACGAGTTTCCGAACGGCGCGCACAAATTATGGGCGAAGATGAAGAAAGTCGCGCCAAGGAACAAGAAGAGGCGGATGCCAAGAAGCTGAAGAAACGCGGAAAAAAAGCACAAAAGAAAGTTGCCGAACGCAAAAAGCGGCGCAAGAGCCGACGCGCCATGATCAAAAAGATGATTGGCTGGACAATGCCGTTGCTATATCTCGGCCTCATCATAGGGATCATTTACAGCGTCGTCGTTTACTGGCCAAAATTGGCGGCGATGCTCAAGTAATCTACGGCGTAATCTAGGCGGTTTTACCGACCGCCTTGTCATAATCGGCCATCATCATTTTGCAAACATCACCGGGAGTGAAGCGGTAGCCGTCGATCTCGCTGACCGGGGTCACTTCGGCCGCCGTGCCCGTCAGGAACACTTCCGTGGTGTCGGCGAATTCTTCGGGCATGATGGCCCTTTCCACGACCTCGATGCCACGCGCTTTGGCCAGGCCGATGACGGTCTGCCGGGTGATGCCGTTAAGGAAACAATCCGGTGTCGGCGTGTGCAGCTTGCCGTCTTTCATAAACAGGAAAATGTTGGCGCCGGTCGATTCCGCGACCTGGCCCCGCCAATCCAGCATCAACGCGTCGTCATAGCCTTCGTTTTCGACATGGTGTTTTGACATGGTGCAGATCATGTACAAACCGGCGGCTTTGGAATGCACCGGTTCGGTTTCCGGCGACGGGCGTTTCCAGGGACCGGTTTTCAGGCGGATGCCTTTCATGCGGGCTTCGGGCGTAAAGTACGATGGCCACACCCAGGTGGCGATGGAAAGATGGATTTTGGTCGTTTGCGCGCTGACCCCCATCATTTCGCTGCCGCGCCAGGCAACGGGGCGAACGTAACCGTCGACAATGTTATTGGCCGCGCAAGTTTCCCTGCAGGCGGCGTCAATTTCGGCGACCGTATAGGGGATGTCGAAGCCCAGTATTTTCGCCGAATTGATCAACCGTTCGGAATGCTGTGTCAGGTGGAATATCTCGCCTGAATAGCAGCGTTCGCCTTCGAACACCGACGACGCGTAATGCAGGGCGTGGCTCAGAACGTGGATCTTGGCGTCGCGCCAATCGACAAGGTTGCCATCGTACCAGATCAAACCATCGCGATCGTCGAATGAAGGGCCAGACATGTAATTATCTTTCCAAAAACTCTGTTGAAACAATAGTATCTTGCGTTTTTTACCAGTGACGGTAATATATGTCAATAAGGCTGTCATATTATTTTCAAGACGGCGTCACAACCGGATACCGCCCCTGCCATGACCAAATTCCAAGATGAAGACCTGCGCCAGGCCATCGAGTTGCTGTTTTACGCCTATCGCGATTTCACCGCCGAACCTGATGCGATTCTGGCCGACTATGGATTTGGCCGGGCCCATCACCGGGTTATCTATTTTGTCGGCCGCCATCCCGGCATGACCGTCAGGCAGTTGCTCGACATTCTGAAAATCACCAAGCAGAGCCTGGCCCGGGTGCTCCGGCAGCTTATCGACGAAGGCTTTGTCGAACAGCTTCAGGACGAAGACGATGGCCGCCGACGCCTGCTTTACCTGTGCGACAAGGGGGAAAATCTGGAAGCCCTGCTGACCACCCGGCAGGGACAACGCATCAATAAGGCCTATGGGGCGGCGGGGGCCGACGCGATTAAAGGTTTTCGCAGGATTCTGCGTGGTATCATCAACGAAGGTGACCGGGACCGGGTTTCCGGTGATAATTGAAGCGGTAGGCGAAAACCGAACAGCGGAAAGCGGGTTTAGGAATGGACAGCGACATCCCCCATATTCTTGTCGTCGATGATGATGACCGCCTGCGCGAATTACTGCGCAAGTATCTCAGCGACAACGGTTTTCGGGTGTCTGCCGCCAGCGACGCCGCCGATGCGCGGGTCCGCATGGCCGGTCTGACCTTCGATCTGCTAGTGCTCGACTTGATGATGCCGGGGGAAAGCGGGCTCGATTTCGCCGCCGATATAACGCGAACGAATCCGGTGCCGATCCTTATGCTGACGGCCCTGGGCGAAGCCGAAAATCGCATCGCCGGGCTGGAAAGCGGTGCCGATGACTACCTGACCAAGCCGTTCGAACCACGGGAATTATTGCTGCGCATCAACAATATCCTGAAACGCGCACCGGTGATCCAGGAAGCCCCGAGCCGGATCAGCCTGGGCGAGGTGATCTACGACCTGGAAAGGTTTGAACTAAGTCGCAACGGCCAGCCGATCCGCCTGACCGATGTCGAGGTGGCGCTGCTAAATGCCCTGGTGCGGCGCGCCGGCGCCGTGCTCAGCCGCGAAGACCTGACCGAATTGACCGGGGCCACCGGCGGCGAACGAGCCATTGATGTGCAGGTGACGCGCCTGCGCCGCAAAATCGAAGACAATCCAAAATTGCCGGTTTACCTGCACACGGTACGCGGCAAAGGCTATGTGCTGAGGCCTGACTGATATGTGGATCAAGCGGTTCCTGCCAAAAAGCCTGCTCTATCGTTCGCTGATGATTGTCGTCACGCCGCTGGTCATCCTGCAGGTGATATCCGGGTTGATATTTTACGAAAGTCACTGGCATAAGGTTTCCCAGCAGTTATCGCGCAATGTCGCCGGCGACATCGCTACCGTGATCGAACTGATACAACAACGACCCGGGCTGGAAAATCGCCGCGCCACGTTCGATCTGGCGGGGGCCCATATGGCGTTGATCGTTAGCTTCCGTGAACAGGCGATCCTGCCCAACGCGCCCCATGTGGTCGGCGGCAAAATGGGATTTTCTCTGATCAAGGCCCTGGATGAAAGTGTTGGTCGACCGTTCCGTATTGATACCGGATCGATCGACCGCATGGTGATAATCGACATCCAATTGACCGACGGCGTGCTTCGGGTGCTGACTCCCCGCAAGCGATTATTCAGTACTACCACTTATGTTTTTGTTATCTGGATGGTCGGTTCATCCCTGATCCTGTTTGCGGTGGCGACCGTTTTCATGCGCAACCAGGTCAAGCCGATCCGTCGTTTGGCCGAAGCCGCCGATGAATTCGGCAAGGGCCGAGATGTTCCGAAATTCAAACCCGAAGGGGCGTCGGAAGTCCGCCTGGCGGCCACCGCCTTCATCGCCATGCGCGACCGCATCGCCCGCCAGATCAGCCAGCGCACGGAAATGCTGGCCGGTGTCTCGCACGATTTGCGAACACCGCTGACGCGCATGAAACTGGATCTGGAAATGGCCGGTGGCGGGGATGAAATGAAGCAGGATATCGCCGAAATGGAGCACATGTTGGATGAATATCTGGCGTTCGCTCGCGGCGAGGGAGGCGAAACCGCGGTCCTGAGCAATCTCGGCGACCTATTGCATTCAATCGCCGGCCAGTCCCGGCGCAAGGGTGGCGTCATCGACCTGCACGTGGAAAGCGATATGACGGTGCTGCTGCGCCCCAATGCCATCCGCCGGGCCTTGACCAACCTGATCGACAATTCGGCCCGCTTCGCCGATCACATTTCGGTGCGCGCCGGCCGGCGTGATGACAGGGTCGAAATAACCATCGATGACGACGGCCCCGGGATACCGGCTGACAAACGTGACGAGGTTTTCAAGCCGTTTTTCCGGGTCGAGGGATCGCGCAATCCTGGCACCGGCGGAGTCGGCCTGGGCATGACCATTGCCCGCGACGTCATGCGCGCCCACGGCGGCGATGTCGAACTGGGCGACAGCCCCGGCGGCGGCCTTCGGGCGCGGGTCGTATTACCGATTTAGTAAAGCTTGCCACCATTGGGGACGTTTTGGTCGGGGCCGATCATCACCACGTCACCGTCAGCATCGGGAAAGCCCAGCACCAGCACTTCGGACATGAATTTGCCGATCTGGCGCGGCGGGAAATTGACCACGGCGGCGACCTGGCGTCCGGCCAGTTGTTTATGGCTGTAATGTTTGGTGACCTGGGCCGAAGTTTTCTTCTCGCCGATATCGGGACCGAAATCGATCCACATCTTGAACGCCGGGGTGCGCGCCTCTGGGTAGTCTTCGGTGCGCAGGATGGTGCCGACCCGGATGTCGAGACGGGCGAAATCGTCATAGCTGATGACGTCGACTTTGTTCTCGCTCATTTATTACGTTCCCTGCATTCCAAAAAAAAAGGTCGTCCACAAGGGACGACCTTAAACCACTAGATCAAACTGCCATCAAATAAAACTATTTGATGGCAGATGATTTGATCGACTTTACAGATCAGAGCAACTTATCTGCTCTCTCGAGCGCAGGTTGCTCTTGGAGAAAGTGGAGGAATTACTTGTCGGCTTTTTTGCCGGTGGTCTTGGTAACGGTGGTCGCGGCAGCCTTGATTTCGCTCAGGCTTTCATTGAAACGTTCGTTGACCAGCTTGGTCGATACCGTGCTCGATTCGGTGATCATGTCGGCCAGTTCGCGCATGTTGACCAGGGCCTTCTCGAAGCTTTCGGTGTAAAGGTCGACGTGCTTGCCGGCAACGTCCTGCGGATTGCCGGACTTGCTCAGTTCAGTCACGATTTTGGTCGCTTCGTCGAGGGATTCCTGAAGGATCTCGGCCTGGCGGGCGGCAACCATCTGCATGCCTTCGACGGCGGCCTTGTTGGCGGCAGTCAGGGCTTCGATGTTCTTGCGCTGGTTCGCCATCATGGCGTCCATGTTGAAGACGGGCATATTGAATTGCCCGGTCATCTTGGTGAATTCGTCGGCCATCTTGGCAGGGTCGAAATCGGCGAAAATCTTGGTCACATCGAAGTTCATGAACGGGTTCGTTTGTTTAGCCATAATATTGCTCCATGAATAAGGGTTATGCTGCACTGCACAATGAGGCTAATATGGTGCACAGACAGGAGCTTGTCAATGCTTATGTTGCACTGCAGCAAAAAATTCACAAAGCCCGGAAAAGGTCGATAATTCGGCCCGGAATGGGCGGTTAATTGAGGAAGTTGGTGAGGCTCAGCTGGCGTATCCGCGCGAACACCTGATAGGACGCTTCCAGGGCGTTCTGTTCGTCGAGCAGGGCGGTGTAAACCTCCAGCGGATCGATATTTTCCTCATCAGCGATTCTGGCATCGAAAAATGCCGAAAGTTGCGTGTTCGAGTCGTTGACCTGGTCGATCAACACCCTGTTATAACCGACATCCAGGCTAATCAGGGTGATATTGCCGGTCAGTTCGGCGCCGTAGGGCGGTGTTCCGCCGGGATTACGATCGATTGCGCTGTCCATCAGGTAATCCGCGGCGGCGGCCCGCCCGGTGTTCTGGTCGAGACCACCGGCGGTATTGAATTTGCCCTGGGCGATGATGAACAGGCCGCGGATGGCTTTTTCGAAAGCCGGATCAACGCCGTTCAGGTCCAGGGTGAAATTGCGATTTTGGTTAACGTCGTGTTTCTGGTCGACTTCGTCGCCCTGGTAATAGGAAATATCGGAAACCAGTGTCAGGCCGGCCCCGGCATCGGCGACTACACTAGCGCCGGGGGCTGGCATCACGGAGAGCGTGCCACCGCTGTTGGCCGTGACAGTGTATGTTTTATCGTTGTTGACGTTGCCGGCACCGGCAATAGTGATCTTGGCGCCGACCGGAATATTGGAAAACGCGTTGGCGTTGGCCGTGGTGGCGACGATGGTCGCGGTGTTATCGGCGGTGGGGCCACTGTTGAGGGCGTTTACCGTCGCCGTGAACGGGGTGCCAGCGGTGCCCGACGTCATGATGATCTCACCGGCGGGGGCACCATCAGTGGCCGTGACCCCCAAAGCGGCGGTGTTGATGGCCGCCCGGAAGGCCACCCTGACGGCGGCCAGGTTGGCCTCGGCACCGGTCACCGTATAGGTGACGGTGGTGCCATTGATGGTCGCGCTGTAGGTATCGCCGGCTTCGACCGTGCCGGCGATGGTGACGGTATTGACTTGGGCCGCCACATTGCCAGCGGCGATGGTTCCCGCGGTATTGAATGTCAGGTTGGTAAAACCGGCACCGGTCGGGTTCGAGGGAAACCCGGTGGTAGTGGTCATTTTGTGATGAATATTGGTGTCGCGGGTGGTCGGGTAAGCAATATTGGCGCCGTCCCATTTGGTTTGTAGATCGGTCAGGTTGGTCAAACCTAAACTGATGGGCTCGGTGGTGGCCCGGCCGCCGCTGAAGATATACTGGCCGTTGACGTCCGTATTCAAATACGACTCGATGGATTGCAAGGTCCTGAAGGCCGAATTTTGAATATCGCGAACATCGGTCTCGGCGGTCATCGCCGTCGTCCGGAAGGTAGACAGTTCCTGGCGAAAGTCCCTCATCGCTGTCTCGACGCCGGAAATCACCGTATCGGTGATGGTAAACCTGAGATCCATCAGGTTATTGGTTTGGGTGTATCTGTTGAGAAGGTCGCGGGAATTTTCGATGTTTACCAGCCGCTCGGATGCCTGGGCTATGCCGGCGTAATTCTGCGATTTCTTTTCTGTCGCCACCTGTACCTGACCTTGTTGCAAGCGGTCCTGGGATTGCAACATCAATCGAATGAGGTGATTGCTGGATGCGAGGCTGGTTATGCGGGTCATGGTTATCTCACCGTTTCTTCAAGCGCATCGAACATTTTCTGAATGACGCCGATTATGCGGGCCGCGGCGCTATAGGCCTGTTCGAAAAGGATCAAATTGGCCAGCTCTTCATCCAGATTAACGCCTCTAACGCTGTCAGATTTCAACGCCAGGGCGGCGGTAAGCCCTTCCTCGTACAAGCGGTTGGTATCGTTGGTATTGCTCATGACGGAACTTGTCGAAATGATAGCGGCGCCGTAATCCTCGAACGAAATGGTCTGGTTGGCGATGCCTCCGGCCTTATCGAAGGTATTGTTGGCGGTGAAAATGGCGGCCATGGAGCTGACGTTGGTATCGTCGGCGATGCTGAGCAGATACTCGCCACCGGTGCCCCGGGCCGCATCCCATTGCACGACGGCCGAGGCTATTAGTGACGGCTGGGTCGCAATATCGGATCTGACGCTAAGGGCAGAGGCGATGCGAACATCGGCCTTGTGCACGCCAAGGGTCGTCAGCAACGAATTGCCGGTCGCCTGGGTGACGGTCATGTCCGATCCCTTGTTATGGGATATCCTGAGCCTGTAGCCCGAGCCGTCAGGTATGACAGAGGCCGTGACGGAGACGTTGGCGGCGTTTATTTTTGTCGCTATGGCGGCCAATCCGTCCGATGCGGCGATGGCAACGGATCCCAACAAGCCGGTAGAGTCGCGGAAGGTCAGGGTCGCCGCGGTTCCCGTGAAGGAGGCATCAATAACGTTTGATTCATAGATGTTGTCGGGCAGGCCATCGACGAAAAAGTCGTTAAGACCAAAGAAATTGGAAAAACCCGAAATGGTTTCATCGATAACGGTATCGGCATTGGCGTCGAAACTGATGGTCGCGTCACCCAGGGCGCTGCCGGCGGTGCTTGACGCCTGATCGCGGAACGCCAGATTGCTGGTCGTCGAATTCAGGTTGATGACCAGGGTCCCCGAAGCCGCCGTCACGGTTGCAGTCGCCGTGCCATTTGCCTGCAGCCAGTTTTGCAGGGCGGTCGCCATGGCATCGACCGTAAACGGGCCGGCGCCACCGGTCAGGGTGCGGACTGTCGTCGTCGCGGTCTGGTCGCCGGAATTATCGAACAGGGTAACGGCGGTGTCCTCGGTGCCGGAATAGGTAATGGTCTGGGTGGCCGGGGCAATTAAGTTGCGGGTGCCCGACATTGTCGTGGCGCCGGGGAACGCCGCGCCGCGATTGTGGACCTGGTTCATGGCATCGCGAATTTCCGCCGCCAATTCGTCGATCTGGCTCTGCATGTTGGGTAAAACGGTGTCGCGCAATTCGATGTAGCCATTTACCTTGCCGGAAACCACGTCGTTGGTGATGTCATTGCCGGCGACGGCGGCGCCTACATACAGGCCGCCCAAGGATCCATCGGCATGGGTCGTCGTCGCGGTGACCGAACTGGCCGCGGTATGGCTCAGGGTTGCCGGGATATTATCGACAATCGTACGGCCGGACGACGTGAAAACCACGACATCACCATCGCTGCGGTAGAAATACCGGATATCGATCAGTTCGGCCATTTTGTCGATATTCTGATCGCGCTGATCTTTCAGGTCGGTAACGTCCAGACCCGAGGATTGATTGCGGATGATTTTGTCGTTGAGGTCGCCCAGGCTCGTCGCCAGGCGGTTGATTTCATCGACTGCCGCGGCGATCGACTGATCGGCGATCACGCGTAGTTCCTGGATAGTCTCGCTCATGTCCTGCAGTTTTTGGGCCATATCCATGGCCCGGCGGACCATTTCTGTCTGGTCGACAGATTTTTCCGGTGCCAGGGTCAGCGACTGCAAGGCTTGGGTAAGTTGCGAAATTGAATGACTGACAGAGGTGTTGTCGGCGGGGCTCCCGAAAATATCCTGGATGCGGTCGTAAAACCCTTGTTGCGCCGTATAGTCTTCAAGCGCACTGATTTCCAGGCGCAGATTTTTCAGCAGGCCTTCATCGATGGCGCGGGTAATTTCGGCGACCTGGACACCGGCGCCAACACCTTCGACAACACGGGTTTCCAGTTGCACGATTTTTCGTGAATAGCCGGCCGAATTGACATTGGCGATATTGTTGGAAACGGCATCAAGAGCCGACTGGTTGGTCAAAAGGCCGCTTTGGGCCGTTCGCAGGGCCGATGTTAATGAGCCAGGCATGGCGGTTCTCCTGCTAAATTCTTAAAGCGATTGATTGACCGATATGGCCAGGTTCTGCGGTGCCGAACTCCGCTTGCCGCCGTCGGCCAAGCCTTTTGCCGAATAGATTCCGGGTCCCCGTTTTTGCAATTTGACGGACTCGGCGACCAATTCAACGACGCGCCGGTTGGCTTCGATGGTTATTTTCAGCAAGCGTCCATTTTCTTCGACCATCAGGTTCACCTTCTCGCCCATCTCGCGCAACTTGTCGCGAAGTTCGGGCGGTGCCGCGTCCAGGGCTTCGGGGCCTTTCGGCAATCCCTTGACGCGGGTTTCGTAAATCCGGACCAATTCGTTCTTTTCGGCCAGGTATTGCACGGCATCCTTGGCGCGTCGATCCTTGAGCGCGGTATTTTCCTTGTGCAAAAGTTCAGCCAGTCGCTCGGTAATCTCGATCAGCCCCAGCAATTTTTCGGTGATGTCCATGTCACTGTATCTCCTGCATTTTCAACATTTCCCGGAAAACGGAATCGGCAACACCGATACCGCCATTCTTGACGATTGCCTTGCCATATTCTTCGACCTGCATGGACCGCCACATGGCTTCGCTGGAACCTCCGCCAAAGGGTTTTTCGGCGCCCAGGTTGGCAAACATCGGCTGCAACATTTGTGAAACGAAGACGGCTTCGAAATCTTCGGAAACCTTGCGCAACTGGGCGACGGACGCCCCGGTGGCCGGCTTCGGCATGTTAGGCTTGCGGCCCTGGGCCATCATCAGGGCGGCATCGGCTTGCAGGGATAAGTCGCCGGCCATTACATCACCTCGATCGACGCCTGCATGGCGCCGGCGGCCTTGACGGCCTGTAAAATTGTAATCATGTCCCGCGGGCCAATGCCCAACGCGTTCAATCCATTGACCATTTCCTGCAAGGTGACGCCTTCGTTGACCACGGCCAGGCGCTGATCGGAACCGTCTTCGATATTGATATCTGTGCGCTCAACTGTCGTCGTGTCTCCCACTTCGGCGAAGGGGCCGGGTTGGGATACCTGTTGGGTTTCGGTGATGCGGATGGTCAGGCTGCCCTGGGCGATGGCGACGGTGCTGATGCGGACATTTTCGCCCATCACGATAATTCCCGACTGTTCATCGATAATAACCCGTGCCAGTTGATCGGGAACGATGCGCAACTGTTCGATATCGGTCAGCAGGCCGACCACATTGTCTTCGTAGTCGTCGGGAACCCGTAGCCGCACCGTTGTCGGATCACTGGGGCGAGCGGCATCGGTGCCAAGGAAGGCGTTGATGGCCTGGGCGACGCGGCGAGCGGTGGTGAAATCGGGGTTGCGCAGGGTCAGGTTGACCGATTTCAGGCTGGCCAATTCAAATTGCACCTCGCGTTCGACGATGGCCCCGTTGACGATGCGGGCGCTTGTCGGCACGCCCTTGACCACGGTTTCGGCGCCACCGGAGGCAGAAAATCCGCCGACCGCCAGTTGGCCCTGGGAAACCGCGTAGACTTCACCGTCGGCGCCCAGGATGGGCGTCACCAGCAAGGTACCGCCCAGCAAACTGCTGGAATCACCCAGGGAACTGACCGTGACATCGATGCGCGAACCCTTGCGGGCGAACGGCGGCAGGGCGGCTGTTACCATGACGGCGGCGACGTTATTGGAATCCAGGCCGCTATCGGTCGGTTTGACGCCTAAGCGATTTAGCATGGCCTGCAAACTTTGCTTGGTGAAGTGACCGTCGGCCAGGGTGTCGCCGGTGCCATTGAGTCCGACAACCAGGCCGTAACCGACCAACATATTGTCGCGAACGCCTTCAAACTGAAGGATGTCCTTGATCCTGGATGCCGCCGTGGCCGGCGAACTTGTCGAGAGGATGGTCATCAGACCGGCGATCAGGCCCGTCAGAATTTTCTTTCGATAGGTGCCGCCCAATTTTTCGGTTCTCATCATCGTTGTCATCCATACGATCGTGTCGTTTATGTTTCGGGTATCTGGTATGCCCGCTGTCTTCCTGTGATTAATGCGAAAATCATGCCAACCTTGATGGTCCTGTAAATCATTGAAATATAACAATAAAAATAAAAAATGATGAGGTGTGAATCGGGCAAAGGGGGCGCTTTTCGGGCCATTGATGCCGGGTTCTGGAAGAATGTGCCGGGTAGCGCTATCGCTTCAAATCGCTGGCCGTCTTGACCATTTCGTCGACGGTCTTGAAGACAGTCGAAGACGAATTGTAGGCGGTCTGGGTCTGGATCATGCGGGTGAACTCGCCGGCCAGGTCGACATTGGAAAGTTCGTACGTATTGGGCAGGAAACTGGCGTAACCCGTGTCATCGACCGTGACGACTCGGGCCGACCCGGAATCGACGGTTTCCTTATAGACGTTGCCGTTAACTTCCAGCAGCCCATTGATGTTGGTGAATTCGGCGAGCGGCAGCTTGTAAATGGCGCGGAAGGTCGAATTATCGAACTTGGCGACGACTTGCCCGGTGGAATCGAAATTAATTCCGGTCAGGTTGGCTTTGGCGAAACCGTTTTTCGAGTAACTGATTGGTAGAAAATCGCCGGCAAACTGCGATAATTTGCTGATATCGAGTGTTACCGATGAGGTGCCGGCCGGATAGGTGCCATCGGCCGGGAATGTCACCGCCAGGGTCACCAGGCCGGATGTGGGGCTGATCAAGGCCCCGTTGGCATCAAACTTCAACGTTGCGATGTTGGTCGTTATGGTTGGTGCGACATTGGCCGTGGTGGTGGCGACAGTCGCGGTGTTGTCGGCGGTCGATGCGACATTGGCTGTGGTTGCGGCGAGGGTGGCGGTGTTATCGGCTGTGCCGCCCCCGTCGGTCGCCGTGATCGATGACATGAACGCCGTACCCGCCACGTTGGCCGTAACTATAATTTCACCCGCCGTGCCGCCGTCGGTGGCCGTTACGCCATAACCGGCACCGGTAATGGCGGCGCGCAGCGAAGACCGCACACCGGCCAAGTTGGCATCCCCGATGAGGGAGGTATAAACGATCGGCGGATTGGCGCCGATGGTTACGGTGTATATGTCGCCGGCTTCAAAGGTGCCGCCGATGGTCAGGGTATCGACCTGGTTGACGGCGACGGCGCCATTGGTGGCGTTAACCGATGATGTCAGCGTGGTCCCGGCGACATCGGCGGTAATGGTTATTTGGCCGGTCGTCGATGCCGCGGCGGTGGCGATGGCGCTGGCCGTCGGGCTGCCGTTAAAGGCCATCACCAGGGCATCGCGCACGGCGTCAATGTTGGCTTCCATACCGGTCAGTTTAACGCTGACGGTTTGGCCGTTGACGGTAAGGGAATAGATGTCATCGGCTTCGATTGTACCGGCGACCGTAACGGTATCGACCTGTTGCACCAGGGTATTATTGACCGTCGAGGACAGGGACCAGGTGTTGGTATCGTCTTTACTGAAATTCAACGCCACCGAACGGGCATTGAAGTTTGAATCGATGAGTTCAACATTATAGGTGTGGATGGTTCCCGCCGTCGCAACCTGTGCCACTGTTAGCGCCGCCGTGTTGTCGTTGACCCCGGCCGCGACGTTGGTCGTGCTCGCGCTGGTCGTCAATTCCGTGCCGATTATTTTGCCGGAGAGGATCAGGGTGTTGTCGGTCGGACTGTTTGACGCCGTCACCAGGGCACCGACGGTGGCATCTGCGTTGACGGCGGCGACCAGGGCATTGCGGATGACATTCAGGTTCGCCTCGGTACCGTCTGTCATATAAGACACGGAAGAACCATTGACGGTAACGGTATAGATATCGCCGGCCTCGATGGTGCCGCCCAGTACAATTTTGTCGGTCTGGGGCGTGCCGGGGACGTCTTTCGAGGGGATATTTAGCTGCAAGGCGGCATTGGATGAAGCCAGGCCAATGCTGGAAAAGGCATATTGATCAACGCGCAAAGGGCCCAGGGTGGTCGACGTGAACAATCCGGTGGTCGGGTCGGCGGTATAACCCTGCAGGAAATAGCCATTTTTATCGACCAGATAGCCATCCTTGGTGGTAACCGTACTGCCGCCAAGGCCGGCAACGGTGATATCGTTGACCGTGCGCGTCTCAAACGAGCCATCGCGCCCGTAGACGGTGTCGCCGCCGCCGCCAAATTCGGTATTGAAAATAAACATGCCGCGGCCGTTGATGGCCAGGTCCAGATCGCTTGAACTTGACAGCAAGGAGCCTTGTTGATCGATCCGTTGCACGTTCCTCGGCTTGACGCCGCCCAGGTCCGACTGTTCAAACATGGTTCTGCTGACCAGGGTCGAAAATGAGGTTTCGGTGCGCTTGTAGCCACCGGTGGTCAGGTTGGCGATGTTGGTGCCGATATTATTCATGGCGGCACTTTGGCTCATCATGCCTAGGGTCGGCACGGCAAAGGCGGAATATACGGGCATCGCACTTGTCTCCAGTCTTTTACTTTGCGCACCGCCGGACAATCAAACAATCATCTGGCGATTCATAAACGCAGAAATCCGGCTTCTTCGAAGCAAGATGGATGCCAACCCCGCAATATCTGTAAAGCATTGATATTAATGGTGAAAAATTTTCAGGACAGGCGCGAACCCAGGATCTACGGTGCCGGGTGCAGAAATTGCCGGGTCGTTATTCCCCTCCGGGTTTTATTCCCCTCCGGCTTAACTGCATTTTAAGCGGACGGGCATAGGGTCAGCTCCGATATATTTAGCTGACCCCTTGGTGCGCCCCGGCTATAGTCCTTCCCGGTGCGCGCTCGTCGGTGCCGTCCTTCAATTGACCGGTTATGTAGCTAAAAATGAAAATTTCGAAAGTTGGCTCAGGTAAAAAAGCAGCGGGCACCTCGCGCCCGAATGCGGCGGCGGGCAAGGGAGATATCTTCGCCCAACACCTGAAGGAAGCCGCCTCGACGTTGGCGGCTCAAAGGATTAGCGAAAGCGCCGCCGCCCAGCCTGTCGGCTCTATTCTTGCCGTTCAGGAAACCCCGGATTCCACTCAGGGCCGGTCGCGGGGGCTGGCGATGCAGTACGGTGGCGACCTGCTTGACCATCTCGAAGATCTGCGCCGGGATCTCCTTACTGGGGCTATCGCCAAAGAAAAACTGAGCGGCCTGGCGCAAAAAATGCGGGCCCATCGTCGCCAGACGGACGATCCCAGACTCAACGCAATTATCGACGAGATCGAGCTCCGCGCAGAGGTCGAAATCGCCAAAATGACGTTTTCAGGTTAAATGCCCGCTCGCATCCGATAAAACGGTCTAAATTTGGAAACGAAATTGCCCCCTTGCGGCAATTCGAAAGCATCCCTATATTCCGCGCCATAATTCACCGAATAGGGTTTGGTACTGCAATGGGGAATACAACAGCGAAAAAGAAGGTCACCCGGTCTGCGGTATACAGGCCTACGGCCAAAGAAAAATTCATGAATAAGAAAATGGTGGAATATTTCCGCCAGAATCTTCTGACATGGCGCGCCGAACTATTGACCGAATCAAACGAGACTCTGATGCTGTTGCAGGAAGGTGGCATTCAGGAACCCGATATCGCCGACCGCGCGACCATCGAGTCCGACCGGGCGTTGGAACTTCGTACCCGGGATCGGGCCCGCAAGCTGATTTCCAAGATTGATGAAGCCCTGGAACGCCTCGAAAGCGGCACCTACGGCTATTGCGAAGAAACAGGGGAGCCGATCAGCCTGTCACGGCTGGAAGCCCGCCCCATCGCGACGCTGAGCATAGAAGCCCAGGAACGCCACGAACGCATGGAAAAAACCCACCGCGACGATTAAGCGTTCAAGGTATATGCCCATTTAAGGTAAGTGCCCCTGCGGGCGCGCTCTTCTCATTTAAGGTAAGTGCCCCTGCGGGCGCGCTCTTCGCGCTTGCTCGGTCTCTGGAAGCCAGACCTTAAGGCGCGACAGGAGCTCGGTCTTGCCAGACCTGTTTCATGTCGGGGCCTTAAGGTCTGGCTTCCAGAGGCCCAGCCAAGGGGCCCGGAGGGACCCGCCCGGCGACTGAGGGGCACGACCCTAATGAAAAAAGGTCGGCTATTAAGCCGACCTTTTTGTTATCAGAACGGGAACAGGATATCCCAAATCTGGGTTCCCCAGCGGGGTTTCTGAAGTTCGCTGAGGGTGCCGCGTCCGCCATAGGCGACGCGCATTTCGGCGATCGAGGTATGCTGCACGGAATTGTCGGAATCGATGTCGCCGGGTCGGACGACACCGGTCACCATCATTTCCCGAAGCTCTTTATTGATCAGCATTTCCTGACGACCCATGATGACCAGGCTGCCGTTGGGCAAAATCTGGGTGACCACCGCGGCGATGGATACTTGCACCACTTCAGACCGGTCGACCTTGCCGGTGCCTTCGGTATCGTGGGCGGTGGAAAAACTTATGGCGGCCGCCGGATTCAGGCCCTGGGGCAAAACCTTGGTAAATTCGTTTTCGAGCCCTAACAGGTTGGTAACGCCGGTATCTTCGGTGTCGGCGCGGACGCGGGTCGTCGTATTGTTTAATGTCGCCTTGTCGGAAAAGTCCAGGGTAACGGTCAGGATATCGCCGATTTCCTTGGCCCGGTGGTCCTTGAAAAAGGCCCTGGCCCCGGCCCGCCACAACGAATTGGGGTTATTTTCAGCCATCTCAGGCGTCGGCATGGGCATGCTGACGGGGCGGTATTCCGGTTGTGCCGTCGGATTGGTGATCTTGGTCAGTTCCGGTCCGCCGCCGACTTCGGCCAACCGGGTGATGGTATCACCGCATGCCGACAGGGTTACGGCGAGCGCCATCAGGGCGGCGAGACTGAGAAATTTTTTAAATACTAGCGTCATCATTGGAATTCTCCTAGTTCATGGCGACGTGGCTGATGGGGATCACCCTGACCTGACCGGAACTGGTCACGATCGCCTGAATGACATTGTTGCTTTGGGTGTTGAGGACGCGGATGGTATCGCCTTCGACGCCGCTTTCCTGTGCCTTGCCCTGGGATGTCAGCCTCATCAGCGATGTATTCAACGTTATGATGACAAGTGATCCCTTGGTGACCAGAATCGGCTGACCGACTTCCGAAATACGTATCGGGGTACCTATTTGCAGCCCCCGTTTTGCCGACATGCCGATCAGATCGGCTTCATCGGTGATAATATCGCGCCCGGCCCGTTTCGAGCGAATTTCAATCCACTTGATATCGCGCTTGCGAATGATCTCGCCCTTGTCCACGCGATGGTTCACGACAGGAATATTCAGTATCCGGTAAATCTTGCCGGTAACGCGGGCGCGGGTCGGTGCCGGGCCGTCGACAGGCGCGAGTATGGTGGCGGTGAAGCGCCGGGTGTCGGGATTGTACGTGATATCTTCGACGGCCATGGTCGCCGAACTGTCGCCGGGTACATGCAGGCTCAGCATACGATTGTTAAACTCGATACTGACATCGGCGTCGACACCCTTTTCGATCAGGGCGGCGAGAATGTGATCCTTGATTTCTTCACTGCCGATGACGACGCTATTCCTCTCGACGACGGCGCGTTGTGCAAGGCTCAACGGTTTCCAGTCGAACTGGTATCGCTGGGCCACCCGGTACAGCCAATTGACGTCGTAAAACGCCCTTTTCCCCGGTTCGGGAGCGTAGGCGATGGCAATCCCGGCTTTCTCGCCAAGGCCGTTAAACAGGTCTCCCAGGTGAATGATCGAGCCGTTTATGCTGACTCTTTCGTTCAGCACGACCGGCCCCTGAGATATCTGAAGCGGCTTGTCGGCAGCGGCTCTTGCCGGGTTCCAGAGCGCCGAGACCAGCAACAACACCAGCCCCAACATGACGATCCAGAAATTGATATCCGCTGTTCTGTTATCTTTCATCACTTAATTCCTCTAGATCAAACGGCCCTTACGTGCGGGCGGGTTGCTCTAACGCAGGTTGGCGGCGGCGCCCATCATTTCATCGGCGGTCTGGATGACCTTGGAATTCATTTCATAGGCCCGTTGCGCCGAGATCAGATTGGAGATTTCTTCGACCGCATTTACGTTCGATGTTTCCAAAAAGCCTTGCAGAATCGAACCGAAGCCGACCGATGCCGGGGCCCCCGTATTCGCCTGGCCCGAGGCCGGTGTCTCGATGTAAAGATTGTTGCCTTCGGCCTGCAAGCCGGCTTCGTTGGCGAACGAGGCGGTCTGAATTTGGCCGACGTTTTGTAAGTTGACCTTCCCTTCGAGGGTCGCCAACACCTCGCCACTGGCGTTGATGGTGACGTCGATGGCATTGCTGGGCACGGTGATGCCCGGTTGCAGCTGGAAGCCATCGTGGGTAACGATCAGCCCGTCGCCATTTAGCTGGAAGGTGCCGTCGCGGGTATAAGCGATTTCGCCGCCGGGTTTGAGCACCTGAAAGAACCCTTTGCCCTGAACGGCCATGTCAAACGTGTTATCGGTGGCCACCAGGTTGCCTTGTTCGTGGATGCGGTAGACCGCGGCGAGCTTGACGCCAAGCCCCAATTGCACGCCCGATGGCACGACGGTGCCGGAATCCGACGATGTCGACCCGACCCGGCGCAGGTTTTGGTACAGCAAGTCGTGGAATTCGGTCCTTCTGCGCATGTACCCTGTGGTGTTCATATTGGCCAGGTTGTTGGACACAACCTCGACATTTCTCTGCTGCGCCATCATGCCTGTGGCGGCGATGTTTAATGCTCTCATTTTTTTAGTCCTTTCCTTAATTTGATATCTTTGTGGGCCTGGCTCTTAAACCGGCCTGACTAATTTCTAATCTGCGGTTAGGCCCTCTGTGAGTAGGCATCCATCATCTGCTTTATCCGGGCGTCTTCTTTTTCGATGAAATTCTTGATGCTTTCGAAGGCTCGGCTAGCCTCGATCATCCGGGTCATTTCGACGATCGGCTGGACGTTCGAATTTTCCAACATGCCCTGCAAGACAACGGGTGTATCGTCGGTCTGCGGTACCCGTGTGGAACTGTAAAGGCCGCCGGACACCACCTTCAGTTCGTGGGGGTTGGCGAATTTCACGATGTTAAGTTTTCCCAGCGTGCCATTTTCGGTCGAAATGGTGCCATCCATTGCGATCGCAATGTCCCGGTCTTCGGGGCTGAAGAAGAATGGTTCGCGTTCTTTGGACAACACCGGGTTACCGGTGCGCGTGACAAGCTGGCCATCCTGGTCAAGCTGGAAGTTACCACTTCGGGTATAGCGTTCGCCGCTCGGCGTGCCGATGACAAAATATCCATCTTCCTTGATCGCCAAATCCAGCGAATTACCCGTTTGCTGGAGGGCCCCATCGGAAAAATCGCGCACGGTGGCGATATCGCGAACGTAGGATTGCCGTTCACCGCCAATCTTGTTCCCACCCCTGCTGCGGACCAGGTGTTCCACAAACATTAATCTCTCGGTCTTGAACCCGGTGGTGTTCATGTTGGCGATATTGTTGGCGATAACGCCCAATTCGCGCTTGATGGCTGCTTGCTTCGACAGCGCTATGATCGATGTATTTTCCATTTCCACTTTCCCAATCAACGAAATTTATCACGTCCCGGCGATGTACTTGCATAGCCCGTGCCAGTTCGTAAAATCGTTTAAAATTAATGGTTTAGAATGTCAGAGTGGCTATTTATCCTGGCCCCGAATAGCCCTAAGGGCCTGGTTACCCGGCATTTATTGCCCGCGCCTGGGCCCCCTTGCCGGTGGCTTGGTTGACCATGGCTTGATGTCAATTTGGCAATGATTGGCTAGGTTCGAAGGGTGGTGTTTGGTATATAATTCAATGAACATGGAAGGAGTCGTTCGCCTGGGTGGTGCCCGGGCAAGGTGGGACGGTTCTCCATAGGTGAGGGTGGCGTTTGGTTCGCAACGACTTGTTAACCAAAACATCTTACATTTATCTGTACCAATTAGTGATTTCAGCGTGCAGTTCCGTGCCAGTGGAATGAAATAATTAGCCGGGACCAAGCAATGGCCGAAGATGACGACCTAGATGAGGAACTGGACGAGGACGAAGAAGGCGAAGAGGGCGAGTCATCCGAAGGCGGTGGCGGCAAGAAGAAGCTCATCATTGTCATCGGTCTTGCCTTGCTTCTGGTCATCGGCAGCGCTGCCGCCGCTTATTTTACGGGGCTTCTGCAGCCGGTAATCGATATGATTTCCGGCGGCGAGCAAGGACAGGAAGAAAATGTCGGCATCGCCCAGGACGCGATATTTTACGATTTGCCGGAAATGCTGGTCAATCTGAGTGCCGCGGGGCGTAAATCGACTTTCCTGAAAATCAGGATCAGTCTGGAACTTGAAAGCCCGGAAGATGTCGCGAAGATTGAGGGTGTCATGCCCAGGATTATTGATAATTTTCAAGTCTATCTCCGGGAACTTCGGGTTGAAGATTTGAAAGGTTCGGCGGGTATGTACAGATTGCGTGAAGAACTTTTGAAAAGGGTCGGTGGGGCGGTTGCGCCCTCGAAGATCAACGATGTTTTATTCAAGGAAATGCTCGTTCAGTAATCGCATGGGATATTTGTTTCAATGACCGCTCCGGGTGATGACGACGCTGATCAGGAAGCCATGATGGCTGAATGGGAAGCTGCCGAAGCTGCCGCTGGCGGCGGCGATGGCGGCGGTGGCGGCGACGATGAAGGCGGTGATCAGGACGATTTGGCGGCCGAATGGGAAGCCATGATGGACGGCGAAGGCGCCGCGGCCGCGGCGCCTTCCGATCGCGGCGGGGTTGATAGCGGCGCCGGGCATTCCACCCGGGTCCTCAACCAGGATGAAATCGACAGTCTTCTCGGCTTTGAAGAAGATATGGACGACGGCAGTGAGACGTCTGGCATCCAGGCGATCCTCAACAGCGCCCTGGTTTCCTACGAACGATTGCCGATGTTGGAAGTCGTGTTCGACAGGCTGGTCCGGCTGATGACGACATCGCTTCGCAACTTTACTTCGGACAACGTCGAGGTCTCCCTGGATAACATTACCTCTATCCGTTTCGGTGATTATCTCAATTCCATACCCTTGCCCGCTATGTTGAGCGTGTTCAAGGCCGAAGAATGGGACAATTTCGGGTTAATCACAGTTGATTCCTCGCTGATTTATTCGGTCGTCGATGTGCTTCTTGGCGGTCGCCGCGGCACCGCGGCCATGCGCATTGAAGGGCGCCCCTATACGACCATCGAACGATCGCTGGTTGAACGTATGGTTCAGGTCATGTTGTCGGACTTGTCGGCGGCGTTCGAACCGTTAAGCCCGGTTACCTTCCGTTTCGACCGGCTTGAAACCAATCCCCGATTCGCCACCATATCGCGACCTTCCAACGCCGCGATCCTGATTCGCTTGCGGATTGATATGGAAGACCGTGGCGGGCGCCTTGAAATGCTGCTCCCGTATGCCACCCTTGAGCCGGTTCGCGAGCTGTTGCTGCAAATGTTCATGGGTGAAAAATTCGGACGTGATTCAATTTGGGAAACTCATTTGGCCGAAGAACTGTGGCTGACCGATGTCGAACTTGAAGCGGTGCTGGACCAGCAAACCATGAAGCTGAGTGACGTATTCGCCCTGGAAGTGGGGTCCCAGTTGATGCTGAGCGCGACCCCCAATTCGCTGGTTAACTTGCGATGTGGCGATGTCCAGCTGTATACCGGCGCCATGGGACGAAAAGGCGAACAGATCGCGATCCGTATCAAAGACCGGCTGATCCAAGACGACAGGGAGCAGGAATAATGTATTCCCTGGCTCTTGATATTGTCTTGGCTGTCCTGCTGGTGGCGACCATTGGATACGCCATGGCGCTGAACAGGAAACTGGGTACCTTGCGCCGTCACAAGGAAGAACTGGAACGGCTGGCCGCGACGTTTTCGGACTCCACGGCGCGGGCCAAAGACAGCATCACGCATCTGAAAAATTCCACCGCCGATTTGCAGGCCGATACGGCCAAGGCCGCCGGCCTGAGAGATGATCTGAAATTTCTGATTGATCGCGGAACGGCGACTGCTGATCGTTTGGAAGCGGCGGTGCGGGTATCGCGTGGCGAAAATGAATCAGGCGGTCGGTCGGGCGCCAACAAACCACGCCAACCAATCGAAACACGCGATGAATCTATTGCCCAGGGGGATGCCAGTACCCATATGGACCCTCGGGGTAATGAAAGAAACGCGGATCGAGGCGATACTGCCAATATTTTTTCTTCCGAAATGGAAGAAAGTGACGACAATGCTAGGTCTCAGGCCGAAAAAGAACTTATCGAGGCTCTGCGGTCGGTCCGTTAGAATTCAGGCCCGGTTGTTGCCGGTAAGATTTGGAAGTAGATAGATGTTCAGGTTTTTCGCAAAATTTCGTTTTCTGCCTGCGACAATATTTGTCGCCGTTTTGATGTTGACCCTGCGGATTGGCAACATTTGGGAAAGCGTCGATAGCGGCCTGGTGGGCAAGATGTCTGTTTCCGGCACCTTAACCGTCGCCGATGCCCGTGCCCAAAATGCCAAACCGGAACCTGCGACGACTGAAGGTGCGGCAAAAAATGTTGCCGATCGTGAACAGACCGAAGCGGAAAAATCTGATGACGTCGCCCGCCTGATAACCAATGACCCGACGCTATTGACGCAAACGGAAATCGACCTTTTACAGCAGTTGGCGGAACGCCGAAAATATCTTGAAACGCGCGAAAGCGAAGTCAACATGCGTGAAGGGCTGCTGCAGGCGGCCGAGGCGCGGATCGAAAAGAAAATTGGGGAGCTGAAACTGTTTCAGGAAACCATTGAAAAACTGGTCAAGACGTACGACGATCAGCAAGGCCAGAAAATTCAGAGTCTGGTCAAGATATATGAGAACATGAAACCGAAGGATGCGGCGCGTATTTTCGAAGAACTGGAGATGGATACCCTGTTGCTCGTTACCGAACGCATGAAGGAACGCAAACTGGCGCCGATCATGGCAAAAATGAATCCTGCCAAGGCGACAGAGATTACGGTTGAACTTTCCAGGCTCAGAAATCTGCCAAATGAAAAACCCAAAGCAGGCGGATAGAACGAAAACGGTTGCTATATTATGTTCTGTAAATAAACTAAACTAGGTTGTTAGATAATTATAGATAAGCGATTCTCGTGTTTTTAGTGATTTTCCGACTAAATGGAGCAATAAATGGCTGTCGATATGAATATGAATGTGCTGATCGTCGATGATTACAAGACGATGCTCAGGATTCTCCGGAATCTTCTCAAGCAACTCAACTTCAACAATGTTGACGAGGCGACAGATGGGACCATGGCGCTTGAAGTTCTAGGCCAAAAAGATTTCGGTCTGGTTATTTCCGACTGGAATATGGAACCCATGACGGGTATTCAGCTTCTCCGGCTGGTCCGTGCCGATGCTAAACTCAAACATCTTCCCTTCGTCATGATCACGGCGGAAAGTAAATCTGAAAACGTCATCGCCGCCAAGGAAGCGGGTGTTTCCAATTACATTGTGAAGCCCTTTAACGCTGCAACTTTGCGCTCAAAGTTGGTCAGCGTGCTCGGAGAATTCTAGAGGCCATCACAGGAATCATCATGCCTGCACGTAAATCGGCCCCGAAAAACAAACCGACGGCTGCAAAAAAACCGGCCAAGGCGCGGTCTTCTGTGAAAGCCTCTGCTGGAAAAAGCAAGGCGGCACCGAAGTCTAAGCCACGGGCCACGTCCCGTCCTGGAATAACCGGTGCACGCAAGGCTGCCAAAGTGGTCGGCAGGGTGATGACGTCTGTAAAAGGCGGCAAGCACAATGAGGCGGATCTTTTCTCCGAACTGGGGAAACTGGCCGCCTATATCCAGGACGCCAGAAAACAAATTGCCGCCCTTCGCCCCCTGGAAGTCAAAGAGGAGTTCCTGCCGCGGGCGTCCGATGAACTCGACGCCATTGTCGGGGCCACCGCCGATGCCACCAATGCCATCATGGATGCCACCGAAATCATCGAAGATGTGATGTCCGGGCTGGATGGCAAACCGGTCGACAAGTTGATGACGGCGACCACCGCCATTTACGAAGCCTGCTCCTTTCAGGATATTACCGGCCAGCGAATCACCCGAGTCGTCCAGACATTGCTGGAAATTGAATTGAAAGTGGATGGCCTGCTGGCGGCCTTTGATGCCGGCGGTGCCAAGGTGAAGAAAAGCAAGCCTGCCAAGGCCAAACCGCAAAATGCTGAAATCACCGATGCAGATTTGTTAAATGGTCCGCAGGATGCCGACAAGGCGTCATCCCAGGCCGACATAGATGCGTTATTGGCAAGTTTTGATTAGAAATGTACTCGCAAGATGAGTTTCACGACCCCAGTGAAGGCCACGGCGGGTCCAGTATTGCCTTGTTCCTGGGGCTGTACCTGCTGATCCTGGCGTTTTTCATCATGCTGGTCAGCATTTCGACCCTGGAAGAAGTCAAATCCAAGGCGGCCATGAAAAGCCTGTCGGCGACCTTCACTTCGATTTTGCCGCCCAGTCTCGAATTAACCGCAGTGACCAGTACCGAAGGCGACGTCCTGGCCGGTCAACAATTCCAGCAGCAGATCACCAATATTTTTTCGACCACCATGCAGATTTCAAGAGTCGAGGTTATTCAACCCGGTCGCCTGATGCGGGTGCGCCTGAAATCCGATGTGGTGTTCAAGCAGGACCTGGCCGAAATCCGGGAATCCAGCCACCCGCTTATGGATCGTATCGTGGCGTCGGTCAGTGGCCGCCCGGCGGGGCTGCGGTACGACATGGAATTTGTCTTAAATAGCCCGTATGCGAGCGAAACCGACCTGCCGACCGAACAGACCCTGGAAATGTCCCGCGCCGGCGCCTTTGCCCGGGATATGATGGCCCGTGGTCTGCCGCCTGATAGTATTTCGGTGGGCCTGGAACCCGGCGATACCGATGATATTACAATTTGGTTCTACGTGCGCAGCAGTGACGAATCCCGCCTCCGGTTTGCCAAACCGGAACCCGCGGGTGTCAAATAGTCTGAGAAATTTCGGGGGAAACAATCAGAATGGATGATGACGACCAAAGGATGGAGTCCAAGCAAGGTGTGGCTTGGCTGATCACGTTCACGGATCTTGTGTCCCTGATGCTGACATTCTTCGTGCTGTTGTTTTCCATGTCGACCCTGCGAACCGATCATTGGGACAGCGTCATCGATGCCCTGTCGCAAAGCCTTAATCCGTCTTCGACCCGGGCGCACATGTCGGCGACGTCGGATTTCAATATCGCCACCTTGTTTAAGAAACGGGCGATCAATCTGGATTACCTGACATCGGTGCTGCAGGACGCGTTGAGCAAGGATGACTTGCTTTCGGGCAACCATTTAATGCGGCTCGATGACCGACTTATCGTTGCCCTGCCGGGAGACTTGTTGTTCGAACCCGGAAAAGCCGTGCTGACGGAAAAAGCCAGGCGAGCGTTGTTCAATTTCGGCGGTGTGCTCAGAAATATAGGGAACCAGATCGGCATCAATGGTCATACCGACCCGTCGCCACCCAAAGGTCAAGGCTATGATTCCAACTGGGAACTGTCGATAGCGCGGGCCGCCGCGGTGGCTAACGCCCTGCGGCGCTCGGGCTATGCCGATGACATTGTTGCCTTCGGCTACGCCAGCAGCCGTTTTGAAGAACTGCCGGAAATCGCCGAAGCGGAACGACTGGCGCTGGCCAGGCGCGTCGATATTGTCATCTTCCCGACTGTCGGTGAACACTGATGATCGACCGGCAAACTCGCCCCTGGCTGTTCGCTGCGGTGATTGCCGCCGTCGCGGTGTCGGCCCTATCGCCGGGTTCGCCGGCGCGGGCCGAACCGGTCAAAGTGCGCGCCGCCGCCCATGACGGCTATGGCCGTATCGTCTTTAACTGGCCGACGCCGGTTGTTTATAGCGCGACCAGCGAAGGCGACCTTCTTGTCGTCAATTTCGGGCGATCCATAGAATCATCGTACGCCGGGGTTGTCAGGGGGCTTAAGTCTTACATTCGTGACGCCACGCCGGGGGCCGATGGCCAATCGGTGACGTTCACCCTGCGCGGGGTCTTCAATGTCCGCAGTTTTGACATGGGATCCGCCGTTGTTATCGATATCGTAAAAACCAAAGATCCGGCATCGGCGGCGGCGAAGGCCACCGGCAAGGATCAGGCGGTGGCCCCGACCCCAACGGGAAAACCCGATGGCAGTTCGACAGTCGGTGTTCGCACGGGTGTACACAAGGGATATACCCGGATCGTTTTTGATTGGCCGAAAAAAGTCGGGTACGGCCTTGTCCGTGACGGCGCCAAGACCGTGCTGACATTCGATCGGCCGGCCCGGATTAATCTGAAGCCGTTGCAGGGCAGGCCGCTGAAATTTGTCGAGGGCGCATCCCAGGAAAATTCCGAAGATGGCGTCGCGGTGGCCCTGGTGATACCCGAAACGTCCCGCATCCGGGATTTTCGTTCCGGCCCGAAAGTGGTCATCGATGTCATGGCGCCGTCGTCGGAACCGGTCGCCGAAAAAGCAGATGCCAAACCGCTGCCGGACAAAAAACAAGCCGCGGCGACAGATCAACCACAACCACAGAAAAGTTTGTCGCAGGCGCCGCCGCAGCCGACGCCGCCGGCAAAACCGGTCCAGCCGGTGACCAAGGACGTTGCCGCAACGCCCGAGCCGCCGGCACAAGGGGCGGACAAGCCCGTTTCCCTCAGCCCCCCCGGCAAGCTTGCCGCACCGACATCTCTGACACCACCAGGCGTGACCGCAGATCCACCCGGCGGCGAGACCGTCGCCGAGAACAACGCCAACGTGCGGGATAACACAGACGTGCTTGATGCAAAGGACGAGACGAGCCTGGCGCTGCTTGCCGGGGTAAAAATCATCGACCCGAATGCGGCTAAGTCGGAAGGGCAGACCGATAGTGCGTCAAGTTCGGTCATGCAGGGTGGAGACGATGGTAATTCCGTGGGCATCCGGATTGATTGGGACGAACCGGTTGCCGCAGCGGTATTCAGGCGGGTCGGTTATTTGTGGGTGGTCTTCGACAAGGCGACCAGAATGGATATCGAAGGCCTTCGTACCGCCGCGGGTAACATTATTCGCACGATCGAACAGATACCCAATGATCGCGCGACGGTGCTCAGACTGACCACCCTGAGCGGGATTAATCCGTCGCTCAAGCGTGACGGCCTGTCCTGGATTCTTGAATTCAGGCAGCAACTATTGCAGCCGGCCTCGACCATTGAAATCACGCCCCAGCCGCATTCCCCGATTGGCGCCCGGTTGTTCATGTCGGTGACGGAACCGGGCGACGGCATCGTCGTGACTGATCCGGCAGTCGGCGACAATCTTATCGTAGTGCCGATCATTCCGCTTGGTTACGGGGTCGCCATAGGGCGCGAATATCCGCAGGCGCGCATTTTGCCAAGCAGCCAGGGGATTGTCCTGAAGCCGAAATCAGATGACCTGCGCGTGCGGTCGTTGCGTCAGGGCATTGAAGTCACCAGCAGTTCGGGCCTGAAGGTATCCGATATTCCGGCCGACGTGGCGGCGGAAAGCAAGCTTGATGGCGATGCGGGAATTCGTAAATATAGCCGACTGTTTGACTTGGGCAAATGGCGCCAGATCAATGTCGAAACCTTTAATAAAACCAAGCAAGAGCTGCATCGGCTCGCCGCCGCAGCACCGACCAGCGGGCGTGAACAGGCGCGCATGGAACTTGCCCGGTTCTATTTTGCCAATGATTACGGCATGGAAGCCCTTGGCGTCTTGCGAGAAATCGCACGGGACAATCCGGGAATCATCGAAACGCCTGAATACCGGGGCATCAGCGGAGCCATCAACACCATGTTGCGGCGTTTCGATGATGCTCATGAAGCCCTGGATGGCGATGTCATAGATGCCGTCGATGAAGGCATGTTCTGGCGGGCGGTACTGCGGGCTTATGAAGGCGATGTGGCCGGCGCGGCACCGGAACTCGTTCGCATAGGGGGCGTCATGCGGCCTTATCCGACGCCGTTGAAAATCCCGCTCGGCACTTTGATCGCCGAAGCGTCCATCTTGTTGGGAGACATCCGGCAATCCACTACTTATCTGGAAACCATGCGGGCCATCAATCCCACCATGGCGCAATCCAGCAAACTTGATTTTATCGAAGGCCAGCTTTTGGAATTGACCGGCGATTTCGATGGCGCGGTCGGCAGATGGGAAGCCGTTCAGGCAGGGCCGCACCGCCCGTCTCGGGCAAGGGCGACGATTGCGCGCACCGAATTGTTGTTGAAACTTGAACAGATTGATCTGTTCGAAGCCATCCAGGAGATGGAAAAACTGCGCTTCGCCTGGCGCGGAGATGAACTTGAATTTAACCTGTTACGGCGGCTGGGCGAGATGTACCTGGGCATCGGCGATTATCGCAACGGACTGCGTACCCTGCGACAGGCGGCAACCCATTTCCGGGATTACGAAAATGCCCCGGAAGTAACCCAGGAAATGACCGATGCGTTCACCGGGCTGTACCTGAACAATGAAGCCGATCAGCTGCAACCGATCACCGCCATCGCCCTATATGACGAATTCAAGGAATTGACACCACCGGGCACCGCCGGTGACGAAATGATCCGAAAACTGGCCGACCGGCTGGTCGATGTCGATTTGCTCGACCGTGCGGCAGGCCTGCTCCAGGCGCAGGTCGAATTTCGCCTCGAAGGGATTGAAAAGGCCCGCGTCGGGACGCAACTGGCGCTGGTCCACATTTTGGCTCTCAAATACGACCTTGCGATTGACGCCCTTGAAAAATCCGCCATGAAAGACCTGCCCGAAGAACTCGTCGTTCAGCGCCGCCATCTTGAAGCCCGGGCGTTGATGGGTCAGGAACAAACCGACGCGGCGCTGGTTCTGCTCAATGAAGACGTATCCCATGATGCCGAGCTCTTGCGCATGGAAATTTACTGGAACGAGAAGGATTGGAACCAGGCGACAAAATCGTTGAAGCGCTTGATCAGGGAAAGCAACGCCAAGCCGAACATGCCGGTCGATCAGCAGCAAGGTGAATATCTGCTGAACCTGGCCATCGCCCTGACCTTAAGTGGCAATGAACAGGGCATCGTCCGCATGCGCATCGATTACGGCCCGGCCATGGACGAAACCACCTACCGCGACGCTTTCCGGCTCATCGCCAGCACCCAGAACCTGGGCCTGATCGACTATTCGACCATCGCCAGCAAAGTCGCCACCGTTGAAAATTTCAAAACCTTCATGACGGCCTATCAGGAACGTTTGAAAGAACGCAAACTAAGCGCCATTAATTAAGTGGGCACTTAACGGCTTGACACCAATGGCTAACAGCATTAGCTTAAGGCTAATATCATTAGCCAATGGAATTTTGCATTGACAGACACGTCGCAAGCAGACGCCCCCAGCCCCAACTTGTTGGGTCGTGCAGTCCTGAACCTGTTGAAGGCCGAAGGGCTGGTGGTGTTCGCCCTGTGCACCGCGATGTATTTTCATATGGGTGGCGGCTGGGTGATGTATCTGGTTCTATTTCTGGTTCCCGATGTGGCCATGGCCGGGTATGCCGCCGGCCCCAAGGTCGGCGCGATTATTTATAATACGGTCCACACCTATGTCGGCCCGGCAGCACTGGCCGGGACGGGATATTATTTGATGCCGGAATTACTGCCGTTTTCCCTGATCTGGGCCGCCCATATTGGCATGGACAGGGTCTGCGCTTATGGCCTTAAATATCCTGATGCCTTCGCCAGCACCCACCTGAACCCGTCAGGCTGATCGTGTCACCACCGGCCAAAACCAGCAATGCGGCGATCACCCGGGCGGCCCGGAAGTTGATCGAAAGCAATGGTGTCGAAAATCTCACCATGAGCGCCCTGGCGACGGCGGTCGGCATCCGCGCGCCGTCGCTCTACAAACGTTACAGCGGCAGGGATGCCATTCTGGGTGCGGTCGAAATTGAATTGTTCGCAGACCTGGGCGCGCGCATGACCCGCACCCTGAAAAAGGCGCGCACCAAAAAACTGGAGGCCACCTGTCATGCGTATCGGTCCTTCGCCCATAATCATCCGAATTCCTACAAGCTGATGTTCTCGGCATCTTCCCTGCACAGCGAAGAAGCGGAAAATATCAGGGTTCGGGCGGTCCTGCCGGTGATTGAATATTTGACCAGTATTGTCGGTCCCGCCCATGCCCTGCCGGCGGCGCGAACCTTCACGGCCTTCCTGCACGGATTTATTTCCATGGAACTGGGCGGCGCCTTTCATCTGAAAGGCGATGTCGAAGATGCCTTCCGCTACGGCGTCATGGCGCTGCAAGCGGGACTTTGAACGTGCTCTAGCCCGCCCCGAAGCTGCGAACCAGGCTGCCGGCGATCATGTACCAGCCATCGACCAGGACGAAAAAGATGATTTTGAAGGGCAGGGCGATGATGATCGGCGGCAGCATCATCATGCCCATGGACATCAACACCGAAGCTACGACCATGTCGATGACCAGGAACGGGATAAAGATCAGAAAGCCGATTTCGAAGGCCCGCCGTAATTCGCTGATCATGAACGACGGAATCAGGATGCGCAGCGGTAATTCGGCACGAACCTGTTTGTCGGGTATTGCGGCGATATCGGCAAACAGCGCCAGGTCCTGATCGCGGACATGGGCTATCATGAATTTCTGGACCGGCAGGACGGCCCGGTCGAAGGCTTCGAATTCATCGATGTCGCCTTCGATCAGGGGTTGGATGCCGGTATCGTAGGCTTCTTCGAACACCGGTTGCATGATGAAAAAGGTCATAAACAGGGCCAGGGAAACCAGCACCTGGCTGGGCGGTGTCTGCTGCGTGCCCATGGCGGTCCTGAGGAACGACAGGACGATGATGATGCGGGTGAACGATGTCACCATCACCAGCAGCGACGGGGCCAGCGACAGCACGGTAATGACGGCCATCAGTTGAATGATCCGCGCCGTCGATGAACCGCCCCCTTGACCCATATCCAGCGACAGGGTTTGGGCGGCGGCAGGATAGGCGAGCACGGTCACGGCGGCGATCACCAGGGTCAGGACCGCGCCGAAGGCCAGGTATCGTCTGGCGGTCATGAACGTGGCCCCGGGCCTGTCGTACCGGGCGGTGCCGGGATTTCGATGCGGGGTGGGGTTGGGTCACCGGACGTGCGGGAGGCCTGCGCGACATCGCTTAAGGCCTGGGTAAAGGCGTTTTGCTGTGGCGCCGCGGCGCGTTCGATCAGCAGGTCGGAATCCGTACCCAGCAGGATCAGGTGTTCGATGTTGTCCCGTTTGATCAGGACCAGCTTCCGCTTGCCGTCGATGTTCAGGGATTCGACAATACCCAGACGGCGCTGGCGTTTGCCGTGGACGTTTGTCGACAGGCCGAACCCGGCGCGTCGGGCGATAAGCGCGACGATGCCGATCAGCGATACAACGAAGACCAGCGCCAGCGCGTATTTCAGATAGTCGGTTAGATTGATATCCAGGGTGTCCATGGCGCGTTTATCCGTTGTGGGCTGGTTTCAGTCGTCTTTTCCATAGGCGTTGGCGGCCTGTTTGGGGTCGCTGCCCAAATTGATCTGGCGTACTTTTTCGTTTTGCCGGGCCAGATCGGCGGCCAGCAGGTCCAAGTCGGTCATGATGCCGTTGATGGCTGCCCGGAAGGGTTCCGCTGAATCCTGGGGAACATTGCCGAAGCGCCGGCACAAGTTTGCCACCTTGCCTTCAAGGGCGCTAAGATCGACCATTTTTTCTTCATCGAGCAAGCGCCGGGCGGTGCTGATCAACGAGGCGATCTTGTCGGCATCGACCATGATTGCGATGGTTTCGTCTTCAGGCGGGGGCATCGGGAATATCCGTCGTTGCGGGGTTGTCATTGGAATTGGCGAAATCGGGCAGGTTGCCGTTCAGGCGATAGACATAGGCTAGAATTTCGGCAACGGCGGCGAAGGCTTCGATAGGGATTTCGCTATCGATGTCGACGGTGCTCAGCATTTCGGCCAAATCGGCATCGGAACGGACTTTTATACCCGCGGCGAAGGCGACCTGAAGGATTTGTTCGGCGACAGCGCCGCGGCCACCGGCCAGTACCTTCGGCGCAAAATCGCTATCGGGCTCGTATTGCAGGGCAACGGCGATGGACGTCTTGCGCAGACGATCGCCAGAGGTTCCCGGTTTTTCACCGCCATGGCTGTCTGAAGGTTCCGTCACAATGCCTGACCCAATTAATCCCACCTTCCATAGTCCGCCATCATGCTTAAAAATTCTTTAAGGGGGGCGGCGGGCGCAAGGGGGAGCGAATAAAGTATCGAGACGAAACAATGAGTCTTTACAGGTGTTTACTCATTCTTAAACGTTGCTGTCCGATACTGGCCGCCATCGAAGACAAGACCGCAGGAATTGGGACATTCCGGTCTTTCTCCCCGAACAAGGATCAGGGGGTATTCGCAAAGGGTTAGGCACAATGGAACTTAGCAATCTGACATTATTCGGCATGGTCAAGAACCGCCTGAGCTGGATTACCCAGCGCCAGGAGGTGTTGGCCCAGAACATCGCCAATTCCGATACACCAAAATACCGCCCTAGCGACTTGAAGCCCTACAATTTTGGCGAGCTGGTGCGCCGCGAAAACATGCAGCTGACCATGAAAGTCACCGAACCCGGCCATCTCAAGGGGAATCGCCCCCGGATCAGGGATTTTTCGTCCGAAGTCGAACGCCAGCCGTTCGAAACCAGCCCCAATGGCAACTCGGTGGTTCTTGAAGAACAAATGGCCAAGGTCAGCGAAAACGAAATAAACCATCGCTTCACCACTCAGATTTACAAGAAACATCTGATGTTGATCAAAATAGCGCTCGGTAGATAATGGCCGACGATCTTATCAAAACCATGCGGATTTCATCCGCCGGAATGCGGGCGCAGGGCACCCGGTTGCGGGTTATTTCCGAAAACGTCGCCAATGCCGGATCATTGCCGCAATCGCCGGGCGATGAACCTTACCGCCGCAAGGTAACGACCTTTAAGAACGTTCTCGACCGGTCGATCGGGCTCGAAACCGTTAGGGTCGGCGAAATCGCCACCGACAAATCGGCCTTCGGCAGGAAGTTCAATCCCGGCCATCCCGCCGCCGATAGTGACGGCTACATTCAAACACCCAACGTAAATTCACTGATCGAAATGATGGACATGCGAGAAGCGCAACGGTCTTACGAGGCGAACTTGAATGTTATCAAAACGTCAAAATCGATGTTGAACGGCGCATTGGACATTCTTCAATAGATTACCGGCCGCCTTTTTCCAAGGAGGCCAGCTAACAGGAGCAGACCATGGCACTTCCCGTACAGAATATGACCAACGCACTTTCGGCATACGCCCAGGCGCCATCCGGCGGGACCGCCGGCATGAACCCCCGGGACGGTCAAAAAAATGGCGAATTTGCCGATCTGGTCAGGGGCGCGATCAAGGAAGCCGTAACGATTGGCCAACGAAGCGAGGCGATTTCCATCGCCGCGATCAATGATCGTGCTGATATCAACCAGGTCGTCACCGCCGTCGCCGAAGCGGAAGTCACGCTCAGGACCGTGGTTGCCGTTCGCGACAAAGTGGTCGAGGCCTATCGGGAAATCCTTCGCATGCCGGTCTAGAGCATTTCCCTGGTACAATCATGAATGAAACCGACGTTCTGGAAATTGGCCGCGAGGCACTTATCGTCATCCTGACAGTATCGGGGCCGATCATGATGGCGGGCCTGGCAATCGGTCTGGTCATTGCCCTGTTCCAGGCGCTGACGACGATTCAGGAAATGACCCTGACGTTCGTCCCTAAAATTCTGGTGATTTTCGTCGCCATCGTTGTCTCGTTGCCCTTCATGATGACCACCGTCGTCGAATTTGCCAATAGCCTTTTCGACCGAATAATATCGCTAGGATGATGCAAGGTTAAATTATGCTTGCCGAGTTTCTCCAACTCAACCTGTTCGCGTTTTTCTTGGTTTTCTTCCGTATTGGCATGATCATGTTGCTGCTGCCGGGTTTCAGCGCCGCCTATGTCAGTGCCCAGGCCCGTTTGGTCATCGCCCTTGGGCTAACCCTGATGTTGGCGCCGTTGCTGGTCGATATTTTACCGGTGATGCCCGAAAGCGGCGTGGCGCTGACGTTGCTTATTGTCGGCGAAGTGATCGTTGGATCGGCCATAGGGTTGGCCATCCGTATTTTGCTTGGCGCCCTGCAAACGGCGGGCATGTTGATTGCCCTGGTATCATCACTGGCCAACGCGCTGATTCACGACCCGATTGCCGAACAGCAAAGCTCCCTGCTGTCATCATTTTTGGGAACGGTGGGTGTCGTCCTTATTTTCGTTATGGACCTGCACCACCTGATGATCCGTTCGGCGGTTGAAAGTTACACTATGTTCCTGCCGGGGCAGTCGCTGCCCATTGGTGATTTTACGGATTTGCTGGCCCGGCGGGTCGCCGATAGTTTTCGGCTTGGCGTACAAATGGCCTCGCCATTCGTGATCGTGTCCGTTGTGTTCAACACCGGGATGGGCATTCTGGGACGGCTGATGCCAGCGCTGCCGGTGTTTTTCTTCGCCATGCCGTTGTTGATTATGTCCCAGATATTATTGCTTGCCGCGGCCTTATCGACCATGCTGATGTATTATCTGGGACGCTTCGAAGATGGCATGTTTGTGTTTCTTGCTCCTTAATTAATTTTTAAAACTCCATCGCGACAACAGCACTCTCGGAAATAATATGGCCGAAGATGACGACGCAGACAAAACAGAAGACCCGACCGAAAAAAAGAAGGAAAAAGCCAAAGGCAAGGGTCAGACCGCGGTCAGTATGGAGATCAAGCACTGGGTCGTCTTGTTCATGGCATCGATGGGTCTGGTGTTCATGGCACCGGGCATCGCCACCGATATCCGCCTTTTGTCGGCAAAATTTATCGAGGCTCCCGACCTTATCCCCATGGATGACGACCATCTACGGCTGATTCTGTCCGATACCTTCCTGTTGGCCGGCCTGTCCCTGGCGCCGTTTGTCGGCCTGTTAGTGGTTGTTCTGATTGCCAGCAGCATCGCTCAATCGGGGCTGATTTGGGCGCCGAGCAAAATCAAGCCCGAACTATCGAAAATTTCGATTCTCAAGGGCGCCAAAAGAATGTTTTCGCTCAGGACGGTCGTCGAATTTCTCAAGGGGATAATGAAGTTATCCCTGGTTGCGACGGTTGGTTTTGCCCTGGCCATTCCGTTTATGGACGATATCACGCTGTTCCCGATCCGGGATATCTCCGCCGCGCTCGATCGTATCCTAACCATTGTTATCTGGTTTTCGCTGGCGTCGTTTGCGGTGATGACGGCCATCGCGGCCCTTGATTACGCCTATCAGCGTTATGCCCATATCAAGCAATTGAAGATGAGCAAGCAGGAGGTCAAGGACGAAAACAAGCAGTCTGAAGGTGACCCCCACGTGAAGGCTCGAATCAGGCAAATCCGTGCCGAAAGGGCCCAGCAACGCATGATGGCGTCGGTCCCCGAGGCCGATGTGGTAATTACCAACCCGACCCATTACGCCGTCGCGCTGAGTTATAAAATGAATGACATGCAAGCGCCTCGTTTGGTCGCCAAGGGAGTCGACAGCCTGGCCTTCCGGATTCGCGAAGTGGCCGAAGAAAATGATATCGCCATCGTCGAAAATCCACCGCTGGCGCGGGCCCTGTACGCTGTGGTCGAAATTGATCAAGAAGTCCCTAGTGAACATTATATGGCGGTCGCCGAAATTATCGGTTACGTGATGCGCTTGCGCGGTGAATTGCCGCCGCTTGAAACCGGCCCACAATAACATGAATTTTCTCGATTCTTCGCAAGACACTGACGGACCGGCCACGATAGATGATTCCCGCCGCGTCCGGCCCGATGGCGGCCTTGTGATGGCGGGGCTTTGCGCCATCGCCGCCCTGGCGCTGGTCGGCATTACCTGGGCCAATGCCGGGGTGCCTGGGGAAATGGCCCTGAATTTCCTGATGGTCGCGCTGGCCGGCGCCTTGATGGCCCTGGCGGGCGTATTGCTGGCTCGTAGCCTGGTCAGTGGACGCCAGAAAAATCGTCGTGGCGAAGTCCTTGTCGCGGCCTTTGAAAACAGCGCCAACGGGATTTTCATTACCGACCTGCCACTGCAAAGAGAAGCCGCGTTCGCCTATACCAACCCGGCTTTTCATGATCAGTTCTTCGATACCGCGGCGGGCGATCCGGATACCGTCAACAGCCTTGCGGCGCTGGCCCGTATTCTCGAAGGCGGCGAACCGTCGCGGGTTGAACTGGCGCGCCTGGAAATGGCGGCCAACGCCGGTAACGAAGCCCATTCGGTGTTGCCGATCAGGACCGGCGGCGGCGGCCTGGGGTGGCGATCTATTTCGGTGACGCCGTTCGAAAAGGCCAAAGACGGGCAGGCGGCCGCCCTGTGGCAATCCGAAGATATTACGGTACGTCACGAAATCGATTCCGTGCGCCAGCGGGAACACGACATGACGGCCGACTATATGGACTATCTGCCGGCCGGGTTTTTTTCCGCCGATAGCGACGGTCGGATCGTCTACGCCAACCGGGTCTTGATGGACTGGCTGGGCTTGCCGTCCGGCGATTATGCGTCACGCGATATTTACTTTTCCGATTTTGTCGTCGCCGCCTCTCATGGAAATGGCGCCGGCAGCGGGCCGGCCGATACCGAACACAACGGCGATGTTTCCTTAAGAAGCATGGATGGCAGCCTGTTCAGCGCCTGCCTGATGCAAACCGGATACACCGATAGCGAGGGCGAATTGCTCTACAGCCGTTCGGTGCTGATCCGCGGCGTTACCTGGATCGGCGGTAATGCCGGTGGTGGGCCGGTAGCGGCGAGCCGCCTGCGCTGGCTGTTCGATGAAGCGCCGGTCGGCATTGTCTTGCTTGACCTGCACGGCGACGTCACCGACGCCAACCGGGCGTTCCTGAAATTGCTGGGCGTCCACCGCGATGCCGTCGTCGGGCGCGCCTTTACCGACCGGGTCAACAAGGAAGACCGTGGCGATGTCTCGGCCCAGCTTTCCAAGGTGGTGATGGGGATCATGTCGGCGACCCACTTAGAAGTGCGCCTGCCGGCTATGGGCGAACGCGAACTGGTCGCATCGCTGTATGGCAGCCGCATGGAAGACGGCACCGGCGAAGTTTCGGGCCTGGTCTTGCATTTCATCGACAGCACCGAACAAAAAAACCTGGAAGTGCAGTTCGCGCATTCCCAGAAAATGCAGGCGGTCGGCCAGTTAGCCGGCGGCGTCGCCCATGATTTCAACAATCTGCTGACGGCGATGATCGGTTTTTCAGACCTGCTGTTGACCCGTCACGGACCCGACGACCCCTCCTTCGCCGATATCATGCAGATCAAACAGAACGCCAACCGGGCGACCAACCTGGTGCGGCAGTTGCTGGCGTTTTCCAGGCAACAGACTTTGGAGCCGGTGATTCTGGATGTCACCGAAGCGCTCGGCGAACTTTCTAACCTGTTGGGCCGCTTGATCGGTGAAAATATCGAACTCTCGATCTCTCATGAACGCAATCTGGGCTTGTTGAAAGTCGATCACGGCCAGTTTGACCAGGTGGTGATCAATCTGGCGGTCAATGCCAGGGACGCCATGCCCGGCGGCGGCACGCTCAGCATCACCACATCAAACGTCCAGATCGATGCGCCGGTGCAGCGCGGCCACGAAGTCATGAATTCAGGCCGCTATGTGCTTATTGTCGCCGCCGATACCGGCGTCGGCATCCCCAAGGAAGCCCTGCCGAGAATTTTCGAGCCGTTCTTTTCGACCAAGGAAGTCGGCGCCGGCACCGGCCTGGGTTTGTCGACGGTGTATGGCATTGTCCATCAGACCAACGGCTATATCTTCGTCGACAGCGCGCCTGGCGAAGGCACCACGTTCAGCATTTACCTGCCGCGCTTCGGCGATGACGCCGCCGCCGCACCGGCGTTGGCATCGCAGGGACCGTCCGGGGCCGCCGATGATGGCAGTACCGGCGACCTGACCGGCGAGGGCACGGTATTGCTGGTCGAAGATGAAGAAGCGGTCCGCATGTTCGGCGCCCGAGCTTTGCGCAACAAAGGCTATCATGTTCTCGAAGCGACCGACGGCGAACAGGCGCTTGATGTCCTTAACGGCAATGAGCGTAAGGTCGACCTGATCATTTCAGATGTCGTTATGCCCGGCATGGACGGCCACACCCTGGTTAATCTGGTGCGCCATGAAATGCCCGACATCAAGATCATTCTGATGTCGGGTTATTCCGAAGACGTCTTCGCCGACCAAGTCGAAGCCGACTCCGGTATCAGCTTCCTCGCCAAACCCTTCAGCCTCCGGGATCTGGCCGGCAAGGTGAAAGAGGTTATGGAGAGCTAGGGGAGGTTTAGGGTCGTTTAAGGTATGTGCCCCTGCGGGCGCGCTCTTCTCATTAAGGTAAGTGCCCCTGCGGGCGCGCTCTTCGCGCTTGCCAGGCCTCTGGAAGTCAGACCTTAAGGCCGGACAGGAGCTTGGTTTGGCTAAGATGGGTCTTGTTGCTTTTCATTAGGGTCGTGCCCCTCAAGCGCCGGGCGGCCCCCTCCGGGGTCCTTGGCTGGGCCTCTGGAAGCCAGACCTTAAGGCCCGAAAGGAAACAGGTTTGGCTAGGCTGGGTCTTGTCCAAGGATATGGTCTGGCTTCCAGAGGCCGAGCAAGCGCGAAGAGCGCGCCCGCAGGGGCACTTACCTTAAATGAAAAGCCACCAGTCCCATCGTCACTCCCGCCCTTTCCACCGTCATTCCCGCGCAGGCGGGAATCCAGCCTTGTGCGCCCTGTGGATTCCCGCTTGCGCGGGTATGACGGTCTTGTTGCCTATCTGAGGCGAGGCCATTTGAAGCAACATCTATGAGAACATTCCACAAACATACACCATATTTACCTTTTTTATCAAAGGGATGAAAAAGTTCTTGTGTACGGGAACAAAACGGGTACAGTGATCGCAGATTGCATCGTTACGAACCCTGTGAAATAAGAGAGGACGAGAAACATGGCGACCAACCCACTCCGTCTCGTGGAAAAAGATAATATGGATAAGAACAAGGCGCTCGACGCCGCCGTCAGCCAAATTGAACGGGCTTTCGGCAAGGGTTCCGTGATGCGGCTGGGGTCACGTGAGACGGTCGCGACCGAGGTTATCTCGTCGGGTTCGATCAGTCTCGATATCGCACTTGGCATCGGCGGCCTGCCGCGCGGTCGGGTCATTGAAGTCTATGGCCCGGAAAGTTCCGGCAAGACGACGCTGACCCTGCACGCCATCGCCGAAGCGCAAAAGTTGGGCGGCACCTGTGCCTTTATCGACGCCGAACACGCGCTCGATCCGATCTACGCCAAAAAGCTGGGCGTTAACATCAATGATTTGCTGATCTCGCAGCCCGATGGCGGCGAACAGGCGTTGGAAATCGCCGACACCCTGGTCCGTTCCAGCGCCATCGACGTGCTGGTCATCGACAGCGTCGCCGCCCTGGTGCCGCGCGCCGAACTGGAAGGCGAAATGGGCGATCACCATGTCGGCTTGCAGGCCAGATTGATGAGCCAGGCCCTGCGCAAGCTGACCGGTTCGGTCTCCAAGTCCAACACCATGATCATCTTCATCAACCAGATTCGCATGAAGATCGGCGTTATGTTCGGCAACCCGGAAACCACATCGGGGGGCAATGCGCTCAAGTTCTATTCGTCGATTCGCCTGGAAATCCGCCGTATCGGCGCCATCAAGGACCGCGACGAAGTGGTCGGCAACCAGACCCGGGTCAAAGTCGTCAAAAACAAGCTGGCGCCACCGTTCAAGATGGTCGAATTCGACATCATGTACGGCGAAGGGTTCTCGAAAACCGGCGAACTGATCGATCTGGGCGTTAAGGCCGAAATCGTCGAAAAATCCGGCTCGTGGTTTTCTTATGGGTCCGTACGTATCGGTCAAGGCCGGGAAAACGCCAAGACCTACCTTAAGGAACATCCGGAAATGGCCGATGAGATCGAGGCCAGGATTCGCGCCAATGCCGCCCCCGTCGCCGAGGCCATGCTGGAAGAGCCAGCGAGCGTCCAAAATGACGACGATACGGACGATTTGGCCGAAACGCTGCCCGAAGCAGACGAAGCCGAAACGCTGCCCGAAGCAGGGGAATAAGGGTCTCCCCTTAGGCGCCCGTCATGTGATCCTCTCTCTCTGATGGACCCCCGATAAGGGGCCGGGACCCCGAACCCCGCCCCCTTGAAACGCGGCTTTCCGTTCCTGCCAGGAACGGGGCCGCGTTTTCTTATGTCAAGGTTTCTAGACAGCCTCTCTCGTAACCTGTAAAAACTTTTGCTTTCCGCCGTTTACAGCATAGATTGAGCACCATGAAAACCGTCAACGACATTCGCAAGGCCTTTATCGACTATTTCGTCGCCAATGGTCATACCGCCGTCGCCTCCAGCCCGCTGGTGCCGCTCAATGACCCGACGTTGATGTTTACCAACGCTGGCATGGTGCAATTCAAGAACGTCTTCACCGGGGCCGAACACCGGGATTATTCCCGTGCCGTGACCTCGCAGAAATGCGTCCGTGCCGGGGGCAAGCATAACGACCTTGAAAACGTCGGTTACACCGCCCGCCATCACACGTTTTTCGAAATGCTGGGTAATTTCTCGTTCGGCGACTATTTCAAGGACGTCGCCATCGAACTGGCCTGGAACCTGATAACCCGGGAATACGGTTTGCCCAAGGACAAGCTGCTGGTCACCGTTTACGGCGATGATGACCAGGCGTTCGATTTATGGAAAAAGATCGCCGGGTTGTCGGAAGACCGCATTATCCGCATCAACACGTCCGATAATTTCTGGTCCATGGGTGAAACCGGCCCTTGTGGTCCGTGTTCGGAAATCTTCTTCGACCACGGCGATCACATACCCGGCGGGCCGCCGGGCAGCCCCGATGAAGACGGCGACCGCTTTATCGAAATCTGGAACCTGGTGTTCATGCAGTATGAACAGATCAGCGCCGAACAGCGAGTCGACCTGCCCAAGCCGTCCATCGACACCGGCATGGGCCTGGAACGCATCGCCGCCGTTATGCAGGGCACCCACGACAATTATGAAACCGATATGATGCAGGCGCTGATCCATGCTTCTGCCGAGGCTTCTTCGAGCGATGCCAATGGCGAGCACAAGGTTTCGCACCGGGTCATCGCCGATCACCTGCGGGCGACTTCGTTCCTGATCGCCGACGGCGTCCTGCCCTCTAACGAAGGCCGCGGCTATGTGCTGCGGCGGATCATGCGCCGGGCCATGCGCCACGCCCACCTGATTGGTGCCACCGATCCCATGGTTTTCAAAATGGTGCCGGCCCTGGTCGCCCAGATGGGCCAGGCCTTTCCCGAATTGGGCCGCGCCGAAGCGTTGATAACCGAGACCCTGAAGCTGGAGGAAACCCGCTTCAAGAAAACCCTGGACCGCGGCCTCAAGCTGCTCGATGAGGAAACCGCCGGTCTTGGCGATGGCGGTGTATTCAACGGCGAGACCGCGTTCAAGCTGTATGACACCTTCGGCTTCCCGCTCGATCTTACCCAGGACGCCCTGCGCGCCCGGTCCATTCAGGTTGATGTCGATACCTTCAACGCCGCCATGGAACGCCAGCGCGCCGAAGCCCGCGCCGCGTGGTCCGGGTCCGGCGATGCGGCGACGGAAACCGTGTGGTTCGAATTGCGCCAGGATTTGGGTGCCACGGAATTTTTCGGCTACGATTCGACTAACGCCGAAGGCAAAGTGCTGGCGCTGGTCAAAGACGGGGCCGTGGTCACCACGGCAAAAGTCGGCGACAGCGTATCGGTGATTGTTAACCAGACGCCGTTTTATGGCGAATCCGGCGGCCAAATGGGCGATACCGGCATCATCTTTAACGATGGCATGCGGATGACGGTCGAGAACACCCAGAAGAAGCTCGGCGACCTGCACATCCATATGGGGGTTATCGAACGCGGCGACTTGACCGTTGGCGACGATGTTTCCCTAAGCGTCGACGATACCCGGCGCGACGCTTTACGGGCCAATCATTCGGCGACCCACCTGCTGCACGAGGCCTTGCGTCGGAAACTGGGCGATCATGTGACGCAAAAAGGCTCACTGGTCGCACCGGACCGCTTGCGCTTCGATATCAGCCATCCCAAACCGGTCGTGGCCGAAGAATTGTCCGATGTCGAACACGCGGTCAACGGCCAGATCAGGGGCAATTCCGATGTCACGACCCTGTTGATGACGCCCGATGAAGCCATCGCGGCGGGGGCCATGGCGTTATTCGGTGAAAAATATGGCGACGAGGTGCGGGTCGTCTCCATGGGTGCGAATGCGGGCGCCGATGCCGATAAACGGTTTTCGACGGAACTGTGCGGCGGCACCCATGTGCGGCGCACCGGCGATATCGGCCTGGTCCGGGTGGTCAGCGAAAGCGCCGTCGCCGCCGGGGTGCGGCGCATCGAAGCGTTAACCGGTCAGGCGGCACTGGACTATCTGGAAAATCAGGAAGGCACCTTGCAGCGCACGGCGGCGTTGCTGAAAAGCCAGCCCGCCGACGTCCCCGACCGGGTCGCGGGGCTGATCGAAGATCGCAAGCGGCTGGAACGGGAACTGGCCGATATGCGCAAGAAAATGGCCGCCGGTGGCGGCGCCAATGGTGATGGCGTGGCCGCGGAAACCCGCGATGTCGGCGGCATTACCTTTTCGCCTCGTTTGTTAGACGACATGCCGGCCAAGGACCTGAAAGGCCTGGCCGATGATATCAAGACGCAAATCAAATCCGGCGTCGTCGCGCTGGTCGCCGTCAATGAGGGCAAGGTGTCCCTGGTGGTTGGCGTCACCGATGACCTGAGCGCCAAATATAATGCGGTTGATCTGGTGCGGGTGGGGTCCGAAGCGGTTGGCGGCAAGGGCGGTGGTGGCCGCCCCGACATGGCCCAGGCCGGTGGCCCGGACGGAACCAACGCCAAAGCCGCCCTGGATGCCATCGAAGCGGTATTGGCCGGATAATCCTGGCGGCCCTATAAGCGTTGTTAATTGTTCGCCCGCCGCATATATGACACATTGCATCTATCGATAAGCCGTGCGCGGCATTGGATAATTTTACCATGGACATTTTTAGGTATTTCAAGGGCAACTGGCGGACGCCGGAAGCCTTTTTGATCGTGACCTCGATCGCCATGCCGCTGTCCATGTCAACCTGGATGGCGTTGATCAATAATTTCGCCGTCGAACGCGCCGCTTTCACCGGTGTCGAATGGGGCATGTTGCAAAGCCTGCGCGAAATTCCCGGGTTCCTGGCCTTCGGCGTGGTCCTGGTGCTGTTGTTGATGCGCGAACAGCGACTGGCGCTGATTTCATTGTTGTTCCTGGGGATCGGCACCGCGTTGACCGGCCTGTTCCCGTTCGTCGTCGGCCTGTATGCGACGACGGTGTTGATGTCTATGGGCTTTCATTATTTCGAGACCGTGCGCCAGTCCCTGGCCCTGCAATGGATCGATAAGAAAGACGCGCCGCATTTCCTGGGCCAGATCATCGCCGTCGGTTCATTCGCCAGCCTCATTGCCTTCGCCCTGATCTGGCTGGTTTTGGACCTCGGTGGTTTTTCCATTGAACTGGTGCTGTATGTGGGCGGCGGCATCACCATCGCCCTGACGCTGTTCTGCTGGGTGACGTTCCCGAAATTTCCCGAACACGTGGAACAGCACAAGAAATTGTTCCTGCGCAGGCGCTACTGGCTGTATTACCTGATTACCTTCATGGCCGGCGCCCGGCGGCAAATTTTTATCGTTTTCGCCGGTTTCCTGATGGTCGAAAAATTTGGCTTCGACGCCGCCGCCATCGCCCTGATGTTCCTGGCCAATGGTGCGCTCAATATGTTTATTGCACCGAAGATCGGCAAGTTTATCGCCCGCTGGGGTGAACGCCGGGCGCTGAGCCTCGAATACATCGGCCTAATTGGCGTCTTCACCGCTTATGCCTTCGTCGATACGGCCTGGATTGCGGTCGCGCTGTACATCATCGATCATATGTTTTTCGCCATGGCCATCGCCATTAAAACCTATTTTCAGAAAATCGCCGACCCGGCCGATATGGCCTCTCAGGCCGGTGTCGCTTTTTCCATCAATCATGTCGCCGCCGTGATTATGCCCGTCGCGTTCGGGTTCCTGTGGCTGGTATCACCGTCCTACGTGTTCCTGTGCGGCACCGCAATTGCCGTCATGTCGCTGGGTTTGGTGCGGCTGATCCCGGAAAATCCAAGCCCTGAAAACGTCGCGGTGATCGGGCGCTACAAGCAAGCAGTGAGTCCCGCCGAATAAATACCGATTCTGTTTTTAGCGGCGTCGTTTATCGTAGTAGGATAGGCGATGGATAGCGTATTTCAACTTGTGCCGGAACTCGCCAGAGTTCAGGAAATGATCGAACGGCTGCTCGCGTGGCTGGCCGCGAACGTCTTCGTGCTGGGGCCCTTGTTGCAGTTCATTACCGTCGGCGTCGCCTTCGTGATCGCCCGCTTGATATCTCCGCGCATCGAAAAGTTGCTGGAAAGCGCCACACCGCCCAAGGGTTACGAGCGGTATTTCAACAATGTGGTGCGATTTATCAAGCCCCAGATCCTGCCGGTTATCTGGATCGTGCTGCAATGGTTTACGGTTATCGCGGCGGCCCAGGTAGGCTGGTCCAGCCATGTGATCAGTGGCGTCGTCAGTTTGTTGACGGCGTGGATCATTATCCGTCTGGCGTCTTCCGTGGTCGCCGACCCGGCGTGGTCGCGCGCCATCGCGGTCATCGCCTGGACCATCGCGGCCTTGAATATTGTCGGCTGGCTGGAACCGACGACGACGGTTCTCGAAAGCATGGCCGTGCAGTTTGGCGACGTCCGGGTTTCAATATTGGGGGTCGGAAAGGCGATTGTGGCGCTGGCCTTCCTGTTGTGGTTGGCGGGTTTCGCCTCGACGACGCTGGAACGTCGCATGGCCCTGATGACCAGTATGTCGCCTTCGGCCAGGGTGTTGGTCGGCAAGTTCCTGAAGATTTCCCTGTTTTCCATTGCCGTCGTGCTGGCCTTGAACAGCATTGGCATCGATTTGACGGCGCTCGCCGTGTTCAGTGGCGCGGTCGGCTTAGGCCTGGGCTTTGGCCTGCAAAAAGTCGCGGCCAACCTGATCAGCGGCTTTATCCTTCTGCTCGATAAATCGGTCAAGCCCGGCGATGTCATCGCCATCGGTGAAACCTATGGCTGGATCAATTCCCTGAGCGCCCGCTATGTGTCGGTGATCACCCGGGATGGCACCGAACATCTGATTCCCAATGAAGAGCTGATCTCGCAACGGGTGGAAAACTGGTCCCATTCCCACCGAATGGTCCGCCAGCGTGTGGCCCTGGGGGTGTCTTATGAATCTGATTTGCACAAGGCCATCGAACTGGTGATCGAAGCGGCGAAGGCGGAAGACCGGGTATTGGTCGACCCCGAACCGAATTGCCTGTTAAAGGGGTTCGGCGACAATGCGGTCGACCTGGAACTTCGTTTTTGGCTCAAGGACCCGCAAAACGGCCTGGCCAATATCAAGAACAACATCCTGCTTCGGGTGTGGGACCTGTTCGCCGAACACGACATTTCCTTCCCGTTCCCGCAACGTCAGTTGCACATCGATCAGGTCGTGCCGGTGCGCATCGAAAAGTCTTGAGTTACTTGATGTCGGCGGCGACGCGCAGGGTGATGATTTTATCGGGATTTTCAACAATGCCGTTGGCGGACTGATCGCCGCGTTTGATTTTGCCGACAAAGCTCATGCCTTCAACCACCTGACCCCAGACGGTGTACTGCCCGTCCAAGTGCCTGGACCGTGCCAAGACGATGAAAAATTGCGAATCCGCGCTGTCCGGGCTAGACGACCTGGCCATGGACAAAGTGCCTTTTATGTGCGGTTCGTCGGAAAATTCGGCCTTCAACTTGGTTCCGGACCCGCCACTGCCAGTGCCGGTCGGATCACCGGTTTGGGCCATGAACCCGCCGATAACGCGGTGGAAAACGATACCGTCGTAGAATTTTTCGCGGACCAGTTCCTTGATTCGTTTGACATGATTTGGTGCGAGGTCGGGCCGCAAGGCGATTACCACCTGACCGTCTTTCAAGTCCAGCAGCAGGGTGTTTTCGAGGTCGGTTTCGGCGTTGGCGTCGGTCATGGTGAATACCATCAATAGAATTGCGAAAAAAGCGCCTGTGCGGCGCAGGAACTGTGTAGGCGATATCATGATTGTCCTCGTGCTGGAAGCCTCTTGGCAGGTGGGCGGGTCCTCGATCAGTCGAACAGGGCGTCGATGGCGCTTTGATCCAGCCCCTTGCCTTCGAGTTGCGGTCCGGCGAGAAGTTTTTCGTCTTCGCTCTTCTCCTTGCCGTCCACATCGACATTATCGACTTCGTCTTTACCCCAAATTTTGATCAGGGAATTGACACGTTCCTCGACATAGGTGACGGATTTAACGACCTTGCTGACGCGCTGGCCGGTAATATCTTGGAACGAACAGGCCTCTAATATGTCGTTGCAGTTTGTCGTAACTTTCTCGAGTTGCGGCGTATGCATTGGGTTGGTCACAATTGTACGAAGTATATCTACTGCCTTAAGTGTATTTTCCGTTGCTTCCATAATCGTGTTGGTCGCCTTTTCGGTGGCTTTGACGATGGCGTCAAGCTGTTCGCCCATACTGCCAAATTCCAGTTCTTCATCGGCCGGTCGGCTGATGGCGGCAATTTCCTGGCGGACGCGCTGCATGTACTGGAACAGCCCCGAGAGTTCCGACTTCAGTACTTCGTTTTCGTTTTCAGTAGTCATGGTAACCTTTCAATTTCCGGGCCTTTTCTGCCCGGTAGGGAACAATTTATTAACGAGAGTCTGGACTGTTCCTGTCCTATATTTGCATACAATATGCCCACTTTGAATATATTTTCAACCTGCCTGCTCCGCCCAGGGACTATTCATCACCGTCACCGTGTGCGCTTCCCAACATGGCCTTGGCCGCCAAATCGTGAAGCTGTTGCTTCTCGTTGAGGGTCAGATCATCGAGAATGGCCGACTTTGTCTGGTGAATAGCCATAGCCTGGGCGATCAGTTCCTGGCGGCTCGGTTGCGGCTGCCCATCGTCTGTATCGTCCGGGGCATCAGGGATTTTGACGTTTTCATCGCCCTTGGCAATTTTTCGAAATTGCCGCAGCGCGTTAAACTTTTCCTTGGCCTGCTTGTCCATGACCAGCGAGAGCATGGCGTTTGAAAGGAGTTTCTTGATCATATGTTCTTCATTATTTGCAAATTGAGAATAGTGAATAGCCGTAATGATGCCCTATAAGAAGTTTCCAGAGAGTTTATGCCGGAATAGAAAATGCCAAGAGAAGAATTCCTTCGTTCCCTGTTTAGCGCCGCCGTGGCCGCCGCAGACCCTGCCTTGGTCGTGGCGCCGCACCTGCCCAGGCTGGAGGATACGAAAACCGGGCGACTTATTGTCGTCGGCGCCGGCAAGGCGGCGGCGGCCATGGCGAGCGCCGTCGAAAATCATTATGGTCGCGACTTGAACGGGCTGGTCATTACCCGCTACGGCCATTCGCTGGCGAACTATTGTGGCGGAATAGACGTGGTCGAAGCGGCCCACCCGGTGCCGGATGCCGCCGGACGCGACGCCGCGCAAGCCATCCTAGAGATGGTTACCGGGTTGGGCCCGGACGATTTGGTTTTGTGCCTGATATCCGGTGGCGGGTCGGCGCTGCTGAACCTGCCATTGCCCGGACTGGATCTGCAACACAAACAGGAATTGAACGCCGCAATGCTTAAATCGGGGGCGACCATTTCGGAAATGAATTGCGTGCGCAAGCATCTGTCGGCGATCAAGGGAGGGCGATTGGCGGCGGCGGCCTATCCCGCCCGCGTCCTGACCTTGGCGATTTCCGATGTTCCCGGCGACGATCCGGCGGTTATAGCTTCGGGACCGACGGTGGCCGATCCTACCACCCAGGCCGATGCCCGTGCCGTGTTGGAAAAATATGGTATCGCTGCGGCGGCACCGGTGGCGGCGATTCTGGCCGATGAGTCGTGCGAGACCCCGAAACCCGGTGATGCGCGTTTAGGGAATGCCCAAACGGTGTTGATCGCGACTCCGCAGATGGCGCTCGAAGCCGCCGCGGCGGTCGCCCGCAAGGCCGGTGTGACGCCGCTTATCCTGGGTGACAGCATCGAAGGCGAGGCCCGCGAGGCGGCAACCGTTTTCGCAGGCATCGCCCGCCAGGTAGCGCTGCACGGTCAACCGGCAGGGGCTCCGTGTGTTCTGCTTTCGGGCGGCGAGACGACCGTCAGCGTGCGCGGCCGCGGCCGCGGCGGGCGCAATGCCGAATTCCAGCTGGCCCTGGCCCTGGCCCTTGGCGGCCTGGACGGAGTATCGGCCATCGCGTGTGATACCGACGGTATCGATGGCAGCGAAGATAACGCCGGGTGCGTCATTTCCCCCGATACCCTGGCCCGCGCCCAGGCCCGGGGGTTGAACGCGGCGGTGGCGCTCATCGACAATGACGCTTACGGATTTTTCGCCGCCCTTGACGATTTGGTCATGACCGGACCGACCCTGACCAATGTTAATGATTTCCGGGCGATCCTTGTGCAATAAAATGTTAATGTAAATCGCTATACTGAAACCTTCACCCGGCTTATCAGCGAGAGAAAATTCCATGCGACGCAGAAGAAATGCCAAGATTATCGCCACGCTCGGCCCCGGTACGTCGAGCAGGGAACAGATATTGAAATTGTTCATGGCCGGCGCCGATGTCTTTCGGCTGAATTTCAGCCACGGCACTCACGAAGATCACAAAGTGTGCTACGGGATTCTTCGCGATCTGGAAGAAGAATTAAACCGCCCCATGTGCATCCTGCTCGATTTGCAGGGACCAAAATTGCGGCTGGGTAATTTCGAAGAGGGCAAGGCGGTTTTGCAAACGGGAAATCCATTCCGGTTGCAGCTTGCCGATGTTCTGGGTAACGATGTCGGGGCGTCGTTACCGCACCCCGAAATTTTCGCCGCCCTGAAACCGGAAATGAGATTGCTGCTGGACGACGGCAAGGTTGAACTGCGCGTTCAGCGCTGCGGCGAGGATTTCGCCGAAACCATGGTGGTGGCCGGCGGCGAATTGTCGAACCACAAAGGGGTCAACGTCCCAAGCGCCATCCTGGATTTGTCGCCGATTACCGAAAAAGATCACAAGGACCTGGCCTTTGGTCTGCAATTGGGAGTCGATTGGGTGGCGCTGTCGTTCGTGCAGCGCCCGGAAGATATCATCGAAGCCAAACGTCTGATCGAAGGCCGGGCGCGGGTGCTGGCGAAACTGGAAAAGCCGTCGGCGATCGAGCAACTGGATGAAATCGTCGAATTGGCCGATGCACTAATGGTTGCCCGGGGCGACCTGGGCGTGGAATTACCGCCCGAAGACGTGCCGGCGGTACAGAAACAAATCATTTATTCAAGCCGCGCCGCCGGAAAACCGGTCGTCGTCGCCACCCAGATGCTGGAATCGATGATTAACGCGCCGACTCCGACCCGGGCCGAGGCTTCCGACGTGGCGACCGCCATATATGATGGCGCCGATGCGGTCATGCTGTCGGGCGAAACTGCGGTCGGCAAGTTTCCCATCGAGGCCGTGTCGATGATGGACCGCATCATCAAACGGGTCGAAATCGATCCCCTGTACCGGAAAATCACCGATGCCGAACGGCGGGCCCCGGAACGCACGGCATCGGATGCCATTTCGGCGGCGGCCCGGCAAACCGCGCAAACCATTTCGACGGCGGCCATCGTCACTTTCAGTTCTTCCGGGGCGACCACGCTACGCGCCGCCCGCGAACGCCCCAGTGTTCCGATCATGGGGCTGACCCCAAACCGCGCGACATACCGCCAAATGGCCCTGGCCTGGGGTGTGCATTCGTTGATGACGCCAGACCTGACCAGTTTTTCGGAAATGGTCGACATCGCCGTCGAAGCCGCCAAACATGAAGAATTCGCCGGTCCTGGCGATACCGTCGTGGTCACCGCCGGGGTGCCGTTCGGGACTCCGGGCGCTACTAACATTTTAAGAATCGCCACGGTCGAATAGGCGCGACCTGCTCGTTCACGGGACTCCATAAATGCTCGGCGACTTATTTTCCATTATTGCCCCGGTTTTTATCTGCGCCGGAATTGGCTTCGTCTGGCAAAAACAGGGGCGGGCTTACGATACCGACCTGATCACCACGCTGATCACCAACATCGGCACACCGGGCCTGGTGTTTTTCACGCTCTATGATGGCGACCTGAAGATCGCCGATTTCGGCATCATGGCAGCAGCCTCGGTATTCGTCATCGGCGGTGCCGGCATCATCGGCGGGCTGGCTCTCAGGGCGACGGAACTTTCTTTCAAGGCTTATCTGCCGTCGTTGATGTTCGCAAATTCCGGCAATATGGGGTTGCCGCTGTGTCTGCTGGCTTTCGGCAAGGCGGGGTTGGCGCTGGCCATCGTTTTCTTCACGGTTTCGGCGATTTTGCAATTTACCATCGGCGTCGCCCTGTCGTCGGGAACCTTTTCGCCGGCCAAGTTGTTGCGGGTTCCCATCATCTATGCCGTGTTGCTGGCGGTGGCGATCATGGTGGCAGATGTCAAAGCCCCGGACGTCCTGGTCAGCACCGCCCGGCTTCTTGGCGGCATGACCATTCCGATGATGCTGATCACCCTGGGGGTTTCGCTCGCCAAATTGAAAGTCACCAGCCTGGGCCGCAGCGTCGGCCTGTCGGTGTTGCGGCTGGTGCTGGGTTTTGCCGTCGCCTGGGGGATCGCCGAATTGCTCGGCTTCACAGGGCTTGAACGCGGCGTCTTGATCTTGCAATCGGCAATGCCGGTGGCGGTGTTCAACTATTTATTCGCCCAGCGCTACAATAATCATCCCGAAGAAGTCGCCGGCATGGTGGTGCTTTCGACGGTGCTGTCGTTCGCGACCCTTCCGGCACTGTTGTGGTTCGTACTCTAGTTACTATTCAGCCGCATCGGCGCGAACGGGGACCGTCTGGAAGGCTCGTATCAGCTTGACCCGTTCCGTATCGGCCTGCTTGGCGGCGTCTTCGCGAACCGGTCCGTAGCCTCGAATAGAAAGCGGCAGGGCGGCGATGGCGACGGCGTCGGCGTGATTGTCGGCACTCAGCCCCAACAACAAGGTTTCCATATCGGCTTCGTATTGTTTGATCAGGGCGCGATCAAGTTTGCGGTCGGTGGAATTGCGGAACGGATCCAGCGCCGAACCGCGTAACCCTTTGAAGCGCGCCAATACCTTGAACACGGTCATCATCCAGCCCCCGTAAGCCTTTTTTTGCGGCCGCCCGGTAACCGCATCGAGGGTGCTGAGGATTGGCGGTGCGAGATGGAATTCCAGCGAAAAGTTGCCCTCGAACTGTCTTTTCAGGCGTTCGGCAAATTGGCCGTTGGTGAACAGGCGGGCGACTTCGTATTCGTCCTTGACGGCGAGCAGCTTGTAATAGGCCCGGGCGACCGTATCGGCCAGGGTTTCGTCGCCGCCGGTTTTGGCGTCCCGCACCCGCGCGATCAGTTTGGTGTAGCGTTCGCCATAGGCTGCGTTTTGATAGGCAATCAGGTCTTCGGTTCGCGCCGCGATCAGGTCGTCCAGGGATTGCCCCTGCGTGGTCGATTTAGCGGCCGCATCGGTGCCGGCGATTTTAATGACGGCGTCGGGTTCCGCGGCGGCACGGCGGCCCCATAAAAAGGCCTGCTTGTTGAAATCGGTGGCGACGCCGTTGATGTCGATGGCTTGTTCGATGGCACTGGCGCTCAACGGCAGCAATCCCATTTGCCAGGCGTAACCGACCAGGAACAGGTTGGTGGCGATGGAATCGCCCATCAACGCTACCGCCAGGGCTCCGGCATCGACGAAGCGGGTCGCCGCAGATGCCTCTTGCAGGGTTTGCATCAGGGCGTGTTCGGGGAATTTCAGGTCGGGATTTTGGGTAAAGGCCGCCGTCATGGTTTGGTGGCTGTTAACGACGGCGTGGGAATTATCGGGGTGGAGCTTGCCAAGCACTTCGAAACTGCCGGCGGTGACGATATCGCAGCCGAGCAAAAGATTGGTGCCACCGGCGGGAATACGCGCGGCGTAAATATCTTGCGGCTCTTTGCCGATGCGTACATGACTCATGACCGCGCCGTTTTTCTGGGCCAGGCCGATCTGGTCAAGCACGCTGACCCCCTTGCCTTCGATATGGGCGGCCATACCCAGCAATGCCCCGATGGTGACGACGCCGGTGCCGCCGATGCCGGTGACGACAATGTCATACGGTTTGTCGATGGTCGGGAGGATCGGTTCATCAAGGGCCGGGAAGGGCACATCGCCGACGCTTTGGCTGGCCGCCTTGCGCAGCTTGCCGCCCTTGACGGTGACGAAGCTGGGGCAGAATCCTTCGATGCAGGAAAAGTCCTTGTTGCACGACGACTGATCAATAGCCCGTTTGCGGCCATAGGGCGTTTCTGTCGGGCGAATGGCGACACAGTTGGACACCGCGCCGCAATCGCCGCAGCCTTCGCATACGGCTTCGTTGATGAAGGCTCGCTTGTCGGGGTCCGGGGCCAGGCCGCGTTTGCGGCGGCGGCGCAATTCGGCGGCGCAGGTCTGGTCATAGATTATGGAACTGACGCCCGGGTGTTCACGCAATTCCCGCTGCACCGCGTCCATGTCATGGCGATGATGGAAGGTGACGCCTTCGGCGAAGGTGGTGCCCGCGGCATATTTGTCGGGCTGGTCGGACACCACGGCGATGCGGTCGACTCCTTCGGCGGAAATTTGACGGCTGATCAGCGGCACGCTCAACGGCCCGTCATGGGGCTGGCCCCCGGTCATGGCGACGGCGTCGTTAAAGAGAATCTTGTAGGTCACGTTGACCCCGGCGGATACGGCGGCACGGATGGCCAGCAGGCCGGAATGGAAATATGTGCCATCGCCCAGGTTAACGAACAGGTGTTTGGTGTCGGTAAACGGCGAGATACCGTTCCAGTTGGCGCCTTCGCCCCCCATGTGGGTGTAGGTGACGGTGCTGCGGTTCATCCAGATGGCCATGTAATGGCAACCGATCCCGGCGGCAGCGTTTGATCCTTCGGGGACTTTGGTCGATGTGTTGTGCGGGCAACCGGCGCAGAAATAGGGCATGCGCGGGAAATTGGGCCGGTTGGGATTGTCCAGGGCGGCCTCTTTGCGTTCCAAAAAATCCAGGCGCTTTTCGATGCGTTCGCTGGTCGCGAAACGGCTCAGGCGGGCGGCGATGACCCGGGCGACCCGGGCCGGGGTTAATTCCGATGCCGAAGGCAACATCCAGTCGCCGGTCTCGTCGAACTTACCGACGACGCGGGGACGCACGTCTTCGCGCCAGTTGTAAAGCTGTTCCTTCAACTGGTTTTCGATCACCGCGCGTTTTTCCTCGATCACGATGATTTCTTCCAGGCCCTCGGCGAAGGCCCGGATGCCGTTCTTTTCCAACGGCCACGGCATACCGACCTTGTAGACCCTAAGGCCCAGTTCGGCGGCGTAGTCGGCATCGATGCCCAGGTCGTCCAGCGCCTGCATGACATCCAGGTATGATTTGCCGGTGCTGACGATGCCGATTCGCGGTTTCGGGCTGTCGATGACCATGCGGTCGATGCCGTTGGCCCGGGCGAAGGCCAGCGCCGCATAAAGTTTGTATTTTTGCAGGCGGGTTTCCTGGGCCAGGGGCTGATCGGGCCAGCGAATGTGGACGCCATCATCGGGCATTTCGAAATCATCGGGTTCGACAATGCTGATGCGGTCGGGATCGATGGAAATCGACGCCGAACTGTCCATGATTTCGGTAATTGTCTTCATCCCCACCCACAGGCCGGAATACCGCGACATGGCCCATCCGATCAACCCGAAGTCGATCAATTCCTGGGCGTTGGCCGGACTGAGGATGGGAATCTGGGCATCGATGAAGGCATATTCGCTTTGGCTTGGAACGGTCGATGATTTACACGCCGGATCGTCACCGGCCAACACCAAAACGCCGCCATTGGGCGCCGTGCCGGCGTAATTTCCGTGACGAAAGACATCGCCGGAACGGTCGACGCCAGGCCCCTTGCCATACCACATGGCGAAGACACCATCGACCTGGGCGCCTTCGAACAGCCGGACTTGCTGGGTGCCCCAAACGGCGGTGGCCGCCAGGTCTTCGTTGACGCCGGGTTTGAATTGAATGTTTTTAGGGGAAAGCAGTTTTTCGGCGCCCCAGAATTCGCGGTCGACATTGCCCAGCGGCGACCCCCGATAGCCCGACACGTATCCTGCGGTGTTAAGCCCCCGGGCCTTGTCGTTGGCGCTTTGCATCAGCACCAGGCGGACCAGGGCCTGGGTGCCGGTCATGTAGACCCGACCGGTGCCAAGGGTGTATTTGTCCTGCAAGGTAACGGGCGCTGTCGCCATCGATGTATTCCCCATATATTGTTCTCAGCGCTAAAATATTATCCCGTTGGCGGGTCGCGTACAATCTTTGCTAAAGGCCTTTGGCAAATTCGCAAGGCTGGGGCAGGAAGCGGGTAGGGTTTGTATACATTATTGCGAATGAGAACGATTTTATAGAATATTATTTCACTGCTCCCGGCGGACATCGGTGATCGTCTAAACGGTTTTTCACATTATATTTCGGGATACGGTATATGGCCACGACCTCTAATTTTCGGGCGTTTCTGCTGCTGATGGTGCTGGCGACGATCTGGAGTTCGTCTTTCAGTGCCATCAAAATTGGCGTTGAATCCCTGCCGCCGATAACCCTGGCGACGCTTCGCATCGTTCTGGCGACGGTCGTGCTGTACGGCTATATGCGACTCAAAGGGCTGCAGCTCCCCCGGTCCCGGCGTTTTTGGAAACTGGCCTTTTGGGTCGGGTTGCTGGGCAATGGCCTGCCGTTTACGCTGATTGGCTGGGGCGAACAGACCATCGACAGCGGCTTGGCCGCGATCCTGATGGCGGTGATGCCGCTGGCGTCGTTGCTGCTGGTTCATATTTATTCCACCGACGAGAAGCTGACCGTGCCCAAACTGATGGGCATCGTCACCGGTTTCCTGGGCGTCGTCGTGCTGGTTGGCCCGGAAACCCTGAAGGGCCTGGGTGGCGAATTGATTGCCCAGTTGGCGGTGGCCGGGGGCGCCGTTTGCTACGCGACCGCCAACACGGTGGCCATTCGCATGCCGGATTTGCCGGTGGTCGAACGCAGCACGGCGGTTTTGGCCATGGCGTCCCTGCAATTGATTCCGCTGTCGTTGTTCATCGATCATCCCTGGGCCCTGTCACCGGACCTGGGTTCGCTGGCCGCCGCGGTATATTTGGGCCTGTTCCCGACGGCGCTGGCGGCGATCATCTATTTCCACTTAATCACCATTCGCGGCGCGACCTTTATCGCTTTGAACAATTATATGGTGCCGGCGCTCGGCGTTATCTGGGGCTGGTTGTTCCTGTCCGAAAGCCTCTCGGCCCAGGGCCTGGCGGCGCTGGCGCTGATTTTGGCCGGCATCGCCATCGCCAATTCCCGACCGCTCAGGAATTAGACGGTTTGCGACCGCAGTATCTGTTTATCCGTCATTGCCCCCCGCGACCAAAGTGATTAGTATGGAATCTGACGGTGCCCCACAAGGTGAATAAGCTTGGGGCCTAACAGGGAACACGGAAGAAGTTGACCCCAATTGGGAACTTCCTGCCGTGGCTGCCCCCGCAACTGTAAGCGGTGAATTTCGTCTGACGATGGCCACTGGGAAACCGGGAAGGCCGGGCGAATATCTGAACCGCGAGCCAGTAGACCTGCCGCCAAAACGTGTCGTCGTCCGGGAAAGTTTTTATATCCCGGATCAGCGGATGTCCGCGACGATACGAAGACCACCACGTTTCCGTAACGGAGGGTTATTGGAATGCAGAACGAACGAGCCATCACGACCGATATTGTAGCAGCGGAAAAAATTGCGGCGAAGTTGCCGGCGGTTCTCGCCTTGATGTTTGGCGTTTTCCTGATTTATGGCGCGGCTTTCGCCCAATCTTCGACAATTCACAACGCCGCGCACGATTCCCGCCACGCCATTACCGTCCCCTGCCACTGATCCAGGATCATGTTGCATCGGATATTTTTGACCGCGCTGATCGCCGGCGCGATTGCTGGCGTGTGGGTTTTTGCCGCCCATATGATGACGACGACGCCGCTTATTCTTCAGGCCGAGGTCTATGAATTAGGCGGGGCGAGCCATCAGTCGACGGACGCCCACAATGAAAGCGCACACGCAACAAAGGACCCGGCGCCGGGAGGCGGCCTGGAACGCAGCGCCTATTCCCTGATGGCGGACCTGATAACAGCTATGGGGTTCGCCTTCCTGCTGGTCGGCGCGATGGCGCTCAGCGGTCAGGAGGTCGATTTCAAAGGTGGCATGATCTGGGGGCTATGCGGGTTCGCCGCCCTGTCGGCGGCCCCGGCGTTTGGTCTGGCGCCGGAACTTCCGGGCATGGCATCGTCAGACCTGCAGGCCCGCCAGATCTGGTGGGTCGGCACGGCCGCCGCGACGGCGGCGGGGCTGGCGCTGATTTTTATGGCCCCGCAACGGCTCCTTAAATTCCTGGGCGCTGTCCTGATCGTCCTGCCGCACATAATCGGGGCACCGGATCACGATGTCTATTCGGGTGACGTTCCCGCCGCGTTGGCATCGCAATTTGCCGTTACCACCCTGGTTATCAGCGGCTTGTTCTGGCTTCTTCTCGGCGGTCTCGCCGGTCACTTTTATCAGCGATTTGATCAGGATTAGTCGGGCGAAACTGGCTGTTTGCGGCTCTCGCGACGATAATTACTTTCTCCCTGAATACATTATGGTGATATCATCCTAAGAGGCTGAGAATTACAAACGATTGATCCAAAACAGGGTTTTGTGCGATGCGGTTGAGCACCAAGATCAGCGCAAGCGTCAGCTTGTTCCTCGCTGCGGCGTTGTTGATCAGCGCCGCTGCATCTATTACGCGGGAATATAACAATCTGGAATTCGAAGTCCACGAGCACGCCGAAAACGATCTTTCCATATTCCGCGCCCTTCATATAGAAGCCATGCTCAGCCGGGGCGACACCCTCAACGACAATCCGGTTATCGCCACCCTGAATGGCACCATGAAGCGCATTAACAAGGATCCGGATCATTTGGCGTTGTGGGTTGTGATGTCGGCAAAAGTCCTGGCATTCCAGGCCGCCAACGGTCTCGACGAAAAAGAACCCCCCCAAGACGATATTGATGTCGAAGCACTGGCGAGTGGCACCAACGTTGGTCGCATGGTGGACGCCGATATGTATCGTCTTACCGAGCCGGTGATTTTGGGACAAGGCGATGGCGACCACAAAAAATGTTTCGAATGTCATGGCGAGGGTATGGGCATCAACCCGGGAGAAGTCATCGGCGTCTATTCCATTGCCTTGTCGATCAAGGATGAATGGGCGCATTTCATGAGCAGCGCCAAGCAATCGATCTTTGTCGCGATCCTGATCTCAATTCTTATATCCGCCTTCAATGTTATGCTGTTAAACCGCATGGTCAGCGGACCGATTACCAGATTGACCGGAATTATGAACAGGTTGGCGGGCGGTGAAACCCGAATAGAAATTTCGGACTTGGACCGCAGCGATGAAATCGGTGATATGACCCGGACGATGGTGGTGTTCAAGGACAACGCTGTCAAGCGCCTGGAAGCAGAGGACGCCCTGAGATTGGCAGTAGACCATGCGGAAGTCGCCAATCGCGCCAAGTCCGAAATGCTGACCAATATGAGCCATGAATTGCGTACGCCGCTGAATGCGATTATCGGTTTTTCACGGATTATGTCGGATGAAACGTTTGGTCCTGTCGGCAACGAAAAATACAAGGCTTACCTGCAGGATATTTCAAATTCAGGGGAACACCTTCTTGAACTGATCAATGATATCCTCAATGTTGCCGCTATCGAATCCGGTGTTCTGGAATTGAATGAAGAAAATATTAAACTCGCCGATCTCGTCGATTCCTCGATACGCATCATCGTCCCGCGGGCCAACACCGGGCGGGTCACCGTCTCATCTTCCATTGGTCCCGAAGTTCCGATTATTTTTGCCGATGAACGTCGGGTCAAGCAGGTCATGCTTAACCTGCTTAGCAACGCGGTCAAGTTTACTCCGGAAGGCGGGATGGTCTCGGTAAGTGCACACCAAAATGGAGACGGATCGCTCGCCGTCATGGTCACCGATAATGGTATCGGAATGGATGAAGCGGAAATTGAAACAGGACTGCGAACGTTTGGGCAAGTAGACGGCGGCCTTGCCCGCAAGCACGAAGGCACCGGTTTGGGGTTGCCGTTGACTAAGGGGCTGATGGAACTGCACGGCGGAACTTTGCGGGTAGAAAGCAAAAAACATCACGGCACGACGGTTATTGTAACATTTCCAGGCGAACGGGTATTAGCCAAGGACGCGATATGACCACCATCGACCCCGAAACAAAACTGGCAGAAGTCTATGCCGCCGACAACGGACAGCAACTGGCCGCGATTTATGATGACTGGGCGGCGAGTTATGATCGCGACCTGACGGCGTTTGGTTACCGCAACCCGGCCGTCGCCGCCGGTATGATCGGGCGCCATGTCGCGCTCGGTGGCGGCACCATCCTGGATGCCGGTTGCGGAACGGGCCTGTTGGGCGAGATATTGTCCTATATGGGTTACGATGATCTCGCCGGGATCGATCTATCCCAAGGTATGCTCGATCAATCGGCGGCCAAATCTGTCTATGCGAGCCTTCAGCAAATGGCCCTTGGCGGGGATTTGGCGTTCGAAGATGGCCGGTTTAGCGCGGTTGTGTCTTTTGGTGTCCTGACCGCCGGGCATGCGCAGCCAAGCTCGCTCGACGAAATGATCCGCATTACCAAACCGGGCGGTCATGTCATCTTTTCGCTCAGCAATATGGTCTATGAACCGCTCGGCTTTAAGGAAAAACTGGCAGCGCTCGAAGCCGATGGTAAGTGGCGCGAGGTTGAACGAACACCGTTTTTTCAAGTGATGCCCGGATCGGTTACCGAAGCCCAGGTGGAAAGCTGTATTTTCGTCTATCGGGTCAGTTCCTGAATCGCCTTATCGATACCGCCCAGCGTCATCGGGTACATGCGATCCCCCATCAACTGGCGCATCATCGACACCGACTGGGTGTTATCCCACCAGGGTTCACGGACCGGGTTCAGCCACACCACACTGCTGTAATTATCAAGCAGGCGGGTCATCCAGGTGGCCCCGGCTTCTTCGTTGTGATGTTCAACACTGCCGCCGGGATAGGCGATTTCATAAGGGCTCATAGAGGCATCGCCGACGATGATAACCTTGTAATCTGACGGATAGGTATGCAGCACATCCCAGGTCGACAGCACCTCGCCGTGGCGGCGCACGTTGTCTTTCCACACCCGTTCATACAGGCAGTTGTGGAAATAGAAATATTCCAGGTGTTTGAATTCGCTGCGGGCGGCGGAAAACAGCTCTTCGAGCATTTTGATGTGGGGGTCCATGGAACCGCCAACATCGAAAAACAACAAAACCTTCACCGCATTGTGGCGTTCGGGGACCATGTTGATGTTCAGGTAGCCCTTTTGGGCGGTATCGCGAATGGTGCCGTGCAGGTCCAGTTCCGTGGCCGCACCCTGCCTGGCGAACCGGCGCAGGCGCCGAAGCGCCAGCTTGATGTTGCGGGTGCCGAGTTCGACCGTATCATCGAGGTTTCTGAATTCCCGTTTGTCCCATACTTTAACGGCGCTGAAATTGCGGTTGCCGTCCTGGCCGATGCGAATACCTTCCGGGTTGTAGCCGTATGCGCCGAACGGTGAAGTGCCCGCCGTGCCGATCCATTTAGATCCGCCCTGGTGGCGTTTTTTCTGTTCCTCCAGGCGTTTTTTCAGGGTCTCCATAAGCTTTTCCCAGCCACCCATGGACTCGATCTGTTGTTTTTCTTCTTCCGTCAGGTTTTTTTCGGCCATCTTGCGCAGCCATTCTTCGGGAATTTCATGGGTTTCGCCTTCGGGCGCCTCGAGGCCCTTGAAGACCGATCCGAAAACCTGGTCGAACTTGTCCAGGTTGCGTTCGTCCTTGACCAGGCACGAACGGCTCAGATAGTAAAAATTATCGACGGAATACCCGGCTAAATCCTTATCCATGGCATCCAGCAGGGTCAGGTATTCGCGCAGCGATACCGGGATGTGGGCATCGCGCAGGGTCATGAAAAACTGAATAAACATCAGCGACTTTCGCTATCTGCCCTGGCGGTTCAGGAATGCCATGCGTTCCAGCAAATGCACATCTTGTTCGTTTTTCAACAAGGCGCCGTGCAGGGGCGGGATCAGGTCCCGGGTGTTGTCCGAACGCAGGGCTTCCAGGGGGATGTCTTCGACCATCAGCAATTTCAGCCAGTCGAGGAATTCCGAAGTGGACGGTTTTTTCTTCAGGCCCGGCGCGTCGCGCAGCTCGTAAAACAGGCTAAGTGCCTGTGATACCAGGCGTTTCTGGATGCCTGGATAGTGAACATCGACAATTTGCTGCATGGTTTCGGTGTCGGGAAAGCGGATGTAGTGGAAAAAACAGCGCCGCAGGAAGGCATCGGGCAGTTCTTTTTCGTTGTTCGATGTGATGATCATAATGGGCCGCTGGCGGGCGACGATGGTCTGCTTGGTTTCATAGACATGAAATTCCATGCGGTCCAGTTCCAGCAACAAATCGTTGGGAAATTCGATATCGGCCTTGTCGATCTCGTCGATCAGCACGACCGGGCGCTCATCTTCTTCGAAGGCTTCCCACAATTTGCCGCGCACGATGTAGTTGGAAATATCGTGGACCCGTTCCTCGCCAAGCTGGCTGTCACGCAAGCGGGCGACGGCATCGTATTCGTACAAACCCTGCTGCGCCTTGGTGGTCGATTTGATGTGCCACTGGATCAGCTTTTTGCCCAAAGCATTGGCGACTTCCTGGGCCAGCACGGTCTTGCCCGTTCCCGGTTCGCCCTTGATCAGCAAGGGCCGTTCCAGGGCGACGGCGGCGTTGACGGCGATCATCAGGTCTTCGGTGGCGACGTAGCTGTCGGTTCCGGTGAATTTCTTGTCCATGGTGCTTCTTTTCTTTCGTGTTACGTGACGAGCCGCCAAATTAAAGACTTAGGCGCCCTATGTCCATCCACCGATCAGATCACGCAGCGCCCACCGACATGCAGCTTCATCAAATCATGACCGATGATGACCGGGCCGTCGTAGGTGGGTGTGACATCGCCCAACAGGGCCGCTTCATCGAAGCGTGGCGGCACGAAATGGGTCAGCACCAGCGATTTTGCCCCGGCTTCGTGGGCGACCCGGCCGACCACATCGGACATCGTGTGGTAAGCGCCGACATTGGTCACGGTTTCGGCCGTCCGTACGCCCTCGATGACCGGCATCTCGCGGTGAATGAAGACTTCGTGCAGCAGCATGTCGACGCCTTTGGCGGCATCAATAAGCGCCGGGCAATAGGTGGTATCGCCGCTGATCGCCAATTTTTCAGCCCCGCCTTCGAAGATAAACCCGAAGGCATGGCGTACCGGTCGATGATCAACATCGACCACGGTGACGCTTAAGTCGCCGAAGTCCAGGCGGTCGCCGCCGGATATTTCCTGAACGTCGATTTCCAGACCAACGGTAGACGGTCGCATTTCGTGGGCGATGCGTTGTTTCAGTTCCGCCGCCCAGAGCGTTTTCAGGCCATCTACATAAGCCTTCGTCCCCGGCGGGCCAATCACCCGCTGCGGCCTCTCACGGCCCTGATGCCAGCTTGAAATGACCAATTGGAACACATCGATAATGTGATCGGAATGTAGGTGGGTCAGCAGCACGGCGTCGATTTCGCGGCCCGGACAGCCGGCCCCGACCAGCCGTTGGGTGACTCCTGATCCGCAATCGACAAGCAGGCGGGCGCCGGGTCCGCCGTCGACCAGGGCGGCGGGGCCATAACGGTCCACATCGACGCTGGGACAACCGGTACCTAGGAGCGTTAGTTCCATCAGCGATACAACGCCTGTAATTTTTCGCCATACACTTCGGTGATTTTGTTGCGGCGAATTTTCAGCGTCGGAGTCATCAGCCCCCCGTCGATGGTGAAGGGTTCGTCGGCGATAATGAAGCGGCGAATTTTTTCGATTTTGGACAGCCGCGCATTGTTGCGGTCAATCACTTCGCCCATGGCCTTGTGGAAGTCTTTATCGCCGGCCAGTTCGCCCAGGTTGGCGCTTTTGCCGTTTTCCCGCGCCCACGCCGCCATCCATTCCGAATCGGGCACCAACAAGGCGACCAGATGCGAACGCTTGTCGCCGTAGGCCATGGCCTGGGCAATTTCCGGTTCCAGCGCCAGGATGCCTTCGACCCGCTGCGGGGCGATATTGTCGCCGCCGGAATTAACGATGATGTCTTTCTTGCGATCGGTGATGACCAGCCGGCCGGCCTCGTCGAAATGGCCGATATCGCCGGTGTGTAGCCAGCCGTCCTTGATACATTCGGCGGTCGCCTCGGCGTTTTGCCAATAGCCCTGCATGACCAGATCGCCGCGAACGACGATTTCACCGTCTTCGGCGATCTTCACGTCGACATCGACCAGGGGTTTGCCGACGGTGTCGATCTTGATATCGAACGGTCGGTTGACGCTGATCACCGGGGCCGATTCGGTCAGGCCATAGCCCTGCATGATGCGCAGGCCCAGGGACAAAAAGAACATGCCGATTTCCGGATTAAGTGGCGCCCCGCCAGATACCAGGGTTTTCAGGCGGCCGCCGAAACGGGCCCGCACTTTTTTTCGGACCAGCAGGCTGAGCACGCCGTTTTGCAGGCTTTCCAACACGGTCAAACCGTTCGGGTCGGTGAGTTTCTTGGTTCCCAGTTCGACCGCCTTGTTAAACAGGGCCTCTTTCTTTCCGCCCTGCTTGCGGACTCCCTTGGTGATTCTGGAATGCAGGGTTTCGTATAGGCGTGGCACCGCCGTCATGATGGTCGGGCGGACTTCCACCATATTGGTCGCCAGCGTTTCGATTCCTTCGGCATAATAAATTTGCGCGGCGATGGTTATCGGGAAAAATTGCCCGGCGGAATGCTCATATGAATGCGACAGCGGCAGGAACGACAGGAACGAATTGTTCTTAAGCCCCAGCGGTTGCAGGGCATCCATTGCGCCCTTGCAATTACAGATAATGGCGGCGTGGTCCAACATCACGCCCTTGGGCGCACCGCCGGTGCCGGATGTATAAATAATGCAGGCGGTGCCCTTGCGATTTAAGGAGCGGCTTTGTTCGGCAATGGTGGCGCTCTCGTTGGCGCCCTCGTTTGCGCCCATGGCCAGCACGTCTTTCCAGGTATGCAGGTCGACGCCCAGGTCCTGGTCAAATTCCAGTTCGGCAATGGCGATGACGGCTTTCAACGTCGATGCCCGGACGGCGGCGGGCAGCAGCCGTTCGGCCAGTTTGGGCGTTGATACAATGGCCACCTTGGCGCCGCTGTTTTCCAAAATGTGGGTGTGATCGGCGACCGTGTTGGTGATATAGGCGGGAACGGTAATCGCGCCAATGGCCATGATGGCCAAATCGGCGATCAGCCATTCCGGGCGATTTTCCGAAACGATGACCACTCGGTCACCGGCTTCGACACCAATTGCCCGCAAGCCGCGTGCCAGTTCGCTGACCTGGGTGGCGACCTGACGCCAGCTCTGGGGGTGATATTTACCGCTCTCTTTGGCCCACAAAAACGGCTTGTCGCCTTCGCGGTCGACCTGATCAAAAAACATTGAAACAAGGTTTGTCGTGTCGAAATTGGATGTGTTTGCCATTTGTCCCTGTGCCTCTGCTGTTGCCCTTTGTAGTTTAGGACATTATATGGCAATCCTACGCAACAGGAGAAGCACATGACAAGCCTGACGGATAGCCCGGATCTGCCGCAATGGAATTTGGCCGATCTTTATGCGGGTCCCGACGCCCCTGAACTGGATAAGGATCTGGACCGGGCCCGCGCCCTGTGCCAGAAATTCGCCGATTTATACAAGGGCAAGCTAGGCGATATCGACGGCGAAACCCTGGGCCGGGCCATTGCCGAATACGAGGTTCTGTCCGAAATTCTCTACAAGGTCATGAGTTACGGCCAGTTGCTCTTCGCCGCCGATACGGCAAACGCCGACACCGGACGGTTCTTGCAGACATTGCGCGAAAAAATCACCGATATTTCGACCACCACTCTGTTTTTCCAACTTGAACTGAACCGCCTGGACGACGCCACCCTGGCCCGCCAGATGGAAAGCCCGGCGGCCGCCCATTTTGCGCCGTGGGTCCGCGACGTGCGGGCGTTCCGCGATCACGAATTGTCCGATGATCTGGAGCGTCTGTTGCATGAAAAAGCGGTCAGCGGGCGCGGCTCGTGGGTGCGGCTGTTCGATGAAACCCAATCGGTGTTGCGGTTCCCGGTGGATGGTGAAGAACTGACCATGTCCGATGTCCTGAACCTGATGTCCGACACCGATGCCGCGACCCGTAAGAAAGCGGCGAAATCCCTGGGCGGGGTGTTGAACGACAACATCCGGCTGTTCACCCTGATCACCAACACGCTGGCCAAGGACAAGGCGACCGAAGACGCCTGGCGCAAATACCCGCGACCCATATCCGAACGCAACCTGGGCAATCAGGTCGAAGACGCCGTCGTCGATGCTTTGAGTTCGTCCGTGGTTGCGGCCTATCCAAAACTATCGCACCGGTATTACAAGCTGAAGGCCCGCTGGTTCGGCGTCGATGCGCTGGATTACTGGGATCGCAACGCCCCCTTACCCGATGACAACGACCGCACGTATTCGTGGGATGACGCCCGCGCCACGGTGCTAAATGCCTATGGCCGGTTTGATCCGCAAATGGCGGGCATCGCTGCGGACTTTTTCGACAAACGCTGGATCGACGCGGAATTGCGCCCGGGCAAGGATTCCGGCGCCTTTTCCCATTCCACCGTGCCCTCGGCGCATCCCTATATTTTGATGAATTTCCACGGCAAGGCCCGGGACGTCATGACATTGGCCCACGAACTGGGCCACGGCGTTCATCAGGTGCTGGCCGGCCCGCAAGGCACGTTGATGGCCGACACCCCCCTGACGACTGCCGAAACGGCGTCGGTGTTCGGTGAAATGCTGACCTTCAGATCCCTCCTTGATGGCGAAGACGACCCCAATCGCCGCCGCATTCTGCTGGCCGGCAAGGTCGAAGACATGCTCAACACGGTGGTTCGCCAAATCGCCTTCCATGAATTTGAAACCCGGGTGCATGGCGAACGGGCGACTGGCGAGCTATCGTCGGAGCGGCTGGGTGATATCTGGATGGATGTGCAGCGGGAAAGCCTCGGCGACGGCATCCGCCTGGATGATGATTATCGTGCATTTTGGGCCTATATTCCGCACTTCGTGCATTCGCCATTTTACGTTTACGCCTATGCTTTCGGCGATTGCCTGGTCAATTCCCTGTATGACCTGTTCGCCGGCGGTCATGCCGATTTCCAGGCCAAGTATTTCGACGTTTTGAAGGCAGGTGGGACCAAGCGACACAAGGAATTGTTGGCGCCGTTCGGGCTCGATGCCTCGGACCCGGATTTCTGGAACCGCGGACTGAACATGATTTCAGGCTTTATCGACGAGTTGGAAGAACACGAAAAAGGAGGCATTTCAAAATGATCACCACCACAACAGACGGCATCGATGGCCGCACCATCACCGGGTATCTGGGCATCGTGTCCGGGGACGCGGTTATGGGCACCAATATTTTCCGCGACATGTTCGCCGGTATTCGTGACCTGATCGGCGGTCGTTCGGGCAGTTACGAAAAGGAATTGCGCAACGCCAAGGCCCTAGCCATGGAAGACATGGTCGCCGAGGCCATGGAACTTGGGGCCGACGCCGTTGTTGGCGTCGATCTGGATTACGAAGCCATTGGCGGCAACGACAAATCCATGCTGATGGTCAGCGCCAACGGCACGGCGGTCAAATTCGGCTAGCCCTATACGGTCAGGCTGAATTCGACCGATGTCGTCGTTACTTGCAACTGGGTAACGCTATAGGCCGCCTGAATGTCGTCTTTGGTGTGGCCGTAGGTGTTATCCCGGACGGCGTGGCCAAACTGGTTGCCGATGCCATTGTTGGAATGTTCATCGTCGTCGCCATCGTCGTCGTCGCCATCGTCACCGACCCCGATACCGTTGGCGTCATCGTCTTCATCATCGTCACCGGACTGCAAGGCGTCGAATGTGCCTTTGAGAATATCCAGGGCGGTGTTGGTGACCGGTGTCGCGGCATTTAGGGGATTGAAGGGATCGCCTGGTCCGGCCAAAACGGTTTCTAAAGCGGATTGCCCGGTCGGGGCATTGCCGCTGTTGTCATTCTGGGGTTGGTTGGAATTGGCGCTTTCCTGAACGTACAGCAGCGATATGGTGGCGACCGTCGTGGTCGACGTGTAATTCAGCGAAAAGATGCTCGCGTCATTCGGCGCGCCGACAGGCGCAGACGGGTTTTCGCTGGCCGGTTTTTGTTGTGAGGAAAAGGAAAGTGAGGTCGTCTGCGATGCGTACGAAATTGACGCATACGCGACCGCAGCGGATATATCTGACATAACAAGTCTCCTGCTTCTGCATTCGAACGTTAGAATTTATGTGGGCATTCAGCCCACGAACGCAAATAATAGCCTCCATATTCACTTTTAGTCAATGTTTTAGCGTCGAGACACTATTTTTACTGGCGGTTGCCTGAGGATACACGCCACACCGCAGCATGCCCGTAGCGCCCTACCAGTACTTCATGGCCGCCCGGTAGATGCCCGCCAGATCGTCTTCGCTGACCGGGCAGGGGGCTTGGGCGAGCAATCTTTGCTGGGCGTAGGAGCCTTTGACCAAGGCCGGGATGTCGCCTTCGCCGTAGCCGATTTCGGCCAGGCCGCTGGGCAGGTCGGTGGCCTGCATCATTTCGATCAGGCGGGCCGCCAGCAATTCGCCGCCGTGGGCGGGGCTGGCGTTTGCAACATCGGCGCCCAGCGCCTCGGCCGCTTGCAGATGCCGTTCCGGGCAGGCGGTCGCGGTGAAGCGGAAGGCCGCCGGGGCGTTGATCACGACGGACAAGCCGTGCGGCACCATGGGGTTGGCTTTTTCATAGCCCTTGGCGACGTATTCATGGTTCAACCCGGCCACCGAATAGGACATGGCGTGGGGAATATGGACGCCGGCATTACCGAACGCCTGACCGGCGAGCGTTGCGGCGAACATCAACTGGTGGCGGGAATGAACGGCGCTTGCATCGGTGCCGGTGACGGCGTTGACCAGATGTTCCCCGCCCATGCGGATGGCTTCGAGGGAACCGATGTCGGAAAACGGGTTAGCCCCCTGATAGGGCGGGCGCTTGCCGGGTTCGGACCGCGGGCGGCTGGTGTACGGGCGGGCGGTGAAAGATTCAATGGCGTGGGTCAACACATCAAAGCCGGTGGCGGCGACAACGCCCGGCGTCATGGTTTCGGTGCTGGTCGGATCAACCACGGCCAGTGAAGGCCTGAGATAGATAGACGATATACCGGTCTTGACCTGTTGCCTGACCAGATCAAACACCGCGACACCGGTAATTTCGCTGCCCGTGCCTGCCGTGGTCGGGCAGGCCAGATGCGGCATCAGCGGCCCTGGCACCGGCTTGGCCTGGCCGTGGGGCGCGTTGACATAGGCCAACACGTCATCGGGATAGGTGGCCAGTAAATTGGCGGCCTTGGCGGTGTCGATAACCGACCCGCCGCCAAGGGAGACAAATCCGTCGAACCCGCCCTCTTTGGCGAAGGCGGCGGCTTGAACAAAGCTGTCGTCGGTGGGTTCGACCTTGACGGCGTCATAGACCACGGTGTCGATCCCGGCCGCTTTCAGGGAATCTCGCAGGGTTTTCAAGGCGGGGGTTTTGGCGACATTGCTGTCGGTGAACAGGGCGCACCGGGTGATGCCCAGGGCCTTGGCGTCATTGCCGACTTCCGCCAGCGCACCGACGCCGAATTTCATGGCCGAGGCGGGCACGGTAAAAACCTGCTCGCCGCCTTGTTGGGGGGTGTAAAAGTCGTCGTTGGTCATGATCCACCTTCTAAATTTGTTTGCCTCGAACAAACTTTATACCCGATGTCGCTAAATTGCGCACGAGAGTCGTTTTCCTGCGCACGCACATTGAACAGCCGGTGATAGGTTCCCTCAACGAAAATCCGCACTGGAGATCAGCGTCATGGAACAAATCAAACACATCGTCAATGGCGACAAGGTAACGCCCACCTTCAGCGCCGGCGAAATGCAGGCCCGCCTGGACAGGCTCAGGGCGCACATGGCCGAAAACGGCATCGATGTGGCGTTGTTCACGTCCTATCACAACATCAATTATTATTCGGATTTCCTGTTCTGTTCATTCGGCAGGCTGTACGGGCTGGTGGTCACGGCGGAAAAATCGGTCAGTGTCAGCGCCAACATCGATGGCGGCCAGCCGGGACGGCGGACCTTTGGCGACAATGTGGTCTACACCGACTGGCAGCGTGATAACTATTTCCATGCCTTGAGCTTGGAAATCGGCACGGCGGGGACGATTGGCATCGAATACGATCACGTCACCATGGATAACCGGGCCAAGCTGGGCGCGGCTTTTCCGGGCAGCACCATCGTCGACATCGCCGCGGCCACAATGCGCATGCGCATGGTCAAGTCGGCGGAAGAAATCGTCGTTATTAAAAACGGCGCGCGCATCGCCGATCTGGGCGGTGCGGCATGCCGTGATGCCATCGCTGCGGGCGTTGCGGAATACGAAGTCGCCCTGGCATCCACCGGGGCCATGGTGCGCGAAATCGCCGCCACTTATCCAGACGCCGAACTGATGGATACCTGGACCTGGTTCCAGTCGGGCCTCAATACCGACGGCGCCCACAACCCGGTGACGTCCCGGCGCATGGAAAAGGGCGATATTTTGTCCCTGAATTGCTTCCCGATGATTTCGGGGTATTACACGGCGCTGGAACGCACCCTGTTTTGCGACCACGCCAGCGACCGCCACCTGGAACTGTGGGACATCAACTGCCAGGTCCATCGCCGGGGCCTGGAACTGATCAAGCCCGGCGCGCGGTGTTGCGACATTGCGTTGGAACTGAACGAAATTTATGCGCAGCACGATTTGGTGCAATACCGCACGTTTGGCTACGGCCATTCCTTTGGCGTGCTCAGCCATTATTATGGCCGCGAGGCGGGGCTGGAACTGCGCGAAGATATCGAAACCGTGCTGCAACCGGGCATGGTGGTTTCCATGGAACCGATGATCACCATCCCCGAAGGCATGGCTGGCGCCGGCGGCTACCGGGAACACGATATTCTGGTGATCGGCCAAGACAGCGCCGAAAACATCACCAAGTTCCCTTTCGGGCCGGAATATAATATTATCGGGTGAAGCTGAACAACGTTGCCGTCAGCGTCCATCCCCATAAAACCGCCACAACGCCCTTAGCTGATCGCCGCTCAGAGGGTTGGTGAACAACAGGGTTTCGTCGCCTTTGACGCCGTTGATGAGGCGCGCCAGGAAGACCTGCGGTGGGGCTTCTTTGGCCATTGCAAACAAATCACGGGCGGGCAACGCCAGGTCTTCATCGCCTTGCCCGGCATCGTCGTGGCAGCTTGCGCAGTAGGTGTCGTGAACGGCGCGGGCCTCGCGTTTTTGGGGCGGTTTCACGGCGCCGGAAAAGGCGGTCATATCGAGCGGATGGCGGGTGATCAGGCGGTCCAATTGCGCTGGCGTGACCGGCCCAGATACGTCATCCCCGGCCTCGCGCAACAACCACGGCAACAGGCCCAGCGCGCCGTCGATGCGGTCCGACAAGCCCTGCTTGTGTAGCGGCGGAAGGTGAGTGCCGGTCGCGAGCCGCCTTATATCATCGCGAACGATCAGCAATTCGGCGGCCAGAATTTGCTGCCCGGCCCGTGCCATGTCGCCCGAAAAAAGAACGGCGGCGATGCCCAGGAGCATCGCCGCCGCTTTTGGTCGTTTTGTATGGGTCACTTTTTTGGATATTATTTAGCCATGACTTTGTTTTCGGTCGGCATTTTCGCCGCCAACCAACCGAGCATGGATGCGTCGTACATTTTGGCATCTTTGTTGCCAAGAATTTCCGAAGACGCGAACCAGCCGACAGACGCCCAGTGCCCGGTATTGCAGTAAGCGATCTGGTCGCCCGATGTGGGTACGCCGGCGGCTTTGTAGAGCATAGCCAAGGTGGCCTTGGAGCGGAACTTGCCGCCGCCGTTTTCGGTTACCCAGTTATTGGGCACGTTGAGCGCACCGGGAATGCTGGCGCCCATCTTGGCTTTGGGATGGAAGTTGACACCCATGTATTGATCGGCCGGGCGATGATCGATCATCGGCGTGCCTTTATCGAGCGCCATCTTGACGTCCTTGGTGGACGGGATCATGTCCATGCGCATGGCCACCTTGAAGGACTTGGCAGACGGAGTAACGGCGCCTTTGTCCAGCGGGTTGGTGGGTTTTTCTTTTGTATCGACGGCGGCCAGATAGGCCTTCATGCCGCCATCCAGGATAGAGACGTTGTCATGACCGGCGACCTTGAAGGTCCAGTAAATGCGTGTCGCCACGCCCATGTCGGATGAATTGTTGCCCGGTGCGACGATGACAACGTGGGAGCCATTGCTGATACCCAGGCCACCGATCAGTTTGGCCAGCGCGTCGGCCTTGGGAAGCATGCCCGGTACGCCGCCCGCTTCAACGCGCCATCCGCCTTTGCCGTAATTGGTGTTAACGGCACCGGGAATGTGGCCCCGCAGGTAGTCGGCCTTGCCGCGGGTATCGATGATGACGGCGCTGCCGCCGTTGGCCTTGATCCATGCCACGTCGACCAGTGGTGTGGCGGCGTTGGCAACATTGGCGGTGATGAAGATCATTATGGCCAAGGTTATTCCCAGCCATTTCCCCAGTATTTTTTTCGATTTCGTCATTGGTAACTCTCCCTTTCTCAGCTTTAGGTGCAGCGGTTCACCCGCTACAATGTGACGATCAAATCGGCGCTGAGTATAGCGGCGGCTGCCGCGTCCCAGCTATCCGTGTCGTCGGGTTGCGAGCCGCTCACGTCCAGGCGAATAACCTGGTCGCGCCCTTCGCACGTGGCGATGGCGTCAACCACCGTTCCGGCGTCGGGAAACAAGCCCGTGTTTAATTCCAGTATCGTTTTAATGTCGTATTCTCCGTTCTATCAAAGGCTGACCACGCGATCACTTTCGCTGATCGCCTGACCCAGAGCCGCTGCGTCCAGAAAAACCAGATCGTCGGCCATTTCGGCGACGGTGGTTTGCGGTGTGATGTCGGACAGGTCCAGCAATTCGGCCTGGGCGGCATTGGCGTCGGTTTCGGCGACCGGGTGCGTCATTAAAATCAGCCGCACATCGTTGCCGACAATGGTCAGGCCGGCGGCCACGCGCATGGCTTCGGTATGATCGCGTCGCCCCAGCACCAATATGGATTTCCCACTCATAAGCTGACCACCTTGGCGGCTTCGGCCATCATGATGCTGTTGTTGGTCTGGCTGCCGGTTTCCACCGGGCAGGGCTGTCCGGTCATGTGCGCTTCCCACGATGTTTCGCACACCGCAATCCGCGCGGCACTTGCCGATACCGCCAGAAAATCCGGGTCGGCCAAGGCCATCACTCCGTCATTGGTCAAAAAACAGCCCCACGTTGCCCCCTGGGCACTCAGGGCCCGGCCAAGCGGGGCAGCGATCGCCGCGGCGTTTGGTGTGGTCAGGTGCAACAGGACGTCCATGGTCTTTCCTTAATTCAATTGGCTGCGACGCATGGGTTGGGTGAAGACGACTTCGCGGCTCAGGCTGCGTACTTCACCCCCCGGCGCACCGGTCGCCGCCGCAAATGGTTTATCGAGCGTGCGCACACGGTGCTGTCCGGCTTGATACAACAACGCGGCGACGGTCTTGATGTCTTGGGTGTCGGCGCCGATCACCAGAACGCTCTCATGGCCGCTGAGCCCCACAGTACCCAGCAACCAGCGCAGGGCGTGAAAGCCGATGCTTTCGCCGTCGGGCCTTACAAAATTGGTCACCGGCAGGCATCGGGCACCCGGCAGGGAGCCACTGGCGCACGATTTAAGGTCACGGATGTCGATGACGCGCTCGCCGTCGTTGGCGGCCGCGCCGTTCACCGCTGCCAGGTTCAGGCAGCAGGCCATTGCAAGACTGTGCAGGGACCGGTTCATTTAATCAGCATCCCCCGAAGCGAATTTTCGGTGTTGCGGTCACACCGGATGCAACGGCAGGCGGGTTATTGATGTAATAGGTCATCAGTTCTTCGATCCCGACCTCGCCAAAGCCGTCGCCGACATTGACCGTACCCATTTCGTAGGCCGCCTTAGGCGTCGCGGCGGCGGTGACGATGGCGCCGTCCATGGCCGCATAGGGAAAGGCGACGATCGCCACAAGCAGCGACACGACGAGCGATCCGATACAATAAATCAGGCTGGTTTTGTTCATTACATTGTGTCCTTCAGGAAGGCCACGTACATCACGCCAAAGGCGACGACGGCCATGATCAAATGGGATGTGGTTTCCAAATCCATTTTAATCGCCTCTAAAATTGCGGATCAGGTCGTTAACGCTAACGGCGGCACCGGTTTCGGGGTTTTCGACCAGGGGCGTGAAATGCGGCACCCCGTCGCGGTCAATGCGCAGGCTTGGCGGTGGCATGATCAGCATGGCGGCGATACCGCCGACCGAAATAATCAGCGCCCCCCAAGAATACAAGCTCATCGCAATCTTAGCCATTTAGTCTCTCCTAATCCTTGCGGATGTAGACCTTCCAGCAGCGGTCGGCTTTGACAGTTTCCAAATGTGTGGCGCTCAATTCGTCACACATGGGCGGCAGGGCTTCCATGGACGACGGGTTGTCGACCATGACTTCGATGACCTGGCCGACATCGATCTGGCCGACGGTCTTCTTGGTCATTAACTGGGGCCTGGGGCAACTATCGCCGATGCAGTCCACCACCTTGGATATGGTGTAGGTCGCGCCGTCGCCAAGGGTTACCTCATGACTGGTGGCGGTTTCTTCCGGCTTCGCTTTTTTGCTGAATAGTCCCATGGTTTTTCTCTTTTAATTTTTCAAAACGGTTTCGTGACTTTTGGCGACGTCGCGATGGTGTCCGGCCTGCGTCGCTTCCTTGCGCAAAATGGCGCGGTAAATGCCGAACAGCACGGCGACCTGGACCAGGCCGAAGACGACCGCCGGGATGCCGAATTTATCCTGTAACGTGCGGGCGTTGGAAAAGCCCAGTTGCAAGGCTTCCAAGTTGGGCTCGCCGGTCATCGAGGCCGGTGCCGGTGGCCAGTAATTGGCCGACCACACCAGCGAAAATAGGAACATCCCGACGAATGTGAACAGCAGCGCCCATACCGCGCCGATGTTGCCTTCCCCGGCCTTGACCCAGGTCGATACCGTACACGCCCCGGCCAACACCATGCCGACGCCGAAAATGAACAATCCGGCAAAGGTGTTCAGTCCCACATCGAAGTGCATGGAATGGCCTTCGCCGAAGGTCAGGAACAGGGTGAAGCCGAAGGTCAATATCATCATCGCCACCAGCAACGCCTTGGTGTTGCGATAGGTCTTGAACAGGATGGCGTCGCGCAGGGCGGCGGTATTGCAAAACCGCGACCGCTGTACCAGCAGGCCGACAACGGACCCGAATATGAAGGCAACGATACATTCACCGATGACGGACATGCCCTAGCCCTCCAGTATTTTTTTGTAGATCATGGATCCGACCCAGGCCCCGGCGACGATGCCGCTGATGGCCAGGTAGCCGCCCAGGTTCATTTCCGGGGTCAGGCCGAAGAATGTCGATACGTTGCATACAAAGGCCAGCCGGATACCGACCCCCATGAGCAATCCGCCGACGGTGATCATCAGCCATTCCGACACCCGCCTTGGGAAGCGCAGATAAAATTCGTTGCTCAGCTTGGCCCCCACGAAGGCACCAAACAGCATACCCAAACTGATGTAAATTTTCCAATATCCGGCGTCGGGCACGAACACCAAATTCCAGAACGGCAGGCGTTTTATGGCGTCGCCCATGAACAATTCGGCGATCAGGCCGGTCATCATGGTTTCGCCGCCGCCAACCGTCCACGCCCCGACGACAAGGAACAGGAAAATGTCGAGGATGGCGATGGCGCTCAGCGCGATGACCGGATCGAGGGTCTTTTTGAAGAAATCCATAGCCTGAAAACCCACCCATTCGTTTTGTTGTTGCCGAAAAGTCTAGGCTGTATTGAAAACCGGGTGGTAGTAATTATTGCAAACAGACCCATTCAATCCTCAGGGAACAGGCTTGATGCCATGTCAATATTTGTCGAAATCGAACCGGGAAATTTTCTCGGCCATATGTTCAACGCCTGCACGACCGATCAGGTAAACGAATTTATCCCCGATAAACGGGGCTTTCGTATTCATGGCCACAGCACCACAATCCGCCTGGAAAAGGTGTTCTGGACGGTGCTGGAAGACATGTCTGAACGCATGGATATGGCCTTGCCGCAACTGATCGAACGCATCCACGATCAATGCATGGTCGCCAACGACAAAAACATCGCCTCGTGCCTGCGGGTGATTTGCATGAAATACATGAACATCTACGCTTGAGCGCGCCGCTGTTACACTTTGTTACAATTTTGCGCTCCAAAAAACACAATTCGAACATAATTCAGTGAAAAAAGATTGGCTCCCGGAAGGCGCTATTACGTGACGGCCTTTCTCCAACGATAAATATCGACCGGAGCCACTATAAAAATGTTCAACAATGTTTCTCTTCTTAGCAAAAGTTTCGCCCTCGTTTTGGGTGCAACGGTCTTGACGTCCGCGACCGCTTGGGCCGCCGGTTCTCATGATGGCGGCCATGGTGGAAAATCGACAATCGGCACACCAGGCAAAGCTGGCGATGCGATCCGTACCGTCGAAATCAACATGTTCGATAACTACTATGAGCCGGAAACGATCTCCGTAAACGAAGGAGAAACCGTTCGCTTCATCGTCAAGAACGCCGGTGAAATGGTTCATGAATTCAGTATCGGCACGGCCGCCATGCACGCTGCCCACGAGAAAGAAATGACGATGATGGTGGAACACGGCGCGTTAGAGCCCGACCGAATCAATCGTGAAAAAATGAAGATGGATATGGGTGGCGGCAAGGTTATGGAACACATTGACCCCAATAGCATTTTGCTGGAACCCGGTAAGTCGGGCGCGGTGGTCTGGAAGTTCGCTAAAACAAGCGCCATCGAATTCGCCTGCAATGTTCCGGGCCATTACGACGCCGGCATGATGGGCAAAATCCACTTCAAGAAAAAGCCTGCTCCGACCACCTGATCAGGCATATGGCATCTGCAATCCAAGGATTTAACATGATAAATCTGTTTTCACAGTCGTCGCGCGGCTGCGCCGTCGTCGCGCTGGCCATAATGATGACGCCGTTGGCATCTTACGCCGGAGTGTACGATCTAAGCGTCGATAACGTCATCATCGACACCGGCAACTTCAAGAAACAAGGCATCGGCTATAACGGGGCATCCCCCGGCCCGGTGCTGCGTTTCAAGGAAGGCGAAGATGTCACCATCAGGGTCACCAACAATCTGAAGGAAACGACGTCCGTTCACTGGCACGGGTTGATCGTTCCTTATCAGCAAGACGGCGTGCCGACGATCAGCTATGACGGCATCAAGGCGGGTGAAACCTTCATCTATAACTTCCCCATCAAGCAGTCGGGAACCTATTGGTTCCACAGCCATTCGGGGTTCCAGGAACCGGACGGAGCCTACGGGGCTATCGTGATCGAGCCCAAAAAGCGCGAACCATTCCGCTATGACCGCGACTATGTTGTGCAATTGACCGATAAGCATCCCGACGGCGGCGCCCGCATCATGCGCAACCTGAAAACCATGCCGGATTACTACAACCGCCAGCAACAGACCCTCGGTGACTTTATCGACGACGCCGTCAAGAACGGCCTCGGCGCGACGGTCGACGACCGCAAGATGTGGGGCCAAATGCGGATGATGCCCGCCGATATCGAAGACCTGCAAGGTTTCACGCCCCTGATCAACGGCAAGGGGCCAAGCCAGAACTGGACCGGTTTGTTCAAGCCCGGTGAACGGGTTCGCCTGCGCTTCATTAACTCTTCGGCGATGACGTATTTTGATATCCGCATTCCCGGCTTGAAGATGACCGTGGTTAGCGCCGACGGCAACAACGTACAACCGGTCAAGGTGGATGAATTACGCATTGCAGTTGCCGAAACCTACGACGTGATCATCCAGCCGAAGGAAGACAAAGCCTATACGATCTTCACCGCTTCCATGGGCCGGTCGGCCTATGGCCGTGGTACTTTGGCACCGCGAGAAGGCATGACGGCGGATGTTCCGGAACTCGGCAAGCGACCCCTGTTGACCATGGCAGACATGGGCATGGCCGGTATGGAAGGCATGGAAGGTATGGACCATTCCAAAATGGATATGCCCGACATGCCCAAGGGCAACATGGAAGGCATGGATCATTCCAAAATGGCAGGGATGGGGGAAAGGCCTGATCCTTTCTATGCCCCCGGTAGCGGTATCGCGCCGAAGGCTGCTAATGGCGGCAAGTTCTTGTCCTACGCCGACCTCAAGGCGCAAAAGCCGCTGTACGAATACCGGAAGGCGACCCGCGAGGTCGAATTACGCCTGACCGGCAACATGGAGCGCTATATCTGGTCCATCAACGGCAAGAAGTACCAGGACGAAGAAGAAATTCGCCTGAAATACGGCGAACGTGTGCGTTTCAAGTTCGTTAATGAAACCATGATGTCTCATCCCATGCACCTGCACGGCATGTGGTCCATTCTCGATACCGGGGCGGGCAAATGGAACCCCGTCAAGCACACGGTCAGTGTCGCTCCCGGCACTACGGTCTATATGGAAACGGAAGTCGATGCGGCGGGACAATGGGCATTCCATTGCCATCTGCCCTATCACGCCGCGGCCGGTATGTTCCGCAGGGTCGTCGTCGTCGGCGGTCCGGAAACCGCCCGCCTTGACGTTCCGCAATAAGGAGAAACGAAAATGAAAAAACTGATTATTGCATCCGCTTTGATCGGCGCGGTTGCTTCCCTATCTGTCGCCACACCCACAAGAGCACAGGAAAAAGGTTTGACGTTTTACGGCCTGCAAATGGAAGAGTTTGAATATCGCAAGGGCGACGAGGGTGAAAACCTGACGGCCTGGAATGGCGATGCCTTTATCGGCACCGACGAGCTGAAACTACGCTGGCTCGGTGAAGGTGAATATGATTTGGACGCGGTAAAATTCGAGACTTTGGAAAATCGTCTGGTTCTTCAAGCGCCTGTATCGACTTTCTTCGACGTTAAAGGCGGTGTTCGGCTGGATACGCAAAAGGGGCCGGACCGCTGGTACGGCGTCCTCGGCGTCACCGGACTGGCGCCGCAATGGTTCGAGATCGACGCCGATTTCTTCGTCAGCGAGACCGGGGATACCTCGGCCAGGCTCGATGTCGAATACGAATTGCTGTTGACCAACCGCCTGATCCTGACGCCGTCGACCGACATAAATGTCGCATTTTCCGATGATCCGGAAATCGGCATCGGCGCCGGAATCAGCAGCATCGAGGTCGGCGCGCGGTTCAGTTATGACCTGATCGACCGGTCGCTCTCGCCTTATTTCGGTTTTGTTTACGAACGAAAACTCGGGCAAACCGCCGACTTCGCCCGTGATGAAGGCGAAGACACCGAAGGCTGGCGGGCGGTCATCGGAACGAAGTTCATGTTCTGAGTTTTTCCAACACCTGGTGGGAGCCACGACGAACACAATACCGTGAAATGAGCATCCGGCGATGGACTGCAAGGCGGTGCCGGGTCACAGTGGATAAGGGGAAGAGCAGGGCAGGATAAAAGGATGTCGCCCATGCGTTATCTGCTGTTGTTTATGCTGCTTGTTGGGCCCGTGCAGGCGGCGGATGTACCGGGTTCCTGGACGCGGGAATTTCCCAAGGCCGACTTCTCTAAAACATCCATTGATGTATCTGAAATCATGTCGGGCGGGCCACCGCGCGACGGCATTCCGCCCATCGATGATCCGAAATTCGTTTTGGCGCGTGACCATTCCCTGCCCGATACCGAACCCGTCGTCGGCGTTTATTTGAACGGGCAGTACCGGGCCTATCCGCTGCGCGTGTTGACCTGGCATGAAATTGTCAATGACGACATAGACGGCACACCCATCACCGTTACCTTTTGCCCTTTGTGTAATGCTGCCATCGTGTTTGATCGGCGCCTGGAAGGCCGGGTGCTGGATTTCGGCACCACCGGCAAACTGCGTAACAGCGACCTGGTGATGTATGATCGTCAAACCGAGAGCTTCTGGCAGCAGGCCATCGGTACAGCCATTATCGGCACCTTGACGGGCAAGGAATTGCGGATCATCCCGGCGCGGCTGGAAAGCTGGAAAAATTTTAAGGCCCGCGCCGACGATAACGCCCGGGTGTTGGTGCCCAACGTTTCATCGGCGCGTCAGTATGGCACCAATCCCTATGCCAATTACGACGAAGCCGCCCTGCCGTTTCTGTACCAAGGCGACATGCCAAAAAATATTGCGCCGATGGCGCGTGTGGTTTCGACGCCGGGCAGGAAGTACGCCTATAGCCTGGAAAAAATACGGACTGATAAGCGGGTTGTCGCCGATGATGGCACGGTTTTCACCTGGAGCGCCGGGCAGAATAGCGCCCTTAACACCAAGACAATTGCCGAGGGCAAGGATGTCGGCAACATCGTCGCCAAGGTGGCTGGACGCGATGTTTTATACTTCATAGAATTCGCCTTCGTGTTTCACGCCTTCAGTCCCGACGCGCCCCTTCATCAGTAGGCCGGAAAGAAGTGATATGTGCTGGATTACCCCTTGAGCCCTCCTGAAAGTTCTAGTGCCGGCGGGCGACGGGGTAAGCGTTTTATCTGGACCTTTACCTGGTCGGTCGCCGCCGCCCTGCTGGCGGCGGGCGCCTTGTATATGACATTTCGGCACCTGGACCTGGATCGCCTGTTCGGGGTCGTGGGGAATGCCAAGATGGGCTGGATGGTCGCCCTTGGCGTTTCCATACCGCTGGAACAACTGGTGCGGGGCTGGAAATGGCGGCAAATTCTTTTTGATTTGCGGCCGATTGGCAGCCTTCGCCTGTTCGGCGCGGTGATGGCGGGCTACTTCGCCAATATGCTGGTTCCCGTCGGGCTGTCGCCGCTGGTCCGCGCCTGGCTGGTGGCTCGATTGGAAGGCATGGCGGTTTCCACCGTCTTGTTGACTACGGTCATAGAACGCTTCGTCGATGGCATCGTTTTCGCGTTCATTGTCGGCTTGTTGATAACATTCGCCGCCCTGCCCATGGTCGATGGCGATATCAGGCTCGGCCTGATGGCCGCGGGGGGAGGTTCCCTGGTGCTATTCGCGGGGCTGATGGGCGTTCTTTTCCGATACAAAAATCACCTGAACGTCCCGGAATCCTTTGTCGGGCGGAACATCGCCTGGTTGGAGCGGGCCTTCGGCGGTCGGCTGGTCGGTTTGGGCAATGGTCTGGCCGAAGGGATTATATGGCCGAAATCCAGGGCGCGCGGGGTCGGTGTGATCGCCGCCAGCATCGCCATGAAGGTGATATCGACATCGCAATTCGTATGGGCCGGGCTGGCCTTTGGCGTTTTGTTATCGCCGCCGGATTATCTGTTCATCATGGTTTTCACCAGCTTTGCGCTGATCATGTCGCGGTTTGTCAGGATACCCGGCGGCAGCGTTATCGGTTCCGCCTTCGCGCTCAAGTTGCTTGGCATCGCCGATGAAGAAGCCCTGACCATGGTGTTGGTCGTTCACGCGGCCTCGTTTTTGCTGATCGCCGGGATCGGCGCCCTGGCTTTGTGGAAGAGCGGCTTGACGATTATGAATTTTCGACAGTATATCAAGCGGCAAGGAGACTGAATTTATGGCGCACTGCACCTGTGGATCTGGGCGAAATTTTGATAATTGTTGCGGCCCCATACTGGCCGGGGCGCTGCCGGAAACCGCCGAAGCGCTGTTGCGGTCGCGCTATACCGCCTTCGCCACTGCCAATACGGACTATCTGGTCGAAACCCTGACGGCCGATATCAAAGACAGTTTCGATAGGATCGAAGCCGAAAGCACGGCGGCGGACGCCAAATGGAAAAGCCTGCAACTTCGCACCGTCACCGGTGGTGGGGTGGGCGATGACACGGGAACCATAGAATTCGTCGCCGAATTCGTCTTGCGCGGCGAAAAGCGTATTCATCATGAACTATCGCAATTTCGCCGCGAAGGCGGTCGTTGGCTGTGCGCCGGGGGGCAAATGAACCCGAAACCGCCGCCCGTCCAGGCGAAAAAGGTAGGTCGCAACGATCCCTGTTCCTGCGGTTCGGGCAAAAAATTCAAAAAGTGCTGCGGTGCCTGATCGGCATTTTCACTGCACGGCGTGTGGCAAGTGTTGCACGGGCTGGTTACCCCTAAGCCTGAACGATGCGCTGACCCATGCCGGACGGTTCCCGCTGGCCATGGTCCTGACCACTATCCGCCAGGGGGCTAAAAATTTCGACCTGACCGCCAGCCTGGGCGCCACCATTGCGTTTGGCAAACGCAAACGGGTGGCGGTGCTAATTACCCCGACGTCCTACATGCCGCCGTCGTTTGCCTGTCCGGAACTGGATGCCAAGGCCGGGTGCGCCATTCATGGCCATAAGCCGTCGCGCTGCAAGACCATGCCTTTTTCCGCGGTCCGCGAAGAACGGGACCAGGCGGCGTTGCTGACCCCCAGGGACGGCTGGGAATGCGACACATCGAGCGCCGCACCCGTTGTCTACCGCGACAAGGCAATCGTTGATCGCGATGATTTCGATGAGGAACGCCGCGACTTGATGGATCAGGCGGCGACTTTGAAGGCCTATGGGGAACACCTAATAGGCGGCGCGCCCAACGTCGCCGCCGGGCTTGAAAGTGCGGCCAGAAAATCCCGGGGCGGCTATGTGGTGATTAACTTCACCACGCTGTTACCCCGGCTTCCCGACATCGACCAGGCCGACTTCGCCCGCCGACAACTTCCCGTCCTGATCGATTTCGCCAAGCGCACGGAAGGCAAGGCGGACCACGCCGATTATCACCAGTTTTACCGCGAGAACATTACGGGGTTGGAGCGGTTTCTGGGGCGGTTATCCTGAATTTCGTTACCCGGTAGAAATCGGCAAAGAATCTTTCATCGGATTCCACGGCGACACTCTTCTCGCGGGCCTTGCCGTAACTCTTCAGCAAGGCGGCCAGGTCGTCACCCCAGAAACCTCCCAGGAAAGGCTCCAGCCGGGTGATGATCCAGCGCGTGAGGGGGAAGCGGTACAGGATGTGTCTGGTCGGCCTGGGGGCGTATTCGGTAACCAGCAAAACGCCGCCCACCGGAATCACCCGCATGCATTCACTAAGAACATTGATGCGGGCTTCTTCCGGCATTTCATGAAGCAGGAAAAACAGCACCACGGTGGTAAAACTGTCGTCCCCGTAGGCCAGGTGTTCGGCGTTCATTCGCGCCGCTAACAAGGAGCCTTCGCCGGGCGCCTTGCTTTTGGCAAGGTCGAGCTGAACCAGTGCCGCATCGGCGATATGCAGCGGTGTCGGCGATATTGTCGCGATCAGTTTTGGCGTCAGTTCGCCGTAGACGCAGGTCAGTTGCAGGACACTTTCGTTGGGGGTGTTTTGCAGGATCGCCATATTCGCCCGCATCAGTTTCCTGTACTGGCCGAACAGGATGGCGTTGATGATGGGTTGGTGGTCGAAAAACCACACGGCGACAGGCCACAGATAGGCCCACCAGTAGTGGCGGGCCAAATACATCGGTATGCCATCCAGGAAATGTCGGTAAAGATTGAGAGACGGAAGTTTCATCGCTTCTCCTGTTTTCACCCAATCCTATAGAAAGAGGCCCGGATGGGATAGAGCCATCCGGGCCAGGTTACTGTTTAGGGCTCAGGTGGTCCGGCTCATTTGGGCCGAACCATTTTCGACATTTCCATGGGCGCCTTGGTCGAGAGATCGGCCATGCTGTCATACATGATTTGCAGGACGTACTCTGGATTGTGGGCATATACCCCGGGATCCTTGGCCGCGTATTGATAATTGTAGGCGGCTTTCAGCAACCGGGGAGTCCAGGATTTGTACTGGTTGGGGTAGATGGCTTCCGACTTGTCCGCTTTCCCGTTGCCGTTTTTGTCAACGAAGAAATAAGGATAGGCGTGGGCATCGTAAACGATAGGCGTGCCCGCCACCTTGGCGGCGTAGGCCTGGATAGCCGCGCCGAGCGCTTTGTGAACGGCGTCGAGTTCTTCAAACATGCCTTCTTTCACGTTGCCGTCACCGTCGAAATCGACCTTGGTTTTACGAATTTTCTTGAGGTCTTTGAGGACTTTAATCTTCGGGCTTTTGTGGCAGCTGGCGCATTCGGTGACCTTCAGCTTGACCGTGTGTTGTTCGTGACAATCGGCGCAGCGCGTGTAGTCCTTGTCGTGACCGTAAAACCCTTTGTAGGTTTTGCCATCGTATTCGTAAGCGCCTTTTACTTCGGTGCCGTACCGGGTGGCGCCGGCAGCGCGATAGTGGACGTTGATGAACTTGATCTCAGTATCCACCGCATCGTCCGTCTTGCCGGCCAGCGCTTTGTTGACGCTGACAGTCGATTCACGGCCCTGATGGCAGCTCATGCAGCGCGCGTCATCGCCGGCATTTTCGATAACCGCACCTGATGGGAAGGTCACGCTGGTCATGGCGATGGTGACTTTGTTGTGACAGGCGATGCAGGAGATGACGGTGCCGACCGGCGCCGGTCCGTCGAGGCCGGGTTCGGTACCATCGGCACCGATATAGTCAAGGAACCCCGGCGTCGAGTGACACCGGGCGCAAGGCACGGGAACCTCACCTTCTTCGTTCCAGTGGTTGAAGGCTTCGGCGGACAGCCTGGCATGGGGAGACGCCGCCCATTCCTTGACGAATGGAATTTCCAATGGCGCAGACTGCGCGGCGGCATCGTGGGAGACCAAGGCCGATACAGCGACCATGAGGCCGATACCCAAAATTCGGAATAATAACGTGGACCTTTTCATGACACTCTCCTTACGTTCAAAAATGAATTTGACGTTCGTGTTCAAAGGCGGCGGGATTGGTGATTATCCATTATCGGGTTCATCCCAGCCTTCGGGTAGTTCGTGTGCAATTCCCTTGTGGCATTCGATGCAGGTCAGATTTTCCTTAATCATGGTTGCGTGCTTCTTTTTGGCTGCCGGGCGCTGTTTTTGAATTTTCATGGATACGGAATCGTGGCAATTTCGGCACTCCCTGGAATCGGTAGCCTTCATGGCCCGCCAGACATCGCGGGCCATTTCAAGCCGCTTGGCGTTGTACTTCTCCGGCGTATCAATATAGCCAGTCAGATGTTTGGGAACATCGTTGAGGGTGGCGCCGATCTTGGCCACCATCTTGTGGATCCATTCCTTAGGCACGTGGCAGTCGGGACAGGTGGCGCGAACACCGGACGGGTTGCTGTAGTGGGGGGTGGTCTTCAATTCGGCAAAGGGCGTGTCCCGCATTTCATGACAGCTGATGCAGAACGTTTCAGTATTCGACAGCGCCATCGCCCAGTTGAATGATCCCCAGAACCCGATGCCGACGATAAAACCGACAATCAGCAAAACCCCCAGCCGAAGCGACCCCGCCGGTCCCCAAAACCATCGCCACAGGCGGGTCATAATATTGCTTTGATGTTCCTTCGGATCGACCATGAAACTAACACCACTATTGGGCTCAATGCGGCCCCAGGATTTATGAATTTCAACTTCCAATGGCGATAATATAGCATAACAGAGTTGGCCCGCAAACTCGATGATTTAGATCAATTGCGGAACAGGGCAGGTTGCTTCTTTTCCCGGATATCCTGGGAAAGAAGCCGGGCCAACACCTAAATCCACAAAGATTTGACCCAAATGTTGAACTGTTCGTCGGGGGTCATGTGGTTCGACATATACTTCAGGATATCGCTGCTGCTGACCAGGCCGGTCAGGCGGCCCTCGACAATAATCGGCATGTGCCGGAACCGGCCCGTGCTCATGGTGTTGATCACGTCTTTCGGGTTGTCGTGGGGCGAACAGGTTTTGACGTCACGGGTCATGACTGTTTCGGCAGGCATTTGCAGGGCTTTTTCGCCGTGTTTTGCGATGCTGGCGATGATGTCCCGTTCCGACAAAACGCCAATCACTTTGTCGGCGGTATCGAGCACCAGGACAACGCCCATTTTGTTGCCCGCAAGCACCTGCGTGACATCCAACAGGGTGGTTTCCGGTGATACCGAAACCGGCCCGGCCCCGGCCTTGCCCGATATATCACTGGCCTTGATGACATTTTCGATCAGCATTGCTCACTCCCCGTTGAATTGCGTCCCAAATCATACAGCCTTGATACGGCGACGAATACCCCTATGACGGGTTAACGGCAATCGACGACGGGTATGTCCTGCGGCGCCCGTCGGCTCAGCAATTCGGCGCCGTCTTCCCGGACCACGATGTTTTCTTCATGGACCATATTTTTGCCGGGGGCGAATTCCATGCCGGGTTCGATGGTCAACACCATACCCGGTTGCAGGGCGGTGTGATCATCCGGTGTGTGCGACGGGCCTTCGGTCAATTGCATGCCCAGGCCATGACCCAGTCGGCCAACATCGTTGCCCAGGGCGCCGCCGTCTTCCAGCACCCGCCACATGGCGGCGGCCAGATCGGCACAGGTGGCGCCCGGTCGCGCGGCTTCGATGCCGGCATCGGTGGCGCGGTAGACAACATCGTGGGCGCGTTTAAGGTCGTCATCCGGCGCGCCGAAAGCGTAGTTGCGGTCGAAATCGCAAAAATAGCCGTCATAAACGGTGCCGGTATCGATGATCAGCACATCGCCGGGTTCGATGATCCGGTCGCTTGGCCCCATGATGATGCTGTCATATCCCCCTGGGCCTGATCCGGCGATCAGGTAGGGGGAATTGTCGGCCCCCCGTTCCAGCAGGTCGATGCGCAGACGTTGGCAGTTCTGGCGTTCCGACTGGCCTGCCTGAAGGCTTGCGGGCAGAGCCTCGAAGGCATCCGAGGTCAATTGGCAGACGTGGCGAATTTTGGCGATTTCGGGTTCTGATTTGATGTTTCGCAAATCGTGGATCAGGGGGGCGGCATCGGCGATGTCGAATGCGGGCAGCATGTCGCGCAGGCGGGCGAAGTCGGCGGCGGGCATTCGGATATGGCTTTCATGGCCCAGCGGCACGCCGATCTGTCCGAAGCGGCGCTTAAGGTCATTTAACGCCCCGGCGAGCAGGGTAATGCCGTCGTCTTTGGGACGCGGGGCCGGCCAGGTGCGGATGTCTTCGATCCAGGTTTTGACCATGCCGCTTTGGCCGATTTCCGGGATCACGGCAATCGGTATGCCGTCCAGCGGCACGATGACAAACCAGGGCCGGGTCGGGCTTTCCCAAAACTGGCTGTGAAACCCGCTGAAATAACGGACTTCAGGCTCGGTGCTCAGCAATAGCGCATCGAAACCTAATTCGGCCATCCGTTCCTGGGCATTGGCGGTGCGGTGTTCAAATTCGGCGCGTTCAAAGCCACGGGGCGGGGCGGTTATCATGCGGGTATCCCTCTTCTCGTTTGCCATTTAGAAAGCCAATCAGAAACGACGAGCGCCGAAACGACGATGATGCCGCCCAAATATTGCGTCGGGGTCAGTCGTTCACCCAGCAGCAGCGCCGCCGCCGCGATGGAAAACAGCGGCTCCAGGTTATAGATCAGCGAGGCATGAGTCGTGCCGATCAGCCCGACACCGGCGAAATGCAGCAGCATGGCGAGGGTATAGACAACGCCGACTGCGGCCATGGCAGACCATCCGATTACGGTGTCCGGGGGCTGGAATCCGCCCAGAAAAACCAGCGCCAGCGCCAGCATCGGCAGGCAGCCCAGGTTGCCGTAAAACGACACGCTGACCGAACTCGTTAACTTGAGCGCCCGGGCCGCCGCCCGAAAGGCCAGCATATTGGCGAAGGCCGCCAGCAACGCCAGCCCGATACCAAGCCCGTTAAGCTGTTCGAACGACGGGCCGATGGCCAGCGCGATACCGGCGAAGGCGGCGGTGAAGGCCAGCGCGCGCGGGATGCCGATGGCGATGCCGTCGATGAACCGGTCGCCCAGGGCGACCATCAACGGAAAGGTGTAAAACAACAGCGCCGCCAGGCCGACCGGAATATAGGCGATGGACGTGAGGTAGCAGATGCTTTGCACGGAAATGGTCAGGGATACCGCCAACAAGGGCAAAATGGCGTTGCCGGGCACGGCGAACGACCGCTTCCCCGATCGCATCAATAATCCGATCCCGATGACCGAGGCCAGGACCCGCAAAAACACAACGGTGCCGGGGGTGCTGCCGCCGTTGTAGGAGACCCGGGCCAGCGGCGTATTGAGGCTGAAAAAAAGTCCAGCCCCGGCAATCGATGCGACGCCGCGTCCGGTTCCGGTTGGCGAGGTATCGCTATCTTTGTTCTGATGTTGCGTATCGATGGCCATAGGGATGATTCTATCCACTAGAAACCGTTATAAGGCAAGGGGCATCAAGCATCGAAAAAAGCCATTTCGGGCCTTGAGAAAATCGTGCGAACGGTGCATAACCGAACGTGGGGTTTAGGGTGCCGTGTTGGCCCGAAAAACCCCAAGAGGAAGATTTAAGGAATTTCCCGATATGAAAATTGCTATTCCCAAGGAGCGGCAACCCGGAGAAACGCGCGTAGCCTCCTCGCCGGATATCGTCAAGAAATTGATCGCGCTCGGTTTTGACGTGATTGTCGAAAAAGGCGCCGGATCGACGGCTTCTTTTTCCGACGATGCCTATAAAGCAGCCGGCGCGACCATTGCCGCCGATGCGGCGAGTGCGCTGAAATCAGCCGATATCGTGCTGAAAGTGCAGCGACCGCTGACATCGGGTGCCAATAACGAAGCGCAGTTGATGAAAAAGGGCGCGATCCTGATATCCAGCCTCGCCGCGCTGTCCAATCCCCAGGATATGGAGGCCTTGGCCGAGGCCGGGTTGACCTCTTTCGCCATGGAACTGATGCCGCGCATCACGCGCGCCCAAAGCATGGATATCCTGTCTTCGCAATCCAACCTTGCGGGCTATAAATCGGTGCTGGATGCGGCGGCGGTCTTCGGTCGCGCTTTTCCAATGATGATGACGGCGGCGGGCACCATTGCGCCGGCCAAGGTGTTTATCATGGGGGTCGGTGTCGCCGGACTTCAGGCCATCGCCACGGCCAAGCGCCTGGGCGCCGTGGTCACCGCGACGGACGTTCGCCCGGCGACGGCCGAACAGGTCGAAAGCCTGGGCGGCAAATTCCTTTCGGTTGACCCGGAAATGGAAAAGGACGCCCAGACCGAAGGCGGTTACGCCAAGGAAATGCCGCCGGAATATTTTGAAAAGCAAAAAGCGGTCGTGGCTGAACACATAAAGAAGCAAGACATCGTCATCACCACGGCGTTGATCCCCGGTCGTCCGGCCCCGGTGCTGGTTACCGAAGACATGGTCAAGACCATGAAACCGGGTTCGGTGATCGTCGATCTGGCCGTCGAAGCCGGTGGCAACTGCCCAATTTCAGAACTCGGCAAGGTGGTCGAAAAACATGGCGTGTTGATCGTCGGCCACGATAACGTCCCCGGTCGCCTGGCCGAAGATGCCAGTTCGTTCTTTGGCCGCAATTTGCTGAATTTTCTGACCCCGCTTGTCGATCCCGAAACCAAGACGCTGAACATCGACTGGGAAGATGAAATTATTACCGGAACACTGGTGACACGCGACGGCAAAGTCGTACACCCGCGCCTGGCCGATCAAAAACCGGTGAAGGCAAAAACGGCGGCGAAGAAAAAACCGGCCGCCAAGGTCGAAGACAAATCAGAACAGAAGGATACCTGATCATGGATGCGGCAACAATCGCCGATCATTCGACTCGCCTGGCGAGCGAAGCGGCAAAACTGGCCGAAAACGCGTTGCAAATCGCGCTCGAGGCGACGCAACTGGCGGCAGTTCCCATGGCCGGCGGCGGCGATCATTTCCTGTCGTTGTTTACGATTTTCGTGCTCGCCTGTTTCGTCGGGTTTTATGTGGTGTGGAGCGTTACCCCGGCCCTGCATTCGCCGCTGATGGCCGTCACCAACGCCATATCTTCGGTGATCATCGTCGGCGGTTTGCTGGCGGCCGGCCCGGCGGAAATGGATTTTTCGAAAGTCATGGGGTTCATGGCGGTGATGCTGGCTTCGGTCAACATTTTTGGCGGCTTCATCGTCACCCAGCGCATGCTGTCCATGTTCAAAAAGAAAAAGAAATAAGGAGCGCCCGGCATGACTGAAAATTTCACAGGCTTCGCCTATCTCATCGCATCGGTGCTGTTTATTCTGGCATTGCGCGGTTTGTCGTCACCGGAAACCGCCCGAACCGGTAATTTCATGGGCATCGCCGGCATGGTGATCGCCATTCTCACGACCCTGATGGACCCCGGCGTCATGAGCTTTTCCATGATTCTGGTGGCGATGCTGATCGGCGGTTCCATCGGTACGGTCGTCGCCCTAAAAATTAAAATGACGGCCTTGCCGCAACTGGTGGCGGCCTTTCATTCGCTGGTCGGCCTGGCCGCCGTGTTCGTCGCCGCGGCGGCGTTTTTTCATCCCGAAGCCTATGGCATCGGTACGGTCGGCAACATCGCGACGGGCAGCCTGATCGAACTATCCCTCGGTCTGGTCATCGGCGCCATTACGTTTTCAGGATCGATCATCGCTTTTTCCAAGCTTCAGGGCATCATGAGCGGCGCACCGATCACCTTTTCCGTGCAACACAAGTTAAACGCGCTGATCGCCATCGCCATCGTCGTGCTGGTGGTGATGCTGGTGCAGGGGCAATCGCCGACCATTTTCTGGGCCGTGGCGGGCCTCGCCTTCCTGATCGGCTTTTTGATTATTATCCCGATTGGCGGCGCCGATATGCCGGTCGTCGTTTCCATGCTTAATTCCTATTCGGGCTGGGCGGCGTGCGGCATCGGCTTCACGCTTTCCAACCCGGCGCTGATCATCACCGGCGCTTTGGTTGGCTCATCGGGCGCGATCCTTAGTTACATCATGTGCAAAGGCATGAACCGGTCGATCTTCAACGTCCTGTTGGGCGGTTTTGGCGGCGAAGCGGCGGGTCCTGCGGCGGCCGGTGGTGGCGTCGAACGCGCCGTCAAATCGGGCGCGGCGGAAGATGCCGCGTTCCTCATGAAAAATGCCTCCAAGGTCATCATCGTTCCCGGCTACGGCATGGCGGTCGCCCAGGCACAGCACGCGCTGCGCGAAATGGCCGACACCCTGAAGGCCGAAGGCGTCGATGTGCGTTACGCCATTCACCCGGTTGCGGGCCGTATGCCCGGCCACATGAATGTGTTGCTGGCCGAAGCCAACGTGCCTTATGACGAGGTCTTCGAGTTGGAAGATATCAACCACGAATTTTCCTCGACCGATGTCGCCTTCGTGATCGGCGCCAACGATGTCACCAATCCGGCGGCCAAGACCGACAAGACCAGCGCCATCTATGGCATGCCTATTCTGGATGTCGAAAAGGCCGCCACGGTGCTGTTCATCAAGCGTTCCATGGCGTCGGGTTATGCCGGGGTCGATAACGAACTGTTCTTCGCCGACAACACCATGATGCTGTTCGGCGATGCCAAGAAGATGACAGAACAGATTGTTCAGGCGCTGGGTTAGAAAATAAAGGCGGGGCTTCGCGGTCCCGCCTTTTGCTATTCAAGCGGCGGGGACGTCGAACCAGAAGACCGAGCCTTTGCCTTCTTCGCTTTCAAAGCCGATATCACCGTCCATCATGTGCAACAGTTTCCTGGTGATAACTAGGCCGATACCGGTGCCTTCAATTTCCGATGCTTCGTGGCCCAGGCGGTTGAAGGGTTCAAAAATTTCGTTTTGCCGGTCCAGCGCGATGCCGGGTCCGGTATCGCTGACTTCGACGCGGATGTTGCCGACATCTGCGGCCCGTACCATGACGGATATAGAGCCCCCGTGGCGATTGTATTTAACGGCGTTTGACAGAAAATTCAGCAGGACCTGTTTGATGCCGGTACGGTCGACCAGGACCTCGCCGACCAGCCAGTCATCTTCATTTGCCGTGACAGTGATGTTTTTCATTTTTGCCATGGGCAAGATCATGGCGATGCTTTCTCGTAACATTTGCTGGATGGACGTCGCTTCAATTTTGATTGTGAATTTCCCGGTTTCGATCTTCGCCAGTTCCAGCACCTGATCGATCAGTTCCAAAAGATGCTGGCCGCTTCTTAAAACCTGGTCGGTGCTTTCCTTTTGTTCCTTCGATAAGGGGCTTGATGGATCCATTTGCAGCAACTGCGTAAAGCCCAGAATTGCATTTAGGGGCGTGCGCAGTTCGTGGCTCATGGAAGATAAAAAATCGGATTTGGCGCGGTTCGCCGTTTCCGCTTCTTCTTTGGCGGCATACAGATTTTTTTGTGCTTCGTGCAATTCTGTTACGTTCGCCCCGGTGCCCCTGTAGCCCTTGAACATACCGGTTTCGTCAAAAAAGGGGATACCGCTGATACTGACAGTAACGGCGCGGCCACCAAAATCAGGCAGAATTTCATACTGAAAATCACGAAAGGGCTTGTGTGCCGCCAGGTCGTCGAAATGGCGGCGCCATTTTTCAGGGTCCGCTATGATCGCCTGCGGGTCCGTTAGTTGGCTCCGGGTTTTACCGATGGCGGCTGCGGTGGGGCGACCGGTGACGGCTTCGAAGCGACCTGAAAGGGAACTGATGCGAAGTTGTTCATCCATTTCCCATAGCCAATCTGACGAGGATTCTGCAAATCCGCGGAAGCGGGCTTCGCTATGTTCAAGTTTGTCGCGGGAAGCCTTCAAGTCTTTGGCCAAGGCGTCGCTTTTGAATTTTTCTTCAAAAGAACTGCGCAGCGTCCGATTCGTGCTTCTCGCCGAGGCGATCAGGATGGCCGTGAAAACAATCCCCATCAGCCCCAAAACCGAATTGACAAATTCGCCCCGCAGCGCCAGTTGCAAAAGAAGCGGAACCAGGGCCGGTGTTATGAAGGCGACATAGGTCGGGAAGTGGGCCGACAGGCTAGAAGATGATCCGGTGCCAATGCCCATCAGGCAAATGATGATGAAGGCGTCGAGAATTTGTGCCTCGGGCGCCAGATACATGATGGCCGCCGCTCCCCATACGGCGCCACCGACGGCGCCGCCAATTATATAGCGTCGGGCGACTTTTTTGAATTCGTTCGAGGGGGCATCGGCGTCGGGGAAATCCAGCAAATCCAGAAGACGGAAACCACAGACCAGCACGTTGGCGCCCAACCACACAAATGCGCTTTTCGAATCCGTCTCGACCCAAAAGACGGTTGCCACCAGGGCCGAAATGAAAATGTTGGCCAACAGCGTTCGGCGGGCATTGATATTCAGGGTTTCCAGGCAAGCCCTGTCGACCTGATCTTTCCGCAAGTGTAAGGGTATATCGGGTGTGAGATCGGCGGATTGACTACCCATAGGCGACATCGAATGTGCAATTCAAATGACTTATCCCCGCTTCAAAAAAGGCCGACCGCCATAGTATTCCTTCGGCCATATTTTGCACATTGATTTCTATCAATCGTCGGTGTGGGCAAGCAAAAGCGCACCTCAGGTCTACCCCGGGGTGCGCTTTTGCTGAGTCTTCTTTTAACGAACGGGGCTGCTAGATCCGATCACGTTTAAACGTGTAAATCGGCTCGCTCATTTAGAATCGATCAGTTCACGTTTTGTTTGAACACGTCGTGTTTCAAACCAAACGTGAACTGATCTAGAAGCCTTCGCGTTCGAGGCGCTTGCGTTCCAGCTTGCGGCCACGGCTGATGGCTTCGGCTCTTTCGCGGGCCTTGCGTTCAGATGGCTTTTCAAAAGCCTGGCGCAGCTTCATTTCACGGAAGACGCCTTCGCGCTGTAATTTCTTCTTCAGGGCCTTGAGGGCCTGATCGACATTGTTGTCGCGGACGGTGACGAGCACTGGATTTCACTCTCATATCTATAAATTTCAGGCGAACGGAATAAGTCTCTTCCGTTCGGGCGGATGGCCTTCTAACATATCCATTGATCGATGTGAAGACCGTGCAGGCATCATTTTCAACTTTTTCAATTGCCCCTTAACAACAGGATATACCGGGAATATGGCCATTCTTAAAATCGCCCGCATGGGGCATCCGGTTTTGCGCCGCAAGGCCGATCCGATAGCGGATCCTTTGAGTCCAGAAATCGCCAAGCTGGTGGCCGATATGCTCGATACCCTGGACGATATCGGCGGTGTTGGCCTAGCCGCACCGCAGGTCCATGTGCCGCTGCGGCTGGTCATTTTCCATGTCCCGCCGGCCCGCGCGGTCGCCGAACGATATAAAGACGCCGGGCTTGAAGACGATGACGACGCCGGGGTGCCGATGACGGTGCTGATCAATCCTGAAATCGAAGCGGTCGGTGACGAGGTCGAGCGGTCCTACGAAAGCTGCCTGTCGGTACCCGACATGATGGGCGAGGTGGCGCGATACAGTCACATCATCTATCGCGGCCAGGACCTCAACGGAAATGCCATAGAATGCACTGCCACGGGCTTCCACGCCCGCGTGGTGCAGCACGAATGTGATCATCTGGATGGCATTCTCTATCCGCAACGGATGACGGACCTATCCACATTCGGCTACAATGAGGAAATACGTAAATCTTGTGGATAGAATCTAACATATGGCACCCATACGACGGCTTCTCAAGTTCATCCGAAAAGGTGCCCTATGCGCCGTGATGCCCCGCATCACAAGCCTTGGGCATCGTATTCGGTGGGCTTGAGAAGCCGCCCTTCGGGTTCCATTTCCTGGCTTCTCGGGGCGTCGAGTTCCCTCAACGATGCTTTGGCATCGCCTGCGGGACCTCTCCTACCGAGAAACCAGGAAATGAAATCGTATGGGTACCATATGTTAGATTTTATCCACTGGTACCGAGGACTGACATGAGCGCCGAAAACCAGGAAATCCGCGACCTGATCCTGCTCGCAACCCTGCCCCATGTGGTGTTTGAAGGCTGGACGACGGCCGCGCTGCACGCCGGGGTCGATAGTCTGGGCGAGGTCCCCGGATTGGACGAAAATGCCGGCGAACGGGCGTTTCCGGGTGGCATGGTCGACATGGCGGGGCATTTATCCAACTGGGCCGACCGTCGCATGGTCGCCGAAATGGCCAAGCTGGATATCGCCGGCATGAAGGTCCGGGAACGTATCGCCAGCGGCGTCCGGTTGCGCCTGCAAGTTTTGGCGCCGCACCGGGAAGCGGTGCGGCGCCTGTTGGCATTCCTGGCACTGCCCCAAAATGCGGGCCTGGCGATATCTTCGGGTTACGCGACGGTCAGCGAGATTTGGTATGCCGCCGGCGATGAGAGTGCGGATTTCAACTTTTATACCAAGCGCGCCCTGTTGGCCCCGGTGCTGGCGTTGACGACGCTGTACTGGTTGGCCGATGACGGTGACGGGGCAGGGGAATATCCGGAAACCTGGGCCTTCCTGGACCGCCGCATCGCCGACGTGCTGAAAATTCCACCGCTGAAAGCGAAGCTGATCAAGGGTTTCACGCATATGCCGACTCCCATCGGCACCTTTCGCCGCTTTGCCACGGCGGTCCGGGCGCGGCGATCTTAAATTCGATGGTGACTGTGACGGATCATAGGGCGGGAAAAAAAATGAAGATTGCTGTACTCGGGGGAGGTCACGGCTGTTACGCCGCCGCGGCGGATTTGGCCGAACACGGGCATGACTTAACGCTTTGGCGACGCGGCAGCGATAAATTAGCCGGGCTCCTGGAAAACAAGTCCATCGACCTTACCGATGCCGCGGGAACCCGTTCGGTCGTCCTGCACCGGGTGACGGATCAATTGGCCGACGCCGTCGCCGATGCCCACATCATCATTATCCCGCTGCCCGCCGTGGCCCAACAAGACCTGGCGGTGCGCCTGGCGCCGCTGTTGCGAGATGATCAAGTGGTCTATCTGCCGCCCGGTACGTTCGGCAGTTACCTGTTCGCCAGGGCCATGGCCGACTGCGGAAACACGTCACGCGTCGCCTTTGGTGAAACCGGGACTCTGCCCTATCTTGCCCGCAAGAAATCGGAAACCCATGTCACCATCAGCGTCCGCGCGACACGCCTGCCGACCGGCATTTTTCCGGCGCGCCACAGCGATTGGGCGTTGCCGCTTCTGATCCAGGTTTTTCCGGCGATTGAACCCTTGAAAGACGCCCTCGATGGCGCCCTGATGAATGCCGGGCCGATCATTCATCCGCCGCTGATCATGATGAACGCGGGGCCGTTGCAGCATTTCGACGCCTGGGATATCCATAACGAAGGGACGCAACCGGCCATTCGGGCGATTACCGACGCCCTGGACAATGAACGCATTCAACTGCGCCAGGCCCTGGGCTATGGGGCGCCGCATTTCCCGCTCGCCGATCATTACGACGATAGCCGGGATGAATGGATGTACGGCAATTCGTCCCACGAAAAACTTACCGACAGTGGCGACTGGCGGGAAAAAATAGACCTTCACAGCCACCGCTATATGCGCGAGGACCTGGCCCTGGGGTTGGTGTTTTATGCGACCCTGGGCGACTGGGCCAACGTCGACATGCCTTTGTCTAAAGGGTTGATTTCGCTGGCTTCCGCCGTTGTCGGCGAAGATTTGATCCAGGGCAGCCGGGCCTGGGGCAGCCTCGGCCTTGGCGATATGAGCAAAGCGGCGCTGGGTGCACTTTTGCGAGACGGGATCGATCAATGATGAACATCGTCGCCGTCGGTGCGGGTCGTATGGGGCGTGGCATCGCCCAGGTTTTCGCCTACGCCGGCCATTCGGTCAGCCTGTGTGATTTGAAAGCGCGGCCCGATGACGAACGGGACGCCCTGTTTGCCAGCGCCTTATCGGAAATCCGCGGCAATCTGGAATTCCTCGCCCGCCAAAAAATTATGGACGTCGATCAGATCGAGACGATTGTCGGGCGGATCTCCGGGGTCGGCCATGAAGATGCCGCCCAAGTCTTAAAGGGCGCCGATATTGTATTTGAAGGCGTCCCGGAAATTCTCGAAGCCAAAGAACAAGCCCTGAAAACCATCAGCGCCCATGTTCCGGCCAGCGCCATAATTGCCTCGACGACGTCGACCATACTGGTCGATAGCCTGGCCCAATTCGTCGACAATCCGCACCGTTTCCTCAACGCCCACTGGCTCAATCCCGCCTATCTGGTCCCTTTGGTGGAAGTCAGCCCCGGGGCGGCGACGGACGAGGCGGTGACGGTCAGGCTCATCGAGCTTCTGGAATCCGTCGGCAAGGTTCCGGTCCGCTGCAAGGCGTCGCCGGGATTCATTATCCCGCGTTTACAAGTCGTCGCCATGAACGAAGCGGCGCGCATGGTCGAAGAAGGCGTCGCCACCGCCGAAGATATCGACAAGGCGGTTCGGGTCGGTTTCGGTATTCGTTATGCGTCCATGGGAATGCTGGAATTCATCGATTGGGGCGGCGGTGATATTCTCTATTACGCCTCGAACTATCTTTCCGAGGCCCTGCAATCGGACCGCTACGCCGCCGCCGAAATCATCACGAAAAATATGGCCGAAGGCAAAACCGGAATCGGCGCCGGGGAAGGTTTTTACAAATTCGGCGATATGGACGTGGCCGACTACCGCACCGAAACCCTGACCCGAATGGTCGACCTGATCAAGACCCTCGGCTTCCTGCACCCCCCGAAATAGCTAATCGTCCTTCGGTTCTTCCGGTACGCCTGCGGTTTGGGCCGTGCGGAAGTCGTCGTAGGCTTTGGCGATTTTTTCGTCCGACAGCGCCAGGATCGATGCGGCCAGCAGGGCGGCGTTGATGGCGCCGGCCTTACCCAGGCCCAAGGTGCCGACGGGAACTCCCGGGGGCATCTGGGTCATCGCCAACATGGCGTCCAGGCCGCCCATCATCTTACCTTCCATGGGAACCCCCAGGACTGGCAGTGGGGTTATGGCGGCGGCCGAACCGGGCAGGGCGGCGGCCATGCCGGCACCGGCGATAATCACCTGAATACCGCGATCCTTGGCGGCGCGGCAGTATTGGTCCAGTCGTTCCGGGGTGCGATGGGCGGAAATGATTTTGGATTCGCACGCGATGCCGAGCGATTCCAGGCGTTCAACCGCATTGCGCATGACGGACCAGTCGGACTGACTGCCCATGATAATGCCGACGAGGGGTTTGAGATCACTCATGAATAGCTTTCCTGTATTTGGATGGGCCAAATCGTCGCGGCCCGGAAAGCGCCGCATTATAGGCACAACGCCGTGCCTTGCAAGGGCTCTCGGTGAATGTTAGCCTTATCCCAAGGGTATTTTAGGGGACGCCATGGCGGATATTTCCCAACCTGCGGCGATCGGTGCGATGCTGCCTGCCGACAAGCACGGGCAGCAACGAAAACGCCGCAACGAAGAAAAAGCAAAGCCGCCGGAAGTCGCCGGCAGCCACGATGTCGCCGATGTGACCGACGTCATGGGAATCCCCTTGGCCGAAGCGACGCCGAAGGTCCAGGAAACCCTTAACGTCATCATGGCCGAATTCGACAAGGCCCGTATCGACCTGGAACACGCGCGCGCCCATATCGCCTATCTTGAGGAACTGGCCGACCGGCATCCGGTGCTGCCGCTGATCAATCGCCGCGGGCTGCACCGCGAATTGTCGCGCACGCTGGCGCTGGCGACCCGTGCCGGGGTGACCAATTCGTTCCTGTGTTTCCATATCGGTGGCATCGAGGAGATCGGCTCTGGCCAGGGCCGGGAAGCCGCCGAGGCGATACTGATCGCGGTCGCCGAAATGCTGCGCGCCCTGGTCCGTGAAACCGATGTGGTGGGCAGCCTGGGCGGCGGCGACTTCGGCGTTATCCTGACCATCGCCGACGATGAAAGCGCCAGCGATAAAGCCATCAGCATGGCCCAGGCCCTGCGGGGGGTGAAGGTCGGAGCCGATGATCAGATTCGGGTGGATTTCGGCCAGCACACCTTTTGTGCGGGCGACTCGGCGGAGACCGTCTTGCAAGCCGCCGATCAGGACCTGCGGGCCAGATCGACCCGCTAAGCGATTATATCGGGCAGGATTTGGTTTTCCAGGCTGATGATCTGGTCTTTTAGGAACAATTTGCGTTTTTTCAGCCGCTGCACCTGAATCTGGTTGAAGCCGTTGTCTTCCATCAGGCGCGAAATCACATCGTCGAGATCGCGGTGTTCTGATTTCAGGTCGGCCAGTTTGCTGTTTTGCTGTTCGGTATCGTCCATCGATCAATCGTCGTAGTGGGCTGTTGGTCGGTTTTGCCACAGTATATTAGATTATTTACGAAAAATACCGAACCAGGAAAAAAACTTGATGCAGATCAAAGGCATGCGCCCCGGAATGCCGGAAAATGGTTTATTGAAATTGAAAATTTGACGACTGCGGACTGGAAATATCCTGGAAAAGAGACTATATTGAAGTCTTCAGGCAACCCGGCAAAAGGGAGGACGACTGCCATGAATCTCGCTGTGAGAAAAGATTCACTGAAAAACAAACACGAAACCCTTGATTCTGAAATCGAATTTGAAGAAGGCAGGCCACATCCAGACGATGTTCATCTCCATGAATTGAAAAAAATGAAGCTTCATATCAAGGATGAATTGACCACATTAGAAGATACGTAACGACAGGCCGAGCGCCTGTTTTTTTGTGCCTGAAGCAATGCCGCCCGAACGGACAGGTTATGTCCGTTCGGGCGGCTGTTTTTTTGCTAAAGATTCTTGGCCTTGTCGCGCAGCAGGAATTTTTGGATCTTGCCGGTCGAGGTCTTCGGCAAGTCCTCGAAAATAACCGTTTTCGGGCATTTGAACCGGGCCATGTTGGCGCGGCAGAAATCGATAATTTCCTGCTCGCCAATGTCCGTTATACCGGCTTTCAATTCGATAAAGGCGCACGGGGTTTCGCCCCATTTTTCGTCGGGCCTGGCGACCACGGCGGCGGCGGCCACGGCGGGGTGGTTATACAAGGCGTCTTCGACTTCGATGGATGAAATGTTCTCGCCGCCCGAAATAATAACGTCCTTGGACCGATCCTGGATTTTGATATATCCATCGGCTTGCATGACGGCCAGATCGCCGGAATGAAACCAGCCGCCGGCGAAGGCTTCGTCGCTGGCCGAAGGGTTTTTCAGATAACCCTTCATGACGATGTTGCCGCGAAACATAATTTCGCCCATGGTCTCGCCATCGCGTGGCACCGCGACCATGGTTTCCGGGTCCATCACGTCGAGCCCTTCAAGCACATGATAGCGCACGCCCTGGCGGCCCTTCAGGCGGGTCTGTTCTTCGATGTCCAGATCGTCCCATTCCGGCTGCCAGGCACAAATCACGGCCGGGCCGTAGGTTTCGGTCAGGCCGTAAACGTGGGTTACGTCAAACCCGGCTTTGGCCATGCGTTGCAGGGTGGCCGCCGGCGGCGGCGCGGCGGCGGTCATGACCTTGACCGGGTGATCGAAGTCGCGGCGTTCATCTTCGCTGGCGTTGGCGACGATGTTCAGGACAATCGGTGCGCCGCAAAAATGGCCGACCTTGTGATCGGCGATGGCGGCGAAAATGGCGGCGGCTTCGACCTTGCGCAAACACACGCTGACCCCGGCTGTGGCCGCCATGGTCCACGGAAAACACCAGCCGTTGCAGTGGAACATGGGCAGCGTCCACAGGTAGACCGGGTGGGCACCCAGATTCCAGCCGATGATGTTCGACAGGGCGTTCAGGTAGGCCCCCCGGTGATGGTAAACGACCCCCTTGGGGTTGCCGGTGGTGCCGGATGTGTAATTCAGCGATATGGCGTCCCATTCGTCGCCGGGCAGCGCCCAGGCGAAATCCGCATCGCCGCCGGCGATAAAGCTTTCGTAGTCGGTTTCGCCAAGTTCGCCGCCGACAATACCGGCTTCGCTGTCGATGATGTCGATGACCAGGATGTCCCGTTTGGTCTTGGCCAGGGCATCGCGAACGGTCGATGAAAATTCGGTATCTGTCAGCAGCACCGACGCCTCGCCATGATCCAGGCAGTGGGCGATGGTCGCGGCGTCAAGCCGCACGTTTAGGGTGTTGAGCACGGCGCCAGCCATGGGCACGCCGAAGGCGGCTTCATACATTTCCGGCGTATTGGCGCCCATGATGGCGACGGTGTCGTTCTTGCCGATGCCGCGCCCCGCCAGCGCCGAGGCCAGGCGGCGGCTGCGCGCCGCGGTTTCGGCCCAGGTAAAACGTTTCGCGCCGTGGATCACCGACGGCCGGTCCGGATAGACATCGGCGGCGCGGGCGAGCAGGCTTAGCGGGCTAAGGGCGGCGTAATTGGCGGGGTTACGGTCCAGATGGCTGTCGTAGATGCTGTCCGTCATGGTGCTTTAGGTTCCTGTCTGTCATTTCGACCGTACCCCACCGGGTCCCGTGGCGGGGTCTCTGGACGTCAGATTAAAAATGAGTGACAGGAGCCCGGTTTGGCAAGACCTATTCTTGGCGCGGGGCTGGGGCACATACCTAAAAGACAGATTTGAACCTTAAAGAGGGGGGGATTCAGCTCTGTTTCTTTAGTTGACAGTGACGGTGCGCATTTCTTTGAAATGGCGGTCGTCCTTGAGGATAACGCACAAGGTTTCTTCCCAGCCGTTTTGAACGCAGAAGTCAATTGCGTCGTCCATGCCGAGCGATTGGACAAGGCTCATGGCGATCTGTTGCTGGTAGGGCCGGTTGCCAATATTGGCGGGGGCGCAATAGCGGTTCACTGGAACCTCCTATGTCTACAATAGCGTTAAAAAAACAGTCGCTCAATTGGTCCAGTCGGCAATTTCAATATCGCCGATGGATTCTTCTATTAATGAGAAATCGTCCATCAACGCTTCCAGATCATGCTGGATCGCCTCATGGGCTCGCGTTTCGCTCGCGTAGGTTTCCTGATAAAGTGGTTCGAGCGTTTTAGGTGCTTGTCTGTGAAACATCGTTTCAGCTCCTTCGTTGATATTAAGGTGATTATTGCCTCGAATCATCTTGCCAACCTAGGTATCCTACCCAAGTAACCTGATGACTTCCTGACAAGTCGCAATTTTATTTAAAGGCTCTAGATCCGGAGTTTGTTTTCGCCTTGGCAATTGGCATTTTGAAAGTGGGCGATGAGCGACGCGAAAAATATGACCATTGACCATGGAGCCGCCAGTTTTGGCGGCGACGGGTCTGTGCTTAAAATCATCCATGCGTTGGCTGTCGATATTCTGGCGATTCAGTCCAATGAAGATCTCGCCTGGTATGTGGCGCGCCAGGTTGTCGGCAAACTGGGCTTCGCCGATTGTGTTGTCTATTTCATGGACGACGACAAGAAGCTGCTGCGCCAGAAGGCGGCGTTTGGCGAGGTAAAAAATCCCGTCTCGAACGAAATTGTGAACGTGTTGGACATTCGCCTGGGCGAAGGGGTCACCGGTCAGGTCGCGAAGTCAAAAAAGCCGCTTATCGTTGACGATCTGGAAAAGTTCAGTGGTTACATTGCCGATGTCGAACCGGCCCGGTCTGAAATTTGTGTGCCGATTCTTATAGAGGATCAAGTGATCGGCGTTATCGATTGCGAAGACCGGCGGGTCGGACACTTCAACGATGACCACCTGCAACTCTTATCCACCGTGGCGGCGATAATGAGCCTCAGGCTGAACTTGATCAAGCAAGGTGAGGCGGCGGAATTAGCCAAAAAACTGGCCCATAGCGAAAAACGATTCCGTGATATTGCCGAAGCGACATCGGACTGGTATTGGGAAACGGGGCCGGACTATCGCTACAGCTATGTCTCGCCCCAGTATTACGGGCAAACGGGGTTCAGGCCTGAAAACTTCATCGGCAAGGAACGAATAGATTTCATAAGCCCTCGGTTCATCGAACAAAATCCCGCAGCATGGCAGGCCCATCAAGACGACCTTGAACATCATAAACCTTTCCAGAATTTTGAATATTTTGGTGAAATGAAGGACGGTACGCAGCGCCACGTTCGGGTTAGCGGCAAGCCGTTTTTTGATGAAAACGGGGCATTCCTTGGATATCGCGGCACGGCAAATTCTATCGATGAGCAAATAAAGGCCCATCAAGCCCTTCACGCCAGCGAAGAAAAATTCCGTGATTTTGCCGAATCGTCGTCGGACTGGTTCTGGGAAATGGGCCCGGACCTTAAAATCACATATGTTTCCGACAGCTTTCGCGATAGTCCTGACGTTGACTCCCAAGTGTGGATCGGCAAGTCCCGCGACGAATTGGCCGTCGATCGCGAAGATTCAGAAAAATGGCGGAAACACCTGGACGATTTGAACAACCGACGCCCGTTTCGGGGCTTCCAGTACCTGGCTCGCCATACCGATGAAATCAACCACCATGAAATCATTAGCGGCAAGCCGATCTTCGATGATCAGGGAAGCTTTTTGGGCTATCGGGGGACGGGCAGAAATATCACCGCTCAGGTCGAAGCGGAAAAACTGGCCGCTGTTCTCATGGGCGCTATTGATTCCCTGCCGGACCTGGTCGCCTTGTATGACGCCGATGAGAATTTTGTTTTTTGTAATAAAATCTACCTGGAAATCATGCGGGACGTCGAAGACATGTTTGTGCCGGGCACGCCCTTGGAAGTTATCCTTCGGGCCAGTGTCGAGCGTGGAATGGTCAGGGACTTCGTAGGTGACCCTGAAGATTGGGTCCGCGACAGATTGTCCAGATTTCGAAATCCGCGAGAACCCGTGCTCCATCAACAACTGAACGGTCGATGGGTCCTGACCTACGACCACAAAATGGCTGACGGTTGTACTTTCGTCCACCGTGCCGATGTTACGGACTTGATGGCGACACAGAAATTGCTCGAAAATGCCAAAGAAGAAGCGGAATTGGCGAACCGGACCAAGTCCGAATTCCTGGCCAATATGAGCCACGAATTACGGACGCCGTTAAATGCCATCATCGGCTTTTCCGATTCAATCAGGCATGAAATATATGGCCCCCTGGCCAACGAAAAATACAAGGGATACCTGGAAGACATCTATGGTTCCGGCCAGCACCTGCTGGAGCTGATCAGCGATATTCTCAACGTTTCGGCCATTGAAGCGGGCAAACTGGAACTGCATGAAGAAAATCTGGTCATTGCCGACATATTTGAAAAGACCCTGCACCTGGTTAGCGGCCGCGCCGACGATGGAAACATTCGCCTGATCAGTACAATCGATGACGATTCACCCCAGATTCATGCCGACAAACGACGCCTGATGCAGATCTTGCTCAATCTGTTATCCAATGCCATTAAATTTACCCAGCCGGGCGGCACGGTCACTTTAAGCGCCGTCGTCGATAGCACCAATGCCCACGTTTTCACCGTCATCGATACCGGCATTGGCATGGACCAGGAAGAAATGATCAAGGCGATGTCTGCATTCGGTCAGGTCCATTTCGGTAGTTCCCGGACCCATGAAGGAACCGGTCTTGGCTTGCCCCTGACTCGTGGCCTGATTGAATTGCACGGTGGATCATTTGAATTCGATAGCGAAAAAGGTAAAGGGTCTACCGTCACGGTACGATTCCCGCCCGACCGAACAGTTCACCGCAGCTAGTATTTTACAAGGAAAACAATCGATGACGTCTAAACCGTGCATTCATTGGCTGGGCGCCGGATTATCATCCGGCCCCGGAATCGCCGCCCTGGCCCGCCGTCGGGGCAACGTGGTGTTGTGGAACCGGACCGTGGAAAAGGCCCACGCCCTGGTTGATGCAATCGGTTCCGATGAAGGCCTGAGCGTCGAGATGCTGGATTTCGAGGTCCTGGCCGATCGCGTGGCGCCCGGCGATGTCGTCGTTTCCATGCTGCCTGGGGCCTTCCATGTCCAGGTCGCCAAACTGACCCTGAACGCCGATGCCCACATGGTGACGACCAGTTACCTGAGCCCTGAAATGATGGCCCTGGACGCCGAGGCGCAGGCGAAAGGCCTGGTTATCCTGAATGAAGTCGGTGTCGACCCCGGCATCGACCACCTGTTTGCCCAGGTGCTGGTCGATGCAGCGCGCCAGGCGGGTCAGCTGAGCGACGGGCATCGGGTGTCATTTGAATCTCATTGCGGCGGTGTTCCGGCGATAGCCAACGATTTTCGCTATAAGTTCAGCTGGGCGCCTTTGGGCGTGTTGACCGCCTTGCGCAATCCGGCCCGGTCGATCAAGGACGGTGTCGAACTGCGCACCGAAAAAGCCTGGACGGGTGTCGAGGACATCAATGTCCTGGGCGAAACGTTCGAGGTCTATCCCAATCGGGACAGCCTGGGATATGTCGAAGAATATGGCTTGGCCGACGTCGCCGATTTGCAGCTTTTCGTGCGCGGTACCCTGCGCCTGCCGGGCTGGAAAGTGGCCTGGGCCGATATTTTTGCCGCCGTCGAAAATGGAACGGACGACAGCCTGGCGGCCTTGAGCAGCCAGCTTTGGAAGGATTATTCCTATGGGCCGGATGAAGAAGACCGGGTCATTCTGTATGTTTCGCTAACCAGCCAGGCCGCCGATGGCGAGACCTGGGCGGCATCGATCAGCCTGGATGAAACCGGTACCGGCTGGCAAACGGCAATGGCCCGAACGGTGTCCCTGACGGCCCAGGCAGCCATCGGCGCGGTCCTCGATGGTCGCTTGAAACCGGGCGTTCAGGCGGCAACCCGCGACCCTGGTGAAGCCAAGCGCTGGCTGCGTCAGTTGGGCGAAGACGGCATCACGGTGCGGGGTGAAAACGTATCCTTGTAATGGGGGCCGGTTTTCCCTCACAATCGGCTAAAGCCAAACAGGGGAAGACATGACCGATCCACATATAGAAGCCCACGCCCGTTCACTCTCCGATCCCGAAGGTTTTTGGGGCGAAATCGCCGAAGAAATCCACTGGACCAAAAAATGGGACACGGTGCTCGATTCATCCAACCCGCCGTTCTATCGCTGGTTCACCGGCGGCGAGCTGAATACCTGTTACAACGCGCTCGACCGTCATGTGGAAGAAGGCCGGGCCGATCAGGCGGCGCTGATCTATGACAGCCCTGTTACCGGCGGCACGGTCAAGACCTATACGTACCGCCAATTGCGCGACGAAACCGCCCTGTTCGCCGGGGTGCTGGCGGCTAATGGCGTCGGCAAGGGCGACCGGGTCATCATTTACATGCCCATGGTCCCCGAAGCCGCCATCGCCATGCTGGCGTGCGCCCGCTTAGGCGCCGTGCATTCGGTGGTGTTTGGCGGCTTTGCGTCGAACGAACTGGCGATCCGCATCGATGATGCCAAACCGAAAGCCATCGTCAGCGCGTCCTGCGGGATCGAGGTCAATCGGGTTATCGAATACATGCCGCTGCTGGATGGCGCCATAGAATTGGCCACCCACAAACCGGATTGTTGCGTTATTTTACAACGGCCCGAATCCGAAGCGAACCTGACGGCCGGTCGCGATATAAGCTGGGCCGAGGCCATGCAAAGTGCCGCACCGCACGACTGCGTAACCGTCGCCGCTACCGATCCGCTGTATATCCTCTATACGTCGGGCACCACCGGCCAGCCAAAAGGCGTAATCCGCGATAACGGCGGCCATGCGGTGGCCCTGAAATGGTCCATGAAGGCGATCTACGGCGTCGATCCCGGCGATGTTTTTTGGGCGGCGTCCGATGTCGGGTGGGTGGTCGGCCATTCTTACATCGTCTACGCGCCGCTGCTCAACGGTAACACGACGATCCTGTACGAAGGCAAGCCGGTCGGCACGCCCGATGCCGGGGCCTTCTGGCGGGTCATTTCGCAGCACAAGGTCAAGGCGATGTTTACCGCGCCGACGGCGTTTAGGGCCATCAAGCGGGATGATCCGAAGGCCGAATTGATGAAAGATTACGACCTGTCCGCCTTCGAGACCCTGTTCCTGGCCGGCGAACGCACCGACCCCGATACCCTGCACTGGGCCGAAAATGCCTTGAAAGTGCCGGTGATCGATCACTGGTGGCAAACCGAAACCGGTTGGCCAATTGCGTCAAACTGCATGGGCTTGCATGTCTACCCGGTCAAGCCGGGGTCACCGACCAAGGCCGTTCCGGGCTGGGATGTGCAGGTGCTGGACGAAGCCGGGCATCCGATCAAGGCCGGAGACATCGGCGCGATTTGTTGCAAATTGCCGTTACCGCCGGGCACATTGCCGACCCTGTGGAACGCCGATGATCGGTTCAAATCATCGTACCTTGAACAATTTCCGGGATTTTACGAGACCGCCGACGCCGGATATATCGACGACGAAGGCTACCTGTATATCATGGCCCGCACCGACGATATCATCAACGTCGCCGGCCACCGTTTGTCGACCGGTGGCATGGAAGAAGTCCTGGCCGGCCACCCTGATGTCGCCGAATGTGCGGTGATTGGCGTCGCCGATTCCTTAAAAGGCCAGGTGCCGCTTGGTTTTCTGGTGATCAATGCCGGGGTCGACCGCCCGGCGGATGACATCGTCCGTGAAGTGGTCGCCCTGGTGCGTGAAAAAATCGGCCCGGTCGCCGCCTTCAAACTGGCCACCGTGGTTGATCGCCTGCCGAAGACCCGGTCGGGCAAGATATTGCGCGGGACCATGCAAAAGATTGCCGACAACGAAGACCACAAGGTTCCGGCGACCATCGATGATCCGGCCATTCTCGACGAAATTGAAGTGGCGCTGGAAGGCCTGGGCTTGGCCAAGGCGCGGAAATAAATATGGGCCTGGAAATGAAAGACGCCTGTGAAACCTGCCAAACGCCGTTGGCCGAGGGCGGCGAGGCGTTTATCTGTACCTATGAATGCACCTTTTGTGCGCCCTGCACACACGATACCCACCAGAGAGTTTGCCCCAACTGCGGTGGCGAGCTGGTCGCCCGACCGCGCCGAAAAGCAAAATAATGCGAAGGACGTGACATGAGGCTCGAAGACAGGATCGCTATCGTCACCGGCGGCGCTCGCGGGATCGGCCTGGCGTGCGCGCGTGCGTTCACCCGCGAAGGCGCGAAGGTGATGATTTGCGATATAGATGATGCCGCCGGCGAAGGCGCCGCAGCCGAGCTTCGCAAGGCCGGTGGCGAGGCCGCCTACCGGCATTGCGATGTTGGCGACAAGACCCAGGTGCAGGACCTGATATTGGCCACGGTCGACCTTTTTGGCGGCCTCGATATCATGTTGTCCAACGCCGCCGTGCTGCACATCGGTGATTTTCTTGAAATCGAGGAAGAGGTGCTGGACCAGACCATCCGCATCAACCTTAAGGGTGCGTTCCTGACCGGCCAAAGTGCGGCCCGTCATATGGTCAGTTCCGGCGAGGGCGGGGTCATTATCAACATGTCGTCGATCAACGCCGTCACCGCCATTCCCAATGCCTCGCCCTACGTTATTTGCAAGGGCGGGATCAACCAGTTGACCAAGGTGATGGCCCTGTCGCTGGCCGACCGGGGGGTCCGGGTCAACGCCATTGGGCCAGGTACGATTCTGACCGATATGGCCAGCAAGATTATGGAAGACGACGAGGCCAAGCGGATGATTTTGTCGCGCACCCCGCTGGGGCGCTGTGGCGAACCCGATGAAATAGCCGACGCGGCGGTGTTCCTGGCCAGCGATGAGTCCAGCTACATGACCGGCCAGACCATTTATGTGGACGGTGGTCGGCTGGCGCTCGGCTACACGGTGCCGGTCAAGGAATCCTGAGGCTCAGCAGTATCGTTCCGGCCCGATCCATTGGGCTTGCGAATACCTGTCGCCGTGCGCCCATCCAAGGGGCAATCGGCGACTGATTTCATCCAGGTCAGCCGCCGTCAACTTTAAGTTGGCGCCCTTGGCGAGTTCTTTCAGGTGATCGACGGACCGGGTGCCGGGAATGGGTAAAATATGCGGTCCCTGATGCAAAAGCCAGGCGATCGCAAGGGTCGATGTCGTGACCCCCATATCCCCGGCAAGGCCGCGAAACCCGGCGGTCGCTTCAACATTCCGGCTTAGATTGGGTTCCAGAAAACGCGGGTTGTTCTTCAGGAACGGGAAGGATTGGACTTTGTCTTCGGTATGGGGCGTATCGGTCAGCAGGCTGCGACCGATCGGGCTGAAGGCGACCAGCGTGGTGCCGAGTTCGGCGGTTTTTTGAATCAGCCCCAGTTCAGGAGAGCGTGTCGAGAGCGAATATTCGGATTGCACCGCCCCGACCGGGTGGATTTTGGCGGCGCGTGCCAGTGATGTGGGGGCAATTTCGGAAAATCCGAATTGCCGGATTTTCCCTGATGTGACGAACCCCACCAGGGTTTCCGTGACCTCTTCAATTTCGATGTCGGGATCCCGGCGGTGCACATAGAACAGCTCAACCTGGTCGACCCCCAGGCGCTGCAACGATTTATCCAGTTCCGCCGCAAGGTGTTCGGCGCTGTTGTCAAACAAACGACTGCCGTCTTTGCTGCGGGCGATTCCGGCCTTGGTGGCAATCTTGAACAGGGAAGCGCCGCCGGGGCCTTGTTTTGCCAGGAATAATCCGATGCGTTCTTCCGAGACGCCCGCCCCGTAAACATTGGACGTGTCGATATGGTCAATACCTAAGTCCAGCGCCGCGGTCAGGATTGCATGAGATTTTTCGGTATCCGTGGGGCCGTAAAAATCTGAAAAAGACATGGCCCCGATGCCGATGGCAGAAACGACTGTTTGCAGATTACCGAGTTTTCGCGATTCCATAGTAATTCCTGTTAGCCGACCGGCTTGAAGATAACCAGCAATTCGCCGGTCTTGCTGTAAATCAAATATTCTTCGCCATCGATCTTCAGGGCGCCGCAAAGTTGCTGGCCGGCATACCAGTTCTCGTATTGGCGGCAGAGCTGACCGCCCTGAATCCACCATTTGCCGATGTCCTTGCGCGGTGGACGGGCGAAGTTGTTGAGCACTTCGCCGCTCATCACACCTTTTTTCTTCCATGTCACCAGCGTCCGCAAACCGTTGCGGGTAATGCCATAGGAGTTGGTGCCGATCAGCGTGGATACGATTTCTTTGCCGGTAAATTTCCGGCCTTTCCAGGGTGAGGAAAAGATCCGGGTCGCGTGCTTGTTCCAGTATTTTTCGATTATGTCGATGACGGCGCGCTCGCTCTTGCCGAGAACGATCTCGTTGCCGATGGCATAAAGTTCGCAGTTTGGCGCTTTTTTATGGCAATTGATAAGGGCCTGTTCTATCGCCGCTTCGGGCCCCGGGAAAGAAACGGCGCGACCGTATTCCCTGGCCTTGCGATCGATGGCCAGGGCCTTGTAATTCAAACGGGTGCGGACGCCCCTGTAACTCTTGTACGGGCCGTTCATCCAGGCTAATTCCCCGACCGGATAAAAGACGTAGACACCAACGGCGGACGTCAGAATCACGAAAACGATCAAAGCGATGAAAATTTTCATGACACGTCCATAAACACCGGCTGAACGGGTTTAGCTGTCTGAAGCGGCGTCGGTGGCAGGCTGTTCCGGGGCCACAACTTTGGGCGCCCGAACGGTGCCGGCGCGGGCGCGGGCAATAACAATGGCCTTTTCCAGCGCAGCACCGGAACACAGGCCCAGGCCAACCGGGTTCTGTGCCGTGATGTTGGGCGAATTCCAGTGGGAACGCTCGCGAATGGCGTTGATGGTCGGCTTGGTGGTGCCGATCAACTTGGAAATCTGGGCGTCGCTCATTTCCGGATAGTTCTTGATAATCCACGAAATCGCGTCGGGCCGGTCCTGGCGTTTGGAAACCGGCGTGTAACGGGCGCCTTTCTGCTTGGGGATCGGTGTGCGGGCCGGCGATGGATTAAGCCTGGCGGTAGGATCGGCGACGCAGCGCTCGATTTCTTCCAAAGTCAGCTCGTCGGCACGGATGGGATCAAGTCCCTGCATGCCAATTGCGACTTCGTCATCGGCGATGGCCTGGACTTCAAGCGCGTGCAAACCGCAGAAATCTGCGATTTGATCGAAAGTCAGCGCGGTATTTTCGACCAGCCACACGGCGGTCGCTTTGGGCATAAGGGGGTTCGTCATCGCTTATCGTCCTGTTCGTAAGATGACCGGAAAAAATGCCTTCAACGGCATGGTGGGTGACGTTTAAGTCATTTTTCGGTGCCCGTAAACCATTTGATCGCGTTAATTCACATTTGCAGCACGATCTTGCCGATATGTTCGCTGCTTTCCATCAGCGCGTGGGCTTCATTTGCGGCGGCAAGCGGGAAGGTGGCGTGGATGAACGGGGCGATTTTTTCGGCCTCGATCAACGGCCATATCCGTTCCTTTAGCTGCTCGGCGATGGCCGCTTTGAACGGCACGGAACGCATGCGCAGGGTCGACCCGCTTAAAGTCAGGCGTTTCAACATGACCGGCATCAGATCGATTTCGACCTTGCTGCCGCCCAGGAAGGCGATATTAACCAGCCGCCCATCCATGGCCAGGGCGGAAAAATTACGCTGAACGTAATCGCCGCCGACCATGTCGAGAATAACGTCGACACCCTTGCCGTCGGTAAATTCTTTCGCCGCTGCGACGAAATCCTGTTCCCGGTAGTTAACGGCCAGGTCGGCGCCTAATATTTCACACGCGCCGCATTTGTCGTCTGACCCGGCGGTAATCATCACCCGGGCGCCCAGGTGGTGGGCGATCTGGATGGCGGTCGTGCCGATGCCGCTGGATCCGCCATGCACCAACAAGGATTCACCCGCCACCAGCCCGGCGCGGTCAAATAAGTTGGACCACACGGTGAAAAAAGTTTCCGGCAATGCCGCCGCTTCATCCAGGTCCAGCGTGGTTGGTACGGGCAGGCATTGTGGCCCCGGGGCGGTGCAGTATTCGGCATAGCCACCGCCGGTGACCAAGGCACAGACCTCGTCGCCGATTTTCCAGTTTTCGACGTTATCGGCAATGGCGACGATAACCCCGGCGATTTCCAGGCCCGGAATGTCCGAAGCCCCTGGCGGTGGCGGATAGGCGCCCTGGCGCTGCAACACGTCGGGCCGGTTGATCCCGGCTGAATGGACCCGGACCAGCACTTCGCCGTCGCCTGGGACCGGAACCGGTCGCATCGCGGCGATCAACCGGCCATCGCTGATTTCCATGCACGACATGGTTTTTGGAATGGCTTCAGTCATGGTAAGATTGCTCCGGTTTGAAGAAAGTTGTGTGTGGAACTTAACACGGACGAGCCGCATTTAAATGGAAGAATTGAACGCAGATAAATTGCTCTAGGGAGATTGAGACCATGGATACCGATGACCTGGAACCGCCGACCAGGAAGCCCGGCCAGAAGGACTTAGACGTGATGTCGATCGAGGCCTTGGGCGACTATATTGCCGAGCTCGAAGCCGAAATCTCCCGGGTTCGTACGGTGATTGAAAGCAAACAAGGCGCCCGCACGGGTGCCGAGGAATTCTTCAAATCCTGAAATACCATTAATACTTCGTTAATGTTAGAACGAGTAGATTCTAGTGTCGGATGGATTCGGCCCGTATTCCGGGCTTTTGCACTCAGCAAACTGTCCGACGCCTCCCTGTTAAAACTCGCCGCCCCTTAATTGGGGCGGCCTTTTTTTTCAGGGCCGCCTAAATTCACTCAATTGGCTAATTGATCCGCGTAGTCGGCTTCCCGACCGGCGACGGTGTCCCCATAAGCGTGATCGACTTTAAGGATATGGCCGCGCAACCAGGTTTCAAGGAATTCCCGGACCTCATCGGAAAGTTCCTTGGTATTTGTCAACATCAACAGCTCGCGGCACTCGATCAGGCGTTTGGTCAGCACCACGTGCTCTTTTTTGTGGGCTTCCAGATTGACATAACCACAAGCCGCCATAACGCCTTCTTCCCGAGAAAAATGATAGTCGCAGTATTCCATCAGGCTGGCAAAAATAGGGTCGATGATCATCGTGCCTTCGTCATTGTCGGCGGCAAGGATAAATTCGTTCAGGCATCGGATAAGAATTTTGTGATCATCGTCCAGGTCGGAGATGCCGACGCTCATGTCGGGCATCCATTCGATATCGCCGCTCATAGCTTACGGTCCCTTACAAATAGCTCACCCGATATTTTGTTGGGTGCAATGTGACAATTTGGTTTTGGTTATTTTATTTAGGCTAAGTATAAACAGCGCAAAGATGATTTGCGTATCAAAAATACTCAATAAAGCTGATTTTCGCAGTTTTTAAAGGTTAGGGCAGAGTATTTCATCAATTATTGCGATGGATTTTTCCACATCGAAGGGTTTGATCAGGTAACCCCTGAAACCGGCCTTGATGCCATCTTCAATTTCCATGGGGCTGGAAATCGCCGAAACGGCGAGTACCGGCGTGTTTTTGATTTCCGGGTCGTTGCGGCATTCAGTCAGGCATTCCAATCCACTTGGCCCGGGCAAGTCGACATTCAGGATGATCAGGTCGGGCGCATGTTGGCGGGCTAGACCTGATCCAATTTCCCAATTGTGGGCAGTCACAAGCTTCATGGCTTTGAGCTTGCCGACGATGGCCTCCATGGATCTAATATATTCGGGGTTATCTTCTATATAAAGCACGGTGCCGGTGTTTACCGTATGCGGGGGTCGATCGTCGGCTTCGATCGATTTCTTTACGGCCTGAAAATTCGTCGTCATGGTGTCCCTTCTTTCGATCATCGGGATATCGATCCAGAAGGTGCTGCCCGTGCCGGGTTCGCTGGTAAAATCGATGCGCCCGCCCAGGACTTCGACAATATTCTTGGTGATCGACAGGCCGATGCCGGTGCCTTCGATTGGACCGGCCTCGCGGCCCAGCCGCTCGAATGGCTCGAACAGGTGGCTCTGCAGTTCTTTGGGGATTCCGGGGCCGGTATCGGCGACGGTGATACGAAGCATCTTGTCGGGCCGCCGCTCGCATAAAATAGTCACGGTGCCGCCTTTGATGTTGTATTTGACGGCATTGGAAAGGATGTTCAGCAGCGCCTGTTTAAGCCGTGTCTCATCTGTCCACAACAGCGGCGGGTCGTCCAGGGTCGTCTCATCGATAATTTCGATATCGTTATCTGCGGCCCTGAGCCGGATCAGTGCCAGGCAATCGTCGATCACCATGCGCGGTGAAATATGGTCGATGGTCAGCGATACCCTGCCGGCTTCGATGGTATTTAGTTCCAGGACCTGCTGGATCAATTCCAGCAGGTAGTCGCCACCCTTGATGATCAGGTCGACACGCGTTGTCTGTTCATCGTTCAGGCTGTTCTTCGGATCGTATTTCAGGAATTGTGCGAAACCCAGGATGGCGTTCAAGGGGGTGCGCAACTCGTGGCTCATGGAGGCCAGAAAATCGGTCTTGGCGCGATTGCCTTGTTCCGCCTCTTCCTTGGCCTTAAGCAAGTTTTCCTCATATTTTTTGCGCTCGCTGATATCGCGCGTCACCCCGATAAAATATCTTTTTCCCTGTACCATCATCGGCGTCACGCTCAATTCGATGGGGAACCGGGAGCCGTCTTTTTTTCGGCCCTCCAGGTCACGCACCCGGTCGATAATGCGGGGTGAGTTGAGCTTTGATTCCCGGGTATAATTTTCGTGATCCGACCGCATTTTTTCCGGCACCAGAACTGAAACGTTCTTATCCATCACTTCATCGGCGGAATACTGAAAAATATTTTCGGCGCCATGGTTGAAGGATCTGATCAATCCCTGCTCGTTGATGGTGACGATGCCTTCGGCGACGGAATCGAACATCGCCCGTTGCCGCGTCTCACTGGCCTCCAACATCGACAAAAGTTCCATCCGACGGCTGATATGGGCGGCGGAAATCAACAACAACAGGATGATCCCGGAACCGATTCCGACGATGTTGGTGAGGAAAGTACGGTGCCACTCGCTGCCGGAAAGCGGCGCATCGCCTATTTGGAAAAAATAAGCTCCCTGCATGGCGATGTAATGGGTGGCGGAAATCGCCAGCCCCATGACCAGGGCGGCGCCGAGCATCGACCGGGTTTGGCCGACGGCCGCATCCTTGGCGGTGTCGAACCACATTTTCAATTGCAATGACAAGGCGGAACCGGCGATGGCGACGACGATGGATAATGTGAAAATGACCGGGTCATACCGCGCGACAGCGCCCATTTGCAGGGCCGCCATGCCAACGTAGTGCATGGTGCCGATACCGAGCCCCATCAATGTACTGTCTTGGATAAACCGCATCGACGATTTTGCCGGGTTCTCGCGCGGGCGGACGATAACGACACTGGCCAAAACGGCGGGGATTATCGATAAAATCGTCAATACGGGATCATAGCCGACCGGAATTGGCAGGATCAGGGCCGACATGCCGATAAAATGCATGGTCCAGATGCCGCCGCCCAGACACATACTGCTCATGACCAGCCAGATCAGCCGAAGCGAGCCGCTTGTGGCCTTTCTGATCCTTTCGGTAACCTGGAACGCGGCAAAGGATGCCAGGACAGTCACCAGGACTGAAAAAAGCACCAGGGCGGGGTCGTAATGATGGCTAAGCACATCGCCAGGTATGTCGCCGGCGCTTAGGAACCATCGGGTATTTGTCTGGACGAATTCGATCATTCATCGATCATACCAAATATTGGACGGATTTATCTATGGTTCACCGTTTTTCAGCCTGATTTTGCAGATTCAGCCTATCTGGAGTTATAAAACAGGACAGTATTTCAATCCACAGTTAGGCCCGTTTGGAGCCTTTCCAGAACATCGAAAAACCCGCTTGACCACGCCCCTCAGAGGTGAGTAAAGTCTGGTCTGCCAATAAAAAAAATATGGCGAGTTTGACAGGTTGAGGCATCTAAAGGGGCCGCCCCGTAATAAGGCGGCCCTTTGCTTTTGCGGGGCCTAATATGACCGATAATACGACGGACGGCGAAACCCGCGGCGGCTATTTGCACTTAGTCAATGTCGAAACTCGCTGGGCCGATAACGACCTTTACGGTCACGTTAATAACGCCACCTATTACACCTATTTTGATACGGTCGTGAACGACTACCTGATCGAACACGGCGGGCTGGATATTGTCGCCGGTCCGGTGATTGGTGTCGCCGTCGAAACCATGTGCCGGTTCCGCCAGTCCGTCGCCTATCCCGAAACCCTGGAAATCGGCATGGCGGTTTCCAAGCTGGGCAATTCGAGTGTGCGATACGACTTGGCGGTGTTCAAAAAAAGCGCATCGGGCGGCGACGCACAGGCCGTCGCCGTGGGCTATTTCGTGCATGTTTTCATAGATCGCACCAGCGCCAAGCCGGTGCCCATACCCGCCCCCATCCGGGCGGCGCTGGAACGCCTGGTCAAGACAACCAAACGTTCCAGCTAATACCGGATCACTGATCAGGCGGCTTTGTTTTCGAGCTTTTTGGCGTTGTCCTGATGGGTGATTTTGATCGTGCGGGGCTTCATTTCTTCAGGAATTTCGCGCACGAGGTCGATATTTAGCAGGCCATTTTGAAGATTGGCGCCAAGCACCTTGATGTGATCGGCCAATTCGAAACGGCGCTCAAACGATCGCCCGGCGATGCCTTGGTGCAGGAACGCCTTTTCGTCGTCCTTGCGATCCAGTTTGCCCGTTACAAAAAGGGTGTTTTCCTTGATCGTCACGTCCAGGTCGGGTTCGGTAAATCCGGCGACGGCCAGGCTGACGCGGTAGGTGTTTTCATCGATGGTTTCGATGTTATAGGGCGGATACGTCGCGGCGGTGTCGTCGAGCCGTTGCAGATGGTCAAATTGCCGCTGCATACGGTCAAAACCGACGGCGAAACGATGAAGCGGGGAAAGATCGATAGTACGCATGATAAAGTCTCCTTTTAAAAAGCGAGATGACGCTTGGGCAGCCCACCACAATGGTCGGGCTGCTCGCGGGTAAAATGACAGGACCCGTGATCGGCATCCGTCATTAATCGGGATATAGGGGGGTATAACGGCAAGTGCAAGGGACGTTCAGATATCTTTCCAAAGCACTTCATACAGCGTCGGGGGTTGATCGAAACCCTTCATATCAAACTCACCGCGGCTATTGAACTGAAAATTCTTGCCCTCGCATATGCCGCGGACAATTTCAGAAACAAATATTTCGTTCTTGCTCGCCTTATCGACGATCCGGGCCGCCATTTGCACGGTCGAACCGAACAAATCATTGTCTTCGGCGATCGGTTCACCGGCGTTGATGCCGATCTTTACGTGCAACGGCAGGTCGGGATTGTTTTGAGTGTGACTGGCGACGTTTTTCTGCATGCAAATGGCCGCCTCGACTGCGCTCGACACATTGGAAAACGATGCCATGATACCATCACCGGTGTGTTTGATTTCTTTGCCGCCGAAATCAGTCAGGGCTTCCCGGACGACGCGATTGTGGGCCCGGACGATTTGTTGCGCCACGGCATCGCCCAGTTCCTGGGTCATCGCGGTCGAACCGGCGATGTCGGTAAACAACACCGTTACGGGTCCGGCATTTTCTTCCTTCGGTTTGGGGCGATTCCATTCGCCCAGGGCCTGTTCCAGGTATTTCACGGAATCCGGATCATCATCCAGATTCATATTCATGGCGTTGCGACCGGCCTGGAACATCTGCATATAGCGGGAATCGGCAAGCAGATAGTCTTCATAATTGTCGGCAAATTTTATCGCTTCGGTTTTGCGAAAGCCGATGAGCGTAACCGTTTCGCTGAGAATAATGGAAGCCGAGCGTATATCGAGCATGGTTTTGTGGCCAAGGGCTTCAATGGCACCGGCCAGAAACAGATTGATGCCAAATTTGTTGAAACTGTCGAACCGGGAGGTATCGGCATTCATTTTTTCAAGGCCGTCGCTGAGAAACTTCATCAACGCCAATCGTTGCGTTTCGGCGTGGGGGGGCAATCTGGGTTGAACGATGGGGGGGATTTCGGGCATTTCAACGGGTTCTGGATCCGGTTCCGGTTCCAATTCCAGTTCAGGTTCGACAGGGACAGCGGGTATTTCGTGGTCGACCGGTTCGGGGTGCTCGATCTCTCCTGGCAGGTTCAGGCTCGGCAGTTCCGGCATGGGTATTGTATCGGCTTCCGAAGCCAGGGCCTCGACGGACGGCGGCGCGCCGGGGACACCGGCATCGAACGAAGATATTTCCGGATCCTTCGCCGGCGTTCTTTTGGCAGGTTTTTTGTTGGGTTCAATCGGCTTCGGCCTTGGCGCCGGTCGGCGCAATTTTTCCGGGCGGGGCGAACCCGACAGGTTTTCCTTTTTCAGGAAATTCAGTGCCATGACAAAGGTGCTAACCACAAATGTGACGACAAAAATAACAAACACGATATTGGTCTGAACGTTATTGCTAAGCGACGTGTCACGCAGAAAAACGATGGAACCGAAGGCCAGTAATCCGGCAATGGTGACGCCGAACAAGATGATCAGCAGGATTTTAATTAAAGTTGTTGTAAAGGTTTGCTCCTTGCCTTCACTCTTCTTGTTTTCTCGTTTTCGGGGCTTGCCGAACATGGTGAAATCAAGTTCGGAGCCGTCCGATCGGTTGTCTCGCGCGTTGCGATATTTTTTGGCCTCCGACAAACGGTAAGCGGCTTGTTCTTTCTTCCCTTTCGGCGATCGGTAAACGATGCTCTCTACGGAATCGCCGGTGTCGGGATCATAGGAATCGCGGACCACCTTGACCTCGTCAACCGAAGGTAAAATATCAAGCGTTTTGGCTTCTTCGGTTGCCGCATTGGCGTCTTCGTGACGGGCATGGATTTCCCACCGGCCTTTTTGACTGACATGAACTTCGAAATTTATTTGTCGGCCCACGTTGGCGCCTCCGGGGAATCGTGTTCGATCTGTATCGACAAAATCCTAGAGCACATCAGGCTGTTAGGGAAGCATGTCAAGGATGATCAGGGCCAGTCCAATGGTGCGGTTCGGCCGGTTTGGGCTGGCAGGACGCCACGAGGGGTCAATTTTTCTTGGAGCCGAGAAACATCATCGCCATGGGGATGGCGGATATCACAAACGTCGCCAGAAAGGTGAGGATCATGATATTGATCTGGCCATTTTTGGTGATTGTGGTTTCCGCCGTGACCATCGAGATGAACCACGTGAACAAAGCGCCAATGATTCCGCTGAACAGCGAGATTGCCAGGATTCGCCAGATCAAGTCGCTGAAAGACAGATTTACTGACGCATTGCGGGCAGGACCGGTCTTCGCCGCCGCGGTTGCGCCGCCATTGGCGGCCGCAGCCTTTTTTTTATCGGGCCTGCCGGGAGGATGGTATTTTTTCTGGCCCGGCGAATAGACGTTGTATTCTTTCGAGGTGCCATCATCGAGATCATAGATCTCCTGGATGACCTTGACCGATTCGATATGCTTCATGGCATCGAGGCTTTTGGCTTCCTCGATGGAGGCTTCTTTTTCGGTGGCCGTATAGCGGGCGTGGATCTCCCATCGCCCTTTCTGTTTGACGTGGACCTCGTAATGAGTTGTATGAGCCATCTGGTCCCCACCCGATCTCTTAATTCAGAGATAATAAATAGGGAAAAGTGCTTAAAATCAAGTGTCTTTAAGGCCAAGACCAGAGAAACGCTTGTTGAACTTGGCAAGCTGTCCGCCGCTGTCGAGCAGTCGGTGCACGCCGGTCCAGGCCGGATGGGTCTTCGGGTCGATGTCCAGTTTGATGGTCTCGCCCGGGGCACCATAGGTCGAACGGGTGCTAAAGGTGCTTCCGTCGGTCATCTGGATGGTAATCTCATGGTATTCTGGGTGGATATCTTTTTTCACGGCCAACTCTCCTAAAAACAAGAAGCGTATATACTCTGCCGCTTGTCGGACTGCAAGAGAACTTATTGCGTTGCAATAGAAGGCCTCTAAGATACCTAAACTCCAGCCTCTCAAACCGGAAACGCCCCATGACCATAGATGAAAACAAATTTGACGACCTTGCCGATGAAATCCTGAACCATTTGCTCGACGTCATAGACGAAAAACTCGGCGATCAGCTGGAAGTCGATATGGAAAACGGCATGCTGACCATAGAAGCCAAAACCGGCGGCCAATATATCATCAACAAGCACGGGCCGAACCGTCAAATCTGGCTGTCTTCACCGCTTAGCGGGGCATCACACTATGATTTCGACGCGGCCAGCCGGTCCTGGGTCGATACCCGTAGCGGCGAGCGCCTGAACCCCAAACTGGCGGACGAATTGTCGCTCCTGACGGGAACGTCGTTCAGTCTTGATTGAGAACCGGTTGCGCCTCACCGCGAGCCTTCACGCGCAGGCTCAAGGTGACGACCACGATCATCAGAACGGCGCCGCCGAAATAAGGCCAGTTCATGCCCAGCACCGCAAATAGCATACCGGCCCAGACCGGGCCGAGGACACGTGCCATGGTCGTCGCCGACCGGCTGACGCCCATGATGCCGCCTTGTTCTTCGGGACCAACCTGTAGCGATATCAGGCTGTTCATGGCCGGATTGATGATCGAAAAGCCGTAGGCGACGACGGCCATGGCCACCAGCAACACCGCCAGCGAATTGGCGAAGGGGATGGCCAGCATGCCGATGGCCAGCGCCGCACTGCCCTGAAGAATCAGGTTAGCTTCGCCGAACCGCTTGACCAGCCGACCGACCAGTCCGCCCTGAATGATGGCGCTTAAAATTCCAACGTAGGCAAACAGATAGCCGTTTTGTTGCGGTCCCCAGGCGAATCGGCGTTCCGACCACATGGCGAAGGTGGTTTCCATGCCGGCGAAAACGAAGGTAGCGAGGAACGAGAGGCCAATCAGCAACCCCACGTTGGGCCGGGCCAGGGCATCCCGAAATTGGCTGGCGCGCCGTTGCCGGGGCTTTTCCGACAGGCTGCGCCGCAGGTCCAGGGACAGGGATTCTTTCAATACGAAAAAAGCCACCAGGAAGGCCGAAAACGACAACCCGGCGGCGGCGAATGCCGGCAGTTGGAAATTGGCATCCAAGGGATGGGGGCCGGCCAGGATGCCGCCGATGGCCGGTCCGGCGATGAAACCCAGGCCGAAGGCGGCGCCGATCACGCCCATCCCCTTGGCCCGGTTTTCCGCCGTTGTAATATCGGCGACATAGGCAAATGCGGTGGAAATATTTCCCGCCATGAAGCCGCCAAGCGCCCGCGCCGCGAACAGCATCCACAGGCTGTCAGCGTAGCCCAGCAAGATATAGGATACGGCACCCCCGGCGAGGGTAATCAACAGGATGGGGCGGCGGCCCACGCGGTCGCTGGTGCGCCCCCAGAATGGCGCGGCGATGAATTGGCCCAGCGAATAGGTCGCCATTAAAAAGCCGACGGTAAATGGCGAGGCCGCGAAATGTTCGGCGAAAAACGGCAGCAGGGGAATGATCACACCGAAGCCGACGAGGTCAATAAAGACGATCAGGAACAGGATAGGCATGGGGCTGCGGGACCGTGGGTGGGCGCGTGTTGAATGGGCGGGGTTAGCGGGGCTAATTGAGGGAATTGCGGCGGCGATGTCAACGACTGGATTTAGCGTTGCGTCAATTTAAGCTCGATTCGGCGGTTGCGGCGGTTGGCAATTTCGTCCTTGGCCCCATCGATGGGTTGATATTGGCCGAAACCGGCTGCCGCCAGTCGATTGGCGGGAATATTGTTTTCGGTCAGGAATTTGACCACCGAAATGGCGCGCGCCGAGGATAATTCCCAGTTCGAGGGAAATTTCAGGTTGAAGATCGGCACGCTGTCGGTGTGGCCGTCGATCCGCAAAATCCAGTCGATATCTTTGGGAATTTTCCCGGTCAGTTCTTGCAATGTCGTTGCCAGATAAACCAGTTGCTTCTTGCCGGCCTCACCTAAATCCGCCGAACCGGATGTGAACAGGACTTCCGATTGAAAGACGAAACGGTCGCCGACAATGCGAATACCGGGCTGATTGCCAAGAACTTCCCGCAGGCGACCGAAAAATTCGGACCGGTAGCGGGTCAGTTCCTGAACTTTGGATGCCAGTGCCGAATTCAAGCGTTTGCCGAGCGCCGATATTTGCACGCCTTGTTCCTTGGCCTTGCGTTCCGACGCATCCAGGGCATCGGCAAGGCCGGCCAGTTGGTCGCGCAGCGCCGCCATTTGTTTGTTGGCAAGGGCGATCTGGGCGCGGGCGCTTTCCGAGATTTTTCGCTCATCGGCGATTTGCTTGTCCTTGTCCCCCAGTTTGGCGGTCATCTCGCCGATCTTGCTTTCCAGGTCTTCGCGCAGGGCCGTCAGGGCATTGATGTCTTCACTTAATTTTGCCAGCTCGCCGATCTTCGTGGCGATGGTTTCCTTGTTGACGTCGATGGTTTTGAACGCGTCATCCAGCTTGAGGCTCAGGTTCCGCGCCAATGCCTCGGCGGCCTGGGATTTATCGGCCATCACCCGAAGCGAGGCGTTGAGGTCGTCGCGGACGATGACAGAGGCTTGCAATTCTTCGGATATCTGGGAAAAATCCGTTCGCAAGCGGTCGTTGTCCTTGCGTTCCAAGGCCAGCAGGTCGCCCATTTCGGAAATCTGGCTGTTCAGTTTGTCGAGCGCCTGATCGCGCCCCGACAGGGCATCGCTGAGGAAAAACTGGGCCATCACGAAAATCATCAGCAAGAAGATGATGACCATCAAAAGCGTTGCCAGGGCGTCGACAAAGCCGGGCCAGATATTGGTGTTGTATTGCGAACGCCGGGCGAGGGAGGCCATGGTCGTTTCGCCTACGAAGACTCTTTGCTGGCGGCGATGGTCCGGGCCAGCAATTTGATTTCACTTCGGATCTGGGTGATCAGGTCTTCGCGTCCGGCGCTGACCTCTTCGACCAGCCGCGCCACATAGATATCGAGATTGCGCAAATGTACGCGGCTCGCTTCGTCCAGGCCCATGCCACCTTCCTGGCCGCGAGCTTCGGCGAGACGGGCCAGTATGGGCTTCATTTCAACCTGGCTTTCCGCCAACCTCATCATCAGCGCCTGTTCGGTGTGCATATGGTCGGTCAGGGTGCTCAGTTTATCCCCTAACGAGATCAGATTGTTATTGGCCGATATGCGGCTTTCCTCGCCGCGGGTCAGGGTCCGTTGCAGGCTTTCAAGGCTTTCCGCGGTTTGCTCCAGCAGGGCTTGGACATAGGCCGGGACCGACTGGTCGGTCTCGGCGCCGGCCAGCGCCCCACTCGACAGCCGGGTCAGGCTGGACAGCCATTCTTCCAGGTCATTGTAAAAGCGATTCAGGGCCTGACCGGCCTGCAGGTCCAGGAACCCCAGCACCAGGGATCCGGCAAGACCGAACAGGGAAGATGAAAATGCCGTGCCCATGCCCCCCAACGGGGCCTCGAGCCCGGTCTTCAGGTCGGCGAATACGGCCGACATGTCGCCTTTGACGCTGAGACCCGATATGACGCCGCTGATCGACGATACGGTCTCCAGCAGCCCCCAAAACGTGCCCAGCAGGCCAAGGAAGATGAGCAAGCCAATGGTGTAGCGAGACAAGTCGCGGGATTCATCAAGCCGGGAATAGATGCCATCGAGCAGCGAACGCATGGAAAGGGTCGACAGGCTCAAGTGGTCGCGGTTGCGTTCGCCCAGCATGGTCGCCATTGGGGCCAGCAGGCGGGGCGCGCGGGCCGGTACGGATGATGGGTTGTTCTGGCGGAAGGATTCGATCCACGACACTTCCGGATGAAGCATCAACACTTGGCGAAAATTATAGGCGATGCCCAACAGCAGCACGCCGACGATCAATCCGTTCAAGGGCGCATTCGACAGGAACGCCCCCTTCAGGGGGTCGAAGACAAACGCCGTGGCGGCGACCACGGCGACAAGAAACAACACCATTCTAACCAGGAATCGACGCGGATTGGTCATGGTCGAAAACGATCCTTCAAATCATGCGGGCATCGGGTTTATCGCTCGGTTATGTTCAAATCGACCCGGTTAAACGGTTCTTTACCGGTCTTGTTGCCGAGCGCACGGACATCGATGCGGGTGCTGCGGATGCCGTTTTCAATCAGGAAGGAGCGTACCGCCAGCGCCCTTGAAAGGGAAAGCCGTCGCGCCAGGCTGGCCGACAGCTTGTCACCGCCAGCATAGGCCATCAGTTGCAGGCGAACATTATTCTGTGATTTGAGCCTTTGGGCCAGCGATTTCAGTTTGTCTTTGGCTTCGGCGGGAAGCCGGGTCGCGTCGTTGGCGAAAATCACCTGCATTGCCAGGCCAAGCTCGGCATCTGCAGTGGCGGCGGGCAGCGAGGCCTGTTCGGTTTTTTGTTTTTTCGGCTCGGCCGCCGGGGTCGGCGCCAGTTTAGCCGTCTCGGTCGGTGTTACTTTGGGGGCTTCTGCCACGGTCGGTGGCGGCGGTGCGGATTGGGCGACGACCGGGGCTACGAGTTTTTTCGGTGCCGGGGCGGCAATTTTCGGTTTTGCCGGTGCCGCAGGGGCGGCGACAGGAGCCGGAGCCGGAGCCGGAGCAGGGGCGGCGACGGGCGCCGGGGCGACGACCGGTGCGGCGACCGGTTCGACCTTCGCCATCACTTTCTTTTGCCTTGGCGCCGGAGCCGCCTTTTTTACGATGGCGCGGGGGGCCGCGGCAGGCCTGGCGCTTGCGGCGGCGGTTCCGCCGACCGGCGGCACATGCAACATGGACGCGGGGGACCGTTTGCCGGGAACCAATAAATTCTGGTTCAGGGCGATGCCGGTTTCACCGACGCCATAGCCGCCATCATCAAGCACGCTCAGGTCGATTGTGACGCTGGGGTGATTGAAGTCGACGTACGGTGATTCCTGGGCAATAGCGACGCCTGCCGTGCCCGGCATGGAAACGGCGACGATCAGTGCGCCGATTCGAAGTGTTGAAGAAACGTTCATGGGCCTTTGGTATCCCCGTTCTTGATATGGTCCCGGTTACCAAAATAACCAAGGCCAGCCATACGCACAACCATTTTGCCAATTCGGCCACAATTGGTGGATAGAATTATTTGCCGCTGTCTCGCAAGGCTTTGCAAAAAGCCGTATGGAGCCGGTCGTTGGCAGCGACAACGTTACCGTTTTTCATCATGGCGCCGCCACCGTTTAATTCGGTGACATAACCGCCGGCTTCCCGGACCAGCACGATACCGGCGCCAATATCCCAGGAATTCAGAGAATCTTCCCAATACCCGTCGAAGCGTCCGGCGGCGACATAGGCCAGGTCGAGAGCCGCCGATCCGGTCCGGCGAACACCGCCTGATATGTTCATGATGCCTTGCAGCCGGGCCATAAATTCGGCGTGGTCCGGCGCCCCCCGCAAGGGAATACCGGTAGCGATAAGGCTGTCTTCAAGGTTGCCGCGCCCCGATACCCGCAGGCGATTGCCGTTTAAAAACGCGCCTTGGCCCTTTTCGGCCCAAAACATTTCGTCGTGAACCGGCTGGTAGATGACCCCGGCATAGGGTTCGCCGTCGCGTTCCAGGCAAATGGAAATGGCGAAATGCGGAATGCCGTGAAGGAAATTTGTGGTGCCGTCCAGCGGGTCGATAACCCAGCGGTTCGAGGTGTCCGGGCCTTCGATCTCGCCCGATTCTTCAAGCAGGAAACCGAAATTGGGGCGCGCTTTTTTGAGTTCCCGGCGCAGGGTGTCTTCCGCCGTTTTGTCGGCAGAACTGACGAAGTCGGCGGGGCCTTTTTGCGATACCTGAAGGTTTTCAAGTTCGCCGAAGTCGCGCAACAGCTTGCGTGACGCCTTTTGGGCGGCCGCGACCATAACATTAATAAGGGGCGATCTTAGCGCCATGATCTAGTCCTTGGCGCGTTCGACGTAGGATCCGTCGGCGGTGTTGATGACGACGCGGGTGCCTGATTCGATATGCGGTGGCACCAGGGTCTTGATACCGTTTTCAAGCAGCGCCGGTTTAAACGACGACGATGCCGTCTGGCCTTTGACCACGGCGTCGGCTTCGACGATTTCAAGGATCACCGTGTCGGGAAGTTGCACACCGATGGGATCATCTTCGTGGCTTTCGACCTTAACGATCATGCTTTCCTGCAGGTAGGGGATCTGGTCTTCGCCAAGCAAATCCTTGCCCATGGCGATCTGTTCGTAAGATTCGGTGTCCATGAAGGTGTAGATGTCGCCGTCGGCGAACAGATACTGATAGTCGCGCTGATCGAGATGCGCGCGTTCGACGGATACCGACGAGCGGAACCGTTCGTTCAGCTTGGTGCCACTGCGCAGGTCTTTCAATTCGACCTGCAAGTAGGCACCGCCCTTGCCGGGCTGGGTGTGCTGAATTTTGACCGCCCGCCACAAGCGGTTCTGATGTTCGATCACCATTCCGGGGCGAATGGCGTTACCGTTGATTTTCATGTGACCGGACCATTTATATGCAGTGAAGGCGCGGAACCTATCAGCTTGCCTCTGCGGAAGCAATGGCGGCATTAAAGTCATGCACCGCGGCGGCCGCACCGTCCGGATAATCCCAGACTCCGGCGACGACGGCGATGAAATTAGCCCCGGCGCGAACCAGGGGGGCGCAGTTTTTCACAGTGATGCCGCCGACGGCGACACAGGGTACCGTCGTCACCTCATGCCACAACTGCAAAACCTCCAGTTCTACCGTGTCTTCGGATTGTTTCGTGGCGGAACAGTAGAAGGCCCCGAAGGCGACGTAATCGGCGCCGCTGTCGGCGGCATCGATGGCCAGGTGCCGCGAGGCCTGACAGGACACCCCGACGATACCATTCGTGCCGAACGCCGCACGGGCATCGCTATAGGGGCTGTCGTCCTGGCCGATATGAACGCCGTCGCAGCCGCTGTCGGCGGCCAGATGCGGATCGTCGTTAAGCAGGAAGGCGACGTTGCGGGACTGGGCGATGGGGCGCAAGGCGTCGATGGCCGCGCGGACCGTGTCGCGGTCGGCATCTTTCAGGCGCAATTGCAGGCAGGCGACATCGCCGGCGTCGAGCGCCCGGGCCAGGGTATCGGCGAAGGCGCTATCGATGCTGGGCGGTGTGATCAGGTAAAGTCGGCAAGGGTCAGCCATTATTCGTCGCCTTTATCATCGGGGGCATCCGCCAGCCATGCGCGACAGGCCGCCAGCGGGTCCGTCATGCCCAGCAAGTCGATGGTTTCCCCGCTATCTTCGTAAACGAAAGCGCCACGCTGGGCGGCGATGTCGGCCAGCTTGTCGCGAATAACCTTGCCGTTGCTGATGCGCACCCCGGTGATGCCGTGACGCAGGGCGCCCATGGCCAGGCCGGGGTCGTCACCGCAATCGAGCACCGCCTGATGGCGGGCTTGGGGGTGACGGGCGGCGGCGGCGGCGATCATGTCGCGAAACACCGTGGCCCCGACGTAGGCGGCGGCGCCGGGCGCGCTCAGTAACGTCACCTGGCGGTCGGTTTGTTCCGCCGCCGCCAACGCCGCCGTGGCGTGATCCAGGGAATGAATGATGATTGTGTTGCTCATGGGGGTAGAAATAGAGGTGTTGCCTGAAAATTCCAAGGGCCGGATGATGTGTTGAGAGTCAATTATTGTTGCCGGTTTCGTTTTTAGCGCACATTTTTTCGGATGACTTTCACCTGATCCAATTGACGCGCCCTCCAGAATGTTACTACTTTAGGGCAAAGCTGGCCAACGGAGGCGAAATACTCCAGGGGAGCCGGTCCAAGGCAATACAAACAGGGTCTTAAATAAAAGGGAGGAATTTTGTTATGATAGCTATGTCTTTTCGCCGTGGTGTGGCCACGGTCTGCGGCGCATTAGCCGCAATTGTCCTGATGGCCGGTACGCCGGTCGCCGCCGAGGAATGCCCGCGCGGTAGCCTGGATAAGCGTTTTTGTGATCGCGATGGCGACCTGACGGCGGATACGCCGACCGATGTCAGCAAGCAAATTGATCCTTCGACGCTGGTTTTCGCTTATACGCCCGTCGAAGACCCTGCCGTCTACAAGGAAGCCTGGTCGGATTTCCTGACCCACATGGAAAAAGTCACCGGCAAAAAAGTGCAGTTCTTCCCGGTGCAATCCAACGCCGCTCAGATCGAAGCCATGCGGTCGGGTCGCTTGCATGTGGCCGGCTTTAACACGGGTTCCAACCCGCTGGCGGTCAACTGCGCCGGTTTCCGGTCGTTCACTATTATGGCCAGTAAAGACGGTCACTTCGGATACGAGATGGAAATCATCACCTATCCGGGCAGCGGCATCAACACGGTGGAAGACATCAAGGGCAAGACCTTGGCCTTTACCTCGCCGACTTCTAATTCCGGTTTCAAGGCGCCGTCGGCGATTCTGAAAGCCGATTTCAACATGATCAAGGATCGTGATTTCACGCCAGCCTTTTCCGGCAAGCATGACAATTCGATTCTGGGCGTCGCCAACAAGGATTATCCGGCGGCTTCCATCGCCAATTCGGTCAAGACCCGGATGATCAAGCGCAACGTCATCAAGGCTGATCAGGTCAAGACGATTTACAAGTCGCAGACCTTCCCGACCACCGGCTTCGGCATGGTTTACAACCTGAAACCGGCATTGCAGGAAAAAATCAAGAAAGCCTTCTTCTCCTTCAAGTGGGATAAACCCGACGGAACGCCGTCGTCGCTGAAGGTTGAATTTGGCAAGTCCAATGAAGGCATGTTCCTGCCGATTACCTATAAGTCACACTGGGACGTTATTCGCAAAATCGACAAGGCGAACGGCGTTTCCTACGCTTGTAAGTAACCTGGAAAAATCAAAATCAACGGATCCGGACCACCTCGTGACGGGGTGGTCCGGTAACCCGGGACCGTAGGGGGCTCAATGCTGCGTCTGGACGCCTTGACCAAACAATACAAAACCGGGGATCAGGCGCTGAAAGGCGTTACTTTCGAAGTTCCCAAGGGGCAGGTGCTGGCGCTGATCGGGCCATCGGGGGCCGGTAAAAGCACCCTGATCCGCTGTATCAACCGGCTGGTCGAACCGACCTCGGGCAAGGTCTGGCTAAGCGACAAGGAACTGACCAATTTGGGGACGGGCGCGCTGCGCCGGGCGCGTCGCCGCATGGGCATGATTTTTCAGGAATACGCCCTGGTTGAACGACTGACGGTCATGGAAAACGTGCTGTCCGGTCGTTTGGGTTACGTCGGCTTCTGGGCCAGCTATTTCCGTAAATTTCCGCAAAGCGATATCGACGAGGCCTTTCGGCTGCTGGATCGGGTCGGGCTTGCCGATATGGTCGATAAACGGGCCGATGAGCTTTCGGGCGGCCAACGCCAGCGGGTCGGTATTGCGCGGGCGCTGGTTCAAGACCCGGAAATTTTGCTGGTCGATGAACCGACCGCCAGTTTGGATCCGAAAACCTCGCGCCAGATCATGCGCTTGGTTTGCGAACTGTGCGAAGAACGGCAACTGGCCGCAATTATCAATATTCATGACGTCGCCCTGGCCCAGATGTTCGTGCAGCGGATTATTGGTCTGCAACTGGGCGCGGTGGTTTACGACGGCCCGCCGGAAGGCCTGACACCAGATGTGCTGACCCAGATTTATGGCGAGGAAGACTGGGAGGCGACCATCCGCAAGGTCGAAGACGAAGACGATGATGAAGAAATGGCGGAACTGACGTGACCACCGCGCCCCGGACCTGGAAGAAAAAACCCACGGTCGAAAGCGCGCGCATGCGCTGGTTTCTAGGGCTCGGCTCGGCAATTTACCTGTCCATGGCGATCGGCTCGCTGGAAGTTAACTGGTCGCGGGTTTACGAAGGCCTGGATCGGGGCTGGGTGTTCGTACTGGCCTTTGCCTCGCCGGATTTTGTCTATCGTTGGGACAATATTGTCGAAGGTATGGCGGAAAGCCTGGTTATGACGGTGGCGTCGACGGTCATCGGTATCCTGCTCTCTGTGCCCTTCGGCCTGGGCGCGGCGCGCAACATTGCGCCCATGCCCGTGTATTTGTTTTGTCGCGGTTTCATCGCCGTGTCGCGCTCACTTCCGGAAATCATCGTCGCGATTTTCATGGTCGCGATTTTCGGCTTCGGACCCTTCGCCGGTTTCATAACGCTGACGTTTGCGACCATCGGTTTCCTGGCCAAGCTGCTCGCCGAAGACATCGAAGACAGCTCGCCGGTGCAGCTGGAAGCGGTGCGCGCGACGGGCGCCAGTTGGAGCCAGTTGATGAACTATGGTGTTCAGCCACAAGTCATGCCGCGCCTGATCGGCTTGTCGCTCTACCGATTTGATATAAATTTTCGCGAATCGGCGATTCTCGGCCTGGTCGGAGCCGGCGGTATCGGGGCGACGCTGAACACGTCGTTTGACCGCTACGATTTCGATACCACGGCGGCCATCCTCATTCTTATTATCGCAATCGTCATGTTCGTCGAGTATTCCTCGGGCGTGATTCGCGCGAGGTTGCAATAATGGCGGTCAGCGAAATCGATGGATTGAAACTTTGGCAGCGGCGGGATCGCAACAAGCAACTATCCATCTGGTTCGGTTGGCTGTGCGGTGTGGCGCTGTTCATGTTTTGCTGGAAAGTTATTTCCGACGCGACAACCTGGTACTTCGTGGAAGATGCACCGCGTATCGTTGCCGACATTTCTTCGCGTATGTGGCCGCCCAGGTTTTCCTATATGAACGAGTTGTGGAAGCCGATCTGGGACACCATCAACATTGCCTCGCTCGGCACCTTGATCGCCTTTACGATAGCTGTGCCGGTTGCCTTTCTGGCGGCCAATAACACGACGCCCAGCAAGATATTTGTCCGGCCCATCGCGTTGCTGATCATCGTTTCGTCGCGTTCGATCAATTCGTTGATCTGGGCTTTGCTGCTGGTCTCCATCGTCGGGCCAGGACTGTTCGCCGGCACAATCGCCATCGGCCTGCGCTCGATCGGTTTTATCGCAAAGCTGCTTTACGAAGCCATCGAAGAAATCGACCAGAACCAGGTCGAGGCCATCACCGCCACGGGTGCCAGCAAGGGGCAGGTTTTTGCCTACGGTATTGTTCCGCAAATTCTACCGGCTCTGGCCGGAATCCTGGTGTTTCGTTGGGATATCAATATCCGGGAATCCGCCGTATTAGGCCTGGTCGGGGCCGGCGGCATCGGGCTTCAATTGAGTGCGTCGCTCAACATTCTGGCCTGGCCCCAGGTGTTGATGATTGTTCTCGTCATCCTGACGACCGTGATTTTCAGCGAATGGGTCTCGGCGAAGGTCCGCCACGGGATTATTTAAGCAACAAATCGGCCAGTTCGGCGAACCCCGCACCGCCGCGGCCCTTGGTGATATAGGCCGGGTCGGCTTCCATGCGACCCTTGAAGTCAGCCACGTTGGCGACCCCGACGGCCAGCGGGAAATGGGCGAACATGGGGGCGTCGTTGGGTGAATCACCGACGAAGGTGAAGTGGCCTTTTTCGGCGTCCAGATCCACATCGAAGCATTCCGCCATCAGGATCCGGGTCATGGTCAGTTTGTCGTAGGTTCCGAACCAGCCGTTGACGTGAATGGATGAAACTTTGGCCGTCGCCCCGGCGGCTTCAAAAATATCGACGATCCTGTCGATGTCACTTTGGGGAAGGGCGGGGACGTCTTCGCAAAAATCGATGGCCAGGTCGGCTTCCCGGTAATATTGGTCCGATGCGACCCCGGCGCCCGGCACGGCGGCCAGAATTTCATGGCGCACGGTATCCAGTTTCTCTCTGCCCATCCGTCGTTCCTCATCGGACTGCAAAAAGCGGCGGATCATTTTTTTGGCGGCCCGGTCATAGCGAAAATAGAACGCGCCATTTTCGCCAACCACGCCATCGACCGGCCACATGCGGGCGATATGGTCACACCATCCGGCGGGGCGGCCGGTGATGGGAATCATCAGCAACCCGGCCTGTTGCAGGCGCTCCATAGCGGTATAGGCGGCGGCAGTCAGGCTGCCGTCACTGGTCAAGGTGTCGTCGATGTCGCTAAAGACACCCTTCAGGGTGCGGCGGCTTTCGGACGGGAATGAGGCGATGGGTTGCATGGCGGAAAGCCTAATCGTCCGAACCCGAACAGGCAAAAGAAAAGGGCGAGACCGTTAGGTCTCACCCTTTTCTTTCTTAACCTTTAAATTTTACTTGGCCTTCATCATGGCCACGGCAGTGTCGGACATGCGGTTGGAGAAACCCCATTCGTTGTCGTACCACGTCAATATGCGTATGAAATCGCCGCCCATGACCTTGGTTTCCGGGGCCGCGAAGTAGGAACTGAACGACGAGTGGTTGAAGTCGGTCGAGACCAGCGGCAATTCGGTGTAGCCCAGAATACCCTTGAGGCGGGCCGACTGGCTGGCCTTCTTGAGGGCGGCGTTGATCTTGGCGACCGTGGTCTTCTTTTTTGAAGTGAAGCACAGATCGACCACCGAGACGTTGGGTGTCGGCACCCGCATGGCGACGCCATCGAGCTTGCCGTCCAGTTCCGGCAGCACCAGGCCGACGGCCTTGGCGGCACCGGTCGATGCCGGGATGATGTTCAGCGAGGCGGCGCGCGCCCGACCCAAATCGGAATGCAGGGTGTCGACCGTGCGCTGATCACCGGTGAAGGAATGTACCGTGGTCATGAAGCCTTTTTCGATGCCCACCAGTTTGTTCAGGATGTTGGCGACGGGGGCCAGGCAGTTGGTGGTGCACGAGGCGTTGGAGACGACCTGATGTTTGGCCTTCAGTTTATGATCGTTGACGCCGTAAACGACGGTCAGGTCGGCGCCCGATGCGGGGGCCGAAACCAGGACCTTCTTGGCCCCGGCGGCCAGGTGGACGGAAGCTTTTTCCTTGGAGGCGAAAATCCCGGTGCATTCATAGACGATATCAACCTTCAGCTTTTTCCACGGCAGATTGGCGGGGTCGCGTTCGGCGAAGACCTGGATTGGGCCGTTACCGACGTCCATGGAACTGCCCGAAACGATAACGTCGGCCGGCAGCACGCCGTGCACCGAATCGTACTTTAACAAGTGGGCATTGGCTTCGACCGATCCTAAGTCGTTGATGGCGACAACCTTGATGTCCTTGCGGCCCGATTCGACAAGAGCCCGAAATGTCAGACGACCGATTCGGCCAAATCCGTTAATTGCTACGCGTACGACCATGTTAATCCTCCCTTGACCGTCACCGGTCCTGATAAATGCAAATAAAAGTGGCCGTCCCCTAAGTTGGCAGCCCCCGGTGCAGTAACGACAGTTCCTATCATGATTTCCCGGCCATCCGTAACACCCCGGTGGGGGGCGCAAGCTCACCCTATTGGGTGGGTGCCTACCCGTATGGTTCGTGATGACGCCGAACGCCGACAAGCCGCAACATTGAACGGATGGGCACGCCCGTCAATGGCAATTTTGTCCCAATTGTCACGGTTTGTTGGACGCGACCGCCCGGACCAGTGGAATGGGTTGTTGACGGCGCGAAGGGGGCGGGCATATTCTTGCAAGCACTACAGGCTGTTATGGGGCTCTTTTCAGGGGCTGCATGATATTCGTTCCCGCACAGTCAATCCACCTTGGTATTTTTATGAACGCCACCGGCAAGCAGAATATTTCCAAGGCATCGCACGTTGATCGCGCTCGGGAAAGGCTGGAAAATGCGGTCGTGCGGCTCGATCAGGCGATAAAAAATATGCCGGAATCGTCGTCCGGCTCTGGTTCCCAAGAGCAAACCGGGGAAATCGCCGCGCTGAAGGCCGAAAACGCCAAATTGCAGGAAACCAGTCGTACCGTTTCGGGACGGCTGGATCAGACCATCGGAAAATTAAAAGCCGTCTTGGAAAGCTAGGGGATACATGGCCCAGGTTTCGGTCACCATAAACGAACGCAAATACCAGATTACCTGCGAAGACGGCCAAGAGGCACATCTGACCCGGCTGGGCAATTATGTCGACAAACGCCTGGGCGAACTGGTCGCTGCGGTCGGTCAGGTCGGCGACGCCCAGTTGCTGGTGATGGTCGCCCTGTTGGTCACCGATGAGCTGTCGGATTTATATGCCGAAATGGAAGTGATCAAGTCCGACGAAGGTGCTGCGGCCCGGATGGATGCCGAAGAGAGCCTCTCCAAAGGCATCGAGCAACTGGCCGAACGCATCGAGAAAATTGCCGATAACCTCGAAGGGGCATAGAGCGACGATCAATTCATCAGCATTTAAACAGATACGTTTAAATGCTGATTGATCTAGACGTGAGCCCAAATCATCCCTAGATAAGAGATAGGAACGGTGGCTGCGGATATCGTCAGACCATGACATCCCTGGGGCCAATATCCACCTCTCGGGAGCTGTCTCTGCCAGACTCGTGGGTCTGGCATGCGGTGCCCACCTGCAACTGCAGGCCACGGAGGATTAACGGGCAACGACCCCGCGGCGCCGTTCCGCTTTTTTAGCTATCGAAACATTCCCCACCAATGAACCTGCCCGACCGCAAAGCCGAATTCAGACTTGAAGCGCGGCAGCGTCGCCGGGTGACGCACGGCGACACCGCAAGGGCTGCGGCCCACGGCGTGGTCGCCCCTGGTTTGGCGGCCGTCGCCGATATCTGGCGGCAACCGCCGGGCATCGTCGCGGGGTACCTGGCAGTCGGATCAGAACTCGATGTCGGACCGCTGATGACGGCACTGGTGGCTCACGGATGGTCGCTGGCTCTGCCGGTGGTCGTGGCGCCCGAAACACCCCTGGTATTTCGCCGCTGGCAGCCGGGTGATGCCATGAGCGAAGGCTCCTTTGGTATCGCCCAGCCCGGTGACGACGCCGAAGACATCCGGCCCCATGTGGTGCTGGCGCCCTTGCTGGCCTTTGATGAGGACGGCTACCGTTTGGGCCAGGGCGGCGGTTTTTATGACCGGACCCTGGAAAAGTGGCGGGCCGAAGGTCATTCGGTTACGGTCCTGGGCCTGGCGTTCGCGGCCCAGCGGGTCGATGCGGTTCCCCGCGATGACTTCGATCAGCGCCTAAATGGCATAATTACCGAAGATGGATATAAGGTTTACGGCACATGAAAATACTTTGTTGCGGCGATGTGGTCGGCAAAAGCGGTCGCCAGGTGATCGAAGACCACATCCCCGACCTGCGCCGCCGTCTTGGCCTGGACCTGGTTCTTATCAACGGTGAAAACGCCGCCCACGGATTCGGCATCACCGAAAAAATCTGCCAGTCCTTTTATGATGCCGGGGTCGATGTGATCACCACGGGCAATCATGTCTGGGATCAACGCGAAATCATGAATTACATCGACAGCGACCCGCGCCTGCTCAGGCCGCTGAATTATCCCAAGGGGACGCCGGGCAAGGGTAGCGCCGTTATCGAAACCGCGACGGGCCGCAAAGTGCTGGTCGTTCACCCCATGGGGCGGTTGTTCATGGAACCTCTCGATGACCCCTTTTTCGGGGTCGACAAGGCCTTGACGGATCACCAACTGGGCGACACGGTCGAAGCCATCGTCGTCGACATGCACGCCGACATCACCAGTGAAAAAATGGCCATGGGGCATTTTTGCGACGGCAGGGTATCGGTCGTCGTGGGCAGCCATTCCCATGTGCCGACCGCCGACCGTCAAATTTTGCCCGGCGGCACCGGCTATCAGACCGATATGGGCATGTGCGGCGATTATGATTCGGTGATCGGCATGATCAAGGAAACCGCCATCGCCCGCTTCACATCAAAAATGCCGACCGGCCGACTGGCCCCGGCGGAAGGCCCAGGAACGTTGTGCGGCGTGTTCATCGAAACCGACGACAAAACCGGCCTGGCCCGCCGCATCGAACCGGTACGCGTAGGTGGCCGGCTGGCGCAAACGGTGCCGGAAATTTAGCCGCTCTTGGTCCTTGGTATCCCCGCCCAAATCCTGCCATATTGCCCTGCTATTGCTTGGGACCGCGAAGATCTGATCTTTGGCGCCCAAATTTATGCTCCTTTTCGCAAGATATGGTATAAAGGCGCAATTGAACCCACTGGATTTTCCAACAAAAAACTGAACTGAGATCATGGCAGGCCATTCCAAATTCAAGAACATCATGCATCGCAAGGGCGCCCAAGACGCGAAGCGCGCCAAAGTTTTTGCAAAACACATCCGCGAGTTGACGGTCGCCGCCAAGATCGGCATGCCGGACCCGGACATGAATCCGCGCCTGCGCACCGCCATTGTGGCGGCCAAGGCGGTCAACATGCCCAAGGAGAATATGGAACGCGCCATCAAGAAGGGCGCGGGCGGCGGTGATGACACCAATTTCGAAGAAGTCCGTTACGAAGGCTATGGGCCGGGCGGCGTCGCCGTTATCGTCGAGACCCTGACCGACAATCGCAACCGCACGGCATCGGATATTCGCACCGTGTTTAATAAGCTTGGCGGCAATCTGGGCGAAACCGGCAGTGTCGGGTTCATGTTTGACCGGGTCGGCCTGATCGAATATCCCGCCGCCGCCGCCGATGCCGATACGATGTTTGAAGCGGCCCTTGAAGCCGGCGCCAGCGATGTCGAAACCACCGACGACGGCCATGAAATTATCTGCGCGGCCGATGACCTGGGCGCCGTGCGAGATGCGCTGGAAATCCAGTTTGGTGATCCCGATGCGGCGCGGCTGGATTGGAAACCGCAAACGACGACCGAAGTCGATGAAGGCACGGCTGAAATCCTGTTTAGATTCCTCGATGCGCTGGACGACAATGACGATGTCCAGCGGGTCGCCGCCAACTTCGATATTTCCGATGAAATCATGGAGCGTTTGAGCGCTTGAAACTTTTGACAAATGGCCGATTGAAATGAGATTGCTCGGACTGGACCCGGGGCTGCGCCACACCGGTTGGGGTGTTATCGAAAGCGATGGCTACCGTCTAAGCCACGTCGCCAACGGTGTTGTTTCCGTCGATGTCGCACTGTCGCTGGCCGAACGCCTGGCCAAGCTGCATGAAGGCCTGGTGGCGGTGATCGAACGCTACAAACCTTGCGAAGCGGCGGTCGAAGAAACCTTCGTTAACCGCAACGCGGCATCGACCCTGAAACTGGGTCAGGCCCGTGGCATCGCCCTGCTGGCGCCGGCCCAGGCCGGAATCCTGGTCGCCGAATACACCCCCAACATGGTCAAGAAATCAGTGGTCGGGGCCGGTCACGCCGCTAAGGAACAAATCCAGATGATGGTCGCGACCCTGCTGCCCGGTGTCGAACTGGCCGGGGCCGACGCCGCCGATGCCCTGGCCGTCGCCATCTGCCACGCCCATCACCGGCAAACCGCCGCCTATCTGGAAGCCGCCCGCGCATGATCGCCAAACTGACCGGAATCATCGATTCGACCGGCGACGACTGGGCGGTGATCGATGTCTCGGGTGTCGGTTATCTCATTTATTGTTCGGCCCGTACGCTGGGGCGATTAGGCGTCGGGGAAGCGGCATCGCTGGTTATCGAGACCCATGTCCGTGAAGACCATATCCATCTGTACGGTTTTTTAGAGCCCGCCGAACGAACCTGGTTTCGGCTGTTAACAACGGTGCAGGGCGTCGGGGCCAAGGTGGCGCTGGGCATCCTGTCAGCCTTAAGTGGCGATGAACTGATCCAGGCCATCGCCGCCGGCGATAAGGCGACAATTACCCGGGCGCCGGGTGTGGGGCCAAAACTGGCGGTCCGTTTGCTAACGGAATTGAAAGACAAGGTCGCCAATATGGCGCTGGGACCGGTGGCCATGAAGGCCGGCGGTGTGCCGTCCCTGGACCCTTCGGGTGTCGTCGGGGAAGCGGTCTCGGCCCTGGTTAACCTGGGGTACAGCGCGTCTGACGCGCTTGGTGCGGTGTCCCGCGCCGCCGCCAGATTGGAAGACGAGCCAGCCCTGGCCGAATTGATCCGCGCCGGGCTGTCTGAATTGATGCCGAAGACAATGGATCACGGGATACACGGTTGATGAGCGAAGAACGGGTCATAGCCCCGCAAGATGTAGGCGACGATACGGTAGAACCCGGATTGCGTCCGCGCACGCTCGATGATTTTGTCGGCCAGCGACAAGTCCGCGAAAACCTGTCGGTGTTCGTCAAGGCCGCGCGCGCGCGCAGCGAAGCGCTGGATCATGTCCTGTTCTATGGGCCGCCGGGCCTGGGCAAGACGACGCTGGCCCAAATTGCCGCCAACGAATTGGGTGTCGGCTTTCGCGCCACGTCCGGGCCGGTTATCGCCAAGGCCGGTGATTTGGCGGCGATCCTGACCAATTTACAGCCGCGCGATGTGCTGTTTATCGACGAAATCCACCGCCTGAATCCGGTGGTCGAGGAAATTCTCTATCCGGCCATGGAAGATTTCCAGCTTGATTTGATCATCGGCGAAGGCCCGGCGGCGCGTTCGGTGCGCATCGACCTGCCGAAGTTTACCCTGATTGGGGCGACCACGCGGTCGGGGCTGTTGACGACACCGCTGCGCGAACGTTTCGGAATACCCTTGCGGGTGGTGTTTTACGAAGTCGATGAATTGCAAAGTATCGTTTCCCGGGGGGCGCGCCTGTTGGGATTGAACTTAACGCCTGACGGCGCCGTCGAAATCGCCCGCCGGGCGCGCGGCACGCCACGGGTCGCCGGTCGACTGTTGCGCCGGGTGCGGGATTTCGCCCTTGTCGATGGGGCGCTGGAAGTCACCAAAAAAATCGCCGATGCGGCGCTGAACCGGTTGGAAGTCGATGCCGCCGGGCTCGATGCCATGGACCGCCGCTACCTGAACTGCATCGCCGAAAATTATGGCGGCGGCCCGGTCGGGGTCGAAACCATGGCGGCGGCCTTGTCGGAACAGCGCGACACCATCGAAGAAGTCATCGAACCCTACCTGATCCAGCAGGGCCTGTTGATGCGCACGCCACGGGGCCGGGCGTTGACGTCCCGGGCCTATGGCCATTTAGGCCTGGTTCCGCCGCCGCGCGCGGCGCAGTTGGAACTGGTCGCGGAGGCCGCCGATGAATAATTCACAAGCCGTACACGTTTTGCCGCTGCGGGTTTATTACGAAGACACCGACGCCGCTGGCATCGTCTATTACGCCAATTATCTTAAATTCGCCGAACGGGGGCGCAGTGAATTGATGCGCGACTTAGGCGTAGAAAGCAAAAACCTGATCGCCGATCATGGCGTCCATCTGGTTGTCAGGAATTGCAATATTGATTACTTCAAGCCGGCCAACCTGGATGATCAAATCGAAGTTCATACCCGGGTGGTTAAGGTCGGCGGGGCCTCTATGCAAGGCGACCAGAGAGTCATGCGGGGGGCCGAAGAACTGGTCCGGATTAACATCTTGATCGCGTGTTATGGCGACAACGGAAAGACCGCCCGGATGCCGGGTGAACTGCGCTCTAAACTCAAAAAATTAGTCACAACAGAAGAGTAAACGATGGAAAATACAGTCATTGATGCGGTCACGCTCGGGGGATCTGTGGCCGATATGGATTTTTCGATATGGTCGCTGTTTTTGCGCGCCGACCTGATCGTCAAGGCGGTCATTGTTTTGTTGTTGATGGCCTCGATCTGGTGCTGGGCGATTATCGTCGAAAAGATTATCTCCTTGCGCAAGCTTAACGCCGGGGCGGCCGAATTCGAACAATCCTTCTGGTCGGGAATTTCGCTGGACGATTTGTACAACCGCACCGGATCAAATCCGTCGGACCCCATGACGGCGGTTTTCATCGCCGCCATGCGGGAATGGAAACGCTCGCCGGACCGTGGCGGCAATGGCGATCACGTCGCCAGGGTGGGCCTGAGTGAACGAATCGAAAGGGTCATGCAGATAACCTTGTCGCGGGAAATGAATTTCGTGGAACGCTATATGACGTTCCTGGCGACGACTGGATCGACGGCACCGTTTGTCGGCCTGTTCGGCACTGTGTGGGGAATCATGAACAGTTTCCAGTCCATCGCCCTATCCAAGAACACGTCGCTGGCCGTGGTCGCGCCGGGCATTGCCGAGGCCTTGTTCGCCACGGCGCTGGGCTTGTTGGCGGCGATCCCCGCAGTGGTCGCCTATAACAAGTTGAGCCGGGATCTTGACCGATACGCCGGTCGGCTCGACAGTTTCGCCGGTGAATTTTCGGCCATCCTGTCGCGCCAGCTGGACGAACGCAGCCTGCAGGAGAAGAAGTAGCCATGGCGTCATTGATGCAACGGGCATCGGGCCGGGCGCTGCTTAGAAATCGCACCCGAAACCGCCCCATGAGCGAAATCAACGTCACGCCGATGGTCGATGTGATGCTGGTGCTGCTGGTCATCTTCATGGTGACCGCGCCGTTGCTGACCGTCGGGGTCACCGTCGATTTACCGAAAACCAAAGCCGCCGCCATTCCCGGCGAGGATGAACCGCTGGCGGTTTCCATCGATTCCCAGGGACGCATTTTCCTGCAAGATACGGAAATGGAACTCGAAGTCCTGGTCCCCCGCCTGCTGGCGATCACCGGCAACAACCCCGATGTGCGAATCTTCGTGCGCGGCGATAAAAATATTGAATACGGCCGGGTGATGCAGGTTATGGGGACGGTCAATGCCGCCGGGTTCCGCAAGGTGGCGCTAATTACCGAACGCCTGCCGCGGCCGAAGAAAAAGGGAACGAAGTAACGTCATGCGTAGCGGTCTCGGTGCATCTGTTCTGCTCCATATGCTGGTCGTCGTTATCGGCTATTTTGGGTTGCCCGCACTTAGCCGTGACGTGATGATGGAAACTCCGGTGATGGTCGAAATCGTCATGGTTTCCGATCGCACCAATGCGCCGGCCCCGGAAGTAAAGAAAAAATCCAAACCGTCGCCTGAAAAAAAGGCCGAACCGAAACCCGAACCTAAAAAAGCGCCTCCTAAAAAACAGGCCAAGGCCGAACCGGTGGCCCCGCCACCACCGCCACCGGCGCCCGAACCGGAACCCGAAGTGGCCATTGTGGCGCCCGTTCCCGAACCCAAGCCCAAGGCCAAAGTCAAACCCGAACCCAAGCCCGAACCGAAGCCGAAAGCGCCGGAAAAACCGCGAAGTTCGAAAGTTCTGACCCAGGCCCGGCCAGCGAAAAAACCGAAGCCGCCAAAACCGGTGGACGCCTTCGCCTCGGTCCTTAAAACGGTCGAGCAACTTACGGCACAGCCCCAGGTGGCGGAAAAACCGAAGGAAGAAGAAAAGAAGAAGAAAGAAAAGCCCAAGGATTCTTTTAGCGATCAGATCGCCAAGGCCCTGGTCTCGAAAAAACGCAGCTTCGATAATACCAGCCCCGTATCGATCAGCGAGATCGACCTGGTGCGCCAGCAAATCGGGCAATGCTGGAGCCTGCCCGCCGGGGCCAAGGGCGCCGAAAACATTAACATTGAAATCGCCGTCAACATGAACACCGATGGCACCGTGCGCGACGCGCGGGTCAACACCAAAGGCCTTGATGCCGACCCGTTCTTGCGCACAATGGCGGAAAGCGCCTTGCGTGCGGTCTTGAACAAACGCTGCCAACCGTTCAAGTTGCCCCGCGATAAATATGATCGCTGGAGAACCATGACATTGATATTTAATCCCAGGGAGATGTTCGGAGGATGACGATTAGTAACATGTCACCGATTAGAAAATTTGGCGCACCGGCGCTTGCCGCCGCCATGCTGATACTTTTCCTTGCTCCGGCCATGGCCGAACTGCGCATCGATATTACCCGCGGCACGGTCGAACCGACACCCATCGCGATTACCAACTTTCAGGGCGACACACCGAAAACGAAAGAATATGGCCAGGGGATCGCCCGGGTTATTTCCGCCGACCTGGAACGTTCCGGCTTGTTCCGGCCGCTTGACGAACGCGCTTTTATTCAAAAAGAGGGGGCACTTGCCGCCTTGCCCAGGTTCGGTGACTGGCGGGTGATTAATGCCCAGGCGCTGGTCCAAGGGCGGACGGAAATTGTCGCTGATGGCCGGTTGCGTGTCGAATTTCGCCTGTGGGACGTGTTCGCCGAAAAACAGATGGTCGGCCTGGCCTATTTTACCGTGCCCGGCAACTGGCGGCGCGTCGCCCATATCGTCGCCGATGCCATCTACAAGCGGATAACCGGTGAAAGCGGCTATTTCGATACCCGCATTGTCTACATCGCCGAAACCGGGGCCAAGAATGCGCGCATAAAACGGCTGGCGATCATGGATCAGGATGGCGAAAATCACGAATTTCTGACCGATGGCAGTTCGCTGGTACTGACGCCGCGCTTTTCCCCGAAATTGCAGGAAATCACTTATCTGTCTTATTACGGAAATTTGCCCCGGGTTTATATTTTCGATATTGATTCCGGCAAGCAGGAAGTCCTCGGCGAATTTCCCGGAATGACTTTCGCACCGCGGTTTTCGCCCGACGGAAAATCGATCATCATGTCCATGGCCAAGGATGGCAACTCGGAAATCTATACAATGGATTTGCGCACCCGGGTGGCCAAGCGATTGACCAACCATTCGGGCATCGACACCTCGCCCAGTTATTCACCCGACGGCAGCCAAGTTACCTTTAACTCCGACCGCGGGGGCAACCAGCAACTGTACGTGATGGATTCCAGTGGCCGGAATGTGAAGCGAATCAGTCATGGAAAAGGGCGGTATGCGACGCCTGTGTGGTCGCCGCGCGGCGACCTGGTGGCCTTCACCAAATTTACCGGCGGACGATTTTTTATCGGCGTCATGCGACCGGACGGCAGCGGCGAACGTTTGCTCGCCGAAGACTTCCTGGTCGAGGCTCCGACCTGGGCACCCAATGGCCGGGTATTGATGTTTTATCGGCAGGAACCCTCGAATGATGACGGCAGTGGCGGGCGCTCGCGCCTGTATTCTATCGACCTGACCGGCCAGAATGAACGGCAGGTCATCACGCCTCTGGATGCTTCTGACCCGGCCTGGTCGCCCTTGATTCCTTAGGCGTCTGATCGTAGTATTGGTGCATTCCAATGAAAGTTATAAAGAAAAACCTTGGAATTGCTGATTTTACTCTTTAAGACAAAGAGTTAGTGTATTAAATATCAATTTGTACGCCGCTGAAGCAGGTGTTGTTTGCTGTCAGGTGGTGTCGTCATGAACAAAAACTCCGGCGAGGGAGAATTTATATGCGTTTCAAGATTTTAAGCCTTTTTGCGGCGGTTCTTATGGTTGCTGCTTGTGAAACCGCACCAGAAGGAAGTGCTTCCGCCGGGGGCGACGGTGGCGTCAACGCAACCGGAACGTATCCCACCAAGGATGCTATGGTGAAAGAAGCTGGCACGATGATGGGCACCCAGGAAGACCTGGTGGTCAACGTCGGCGACCGTGTCTTCTTCGCGTTCGACAAATACAGCCTGCAGTCCGAAGCCCGTAGCATTCTCGAAAAACAGGCCGTGTGGTTGAAGAAATATCCGCAGCTTTCGATCACCATCGAAGGTCATGCCGACGAGCGCGGCACGCGCGAGTACAACCTGGCGCTCGGCGAACGCCGGGCTAATTCGACCAAAGATTATCTGGTCGCCTTGGGTGTTCCCGCAAGTCGCATCCGGACCATTTCCTACGGTAAGGAACGCCCGGTCGCCTTGGGTTCAAACGAAGCCGCATGGGCTCAGAACCGCCGTTCGGTTACCATGGTTCGCGGTGCTGCCAGCTAATCGGTCGTACTCGTTCATAGAATCAAATAAGGCGCTTGTCATTTTGGCAGGCGCCTTATTTATTTCCGGCCCTAATTTCGCCAAAAATGCCGGTCATAGTGGTTAATTCGACGCACCGTAGTGAAATGATGGCAATGATTAATAAACCGAGAGTATCTGTAATTGGCCGGAATATTCTGGCAGTCGGCCTGCTGGGCCTGATCTTTTCTATGGCCGAGCCCTCGTTGGCTGCGGCCCAAAGCACGGACCTGCAGCCGGTGCTTGATCGTGTGCAAAGACTGGAACGCGATATTCGCACCCTTAACGTTCAGCTTTCCCGCAAAGGTGCCGGCACGGGCGCCGGAACGCCGGCGCTGGTTTCAGGGGGACCGCCCACCACCGGTACCGGCCTCGCCGGCCTGGCCCGCATCGATGCCCGGCTTGGCGAGTTGGAAGAAGAACTGCGTGCCGGCACAGGCAAAGTCGAAAACATGACTTTCCAGCTGCAGCAAATAAATCAGCGGCTGGAAAAACTGATCGCCGATGTTGATTATCGGCTTAGCGCGCTGGAAAGCGGTGGCGGGGCAGCGTCATCGCGCGTGAATGCCGCGACAACGCCGACGGGCGTGCAGCAGGTCGTTCCCGGCGCATCGCCTGCGGGCGTTCTGGGGACTTTAACGGGATCGGACCTGGGCGCCACGCCGCCTGCCACCGGGACGGTCGCCGCGGTCACCGTGCAACCGGCAGCGGCGGTAAATCAGGAACCGGCGAAATCCCAGTCTGTGTTACCGCCGAGTGGACCCAAGGAGCGCTATTCCTACGCCTTTTCATTATTGCAAAAGGCCGAATATGACCGGGCCGAGGCGGCGTTTTTTGAATTCATCGAACTGTACGGCGAAGAACCGCTGGCTGGCAACGCGCGTTACTGGCTGGGCGAGACGTATTATGTTCGCGGCCGATACGTCAAGGCGGCAGAAATTTTCCTCGCCGCTTACCAGGCGGATTCGAAAGGCGCGAAGGCTCCCGACACTCTTTTGAAACTGGGTATGTCGCTGGGCAACCTGGACAAGAAAGTCCAGGCCTGCGCCAGTTTCGATAAGCTGGTGGCCGATTTCCCCAAGGCCTCGCCGGTCGTCCTCAACAAGGTTAAATCCGAGCGGCAGAAAAACGGCTGCAAGTAGGTCCGGCGATGGGCATTACAATTCAGGACGCCGCCGATTTCGCCCAGCGCATGGCGGCATTGGGGCCGTTTGAAAAGTCTCCCCACATGGCGGTCGCCGTTTCCGGCGGTGCCGACAGTATGGCGCTGGCGCTGCTGGCCGACCGCTGGGCGCGGGACTTGGGCGGCCGGATCACGGCCTTGACCGTCGATCACGCCTTGCGGCAAGGATCGGCTGATGAAGCCCTGCAGGTGGGACGTTGGCTGGACGCGCGGGGCATCGATCATAACATCCTGACCTGGCGCGGCGACAAACCGGATGGTGGCGTGCAGGCGGCGGCCCGCCAGGCGCGTTACGGGCTGATGGCGGCGACCTGCCGCGAGGCGGGCATCCTGCATCTTTTGTGCGCCCATCACCTGGAAGACCAGGCCGAGACCTTCCTGCTGCGCCTGGGTCGGGCAAGCGGCATCGACGGACTGGCGGCCATGTCGCCGGTGCTGGAACGCGATGGCATCCGCTTGCTGCGGCCTCTGCTGCAAATGCCGAAGGACCGCTTGCGCGGAATTCTTAAGTCCGTGGGCCAGGACTGGGTCGAAGACCCGTCCAACGAAAACCCCGCCTTCGCCCGGATCCGTATCCGCAAATCCATGCCCGAACTGGCGGCGGCGGGTGTGTCGGCGGCGAACCTGGCCGGGACGGCGGCGCATATGGCCCATGCCCGGGTCGCCCTAGAGGCCACCGCGTCCGCCCTGCTGGGGTGCTGCGCTTTTGTTCACCCCAGCGGCTATATCGAATTCGACGGGCAGGCGTTGTTCGCGGCACCCGAAGAAATCTCCCTGCGCGCCCTGTCACGAGCCCTGATGTGCGTCGGCGGCGGCATTTATCCGTCGGCCCAACAAAAACTGGAAGTTCTTCACGAAAAAATGAAGACGCATCAGGGCCAGGCCGGTGGCTGGAAAGGCGCCACCCTGGGACGCTGCAATATCGCCCCGGGGCCGGCCAATTTATTCCGCATCATTCGGGAAATGAGAAACCTGCCCGCCCCCCGGGCCTTGCCGGTATCGGGCAATTTGTATTGGGACCGGCGCTTCGATGTTCATTTTCAGGCCCCCAGGCGAGAGCGGGACAATGCCGAAAACACATGGAATTATAAGGGCTTATCCATTGCCCCGCTGGGTCGTCAGGGGCTGTTGGATATCTGTTCCGATCATGCAGTACTGAGGACAGGATCCGTGCCAAAACCGGTGTTGTGGACGCTTCCTGCGGTGTTTGACGATCAGGGCGTAGTCCAGGTTCCGCACCTGAACTTTACCCGCCCGGCATGGCAAAACGGGTCGGTTGGGGTCGACCGGGCGGCCTTTTTCCCGCAGCAAAGCCTGTCCGGTGCCGGATTTGCCATTGCGGAATGAATTTACGGGCTTATCTCTTTCATGATACACGTCATGCCTTGTTTTTATTACTGATTGCCGTAGAGAACGCTCAACCTGGGCGCGCTCCGTCTGAAATCTAGGAAGGAATCGAACTTGAATTTCAACAGGAATATGGCTCTTTGGGTCATCATCGCGCTGTTGGTGTTTGCCTTGTTTAATATGTTTCAGGGAACATCGACCCAGCAGACCCAGCAGAACAGCCTGGCGTTTTCCGATTTTCTGACCTCGGTCGATAGTGGCGAAGTGCGAGACGTGATCATTCAGGGCAACAACATCGCCGGACATTACCGCGATGGCCGTAATTTCATTACCTATGCGCCCGATGATCCAAGCCTGATCGCGAAGCTGTCTTCGAAAGGCGTCAGGATCAGTGCCCGACCCTCGGACGACGGATCGCCGACCCTGTGGGGTGTCTTGATTTCCTGGTTCCCGATGTTGCTGTTGATCGGCGTCTGGATTTTCTTCATGCGCCAGATGCAAGGTGGCAGCGGCAAGGCCATGGGCTTCGGCAAGTCGAAGGCCCGCCTGCTGACCGAAACCGCCGGTCGGGTTACTTTTGATGACGTCGCCGGTGTCGATGAAGCCAAACAGGAAGTCGAAGAAGTCGTCGATTTCCTGAAAGATCCGCAAAAATTTCAACGCCTGGGCGGTAAAATCCCCAAGGGATGTTTGCTGATCGGCCCTCCGGGTACCGGCAAGACGCTGCTGGCCCGCGCCATCGCCGGCGAAGCCAACGTGCCGTTCTTTACCATTTCGGGTTCTGATTTCGTCGAAATGTTTGTCGGCGTCGGCGCGTCCCGCGTCCGCGACATGTTTGAACAGGGTAAGAAGAACGCGCCCTGCATCATATTTATCGATGAACTCGACGCCGTCGGTCGCCATCGTGGCGCCGGTCTTGGCGGCGGTAACGACGAACGCGAACAAACATTGAACCAGCTACTGGTGGAAATGGACGGTTTTGAATCGACCGAAGGCGTCATTCTTGTCGCCGCCACCAACCGCCCCGATGTTCTGGACCCGGCGTTGCTGCGCCCCGGTCGTTTTGACCGTCAGGTGGTTGTGCCCAACCCCGATATCCTGGGCCGCGAAAAAATCCTGAAAGTTCACATGCGCAAAGTGCCCCTGGGGCCGGATGTGGACCCCCGCGTTATCGCCCGTGGCACGCCCGGTTTTTCCGGCGCCGATCTTGCCAACCTGATCAACGAGGCGGCCCTGATGGCGGCCCGGACCTCCAAGCGCGTCGTTACCATGGCCGATTTTGAAAATGCCAAAGACAAGGTGATGATGGGTGCCGAACGCCGTTCCATGGTGATGACGGAAAAGGAAAAAACCTCGACCGCCGTCCACGAAGCCGGACACGCCATCGTCACTATGCACATGCCCGACGCAGATCCCCTGCACAAGGTGACGATCATTCCGCGCGGTCGCGCTCTGGGTGTCACCATGTCGCTGCCCGAACGCGACATGCTCAGCTATTCGAAAAACTGGTGCATTTCCAGGTTGGCCATCATGTTCGGTGGCCGGGTCGCCGAACAGGCCGTATACGGTATGGATTACCTGAACACCGGGGCCGGAAACGACATTCAGCAGGCCACCGACATGGCCCGGCGCATGGTTACCGAATGGGGCTTTTCCGATACACTGGGACCGCTGCGGTATTCGGAAAATGAAGAAGAAATATTCCTCGGCAGGTCAGTGACCCAGCACAAGAATGTTTCGGATTCTACCGCCGAACTGATCGATATTGAAATTCGCAAATTGGTTGAAGACGGCGAAAAAACCGCCTGGAAGATCATGACCGAACACCGCGATGAGCTCGATATCATTTCCAAGGCGCTGCTTGAATACGAAACCTTGTCTGGCGACGAGGTTAAGGCGTTGATGAACGGCGAGACCATTTCACGCCCGGATGCCGATGATACGCCGGCCAATGGTGGTCACAAATCATCGGTCCCCAGCAGCGGCAGTAAAAAACCCGGCGGCGATTTGGGCGGGGTGGAACCCCAGCCGGGCAGTTGAACCACAGATTTGCAGGACTAGTGGCGGATAAGCCGCTGGTTATGGGAATACTCAACGTCACGCCCGACAGCTTTTCTGATGGCGGCGATGCGCCCGATGGGCCAAGCGCTATCGCCCGTGGCCGTAAACTTGCCGCCGATGGTGCCGACATTATAGATATTGGCGGCGAATCGACCCGACCCGGCGCCGCGCCGGTTTCCATCGATGAAGAACTTTCCCGGGTTATTCCGGTGATCACGGCGTTGGCCGGCGATGGCCTGAACGTATCGATCGATACCCGTAACAGCGCGGTCATGGATGCCGCCATAGGCGCGGGCGCGAAAATCATCAACGATGTGACGGCGCTGGAAGGCGAAAATTCAATGAAGGTGGCGGCGGCCAGCGGGGCATCGGTGATCCTGATGCATATGCAGGGCGACCCCGGCACCATGCAGAATGATCCCAAATACACTGACGCGCCGCAAGATGTCCGCTCTTATCTGGCCGGGCGGATCAAGGCCTGCGAGGACGCCGGTATCAGCCGCCAGCGCATCGCCGTCGATCCCGGCATCGGTTTTGGCAAGAATCTGGACCACAATCTGCAAATCCTGAACCGACTGGATGAATTTGCCGATCTGGATTGCCCACTGGTCCTGGGGGTTTCGCGAAAAAGCTTTATCGGCCGCCTGTCGGGCGGCAGTGCGTCCAAAAATGCCAAAGACCGCCTGGGAGGGTCCCTGGCGGCGGCGCTAGCCGGGCTGGCCCGGGGAGCATCGATATTGCGCGTTCACGACGTCGCCCAGACCCGCCAGGCGGTGGATGTGTGGGTGGCTATCGAGGCTGGTTCGCCGGTTCTGCAACGAACTGAAAAGAAAATTTAATTCCCTTGTGGCCTGAACTGGCCTAAAAATCTTCACCCCTTTCTTCAGGTACGGATTATTCCATGACTAGAAAACTGTTCGGCACCGACGGTATTCGCGGCACTGCCAATCAGGGCGCGATGACGGCGGAAACGGCGCTGCGGGTCGGTATGGCGGCGGCGGCACAGTTTACCCGCGGCGATCATCGCCACCGGGTGGTCATCGGCAAGGATACGCGGCTGTCCGGTTATATGATCGAACCGGCGCTGACGGCGGGATTTATTTCCATGGGTATGGACGTGTTCCTGGTCGGCCCCATGCCGACCCCGGCGGTCGCCATGTTGACCCGTTCGTTACGGGCCGATCTGGGGGTCATGATTTCGGCCTCGCACAATCCGTTTCAGGATAACGGCATCAAGCTGTTCGGCCCCGATGGATTTAAGCTATCCGACGCGGTCGAGGCAGAAATCGAGGCCCGCATCGATGGCGACATGAGCACCGATCTGGCCGACCCGGCGCGCCTGGGCCGGGCCAAACGCCTGGATGATGCGAAAGGCCGCTATACCGAACACGTCAAACGCACCTTCCCCAAGGGATTAACTCTGGATGGCTTGAAGATTGTCGTCGATTGCGCCAACGGCGCCGCTTACAACGTCGCCCCGGAAGTCTTGTGGGAACTGGGCGCCAATGTGGTGCCCATTGGTGTCGAACCCGATGGCTACAATATCAACAAGGATTGCGGTTCGACCAATCCTGAAACGCTGGCGCAAACGGTGGTCGCCCATGGTGCCGATATTGGTATCGCGCTCGATGGCGACGCCGACCGGTTGCAGGTCGTCGACGAGAACGGCGGGCTGGTCGATGGCGATCAGCTGATGGCCCTGATCGCCACCAAATGGGCCGCCGACGGGCGGCTTACCGGCGGCGGCCTGGTCGCTACCGTTATGTCAAACCTGGGTCTGGAACATTATCTTGAAAGCAAGGGCCTAAACCTGGTGCGGACCCAGGTCGGCGACCGCTATGTGGTCGAACATATGCATGAACACGGCTTTAATATGGGTGGCGAGCAATCCGGCCACATCGTACTGGCCGATTACGGCAGCACCGGCGATGGCCTTGTGGCGGCGCTACAGGTGCTTGCCGTTGTGGTCGAAGAAGGCCGCACGGCCAGCCTGTCCTGCCGACCGTTCGAACCATTGCCGCAATTGCTGCGCAATGTCACCTACAATGGTGGCCAGCCGCTGGAAGACGAGACCGTGAAAAAAGCCATTGCGGCGGGCGAGAAGCGGCTGCAAGGCAAGGGTCGGCTGCTCATTCGCAAATCGGGTACCGAACCGCTTATTCGGGTCATGGCCGAAGGCGATGATGAAGGCCTGATCGCCGCCGTCGTCGGCGACATCATCAACGCCGTCGAACAAGCGGCGGGTTAATTTTTTTTCTCTTTGATCGATCTGACGAGAATTTCCAGCGAAACTATTTCAGCATCACCGGGGGCTGGCGTGCAGGGCTCGCCTACGCCGCCGCCGCCACTTGCATGTGGCGCAGATTTTTGAACGAAATCAGGCGCTGCGTTCCCTCGTCCCAAAGCGCCAGACGGATGCAGGACAGGCTTTCGCGAAGACCGATGCGGTTGAGCGTCCGGAGCGCCGGAATATCTGCCAAACAAGCGCCAAGACGGTAGTTGGGAATGCGGTTGGACAGGTGATGGATATGGTGGATGCCGATGTTACCGGTAATCCAGCGCAGCGGCTGCGGCAGGTCGTAGTAACTGCTGGCCATCACCGAGGCTTCGTGAAAATCCCAATCTGCTTCATTTCGCCAGTAGGTGCGTTCGAACTGGTGCTGGACATAAAATAACCAGACGCCGGCGGCGGAAGACAGCAGGATGACGGGGAAATGAATCATCAGCACATCGACAAAGCCGAAGCCGAAGCCGAGCCCGATCAAGGTGCCAGCAATGCCCAGGTTAGTGCCCATGATGCCAGTCAACAGCCGGGGGTTCTGGCGGACCAGATCCAGGGGCAGGCGAAACTTGATCATGAACAAGTAGATCGGCCCGATCCCCAGCATCACGGCGGGCATGCGATATAAACGGTAACCCAGACGTTTCCAGCCGGGCAGGGCGGTGTATTCGGCGACGGTGAGGACGTTTACGTCACCTATTCCCCGTTTCTGCAAGTTGCCGCAGGTGGCGTGATGGGTGTTGTGGGCCTGGCGCCAGTATTCGTGTGGGGTCAGGGTGATGATCCCGATCAGGGCGCCGATGATGCCGTTGGCCCGGCGTGATTCGAAAAAGGAACGGTGACCGCAATCGTGCTGGATGATGAACAGCCGCACTGTGAACGCGGCGGCTGGCACCGTTAATAACAAGGTCGCCCAGTAGGCATCAGCGACGGTGAAAATCATGGCCGTCCACAGTCCCGCTAACGGAATTATGGTGGTCAATAGCTGCAGAATACTTCGCGCCGCCTCTGGCCGAGCGTGGGGCCGGGCGACTTGTGCCCAATACCGGGCGCTCTCACGCGGTGTGGCTGTCTCGGAAAGCGGAAAATCGGGGGCGGGTGCAACGGCACCTGGCAGTGTCTCGATGGGGATGATCTGTGTCCTCAAAGTTTTCAGTATTGGTTATCTTATGACAGACGATCATGACGGAATCAAGGTGATGCGCCGGTTAACGGGAGTGCAGGTCCTTTTTGCGGGAAAATAAGCCAACTACATAATGCCATCCCACCCCTGCCATGGCCCGACGGAAGGGGGTTTAGAACATCGACAAGTCGGGTGCCGGCGGGTGATCGAAGATGTCGCGCAGGATACTCAGGCCCCGTTCCAGCTCATTCATAGTGTTCGTGCCACCCAGGCAGACGCGGACCCGGGGCGGAACGGACTGGCCCGGCAGCGAAAATGAATCCGGCAACGATACGGCGATGCCCTGGAGCGAACATGCCCGGGTCAATTCTTCGACCAACAGGCCATCGGGCAGGGCCAGCCACAGATGATAGCTTTCGTGGTGGCTGCTGACATCAAAACCCTCGAAAACTTTTCTCGCCAGGGCGTTTCGGAATACCGCGTTTTCCCGGTGCCAGCGGATCAGTTCATCGGCCGTGCCATCGTTGATCCAGCGGCTCGTCAATTCACCCATCAGCGGCGGCACCATCCACCCGGTAATTTGGACGGCATGGCTGATCCGGGCGGCGGTGCGGGCCGGGCCGACCACATAGCCGATGCGCAGGCCCGGGGCGACACTTTTGGCCGTACTGGTCAGGAAATATCCTTGTTCCGGGGCGAAGCTCACCAGCGGTGGCGGCCGATCGCTCGGTAAAAAGCCATAGACATCGTCTTCGATAACGGCGACGCCGTATTTTTCGGCGATGGCGGCCAAATCACGGCGACGCTGTTCGCCCTGAATGGCGTTGGTCGGGTTGTGCAGAGTCGGCATGGTGTACAGTGCCTTGGCGCCGCTGGTCTTGCAGGCATCTTCGAAGGCCTCGGGCAGCAATCCTTCACCATCCATTTCCAGGCCCCGCAATTGCAGGTTCATGGATCGCGCCAGGGCCTTGACCGCCGGATACGTCAATTTTTCCGTCAGCAGCAGGTCGCCGGCGTTGAGCAGAGACATAAACAGGGCGGCCATGCCGTGCTGGGCGCCGTTGGTCATGATGATATCTTCGGGGCCGGCGTTCAGGCCGATGGTCGCAAGCAATTTCGCCCCGGCCTCGCGGTGGGTGGGCATGCCGCAGGCGGGCTGATATTCGCTTAAGACCGAAATACCATTCGACGTGGAAATATCGGCGAGGGTGCGGGCCATATATTCCCCGGCCTTGCCGACGGACGGTCGATTCATGCTCATGTCGATGATCCCGGGAGCGCCATAAGGACGGCGAATATCGAACACTGTGGTTTCGGCTCGCCCCAGGCTGACATAGGTGCCGCGCCCGACTTCGCCGCTGGTCAGGCCGCGTCGGCCAATTTCGCCGTAGGCCCGGCTGACCGTGCCGACGGTAACGCCCAACCGGTAGGCCAGGTCGCGATGGGTCGGCAGGCGCTCACCGGCCATGATGGTCCCCGAGCGGATCTCCTGGGCGATGACCTCGGCGATGGCGAGATATTTGGGGCCGCTACTGGCGGCGATGGCTTCCAGTGATATTGTCATGGTGACAATGATTACATTGACGGGGTGCAATGAGTCAATATAAGAATCAATTATTACAATGCAGCGAAAATATAGGGTCAATTGTCATGTTAAAAGAACAATGTATCGATACAATACAGTCCGCTCACCGGCACATCGCGGTTCCCGTTACCTGGAAAACCTGGCTGAAAACCGGGCTCCGCCTGTTTGTCGACGATGTCGTGGCGCTTTTCGATGTATTGGCGACATGGCAACGCCGTGCCCGCGAACGCCATCAATTGCAACGGATGAGCGATTATATGCTGAACGACATGGGAGTCAGTCGCGCCGAGGCCGCAAGCGAAAGCCGCAAGCCTTTCTGGCGCGCCTGACTCCATGACAACCGCCGCCCCCGCCCTGACACCGGCCCCCACCGGGGACAACATGGCCGCCGCGTACGGGGCGGCGGCGTTTGCCATGTTGATTTGGGGCGGCACGCCGGCGGCGGTTCGCCTGGCGGTCGATGGCATCGACCCGCTGAGCGCCGGAATTCTCAGGACCGTGCTGGCGGCAATCGTCGTTTTGCCGCTGGTCTTTGTCCTGCGCCTGCCCCGGCCCCGGGGGCGGCGGCAGTGGGTCTTGTTGGTGGTTTCCGGGGCCGGTGTTTTTATCGGTTTCCCTTTGTTGTTCAGTGTCGGCATCAAGCAGACATCGGTGTCCCATGCCTCGCTAATCAATGCCGCCATTCCGCTGTTTACGGGCGTGTTCGGGGCCATCGCCGAACGCCGCATCCCGGGTCGGTGGTGGGTGCTGGGCGTCGCCCTTGCCCTTGCCGGTGAAGGCCTGTTGATTGGTTTTCGGGATGCCGGCAGCGACGGCGTGACCCTGCAGGGGGACCTGTTGTGTCTGGCGTCATCGGTGTGTTCGGGGCTGGGCTATGTGACTGGTGCCCGGCTGGCCCTGAAGATCGGCAGTCGGGCCTCTATTTTCTGGGGCATTTCCGTCGCCGGGATCATCCAGTTGCCGCTGCTGTATGCTTTTTGGGGGACGACGGACTGGTCGAATGTGCCGACCACCAGCATTGCCGCGGTTTTGTATATGGCCAGCTTTTCGACGATCATCGCCTTCATCGCGTGGTATTGGGCCCTGAACAAGGGCGGCATCGTGCGCATGGCGCCGATCCAGTTTTCCATGCCGCTGATCAGCCTGACATTGGCGGTCGTGATCTTCAACGAGACCTTGAGCCTGCCGGTTATTTTGTCGGGCATCATCATATTGTCGGGTATCGCCATCGCCAGAAAAGGCTAAAATTTAACAAGGAGAAAAAAATGGAACTTCCACTGTACCAAGTCGATGCGTTTGCCAACGGGCCGTTTAGCGGTAATCCGGCGGCCATTTGTCCGCTGACCGCCTGGCTCGATGACGACATTATGCAATCCATCGCCATCGAAAACAATTTGTCGGAAACCGCCTTTCTGGTCGGCGGGCACGGCGCCTATGACTTACGCTGGTTCACCCCGGCCCACGAAGTCGATCTGTGCGGCCATGCTACGCTGGCGTCGGCTTATACGGTTTTTAACCAGTTGGAACCGGAGTGTCGGAACGTGTGCTTTTCGACCCGCAGTGGCGATTTGTTCGTGACCCGCGACGGTGATCTTCTGACCATGAATTTTCCGGTTATCGACAACCAGCCGATCCCGACGCCCGATGGCCTGGCCGCCGCCATCGGTGCGGATATCAGCCAGACACTGACATCGCAGCAGGATATGATTGCCGTGGTCGGCGACGCCGAAACCGTCAGGACGCTGGATCCGGATTACGATTTCATCGCCGCACAGGTCAAAGAACGCGGCCTGATCGTCACCGCCCCCGGCGATGATTGTGATTTCGTATCGCGCTTTTTTGCCCCCGCCGCCGGTATCAAGGAAGACCCGGTCACCGGTTCCGCCCATTGCCAACTGGTTCCCTACTGGGCGAAAGTGCTTGGCAAGGAAACGTTGCTGGCCCGGCAACTGTCGGCGCGCGGCGGAACCGTTCATTGCGGCCTTGAAGGCGACCGGGTAATGCTTTCGGGCAAGGCAATTCCATATTTGCAGGGAACTATCAGCATATGAATTTTTCATTCGCCCTTGAAGAACTGGATCAGGCGGGCGAACTGATCAAAGAATTCATGCCGCCGACGCCGCAAATCAAGTGGCCGCTGTTGTGCCAGCGGACCGGGGCCGATGTTTGGGTGAAGCATGAAAACCATACCCCCATCGGCGCCTTCAAGGTGCGCGGCGGCATCAACTACATGCACCGGTTGCGGGCCGAACAGCCGTGTATATCGACCGTTATATCGGCGACCCGGGGCAATCATGGCCAAAGCATCGGTTTCGCCGCCCAGGCGGTTGGCGTGGCGGCGAAGATTCTGGTGCCGCACGGCAACAATCCGGAAAAGAATGCCGCCATGCGGGCCTTGGGTGTCGATCTGATCGAACATGGTGACGATTTCCAGGCGGCGGCGGAACACGCCGCGACACTGGCCGCCAGCGAAGGCTATCACATGATCCGTTCGTTCCATCCGTGGCTGGTGCAGGGAGTCGCCAGTTATGGCTTGGAGCTGTTCCGCGCGGTTGCCGATCTCGATGCGGTGTTTGTCGCCGTCGGCATGGGTTCGGGCATCTGTTCCCTGATAACGGCGCGTAACGCACTTGGTTTGAAAACCCGTATCTATGGTGTCGTTTCTGAAAACGCCCCGGCCTATGCCCTGTCGTTTCGCGCCGGTAAAGTCGTTACCACCGAAACCGCCGATACGCTCGCCGATGGTGTCGCCTGCCGTTCGCCCGATGCGGCGGCGCTGGACATTATTATGGACGGTGCGGCCGATATCATCACCGTCGGCGAAGATGACATCCTGGCCGCCATGGGTCATTATCTGACCGATACCCACAACCTGGTGGAAGGCGCGGGTGCGGTGCCGCTGGCGGCACTGATGCAACGCCGGGACGATTTTAAAGGTAAGCGGGTCGGCCTGATCATGTCGGGCGGCAACGCCGACCGGGGCCTGATAACGCAAATGCTGAACAGGGAAAAATGACGGAAGAGCTGTACCGCGAAGATTCCTATTTGCAATCGTGCGAGGCCACCGTTACGGCGGTAGGCCCGGGCGGCATTGAACTCGACCGTACGGTGTTCTATGCCACCGGCGGCGGCCAGCCCGGTGATACCGGATGGTTTGATTTGGCCGGCGGCGCGCGCATTGAAATCACCGATACCCGCACGGACCCGGAAAGCGGCGCCCATCTGCACGTTGCCGCCGAAGGCTCGGCCTTGGTCAACGTCGGTGATACGCTCAGCGCCGTGCTCGACTGGGACCGCAGGCATCGCCACATGCGTATGCATTCGGCCCTGCATCTTTTGTGCAGCGTTATCGAAGGTGGCGTCACCGGGGGGTCGATCGGCGCCGAAAAAGGCCGGCTGGATTTTGATTTGCAAGATACGGCGCTCGATAAAGACGCCATCGGCGTCGACCTGAACCGGCTGATCGACAGCGACCTGGATATATCTTTCAGCTGGATCAGCGATTCCGAAATGGCCGAACGGGCCGACATGGTCCGGACCATGTCGGTGAAGCCGCCTTCGGGTCAGGGCCGGGTGCGGCTGATCAACGTCGCGGGCGTCGATTTGCAACCCTGTGGCGGCACCCATGTTCGCCGGACCGGTGAAATCGGCCGGGTGCGGGTCGGAAAAATCGAAAACAAGGGCAAGCACAACCGCCGTATCAATATTCTGTTCGATGACTGACAATATCGTCATAAGCCCGGCCCGGGGCGCGGCTGATATGGCGGTGGTGCGCGACCTGTTCCTGGAATATCAGGGCTGGTTGAACGTCGATCTGTGTTTTCAGGATTTCCAGGAAGAACTCGATTCCCTGCCCGGCAAGTACGCGCCGCCTTCGGGGCAACTGCTGTTGGCCCGCCAGGGTGACAAGGTGGCGGGAATCGTCTGCCTGCGTCCGCTCGACGGCGATGCCTGTGAAATGAAACGGCTTTTCGTGCGCCCGGACTGGCTGGGCCAGGGCCTGGGACGGGCGCTGGCCGTCGCGGTGATCACGGCGGCTCGGGAACACGGCTATGGCGTTATGAAGCTCGATACCCTGGCCCGCCTTGTGGCAGCCGGAAGGCTCTACGATTCGCTCGGATTCGCGGTGACCGAGCCATATTGCGTCAACCCGCTGGATGATGTGATCTATATGTCGCTCGACCTGGGGTAATGGCCCGCCGCGGCGGCTTATGGCAAAGCCCCTGATTTCGTTAAATATTTGGCAAACTTTGGGATTTAGTATTGCCCATCAGTGAGTTCCGGATTCGCACCGAACCGGTAGGGTTTGTGCGTAATGGGCGAAACCGGGTAGCATGAACGCCATGCGCCAGGGGATTATAAAAGGAATTGCAAGTAGATGGGCGGCATGAAAAATATCGCAGTCGTGCTCGTGGTCGCCATGGGGCTCAGCGCCTGTGGCGCCATACAGCCGGAAGTCTTTAACCAGTCATTCTGGTCGAACAGTCCGATACGGGAAAACACCACCGCCGAACTGGCGTTGGGCGAATTGGCCAAGGGCAACTATATCGGCGCCGAAGGCCTGTTTCAGAAAGCCCTGAAAAAAAATCCCCAAGATTATCACGCCCTGATCGGGCTCGGCATGATTTACCAGAACAACGGCCAGTTGACCAAGGCCCGCCAGATGTATGAAGCAATCCTGGCCATTCGACCGGGCCAGGGCGAACAGTTCGTGGTCTGGAAAAGCCTGGCGACACGGCCGATTTCCGAAATCGCCAGTGTAAACCTGGCGCTGATTGAAAGTGGCGGCGTGTTGACATCCATGGGCCGGGAAAATGGCGTACAGTCGGAACCGACCGTCGGCACTCCGGCAATGGCGCAACCGGTAAGCGGTGCCCAAACCGGTATGGCGATGACCGCGCGCACCATGCCAAACGCCCCGGCGGCCATGGAAACCGGTATTCTCCATTTTGCCGAAGCCAACACCAATATCGTTTCACGGTTCGAAACCCTGATTGCCCTGCGCGATCAGGGATTGGTGACGCGGCAAGAATTTAATGTTCGCCGGCAAGCCAACATTGGCGCCTTGTTGCCGCTGACATCGCCGCCGCCGGCCGCCGGACTGGACCGTCCGGTACCCAATACTGAACAGATTTCGGGTCGGCTGCGGGCCATTGGGCGGGGCCTTGAAATGCGGGCCATCACCATTGCCCAACATACCGCCGAACGTTCGATGATTCTGGATGCCCTGATGCCCGCGGCGCCGGTCGCCGTCGCCAATCCGGGGATGCCGCCGCAAGGGCTGCTGGAAGCCGCCGATGGCGTCCGCTGGTTAGAACATCTGCAGGAACAACGCTTGATTACCGCCAACGAATTTACCCGCGAACGCGGTGCGATCGAAGCCGCCCTGCAACCGCCGCCGCCCGCCCCCGTGGCCAAGCCCATGGCAAGCGGCTCGCCGGCGGAACAGCAGGCCATGTCCGCCAAGCCCGTGGGGCCGCAACCGGGAATACATCTGGCGTCCTATCGTTCCCTGCGGGATGCCGAACGCGGCTGGTCGCAGTTGCGGCGCGCTTTCAAGCCGGAACTGGGCGGCCTACAGTCCGATATCTCGAAAGTCGATCTCGGCAAAAAAGGTATTTTCTATCGCCTCAAGGCCGGACCGCTATCCGACAAGGACGCCGCCCAGGCGATCTGCGGCAAACTGAAAAGCCGCCGGCAGTTCTGTGAGCCAACGTTCGTGAATGCCGGCTGATCATCTATTCTTAAAAGACGTTCTTTCCGTATCGATTCTTGATCTCGATATTATGGACATCGGTGCCATGATCGAGGGCGAAGACCGCTATGAAAGCCTGATCAGTCAGGGTTTGGCGACGGTGACCGGGTTCGAACCCAATCCCGCGAACCTGGAAAAGCTCAACGCCCGTCCCGGTCCCTACCGGTATTTCCCGTATTTCCTGGGCGACGGGTCCCCGGCGACATTTCACCGAACGCGATACCCGGGGTGTTCGTCGCTTTTGGAACCCAACGGGGATGTCATAAATCTGTTCACGTCTATCGGTGCGGAAGACGACAGGGGGAACTTCACGGTCATGGAAACGACCGAGGTCGAAACCATCCGCCTGGATGACATCGAAGATCTGGCCATGCCGGATTACGTCAAGATTGACGTTCAGGGCGCCGAACTTCTGGTCATGGAAAACGCCCAGAAGACTTTTGCCGATGTCCTGGTGCTCGAAACAGAAGTCGAATTTGTTTCGATCTATAAGGATCAGCCGCTTTTTTGCGATATCCAGAAATACCTGGTCGGTCAGGGCTTCATGTTGCACAAGATGGTCGATATTGCGGGGCGCACACTTCGCCCTATGCGCATGAAAAACCCTTATCAAGCCATGAGCCAGGTTCTATGGGCCGATGCGGTCTTCGTCCGCGACTATACGGACCTTTCGGTGTATTCCGATCAACAGCTTCTCAAGGCGGCGGTCATCCTTAACGACGTCTACCGGTCCTACGATGTGGTGGCCCGCCTGCTTGGGGAATATGACAAACGCCAGGCCACAGCATTAACTGCGGCGTACACGACGGCGCTGTCATCGCTGCAAACCCTGGACTTGCTGTTTATGAATTTGAAAGAAAAAACCTAAAGCCCCAATATCTTCCGCGCTTCTTTCACGCTCGCCGGGTGGCGGCCGTATTCGGGGCAGATTTCGACGATCTGGCTGACCAGTTCGGCGTTGCTGGTGGCGAGTCGGGATTTATCGAATTTCAGATTATCTTCCAGGCCTGTCCGCACATGACCACCGAGTTCCAGGCACCAACGGGCGACCGGCAGCTGGTGACGACTGATTCCGGCGGCGGTCCAGGTGGCGCCGTGCATTAGTTCTTTCAGTTCCGAAATGCCGAATTCAAGAACCTTGCGCCGTGCCGGCAGGGCGTTTGGTATGCCCAGAACAAATTGCACATGGGGCGGCGGCTTGATCAGGCCTTTGTCGATCAACGCCCGGGTGTTGTACAGCATGGCCAGGTCGAAGATCTCGACTTCCGGCTTGATCTGGTTGTCCAACATAGCCTGGGCCAGGCTTTCGATCAGTTCAGGGTGGTTTTCATAAATTCGGGTGGCGAAGTTGACCGAACCGGTCGCCAGGGACGCCATATCCGGTTTCAGGAATAGCGGTTTCCCCCGTTCATCAGGATCGCGACCGCGCCCGCCGGTTGAAATTTGAAAAATCATGCCGGGGCACTTTTCTTTTACGCCGGCCATCAGGGCGGCGAACTTGTCGGGGTCGGACGACGATGTCTCGTCATCGTTGCGGACATGGGCATGGACCAGGGTCGCCCCGGCTTCGAAAGCTTCACGGGTCGATTCGATCTGTTCGGCGACGGTGACGGGGACAGCCGGGTTGTCGGCCTTGTGGGGCACCGCACCGGTAATGGCGACGGCGATGATGGCGGGAGTGGTCATGATGATACCTTGTTTGAAATACTATTTACGACGCCGGTGCGGCGGTGACTGGCGGCGGTGGGAATTCTTCGGCGCCGCGCGGCGAGACGGTAACGGTGACGGTGGCCCCGCGCAGGGTCCGGCCTTCGATTTGAATGGTCGCGACGCGTTCGCCCCGGGTGTAGGTCATGACGCTGGTCTTGGAACGGACCGAGGTTATTTCCTGCCAGTCGAATCCGGTCATTTCGCGTTTGTAAAAATCGAACATGTCATTGGCGCTGTGCGACGTTTGAATGACCAGGCGGCCGATCCAGGTGTCGTTGGTGCCGAAAATCAGGGTCTGGTCCATTTGCAGATCGGCGCCAACCGGCATGGGCAAATCCGGGAACCGGGTGAACGAAGCCTGGGTCGGGGTGTTCGAATCGCCTTGCGAGCCGCCGCTGCTTGTCGTCTTGGGCGCGCCCAGCCCGGCGCAGGCGCCAAGCGCCAAGGGGAACACAAAGGCGACGAGAAGTCCCCGTAGCAACCGTTTCCGGGCCGTGTCTTGCCGCATCTTCATCGTCATCGTTTCTCCATATATAAGCGTACTTAAGTGATCGAACGGGAATCCTATAGCAATCGGGGTAGGGAAGGCCAGTCGAACAAATGGCCGGGCTTATTTATTCCGCCGACGGGATTCTGCCGCTGCATACAATATTGATTCCAGGACTTTGCTGCGGTGCAGTATCAGGGTTGTCCACAGGACCGTCACGGAGCCCGG